>OMOM01000011.1_pt1 | contig 208551 bp, 269 predicted proteins | sample 1646501 | NCBI WGS metagenome assembly OMOM01 (sample SAMN05416802, study PRJEB24817) | seawater metagenome | isolation source: Sea water | place: Canada:Atlantic | collected 2013-07
TCTACACCTCTCTATTCGTCGGCAGCGTCAGATGTGTATAAGAGACAGCCCCAACCCCAACCCAAGCCGGAGTTATACATTGAGAAAAACATCAGCTTTAGCAGCAGTCGTATTGGTAACAGGTTTTGGTGCTTGCGCAGCTAGCGCCCAGGACAAGTCGTTCACAGACGGACTTACTGACAACTGGCAGGAACGCTCTTATGCCCAGCTCAAGCTTGGCTTTGCCGACCTTGGTCTATCAGACAGCGCAATGACCTTAACTGGAACCTACGGCCTTGAGCTGGCTCACATTCACCCTCAACTTTCAGCTGAAGCGGACCTGCTTCTGACCCTGGCGGATGCTGAAAGCAAATTCTCAAGCTCCATGGGTAGCACTACAGTTGAGGCCAGCGTCTTCGGAATGGGTGGTTACCTGGTTGGGAGTTATGATCAGCTACCCGTTGAGAACCTGGTTCCTTACGCACGCATTGGTATTGCCTACACCAGTGCAGAAGTTAAAGCCTCGAATGGTACCGCCAGTGCTTCCGGTGACGATAGTACCTTTGGGCTGGGGCTTGGTATCGGTGCCCGCTACAGCTTGAATGAACAATTCGGTGTTTTGGCGGAGTTCAACTCAACCGAGTACGACGTATGGAACGTTGGTGCTCACTACAAGTTCTGAATACAAGCCATGACAAGAACCCCGCCAGAGTGCGGGGTTTTTTGTTTGCCCGGCGAAGCCGGCAAACCCGTCCGCCTGAAAGAAGGCGGAGTCACCCCGACTGAGGGGAAGACAATCCGATTGGCAAGGGCGTCACTGGCCAACGGTGGGGTCTGAAGGAAGCCATAGGAAGTTAACGGTACACAACGCAAGTGAACCTGCTTCGGCAGTCCAGGTGGGTGAGTGTGCAAAATAGCGCGACGCCCGATACTCAGTCAGACCTGTGCTGTGTTTGAGGGTGGCATCGTTAACAGGGAGCCGGTGCAGTAACCGGGGAAGCCTGACACCGGATCCGGCGGTGCCGGAGGCTGTGACGCAAGGTGAGAGCCAAGGTCATGGCAGGTGCGAGGTGGCAGATGAAGCCGTAGTAGTGACGAAGTTCCGGCCTGAGAAGCCTGGTAACAGTGTGGAGGTCAAAACCGGAACGACCGCTGGCGGAGGATCAGCGGACCGGGCAGGGCCAAAAGCCCTGGGCGGATGCGAAGGGCGGAAGTCATTAACGAGAGTGGCGGACGAGGAGCGAGAAGGTGAACGCTGCGTTCACAAGCTGCCCGACGGGGCAGGGACGTGCATTGAGGTGCTGTGGGAACGCAGTGGCTTCGGTGTTCTCCGAGCGTGGGAGTAGAACGATGCCGTGGCGGCAGATTGCCAGAGCGCTAGTACCCGGACGGGTCGTTTGAAGCACACCAGCAGCCAAGCCAACCCCCGAAGCCGCCATCACAGAGATGAGCAGGCATGAGGAAATACTACAGTCTGTACGGGCATCTGCTGTCAAAACAGCGCCTGTATGAAGCCTTCAGACACATCAAACGCAACAAGGGTGCGGCCGGAATTGACGGGCAGAGCCTGAGTGCGTTTGAGGAAAATCTGGAGGTGGAGCTGTCGTGCCTGTTGCTCGAGCTGAAGGAAAAGCGCTATCAGGCGCAACCGGTCAGACGGGTTGTCATTGCCAAGGACGACGGCGGTGAGCGTCTGCTGGGCATTCCGACGGTTCGGGACCGGGTTGTGCAACAGGCGTTGCGCCGTATTATCGAACCGATCTTCGAGCCGGACTTCCACCCGTCGAGCTACGGGTACCGTCCGGGTCGCAGTGGTCACCACGCCATCGGCAAGGCGGAGTTGTTCATCCGCCGCTACCGGCGAGACTGGGTTGTGGACATGGATCTGTCGAAATGCTTCGACACTCTGGACCACGACCTGATCATCCGCCAAGTCCGCCAACGGATCACGGACGGCAGTGTTCTGTCACTGCTGCGTCAGTTCCTGGAAAGCGGCGTGATGGTGGGGTACCACCTTGAGGAGACGGAGCTGGGAAGCCCGCAGGGCGGCGTGATCAGTCCGCTGATCGCGAACGTCTATCTGGACGCCTTCGACCAGTTCATGAAAGCGCGGGGTCATCGTATTGTCCGCTACGCGGACGACATACTGATCCTGAGTGGCTCACGAGCGGGTGCGGAGAATGCGTTAAGGGTTGCCCGGCACTATCTGGAAGAGGAGCTGAAGCTGACGGTCAATGCCACCAAGACCCATATCGCCCACAGCGGCGACGGGGTGAAGTTCCTGGGTGTGGTAATTTACACGAAGTACACCCGCATCCAGGACAAGAAGGTGGTGAAACTCAAGCAGAAGCTCAAAGCACTGACGAAGCGAAACCGGGGTATCGGGCTTGCAGCCATTATCCGTGAGCTGAATCCGGTGTTACGGGGCTTTGCCAACTACTTCCGGGTGGCGAACTGCGCGAGGGTATGGAAGCAGGTTATGAGCTGGCTAAGGCGGCGGTTACGCTGCATCCAGCTCAAGCAGTGGAAACAGCCGAGCCGGCTGCATCGGAGGCTGAAGCAGTTGGGTTACCAACCCCCGTTCCGGCATATCAGGATGCAAAGCTGGCGCAATGGGGCTTCGCCGCTGGCGCACCATGCTCTCCCGAACGCCTATCTGCACAATGAGCTCAGGTTGGTGGATCTGACCCGGGTCAGAACCGGCATCACTGTCCCCGAATTCGGGGTAAGTTAGTGGCATGAGCCGTATACGTGGCCCGTATGTACGGTTCTGTGAGAGGGATGAGGCGGTAACGCCTCACCCTACTCGCTGTGGCCGGTCCAAAAATGCCGTTTTGTTCAAAAAAGAGCACCCACTTCGGGCAAACAATTGCTCTAAACAACGAAAATCATCCACATCTATAGAATTAACTTACTCAGGTGTGCGTGATGGATCGACGTTTCTTAACGATGATTGTGGGGCTGTTGCTGGCGGTTTGTTCCTTCGCGACAAGTGCAGATACCCAAGCTCCAGAGATTACCCCCGAGCCCGAGATTCCAAGTGTGATAAGAGATCTCTCTCCACTGGCATTCCGGGCAATTGATAACGTTGATCTGGAGCCCGAGCTGGCCGGTGTCACTCTTCGCAACGAAAAGGGTGAGACAGTCTCAGGGATTAAAACTGAGTGGGGTGTTCGCTGCCCTGACGGTTTTAGTCCCGTTGACGCTGAGACCTGTGAAAAGATCACTCTCGAACCGAAGCAAAGCGCTTGTCCAGACGGGTTTAATCTCACCCAATCATCCGATGATATCGATGTGTGCCAGCAAGTCACCACAGTTGAGGCAAGTGCGTCCTGCCCAGACGGCTACACACTAAAATCAGATGGTGCCACCTGTACGAAAACAGAAACGAAAGAAGCTACGCCAGTATGTGATCCGGGATGGACGGTCATTGGCGACAGCTGTCAGCAAACCATAACCCAATCCGCAACTATTCAATGCCCAGCCGGGTATACGAACGTTGGTAGCGGCCAGTGCGAGAAGACGATCTCTGTTGAGCCTTTTCAAGAGTGCCCTCCAGGTTCAGACGAAATAGACGGGATGTGTAGCAGCGTGGAAACTGCGCCGTCCGAACTGGGTTGCAGGCCCGGCGTGACAAGCACAACTCCGGGCTACTACACGTCCGGCACTTGCTGGTACCCGGTTGGCTTGTATGATTCAGGAACTCCTCCTACTTACAACTTTGAATGCAAAAGCGGGTACTACCGGCAAAGTAGCTCTTATTCATCTGTTACCCCTGGCTGTTACAGGGAAGTTCGACCTAACAGCTGTAAGTGGGGGTCTTTTGTTTCAGCTCGTTATGGATCTTATGATGGATACCAGTGTGTTTATCCCGCAAAATTTGAGCCAGCGGGTACTGGCGGCATTTTCAATATGGATACCTATAATTGCCGTGATGCGAACGGCGTATGGAAGTCGACGTTCGGTGGTAATCCCGGAACCGCAATGCACTACGATCCGGCAACCGAAAAACGTACCTGCTACAACTACAACCACCATTTCAACTGTCCGTCTGGCTACACTGGTTCCCAGGGTTGGTGTAAAGCTAAAAACCCGTCACAGGCTGGCATCTCAAGAGAATGGTACAGCTGCCCTAATACCCGCCAGGAGTTGGATAATAGTGTTTGCTGGACCATTTCAGAGACAGCTCAGTATGAATGCGTTGACGGCGAGAAGAATCCTGAAACGATTGAAGAGCAATGCACTACAGGCTGGTTTGGTGAGACATGCAGGGACGTTTGGGACCATCAGAGCCCCGAGGCCTGTATAACCGGAACAACAGTTGCCAAAGGAACCCAGTGTCCATCTGGCTATGACTTTGATGGTACAGACGCGGTTTGCGGCACCGAAACAAAGACCGCGGCAGAAGAAAGCTGTCCGACCGGCTATACCAATGCGGGAGGTGTCTGTTCCAAGTCGGAGGTTGTAGATGCAGAGGTAAGTTGTCCTCCAGACTTTGAGCGAGTGGGTAGCTCCTGCGTTGCAACGACCGCAGTGCCCTTAGAGCAGTGTCCGGCTGGCTTTAGCCTTAATGGTGACGACTGTGTGAAATTAACGCAGATTTCTGCTGAAAAGACCTATATCTGTCCTGTCGATAAGCTTCCACAATATTGTCAAAAGCCGAACTATATGTTCGACCTATACGGAGCAAACCCGAACGATGTAAATCTCTCGGCTGCGGAACAAGAACAGGCGTGTCAGAGTTACGTCTTGAATGGCAGCCCGGCGTCGTTCACTCCGATCAATTCGGACACGATGTGTGCGAACCCATACTCACAAGCGACCAATGATGGTGTTGAGCCGCACTGGAATCTCTTGGAAACAGATGGGTTGGCACAGATCGAGACATATACCTCGTGCCCCACAGGTTACTCCCGTCAGTACAATAACGGGGAAGAGACTTGTGTAAAAACAGACACCATTCCTGCTTGTCCAGATGGGTACTCCGTTAGTGGAGACCAGTGCGTTTCCTCTGAACATTTGCCCTTGGACGTTCAGTGCCCCGATGGTTACCGAGTCAGTGGTGAGAGCTGCGTCTATTCCGATACTCAACCAGTTGAATACAGCTGTCCTGAAGGACAAACGCTTGATGGGTCAACTTGCATTGAGACTACAGTCAGCGATAGCTGGGTAGAAGGTCAGGGCTGTCCTGACGGCTCAACCGTTGTTGGAGGTGAGTGTGTGACAACCGACGTTGCTACATCCTCCATGTCTTGCCCTGATGGTTTCAACCTGGAGAGTGGTGACTGCAAACGCATAGACGAAACGCCTGTTGATCTTTCCTGCGGCGATTCATCGTGGAATCTTCAGTCCACAACCTGCTGGAGAACGGTCACGGAGCCATCATTTGAGCAATGCCCTGGTGGTGATTGGATAATCGAAGGCGGCGAATGTGTTCAAACCATTCAAGACACGCCGAAACGGGTCTGCCCGGAAGACTTTACCCAGTCCACTGCTTACTACGATGAGTGCGTCAAGATCGAAGAGGTGGGTGGAATACAAGGCAACCTGCTGACCGTCACCCTCCCAAAGGTCTGGCCGGGTAGTTACACGCTAGACCTGACCGTGCGCGACGAAACAGGCAACAGCAATTCGGAACTGTTTGATATCAATTATCAGCCCCAGGCCCTTGCGCTCCGTGATGGTGCAGCGAAGCTTAACGTGCCCGCAGTCATGCACGCATTCAAATGGAAAGACGGTGCGGCCACACTGGTTACCGAGCCGGTCGAGATCGACGGCAATGTGCTTATGGATATTCGCCCCGTCTACGCTGGTGTTGCTGCTGATGCTGAATCTGGATATAACGTTGCCGGCATCGATATAGCCCCTGGAGAGTACAAGCAGGTCATGAGTGCTTATGACTTCGGGCTCTTTGAGGGCTCGCTTGAACTGCCGATGTACCCGCTCTCTGGAGAGGCCTCGACCTCAGACATTGTCGTTTCGATTGGGGGTACTGGCGAGGCCGCATCTGTAATTCAGGTTGATGCCTGGACATTCTCTGGCGAGGTGAAACCGGAAAAAGACACCGTCATGCAGATTTTCGATGAGCTGACGATCTCGGGAGAAACGACCGGTCAAACGCCTTGCGCCGTTACTGGACGTGATTATGTGGCTCAGACCGCTAGTGAACTTGAAGATCCTTACTGCTTAATTGAGTGGTCGTCTGTACCTGGTCCTATGGACGTGAGCGGCGAACCTCCGAGGATGGAAGGCCGGTTCGACCATGATGGTCAAAAGGAAGCTGGCTTCATCGCATATCTTGTGGATCGTGAGGGCAAGCGTTTTGAAGTGGGTCGTGCTTCGGCTCCGGTCGAAGTCCAAAAGGCGATGGGCTCGTTCTCGTATGAGTTTGACAAGGATATCTCTACCGTTCTTCATACGGTCGAAGAATTCAACGGAGACCTGAGACAGGTTGGGGGCCCTGACTGTCGCCTCACCATGGATGAAGACAGGGCTATCGAATATGCCCAGAACGGATATCTTGGCCGCCTGTGTCATCTTGAGTGGTTCAATCTTCCTGGCACACTGGCTCAAGCTCCTGAGAGCTCACGCCCACTGTTGAAAGGCAGGGTTTACAGCGCCGGGCAATACGAACTTGGGTTTAGGGTATTTGCCTACACATCGGTAGGGGTTCCTGTACTGATTGCTGAGCAATCCGTTAGTTTTGAAGCTGTTGACCCACCGAAGCCAACTGTCGAATTTCAGGATGGCAAAGAGATTGTTGATGGGCTTTATGAGGCCTACATCAACGGAGACCGAGTTGCGAGCGCATTCGTTAAGAGCAAAAACGCTGATCTAGCTGTAGTTCACCATGCGAACAACAGCGTGATCGAAGAACGCGTGTTCGGAGCATCACCGTGGAGCAGCGAATTCGCCACTTACCAGCGCATTGAAAGTATTGCAACCGAACTCTGGCAGCGTGACACGCATACGGTTACGGCCCGATATGTGGATCTGCCGGGGGTAATGGCCAGTGATACGATTGAGACGCTAGCGGTTCCAGACGAGTATATCGGGCCGGTGATGTATGCCGATGCTGATTATGTTCTCAACGATGATGTAATTCCGGTCAGTGTGCGGATCGGCCACGTATATCAAGATGAGATCCCTTACGACGCTTCCACTATGGGTGAATGGCAGGTTCGAATTGTTCGCCAGAAAACCTATGACACCTACGAGCCGGTCACTGACTGGAAGGAACACGATGGGCAGGGCAAGTCCAATCACAGCATTGACCTTTCGGAGATGGGTATAAAAGAGGGCTATGTGCGCCTTTATGCCCAGGCCCGCGTGAAGAGTCCGGTTCCGGAATACTCAAGAATAGAGGTGTCCTCCCGGCCTGTGTTCTTGACTGTGCTCTACGGGGGCGAAATTGACGCAGATATCGATGGTCGCCGGATTTCAGGCCCAGTACCTTTCCGGGGAGTGTTTCGTCTTGATCTGAGCGATCGCGGACTGTTCCGTGCGATCGGTGACGTTACATGGGAAATGTCTTCTGATGGAGGCGAAACATGGGTAGAGCGCGATAACAATGCGCGGAATATGCAATATTTCGACATTACGCTCGATGAGCCTGGTCAGTACATGCTTAAAGCCAAGCTGAAAAACCGAAACTCTGGTGTTGCTAAAGAGACAGCTCCGATCGAAGTCATTGCTTATCACAAACCGGAAGTTACGGTGGATTGGCGAAACGACGTGTTCGTTGGGGATGAGGTAACGCTGACAGCTAATGTCAGCGTTGATGGCACTGAAGTTGACGCTAGCCAGGTCGATATAGAGTGGTCAAACGACGGTGGCGAAACGTTTGAGGCTGGCGGACTGCAGCACGTATTCGAACGCACTACCGACCCAACAGAGCCCCGGCGTGAACGTTGGGAAGTCAGGGTCAAAATGCCGATCGCTCCTGCGGATGACCCGGTAGCATGGACCATCGAAGACGGTTCAATAAGCTATCGAGGAATCCGTGGACCTCGCCTATACATTCAGGGGCCTCGCGTCACTGAAGTGGGTAAGTCCTACGAATTCGAGATCTACAAAGGTTTGCCATACTCTCGCATGGAGTACGACATAAAAGGCTACTTCACGCTGCCAGACGGTACAGAGGTGCCCGGTGATAGCGTTATCTATACGCCGACGGAGGAAGATCTCGAAGAGCGCTATGTCAATCTGTCCTACCACGGCTGGGTAGATGGCTGGAAAGAGCAGGGCGCAGTAAATACTGACGATCACAACTTGCGGATATGGGAGTACCGCTTTCCAGAGTTCATCATCTATGGCCGTTATAGCGCCGACGTTGCCCCTGTGGAAGCGACTTTATACGCTCGCCCTGACAACCTTAGTGGACGCCTGGAAGATCCAGTCTATGAATGGGATATCCCCGCAGGCATCGAGGTGCTTGAGGATAACAACCCGATCGCAAGAAAGCTGATTATACCGGAGTCTGGAACCTACGAGATCAGTGTTAGTGTGACAGACCGAAGGAACAATCAGGGCGGCGTCACCGAAGTGATTGAAGTTGGAGAGCCTGAGCCGTATGAGTTGAGCATGCGCCTGGTTGGTTCTAACGAGTACAATCGCGCTCCCTTCGAGATCCTTGCCAGGCCGGATATTGATGGAGGGCATCCCAGAGACAAGGTGGTGGAATACAACTACACCGTTAACGGGGAACCAATGGAGCTAATGGGCCGATATGGTCAGGCAGTCCTGGGAGCTGGGGAGCACACGGTTAAACTGGAGATTGTGAGTGAGTTCGGTTTGACTGGAACCGTAGAAGAAACGCTATCGGTCTATGAGAATGAACCCCCAGTATGTGAGCTTGAGATCTACGAGGGGACATTCCGGTATACGGTTCGCAATGTTTGCGATGATCCGGATGGTTACGTGACCAACTATCAGTGGTGGGTTAACGATGAACCGCTCATATTGACGGGATATCGGATTTCCATTCCCAAAAAGGTCAACGGCGAAACGATTACGATCAAGTCGATTGGTACCGATGACTCGGGATTGGATTCTGAACTACAAGAGACCCAGATCACCATGCCAGAACCAGAGCCAGAAGCACCGGAGGGCGAACAGCCAGCTGCCGGGTAGATCTTCCTGAACCTGTTCAAGAAAACAGTGTCACGGTAGGCACGGGGGGGCGTACCCCCGTGCCGCTGTGCATTAACTTGAAGTAGTGGGTTGTTTTCGACATCAACCCCGCCCTTTCTTTTTCTCTGACCTCTTAAAGTTGATCCATTGGATTTTCGCTTCAAGAGGTGTTCATGGCTTCCTTAAAAACTCTCCGATTTCTCACTCTCGTCACTGCTGTGGTTTCACTAAGCAGCCTGGCGTCTGCCAACTCATTCGAAAAGCTCAAGGAAATGGGGCTCAACCCGAAATCTGTCACCGAGATGCCCATCGACGGCATGATCGCTTATGAAGCACAGAACGGCGAAGTCATGTTTATGACCAAGGATGGCCGATATGTGTTTAGCGGAACCGCGTCAGACATCTGGAATAAAAAGGTTCTCGAAACTGGCGCGGACGTACTGCAGTCAGCCCACACTATCCCGCTCGCCCAAATGGAGATTGATTTTGATCAGCTGGATGCGTTGACGCTAGGGACAGGCCCCAAAACCGTCCACGTCATAACCGATCCAAAGTGCCCGGCCTGCAAAAAATTGAATGACCAGATGCAGGATCTGACGAATGAATACACGTTCAAGGTTCTTGTGTTGCCAGCCCTGGGAGAGATGAGCAGAGAGGCGGCAAAGAAGATTGCCTGCACACAGGATCGTGAAGTGGCTCTGAGCGCCTTTCTCGAAAACCGGGTAGATGAGCTGGACCCACCGCAAAACTGCAACATGGACGCCTACAAACAAGCTCTGCTAGTCGCTGACTACATTCGGGTTCGGGAAGTGCCCTTTCTGATAGGCCCCAATGATTTTGTGAATCGGGGGCTTCCGAAGGATTTGGAGGGCTGGCTGGCCGAAACCAGCTCGTTTATCTCTACCCCAGAGCCCGCAAATGTAGCACCGCAAACGCAACCTTCTGCTGCAGGCCCCAAAAAGGCAGCTTCTGCCGGCCAATCTTTGAACAGCATCAACAGTCTCAACAACCGACTTCGCGAATCGCTGAAATAAGGCATCTCCCATGGAACTGATCTCGTTCAAAAAAGAGAGTAATAAGCGTTATGTCCACGAGGACATGAGGGCTGCAAAGGTTTTTCCCATCGCCGCATACGACGATGAGACCAAGATTTTTGTCAATGATGACAACACGGCGGGATTTGCCTATGCGTGCGAACCGATGTTTGGCGCGGATGAGCAATATGAAGAGCGCCTGAAAAGTTTCATCAACACAGACTTCCCTGATGAGACGATTCTGCAGATTTTCTGGTTCCGGTCTCCGGACATCATGAAGACGATGGCCGACATGCAGCTGATGCGGGTTGAAAAGCGAGTTAAAAACCCGCTGTTGACGAACTTTACCCAGCAGCGAGCTGATTTCTTCAAGCACAGCACCTTGCATCCCATTGATCTGCAAACGAACCAGCGTGTTCACGACCTGAAGGTGATCATCAGCGCAAAGATTCCAATTAAGGGCAAGTGGCCAACAAAGGAAGAGCAATACACCATTGAGTCGTACCAGAAGAAGACCAACGCCTCTCTGAACACGCTTGGGATGCGCCCCAAAGCCATGGGTGCCAAGCATCTTTTGAGGGTTCTTTCATCCACACTCAACTGGTCAGCAGATTCGAGCTGGCGTCAGAATGCAGTTGAGCACGACGAGCATCGTCCGCTCAGTGAGCAGATCCTCGACTACCAGAATGACATTACATATACCCATGGCCATGTGAAGGTTGGCGACACCTACATTAAGTCTCTGTCTGCGAAGCGCCTTCCCGACTCCATGTTCTTTGGCGACGCCATCAAGTATGTGGGCGATCTCCGGGGCGGCAACGTCGCGATAAAACAGAACTACGCCATTGTCTGCAACATTTATTACCCGCCGACGGATAAATCGAAGCACTCCATGGAGCGTTCACGGGCAATAGCACTCAACCAGGCTAAGGGCCCTTTGGTCTCTCTTGTTCCAATCCTGGCGGAAAAAAAGAAAGGGTTCGATACGCTGTACGATTCCGTCAATGACGGAAATCGCATCATCAAAATGACCTACACGATGATGATTTTTGGTAGGTCAGAAGATGAGATCACAGAAGCGGCAGTTCATGCCCGCTCCTACTGGCGAGAACAACGGTTCACCATGCTTGAGGATCGCTTCGTCCAGCTGCCGCTACTGATCAACAGCCTCCCGATGATGGCCGACCGTGACGCTGTCAGCGATCTCTGGCGCTATAAAACGCTCACTGCAGAGCATGCCGCAGTCATCCTCCCGTTGTTCGGTGAGTGGAAGGGCACCGGCACGCCCCATTTGAACCTGGTGTCTCGCAATGGCCAGCTGATGAATTTCAGTCTGCATGACACCAATTCGAACAAAAACATGTTGATCTGCGCGACCTCCGGTGGTGGCAAGTCATTCTTCACCAACGAGATTATTCTCTCCTACATGAGCGAGGGTGCTCAGGTCTGGGTAATCGACGTTGGCCGCTCATATTTGAAGCTGGCGGAAGTAATGGGTGGGGACTTTGTTCACTTCGGTCCCGAATCCGATATCTCGATCAACCCGTTCCCGTTGGTTGCTTCTATGGATGGTCAGAAAGACACCCGATCCAAGATGCTCACGGAGGATGAGCTTGATGCGATTGAGAACGGCGAGGAACGGGACGACGGTGAGGAGGATGCGATTGTTGGTCTGATTGCCGCCATGGCGACCATTAACTCGCCGCTTGACGATGTTCAGCTGACTGCCCTCAGAACGATTGTCAGTGAAACGTGGCTTGAAAAAGACCGAGATATGTTGGTTGACGACGTAGCGATGCGTTGCAAAGAACATGAGGATCGCCGGGTGCGAGACCTGGCGACCCGCCTGCACTCCTTCACGAGCAAAGGCAGCTATGGTCGATACTTCTCCCGTCCGAACAACGTTACCTTCAACAGTCAGCTAACAGTGCTAGAGCTGGAGGAGCTGAAAAGCCGCATTCAGCTTCAGAAAGTTGTTCTGTTCCAGCTGATTTACCAGATTCAACAGGCGGTATACCTGGGGGATCGATCGAAGCGCAAACTGATCGTAATTGATGAGGCGTGGGATCTTCTTGCTAATGGTGGTACCGAGGTTCAGCGCTTCATCGAGCACGCGTACCGTCGATTCCGAAAATACGGTGCCAGTGTACTCTTGGTAACCCAGTCGATTCAGGATATGTATAAGTCCCCTGTAGGGGAGGCTATCGTTGAGAACTCAGCAACTAAGGGCCTCTTTTCCCACAAAGATGAGGCTGTCGACAAGCTCAAACGCGAAGCCAAGCTGACGCTTCCAGATGGCGGCTATGCGCTTCTCAAGACTGTTCATACCAATGCGCCCTGGTACTCGGAAATATTCTTGGAGACTGAGCGGGGAGCTGGTGTAGGCCGACTCTTCGTGAATGACTTCCAGAAGCTTCTGTATAGCACCGATCCTGAGGAAGTGTCCCAGATCGATAACTATAAAAAGCAGGGCATGTCCACGGCTGAGGCCATTAACGCAATTCTGCAGAATCGCCGGAACCGGGGGAGGGCGTAATGAAAGTCTTCGAAATAGCTCTTTCTGCAATATTGGGAGCCACGCTGGGCGTGGCGCTCACCTACTTCGTGTTGGACGGTAGGATGTCCAGCATGGAGGACCGGCTTGCGCTCATGACGCCCGTTGCCTCAGTCGATTTCCTTTCGATCGCCAACAACGCGCCACCTGAGGGGCTGAGCGATCGCGTAATGAAAGAGAAACTGGATTCGCTCCGGGAGAAGGCCGAGAGCCTTCGGCAGCAGGGCTTTATTATTCTTCGCCATGAAAAACTGTACTCCGCGCCCGATGGCCTGGTGATCAGAGACCCGAGCGGAGAATAACGTTGTGACGTCTTTTTTAAGCTCCCGCAAGAGGGTTCTCATTCAGATGGCTGTGCTTGCAGCCATCGGGATTGGGGCCATGGAATGGTTCAAGGCTAACTATGTGCTTGGCATTGATGAGCAGATAGTTAAGTGTATTCCCGGCGTGGATTACGTCATCGGTGACCTCGATGACAGGGAATTGGTCCGGGGCGGCGTGTTCATAGTTGAGAGCAAGGGTATTGAACCGCTATTTGATGACGGAACGCTACTTGTGAAGTTCCTGAGGGCGTTTCCTGGAGATACTGTCAAGGTGTCTGAGAACGGCGTGTTTGTTAACGGAACCAAGGTGGCTGGAGCTGGGCTTCCGAATGCCGAAAAGCTGGGTCGGGAACCAGAAGACTTCTACGGGGAAAAGGTACTGGGGGATGATGAGTTCTGGATTCTTGGCACAACACCGGAAAGTTTTGACAGTCGCTACTGGGGATCGGTCAGTTATGAACAAATCAAGGCACGGGCTTATCCGCTCATTTAAGGCGGTTGCTGGCGGACTGGTGATCATGTTGAGCCAGCCCTTGCTTGCAGAGCTCCCACCCGAACAACAAGCTATCTTCGAAGCCGCCAAGAAGCGCTCTGAGAACGTGAACCTTGGTGACCTGATCAACAATATTAACCGGCAGCAAACGAAAGGCCAGGCAATGATTGACGGCACCGTTGATAAGTCGGCTGAAATTGCCATGAGCCAAGGTGACGGTAAGGCGGAAGCCGAACAGCGTGCAAAGGCCCTTTGCAAAGCCCGCACGAGGTACATTTTTGCTTCTCGCTCCCTTGGAAAACAGGCTTTGAGTGAAATATTCGCTGAGGCGTCTGCCAGTCCGGAATTGACCGTTGTCTTCCAGGGAATTCCCAAAGGGACGAAACTGCCAAAAGGATTTATGGATCTGCAGCAGCTGGCCAGTGAGTTTGATCCAGTCCCGTCGATTGCCCTGAATCCTCTTTTGTTTCAGCGACACGAGGTAAGCGCCGTCCCGGAAATGATGGCTTTGACAGAAGGTGAGTGGGTGGATCGTGAGTGTCGTCAGGAAATTCGCACTCGCGTCGCCGGCATTACGTCGATGAGTTACCTGGAGGAACACCTTGACGAAGGAGATTTGGGGCAGCGAGGCCCAATTCAGGATATTTCTGAACCAAACCTAATGGATACGATTGCTCAAAGAATTTCTGAAGTTGATTGGGATGCTAAAAAAGAGCAAGCCATAGAGAATGTCTGGAACAATGTCCCAATGTATCCACTTCCACCGGCCACTGAAAATCGAATTATACGAATTGATCCCACAGTTCAGGCCCAGAGAGATATTCGTGATGCTCAGGGAAGGGTGTTAGTCTCCGCAGGTACTCGCGTCAACCCATTGGACATTCAGCCATTCAACTCCATTGTGATTGTTTTCAATCCATTGAGGGAAAGCGAGCTCGAAGCAGCCAAGGAAATGGTCAAGAGTTACGTGGCCCAGGGGCAAAAAGTAATCCCGGTTTTGTCAGAAATTGACAAAACGGAGGGGTGGAACATGTATAATAATGTAGCTAAAAAGCTGGATCATCGGGTTTACATGCTTAGCCCTGATCTAAAACAACGCTTTCGCATCATGCGTACTATGTCGGTTGTTCGTGCCTCGGACGGTTTCTTTGAAGTGCGGGAGATAAGGACCGATATGTAGCACAACGGATTCAGGTATGAACACACATATATGGTTGTTCTCCATGGTAGACGTCCAGGCTCACAAAACAGGAATGATTTTTGTTGGGGCCACTGTCGGAGACGAAGAACCGAATCAAATACATGAGATAGAAGCCCAGAATACAACAACAGATTTCGCTGCATTACGATTCATAGAGCAAGCCAATTTCGACTGGAACAACGAACTTCCCGTGTGTGTCCGGCTGACGCCGGACACGTTCAATTCGGAGGACAAATTTGAAAAATGGCGTGTAGAGGCCAAAAAAACGCATCAACTTCTCAACGGTCGGCTCCTGGTTCTGGTTCAATCTACGGTAGATAGAGAGTGGTTCCGGACGAAAGCTACCGAGCTGAACGACCTGCGTGTTAATGGGTTGGAAATCGGTCTCGAAGTCGTTGGGGGTATGGACGATGCAAGTAACTGGCAAGAGGAATTCGACTGGAACGCTACCCAGCTGAATTTGGGCAAGTGTCGCAGTGAATTCAGTAAATTTGTCGTCTACACCTCGCAGATGTACGGGAAAGACATCAAGAATATGGTGATCGATGTTCACGATCGATCAGAGCTGATCACCATAGAACAGGTCTACGCTGACTACGCCAGCGGCCCCGTCTTCGGCAACGCCTGTATTTGGAATGGACCTCTCTCTCAGCTTAACTGAGGAGGTGGTGCGTGTTATCAAAGCAGATCCTATTGGGTGGTGCGGCTTTAGTTCTTTTCGTTGTGTCAATCTTTTCCTATCCGGGTAAAGCCGAAGCAGCCCTGTGTGAGGATGCGGAAATCCTTGGCGCAGCATTGATTACTGACATCTGTTGGGACTGTATGTTTCCGCTCAAGATAGCAGGTGTCACGTTATCTCCCGGCGACCGGGAAAACCCACCAGGTGAGGCTGGCGCACCGCTTTGCGCATGCGACAACAACGGAATACCAGAGCCTGGCATCGTCATGTCGATGTGGGAGCCGGCACGACTTGTCGAGTTTCCCCGGCAGGCAGGCTGCTCCCCGACGCTAGGTGGGGCTCAGATTGGAGCTGACCCCCAGTATATTGGTGGTAAAGATCAAGGAGATATCGAGTCCTCGTTTTACCATTATCACTATTTCAGCTTCCCGTTGTTTGTCATGATGGAACTGTTCTCACCCAGTTCTTGCCATGACGGGTACCTGGACTTTGATATGATGTACCTGAGCGAGATAGACCCCACTTGGAACAATTCTGAGCTTGCGTACTTTCTGACTCCGGAATCGTCCATGGTGGCGAATCCGATTGCTGGCGCGGCCTGTCCAGCCGATGCAGTTGCCGCTACGGCTGGCTGGCCTCTGGATAGCTTATTCTGGTGTGCCGGATCTTGGGGGAGTATTTACCCGTTATCAGGTAACAATTATGGCTCTCACGGCGTGATTCGCAGTACCAGCCTGCTCAAAAGCCGACTGCTTGCGTCGCTTCACCGCAAAGGGTTTGCCAGAAAAACGATGGGGGACGATGCGCTCTGTGAGCCAAAGATTTATCCCATGCTTCCCAAGAGCCAATACAAATTCTCGTTAATGCATCCACGAGCTGAAACCGATCGAGCTCATGTAATGGGCGAATCAGTCGCACGTTGGGGGCTTGGCAGAATCATTCCTGGTGTGGCCACAACGCCTGTCTACCTTACATGGCGTCTCAACGACTGCTGCAACACGCTTTAAAGCTACCGGGCCCAACCGTGATGGTTGGGTCCATTATTTAGCGTCCACTTAAACCTCGCATTTGAGGCGGCGTCATATACTCACCCTTATCCAAAATCAGGTTGAGAGTGACAATGACTGACCCGCAATCCCGTTTTTCAAAAAGTCAGCGTATCCTCGCAGGTTTTCTAGCGTGGGTAATGCTGGTATCGCCAGTAATTGTCCTGGCTCAGGACGCGCCTCGCCTGCCGGCTTCTGATGTAGACGGTTACCAGTCGGATTACTGGGAAGCGGCATCCAATCCTAATGCAACCCAGCAGGATCAGGGCATTGCTGCAGGTCAATTTGGATCGCAGGTTGGAAAATCGATTGGCGAGAATGCCGTCCAGCCCTCCAGCGGGCCAGATGGATCATTGAATCTAGGCACCACAACTGATGAAAATGGCGCGACCTTTCAACGTGAAGTAAGCGCACAAGATTTCTTTTCCGGCACCAGCGGCAATGCAAAAAACCCGGAAGCCGTATCGTTTCCCGGAGCCGAGTCTCCTGATGTCGGCGCTTTGCGAAACGCCACCGACGCCTCGCTAAACACTGACTCTCCGAGCTTTAAATCTGCACTGTTCCAAGACGCGCAAAGTGACCAGCCTTCCACGGTAATGGGTGGCGCGTACAAGGTGCTTCTGAACGATGCGAACCGAACGGAGCCAGATCTGAGGAATGATCCCAATTTTGATCGGACGCGAGAAGCGTACAACCAGGCGCAAACACTGACGGAGGAGTTTTCAGATTGCGATATCAGCAGACAGATCCAGGAGACGAACGATAGAGTTCGCGTGCCTGAGTACAAAAGCTGTCGGAGAATGAAGGATAAGTCTGAAGAATGCACCATCAAGCACGATTACACTGCCAAAATACTGGAAGTCGCTGGTGGTACCAACGTTAACCTGAAGCACCAGAAAACTGCGAGCGGCGGCTATTACTTGGGCTGGATAGGCAAAGTCGGTGATAACTACTGGGACGGGTACTGTTCCATCTTCGAACAAAAAACCACCTACAGAGTGGTGAATCCCGATGCAATAGAGAAAGTCACGCTTGTATATGCCAAGTACGACGATTATATGCAGGTTTGGGTCGGTGAAGCTGGCGAAGAACGAAAAATATGGAATGGTCCGAACAATAATTTCCCACCTGAAACCGGGGGTGCGTGCGAGCTGAGTACAAGCTGGGAGCAGACCTTGAATGTCGATTTAACAGACGAGTTCAAGAGCAAGAACCCCGGCGAGTTGGTCAACTTTAAAATCAGGGTATCCGTGGCTGGTAGTGGTGAGGGCTACGCCCGCTTAAAAATCGACTACGACGAGTCGAAGGCCCTGAAAGATGACTACTGGACCCCCTCTACGCCGAGTTGTATTGATTCCGCATTGGCAACTCAGGACGACTTCGTGGGCGGCGAGTACGAATGCACGGATCAGCCGCCACTAGATGCGCAAGGATGTACTACCAATGACATGGGGCTCAAACTTTGCCCCGGCGATTTTAACGAGCCTCCAGTCGATGTAAACCCAACCTGTAAAGAGGTCACAGTAAAGGCGGATTACTCCTTCTATGCAGGGGAGGGTTGTTACCTTGATCGCGATGGCAACGAAATCTGTACTGAAATTCCCCGGCTCGAAGGTGGAGGAGAATTAACAGATTGTTCCAAGTATGAAGAAGATCCCCAGTGTTCATACGTCAGCACGGAATGTATTGATGGAACCGAAGGCAGCACCACTGGGAACTGCTATATGCAGTCCGAAACGTGGGACTGTGGGGAATGGGTCGACGTAACCGATTATGAATCCGAGGAAAACGTGCAGTGCAACGGCGAGTTTCTTTGCCAGGGTGACAGTTGTGGTGACGTTGCGGACACTAAAAGCAGCTCCTTCAATCGTGCAGCTGCAATGCTCCAGGCAGCCAACTTTATGGCTATGGACGGTGTATGTGACGACATCGACATAAATGAGAACCGTAATTGCAAGGTTTTCCCCGGAGAGGACATGGAGTGCAAGATTGTTGGTCTTCCCGAGCTGGGCATCGATGCAGTGGACTGTTGTGATCAACCAGTAGAGATAGGGCCAGGCCAGTACATCGGAACCATGGCCAGAATTGGCGTAATGGACGCCGCATTCATGAATATCAACCCGGACATGACGCTTGGTAGTGTAAGAGGGGCATACACGACGCTCAGAGAGCCAGTGACGTCTGCATTCAGTGAAGTGACGCAACCCTTCACTAGCGCGGCGGAAACCGTTACAGGTCCGGTGAAAGATGCGATCGCCGAAAATATTACCCAGCCGATTGGCAACTTCCTTGCTGATCTAAAAGCAAAACTCTCCAAAGAGTTGGCTCAGTTCTTCACGGAACAAGGGGTCCAAGGTGCCGGTCAAGCAGGCGCTGGTGCTGGCGCTAACGTCGGTACAGATGCTGCAGCTGGCGAAGCAGCGGGGGCACTGGGTACAGCAGGTAACGTGATGTCTGCTGTTATGGGTGCCTACACAGCGGTCATGGTTGCCTACATGGCGCTGCAGATCATCTACGAGTGTACTGAGGATGAGATTAACCTTGCGGTAAAGCGCGAACTGAAAGCCTGCTCCAAGGTAGGGAGTTATTGCAAAGAAACGGTCTGTGTTGTGCCCACTACCTTTGGTTGTGCCGCGAAGGCTTGTGTTGAGGTTAGGGACTCCTATTGCTGTTACAACTCTCCATTGTCGCGGATCGTTATGGAGCAGGCGGGCCCACAGCTGGGGCGCTCCGGCAACAAGGGAATGGGCACCCCCAAAAACCCTCAATGCGATGGGCTCCCCTTAACGCAAATGGAAACTCTTGACTGGGACCAGATTGATTTGGGGGAATGGACTGGAATTCTTCAAATGGAAGGTGCGTTGAAGACAAGCCCAGATCAGTTGGATATTGAAAGCTTGACCGGTTCCGGGCACGCCTATTCTATGCCTGACAAATATGGTGAGCGGGATAACACTGGGGTGAGAACCGAGGACCGGTTGTCAGAGGGATCGGTTGATGACATGAGGGTGCAGCAAGGCCAAAGCTTCAGCTTTGATCCAGACTGATGAGGTGCCGTGGCTGTTGTTCAGCCTCTTGGTAGAGGCTGTTCGCTGCCACATCGATCGTTAAGGCATAAAAAAAGCGCCAGGGGATAAACCGGGGCGCTTTTTTTCGTTCGACCTGGAATTCAGGCAGCCTTAACTTTTTCCTTCTTTTCCTCTTTGGTATCAGCCTCGGTTTTCGGTTTGGCTTTCGCCTTTGGCTTCTTCTCCTTCTCGTCGGACTCTACTGCTTCCTTCAGCTCTGGGTCCATTCCTTCATCCGTCGGCTCCTCGCCGGCAACTGATTCGACCAACTCCTTCTTGCCAGAGTTATAGGCTTCTTTCCGGACCTTCCGCGATAGCCCGATGATCCGCCCGGCGACGTTGATCATGCGGCGGCTCCATTCGAAGCGGGCGTTAGAGGCCTGACGGTTATCCAGGATCGAGTGCAGCCACAAAGAGTCGATCATGCTGACCAGATCATCCATCCGGCCTACCAGCCCGATAAACTGGGCGAGATGCGGTGTGTTGATTTCCAGCTCATAGGTGACCTGGTTCGTGTAGTCAGGGTTGATGCTGATCCCGTGTTGCTCTGCCAGCTGCTTCATCTGTTCAATTTTCGCTTCGATATCGGTGCTGGCCGTTTCGAAGTGCTTGTTCATAATTTCTTCAGCTTCGTCGACATGCTCGCGTTCGCCGATAGCACGAAGAATAACTGAGATCTGGAAAAGAGATTCAGCCAGTTTCTCAAAACTGCGGGACATTACTTTTTGCGCCGCCAGTGTTGAAAGGCTGAGGTTTTGTTTGATGACTGGGGCGCTTTTCGCCTTCCGATCGCCATCGATCTGTTTCATGAGAGCCATAACTTCCTCCGGTTTGTGTGAATATCACACAGAAATCGTACCCCTCAGGGAATTCAATGGTGGGCAAGAGGGTGCTAAAAAATGCACACATCTTTGCTCATGAGCTCTCATCTCAAATTCAGCATCTTCCGATGTATGAATGCTGGAGCTGGAATCGCCTGGCGCAGAGTGGCAGAGCGAAAAATGTCATGTGTGATCAAAAAAAACGCACCCACCCCCGTAAAACATCCCCCAAACACCTGTAATTTAGATCCTGATCGAAGCGGGCTATGCCGGCTTCGAAACCGATTTCCTTTCCAGTGTCGCTCACTGGGTTCAGTAATGTGAGCGCCACCCCTCCGATTTCTGTGCCGTTGGCACGAAACGGGTAGCTGACCCGACCACTCTGGTAAGACCAGCATCTCAAAGAACCCTAAACGGGCTTTCAAGATATGTTCCCGTTTAGGGAGCGTGTCTGAGGCCCTTCTGTGAAATGAAAGGAGCAAAGACATGAACAATTTTACTGACCAAACCATTTCCTTGGACGTTATCCGGGAAAAGTACGCTAAAGGTGCTGAGAAAAACCTGAACACTGTTGCTGAGACCAAAGAGATGATCTTCGGTCGCGTTGCGGATGCCCTCTCTAAACCAGAGGCATCGGACAAGCAGGCAGAGGTTCGTGAAGCATTCTTTCATGCGTATTCAAGTGGACTGATTCCGGCTGGCCGTGTTGCTTCCGCAGCAGGCACGGACATCAAAGCGACTCTAATCAACTGCTTCGTACAGCCTGTTGGCGATGCGATTCAGGGGATCGCTAACGGAAAGCCGGGCATCTACGATGCTCTGCGCCAGGCCGCTGAAACTATGCGTCGTGGTGGTGGCGTTGGTTACGCTTTTGGCGACATCCGTCCTCGCGGCGCATACGTCAAAGGCACAGCCAGCAACGCTTCCGGTCCAGTGAGCTACATGCATGTATTCGACAAGTCTTGCCAGACCGTTGAATCTGCCGGTGCTCGCCGTGGGGCGCAGATGGGTGTTTGTCGTATTGATCACCCGGACATCGAAGAGTTTGTGAATGCAAAGCAGACTCAAGGCGCTCTGACCAACTTCAACATCTCTGTCGGTGTCACCGAAGAGTTCATGCAGGCGTTGGTTGAGCAAAAGCCCTTCGAGCTGTATCACGAGGCGGAACCTTCCGAGGAATTCAAGGAAGCGAACGCAGGCGTGTACCAGCGCGATGATGGAATGTGGGTCTACCGCACGATTGATTCCCAGACTTTCTGGGACAAGATCATGCAGAACACTTATGACGCGGCTGAGCCGGGGATTTTGTTTCTGACCAACATGAATCGGGAAAACAATCTGTGGTACTGCGAAGTGATCGAAGCGAGTAATCCCTGCGCGGAACAGCCGCTGCCATCCTATGGCTGCTGTTGCCTGTCGTCGGTGAACCTGGCGGCATTCGTGAGAGCCCCATTCCAGAAAAACGCGGAATTCGACTTCGAGGAATTTTCGAAAGTCGTCCGTACCGGTGTCCGTACTCTGGATAACGTCCTGGAACTGACCTACTGGCCGCTGGAAGAACAGCGTCAGGAGGCGATGAACAAGCGCAGAGTCGGTTTGGGCTACACGGCCCTCGGTGACGCGCTGATCATGCTCGGTTTGCGGTATGACTGCAAAGCCGGTCGCGACATGGCTGACAAAATTTCTCGGGTCATGCGTGACGAGGCGTACCGGGCAAGTGTAGAGCTGGCCAAGGAGAAGGGGGCGTTCCCGCTGTTCGATGCTGAGAAATACCTGGCATCGGGATTTGCGAAGCGTCTGCCAAAAGATCTCCGGGCAGCTATCAAGAAGCATGGTATTCGCAATAGCCATCTGCTGAGCATTGCGCCAACTGGGACAATCTCCCTGGCGTTTGCTGATAACGCGTCGAACGGTCTGGAGCCAGCATTCAGCTGGTTTTACGAGCGTAAGAAGCGTCTGGCGGAAGGTGGTCACCAAATGTATCGCGTAGAAGATCACGCGTTCAGGGTGTTTCGCGAGTCCATGGGTGTCGCAGAAGATGACGATGAAGGCGTGAAGCGTCTGGCGGGAAATCTTCCGGAGTCCTTTGTATCAGCGCTGGAAATTGAAGCGATTGATCACATGAGGATGATGGCGGTAATCCAGCCCTACGTGGACTCGTCCCTAAGCAAGACGGTCAATGTGCCGGCAGACTATCCGTTTGAATCGTTCAAGAATCTCTATCTTGATGCGTGGAAAAGCGGTCTTAAAGGTCTGGCCACGTTCCGTCCAAACTTCGTCACCGGGTCCGTGCTGAGCACGTCAGAGGAAAAACAGGATCTGGATCAGGATGACCCTGATCGTCGAATCCATTTGGATAAGACACCGGAGCCTGTTCTGGCAAGCTTGCGCTGGCCGAGCCGTCCTGAAACGCCTGCTGGCAATCCATCCATGACATACACAGTCAATGCGCCGAATAACCCGTTCGCGGTGTTTATCGGCCATCTCGAAAATGGCGAGAAGAAGCCATTTGAGGTCTGGGTTAATGGAGCGGAGCAGCCGCGTGGCATCGGGGCACTGGCAAAAACCCTGTCTACGGACATGCGGAGTTTTGACCGCAAATGGTTGCAGATGAAGCTGGATGCTTTGTCTCGCACTTCAGGTGAAGCCTTTGACATGGCTTTCCCTCCGAAGGGTGAGGCGACTCTGGTACCGTCGGCAACTGCAGCATTAGCTCGGCTGATTGAGTATCGCTGCAATGAGCTTGGCACTTTCGATGACCTGGAAGGTGCGGATTCGCCAATGGTGGATGCGCTTTTCAGCAAGAAGGAGCCGAAATCCGGAACCGACGGAACGCTGTCCTGGACAGTGGACGTGAAAAACCCGGCAACTGGCGATGATTTCGTGTTGTTCATGAAAGAGCTGGTTATGCCGGATGGATCACACCGTCCTTACTCAGTCTGGATGGCTGGTAAGTATCCGGATTCGTTCGATGGACTGTGCAAAAGCTTGAGCATTGACATGCGTATCATTGATGCTGCATGGATTGCCAAAAAGCTACGCTCGCTGACAAAGTTCAAAGGCACACAGGAAGATTTCCTGGCCCGAGAGCCTGGCAGTGAAAAGCAGCAGAACCAGCCGTCCACGGTTGCATACGTGGCGAAGCTGATCCTCCATCGGTACAAGCTTCTCGGTATCCTCAACAAAGAGGGCTATCCGAACGAGGAGATGGGTGTCATGGACACCGCGAACCCCGAGAGTTCGTTGCAGGCCAAGAGGTCTTTGGTCTCAACAACACCCGGAAAAGAGTGCCCAGATTGCGGTAACCACGCCATGATCAAGAAAGATGGCTGTGACTTCTGCACCTCTTGTGGCCACATCGGTTCATGCGGTTAAATTCACCTTTGAGGGGCGCGAAAGCGTCCCACCTCAACCTTGCCTCAGCCCCAGTCGACTTCGGTCGTCGGGGCTAGGCTTTTCTAGTCATCATCGGAATGGGCCGCTATTCCCATGATGATTCTTGTGCCAATGGCACAGAACGGGCAGCTGACCCGACCGCAAGGTAAGTCCAGCACTTCAACCGTCCTAGACAAGGACGCCCAACCCTGGCGGGGTTTTCTCCGTTAGGGGATGACTTCGCCTCCACTGAGTAGGAGTCATGCCATGTCCAAAACCCTCGTTGTTGAAACCAATGCGGGATCACTGTCTGTCGAAGCGCCGAGCTTTGTCGCGGTGAAACTAACTCCACAGTTCATTGCCCGTCTCAAAGAGCTTCAGGACGTGTCCAATAGCCACGATCTGACTGAAGTGCGGTGTGACGTTTGCCTTGACTGGGAAACGATTGAGAGTGACAAACTCTGCGTGCCAGAGATGGTTGTCACTTCAGGGCAGTTCTGGTTCACAGCAGAGTTGAAATATGCGGATGAAAGCACTGTTCGATCGCATAGCATCTCCACGCTGTCCTGGGACTATCTGAGATCGAGGTTTGACGCTCCGGACAAAGATAACCTTATGGTTGTTGCGCAGTCCGAAGATGAGCTTCGTTATCTCTATCTTGAAAAACTGGCGGCTGACGAAATCGCCTGATTTGCCGGCAGCAAACAAACCCCAACGGGGAGATCTTTCTCCCTGGGGGGGAAGGTCTCTCCTTAGAACGATAGGAGAAGATCCATGAGTAATGAAAACGTGATTCGTGCCGATGACGCAGAGCTGGCAACTATCTTGGCAGCCCTTCGGTTCTACCAGCAGAACGGCATGGGAGAGCCCGAAAATCGGAGCGATGAGATTCACGACATTGCGACCAATAACGGCGAAGTAACGTCGTCGCTGAATGATGATGGCATTGACGAACTCTGTCAGCGCATAAATTTCGGCGAATAAACCCAACACCGGGGAGACTGCTCCCCGAGGGGTAGTGGTCTTTCCTCAAAACTAAAAGGAGAGTCACATGGGCTTTTATAGCTTCAAAACTGCAGACACCAAGCAAAGCATTCCCAACGTGCATTCAGGCCGTGATATACGGACTGTTTACATGCTCCAGCCAGAAGGCAAGCCTCACATTGCTGAGACAGCTTACGACGGCTACGGGGATTTCGGCGGAGTGAATGTTCATACCTGGTTGGCAGAGGCAAATGCCACAGCGCTGGGTTATGACACATCGAAACTTTCCGAGCAGGACGTTTTCTTGCTTGGTGTATCGCTGGATTGTGGCCATGTCTGCGAAGACACCCAAACCGGTGAGTTTTGGCACATCTTCTCGGATGCTCGGACTTTGATACCGGGTCATTTCGCTGCATTGCGATATGACGAGGTCATCCCCGAGCTGGGAGATTCAGCTAATAATCTTCTGGAGTCTGGAAGGCTGGTAAGTCGCGACATCTCTGATGTTGTTGAAGTGCCATACCCATTGAAGTTCAGCTTCGATAAGAATGCGGTCTATGAAGATCTGCCCGCGTCTGAATGTTGTCCTTTCCAGGGCTACTTCTACGAAGACTGAACGTCATTCAACCCCGAGGGTGAATCTTACCCTCAGGGGTAGGGTACGCCCCTTCCTAAGCTTGAGGAGGTGACTCTAAATGCCAGAAAAGGGTGTGCTACGATTGCCTGAGACACAAAATCGTAAGGCGATTTGTATGCCAACCATCAAAGTCCGCTTTCACGAGCGGGACACGCTGCCGGACGCACTGGAGCGCAGAGCCAACGAACTCGACATCACTGTTGAGCAACTGGTGAAGCGCTTTATCTGCACCGGCATGGAAGACTACGAAACCGATGATGGCCCAGCCACACCGGGAGAGTCGTTAGACGACTTTCTGGTGAAGAACGGGGCATTAAAGGAAAAGTAGTTCTCACACTTCAATAATCGCCCATCGGGGCTGGAGGTAGCTATGTCTAACCTTTCGGCCCTTACGGGCTGCATTCTGTTCGCTTGGCTGCCCGAGGATGAAAATCCTCAACAGCCGGGCCCGAAGTTTCGACCGGTTCTTGTGGTAGATGCTGATCCAGAAGGGAAGCGCCTGTGTCTCGCCTACGGGACGAGCCAGCGCGTTGACCAAAACGGGAAAGGCGAAATCACGTTCCGTCGAAATGAAATCGATGGTCTTACGAAAGATACAAAGTTCTGCCTGGGGAAAACCAAATGGGTGCCCATGGAAACCGAGTATTTCTCAAAGACCAAATCATCCGGTGGCCTGGCCGTTTTAGGCTTTGTTCCGAAAAAGCGTACCAGGGAAATTCTGATGCGACTTGAGGAAGTCATCGAGATTAAATAAACAATCCAAAATGAATGGAGAGTATCTGATGTCTAAACCTCCAATGGACGAAGGAAAATGGGTTCTCTTGGTTTCATTTGGCGCTACAGCAGCGCTCATGATCCTTGTTGGTGGCGCTAAATATCTGGGAATACTTGTTTAACAGGTAACTCCTTGGCCGAGCCTCATTAGGCCCTAATAAGTAAGTGCTCAGCGCTTCCTTAATAAACGAAACCCCACGGGGCGATCCTTCGCCCTCCGGGGCTGGGCTTGCTCCATTCACTGAACGGAGAAATCCCATGAACAACAACATCGAACGTACTAAAGCGACAATGGTGAGCATTTCCCAGTCTCTGGGCTTGCCCGAGCACTACCCCGAAGATATGACCAAGGATCTCCAATCCTTGTCGGACTCGAAGGGAGGGAAATGGCTCTGGTTGCTGCGAACGTCCGGTACCGTCCTGGTTCCGCTTCAAGTTGGCGTACATCCGACGTATGTGAACTATTGGCTGCATTCGAATCATGGCCAAAGGATCGTTTGCTTCGTGGTCGATTCCCGAAAGGGGATGGTCACGCAGACAACCTTCTCGGAAGCGGAAAAACTGATCGGACGGGTCCCGAAAACCCTTTACTCCAGTATGTCTCAGGAAGAACTTGTGGATGCTGTGCATTCCGTTCTGGAGCAGGGCTGTGAAAGGAAACTCTGGGGAATGTTCGATTCACCGGAATCTATTGATGCGTTTGGTACCTGGCAGAAATGGCAGACCTACTTTCGCTCGATGGAAAACGATGTAATGGCAGACTTCATGGCCAAGGCCGTAAGGTTTGCGCAGTCCAAGCAAACCCTGCACGGGCACGCTTTATAAGCACGCCCAAAACAGTAAGTTCCTGCTGACGCGGGACTCCAATGCAATAACCCCAACGGGGGATCGAGCTATCCCCGTGTTGGGGGTGGTTCGTTCCTCCTTCATGAAAAGAGGAATGACCAATGAACACCCAAACTGTACAAGAGCAAAGCAGCGAGCTGGCGGACATGATGGAAGAGCGGGTTGATATTAAACGCTCTCCGATGATGGACTATCACGATGCGATCGTTAAGAAGGTTTCGGACAAGAAGTATTTGTTCGGTTACCTGGCGGACGACGAAGATCCAGAAAACCCGCTCACTGAGTGGGATGGAGTCGGGCGGATCTATTCCGCGCATCGTGATAGCGATACCCAAAGTGAACTGCAGGAAGCGCTTGGCCTGGATAGTAATTGGGAGCCAGATTTAGGTCTGACCCATGATTTCCCGGCAGTGCTACGCAAACACTGGATCGCGGCAGCTGCTGATGATTCGGATTTTCAGCAGTGGTGTCATGATGAGGGCCGGCCTCCACGGGACCAGTCGAAACTGGCTGCGTACTATCTCGACAAAGCAAAGCGCTTTTGGCGGGATACAGGGGGCTGCGACCAGGTCTACTACAACGTAGACATGGAAATCTCAGACTTTGACACTGCGACAGATATAGCTGAAGTTGCAGCTCACGAGGAGCTTCTGGAAGCCGGTAAGATTGGCGATGTGGATCGGGTTGTACTCGACTGCTACCAACATTCAGGCGTTGCCTGGTCAATCAGCGGTGAAGGAATGCAGTGTCGATTCGATACGGCTTCTGGCGCTGGGGTCTGGGTACCGGATGACTGTACTCGTGAAGAGATTCAACGGCGAGGTGAGAAGGTGTATGCCTTCGGCAGCGTGGTTGAACTTCGCGGCTTGATGGGCGGAAAGCGCAAGCCATTTCTGTACAAACTGGACGATCAGTTTGGCGGTGTGGAATCAATGCGCTTTGATACCTGGAGTGAAGCCTTTGAGGCCTTCCAGGGCTACATCAAGCATCACAAGCTGCGACTGCCCAAGAAGAAATCCGAAAGGGAAGCGTGTATTGAGCGAGGCCGGACTCGGGCGAGAGTAGAAATAGCCCGGAGCGGTGTTGAGTTATACAACGACTACCTTAACGGGAATGTGTTCGGGATCGTCATTGCGACCTTTGAGGTCGGAGAAGATGGCGAGCCTGTGCATATAGAAGATGATTCCGTCTGGGGCTTTTTTGGGGATGATGATGCCTATCAAAGCTTGAAGGAAGAAATCGCCGCTCGGGACGACTGAGCCAGTTAAACCGCCAAGCAGGGAAACCTGCTGGCGGTTTTTTTACGTTCAAAATTCCTTGGCTGCAGGCAATAAAAACGCTGGCTCTTGCCTCAACCATACCGATAGATCAGGCATTATTACCGCAACATCGAACCAGTGAGGAAACGAACTTTGAGAAACCATGAACCACTTTATATCGAAGGAGGCGTGATCCACCAGGAGGGTTACGCGTGTGGCTATCGGGGTTTGAATCAAGATTACAATCCGTACCCCGACGGGATCTGGATGTCAGAGGTTTGGAATGAAGGCTGGCGGAGTGGCGACCTTGAGCGCCGGGCGTTGAACGAACCTATTTTGGTATTTCCAGTGTGATTTACCTAAAAACAGTCAAAAAAAACGCATCCACTACTGGAAAAGTGCGTCAAGAATTAGATACATTTAACTCAACGACAGTCATTGCTCCCTGCGCAAACGGCTATTCAGTTTTCGAACTGAAGATGCTTTGCAGGAGCATAGAAGAGCTAGCCTTGCTCTATAAATAGATGGCAATCCAGCAGCATTCGCTGAACTGGATCTATCACTCAACCCCAGGGGTTCTCTAACCCCAGGGTTATTGAACCTCTTCAATTGTCGAGGTTCAAATGTCTGATTTCATGACGGTTCTGTTTTTCGTAAGTCTTCCGATTCTGCTTATCGCAGGTTGTATATTCGCCCTGGTGGGAATGTATAAGACTGCTCGACGCGTTCGGATGAAGTGTTTCACTGCAAAGCCAGAGAATCACATTGCGAAATCTCAAGCTACTGCAAAGCCAGTTTCTTGTGCCACAGAATTTCCTACTCGCACTATTGCGGGTGAATGGTTTTCAGCTCCGGATGTATCGCATCTTGAGACTCCTGCCTTCCTTCGGAAGCAGGCTGCGTAAAACCAAACTCTTTTAAACCCTATCGGGGGTATTTACCCCCGTAGGGGGTAAGTACCTCCTCTTTCCTAATGAGGTACTTGCCATGAAAAAGATCATCATCGTTGCCGTTATTGCCGCTGCCGTACAGATGACCTTCGCATTCAACGACGCTGCAGATAATGCAGCTGAGACTGCGGCGGAAACTGCTTGCGAACAGCGCTACGAAAACAACGCTGACCTGATGTGCCCTTAATGGGCCATCAGTGATCTAACCAGACACAGCCTTTTCCGGTGTGTCTCCCACAGCCTCCTGGCATGCCAAAAGTTGCGCATGCGCAAGTTCAGGGGTCTCTGGGAGGCACACCGGGAGAGGCGCAAAATTGGCTTATGCCTATTTTGTGTATGCGTGCAATCGGGGAATATCCGTTTGCGTCTCTCTCTGGGGTGCCCTCTTTCAAATGGGGAGCCACCGGAGAAATGACTATGAACACCATGCACATCTACGATCACGAAAAAGCCTGCCTGTTTCTTGATAACGGCAAAGTTGTCCGGGTCCGGGACAAAGTTAAGCGCGAAGCTGACGAACTCCTGGAGCCGCTGACTGAAAAAGCTCGTCAAAAGGGCCTGATTGGTGAGAAGGACGTGGTGGTAACTTTTTCTGCGTGATCATCGAAGGGGCTCCATCCGTGGGGCCCCTTTTTTATTACATGAGTGTTTTTCGGTTTGAGACAAACTCAAAAGCATTCACTCCCTCGCGGAGCGATCAGGTAGCTGACCTGGATCTTTGATCAAACACAGCAAATCAATGAACCCAGACGGGGTATTCCCCGCTGGGGAAGCTCCGTCTTCAACGCACGGAGCTGCTATGAAAGTCCCAACTAGCCTTCTGAAGTGGGTTGCATCCCTGTTTCAGAATTTCGGCGTCGGCCTTTTCATGCTTGGGCTGGGTACTCTGCTCTTTGAAGAAAACGTGAACAATGTGGTACCGGAGCAATCCGGATCACTGTTCATGGTTCTGAGCTGGGTATTGATCGTTTCAAGCGGACTTGTTGAAGCTTGGCTTGTGATCCGCGACAAAGGAAAATAAAACCTTCTTTTTGTCGTGGTAAACTGGTTCTACAGTCAACGAGGTCGCCAAAATGAGCGTTCACACAGCCTTAATAGGTACAGCGGTCGCGGTGGCTATTGCTATAGCCATACCGTTAGCCGCTGCTTACTTTACGCAAAAGAAAGAGTCGAAATAGATTTACACAATCTAAGCTGAAAAAAACTTTACCCCAAACGGGAGCACTTCCTCCCGCAGGGGGGTGGTGTTTCCCTCAATCATTGAAGGAGACATCTCATGTCCAACCAAACCGTCGATCGTCAAACTGTTGCTACTCCTGTGGCTGAACTATTTGGCATAGACGCCCCCAAGAAGGTCACTGCATCTAAATTTGCAGATGACCAAAATATCCATATCCCGGTTGTTGACGAGCACTATGTGTTCCGGAAGCAGTTCGTCCGGGAAGTTCTTGCATACATCCAACGTCCGCATAACGACGCCATGTTGGCCTTTGGCCACACTGGCACTGGCAAAAGCTCCGGCTTTAACCAGCTTCTGGCACGGCTGAACTATCCCACGGAGGAGGTCACCTGCTACGAAGACATGCGGTATACCGACTTGCTCGGTCAGTTTGTGATGCGTGCAGAGCGCCCTGGTGAAGTTCCGCAGATGACGTGGGTCGATGGCCCGCTGACTCGCGCAGCTCGCTATGGCCACGCTTTGATCATGAATGAATGGGACATCATGGAGCCCGGTGAACTTGCCGGCTTGAATGACCTCCTTGATGGTCGCCCACTGATGATTGCGCAGAATGGTGGTGAAGTTATTCACCCGCACCCTGACTTCCGTCTGTTTGCCACTGGCAACAGCGCAGGTTCAGGCGATGAGATGGGGCATTACGGGTCCGTAAAGTCGCAAAATCTCGCGGCAATGGATCGCTACCGTGTCATCGAGGTGGACTATCCAGACCCTGAAGTGGAGGAAATGATTTTGGCTCGGGTACAACCCAAGCTGAGTCAAGAGCTTCGGCAGGGAATGGTAAAGGTCGCCAATGAGATCCGCTCGGTGTTCAAGGGTGAAAACCCTGAAGCCCAAATTGGTATCACCATGTCCACACGGGTTCTCCGTCGCTGGGCGATGTTGACCATGGATTTCAAAGGTGCTCAAAACTCCAGTGCTTACGCTCTCGATATCGCACTGCTGCGCAGGGCCGATAAAGAAGAGCGCGAGGCAGTCACCCGCATCTGCAAGGATGTGTTTGGCAATCTCTGGAGCGCTTGATCCACTGCGTGAAAAGGTTACCTGCTGGCCTGGAATTGCATTTCCAGAGCCAGTGGTAGCCTAAATATAAGCCAATACCCGACTGGGGTTTGATGCCCAGTCGGGCATTGAGCCTCTTCGGGAATCAGAATTCCTAAGGAGGAACAATGACTCAAACAGCCCAAAAAACTGCAGACAGTGAGCCTCGCGTTGATCAGGTTCGATCTCTGGTCGTCAAGCTTGCTGACAAATTCCATGTTGATGCCGAGAAGTTTCTGCATGCCCTGAAGACTACCGCTTTCAGGCAACGAAACGGATCAGCACCGTCCAATGAGCAAATGATGGCTTTGATGGTCGTTTGTGACCAATACGGCCTCAACCCTTTCTTGAAAGAAATCTACGCATTTCCTGACAAGAACAACTCCATCGTGCCAGTAGTCGGGGTCGATGGCTGGAGCCGAATTATCAACACCCACAAGCAGTTTGATGGTGTCGAGTTTCGGTATAGCGAAAACATGGTGAAAATGGACTATGCCCATTCGAAAGCGCCAGAGTGGATTGAGGCGGTTTTGTACCGTAAAGATCGCTCACGCCCGGTAGTCATTCGTGAGTACCTGGATGAATGCTACAGACCTCCCCAAAACGGATATGACGGGGCCTGGCAAACTCACCCTAAACGATTTCTGAGGCACAAAGCGCTGATTCAAGGCGCTAGGATTGCTTTCGGCTTTGTTGGTATCTACGACCAAGACGAGGCGGAACGGATTATCGGAAATACGTTTGAACACAAATCCGGTGAAGTCATCACCATGGCACCAAAGGTCCAAGCGGTGCAGATGGACGATGAGCAGTACGAACAGCTTATCGGCAATCTCATCTCACGGGGCAAAGCCGAAGGTGCCTGGCCGGCAATTCATCAGCACCTGGAAGAGCGCTTCCGGAACAACCCAGCCCAATTGCAAGACGCAAAAACGCGGGTTGAAAACGCCGAGAACGAAGTTCTTGAAGCCTCTGAAAAGAAACCTGAACAGGAATCGGTAACGGAACCCGAAAAGGACTCTGAACAGGAGCCTGAGGGAGAATTCCAACCGGAACCTGAGAAGGAGTCCGCAGAGGAACCCAAAGAACCGGCCAAAAAGACGACGCGGGCGAAGCCAAAGAAAACGGCCCAGTCAGCGGAATCTGAGAAATCTGAAGTCAAAACCCACAATGCCCAATCGACGAAGGTACAGAAGACCGCCTCTGAAGAGATGGAGCTGAAACCCGAAGTCGATGGTGTTAAGGAAACCGGTGAGGTTGAAGGCCAACCTTCTGAAGTCGAAGACGACAGCCAGATGCCACTGCCGGAGTGGTGAGAAAGTGGCAGCCTTCGGGCTGCCTCTTCACCGCAAACCCACCAATCAACCGCGAAGAGTTATCTTTGTGGAACAAAACTAACCTAAACAGGTTCAGCCAATCCCGTGGGGTTGGAAGAATCTCCGGCCACGGAGGTCGCTATGAAAATCGTTACGTTCGGCCAACGAACCGAAGAATGGTTGTTGTGGCGGAAAGAGGGCGTTTCGGCCTCTGAAGCTGCAATCATCATGAACGAGTCACCCTACATGACGCCCTGGCGTCTTTGGGCGGAAAAGGTTGGGCTTGCCGAGCCAGATGACCTGTCGAAAAACCCTTTTGTTCAATACGGTATTGAGCATGAGGATGTGGCTCGACGGATATTCGAGGCTCGCAACCCTGGAGAGGTGGCATTACCGATTTGTGCAGAGTCTTCTGTAGAGTCAGTAATGCGAGCGTCTTTTGATGGCGTAATAAGCCAGAAGAGGCCGGTAGAACTGAAGTGCCCAGCTACTAAAACCTTTGAGGAAGTCATCGCAAAGGGAACCGATTCCCCAGCTTACAAGCTGTATTGGCATCAGGTTCAGCATCAGATGTACGTTTCTGGTGCAAGCGAAGGGTATTTGGTGTTTTACCATGAGGAGCGTGATCTGGAAGTCTTCCAGATCGGTCGCGATGAGTTATACATCGAGCGACTGGTTAAGAAGGCGAAAGAGTTCAGAGAAATGGTCCTCAAGCGCAAGCCACCGGCAAAGATACCGGAGCGTGACGTGTATATCCCGACCGGCAGCATCGCCGAGAAATGGGTTGAAGCGTCCGAAACGGTGAAACTCTATGACGCAGAAATCAAAGAGCTGCAGAGAAAGATCGAACAGCACAAAGCTTCTCGTAAAGATGCGGAAGATACGCTTAAAGGTCTTTTGGGAGACTTTCATACCGGCGAATACAATGGCGTTCGCGTCAATCGATATTTTAAGGAAGGGAAAGTCGACTACAGCGGATTTCTTCGCGACAACCACCCCAGTGCGGATCTCTCGAAGCTTGAATCTTACAAAGAGTCGAGCAAAGAGGTATACCGCATAACGGTGACAGACAATGAACTGCCCAAGTGGAGCTTGGATGAACTCGCCTTGGAAGAGGTCGAGACCTTTCAAGTAGAGCACAGGCAGAGCATGTTCTGGTGATACGAAGCGGGGGGTAGCCCCCGCTGAGTATTTCCCCGCTTTAGGTCAAAAAAAACACCGCTTCTTTGCGCTTTCACTGGTAGAAATGCAGCACTCTATCCATGAGTCCTTTTCGGTTTGGTTCAGCAAACCCAAACGGATTCACTCCCTAGCGGAGCGATCAGGCAGCTGGCCTGGCTTTACGGCAAGAACAGCATTTCAAAACTTAACCCATTGGGGGTACCAACTCCCGATGGGATTGGTGCCTCCTCTTTTTGAGGACTCCAAAATGACTACTGAGACCAAAAATCTCGACAAACTGGTACTGGTTAACCTGGATATTGATATCTGGAGTGGCCAAGCCAAGCTTCAAGCATCTGATCTGAAACGAATCTCCGTTGAGGATCTTCCCCCTGAAAGTCTCGCCAGCCTTGGTTCTAAGCGTCTATGCAACAAAGAACACCTGAAGGTGTTCTCGAAGCTGAAGACACGAGCTATTCGCGCTGTCACGGATCATGGCCGTCCCTTCCTGGGTGGTTATGCCTATCCTGTCAACCGGATGGTGGAGCTCGAAGGTCGATTGATCACAATCGAACAAGAGTATCTGGATGCCAAGCGCCAATTCCTGAATCGTTACGACGAAGCAGTGGAAGACTGGATCAGAGAAAACCCGGAATATGCTGAGGCAATCCGTGCTGGGGCTTTGACCCGAGCAGAGGTTGGTGAACGCCTGAACTTCGGTTTTCAAATGATCAACATTCAGCCGGCTCAATCAGAGGAAGCCAATGCGCGTCTGAAACAGTCTGTGCAGGGCGTAGGTGATGCCCTGGTGGATGAGATTGCTGCACGAGCCAATGAGTTCTTTGAGAAGTATCTTGTTGGTGCAGAGCATGTTTCAACCCAGACTCAGCGCACGCTGAAAAACATGCGGGATAAAGTGTCCGGTATGGCTTTCCTGAACGGCAATTTGCTCCCTATGGAGCAGCTGCTGGATGAAATGTTGCGAGGCTACGCTTCGCATCAGGGTCAAAAACACGTAACTGGCGAAGAGTTCAACCGAATTCTTGCCGCGACGCTGATTCTCAGTGATCGTCATAAACTCGACCGCTATACATCAGGTGAGCTTAGCTTGGAAAAGCTGCTCAACTCGATGTCTGGCACTAAACCAGAAGAAGAACCGTCTGAAACGCCGGCAGAAGCTGATGCAACACCCAGCCAGCCTGCGGCACCTGAATCGAACCCTGCTGGGGAAGAAGAAGGCGACGACTACTTTTTCTGAAACAACCCGATCGGGGTCGCGTGCTCCGATAGGGGCGCGTGACTCCCACTCTCCTGGAGTAATGTCATGCGAAACACTGGACAAGATCCTATCAGCCGCTCCATTCCTATCGTTGCTAGCGCTTATGCCCGTAAATTCGGGATTAAGATTGGCATTGGTGGTGATGAGGCTTTCACAGATGGTGACCATATACAGTTGCCGTCAATTCCAGCGGATTACCCTTACAAAGACGCTTTGTGGGGGTTTCTTGCGCACGAAGCTTCCCACGTCCGTTATACGGATTTCAGTGTGGAGTCACCCAGTGACTATCACCATTCGATAGCGAACAGCATCGAAGATGGACGCATCGAGACGAAATTCATCCGGGAATATCCGGGTGCCAAAGAAACTCTCGATGAAGCTCTCCGGCTTTTCGTTCATCAGGGCAAGATGCAAGAGCCTGACAGCTCGGAACATCCCGCCCAAATCCTTTCAGCCTACGTGCTGTATTGGGTCCGCAACCAGTGGCGAGGCCAGTCCATCCTGGACAAGCAATTCGCTGCTGCAACCAACGCAATTCAAGCCACGTTCCCAGCGGGTGTGGTTACCAGCCTGGATAGCATTCTTGCTGAAGCGCCTGATCTTCAGAGCACGAAAGACGTGAGCAACATGGTCGATCGCATTCTCAAGCTGTTTGAGGATGAGTCTCCTGAAGACAAACCGGATGACAAGAAGGATCAAGAGCCCGAGAAGGGTGATACCGATCCCAATGGTGATCCGGACGACAGTGAGAACAGCGACTCTGGCGACGGTCAAGGCGACTCCGAGCCTGACTCAAAAGACCAAGGTGGTTCTTCTGGTGATAACTCGAAATCCGATAATGATCAGTCCGGCTCCTCCGGCGGGCCTGGTCAGAAAGGTGAGGGTGACTCCTCTGAAGGAAGCCAGCCTGCTGATTGCTCCGGCGATCAGAGTGGCCAGCAAAGTGCTGACCCTGGGCAATCGTCTGATGAGTCTGGCAAGTCCAGTCAGCCTGGTGGCGCTGGATCAGAAGATCAGAAGGCGCAGAATGCCGCGAAGGTCCGAGAAGGATCTGCAAAGCACGCTGCGCAGGATGTCTTTGGTGAAATCAAAGCAGATCTTCAAACCGTTGCCAAAGGGAACCCACAGCAGAAAGTGATGTTGCCGCCTGAATCCGTTACTCCGGGTTCGCTCTCAGAGGCCAGTGCCAATGAGCTTGAACATAAAGCTCGGAGCACCACGGTTTCGCTCAGAAAACAGCTGATGGCTCTCGTTGAAGCTAACGAAAAGGTCAAAAAGCGTTTTCTGGACCAAGGGCAGAAGGTGGCATCGGAACGCATATCGGGTGTGGCTGCGGGAGATTATCGAGTCTTCCGTCGGCAAAAGCGCAGGAAAAAGGTGAATACAGCTGTTCATGTTTTGCTCGATGCTTCGAGCAGCATGGATGGGCCTCGAATCCAGATTGCCAACGAAGCTTCATTGGCGATTGCGCAAGCACTTGAAGCGATTCCACGCGTTTCTGTTGCAGTCACGGCATTTAAAGGCGGGGTAGAAAGTCCTGTTTATGAAATGCTGAAACATAACCAGACGGCCCGCGCTTGCGTAGGTCGATTCGCGGTTGGAGCAAGTGGAGGCACACCGATGGCTCCTGCGCTCTGGCACGCAGCCCGTGATCTCTGTAACCGCAGAGAGGAACGGAAAATCGTGATGGTGATTACCGATGGAAGGCCGGCCATGCCGGAAGAAACTCGGAATGTCATCTCACTCATGCAGCGCAGTGGTTACGAAGTGGTAGGCATTGGCATCGGTACAGATGTCGTTGGCCAGTTCATTTCTGATTATTGCGTGATTAAAAACGTCAGCGACCTCAAGCACAGTCTATTCGATATATTTCGGAAAAAACTGGCAGCTTGAACCTGGCTTTTACCCTGTGGGGGTGCATTCCCCCGCAGGGGGAGTGCGCCTCCTCTGCCTATGAGGAGTTATGAAATGGGCGCACAAAGCCGGATTGAGAGCAGCGATGCTCAACTATCCTTCGAAATGACGAACCTGATGGAGCTTAAAAAGCCCACCAGGTGGACGGAAGCCAATGTGGAGATGCTTCGTTCTAAGCTGCTCGTGACGACTGTTCGGGAAATCGCCGATCGGCGAACCTCGAAAAAGGTGGTTACGGAAGTTTGGGACTGGATTCTCTCGGATGAGGTTCATCCGTTCTCATTCCGAGTCTGCTGTGAGTCCTCTGATCTGGACCCGCTAAAGATGAGGGAAGCGCTAACTTCGCTTTACCGGACGCTGTCGCGTCGGGATCTGGCGGTCAAAGTAGACCTTGAAGCACTGCAAAAGGTCGCGAGCGCATAAACCACAACCCAATGGGGGTCGCATTCCCCCATTGGGGGGATCGGCTCCTCTAAACGGAGATGATCAAATGACACAACAAGCTAAAACTCATGTATTGGCGCACACCCATGAACACGGGACGACCCGATACCAGTTCATTCCGCCTGAAGGCTTCGATGTTCCCTACGGGACATTTGAAGGTGTAGGAACCGACGGAACGGACGATCCAGAGTTGATGGCGTTGATTGCTTATCTGGAGGTCGATTATGAGCCGGAAAAGGCCGGCGAAATGATTGACGTGGCAGTGATGGATGAAACCATCGAAGAGCCCACACTCCGGGAGCTTCAAAAACTCATGCCAGTAGAGTCAAAAGAGACCAAATCCTTACCTGAAGGATTGCTCGCTAACCTGGACAAAACGCAGCTGTCGAATCTTTCAGACCTGATTCGCTCAGGGATGGATAATGCTGATGGCAACATTTTGAACCTAAAACCCCACGAACGTGAGGCGGAAGGCTACATCCAGGCTGATGTCGATGATGCAAACGACAAGTTTGCTCTGGGCAACGCCCTACTGGAAGACATCGCGGCACTCATGAAGAGCCGTGACTAAAACAAACCCAAAGTGAATAACTCGCAGGGCGATACTGAACTCCGGTTCGGGTCGCCCAATTGATTTCAAAGGAGAAATCTATGTCTCGTGGTACCGTTAATCAAGTAATTCTCATTGGTAACGTTGGTCATGATCCGGAACCGCGTTCAACGCCAAGCGGAACCCAGATCGTGAATCTGAACCTGGCCACCGATGATAGCTATAGAGATCGACAAACTGGGCAAATGGTCCCTCGAACTGACTGGCATCGTGTGGTGCTGATCGGCAAAGTTGCGGAAGTTGCAGGCCAGTACGTGCGCAAAGGGCAGAAGCTCTACGTACAGGGCAAGCAGAAGACTCGCAAATACGAAAAGGACGGCGTTGAGCGTTCAATCACTGAGGTCGTGGTCGATCTGGAAGGAACGATGGAAATGCTTGGTGGTGACAATGCTGGTCAGGCTCGCCAATCTTCGGCGCAGCCACAACAGCAATCTCAGCAGGGTCATAGCCCTCAACCGCAGCCAACAGTCGCTGGTGGTGGACTGTCAGATGATGACATCCCATTCGCGGCCCACATGAAGGGTATTGTCTGGGTCTGAGTAGCTGATCGTTCAAGGCATGGGGGAACCCCTACCGTTTTCTTCTAACCCAACGGGGTATCTTGCCCCGCTGGGGCATAGGTACCTCGTCAACTTGTAGAGGTACTTATGAAAAATATCAGTGCAATCTGTATTGCCGTCGGTCTTTTGGTGATGTTCATGACTCTTGGAGTCGATATGGAACAGCCGAATGCCGTTTGGGCAATCGCGGGACTTCTTGCCGGAGGGTACACGCTCTCTGCGATTGGTATGGTGCTTTCGGGGCCTGCCAGTCCGCCCTTTGATGAATTTCATCAGGAGGCAGAGCCATGGACCCTGTGACCCAATCAATCAGCTTTCGCTGTCATGCAGCGATACTCAAGGTCGAGAAAGACCTGGGTACACGCCGCTTTCGCGGCAAGCAGTTGACCGAAGAAGAGAAACGTGACGTCCTCCTGGTCCGAGCGTTTCGACTAGGTCAGCAGTTCAAGCACTACGGTGATAATCCGTTTGCTGAATGGCATCACCCGCTTTCACAGGCGCTCTCCAAGAGCTTTCTGTTGGGAGCCGGGGAAATGTCTGAAGCAGTCGCATAGGAGGTGATGAAATGTTCAGATACAGTGAAATCGTCGTCACCTGCGAAGGGCTTGGTGAGCTGGTCCTTATCCGGACAACGTCAGCCAACAAGGCTCAAACCTTCAAGCGCGAAATGCGTGGGAAGGTGATCTTTGGGGCTAAACCGAGTCTGAGAGAAGTAATCTCCAGTCGTCGAAAGAGAACTGGAGTATTGCAAGAAGCACTATGAGAGTCGGCCTTCGGGCCGCTCTCTTTCTCAAAGTCATTCCTTGAGTGATTTTCAGAAAGAGAGATTTTGTGCCACTGGCACGAAACGGGTAGCTGACCCGACCTACTGGTAAGCCCAGCAATTCAAAAACCCATCAGGGGTGACTTCCCCTGGTGGGGAAGTTGCCTCCAGGAAAATACGGAGCGCAACATGAATAATTCTCAATTCGAGACAAAGCTCACCATTCGTTGGTGGGTAAACGTCGAGTCCATTGATGAAGTCGATGAGTCGGACAAAGGTACGCTTTTCGACTTTTCAATGGACATGATCAGCTCAATGGTATCTGAAGGTTTTACCGAAGGAGATCTCGGTGCCACGGTTAGTAGCGATGAAAATCGTGTCTATCGCGGCTATTGGGAATTCAAGGAACAAACCAGTGAAGCCAAAGCATATTCACTGCCATTCGGCGTGAACCTCCAAATAACCAGCGATGGTGCTGGCCAAATGTCCTCTGAGCTGGCTAAGCAGTTCAGCCTTGAGGACGGCTCTATCGATGATAAGGGCGAGGCCTCAGCCGACGCGCTGGAAGCTCTGCTTCTTTCCATGGGTTGTGCTGGTGTCGACTTGGATGATCCCAAGATCCTCTCAGCGCTCAAATCTGCTGTTGACCAAATTGGCCAAAACCTTTGAGGAGATGGCGGCATGGACAATGAAGCTGCAATAACGCCTCAGCGCCTCAAAATTGAGGATGCTGGCGGAGTCTGGGGATATGTGTACTGCATGTTCCGGGCCTGGCGCGGAGAGCATTACATGGACATTGAGCGCCGTGTAATTGTTCGCAAAGACTTTGAAGGCTGGCGCGACTGCTTCGATGCAGAGTGCCGGGATCTGAAGAGTGAACCGCACAGTTACGACGACGCGAAATTCGTCGCGATCTGTCAGGCCTAAAACCTTAACCCATGCGGGTGCTATGCACCCGCTGGGGGCATGGCACCTGCCAATCTGGAGGTGTTTATGCAAAGCAATCAAATCGCACTCTTTGATGTCACTGACTTCGAAGATGAGATCGTGGAGAAGCCGGATCTGGATTCCTACGATTTCATTTTAATTATGATGTCGGGGGGAAAGGACTCACTGGCGTGCTTGCTCAGTCTCATTGAGGCAGGTGTACCGCTTTCAAAAATTGAGATGTGGCACCATTCGGTCGATGGCCGGGGGGGCGACGCTAACCCGCTGTTCGACTGGCCGGTTACCGAAAGCTACTGCGAAAAGTTAGCAGAAGCGATTGGTATACCGATCTACTTCAGTTGGAAGCAAGGTGGCCTGGAAGGGGAAATGCTTCGTGAAGACGCTTACACGCGCCCCACAAGTTTTGAAACTCCTGACGGGACATTTCAAGCCGGTGGAGAGAGTGGAAAGAAGTCGACAAGACGGAAGTTTCCGCAACTTTCTGCTAACTTATCAACACGTTACTGTTCCGCCTATTTAAAAGTAGACCCGGCCAGTAAAGCAATCACCGGTCAGACACGGTTTGCGCATAAGCGCACGCTGTTTGTGACTGGCGAGAGAGCCGAGGAAAGCTCGGCGCGTTCGAAGTATAAAACCTTCGAACCTCACCGCACCGACCGTCGCCATGGGCGGTCCAAACGGCATGTTGATCAATACCGCCCGGTTCATTCGTGGAGCGAGCAAGAAGTGTGGGACATCATTAAGCGACACCGGATTAACCCTCATCCCGCCTACAAGCTGGGCTGGGGCCGGTTGAGCTGTATGACCTGCATCTTCGGATCAGCAGCGCAATGGGCAAGTGTAAAAGCCATCGACCCCGATCGCTTTGAGCGCATTGCCAACTACGAGGTCGAGTTCGGTCTGACCATCCATCGAACCCAATCTGTAAGGGAGCGGGTTGCTAAGGCTAAGCCCTACAGCAGCCTTGATCCCCAGCTGATTGAGTCCGCGCTTAGTGTGGAGTTCAAGGAGTCCATCTTTGTGGACGACTGGACACTCCCGGCAGGCGCATTCGGTGAAAGCAACGGCCCGACTTAACCCTCACAGCAGGTGCCATCCGGCACCTGTAACTCCCACCCAGCACCTTTACTGGAGGAATTCGGTATGTGCGATGAAGACGAAGCGGATCTGTTCGAGAGCCCAGAGCTGTTGCCTGATGACCTGCAGGCGGTCATTGAGCACTACAGCGTGGAGATCGAAAACAGAGACCCTTACGAGGTTTGCCGGGAATTCCTGGCGGATGCTCAACAACGTGGTTACACGTTCGAATATGGGCTTGATGGGCAACCATACGGTCTTTGTCGAATGGTAGACACAAAACCCACCAGATCTTGAGTGCTCCGGCGCTTGAATCTGTCAACTACAGGTGAATGTATGGGAATTTCCGCTGAGGCGATTAACGCCTTTGTTCAGTTTGCCCCTTTGGTGATCGGACTGGCTGCGATGTGGCCGAAACGTCGTCTTTAACCCGACAACCTACCACTCAAGAGCGTCCGGAAGGGCGCTCGAATATTCAAGGAGATCATCATGATCAACCAAGTTGTAAAGCGCGGCCTGGAAAAGCATTACGGTTTGCACGTTCAACTCAATGCGCCAGAGTTTTTCCGGAGGAAAGACTTTCTGCAGTACATCGAGAACCAGGTGGTTTTTTCTTGGCATCAGCCTGGGGAAAGTCCGAATGAATGGTCCGATGTCGCTGTCCTTGTTGAGCCCAATCTCGCTGGAGAGGGCGATAGCGCGGACATGCCTGAAGATATCTGGGAGACGATTCTGGCTGTGCTCAGATCAAGGTTCGGTCCAGAAGGTGACGCCATTCCGCCGCATGCAAGAAACCGGCATATCGTGGTACGGCTGACCAACATGGAAGCACAGGACGAGTAAACGCCCTGGCACCGGAACCTTGAAACCATCAACAACTGATCCAGTCATTGAGCTGGCGTGATGTAACCTCAAACCCTGGACGACTTCGGTCGTCTGGGGCACTTTAAGCAAATAAAACGCATCCACTTTGTTCTTGGATCTGTTCTGAATAGGCAGAATAGGATACATCGCGAGTCTATTTCGGTTTGAGTGATCAAACTCAAATGGATTCACTCCCTCGCGGAGCGATCAGGCAGCTGGCCTGGATCTTTGATCAAGCACAGCATCACAGCAATGCCCCGAGGGCTTCTAGTCCTCAATGGGGCAGAAGGTCTCTCGGTATTGTTTTAATTCAACAAACCAAAGAGGCCTTTATGAAAAACACTATAAGTAAGGCCGCTGAAGCATTTGGAATACCATGCCTTTTCGCAGGAATTTCGCTCACGGCCCAACCGCTCATCCTAGTTGGAATCGCTCTTTGCATACTATCTGCAAGCCTGATTCCTCGATCTGAGAAACCCTTTGCCAGCTATACACTGGTCGCAGCAACTTTTGCGTCCATTCGCTTCCTGGGTGTCCTGAACCTCAATCCAGTACCGACAGAAGCTGCAGACGTCCTATTATCTGTGATCTTCGTAGTCACTGGTTTCGTGGGGTTCTTTTCAGCGACTGCCGTCAAACTTGTATTACAGCTTGTTTGGCAGCAGAATGATCAATAAGTAAACAGAATAGGTGAGATTAAATGAACACTGAGTTCATGATCACTACGGGCATACTTCTCGGACTCTCCATCGTCGTGATGGTAGGAATCGATTGGTACCGTAGCCGCCACTCGTAATACTTAATGTGAGGTGCAGGGACATTCCCCGCCTCATACCACTTACCCACCCAGCAGGGGGTTTCTACCCCCTACTGGGGGATAGTTTCCCCTGTTAATCCTCTGGTCGGGGTATCCCAAAGCCTCCTTCCAGGGGCGGTTTTGGGATACCTCGACTGGAATCACAAACTGACAGGAGAAACACTATGTCTGGATTTTATCCCACTCAAGAAGTCCGCGATGCGGCCACTGGAAACTGGGTTGCCATTCTGGCGACCATGATCCCTGACATTGAACCAGCGCTGAAAAAGCAAGGTCGTGGCCATGTGCCATGCCCGATGCCTGGCCACGGTTCAAAGGGGAAAAAGTTCCGGGTCTTCAAGGACGTCAACGAAACGGGCGGCGCAATTTGCTCATGCAATAGCTGGAAAGAGGGCTTTAACGTCCTTATGGATTATCACGGCTGGGACTTCGAAGAAACGAAGGAGCAGATCGGGAAATTCCTCCAGCTGGAGAAGGTTGTACCGCGCCGCGACCGCGAGCAGAAGCCACAGAATGCGGCCTCTGCAAAGCCTGCCCCAGAAAAGGCAGCTTCTGAGCCAACTCAAAGCCCCATGGAACACGGTGTTGCCATTGAGCAAGACGCCATGAAGGCTTACGAGGACGCTTATCTGAACACCGCTGCAAATGAAGATCAGCCGGAAGCGGATGAAGAAGTTCATTCGCAGTCAGAGTCAGAGCCAGAAGTGTCGCAAGACAGCAAAGCAGAGACCCCAGAGCAACCTACTCAGCCTCAGGCGGAAGAGCAGCAAGTGTCACAACCTGTGACGATCGCTGACATCTACCAGTCTAAGCCATGGCTCGCAGCTACGGCTGAAGAGCTGGCGGAGCAGAGGAAGCGAGACGAGCTTTACCAGGCCAACCTGGTAGATCGAATCGAAAAGCTCTGGAACGAGGCATTGCCGTTGGACTCCCCAGCTGCAGAGCCTGCGCGAGCGTACATCAGGAATCGTCAGGTCTCGATTCGAGGCATGAACCTGGTAAACGCTGTTCGGTTTATTCCGAAGCTCGTGTACCGCGACGAAGATGGCAGCAATCTCGGAGAATTCCCGGCGATTGTCGCAGCGATCAGAGATAAGAACGGTGACCTGGTAACCCTGCACCGGACCTATCTCACGAAAAACGGCAAGAAAGCCCGCGTACCGTCTGCCAAGAAGATGATGCCGGTGCCAGTCACGAAAGCTGTGGTTGGTGGAGCTGTTCGCCTCGGCGAGCCTCAAAACGGTGTTGTTGGTATTGCAGAAGGCATGGAAACCGCGTGGTCGGTTTACCGCGCCACCGGCCAAACAGTTTGGTCTTTGGTGTCGTGCTCAATCCTCCAGGGGTTTGAGCCGCCTGCAGGTACAAAGGTTGTGGTTCACTGGGCAGACAAGGATCGCAGTGCAGCTGGCGAACTCGCTGATGCTGTATTGCGCGAACGGTTGGAGCCGCGTGGTATCAAAGTTGTGACCATGCTTCCTTCTGTTCCCATTCCTCGAAATGCCAAGGGAATCGATTGGAACGATGTGCTGATTGGCCAGGGTCTGTTCGGGTTCCCCCGGAAAGAATACCTGCGCAGCCTCTGCGAGAATCCTCAAGGGGGTGTTCAGAATGTCGTCTGATCAAACCACAGTGCAGCCGATGCGGAATATCATCGACTTCAATGCGCTTGTCACGGAGCCGGGTGGACCCGGCCCTTTCGCACCTCCTCCGGGGTGGGAGGGGGCCGATGACACTTACCGTCGACGCATTCGTGAAGCGCTTCTTCAGAAGCGCGATCGATACCAACAATTGCTGGCGTTGTTTATTTGGAGCGGGAATGGCCATTCAGTTGGCTTCACCGGTCCTTATGCCGAGACAGCCCAAGAGGTCTACAACGACCTCAGGGCTGAGCTCAGCAACACGGCAGCATGAGGAGGTACGATGTCGAATTCTGCGAATACAGCCGTCAGGAGAGGGTCAGAGAGTTCTATCCGCTGGCCCGATCTAACCTTACCCCCGATTAATCTGTACAACGCCCCATTGCTGGGCGGTAACCAGAGAGATCGGCAACCCAAACCCAAGCGTCATTCGTGACCTTGGGTTTTTTTCTGCCAGTCACGTAAAACGCATCCACTTTCTACTTTGTCTCCGGCCAGTCCATATGATAGTTCTCATGCAAAAATGAAACTTAGGAGACAAACATGGGTGTCAGCCTGTTTGGAAATGCTGCTTTAAACGACATCATTGAAAGGCGGCAAGAGGCGACCATTGCCACGCTTAGGTATGAGGCGAAAGGCCTGGACGGCTTTATTACTCCCCGATGGAATCCTCGGAAGCGAATGGAAGTGAGCCTGATTGACTTTAATCGTGAAGGCGCTGGATTGATCATTCCTGTGCCTGCCTGGGAGCAGGGCGATGATATTTGTCTTTATGTCCGGGCTGCCAACAAGCCAGAGCTGAAATTATCAGCTATGCCGGCGAGTGTGAGATACCGGATAGCCTGGAAAGGCGGGTTCCGGATTGGCCTTCAGTTCATGCCCCAGAGAAGCCTGTTGCGCCAAGAGCACTTTCGCTTGCAGGCCTGCGCACTGGAGAGTTATCTGGCCGAGATTAACGGGTGCCGCTCTGTCGCCGTATTCGATAACCTGGTCCAGGACCAGGCGATCGCTGCAGGCGAGCCATACCTCTGAATTCGATTTTTGTGCCGTTGGCACGAAACGGGCAGCTGACCCGACCACTAGGTAAGAACAGCATCTCAATAACCCTATCGGGGCCTCTTTGCCCCGTTGGGGTGAAGGGCTCCTCAATTACTCAAGGAGTACCGACATGGCAATTATATTTTTCGCCGACGTGAAAGCAGATCCAACCCTGAAGGGTGATGTCCAAAAGAAGATTAGTGACGCTTTTGGTATCGTCGTGGAGCTGCAGCAATCCAACATCCCGGTGCTGGATTACAAGGTCGACGTTCCATCAAATCAGACCGATCCTGAAGATTTCTCCATGCAGATCTACTACACACCGGAGCAATCCGAAGATGAAGTAGATAGCTACCTGGAGATGAATATCCTTCTCGATCAACTGCTCAAAGGGCCCGTAAACCCGCACGGGATCATCATGGATTTCACCGTGAGGTCCAGTTGCGATGCGCCAGATCCGGAACAAGGTTTCCAGAGAGGCGACGCACCTTTTGTGGCAGCGTAACAAACCTCAGCGATCGCACGCTCCGGCGTGCATCGCTTACCCATGACCCTGACGGGGCTTTTTCGCCCCGCTGGGGTGAAGGGCTTCTCGACCCGAGGAGAAATCCATGAACAATCCCGACGATGTTCGATACAACAACCCGTACCCAATGCAGGAGTCACTTGCGAAGCTTCGTTTCTATTTGAAGGCGACTTTGCAAAACGACGGCCTGGAGCTGCTTGAAAAGGCGGTAACCAAGGCCGATGAGGATTCTCAATTCGCTCGCGATTTCGAGAACACGATCCTCTTTGGCAGCACTCTGGAGTACCGGGAACTGTTCAGCCACTTTGGGAATTACTGGGAAAGCCCCCGGTCTACCTTCCCTTTCTACCCTCACACAGATGCTGTCAACGCCGTTGATAGCGCCATGCACAAGGTCAAGCTTGGTTTGGTCCTGGAAGAGGTAGCAGCTGAATACAATTGGCTTCACAACCACAACAACGATCGGGCAGAAATGGCTTGATTCGCTAATCCCCCGAAGAGATCTGGTCTCTTCCAACCCTTGAGGGCATTCCAATCCCTCGGGGTTGGTGTGCTCTCCTGCTCAGGAGAACGCAAATGACCGTTCAAATTCACAATTCAAAATATGAGCGCATTCAGCAAAAGGCCGAACCGGTGATTCTTCACATTGTCGACCTTCTGCAAAAAGGATACTCAATTTGTACAGCTTCAAGCTTCGGAAAAGACAGCTCAGCTGTACTTGTTCTGTTCTTTGAAGCACTTAAACGCGCCAAAGCCCAAGGCATTGATCTGCCTCGGTGCTACATTTCCCACTCCAACACCGGGATCGAAAACCCGGCCATGGACAGCTACACGGGCGAAATGCTTGGGTATGTTGACCGGTTTATTGAGCAGCAGGATCTCCCAGTGGAGGTTGTGCTGGCGGAACCTTCGCTCTCAGCGTCGTTTATGTACGCGACGGTAGGGCGGGGGAAGCTGCCACGCTTCGTGGACTCCAAACACCGCGAATGCTCTATCGACTGGAAAATCAAACCGCAACAGAAGGCCCTGAAGCGTATTCGTAAGCAGGCCGGCGAAGGCCGAGATCTTGTTGTCCTTGTGGGCACCAGGTCATCGGAATCAGCTGGTCGCGGTGAACGAATGAGCCAGTCCGGTCATACCGCAACCGCCCTGATCCCTGCAGAAGGGCAGACGGCCCTGTTCTCATGCTCTGTCATTGCCGACTGGCAAATGACGGACGTGTGGGAGCTGCTGATGGCTGTAGATTCCGAGCGCAATGGAATCTATTCCACCTATGTACCGTCGTTCGAGCATACGCTTGAGCTCTACCGGGCATCCAACGAGGGCGCATGCGCGATTCTCGTTGGTGACGGTGGCAATCGAGCGGCCTGCGGGAGCAGACACGGCTGCGCGATTTGCCCAATTGCGGGCAAAAAAGACAAAAGCCTAAGCGCCATGATTGATTCCGAACCGGAGACCTTCGGGTTTATGGAGGGCATCAATCGTCTCCGCAACTTCATCGTCAGAACCCAGCACGACTTTGGTCGACGCGAATGGTTCCAGCGAGGAATTTCGGACATTGGCTATGTGGCTCTGTCTCCTGACAACTACTCATCCAGGATGCGGCGAGAGCTGCTTCGATACATGCTGACTCTCGATATTCGGGAGCAAGAGCGTGCAGAGGAGCATGCAGGGGCTTTGTCCCGTGGTGACATCGCCGACACCCCGGCGAATCGTCGTCTCGCACACCCCCAATTCGAATGGGTCACACCGAAGATGTTGCTTGCGATTGACTTTGCATGGGGCATTTACGGAGCTTTCGAGCATGCCTTTCCAGCATTAAGGGAATGGTACGAGATCGTTCACCTGGGGCGTCGCTATGACATCCCGGAGGTTGCGGAGGATGAGTACCCACGCATTCCTGTGCCAGAGAAGCGATATTTCTACATCGGTGCTTACGAGCACCCGTGGAAAATCGACGGTCTTCGGAACGCATACGCTGAGGCAATAAACCCGTCTCGACGCCCGGATCGGCCTCCCTTTGGAGCCTACCGGGATGCGGAAACCGGAGAGACCCGTCGGGTCGCCTACTTCGAGGAAGAGGATGAGTTGAACATCGATGGGATGGAGGCAAACCTCTTTTTAATGGAGTACGAGGAGATCTACTTCGCAACTCTGTCACTGGAGAACGCTGATGGCGTGCGGTACCTGCTTGATCGCGGTTTGGTCAAGGTAGGTCGTGGACAAATCGCGACTTACGACAAGATCGCACGTCGTGCCCAACACTGGATGCGACTGGAGGAGGAACTAAACGTTTACGACATCCAGCAGTATTCAATCGAAAACTCCATTTCCAAGGCCGAGCACTTCCGGCTCCTGGAGGAGTACCAGCAACGAATCGCAGCCGAAGCGAGCGACCAGGGTAACCTGGACCTGTTCGCGGAGGATGCGGCCTAAACGCGAGGGTAACCTCGCCATTCAACTGTCTTGGTGGGCCTATGGCTCACCAAGGCTTTTCTGAAGCCATTGGGTGAACCTCCGGGTTCGCCTGTTGGCACCACAACTGGAGAAATGTCATGGCTTATTCCCATTATTTCGAGAAAAAAAGAAAGCCAACCGCTGAAGAGTGGAAGGCCATCGAGCATGTCGCCAATTTTCTGATTGAGAAAGCGCCAGCTCGAACGACGTCTGCAGGGGGTTTCTATCCGGATGATCCGCTTTTCGGGTACCTCATCACGTATGTCGAGAAGGAAGATCCGGAGACCGGCAAATATATCGATGAGGCAGTCGCCATCGATCATGCCAATCCCAATGTCGTGCAAGCGATGGAGGGAAATCCGTGCATTTGTTTCGACGGTGTTGAGGATCTGGGACACGAGACCTTTCTGTTGACCAACCAGGGGCCTGTAGAGGATAGCGCGATGTCGGGCAGCATGAACTGGTGCCAGACAGGCCGTAAGCCCTACGATCTGCTTGTCTGTGCTTTGCTGATATTGATCAACGATATCGCACCGGATCTGCTGGCAATAAGAAGCGATGGCAATGTCGATGATTGGGAGCCCGCTCTGCAATTTGCTCGCACCTACAACGACCAGGTCAGCCTTCCGAAAGCCGTAGATCCTGAAGCGCAGTGGCAAACCACTGTCCCGCTACGTCAGTTCCTGGACTCCGCACCGGAGCCCGGCCTGTACTTTTAACCAACCACCTCTTTGAGGCCTTCGGGGCTCATTGGGGGCTTAAACAAGGAAATGATGATGAAAAAACTCTCAATTGCAGTCGCTTTGAGCGCTGGAATGATCCATGGCTGTGCTGATTCCACGATCGCCTTTGAGCAATCGAAGCTCATGCCTAGCAATGGCCAGGTAGTGTCTTTGACGGGCACTGAAAGCGAGGCGGTGATGACTCTCACCACGCGTAGAAAAGAATACGTGTTTGAGGGGAAGGTTACCGATCGCTCGATGGGTGCAGTGCGCTTTGAAGGTGTGCTTCAAAACGAGGAACAGCCCGTAGCTGAGGTCTTCACCCTGAACCCATACCATTCCGGTGGCATTTGGGTCTGTGATGGCTGTGGCCCGTGGGTTGATGTCAGCCCCGTCCTGATGGTGGAAACATCCTCAAAATAAACCTCAACGATCGTCTGTGGGCCTCCGGGCCCATTGGCGGCACTAATCAGAGGAGATACCCATGCGTACTCAATCCAAGACCAGAGCCTTTACCTCGCATGAGAGGATCAATGTCAGAGGACATCTCTCTCATCGAGGCGTTCCGAGGCTGGGTTCGCTAACTGAAAGGCATGCGCTGTTTCTTTCGTATCGCTGTACTGGGCACCCGCTGGCTGATTTAGCAGCATCCCCGCACCGGATTAGAAAGAGCTTTGCGAACATGCGGTAACGGTATTGCCTGGGTCCCGAAGGGGCCTCAGGCGTACTACACCGATCACTTTTTCCGCAGCTTCTCGGCACTAAACAGGACTTTTAAGGGGTAACCTGGTCCATATTCTGGAAATTCATTTTGGCCGCCACGTTCCTGGAGCGTATCGGCTAAAACGAATTTTGTGCCCTTGGCGCAAATCAGGCAGCTGACCTGGCTTTATGCAAGCACAGCATTCCTACCTAAACCCATGCGGGGTCCGTCCCTGTATGGGGCGACTCCGTTACTCAAGCGGAGAATACCCATGAGCAAAGAAATCATTGCTTACCACCTTAGCTCTAAACAGGAGCTGAGTTTTGTTGGCTCTGAGCCTTTTATTTGTCCGGAGTGGGCTGTCGTGTACGGCTACGCGATGGAAAACAATCGGGCAGGTGAGGCGTTGAACATTCTTCACGATCACCGTGAAGACCTGGTGCCGGCGCTCAAAGAGCGGTTCCCCCTTCGCTATGGCCAACGCAGTGTTGGTTGCGGTGACTGGGCCACACCTTGCGCATTGCCTGAAGAGCCTTCCCTCAAACCACTGCCACACTGATTTACGGATTGGTGCAGCGGAACAAACCGTGGAGAAAGTTATGGGCTATTCCCATCGCTTTGAAAAAACTCGCAAGCCAACATCCGAGGAGTGGAGCGAGATCACAAGAGTTGCCAAATGGGTGATCAAAAACGCACGAGCGCCATACCTTGCGGTTGATGGCGGGTTTGACAGCGATCCGATTGAAGGGCAGCTGACAACTTACGTTGAGAGAAGAGATCCCAGGACTGGCAGACTCGTTGCGCAGCCTTTTGAGGTGAACCACACAACGGCCAACGTCATCCAGTTGATGGAAAGAGTTCCCGCAATTGTGTTTGACGGCACAGGATCACTAGGTGAAGAAGCGTTTGTTCTGACCAGTGCCGGACCACAGCAAGATCGAGAGATCTCGCCGTGCATCTGGTTCTGCGATACGGCGCACAAACCCTACGACCTGCTCGTGTGCTGCGTGTTGATCCTGATCGACAACGCAACGCCGGGTTTGCTCAAAATCCGTAGTGATGGCGACATGCATGACTGGACGCCCGCTTTACGGCTGGCACGAAGGTTTGATGCGAGCGTCAATCTGCCTTTGAGCATCGACCCGAACAGCGAATGCCAGCCTGCGCCCCGATCTAATCGGGAGCACTGGCAATCTGTCCAAGCCTTAAAGCAGTAGGCTGATCCGATTTCGGACTCGGCCTGCACAACCAAAGCCACAGCCGCGACATTGACCTCCGGGTTGGTGCAGCGGAACAAACCAAGGAGAAATGTATGGTCCACGGCCATTATTTCAAAAAACAAAGAGCCCCTACCGCCGCCGAATGGCGTCGGATAACCCGAGCGGTTAAGAGGCTTTTTGCGGCAACTCCAAGGCACAGTCTCTCTGCTGGTGGTTCTTATCAGAACGAGCCACTACGGGAGATGATGATCACCTACCGGGAGACGATCACTCTTAATGGAGAGTTGATGCATCACCCACGGGAGGTCAGCCACTCCAGGATGAACGTCGTCCAGGAGATGCATGGCACCTCGGCCATCATGTTTGATGGTAAAGGGGATCTCGGGGAAGAAACATTCGTCCTCTCGAATGCGAGCCCTGAGAAGGACCAAGAAATCTCGCCCGGTATTGGCTACTGCAATACTGCGGGAAAACCATATGACCTGATGGTGTGCGCCACCCTGATTGTGGCGAATCACATTGCCCCGGACTTGTTGATGATCAACAGCGATGGGGGGATCGATGACTGGGAACCGGCGTTAAAACTCGCCCGAACATGGGACGAAAACGTTTTCTTGCCAGATACCATCGATTTCGATGCGAGCTGCGATCCAGCGCCTATGAGCATTGGTGAGCGCATGCAGCAATTCACGCCAGTCGGTCAGTTCGTGGATTCCTGTTCGGAACCGGGACTGTACTTCTAACCAATAACCAACCCAGCTGGGGCTCTTACATTCCCCAGCGGGGAGTGTGTGAGCTCCGTTAATCAATGAAGGAGCAATACCATGACAGCAATTATCGTGACCAAAGTTGGTACCAATCGGAATACACCCAGAATCTGGCTTGAGGGCCGGAAACTGGAGCGTGAAGGGTTTCGCACAGGCGAGACCTATAACGTCGACCATTCCAACCGTGATCGACTCATCCTGGTTAGGGTAGCCGGTGGCAAGCGGAACGTGTCCTCTAAAAAGAGGAACGGAACCGACATGCCGGTTATCGATCTGAACGCGCAAAAGCTGGCGGAATGGTTCGACCAGGACGAAAAGCTTCGTGTGACTATTCGCAAAGGGCGGATCGTCATTCGCAAGCACTACCTCAAGGAAGCGGCTCAGGAACGCCTGGCTCGTATCCGCAAGAAGATCGCGGAGAACCATAAGCTGGCGGTCCATTCTCTCTTCCACGGCGGGGGAGTTCTTGATACGGCCATCCATGCCGGATTGGCCAAAGCAGGCGTGGGCACTTTCGTCCAAGTCGCTGTAGAGCTTGAGCGCAAGTATCTGGATATGTCTCTTGAAAGCAATCCGCATCTGTTCACAGATGAGTCGGTGCTGATCGAGGCTCCCATTCAGGATATTTGTATCGACCGTGCCATTCAGGCCGATCTATGCGTTATGGGAATCCCCTGTACTGGGGCCTCAACCGCAGGGCGGGCCAAGATGCGCGACACGAAGGAGGAGAAGAGAACATACCTTCCAGAGGAGCACGACTCCGCTGGCGCACTGTTCTTTAATGCCCTTCGTTGGGTTGAGCAAACCAATCCCGCACTGGTGCTCATTGAGAACGTCAAACCCTACCAGAGCACTGCCAGCATGGCGGTAATTCGGTCGGTACTGACATCTCTCGGGTATGTGGTGCAGGAACGAATCCTGAACGGATGTGAGTTCGGAGCGTTGGAAAAGCGTGATCGCCTTTGTGTGGTTGCGTTCACTGAAGGCATGGACGATTTAATCGATATAGATGACATCGTGCCCCTGCGGACCAAGCCAGAAAAACTCAGTGATGTGCTGGAAGATATTCCGCTCGATGACGAGCGCTGGAAGTCCTATGACTACCTGCGCTTGAAAGAGCAGCGGGATATCAAGGCCGGGAAAGGTTTCAGAAGGCAGTTGTTCACGGGCGAGGAGGGTCACATATCGACCGTTACTCGTGAGTACAACAAGGCCAGAAGCACAGACCCGTTCATTCAGCATCCAACCGACCCGTTGCTCTCGCGTCTTCTGACGCCCCTTGAGCACGCTCGTGTCAAAGGTGTCCCAGAAGCATTCATCGATGTTCCCTGGGTTGCCACGACTACTCGGCATGAGGTGTTGGGTCAGAGCGTGATATGGCCGATGTTCGAAGCTGTTGGCTATGCCATCGGTAAAGGACTGGCCTCCATCCGGGAAAGCGTTCAACCACCAGCACCAGCTTTGGCTGTTGCCTAAACCGTTCGGGAGCTTCGGCTCCCGGCGTCATTTACATACTGACCGCTTATGGCGGCACAGGAACGTGTGAGCATGATCGAAAAAACATGGTCTGCGACATCAAAACAAACGGGAGTTCTGTGGGGCCGCTGGCCCGGCTGATTCCCCATACAGGAGAATTTCCATGGACTTTGAAACGTTTCGCGGTAGCGTCCAGCACCTGACCCGCGAGGAATCCCTCACATTCGTTCGATCTAACGGGCTGCAAACTGTCTTTCCGGAGATCAACGAAACGTCACCTACAGAATTGCTGATCTATCCGGGGGCTTTGGTCATCACCAAAACCCACGAGCGGTTCAGCGTCACTCTCGGGCTCAGAACTCTGAGCTCTACGTCCCTTCGCAAGCTGGAGAAGATGATTTTCTTCTATGGCGTTGAACAGCGGCGGCTGGCGGCATGAGTGACATCGTTCCAGCATGTGGCGGTACCGAACCAATCAGTGTGATCAACGGTCGGCGTTGGCAATACGTATTCCAGCCCTCAACGGGCCGGCATGGGTATCTCGACGTCGATAACGATCTGATCACCTGGCACCGATCGTTTCACCCAGCGCACAGTCCTGAATTGGAGCTGTGCGCTGAGCCACCTCTTCCTGAGAGGTGGGACGCGATCAAACAACCAGAAGACATGAGTCTCTACTGGTAAAACCCACGGTCAGCGGCACTTCTCGGAGTGCTGCCGATCGATCACCAAAAGGAGAATGACCATGGCCAAAGTAATCTTTGTGGCCGGTACCGTGCTGCGGCTGCCAGCCAAAGATGCCGGTGTGGTGAATTCCATTGTGCGAGTGCATTCGTCTCGGATTGGCAATACCAGGTCTGGCAAAGGCCAGCAGTTAGAGCGCCGGGAGCCAGTTCGTCTTGTGAATGAGGCAACTGGTGCTCACACGCTTAGGTTTGCGATTGGAAGTGGAAACATGGACATTCGCTCACCGACGGCGATTGCCGCCGATTACGACACCTGTGACGCGCTGGACATTAAGCCTGGCGAAAAGGTGGAGATCGGTGTGTATCGAGCCGGGTACTTCGCGGTTTTCAAACATTATCTCAACCACCCGGATTGGGGCTATAGGCTCGCAACTCACATGGGTGCTGGCGGATTGGTGTTTGGAATCATTGGGGCCGTGCTGGGATCAGCATCTTTGCTGTGAACATGCGACTCTATACTCAGTAATCAAACCCAGTTCCGGATTTCCGGGGCTGGGTTTTTCTTTGGTTGCTTATCAGGATTTTGTGAGATTCTATGGGTAACTTTAAATCAAGATCTGGAGTAAACATGACAGAGCAGAGCTCTAAGTCTGCGGAACAGGCTTACGCGGAGACCTACTTTATCGAACGTCGAAGGAAGGAAATCCGCCGCTTCATAATCGCAGTAACCGCCATGGTGATAGGCCTTCCAATCGCCGGATTTGCAGGGCCCATCGCTGGTTACCTTGAGGTATCAGAAGGAGCGATCAGTACACTTGGACTGGTTTCTAACCTCTGTGGTTTTGCAATTCTCGCCATGTGGGTCATGGACGGCAAGGACTACGTGTTCCAGGGGAATAAGCGTGGGAACGTCGACTAAGGGTTTGGTGATGGGAGAGGTCGGGAGTGATGCTCTGGTTCTGGAGTCAAAAGGGTTCCACAGTAAAAATTACATTGGGAGGACCGGGGTTGCAGTCATGCGTTTGTCAGCCTCCGGCAGTACCCGGTGGGTGCTTCGGTTTTCTTCAAGCTTACTTGGCAACGAAGAGGGTTTATACGAAGACCGAGAGCTAGACTGGAAGCGGTAAGCAGCATTGAAACTTGGAGTTGTGACTATGCGAGAGATTGAACCAACTGAGGCCTATGTAGCGATCGATAAAACCGGGTTTGTAGATGGGGCATGCTTTACCCAGTCAGAGGACGCCAAACGCTGGGTGACTGAGATGCAACAGGCTGGAATGTCAGTTGAGATCCGTGACCGGCGTGAGGCCAAGAAGATTCTCTTTACCCACATCGAAAAACCGATGGTCGTATTTGAGGCTTGAGCAACGGCCAAAATAAGATATTCAGGCATAACACGATGGCAGCGAAAATCAGTGATTGTGGTCAGTATCGGTACCTGTTGGAGCGCTCGCCGGAGTCTTTGTTCTGTGAGGGTGCCCCGGCTGTTTTCCTTATGCTGAACCCGTCTATAGCTGATGCGACCATCGATGACCCGACAATACGCCGCTGCCGTCGTTTTGCGCGGGACTGGGGTCGAAACGGCCTTGTTGTCGCGAATCTATACGCCTGGCGTGCAACCGATCCCAGCGAGCTGGCCAGAGCCATTGATCCTGTGGGCCCGGAAAACAACCAGATACTGCGAACACTTGCAGAAGACCACAAAGACATCGTATGCGCCTGGGGTGCGAACGGGAGCCCGGAACGGGTGGATGAGGTCGTTTCGCTTTTAACAAGCAGCGGGGCCAGACTTTGGTGCTTGGGGACGACGAAGGCGGGAGCGCCACGTCACCCACTTTACGTGAAGGCAGATCAACCGCTTGTTCGATGGCCCGAATAACCTGCAAAGATTTCACTTAGACGAATAGACTGGATTTCACTGCCACTCTTGATAGTTCTGCCACAAATCATACGGAAAGACTCCGGGCATATTTAGCACTCTCTCGACGTTGCATTTCTGAATCCTGTGCAATCATAAGAGTCAATCCCAGCTCGGGCGGCTCAAAAAGGTGAGCCCGTACCGGTGCATAGTGGCCAGGAGACGACATGGGCAGAGCAATGACATTCAAGCAAGTTCTGAACAACCCCGAAGGCCGGGCGCTGGTTGCTGCAATTGAGGACACCCTCGCCAGCCTTCGAGGGCAGGAGGGTGAACCCGTGCTTCTGAACATTCTAAAAAATCAGATCGCAGAACTTGAGGCAAAAACTGGCTATCGATACGAGGTCTCCGCTGAATGATGCAAACCCCAGAATCACAGTTGGAATGCGATAAGAGTGAAATAGAAGTCGCCGAAAAGAACCTGAAAGTGCAGATGAACTATGGGGGAATATTGCATGACCCGAACGACCACAAGCTGGTAATGGATTATCGCCAGGGCGACCTTCCAGATGAGATCGGACAGATGCGCCGCTTGGCCATGGCATTCAATAAGCTGGCGGATGCCCTCGAAGATAAAGGTATTGATTGTTCTGAGCGGCTGCCGCAGGAAGATGATGCCGATGAGAATGGTTTTGTAGAGTGGCTTCGCAGCGGCGTCTGGCTTCGAGGGCCTGTGTCTGAAGGCAAGCCCGTTGATGCGAACCGCTGGCGATCCATGGGCTCACGAATCTGAAACATGGGGACGTATATGAATGCACTTGTTGGTGAAGTGAGCCCGGAGCTCTACGCACCCTGGAACCCGATCGCCAGAATGGTGGCGCTAATAAGCTTTGCCTTGCTCGGCGTCGCCCTTTGGGTGCATGCGGCTTTGCATCCAGATTCGGCCTGGTATGTCGTCAGCGGCGAAAGCTATTCAGGGCTGTACGAGCTGCTGGGGGTGATGTTTATTGCTACCGCTGTGGTTGGATCTATTCCGGCACTTATCATGCCCTGGCAGGCCGTCAGGGCGACAGATTCGCCACTTGAAATCACTGTGGCGGCCAATGAGCTCCGGATTCGCGAGTATGGGCGTCACAGAGGCATATCCAAAACAAAGCTGGCGGACAGCAAACTATCGTTTAGCGGAGGTGATCACTTAATCTCAAACCCCTACAACCTGTCGCGAGAGATTGAAGGGCTTTTGAATTCCCTTGAAATTCGGTTAAAGCCCTTCGTGGTTATTGCAATCGATTCGAGCGGCTATCCAGATCCCTCTCCAGCGGACATTCATCTTCTCAAAAGCATTATTGCTGATTGCCATAACATTCTGGACTTCAGCATGAAGCCGCTAGACTTATGATCAGATAACGCAGTTTTCATTAACATGATAATTCAGGAAGGGTGAAGATGATTGAGGATGCACTATCTGAAGAGGCTACGGACCTTGCTGAAGGCCTTAAAGCGTGGCTCATTCTTTTGGTTTTGTTCGGGTTTGTACTCGGTTTGACCGTGCTGCTCGGAATGGCACTGGACGGCTGGGGTGAAAAATTCGCAAATGTTGCCTCTGGCATTGATGGCTTCGTCCTGACTTTGGGGTTTGTCGCAAATATTGCCTTTGCTCTGGTAATGCTGGTGCTCACCTGTCTAGTTTTGGTCCATCTTGTCGCAGGAGCGAATCGTTTAATGAGCATTTACAACAGGCAGAGAAACCTCGCCGATAAAAGGTCGAAAGCCGCATACGAACGGCTGCAAAATTATCAGGCCCAGCAAAAACGCTGAATCGGGTATGGCGCTTCAGGAGCGCTAGCAGGCACAAATCCGGAAAAGCTATTTAGAAGTGTGGCGGCGTGGGAGCGACACGCAAAGGGGACGCCCTTGAGGGAGGCCTAGTGGTTAGCCGGGTCTACTCGATAGCACAGCCTGGTAAGCCCTTGGCCTCTGCCTTGTTTGTGTGAGTCATGAGTGTAGGTTCGAATCCTGCCATGCCTCGTGCCGGAGTAGCGACCGGCCCACACTTCTAAATAGCTTTTAAAGCATCAACACAGGATGGAAAACGATATGTCTAGCAAAGATCTCTCAGAACTTGTCCGGGACGGGCGGAAGCATGGCGTCGAAGTTAAACGTGTTGGTGATATGGCCTTCGATGAAATGCATCAGGCAGTCCCGATGGGCGAGGAAAAGCTTGAGCACTTGAAGACGCTGCGCCGGGATTACAACGACAAGCCTAAAACTCGCTAATTGGAATACCACGATAGTCCCAACGAGAGATTCACGTAATGCATAAGCACAATGACCCAGAGAATCCTGTTTTATACAGAGAGCAGAACCGCGCTGCATGGCGTGCCATGCTCAAAGAAATCCGCAATTTTCTGTCGATTGCTCTGCTGCTCTCGACGGTCGGTTGGATAGGTTTTCTTGGTGTTCGGTGGATTGAGTCCCATAACTACGTGGATCTAGCGATTCAGATCATTGTCACTGTTCTGTGTATCGTTGCGCTGAGCCTTTTGCTCTGGTTCCGCAAGGAAAGCATCCGGATGAACATGTTCGGAACTCCCGAGGCATGGCTCACGAACCCCGGTCAACCGCCCGAGGGCGTTGAGCGGGTCAGTGTTGAGCGCGAGAACGGCCAGAGGGAGTGGAATGTTGCAGTAACTGATATCGAATGGGATTTGAACGAAGAAAATCCAGTCAAAACTTACTATCCGAAAAAATCAAAGACGCCTGGAATTTAAGGCCGTTGGAATACGAGGCTTAGAGCTAAAGGATCGAGAATGAGCGACACACCAGTTTTGCACAGTGGTGATTTTGTACGAGTAAAAACTACCTCTGATTCCAAAGCAGGCTTGGATGGCATGGCCATGGAGCAAGATGATGGATCGACAGTCGGGCTTATCTTTTTAGCTGATCGACACAACGAGATTCAGGACTGCGCGTGCTGTGGAATTGAGTTGTGGGAGTTGAGCGAACTGGATCTGGAAACAGTCTGCAGCTAAAGAGAGACAATGAGAATACATGCTATGTATGTAAATCAAGCAGAATGTGAGGCAGCCGGATTAGACCTACTTGAGGTTCAGCGGATAGCGAAAGGGATTAGCCGATACGCTAAAAAGGCTGAGGCCTTGGGCATTCAGATCTTTGGTGACACTGGATCAGGATCGCTCCGGTTCGATGATGGCGGACCCGGAAGGCTGATTTTGGCTGAGGTCGATGGGGACTTTGAAGGAGGCGATGGCGGTTCAGTTCCTTCAGGTGACGGGCTTGAACGGGGTGAAACATAACAGGAGATCGGGATGATTGTTCAACCGGATAGCTCTACTGGGTGCGGTGTGGCCTGCGTAGCGTACACCCTCGGTCTGGATTATGGCGCGGCACTGAAAATCATGGCCGATGCCGGAGCAACGAATTCAGCGACGGACCATAATGTTAAGGTCGAGCGCCTAGCGGCCTTCTTGGAAAGCCTCGATAACCCGATCTACGTTAACCAAGCGCAAAGTCTATCCGAGGTTCAGGGAATCGCGTTCCTCTACGTTAAGTGGCCACAGAACAAGCGGTACCGGCATTGGGTCGTGTTTAGAGATGGCTATTACTATGATCCCGGCTACCGCTCCCCCCTGCAGTCGTATCCTGTGAGCCCATTAAAGATCCTGGCCTTGTACGATGATCCGGCTTTTGGGATACCCCTAAAGGCACGCCGGGATAGAAAATCCACGTAACCGGAAACCATGGCCATGCTTGATGATAGAACGCTGCGCCGTGCGCCGAAGGCTGAAACACTGAAGATGTGGCCGACTGCCACCTGCCAGAAGGTTACTGGAGCCGGGTTCGTGATTCTTAGCCGGGAGTGTGATCAACCGAAGTTTATCGGTGAAGGACGATCGGCGGGGGCGGCATGGATGGCTGCCGAGACCCATCCCAGAAATGAGTGACGGGTAATCGGAGCTAAGCAAGCATGCCTACCAAACGCATGACAGTAGAATCGAAAGCATTTTTTCAGGGAGTGGTGTATTCAGCCGGAATCACTGTCAGCCAATTCGACCAGCCGGGTGATGCCAGGTCTTTGCTCGCTTCGGCTGGAATAACAAGGGATTTAGCAGTGATAGCTGATTGTGACGAATTCGATATGGAAATCGTTGACGAAGCCAACGCCTGGCCGAATGGGTCCGGAAACTAGCCTGGAAACTCTGCATGCCCTCGTACTTGACCGGGCAAGCTACACGCGTTCTGCTTGCATCGTCACAAGTTCGGGTATTATGGCTTCCAGATAAGCCGCCTGCTGCAAACTACTCCCCCGGAAAGCCTGCAGCCTCAACCTGGAGCCATCATGAACATCATAAACGTCAAAGCCATTCGAACGGGCGACCGATCAGCAAAGGTACTCTGGCATGTGGGCAAGGAACGCAACGGTGCCATCGATGTCTCCATACCCTTTGACAGCAATAGCGTGGAAGCACTGGGGGAGCTGGCGGCCCTACGATATTTGATTCTTGAGAACCCGCAAATTCCCGGCCCACCTCGCTCGGGCAAAGGGATTCGTGCCGTTGTCACAAAGGGTGCAATCAAGAAAGCGATGAAAGGGAAGTCCCAGATCACCTCGATGATCAAATACAGCAGATTCCTAACGAGCAGGCTGGCGGGCATTGAGCTGGAGGTTAATCCGAAGTCCCAGATGCTCCCCGATTCCGAAACGCCGGCAACGGACCATATTGACCTGAATCTTGAGCCGCATGAAACAATCTCCACGCCCGTCCTTGGCCGTGTTCAGATCACCGATCATGCTTATGAACGCTGGCTTGAAAGAGTAGAGGCCAGGAGCGAGGATCGTCCGTTCGACTCGCTTGTTCGCCGCCTCCAGTCTCAAGATCTATCCCCCGTGGCCATGCCGGAAAAAGTTGTCCAGGACAAGATCCGCAAATATGGAGAGGATGGCGTTGTTCGGGTCTACCGGCACCCCACGGAGCCCATCCATTTCGGTTTGCTCGAATGTGACGATGCCTACCGACTGGTGACTGTTTTTCTGAGAAACGACACCCTCCTCACGTCAAAAAACAGGGGTTAAGGGCACTTTTTAGCACCCACTCAACCCTTGCACATCAGTCTGCCTCGGTACGATGAGCCTAAATACGTAGCCTTCATTGAACCGAGGTAAAAATGGCGAAGAACAGTAATGCTCAGTCAGCTGGCAATAACAATGGCCTGATCAAGGCTCTTTTGGCCGTGGTCACTATTGCAGTAATTGCAGCTTTGGCGCTGTCGTTCATGTCGTTCAGCACGGCGAACCAGAACCAGAGTGAACTCAAAGCGGTTACAGCCGCTATCTCAAAGCAGACTGAAGTGCTGGCGAATATGCAGGGCCAGGCAAGCCCTGAAGAACTCACCAGCATAATTCGTAATGAGATGGAGACCGCCCGGAGGGATGAGCTCCTAAAACCGTTCAAAGGCCTTGCTGGTGAATGGGATAATGCCAAGCCGCAGCTTGAAAAGAGCAAGGATGCGAACCTTTATGGCTCCGAGGAAGCCGAGGTTAGCATCGTTGAGTTTTCCGACTTTGATTGCCCCTACTGCCAACGTTTTCACGATACCCCAAAGCAGGTTGTTGATCAGTCTGGCGGCAAGGTTAACTGGGTCTGGAAACATTTCCCGGTTCACGCCTCTGCACGCCCACTTCACGAAGCCACAGAGTGTGTCGCTCAGCAGGATAACCGCCTGTTCTGGGTGGCTACCCAACTGGTATTTGATGAAGACGGAAGTCGTGGTCTTAAACCTGAGAAGCTTGGTGAAATGCTGCCAATCGATCAGGACGCATACCGCACCTGCCTTGGTAGCCGTGAAATCGCTCAGGCCGTTCAAGAGGATTACAACTTTGGCCAAGAGGCGGGTGTAACCGGTACTCCAGCCACGTATGTAATCCATAACCGCACCAACCAGGTAATGCAGCTCAAAGGTGCGGTGCCAGCTAGCCAGGTTAAAGCAGCGGTGAAGCAGCTGATCGATGCAGCTGCACAGGGCTCAGGTCAGGGTTAACCGTGACGCAGAGCTGATTGATGCACGAAAACGCCGGCCCGATGGCCGGCTTTTTGCGTTATTACAACGCGTTATGCTGCGAGCTGGCAGTAGTCTGGCCCTTGCATTATTGAGACCCGAGTTATCGTTGGGAACATAACCCGATAACAGCAGTTCGGAGAACGCAAGATGAGAAGCCCTAGAGTTTTAGCAATTCCTTTGGCCATGACCACGGCCTCCCTTTTGGTTGCGTGCGGTGGGGGTGGGGGAGACTCCAGCGATAATGGAGCCTCAGTTCCATCAATCAAAATCGATCAAACGTACCTTGCTCACGACGACAACCAGGTGGTCGAAATTAACGGCTCCTTTCCTACGCCAGATGCCGTTCTGATAGAGGAGATCCCCGATATTGGAATTGAGGTTGGCTCCTTAGATAAGGGTACCTTCCAGTTGGATCTTCCCGATCTTGATCGGCCTGTCACTACGCAGCTTACTATCACTATCGTTGTCGGCGATCGTGAGGTCACGCAGCAAGTTTCGCTCCTCGTTCGGAACCCAGCTGCAACGGGACTGGTTGCCAAGGCGACTGCCTCACTGGATCAGTCGGAACAGATCTTGTCCTTGGAGCAAGATGCCACCTTACATTCATTTTTTGTCGATTATGCCTATCTCACCGGGGTTATTACTCACAGCGAAAAACAAGCACAGCTAGGGAACTTCACTCCAGAGCTGGCCGCTTCCTACGCAACTGTTGGGGTAGCTCTGGCAAGCCTCAAAAACACGCTGCAAAGCTACAGGGCAGGGCAGGTTGGTGAGGCAACGCTGAACAGCGAGCTACAGAATTTCGATAGCAGTGTCCGAGACCATGGGAACTTCGGCGCTCAACAGCTGGCGGGAATTTCAAGCTACACGAGCATTCTGGTGGCTGGCACCTTTGATGGCGATCTGAAATACGATGAAGAACTAGGTTTGTGGTCTCGGTACACGACAAACGAGCAGTACGGCCACCTTGACGATGGGGAATTCGTAGTCGCCCAGCAATATGAGCCCATATCGTCGCTTTTGCAGACATCCGTTTCTCAGTCTCTGTCATGTGAGGTGCTGTAATGATTAAGCAAGCTGCCATTTTCTTCGCGTTAAGCACTACCATTTCGGCTACAACGGCTGCGGAACCGGTGCGGCAACTGGTTGGTACCAAGGGATCGTCAGAGCCCACATCCCGTGTAATTGTGAAATATAAGCCTGGCATCGCAGTCTCCTTTGGTACACAGGGGCCCGGAGGATCACGCGTTTTTGAAGTTCAGCAATCCGACACAGAAGCGTTTGCCGAGCAGCTGTTGAACCGGCCTGAGGTTGAGGATGTTGCGGTCGATGTGATTGCAAGGAACCCGCCACTGCCAAAGGCACCGGCAACGCACCCAACGACCAGTAGCGCAGGTTTTCTGCCGACTGGGGCACCTTCTGATCCCGGATTCAGTCAGCAGCGTTCATGGCTGGAACCTACACGCACGAGTCTCGGCTATCAGGACACGCTGAACGCTTATCTCAACGCCACGAGAGAGCAACGCATTCGGGTGGGCGTGCTGGATTCCGGGTTTTTCCCAGTGTCGGACCTCGATTGGTCTGAGGGTTATAACCTTTCAGTCTTTGGCACTGGAGTATATGACCCAGACTTTTATGAAAGCACATGGATGCCCAGCTGCACGTCACCTCATGGCAACGCTGTAGCCGGAATCATCGGCGCAAAGGCAAACAACGGGCTAGGTATCGCCGGTATCACGGATGCAGAGCTTGTCGCTGCAAGAGTCCTGGAGTGCAATACAGGCAGTCTGTACGACGCATCGATCGGGATTCGGTGGCTGGCGGGAGATCCCACGATTGAGGATGTACCGGCCATTAGTGAGCCCGTCCAGATTATGAATGCTTCGTTGGGTGCGAGCATTGATTACTGCCCGTTTTATATGCAGGAAGCGATCAATTACGCTCACGATCGAGGAATTTTGATTGTCGTGGCGGCTGGTAACGAAGATATGGACGCGTCACTGAGTTCCCCGGCGAATTGCGAGAACGTGATCACGGTAGGCTCCGTAAACAAAGAAGGTGATGGATCTGGCTTCTCTAATTTCGGCAGCGCCATCGACATAACGGCCCTGGGTGAACTGGTTGGCTCATTGAGCGTGACTGATGAAACCTCGCGCTGGTATGGCACCAGCTTCGCTTCGCCTATTGTGGCTGGCATCAGCGCCCTGATGATGCAGGCGAATCCTGCGTTAACATCCAGCCAGGTAGCGAACATACTGGTATCGACAGCCAGATCGCAGGTCAGTGCAACGAAAAGTGTCGGTGCGATCGCTGACGCTGGCCGGGCCCTAAGTGCAGTGATCGCAAAGCTCAACGCTGATCGCCCTGAGATCCGTCCCGCACTTAACAGTGTGACCCGGTGCAACGAACAGGCCTACATACATAATGAACCTGCAGGCAATGATTTCCGGGGATCTTACGAGGTTTCTGCCGGTGATATCCCGAGAAACGAGGCGACAGAACGCTTCGCGGTATTCAAAACAAACAATGAAGGCGTGAAAGAGCTGGTGAAGCTGTCGGCTGAAGACACCTTTATTCTCAATGGCGTGGACGTTGACAACGAGCAGGTGTGGTTTGACGTATGCGATGAAAACGCATCGAATTGCCGATTTGGCAAGAGTCTTCCTATCTAGTGTTCTGCAATGCGGTAAATGGCCATACGCAACTGCACCCGATCATCAAGAACTTGTGAGAACGGATACTCCGGGATAAAACAGAAAGAAACAATCGACATAGAGGTTAGGAGGTGTTTGTGGGAACGAAAGCGATGAAGGATGCCGGCATAACCAAAGCTGAGATGCTGAAAGAGGTAAAAGAGGCTTTCTCCGCGATCCTGGCTGGACAGGATACCCACTACAACGCGGCCCTGGTTGTTGCGCACCTTAATCTGGCCGAGGGTGTCACGGAGGGCTTGATTGCCGGTGCAGAGATTCCGGGCACCCTCCGAATACTGTCCGAACGGATTTCTCGGGAGCGCGACAAACCGTTCTCCGATGAAACCGATGCTGAGATTGAGCGGCTGACCGCTCAGAAGGAGCGCTTAGAAGCGCTGGATCGAATCATCAATTATTGCTAGTTGGAAGCCAGTACACATTACCAGCCCAATAAATAAAGTAGCAAACAGGTACCACCATGACTGATGACAAGAAGGCCCCGCATTTCTCAGATGGGTCAGTGACCGAGGGCTCCTCTAAGCCTTACAGTGTCAAAGATCGCAATTTGATTTCAACACTGATCAGCGAAGCAAAAGAAAGAGTTTCCGGTGTGACCCCACAAGAGGCCACTCATATCGTTGCGGAGTTTGTTTTTGAACACACACGCCTAGTTATAGCGTCGCTAGCCCTCATATTGATGAGCGTTCTCCTGGAAGATAAGCAACCTTTGACCGGGAACGCCTTGCTGATATTCAAGGCAACCTATGCGCTCGGGATCGCCTGGCTTTTGGCCACCGTTGTGGCTCAAACCCACAAAGGCATGGCGAATGGCGCACATGTAGGGCTCATGTTTTCGGATATTCTCGGGCGCTTCGTCTTCTTACAGATAGCACTGACTTCTCTTTCAGCATACTCACCAAAGCTGGCAGATATGATTACCAGCGCACAGGCGAACCCATCCGGCGTATTAGCGATCGCATCAGGCGCCTTGATTGTTATCTTTTTGCACATATTGACGCCAACCAGGAACCGCGAGGGAGGTACTTCGACGCACACACAGCCTGCGACTCGGCAGGCAATAGCTAGCGCACCCATTGCGCTTTCGGAAAAGGACATTTACAGAACATCCGTGCATGAAGCCGGACACCTTTTGATGTTTTCCAACAGCAAGAACCTGCCAACTCAGTTGTCCGTCAGTGTGGCTATCGAGGTTGCACCCCACGATCAACACAGAGGGAATGTGTTTTACTCTGAACAAAGCATGAAGGCATCCACGCAAAGTCAGTTACATTGGGCCATGCTGATGAATCTTTCCGGTTTCGCTGCAGAGAGTATCGTCTTGGGTGAACCTGAATGTGGATCAATGGACGACAACCGAAAGTGGATGGCAACCGCCTGCCATTACCTTTCGGCAGGGTTTGGCGAGACATTTTTCCCGGAGCCTGCAGGGGATTATCAAATTGCACATAACCGTGCCGTACTCAATGATTTGAAGCGATCCTGCTTGGCTGAACTAAACGAATATTTTGGAGCAAACAAAGGGTTGCTTGAAGAGCTGGCCGCCCAGATCGCAGATTGTAAAGGGATGGATAAGGACCAGATTGCCCCATATCTTGAGAAGGTCACCGCCGCAAAGACGTTACCACCAGCCCCCTTCTGGCAATAATGGGAGAAATTCTGTTTCGGAATAACACAAAATTCCCGAATGTTTCCTATGACATTGTCTTTGGATGCTTGTGGATTTTCCGATTTTCAACACAGTTAGCCGTCTACTATGTAAACCGCCCGTTGGGGGAGGTTTTCTGATGGAGAGGTAATTATGCGAGAGAGCATGATTTTGAGAAATCTTTGGGGTGTCGTCGGCTTGGCGGTGACTGTAATTCTTGTAATGCAATTCCAGTATGGGTTGGGAACCCCAGTGGTCCCGGATTCGGATTCGGATTACCAGCGATTGCTGAGAACTGAGCAGTTGGGATTAGGTTTCCAATTGGTTTTGGCAGTCATGGTTTGCTGTTGGGGCTCTCTATATTCCAGTTCTCGGAAAGCCTTGCTCGCCCGGAAACCGATGGATTCATGGTTTCCTGCATTGCTTGCAGTATCCGCAGCGCTGCCGCTGGTGATCTACTTTATTGGCGGCAGCTTGCTCTGGATCGGGAACCACATCGCTCACACCTGGTCGTTTGAGTGGGGGTTCGAGTGGTTTGGTGTGCAAGAACTCGCGATCAACGGTCTAAGCGCTGCAGTGCTGTTTATTTCGGGAGCCTTTGCGGCTCCCCAAATTATAAAGCACTCGACCATAACGGCTAACGATCCGGGTTCTTCTGGAAGTACCGGTGATGATGCTGCCTCGATGGAAGTTTCGAAAGAGAGAGCGTGCCATCCTAACGGTGGGTATCTGATCACGAATCCCGGATCGACCGCGACCTTTAACAATTGGTCGTGGGATGATTTTTCTGAGCATATCGACAGGCAGATCAAACACTACGCAAGCTGGGTTATTGAGCAATACTTTACGGAAGAGGATAGTGTTTCTGGTGCCCAAGATATCGAAGATCCCTCTTATCTGGCTTGCAGAATAGAGGAATTCGACTATTTCGTCGGGCGATACGGTGATTCAAGCGAACAGTTCTTCATGTATATAAGTTGGTCTGGAAACGCGTTCTTTGATCGTACGTTTCGGCACCTTGGAGAATTGGTGGCGGGATCTATTGTAACCGGCAGAAAGGTTGTCGTTAAAGATCGCTTCGGATTTTCGGAGGCGGTCTGGGACCAATTCTATTGCGAAGTGAGGCGTCTGGTTGACCGCATTTAACATCTGGGGATCTTTTTTTAGGGCGGCATTTCGCCGCCCGTAAATAGCGCCTTGTAATTCTGGCTGCCGGGTTTATGCCACGCAGTATTTTATGAGGCCAGGCCTGTCTCCACAGGATCTTCAGGATCGATTCGCTGACCAATGGACGCTTTCATTTACTTTGGAGATGTAATTATCGTCTGTTACCCAGTGAAAATCTGTAACCATCCATTAAAAGGAACTCAGTATTCCACGTATCGACCTGACGGTTGCGGTGTCAAATCCGTTGATTGCGCTATCGACCCGGCGACCGGGCTTTTGCGATCAAATTTCCAGAATAGGGCGGGGATTAATGTCGTACAGCCCCTGTATCAAACGCTTTGCGGGTTCTATATAACCCTGTGATGCGAGCGCGTGAGAAGCACTAAAAATACCTGACGCCCGGAGATTGCCGTACTTTGAGTCGATGAGACAGAACCGGGGGGGAGGGGTGTACCACATCTCGGATGCCTTGTGCTGCAGTTCCGTCGCCAGCAAATGGATGATCGGGCGATCATCAAGAGCATCGCAAAGGTATTCCGCCTCCTTTACCAGCTGCCTGCCCAGCTCGTGAACATCGATCGTTAACTCTTTCTCAACAGGCGAGAAATGCTGCTGCATAGGCGGCCCTAGTGCTATTTCAGCAAGCCTGTTTCGCTCATCAAGATCAGCCATGCTATCGAGGTATTGAGAAAGAATGCCAAACGGCCCGCTGGAAAGAGCTTCGAAGACGTCCAGCGGTGCAAGCGACGCCTTGGGGCAACCGTCTGGCAGATTAATATCGAAATGACGTTCAAGGATCGACAGGGTTAGACCTGTGGATAGCTCGACAAATAACTGATCTATATGGGTCGGTTCCTTTAATTGGCGACCAATGAGGTCATTGATGCCGAAGGACTTCACCGTATCGTGGTTTTCGTCGTTCTGATCGTTCTTCACCTGGTGGACCCCTTTAAAATCAGTACGCTTGTTGATCACGTCACTTATACCTCGCCAAATAGATGAAGTGATAAGCGTAACCCAGTGCCCAATGCCGTGGTTTTGGAGAGGCTGCTGTATTCATCACGTACTGTGGCAAATCGCGACTGTTCGAACACTTAGAATCTTCACCTATGTAGCGTTCAGGTTTTTAAAGCAAATTTTCGTGACGACTACACAAAGTTCTCAGGTATGTGTGGATGCGACATAGCAATTAAATATGAAGACAAATTGGAAGCTTTCATATTCATATTAAAGGAGCCTGTTGCGTTTTTCTGCCTTGCGTTATTATAAGTCATATACTTGGGAGTATATGACATTTAGGCGCGTAGAATTGGTTTGGGGCGATTATGCCCTTCAAAATTAAAAACTGGAGTTTGGTCGAAAACTGAGAAGAAAATGCGCCGGAGACGGTTTGCAGTGAGATCAGTATAGACCAACTGCTCCGACCAGTGTCAACAAAGATGAGCAGGAGGAAATCCGGATGAATGTGGAACGCTTCCTTTATGGGGAACTTGGGTTGACGCCGGTCGACGAAGACAAGCTCAGGTCGAAAAAGGCAGGCTTCATGTCTGTCACCCGCAAAGATATTTTTAGTGTTCATGCTTGGTTATGGTCAGGCCTGGGCTTGTTCTTCGGAGCCACCGCGTTCAGCGATCACTCAAGACTGATTGCGCTCCCGGCGATTGGGGCCGTTGCTCTACTGATCATCCTGGTCAACGACTTTCGCAATGCGGGTTCTCGGTTTGAAACCGCCCTTACCCCGCTCACAGCCGAACGTTTGCCGCAGATGTTGCTGGACATGCTGCAGGAGGAAAAAGATCGCGACCAGGGCTTGAATGATGTGGTGGAAGATCTAATGCGACAGCAAGATGGAAAGCTCTATGGGCACCAACTGCTTGGCCTTTACGATGAACGTCGTCAGCGCCAGGTCAAAAAACTGAAAAGCGCAATCGGCGTAAAATACCAGCCAACGACAACTGGGAGCCAGTCATGAGCGGCCAGACTACTGAAGGACAGGTGCGTGAAAGTCTGAAGTGGAACATACAGCGACTCGCTCCGGAGCAAGACGAAGTCTTCAGCGCTATGGCACCGGAATTTGTACCAGTGACACGCGGCTGGTCGTGGCAAGCTGTTAATGAGTCACGATTCAGCCCTGGTGTCGGCCAACTGCTCGTGGCCACGGGTGTGTGGTTAGTTTGCGCCATCCTCCTCTACTCAATTTTCGGCCTGATAGATCGCCCTGATTCCTGGGGCTGGGAAGCAAGAAAGGTAGCTGGCGCTGCGGTTGGTGGGATTATTCTGACTGCGTTTGTAGCGTTGATTAACAGCGAGATCAAATCACACCTGCTTGTAAAGAGGGCGTCGTCACGCCCGATTGCCGAACGTCAGAAGCTGGCGACTGATGTTCTTTGCTTGGCTCACACCTACCGCCGAACCGATCTGATTGATCAAAGCGTTCTTCGGAGGGCCCTTGATTCTGGCATTGATGAATCACAGGCTACACATGCAATAGACCATGCCCTCGATTCTCTTTTAAATGCCGCGAAAGAGGTTGCTGAAGACCTGATCTCCGAAGAAAAGCAGCGGATCGTGCGTGGTTATGTGGGGGTTGCTGGTAATGAGAGGCTGGACCTAACAGGCTGTCTTGAGTCTCTTCGCGAAGCAGTTAACGGGTTTTCAACACGCATTGACCACCTGGTGGCAGACAAGGATCTTCAGGCCGTGATAGAGCGTCGCCGGCAGGAACTTAACGCCGCCTTAGAGCGCCGTAATCCCAACCAATCTGCCGAGGCCGAACCATGCAAATGATCTTGACGATGATCGCGTTCAGCATGCTCATGGGTTGGATGTTTGTTGGCATATCCATGGGGACGTGGCTGGTTGAGCCCATTGTGGCCATCGCTGTTTGTTTGGCGCTGGCAGGGGCTTTGACTGAGTTTCAACGATGGAGATGGAGAAACAAGCGATCATGAATAAAACCTTACTGGCTGGAGCCGTTTTCCTGGGGCTCGCTGTTTATTGTTTGCTGGGCGCTTTTGGCGTTGGTGATGACACGCTGGCTTCAGTTTTGACGGAGCTCGGCGTTCCAGAAGAGTATTCCGATAACGGCAGCCGTATGCTCTCTGGCCTATTACTCGCGATTGCGATCGTGCTTCAGATTCTGGGATATTCTGCCGCATCTGATGGCCGGGTGGTCTCTTCAGAAGAAGTTCAGGCGGCAATAAATGCCAATCGCATAACCCCCAAAGATCGAGGAGATAATAATGCCATCTGATTCGCGCTCCTCAGTGAATTTAGACCCTGAGCAATTTGCAGATCACTACCCAGAACTTAAACCCTTGGCTCGCGGCCTGCTTTGGAAAGTCAGGTACGAGCACCCTGCCCTTTATAAGCTTATGCAGCTTATCTGGTTTATCGCGGCGTTCTCTGCTTCCTATGTTTTTGTCTTTCAGGTGGTGGTGCCGGTATACGTTTTATGGCTCGATATCCCAATTGAGCAAGATTCGGTGATCACCTGGGCACCATTTGCCGCGATTTGCGGGTTTGTAACTCTGGGCGTGCTTGGGTCCATGAAGCATTTTTATCGTGCAGCATTGAACCGTGCCCTCAAACGCCGGGCTAGACAAATCCCAGTATCTGACCGTCTTGTGGTGGCTAAGGCCCATGTTGCGAAGGCCTATGGGCTCAATCGGGCAGACCTTTACGACGCAACCGCCTTGGACAAAGCTATACAGGCTGGTGTGCAAAAAGAGCAGGCAACGCAGAGGCTTGTTGAGGCTTTGGAAAGCTACCAAAAGAGCGTTTTCAAAACCAGCGAGGAGCTAGTTTCAGATAACGAAGACGACGTTCTGCAGGCGCTTCAGGTAATTGTTGGGGATGACTGGCGCTCTCTGCTGAGCAAATTGAAAAGTCTTCAAGAGGCTGTTAGCCAGATGTCGTCAGATGTCGATGCAGCCATAGTAGCTGGGCAGCGGGAATCCGCTAACAGGCGACGAAAACAGGAACTTGCTGAACTGGCTGCTTCAGTCAGCCGCATCAAAGCAACAGGAAATGAATCATGACCACGATCCCTGACCAAACATCTAATCTTGCAGTGATGAGCCGGCTTTTCACTCAGCGCACCCGAACCGGCAAACTACCGTTGTTTGTGATCAATGGCGCACCTGGTTCGGGAAAGTCGCTTTTTGCCCGAGCGCTGGCGAATGACGGACATAATGCGAAGTATCTGGATCTGCTGGCGGAACGAGAGCATGACTATACCAGTCGCCCTCACCTGTCGGATTGCATCATTGAAAAAGCTTCTGCATTCATAGTGGACGAGGCTGGGCACGCCGACCAGGAAACGATCGTACCAACGGTTGACCAGCTGCTAGAAGACGGTATAACCGTGGTCCTACTGGTGCAGATGCGCGTGGATTTGCCCCCGGAGCTGACCGCCAAAGCGGCAATGGCCAGAATGGAAAGACTGGAGCTGAAACCGGATCGCGAAACTCCTGGGGTAACACTGTAATGGGACAGTCGACGCCGATCAGAATGCTTTATTGCAGCAAGTGCAAAGCTAAATGGCAGAGGGAATACACGCTAAGCCATTTCAGTCCCGAATTGCGGAAATGGTTCAATGTAATGGTTGTTGAGGCTCGTGGCGACAAAGCCCTGATTCGATGCTTTACCTGTGGCCATGAGTACGAATCGCAAAGCCGGGCCGCCCGGCGCGAACTGGCTCATTTCAAAAAGCGCAAAGGGTTGTTAACCGGTGAATGATCGGGATGCCGTGGTGGATCTTCACCCACTGTTCGACACAGCTAAGCGACTCATCGAGTCACAAATAGCGCTCGACGACTACCCTTCCCTCAGACAGTATCTTGAGTCACGCCCTGTCCCAGCACTCAGTGATTGGCAGATATCTGCTCAGTATCTCACTGAATATGCGTCCAGCTCGGGCACCTTCAGCCGGTTCCGGGGCGAGATTCAACGCTTCCTTTTGTACCTCTGGAACATTTCCGAGCGATCGCTGGCGGAATGTACGTCTGACGATATCAATGGCTACATGCGGTTTCTCAAAGAACCGGGGCCCTGCTGGGTCGGAGAAGACCCCATACACAGCTTCAAGACAGAGGGCTCCGGCTTCCGTGTTGCCAAAGAAAACTGGCGACCGTTTGTGTCGAGAGGACAATACGTGATTCGCCAGGAAACGCTTGATGCAGCAACGCGGGCGCTTCACGTCTATTTCCGGACATTGGTAACACGTAAGTATCTGGATCGGAGTCCCATGGTTTCAGCCCGCAAAGCTGACCAGAAAGCCAGCCGGGAGAACTTCGAAGACGATAATGGCGAAGAAACGGCCCCACGGCTCACTGACTGGCAATGGGTATACCTCAAGGAATCATTGCTGGCGGCCTGTGAAGAGGATGACCAGTACGAGCGGCACCTTTTCGTGATCATCACGATGAAAACTCTTTATTTGCGGGTCTCTGAACTGGCCCCCCAGACCAACGAGCTGACTGGAGAGACCTACGCACCCACAATGGGCGCGTTTCGCCAGAAAGTCGTGTCAGGACATCGCTACTGGCACATCAAGATCCTCGGAAAGGGTATGAAAGAACGCTACATTCCCCTTCCCGCTGGCTACATCTATTATCTCAAGCGATTCCGCCGCTGGCGGGCACTGCCTCCCTTGCCAGAGAAAGGCGAGCAGGTACCAATGATTCCCCGGAAATCCGGTACCGGGCAAGTCGGTAAACGGTCGCTGGAGCGCATCATCAAAGAGGCCTACCTGCTGGCGGCTGAACGGATGGAAAAGGAAGGCCACGAGGACGATGCTCGGGAGATGGAGCAGATCGCTGACCACACACATTATCTCCGGCATACCGGGGCTAGCATGGATATTGAGGCAGGCCGCCCGATCCGCCATGTTTCGGAAGACCTGGGGCACGAGTCTGTGGCGTTTACTGAATCCATTTACATCAGTTCTGACAGCACAGAGCGATATCTAACGGGTCTGCAGAGGAAGGTATAAATGTTCGATTGCTACAAACCGCATTCAATGGAGATGTTGATCAATGAGTGAACCCAAACGCAAAGCTGGATGGACCTTTATCCTACTACCTGTCATAGCCATATTAGCTGTGTGGCTGATCGCCCCGGCTATTAGCACAACAGAGAATGCCACTGTATTCCTCGGAGAATGCTTTGAGCCCGAATGCGCCCTGCAAGGGGACATCACTGTGAACTTCTTTACCCGCGACTATGAGCTGACACGGGACGACGGCTCAGTGGTGATCTTTCAGCCGGAAAGCGTAAACATGATGAGCTGGCCCGCTCCGAAGGACTGAAAATCCACCCGTCCGAATGTATGCGCAAGCTTTCGCGATACCAAGAATTTCACGCTTTCTAGCAGTTGCGTTTTTTCGCCTGGTGTTATGGTCTTAACAGATGCAATGGACCAACCAGGCGAGGATTTACCGCATGCCGCACTTCAAAACAGAGACTCTTGGCTACTCGGATCACGAGAAGACCGATCTCCTCAAAGTGAAAATATCGATCAACTCCGATGGCGAGTTTTACTGCGATCCCCCGCCTGTTCTTGAAATGTTTTTCGAGCCTTTTGCAGACCTTGGCCGGCACGCTCAGGAAGTTCGGGTGACCCACGTTCGCGGTAAACGCAAAGTGGTCAGTCCTTCGTACTCGGCTCTTAAATCAGTGCTTTCAGACGCGCTCTCGAAACGGCTTGAGCCGGAAATAAAGACTGAGCCTGTCATCCGGTTCAACATCGAATCGCATGTCAGCTTCGCCCTTGATGACGAAGGCGAGATTTACCCCAACTGCACCTTTCCGGGAACTCACTGGCCCGCCACGGCGGACAAACGGTATGGCGGCCACCATGCCACGAACCCAAGCCGGGGAGGCTACTGTCTCGCTATTGGTGCCCAAGCACTCATGAAAACAACCAAGATTTACGGTAGCGTTGAAAAAGTGTCGTACTCGCCGTACTACAAGGGTGGAAGCCACCTGGGCAACGAAAATCCAGCCCAAAAGCTTAATTCCTGGTGCAGCTTTTCCCTGCCCAAGGATGCCCGAGAGATCCCGTACACCGATGAGTCAGCTTTGTTCTTCTATGACTTGATGATGGGGATGGCCAAGCTTACCAAAATGATTCAGGACAGAACCTTTGATAACGACGCACTGCTCCAGCTGATCCAAACATCCAACGTATCGAACCTTCTCGGGGCCCCGGTGCAGAAAGTAGAGTGACGCAGTGCCAAACCCTATTATGGTATGTATAGCTGGCGTTCTGGTTGCGTGGATCTTTGGGTTCGTCGCGAAGTTCTTTTTTCCTCTCACGGACCCGATGGTTTTGGCCATCGGGGCTGGCGGATTCATAGCGGCCCTCTTTGTATCAATGCTAATCGGTTTGCTAAAGCTGTAACTCATCTCCGGAAAATTCGCTCGCTTTAATCGTCAATCTCGACGCCCCGCGAGTAGTAGCGCAAAAAAGACACAAACCTTTCCCTGCCCTCAATCAAAACCGCACATAATTTCTCCAATTGCCGGAGGCAGTGCGCCTCCCGTTACGCGAATCAGTGGGTATGGAGAGACTGGAATGATTGGAGCCATCATTGGGGACATTGTCGGATCTCGCTACGAGGGAAGCCTGTTCCAGCGCGACCCAATCGAGCTGAAGAACCCAATTTGCCATTTTACGGACGATACAGTGCTGACGGTTGCCGTCGCGGAAAGTTTGTTGCGCGGCCAAAAACCGGAGGATTGCTATCGCAACTGGTGGCACCGGTACCCGGACAGAGGCTATGGCGGCTGGTTTTCGCAATGGGCCCGAGATCCGGACGCCCCGGCCAACGCCTCGAACAGCAATGGCGGCGCTATGCGAGTGAGCCCGATCGCAATGCTCGGGACCAGCCAGGATCAGGTTATTCAGACCTGCCGTGACTACACCAGGCCAACGCATGACACTGATGAAGCCATTCGGGGGGCGGAAGCCATTGCCGTGCTCACCTGGTTTGCGAAAAATGATCCGGACAAGAGCATGTTGCGCACCGTGGCCACCACTGATTATTACCCACTTGAGCAGACGGTCGCCGATTACATGGAAGACCAGAAATTCGAGCTTCGCTGCGATGACACCGTTCCCAAGGCAATCGTCGCCGTGCTTGAAGCCAATAGTTTTGAGGAGGCGATGACCAATGCAGTTAAGATCGGCGGCGATGTGGATACGATCGCCTGCATGGCTGGCGGCATGGCCGAAGGGCTGTGGGGCGTTCCTGAGTCCCTTGGCGACTGGGCCTGGGAAATCCTCCCTCAGGAAATGAAGACGATCCTTGAAGAGCTGTACCGCAAGGGTGGTCGTGACCTGGTGTTTAATGGGATCGAGCATGAAGCTTCCACTGGAAAGCCCTCGCTCTTGAAAAAAATGATGAGCGTATTTGGCAGTTGAACCACTCCCGATTAGTCAGCATGCTAGGAGACCTACCCCAGCAGGAATGACCAACAATGGACGAAATTGAGAACGCCAGACGCGCCCACCTCTCTATTCCCGGCCCGCTGGCAGATAGCCCGCTGCTTTTGAACGCTACGCACTCTTATCAGAACCCTATCCTTCACAAAACAGTGCTGTCCAGCACGCCCGCGAATCCGGAAGTGTTCGCTAGGCTTCAAGCAATGATCCGTGATCGTGAGGCTGAATCTCACGAACCAGACTCTATGGGTAGCATTAGCCTGGCGCAGATGAAAATGCAGGCCACCAGAGCCTGGGTCGGTAGCGTGGAGCAGGAACATGAAATGTGGTACCGGGTCCGGCACCATGACCTCCTCCAGTCATTGCTGGCCCGTGGCTCGCTCCCCTTCCACTGGCCTGAACGAGTCGAAAACCCCGGATTGAGCGAACCTCAGACCCTGAGCAGCGCCTATATAGAGGCTCGTGAACTTGGGTTTGCCATACCTGACCAATTCTTGGAAGCCGGCGAGCGTTCTTCCTACGGTGAGAAAGAGGCATTTTACGCGGCCACTGAGTTCGCCGAGAACCGCTGCACCTTCAACCTTTCCGATGTTGACCACGCCAAGATGCGGGAGGTCCGACAGCTTTCCTCGTCCTTTCTCATTCCGAACTGGAGGCCCGGTGCCGCCCCTTTTGTAGCCGACCAGCTGTGGATCGTCCAGGGCCCCGAGGAGACAGTCCGGTTTCTTGTGCTGGAGATCGATGGCGAGCATCACATGAACCAGCGGAATCAGAAGCGGGACGAACAGCGGGACGCCTACTTTAACGATCTTGGTTATGAGGTTTATCGGGTCGCTGGCTGGTGGGCCCGTATCGATCCGTTTCGCGTCATTGGAGACTTTCTTTCCCAAGCCCTGGGGATGACGTCTTTCAAATCGGCGTTCGATTTCGCGCCAGGCAGCATTCGTGAATACGTGTGTTTCGCGTGCAATAAGCCGATGGTGCGATGGGATGACAACTGGATATCAGCCGATTACAGGTATCTTCATGTGGGGGATTTGTCGGAAGAGGACAGTGAGAGGGTGTTTGTTCACCGGCAGTGCCAGTGCGAGGGATGAGTCGGGGAGTATAGCCGGACCATCTCTTATGCGGATGGCCCGACTCTTCGGCCCAGTTTAAATGGGCTGTTGGTCGTTCAACCTGATCCAACCCTTCACTACCCGGTACACGTACCACACGATGACGATTAGGAAGGTGAAACCGCCAATCCCGAAAGTGATTGTTGTTGCGATCAACGCGAGAATGCTCCAGAGCACCGTCCACCAGAACGTGCGGATCTGGAATGAGAAGTGAGATTTCACCACTTCGCTTTGCAGGGAACCCCGCTTTACGTAGTTCAGAATAACGCCGGCAATCGACGTCAGGCCGACAAATAGACTCAGTGCCTGCAGGACATACACAATCGTCGCAAGTTGAGCTTCTTCCTTGGGTACACCGGTAGGCTGGGATTCGACAACTGTCTCGGCGGTGGTTGGCTGGGTCTGTTCCATGCTGTTTCCTTATAGAGCAATGCGCTGATTTGGCGCGATGGGTTAGAGCCACTGCGATGCAGGACTAACCTCAAACTATCGCAACTTTTCAAACTGCAAGTGCCGGAGTTGTGGCTAAAAAAACGTATGACGGTAATCGCCCTCAGCGATTGCGATCTGGGAACATGGGGTATGGTGGGGGTGTTGAATAAATTTTCAGAGGTGCAGGCAGGTGGGTAATCTCAGCGTTGCTGGCGGCATTCTCGATCGCGAGTATCCTGAATTTATTGAGAGGCTTGGCAATGACGCGCTGGCCTCTGAAAATGTTGACTTCAGTAGCGACCAGATCGCTTTGCTTCTCAGGAACTGATCGATGGACAAGCAATTTTCTGTTAAAACACCGTGCGCCAATTGCCCCTTCCGGAATGATTCCAAGGCCATTCAGCTTCAACCTGGTCGACGCGAAGGAATCGTCGAGCGGCTTCTCTCGGGAGAGGATGCAACTTTTCCATGCCATGCCACCGTGTATCGCCCGGATTCGAGAAACCATGACGAAGAGGGGAATTACCGGCCTGTCGACGTCTCGGTTTGCTCCGGTGCAGCAGCGCTCGCCCGGAAATTTGGCCGGGACACAACCATGGTGCAGCTGGCGACCCGACTGGGTTTTATCCCTTACGACCACTACGACGAAGCGCTGGCCAAAACTATAGAGCCCGAAGATCTCAACGTTGATCGGCAGAAAGCTCGATTGTTCTAACCAGCCAAGGAACTCCTATGTGAAAGGAAACCTTCACGGTCCCACGCTTTGTGACCTACGTCTTTTCAACAGTGGCCGGGCTCCGTCCATGACGGCCAGGGCCCCTTCCTCAATACGGCAGCCAACCATCGACTGATCTTTGGGGAACCAGTAGGTCGGGGTAAGCAGATCTGCCTGGAAGGCAATGAAGTCCAGTGCAACCTCCTGAGCCCCGTCAATTCGCCGAACGGCCCTTCTATCAATAATCCCGAGCCATTTAACCAGCTCCGGTTCATCCCCTCCGTTCAGCACACCCACCAGGTCGCCGTTGCGAAAGGGGGGATACCCTCTGTTTACGCAGTTCACTCGCTTGATCAGGATCATATCCGGGGTTTGCTCTGTAGGCGCAAATCACGCGATGGGTATCGCAAGTCATGAGTCTCCTAAACTATACTGGACATCCATACAGTGCAATGTGTTCAAACTATGCTAATTGAAGACTTTTACACCCCAGCGCAGGACTGTCGCCAGCTTGACGTTCCGCTCTATAGGGACTCAGTGCAGGCGGGCTTTCCCTCACCGGCTGAATCGTACATCGAGAACACGCTATCACTGGATGATCTGTGCATCAGGAAGCCAGCGGCAACCTACTTTGTTCGGGCAGCCGGGAGCTCCATGGAAAAAGCCGGGATCTTCGATGGGGATGTCCTGGTTGTTGATCGGAGCCTGCCGGCTTCAAACCAGAGAATCGTGATCGCCACGGTGGATGGCGAGTTCCTGTGTAAACGCCTGGATTTGTCCGACCCAAACAAACCTGTTTTGCGAGCTGAGAACAACGGCTACCCTGATATCGTGCTCAACGGCGAATCCGAACTGGAGATCTTTGGTGTGGTGACAACTGTGGTTCATCCGGTCTGACCATGGGCCAGGTCTTTGCCTTGTGCGATATGAATTCCTTTTATGCCAGTTGCGAGCAGCTGTTCAATCCTCGGTTGCGCGATCGCCCGGTAGTGGTGGCCAGTAACAATGATGGCTGCGCCGTGGCTCGATCGAAGGAAGCCAAAGTGCTGGGCATAAAAATGGGTCAGCCTATCTTTGAGCTGCGTGAATACGTGGAGAAGCACGGCCTAGTTGTTTGCTCATCGAACTACGCTCTGTACGGAGATATGTCGTTCCGATTCATGCAGGCGCTGGAGTCCTGCGCTCCTCGCGTGATGCCTTACAGCATTGATGAAGCTTTCCTGGAGCTGACTGGGATCGAGTCCGTTCTGTCCTACCATGATTTTGGCCATCAGGTGAAAGACCTGGTGAAGCAGTGGACCGGGCTACCCATCTGCGTTGGAATCGCTCCCAGCCCTACACTGGCAAAGCTCGCTAACCACGGAGCCAAGCAATACCCGGCGACGAACGGGGTGGTGGATTTGACAGATCGGGACCGCCAGCGCCGACTATTGAACCTGATGCCGGCAGGTGAGATTTGGGGTATCGGGTCAAAGCTCAGCAAACGTCTTGAAGCCCTGGGTATCAGAACTGGGCTGCAGCTGGCGGATGCTGACCCCAAGTGGATTCGCAAACACTTCTCGGTCGTGGTTGAGCGAACGGTGCGGGAGCTAAACGGAACGCCCTGTCACGCAGACATCCTGGAAGTGGCCCCGGCCAAGCAACAGATTGTCTGCTCAAAGTCGTTTGGTTCTCCTGTGACAGATCTCAATTCCATGCTCAGCGCTGTGGCGCACCATGCGAGTCGAGCGGCAGAGAAGCTTCGAGGTGAACACCGGGAGTGTGGTTACCTGGCAGTGTTCATGTCGACCAGCCGGTACCGGGCGACAGACCATTACGCCAATCAAAAGGGCCTCACCCTTCCCTTTCCCACCGCAGACTCACGCGAGATCACCCGGCACGCCGTCGAGCTGGCCCGAAAGCTATGGCGGGATGGGTACCGATACAACAAAGCCGGTATCAACCTGTCCGATTTCCGGGTGCCGGGTACCATTCAGTCGGATTTCTTCAGCCAGATCGAAGATGACAAGCGGGACAAGGATCTGATGGTCACGCTGGATAGAATTAACAGTATTGCTGGGAAGAACGCCGTTCAGTTCGGTCGCCAGATCCACAAGAACAAAAGCTGGGAAATGCGCCGGGAGAACCTATCTCCGGCGTTTACGACACGCTGGACAGACATCCCAACAGTTAAATGCTGATCAACCATGAGCTGGAGGTCATCCGCCAGCCCTACTGGCTTTGTGTCTCCGTCGCATTTCCAACTCCCAGATACTCGGTCAGCATCCGCCGCTGCTGCTCCGAACAAGGCCCGAACCCAATGAACCGGCCTTTCTGCTGCCTCAGCTCATCGATATTTCCCATGGAATCCTGATAGTAAACGTGCCGGTGAGACAAATCCGCTACATTCAGATGGATGTCCCTCACGACCCGATCGGCATCGTTTGTCACAGAAGGACAATCCGAGGCATCGATGTCTCGGATCAGGATAAAAAGGTCGGTGATCAGCTCGGTGGTGTACTTTGCCTGGTTCATGGCCACGACATTCTCCGTTTGTAGTCTTTCCCAACAGTCTATTCAATTCCGCGAAAATGCAACACGCTGAAGCACCCTCTTCGCTGGGGTTGCGGTTCCAGATGTCGTGAGACGATCAAATCAAAGATCGATCTCAAGCCAGTGATTGGAGTAGCAGACATGCTTCAGCGTAAAACGCCATTGCGGAGTAAAACGCCAATGAAAAGTGGGGGCCCAATTAAAAGGAGCACCCCTATAAAATCCGATGGCCAGGCCAAACCTCGGTCACCGATCAAGCGCACGGCGATGAAGAAAACCCCGCGACCAAAGCTAACGAAGATCCAGCAAAGCGCCAGGGGCCAGGACTGCACAGTGCGTGTGCCGGGCGTCTGTAATTTCAATCCCGAAACCACGGTGCTCGGTCACCTGAATGGCGGTGGAATGTCGTCCAAGCACCACGATATGTTTGCTGCGTATGTCTGCAGCGACTGTCACGCCTGGCTCGATGGCGGTTACGTCAAGACCGCGACGCGTGAGGATCGAGATTTACTCCACCTGCAGGGCGTCATCAAAACACAACCCATCCTCATAGAGCTGGGCCTGATCATAATCTCTGAAGCTGCGTAGGTATGCGGCATCGAAAATTGGATCTATACTTGGAAAAACGATAGCCCAAATCGTGCCGCTCACACTGGCGAAGTCTTACGGACAGGGCGATTTAAACCTCTGCCAATACCTTTTTTCCCAGGGCGAGGTTAAGTGAGCTAGCCTTCTGCCCACGGGAGACACTGTCATGCGTATCTTCTTTAGCTCGCTTACCCTACCCAAAAAAGCAGCCAAACGGGTCCAAAAGTATTTCTCGCCAGAAGAAAGTCCTTTCCCAGCAGCGAAGCTCTCAGATGCTCAGAATGTTACTGCAGTAATGCTGGGCTATGACTCTTGGCATGAACTAAGCCAAGTAACCAAGAAGGGCTCTCAAAGCCCCTCTCCTCTCGATGAAGCCTGCTCTGCCGAGGAGCAAAGGCAGCGAATCGATTACCAGACAGAGTCTTTAAGCCAGTTCACTCCTCTAATTGATTTGGTGCTTCGTCAGGCCGTCGTAAAGTTGAGGGTTTCCGCAGCGAATCCTCTGTCGCCGCTACTCGAAGAACAATCCTTTGATCGTAACCGAATCGTATTCTGGACTGACCCCTTTAACGGGCGCAGCGAATGGCGCTGGTTCCCCTCGGATCGCTCGGACTCCGCATGGGACGACATCTCTGAAAAATACAAATGTTGGGAACGAGGGCTTGTCGAGGGAGGGCCTTTTGTCGAGGAATTGATAAAGCGCCTGGACGCCGAACCAGAAAACCTGTTCGTCATCGAACACCTGTTTTACCTTGCTCGTAATAGTGGTCAGTTTGGGATTGTTGAAGACCTGCTTGATCAGTTCGAAGCGGCGGTGATTCAAACCATCCCCTCAGATTTTCCAAAACATGGATCAGTCTATTTTGAGTGGGGCACTCATACCAACAGAGTCCTGCACAGCGTCACATACGAGCTGGCGGAGGGCTATTATCGAATCGGGAACTTCCCTAAGGCGAAGCGTTGGTTCGAGTTCACGGCCAGAACCTCGAAGCACACCCGTATCTACTGCCTCGACTACCTCAAGGATCTCAAAAGGGCCGTTCCCTGTGGGCGCGTCCACGAAGTAGAGCCGCACGATCGTGAATTTGAACTGGGTATTTGATTCGTTCCGACCAGCCGCCTCCACGGCTGGTCATTTCTATCCATCCTCCGCTGACTCGTTACCCGGACTCATGGACCTGGGGCTCATCATGATTGCTGAGGCGGCTTAATCACCACCAGAGCCCGTCTGGGCAATATGCAATGCTTCGATCGGTGCTTAGCGAATCGATCTGAGCCGTATTACGCAAGCCAATCGCACCGTGGTCATCTATTTCCATCTCATTTTACAGCGCCAAAGGGCGTTGTTCCTCCTCAAAGCCCCCATTTATAATCCGTATCGCAACGCCAGACGGCGTCAGAAAACGGTAGTACGGTCGGGCTTAACCTCCTCGCGGTTGCCCACCTGTTCTTCCGATCGCACTCCCCCAGACCGCGCCGTTGAGTCACCGAACGCCAATTGGTGAGCGCTCGTTATCAACCTTCCCTGGCAAGTAACGGGCAGGGTAGTTTTATCAATCGATAATATACCAACATGCACTACCCTCCCCGAAGGGGAGGCCCGCCAACTCCCAGCATGTCCGCACCCTTTTCATGGCCGCGCCAGCGCTTTTCTTTCTTTTTTCTTCTTCTACTTTTCTCTTTCTTACTCTTTCTTCCTGGGGCTGGGTAACGCACCGACCCCCTTCCACAAAGGGTGCGATAACGCGGACTGGCAGGAATACTCCGGGGTTTCAGGCTGGGCCTTGAGGGTTGCGTTAGTGGCATGTTGGTATATTATGAACTATCGAAACTGATCGGAGACGGGTTATGTCCCAGTACAATGCCACCCAGCTGCAGACCATCGAAGAGATCAACGAGCGCATCGAGGCGCTGGAAGGCGTTTGCGCGGATCTCGTTTCGGATCTGCGCCAGTGTGACGTTGCGCAAGCGAAGGTGGCCGTCGTTCCCCGGCCCAAGATCGACGAGGAAGACACCGAGCCCGATCGCATCGAGCCGGAACACTTCTCAGGTGCTGAGGCGTTTGATCGGGCGCTGTTTGCCCTCACCGACTGGTATGGCGATGGCCAGCACTCCACAAAAGCCGTCGCCCGGACCCCCGGTGCAATCGTGGTTTGCTGCGATGAGACAAAAGCAACCATGATCCAGCGCCGGGTGGCGCAGGCCAACGCCCTCAAGGACCAGGTCAAAGAACGCATTCCCAAGCTGGGCAATCGCAACGACCGCTTCGAGCTGCTGCACAGCCATCACCACATGCTGGTGACGCTCCAGCTGATCCGGCACTACACCGTATTGCCACCTAAACCTGTCATTCAGAGCCTCAGCTATACCTGGGGCGTAAAGACCGAGATCAAGTCGGTGACGGTTGAGGAGGTGTGCAAGCGAATTGAGGCGATGGCACAAGACGCACCGCCCGAAACCATGGATCGCGCTCAGTGGGAGTGGAACATATCCAAGGAATTGAACCGGGTGAAGTCGCTGCCGGCGTCCACGGAATTGCGCCAGCGCCGGGAGCTGGTGGTCCGGCCCATGGTGAATATTCGCCGGCACCTCTCAGCTGCCGAGCGGGACGCCCGTCGCGAGCGCTGGGAGAAGGAAAAGAAGTTCGATCAGCCGGTGACCCTGCGTGAAGCGCATACCCCGCTGATTGTGCTCAACCCGTCCCTGCCGGTGAAGATTGGCCAGCTCGGGGTCTACGATGTCAACGAACGCAAGAAACGGGCGAAGCGCGGAGGACGCAAAACCACCGACGAACCCATTTCCTGGTTGTTGCCGGTCTACCCGGTCAAACCCCAAGCCTGAGGTTGAGTGAGGAGTCATCGTGGCTGAGTACGGGGAACTGCGTGTTCCGTTCGGCGAAAAAGAAGGCCGTCTCTACGCTCCGGATGAGGTAGAGCGCGGCCTTGCCTGCCAATGCCATTGTCCCGCCTGCGGAACTCCCCTGGTTGCCAATAAACCAAAGGTAAAGCGCGATTACTTCTCTCACCACAGAGCCGAGGATTGTGCTGGCGGTTATGAGTCCGCCCTGCACAAGATGGGCAAACAGATCATCGAAGATGCAGGCTGGGTCACCATCCCACAAAAAACGGTACCGGTTACCTGGTTTGGCCCCGAGGGTCAGACCTGGCGCGACACCGTCGATTATGATCGCCGCCGTGTTGATTTCACGAGCCTCGTTGTTGAACAGCAAGCCGATCGCTGGCGGCCCGATCTGACCGCGACCCTCAAAAATGGGGAAACGTTGTATATCGAGATCAAGGTCACCCATGGTGTTGAAGAGCCCAAGGCCGACGATCTCGATAACCTGATGGAAATCGACCTTTCCGGCATTCGTCCCGAAGAAGTTCGCGATCTGAAGGCGCTGACACACCTGGTTCTCTTCGCTGCCAGCCGGAAATGGTATCGATGCTCGCTCTACGATGACCTGAAACGCGTCCGGGATGCCTACGAAAAGCTGGAAGCTCGGGCGAAGAAAGACCTCGAAAGAGAAAAGGAGCGGGCAAGACTGGCGGAGCGAAAAGAGCAGTATCGGGAGGAATTCGCCGAACACGTTGAGAGAGCTGAGCTCATGCTCGACCCCAATCGCCAGGAAGCGATTCATCAAACGATGCAAAGTAAGTGTCAAGCGGCTATTGAGGCTGAAAAACTACGTCTTGAAACGGCTGGCCATGCGCCCCCCGGCCATCTGCCGTTCGGTGTTGGCCAGCGCTATACCGGAGACTGGATTGTGAAAATTCACTACACCCTCTGGCAGTCCTTCGTGATTGAGAGATTCGTGATTGGATCGCCAGTCGGAACCAAGCTCACAGTTCCGGAAGTGGTACTCGCGGTTGATCAGCGTTTCGGATACATCAAGTGGATGAAAGAGCTGGCGGATCTCAAGTTGCAGGGAAAGAAACAGGGCCGGCAACGGGGCAAGTGGTACGCAGACACGGGCGTGTGGTTCCTGACTGAGGATGAAAACAAAGCCATCCAGACCCCCTACTATCTTATGCTGCGGTATCTCAGGCACCTGGCCACACCGCCATTTGGATACCTTCAGGAGGTTCAGGAGGGTTTGAGGTTCATCGTCCACAACAACCAGCCGATGGCCAGATACAACGAGCACCAGAGCCGCCTGCGCGATATCGAATCAAAGACCGCATTTAACCGTCAGGAAAGAGAGGCGGAGAGAGCGTTCATGGAGGCAGAACGAGAAAAAGAGCTGAAAAAGGAAGCCGAGGAACAAAACAGTCAGTGGGACCGGAACCGCCGCGCCATTGTTTCTCTCTACACACGGGGTGTAAAAGAGGCAGTGATTTGCAGCTACTGCCATCAGCTGTTTGAGGATCATTCGCTTAAAGCTTGCCCCACCTGCCAGAACGGAAATCTCAACCCGGTCGAATTAACCGATGACTACGTTGCCAGCTACCCACATCGACTGCGCTCGATGTCTAAAGTGCGGCGATGATTGAGCGCTTAGTGTGGCTGAACACTGGAAACCGTGTAGTGATGGCCCGGATTCGGCATCTACCGCAGGGTTGTGTTCCAGAATATACCGATAGCATGGGATGGATCTTCGCTGGTGCAGCTCACGACCAGTGATTGAAGCGAAAATCCTATCAGGAGAAAACTATGCGTTGTCACAACATTGAATACGAAATCCTTGGCCAAGGCAGCCAGATCGCCGAAATCACACTTCAATCGGGTAAGACGGTCATAGCCGAGGCTGGGATGATGAATTACTTCCAACATGGCGTTAAGTTCGAGACCAAGCTGGGCGACGGCTCGGATGCCCGATCGGGCGTCTTCGGCAAGATGTTTTCAGCCGGCAAGCGGATGCTCAGTGGCGAGTCTTTATTCGTAACTCACTTCACCAACGAAAGCTCAAAGCCACGAATTGCGGCCTTCGCCGCGCCCTACCCCGGCACCATCGTTCCTCTGGATCTGAGCCAGTACAACGAAAAAGTCTACTGCCAGAAGGATGCTTTCCTGTGTGCCGCGTTCGGTACCCGGCTTGATATTGAACTGACAAAACGGATCGGCACGGCGGGATTCTTCGGTGGTGAAGGGTTCATCCTCGAAAGCATTACTGGTGATGGTACTGTTTTCCTCCACGCTGGCGGCATTGTGATTGAGAAAAAGCTCGATGGTGATGAACTGCATGTGGATACCGGGAGCCTTGTCGGCTTCACGGAAGGTATCGACTACGATATAAAGCTCGTTGGTGGCCTGAAGTCGATGATTTTCGGAGGGGAAGGGCTCTGTCTGACCAAACTCAGCGGATCGGGTACCGTCTGGCTGCAAAGTCTGCCATTTCCGCGCCTGGCTGAGCGGATCGTTAATAGCGTGCCAGTTCCCAGCCACAACCATAAATAACACCTTGTTTGCCCGGTACCGCAGTGTTCGGTACCGGGGTTCTTTGACTACCAGGCCAAGCGCACAGGAAATTCTTGATGACCGCTCCCGAACTGATCCTTCCGATATCCGATTTGCAGATCAACACGCTGGTTAAGTGGCGCAAGGATCGCGATCAGTCTGCCATAGCAGAAAAAATCGAGGATTGGGCTCAGAATGCACCCATTGAGAGCCTGATTAGCGCTATTCTGATTCAGCAAGTGCCCCTGATCCTAAAACAGGGCAAGCCTGTGCCCGCAGCACTGGAAAAGGTGCTTGCCAGTCTGATTGCATCGGTAAAGGGCATCGATGAAGAAATCGCACTCCGCCAGGCCATACCTCAACAAATCGATCTGGATACGTTGGCCGAGGGCGCTCGGGAACTGGGGCCCAACAACGTCGACGTACTTCGCCAGAGTGAGCTGGACGGTGACCCGCTCGCCGATTCTCCGGATTTCCGGACAGCGATTGGCCGTCATGCTGAGCCTGCCCCGGATTTTATGGATGACCAGGGCAACTGGGATTTCACCTTCACGGGCCGCCAGCATGCCCGCCGCAACCCGTTTACACGGGAGATAAACACAGCTGGCGGACAAACGCTGAAGTTGACTGATCCACAATTCCGATTCTTCCAGAAGTTCAAAAGCGAGCCCGACGAATCCCTTAACCTGATGTCCTATTTTGGCGGGGGCAAAACCTATCTCGCCAGGCACATGCTGGCGGAGATTGCGGAATTTTCCGAGTTTGTGCCCGTGGTGCTGGCCATGACCAAAGCACAGTTGAGTGGTTTAATGAAACGCCTCGATGCGCCTGAGACCCTGGCCCGCACATTTGGCCAAATGGCCAGCGAGATTATGGCTTCTCAATCGCTCACGGCGCACTGGCGGCCCGGTAAGCGTCGCGACCCGAATTACATGCTCTCTTTTGGTGAAATCGCTCGTCGCTTACAGATGGGGCCTGTAGGCACCCTCGCGCCCGAGGTGGTCGCGGACATCGCTTCCAAGGCCGTTCGGCGTTTCTGCCAATCCGGTCAGGCGGAGCTGCAGCTTCGCCACCTTCCCACTGTTCGGGACAAACTCACTGATATCGATCGGCTCCAACTGGTTCAGTACGCGCAAGAGCTTTGGGACGAGACAACAGAGCCGGCTGATCTCGAAAGCCAACTGCCGGTTCGGGCCTACCACCTGATCAAGTATTGCGCTCTTCGCGGCTTCACGGTACCCGAGCGCTACACCCACATCCTGATCGATGAAGGCCATGACCTGACTACCCCTATGACCCAGCTGCTCGACAACAGCCCTCAGGCCGTCCAGACCATGGGAGATCCACACCAGCGGCTTCGAGGCTTTGTTCCAAGGCGAAAGGCGGCTGTCAGGCAAGCGGAGATCGGTCTGACTGTTCGAGCCAGTAACCAGGTGGAAGGGATTTTCAACACGTTGATTGAACGCCACCCGGCACAGACTCAGATCGTTCTCCAGGGGGCCCGGCACATGCGGACCCGGATCAGTTATTACGACCCAGACCGCCCGCCGATACCCCGCCAGAAAACCACGGTATTGGTTTCGGATCTGTTTGAACTAACAGAGTGGTTCCATAGATTGCGGGAAGCCAAGGTACCGTTCTCACTTCTACCAGGTTCCACTTACGATTTTTTCAATTTCAATGCGTCGCTGATTGGTTTGTTCTTTCAGGGCAAACGTGGCCAGTCCCCTGCCCTATTTCGGTATCCAAACTGGGAGGCGCTTGCAGCTGACAAAGGAAGCAGCCGGGCGTTCGCCCGCGTTGAAGCGATGCTTTCAGGCAGCAAAGATCGACAAAACGAGTTCTCGCAGGCGCTGGACGTGGCCACGACACCGGAAAAGGCAACAATCCTGCTGGGGCTGGCGGAACACGCCCGGAATACTGAATTTGATAGGGTGATGCTTGCCCCGGATCTACTGATGGAAAAGAACCGGATCTTCAATGCCTCAGTACAGGCCCATGTCCTGTCGATGATCTACATCGGCGCGTCTCGTGCTCGTTATGAGTTGCTGCTGCCTGGCCACCTGAAGGATTGGTTGGAGCAACAACAAGCCCTAGAGCCCGAGCATGACTTTGATTAAACCGCTGTGTCGTCGGCCCAATTGAGGGAAATCGGGACAATTAGGAAATAAAAAAAACCGCTGCCGGCAGACCGGGAGCGGTTGAGGCGTCTCAGTTCAGGGTTATGCTTCAGGAGTTGCCCTGATTATCCGCAGCTCTGCATCAACATCCGTGATAACGGCGGCTTCTGCATTGGGGATCTGGAACACATAAGTCCGTTCAACTGTCCTTACAGGGTTGTCATACCCGCCTCTCGTGAATTCTGCTGCCATTTTGAAGTCTGTTGGCAGCACTTTACCCATGTGCTTGAGCGTGTAACCCCACGGCTTCCGGCTGTTCTCGGGCTGCAATGCATCCCTGTTTCCGAAAGCCGGATAATATGCCTGGTGATTCCCCACTGACACCACCGCCAGCAGCGGCATGTTAAACAGGGTGTCTTCTACCCACTGGTCATAAGCAGGCAGATTCAAGGCCTCCATCGTTGTGCGTTGATGGGGCAGCCAAAAATCACCGTTAACGATTTGCCTCAGGCTCGAAATCGCGTTGTGAGGGCCCAATACAGGCTTCTCTGGTGCGTATGTGAGCGTCATTTCGACGGTGACCTCAGTTGCATCAGCAACTGTGCGCGACGGTGAGGCCGACACAACTTCAGCGTTAAGGTCCAGTTCTGCTACAAATGGCGCTATCACGTCCAGATAATACTTTTCCAAAGCCGTAAGCTTGCCAAGCTCAAGCATTCCAGCACCCATTTGGGCCTTGTCGAGCAGACTCTCTTGCTCTTTCTGTCCCAGTGCGGCAACGCGCTGAAGCACTCGATCTTTCGCTTCAACCAACACCTGTTTGTAATCAGCAAGCAGTGTTCCGTTAATACCTTGCTTTCCAGCTTTGGCTTCAAGACGCTCCATACTATCCACAATGCGCCGATCTTCCAGGCTCAAGGCTTCCATATCCTTTTGAAAGGCACTGCTGTTAGCCAGCGCCTGAACGCGCTCACGAAGCACACTGGTATCAACCTCAACGATTGCATCCAAATACAAAGTTGTAACCTGTGTTGCCGGGTTAGTACGAACTCTAACCGCTTCATCACGAGTCGACACGAAAGCTGACCTGAGCAATCTGAGCGATTCAGAGAAACGCTCATCCAAGAGAATCTGCTGACTCTCCACGTAAGCACCTGACTGGCTAAGGGCCATCTCACGCAACTTCTCACGAGCCCCTTCCAGAGCCGTGATCCGGGAGTCTGCTTCGCCCATCTGGAAGCTTACGGACATAGCCTTTGACCAGCTGCTATCTGAATTTGCTGCGCTAAGGCCAATCGCCGTCGCCAACACAGTCACCATCCAGACAACCAGAAGGGTTTTGCTTGTGGACTGATTGCTTGCTTTCATGTCTACCTCCGACACAGGCCGGAGCCGATGGCGCTTACGCGCCGCCAGCTTCTGCCTTCTCGCCGCCCATAATGTTGGTGGTCTGCTCGCTCGCCTCAATCCGCTCACGAAGCTGCTTGAACGCCGCCTTCATGCGGTCATACCCCTCCATGCTATTGCGCTGCTCCAGCATTCTTTCCATGGAGTCGAAGCTCAACCGCATCAGGACGTAGCCGTTGTACTTACCTTCGTCAACGTTGATTTCCTGCTCAACGACTTCTTGGCCGGCGATCTCGACTGAGTTTACAAATCGCTCAACAGCGCTCTCGAATCGAAGATTGGCCTCGTTGCCAGTGCCGTCCTCAGTGAATTGCTGCTCCAGACCACTGATCTCCTGCTGCATCTGCTGAGCAAGCTCAAACTCAGCCTGAAGCCGGGCCTTCTTCATGACGACTGCCACATTGCTCGATTCGGCAATGCCAACGCCATAGATGCCTGTCACATCTGGTTGCGGAGGCTCAATCGCCCAGCCCGGCACGTTGTCCAGACTGTCTTCCAGTTTCTCGTTTTGGCGCTCCAGCTTTTCCGCCAGCAGTTCAGCACGCTGCGCTTCTAGCTCCGCCTGGCTTTCCGCCAGATCCAGAGCACTGGGGTTTGATGCACAGCCAGTCATAACAAGCACAGACAGTACGGACGCGATCATGGGGAACTTCATCTTCATGGTTTTCTCCTCGTTTTAATTTACCTATACCCACCTTATCGCAGCTCCCAAAAACGCAACCCCGAAAGCCTGTCTTTTTTCACCCTTTCTTCAAGTAAGGGCGGTTTTTTCGCAGCCACCCTGAGCTTACGGCCACTCCGATTTCCATATAGTGGTTCATAAATTCGAGAACTGACGACTTCGCTATGACCAAATCCCTGACAATCTTCTTGGCAGCTCTGCTCGCAAGCGGTGCCACCACCGCTTCTCAGCTCGATTACCCCGAACGTGACGGGCGTTTTCTGGAGCGAGAGCAGGAAGGCTGGTTTTGGTACGAACCTGTGCCAGAAGATCCTGAGCCTGAAGATGAAGAGCCCCAGACAAAGAAATCGCCAGAGAAGGCTGTTGAGACGCTGGCCAAGCCCAAAGCTAGTGATCCTTCCCCCGCCCCTAGTCCGGCGCAACCAACCCAATCACAGCCGCCAGCAGCCATGAGTGCGGAATGGTTCCGGGAAAACATCAAGAAATATAAGGATAAAGCCTGGGAAAACCCGACGCCTGAGAACGTGAGTGCCTACCTATATGTGCAAAAGATGGCCATGAACCGCTCAGCAAAATTTGCTGATGTCTGGAAAGAGGTTGTTTCAACTGATCCCGTGCTTGATGCGAACTCCACGGCTCCCACAACGACTTCTGGCACCCTTCGCATGAAGGCGGAAACAAAGAAGGCCCGAGAGAGGCTTCTGGGCAGCATCAAGGACGAGGTAGGCCTTATGTTCTTTTTTAACGGAAGCCAATACTCACTGGAACAAGCTCGTACCTTGGATGCTATTCAAAAAAAGCACGGTATCGATGTTCTTTCAGTGTCGGTTGATGGCAGCCGGTTGCCCGAGGGTGTTCTCGGCAAAGTGATAATCGATCAAGGACAAAGCCAGGTGATGGGCGTTCGTCAGGTTCCCGCCACCTACGTCGCTTTCTCAGACAACACGACCAAACCGATCGGCGTGGGTATGTTCGCCCGCCCACTTATGGAAGATCGAATCCTTCTTGTTGCTCAAATGAATGGGGCTATTAGCGATGAGGCCTACATGGCGACGCAGAATCAGCTCAAACGAGAAGAAGATCTGATAGGGGCGGTCGCCCCTAACGCCTACGCAAATGCCAGCTCGGACAGCACCGATGAAGATGGTTTTATCCCGCCAGCAACGCTTTTGAAGATTATTCGCCAGGAGTTGAATAAATGAAAGTCACCCGCTCTGCACTAAACCAGGTTATAGGCTGCACCCTGATCACATCGAGCTTCCTGCTGGCTTCTCCGGCCACCGCAGGCATGCAGAATCAGATGGAGAGCATGTTCAGCGGTATGGCCAACGTGACAGACCCAAGTGCGTTCAAAACCCAAACGCGGGGCGGCATGACGTTTGGCGGTGTGTCGGTTCGGACGCCCATTATCGATCAAAACATTGCTACTTGGGTGCCACCAAGCGCTGGCGGCGGCTGTGGCGGCATCGATATGTCGGGGGGCTCTTTCTCATTCATTGATGGCCAACAAATCGTCAACACGCTCCAGAAGGTCGCCTCAAACGCCGAAGGTTATGCGTTTCAACTTGCCCTCGACGCGGTATATCCAGAAGCAGCTGCATGGATTGAAACTTTTCAGAAAAAGATGCAGTCGATGAACGAGTTCTTAGGGAACTCATGCCAGCTGGCGCAAGGCGTCGTTAACGACACCAAATCAGCAATATTTGGGCAGGAACGTTCCGAATCACAGACCACGGCTTCAATCAGTGGTGCTGCCAATGGCTTTTATGACTCGTGGAGCGAAAACTGGAGCCCGAAGGATGAGCAGGACAGCCCGGAAACAGCAGATGAATACAAGGTTGACAAAGGCAACTACGTTTATCGCGCCCTTATGGAAACCAGCGCCATCACTGCCTTTCAGGATGGCGATCAGGACATGGCTGAACACATCATGTCTGTTACAGGAACGGTGATCATGCCGCTCCAGGTTGAACTTGGTGCTCATGAATCGAATCCAAACCTTGCCGGCAAGACTGGTAAATGGGTTAACGTCCTATCCTACAACCTACCAACGATGGACTTGATCGACATCCTCTACGGTCCCCGCAACGGTCGGGATCTCAAAGTTCTTCGCTGTGGCACAAGCACAAACGCAACAACGTTTTGCGACACCCCTACTGCAAATACGGACTCTGATTTTGAGGGGTATGACGATCTCATCAAAGAAGCCCTCCTTGGCGATGCAGCTACCGGAAGCGTAGGCCTGGTGAACAAGCTTATGAACCCTTCCGGGACACTGACCGATGAGGAGAAAGCGGTCATGGTCTCCCTCCCGAGCAACCAGGGCAAAATGATCCGCGACATGGCCCTGAAAGCTCCAGGAAGCGCCAAAACATTCGCTCATCGGGTTGCCGAGGGGCTTGCGCTGGACATGGCTTACAACACGACCATTGAGGCAATTGACCAGGCTATTAACGGTCTCAACCAGATCAAAACAATAGGTCCTGAGGCCAGAGACACCCTGATGAATCGTCGCGAACAGATAACCGAAGAGTACAACCAAATGCGTGCCAACGAGATCGGTAACGTGGACGATGCAATGCAGATGTACCAGCACGTCATGGACATGACCACATCCAAACGTTATATCGAGCTCAGCTCACAACGCTAAACCCGGAGATATTACATGGACCTGACGATTTATCCTTTGGGCGATTCGGCGTTTGTTGAACGAGTTCTTAACGCGGTCGCGCTTTACACTGGACAGGACAGTTTTTCGGTTACCGTTGCTACAGCAGCCATGCTCGGCATTTTTGCTGCCGGAATTCAAAGCATTCTGAAGAACGGCAAAGAAATCGATGTCGCCTCAATTTTCGTGGGTATCGGGGCATATATCCTTCTTTTCGGCTCGCTAAGCGTTACGGTCAACATGGAGGACAGGACAACTGGGGCGTTCAGAACAGTTGATAACGTGCCAGCTGGCGTCGCAATTCCGGCCTATCTGATCAGCAACATCGGGAAAAACATTTCAGAAGGCTTTGAGACAATCTATAGCAGTGTCAGTTCTACCAACCAGAACACCATGAGCGCAGGCGGTCTCTACGCTGACTCTCTTCAGGCGCTTGTCGACATTCGGGATAGGGCCTATTCGCAGAAAATGTTCCGAGGTGCGGACCAGGCCATGGGCGGAGGCCAGGCCGACTTCAAAAAATCCCTTCAGAACTATTTGATGGAATGCGCTCTGGTCAAATACGACCTCGAACAAGCCCCACTCTCAGATCTCCAGATGCAGCCTATTGAAGAAGCGATTCGGTTTGAGAGTGAGATTTATCATACGAAGATCTATACGAGAAATGGTCCCGAGGATCTTACGTGCAGCCAAGGTTACGTCGTTCTGACAGGGGCATTTGGAACCATGTTCAGCGAGCCGCAGGTTGAAGAAGCTCTGAATCTCGCTGTCCGGAGTACAGCTGACCTGGCAGGCACAGCAACTGGTGGCTTTGACTGGACGGACAAGCTCAACAATAGCTCCGCTGAACTGTTCGCTGGCCTTGGCGGTGCTGGCATAGCAGCCCAACAGATGGCGCTTACCATGATTGTAGAGCCGGTCCTAATGGAAGCTGCACAGGGTAAGTATGATTCATTCCAGGATGAATCCTTGGCCATATCGATGACCAATGCGATCGAGCAGCGGAACATCTCTTGGGCAACGCAACGGTCGTTTTTTCAAGAAACGATCTATCCAATGATGACCTTTTTTGAAGGGCTGTCCTTTGCGATAACCCCCTTCATTGCGTTTCTGATGGTTATGGGGGCCTTCGGCATAAAGCTTGGCATCAAATACTTCATGCTACTGATCTGGATTCAGTTGTGGCTTCCATTGATGTCTATCGTTGACCTCTTCATCACGGAAGGCGCTGCCGCAGAAATTGCTATGGCTGGTTCAGCGACTGGTGCTGGAGCCAATAGCATCTATTTCATGAATGCCGCCTATGATGCGGCTAAAACTTGGATAGGCACGGGCTCCTATATGGCAACTGCGGTGCCAATGATCGCCATGTTCCTCGTATCCGGCTCTATGTACGGCGCTGCCAGTCTGGCAAGCAGCATCTCCCAGAATACTGCCAAGGGTGCCGACGCTGCAGCAGAAGCCGTTCAGCCGGATGCAATGAGCGTCGGAGCCCTCAACTCGGCCTCAGCGGGTTCTGGATCGCAGTTTGGTCTCGGTGGCGCAGCAACATCTGGCCGCGAAGGCGAAATCGGTTCTATCAATCTCGGGTCGGCGGCCAGCGCTTCCACACGGGCTGCCGAGCAGAACATGCGCTCGGAAACTGACTCATTTGGTGCTCAGTTCAGCCAAAACCTTGCGAACAGCGAATCGACTGGATTCCAGGCTAAGGCAGCACAGTCTTATGGAAGGGCTGCTAGCGCATCTAATAGTGAAATTTATACGGCAGCTCAAAAAGAAGTCATGGGCATGTCCGACTCTTACAATGCGTCGTCAGAAACCAGCTCAGCCCTCTCAGGCATCCTGGCGGGTGCAATCTCTGGTCAGCTCTCGACACCAGCGGCAAAAGCCGCTGCAGGTGCTGCTATTAGCGCGGACGGAAGAATTCAACAACAAGATAAGGACGAGTTCAAACAAGCGTTCAGTGAAAAGCTGGAAAACGCTGACAGCAGTGAATTTACTGAACAGCAAAAGTCGGAATTTGGTACGAGCACAGCGGCTCAATATCAATATGCACAGGATGAGACTTATGGCTCTGACCAGCGCCATACTGAGGCAGCGGGCCTGACCCAGGCATCTCAGCAGGTTGAAAGTGCGTCGGAGAGCTATGAGAACGCACAAGCGTTTGAGCAACGATTTGGCCATGGCAGGGAGTTCGACGCTCGGGCTGTTGCCAACAACATGGACGACAATGAATTTAAGGGCTTGCGCGATAAGCTGGATGAGCAAAACATTAGTACCGTCGATCGCGAGCAAGATTATGGTCAGGTCGTAGGTCAAGAGCATGCAGCAAAACTGGCGGTACTTGATGCCGCACTGGAATCAGACGACGCTGAAACCCGCGCAATGGCTCGTTCAGCAGTGATGGGTGTGACACATGGCCCAGATGTTGATCAGGGTGATATCGGTACACAGCAAACCGGTGGAGTTAACACAGACAATGTTGATACCTCCGAGATCGCGAGTGGTGCCGGAGGCCTAAGTTCGGTTGGAAACGCACCAACAATCGATCCGAACGCTAGGCCTTCCTTTGAAGCCATGGTGGCCGCAGATGGGTATGACAATGCATTGAATGTCATGGAGCAGAACGCTGCCAATCAGTTCGAGCTTGCTTCAGATGCTCAAGGACCGTTAATGGATCAGATCAATAACTACGGCAAGGATGCCCGTGACTCATTCAGTGCGTATTCGCTGACCGGGATGGATGATACTGGGGGTGCCCAGGTAGATAGCATTCTGGCGGCTACCAGGGCCGGGGACGACGCATTTATTGCCCTTGGCGGCAATCTTGCTGATACCACATCTGAAGCCGCTGACGGATTCACGACCGGCGCACAGCAAGCCTACCAAGCTGCTCAGGAAACAGAAGGATCAACGCTCGACAAGATGGGCGCTTTCTTCTCGAACCTCGGTGAATCCTATGGTGAAACAGCCTCAGGCCTCGTAAGCGGGGTCGGAGAATCCTTCAGTGGGGGTATTGAAGCCGGTATGAACTCGTATGAATCGCAGAGGCAAGACATTGCTGACGCTATTTCTCAGGACGTTCAGGAGCAATATGGCCTGAATGAAGTCCAGGGGAACCTATTCGCTGAGTCGCAAATGAATTACCTGGATCAAGCAATGGGACTTTCTTACGGTGGAGAGAATTATCAGGAGGCCCGAGCTGAACTTGTAGACGCCTATAGCGGTGAGTATGGCGGTGAGTTCGCAAATAACATGGCGAACACCATTCTGATGGCTTCAGCCAATACGGATTACGCTGGCGGCCAGTTGTCCACAATATCTGCATTCAACATCACTGACGAAGCTCAGGAAACCAGCAGAGCGATGCAAGAGCAGATTGGCGGGGCATCAGGCGGAACGTTTACCTATTCTGGTGGATCTGGGGGTGGTGGCTCACCCTATGCGCCAGAATTTATGGAAACGATGAATGAAATGAATGAGAAAATGGAAGAGGTTTCGATGTCACTTGAACAGATGGGTATAAGCTTCACAGACGGGCGATAGACATCTATCTGCGCGACTATAAGGGCGCTATCTTCTGATAGCGCCCTTTTCAGTCTATATCCACGAAAGACTTATCCATAGCTGTACAGGAGGTTTCAAAACCAAGGAAAGGGAATCGGCTCTTGGCCCTTTGATCAATCCACATTCCTGAATTACCAACTTCATCAGAAGAAGTTGCGCTGGCATTCCGCTTACCTGACGCCATGGTAGTTGCTCGTGCATTAGCAGTCTTTCCGGCAATAGCCATGATGACCGGCGCGACCAACACACCTACCATCGCCGCCAGTGCAGCCACTGAAGAAACCCCGATCACCATGTTAACCACGTTCTCGGATGCTCCAAAGTGACCTGCGGTTGCTGACACGAGCACACCTGCACCAGACACGAAGATCGCAGATCCGATCGCCTTAAACACTGTTTTAACTGCCTTGATAATCATTTCAATACCTCGCTTGTTTCAGGGGCTGGCGCAATACATCAGTGAAAAACCATCTGATCGTTCCGCCCACCAACATAACCAGTATGGCTTTGTATCCCGCCAGCCAGCCTACCAAAACCCAGCCTACGGTCGAAGACAGATCCACAGATCCTACCTTGCCGGCCACCGCCATTCCGGCAACAATAACAAAGCACAATCCATATACTGCGGTACTTACTCTTCCAAGGGTCAAGTTCATGGCTCTTTCCTCTATCTCTACTTCTAGTGTACCGCGACCTGAAAAAATGCAACCCACCTCAATGCAACAATTCGTAATTTTCGGCAGGCATAAAAAAACCGCCTTTCGGGAGGCGGCTTATTTACGTGCAACAAACTCTGCAAACCTTACGGCTGAACACCCCTCACTCTCCACTCGCAGAACGGGCAGCGTAATGAGGCTTCCTGCTCATACACAATGTAGTAGTGAGTGAAGCAGCTTTTACACTTTCTCATTTCTGCCGAATGGCTCTCTTCATGGGAACGAAGTGCAACCGCCAGCGCGTGAACGGCGGCCATATCCATTGGCTCGATCTGCTTTGCCCTGGGGATGCGCTGTTCCAGAGCGCCGATCTCTTTCATGTACGTCTTGTAAGCAGCAACGACGGCGTCGATGTCAACCCGGCTTGCGGCTTTAGGATGGAGCGCACAGTAGATATTCATTACCAGGCTTGCATGGAGATGGTCACCGCCTCTGGCTGTCAGGCTTTTAACCTTTTTGACCGGCCCCCGAATATCCGGGGGCTGCACTCCACGCTGGGTTTTGATCTCGTGTCTCAGCAAACGCCGCTGTGAACTCCCCATGTTGGTGCAGTCTTCGACAACCTGGTTGGGGAATCCCAAAAGCAACATACGGCGTGCTGATAGGCGAAGTTGAGCATTGCGAGCGTTCATCTACTGCTACTCCCTTCAGCCGGCCTTGATGTCGGTGGAATAAAACCGTGCTATCTGGGAGAAAGCGCTTTGCAGCTCGTTTTCACTGTTCAGCGCTCGTCTGATCGTGTCAGCGTTGCGTGACATATCAAACATGCATTTATCAGCCAGCGGCTGGATCTTCAGGTAGAACTCGTGCCCACTTGCGGCGATCATTTCGACCACATCGGGCGGGAGGTTGTATTTCTGAACGGCTTTCTGGGGGTCATCAGCGCAGACCTGAGCGAGTCGTGACAGCATCATCATGTTGATCTGCTGGTCACGCATGGATTCTTCAGTCACCGAGGCATACACCTCAGTAACTTCGACATCCATTTCTTCAAGCATGTTGGACAGATTCAGCTTTCTTGCAGAGTTGTTTGCACGCATCTCTTTTTCCTCGTTTCACTTGAGCTTAGTTTTCAGATTTCATTAGGTTTTGTTGGACGGACAAAACCCTGTTGCCAAAGAGCCTGGCACGCTCGTTGTCACTCCAAGTGTGGTAGCGACCAATCCCTAGCGCAACATCATCCGTTGAATTCATTGCTTCACGCAGCACCTGCGCACCAGTCCTTAAATTCTTCTCCAGATCCAGTAGCTCTTCAGCTGACTCGACCCTCTTTGCTCTCGTTACCTGCCAGTACGAATTAACCTGTACGGGGCCAATATCAAACTTGTCACCGTATCGCTCTTTGAAAAGCTTGAAAGCGATCCGGTAATCTTCTTCGTTATCGGCGTAGTACCGGGCATCTAGTGCTCGGAGAACGTAGGGCCAGGGCGCAACCTGTGAATCATTCTCGCCTACCGCCCGACCGCTTTCCGTCAGTGCCAGCGCGTACAGCATCACTGGACTTATGTTCTCTGAAAGCGCGATACGTTCGTATACAGTGCCAACCAAGAACGCTGGAGTCTCAGGTTTTTCGTTAGCACCAGCGTGACTTGGCAACCAGAATGTGAGCAGTACATAAATGCACATACCACATAAAGATTTTGCAATGTTCGAATGGTGCCGACTTTTACGGTCAAATAAAAGTGAATCAAACACCTGTATGGAAAAGTTCTGTAAAGACATTGTGAAACTCCGTGAAATCAACGCCAAAGGGTGTCTTCGCTCATTAATCCAGCCGCCAGGCCAATTCTGCTGAGGTCGTCATCGACGTCATTGCTCGCATCTGGGACTTCTTCCTGGGTTGTTCGGTTGACACCCAAACCACGATTTTCTGCATCTAAAAACAGCTCCGGTGACTTCATAAACGCAAAACCACGAGCTGCCAATCGGACGATCTTTCCTCCTTTACTGCTCGCACCCTGTAGTTCATCGGCAATTTCATCAAAAGCGCCTGAAATGCGCGGGTTTAACCGCAGAACCTGTTTTCCGATCTTTTCGTCCCTTACACCAAAATCCGCAGGATCTACCTTGACGGTTTCAGGTAACACGGCACCGAGCGTGGCGAGGAGCTTCAACCGCTCACCCGCTGCACGCCCATACGCTGACAAATGATCGCGAAGGTCAGGATACTTCCCGCTCACAAAGCAATTGATTCGATCATTAGCCATTGCCATCCCCTGTTAGGCAGCTGCCGCTTGGGAGGCAATGCCCTGCCCCAGCAAGAAATAGCCCTCTGCAATGGCAGTCACCGAATTGTCGAACGTGACAACGTGACGGCATTCCGGAAACAGCTCACGAGCTGCGTCTTCATAAAGGTGGGCACCGCCGCCAGCCAAAACCAGAATGTCGGCGACGTTGTCCTGAAGCGCCATATCACTTTTCATCTGGGCAAGGGCATATCGGGAGATCTTCTGTGCTGCTGCTTCAAGATAGGGCCCATATTCAACAAACTCTCCGTTGGCCAGAAGTTCCGGATCTCCCTCTCGCATAGCGCGTTCGAGAGCCGTCTTTACAGCTCCGCCAGCTCCGTACTCACGACTAATGGCCTCAGCGGCTGCATCAATGACCCTGTACATTGCCCGGATCGAGGTACCGGAAGATTCTTTGATGATTCCACCAGCTTTAAGAGTGACCCAGTCGACACTGAAAAAACCCGGATCAACCACAACCGTCTGGCCTTCACGAATAATCCTGGACATGCGCTTATCAGTCGAATGGTCGTAAACCATCCTCACGAATGCAGCTGCAGGCTGTGGACGAACGACAACCTTCTTAACGGTTACTGTTCGCTTCGGAGCGACCTGGTGCTCCCCTTCCATCATTGCGATCAGCTCCTTGACCTTATCTTCCTTCATGGCCTCTGAAACCGGCAGGCCGGTAACCAGCACATCAATGACGTTGCTTTCAGCCATCATCAGGCCCGCCAAGAAAGAAGCCTTGTACTGCTTGGTGGATACGTAATCGTAGTTAAGCTCACGCTTGTCCCGCATGATCATCGCCGGCTCAATAAACGCGTACCAATCCTCTCCGTCTACTGAAACAGGGACGCGACGATCGTCGACGTTGTTCTCTGCATCGATACAGTCATTTACGGGCGCTGCCCCCACCGGGCGAACGAACTTCTTTGCCTGGGCAAACCCCTGATCTTTACCCACATACCCAGCAACACCTTTCGCGTTGCTATAACCGACGTCATACCCCATTACATAGGCGGACATAAAAGCTCCTCGTTTAGTAGTTAGATCACACAAAGAGAGCATCCCACGATTCTGCAAACTGCAAGGGGTGAGTAAGTGCTAAAAAAAGCACCAACCTGCGTCACAAAGGTTTATTTTAGGGAGGAAGACGCCGAACGGCGTTAGAAAAAGACACCTCAGATCAGTGATCCTAAATAAATGACGCCAAACGGGGTCGAAAAGATGATCCTCCTACCATGTTGCAGATGAGAAGCGCCAAACGGCGTCATAGCAGCCTTTAATCACAATCAGCAGCCCTCAGGCCCATCCCAACTCCCCCAGCCTTACACAACATTGGTGAGGTCAGACTCGAAACCTGGTGGTCTCAAAACACTCTATTAATACATACGTTGTACACGGCGAAACGACTGATTTTGCAGCATAAATCACATTTTGAGGAACCTCACAAAGTACAGTCCCTGTACAAAGGATCTTTGTACAAGCGGTGTAACGAAAAGGAATCAGCACCCATTCGTCGAAAAAAACACATCCTCTTCACCGTTCTTTGTACAAGCAGTGTATTAACGTGAGCCCCATATTGAGGTCTCAGCCGTGAACAGAACACAGCTTGAGCAAAGAGATATATATGTGGAAAAGGGGTGTAAGGAAATGGGCTTTAAGCCGGAGTGGTTTGAACAGACACAACAAACCCTGTCGGAGCAGGAAGCTCTAATTACACAGGAGGCGCAGGAGCTTGTTGACAGTTACTGGGCGCAGATCAAAGAACGCAAGCGGAGCGGCGAGAACGAGGGCCGCCTTGGAGTAAGGCTCATAGACCGCCAGGGGTACAAGATCCAGATTGTTTGGTACCGCAAGCAGTGGGTCGGGCCCAAGGACGACAAGAAACTTTTCAGTAAAGCAATTCCGAAGGGCCGGATTCGTAACAGGTACCCAATGCAGAGGTTTGCGGCCTTTGCGAAGTGGGAGCAGGAGCTGGTCGAAATGTACGAAGACGACTTTGCGGCACTCAGAACGTTGAGCGGTGCGATTGCAGATCAGAGAAAGGCTATGAGCCGGGCACGAAAAGCCTACGTAGAAATGGGCTATCTCGACGAATCGGACGACGAAGAGAACGAAGATTGAAACGGTCCCGGAATGGAACCCTATGACGAACCTGGGCGTCACCTCATCAGGTGGGTGTACGCGTTAAGCAAATAAAACACATCCTCCTTTGATACGGGCGTAATACCCCTGATGGTATACTTGATGTGTTGCGTAACTGGACACTACGCAGCAAATTAGAAGAGCCTGTAAAGGCTACCGATTGCACGCATATTAATACCACGCCCAGCGCGTGGTTTTTTTTGGGCAAAATAAAGACACACGCCCTGTGTTGTATCGCTACGACCGATCCCGCGAATGGATCACCCAGAAGCCCGCCCCGTTCCTGCTGAACATACCGAAGATGAGAGCCTGCAAAAAAACCACACCCACTCCAGCAATTACCGTTCGCTCAACCGGTAGCTTACGGAGGTAAGAACCCAGTGCCGGAGTGACACATGCACAGAATCGGACATCACATTACCGGAGCCTTAACCGGATTAGGCGTAGGCATGCATTTGTCCTCACAGGACGGAGCCGGTTTCTCAGTGCTCGGGATCAGTGTGCTTGGCGGTTGGTACGGTGGTGTCTTTCCGGACGCCTTCGAGAAGATCTGGGGGATGTACTGGATTCAACACCGGACAGTGACGCATTGGGTACCACTGTGGCTGGCAGCCCTGATTGCAGTGCTGACAATGACAGGCCCCCTGCCCTTCGGGTTGGGCCCGGAGATATTTGCGGCCTTGCTGGCGTTTGTACTGGGGGGGCTGACCCATTTGCTCTTTGATTGGCCGAACCCCACGGGCATTCCGTTCATTCATCCCTGGTGTCGCCATTCATTGAACTGGTGGCGCTCAGGAGAAGCCGATCTTTTGTGCGTGCTCGTGTGGGGCGCAGCAATGGTTGGTTTCGGAACAACAGCATGAGCCAGGCCTTTACGGGCTTAGCGACATACGAACAAAACGCAATTCAGCGAACGCTGGGTTGAACACCAAACTCGCACAGACGAGGAAGTTGAGATGAACACCAACAACGTGATCGCACTCAATGGCGTGAGGTTATCGACGCCGGTAGAGCGCGAGACGCCCAATTATACGGTTTACTCTGACGGAACAATTCGGGTGACACGCCGAGCGATGGAGCTTTACGGCGAATCATCCCGTCGTCTTGGAATCGACATCCGTCATATCAGAACAGAAGCGCAGATGAAGGATCTCCAGACGCGGAGCTGGGAGCTGACCCTTCAGGATCTGACCGGAGATGTTCGTGTGACACAAAACGACCGTGCAGCCCTCGTGAAGGTTCTCGGTATGGGCATCCATGCGTCAGCGTAACTCGGTCGAACTGTGTGCATGATCGATAAGGGCGAATTGCTCTACCACGACAATGCGACAGAGACCGTCGTCTATTCGAGATCTCTCATGGACTCCTGCTCTTCGAGGTACACGTCCCACTGGTCATGAATGGTCGGGAAAGCGGGACGCCTCGTGAGCCGTACCTCTGCAATCGAGGAAGTGTTGTGCTGGAACTCCGGAGCCTGGAAGAAGAACAGGCAGGCGTCATGGGCATGATTGAGGATTTGGTCGCGATTGAAGGCAAGCGTCACATCCGGGTTGAGCAGTTTCGATTCGACATACTGGATAACGCGATTGATCTGGATCTGGACGGCGTCTGGATCGGTACCGTAAGCCAGGTGCTTGAGAACCGCTTCTTCGCACCAGTCCGCCAGCAACTCATAGTGGTGGGGGTTTGTAAGATCAACACAGGACATAAGACATTCTCCGTCGGGTTTACTGGGTGGTATCGCCCTTACGGCAGACGGAAATTTAGGGCAGGCCTGTTTTGTCTGGATGGAACGGAAGAGTTGAACCAGAGGTACCGATGATCCGATTTGTAGTGAGAGAACCTTGCAGGAAGAGCCAGCTCTGGTTGGGCACGCCGACCCACCAAACGATGACCTGGGAAAGCAGCCTTGCAATCGGCATTGCGGAGGTGCGCTCATGAAACGCGTTGAGTCCGTGTCATACACACGCAGTCAGGTTTGCGAGATTGCGCAGATACAGACGGGCAAGAACCGCCTGGCTACCTGGCTGGCCTTTGAGTCAGGAGTGAAGCCTTCTGAGATCGCATCTTTGAGACCACCCGAATGCCGAACAATTGGGAGCGGCAAGGCTACCGAGAGTCAGCTGTTTCCGGGCAGGGAGGATGTCGTTATCTACAGCGTCGACAATGGCCAAGGCGAGGCTCGACACATTGCCGTTAGTGCGCAGCTACATCAGAAACTGGAAAAGGCCCGGCTTGGCTGCCCAAAGCTCGTCGAAGAAGACGACTGGAGCTATTTGTGCGGTTACAACATTGGCTACGGCCACGCCTGGGTGCAGAGCTTCACCGAATGTTCCGAGAGCGCACTGGGCTATTCCCACGGAACACAGGGTTTGCGCCATGCATACATAGTGGAGCGGTTTTTCGAGTTGCTGATGCACGGGATCGGGCATGACGAGCGGGTTGATATCGTTGCCCTGGAAACGGGCCTTGAGCCTGAGTCGGTCAAGAAGTACCTGATGACCAAGGCTGAGTCGCGATCGCGCTCCGTTGCGTGATGTCGAATTACTCGGGCAGATTCTCCACAGCGCCAGGCCAAGCTGCGCCATTGCATTTGGTGGAGCCGTGAGACAGTTGGGGGATCATTCACTACAGCATCTCCATACGAGGAAGAGTATGCAGCGAAACCCCAGCGCTATGATCGGACTCCAGGCAGCGACCCTCGGGCTTTGCCTTGCCGCGATATTCCCTTCCGCTTCCCACGCCTACTGGCGGACCACCTCGCTGGGAACCGAAGCCGGGGAGCTGCGATTCAACACGCTCACCGATGCCCACCTCTTCATCCGAGATCACTACGTTGCCGAGGAAACCGGTGCCGGGACGCTCGTAGGCGACCAGGTGTACTCCATGGACAATTACCGGGGAGAACACGTTTCGAAGTCCTGCTTTCAGTACGACGGCACGTCGGGCAACTTTGACCCAGTGGCCTGTACCGGCGATAGCGGTACCGTCTATTACCGCACAGGCATCATCCTCCCCGCCGATGAATCGGAGATCTCCGATTCACCGTTTCTGGACCGGGATTCCGGAGAGCCCTCGACCTCAATGTGTGTGGGCAACCCGATTCACCTGGGAACCGGGAACAAATTCCAGGCGGAAACCGACTATCGAAGCGGAGGTGGCGATCCACTGGTTCTGACCCGTTACTACAACAGCCAATCTCCGGACGGGAGCCTTGGGGGCTGGCGGCACACCTACTCGCGATCCGTGGATACCGACCCGGCCACCTATGGCCAGAGCCTTGCCGTGGTGCATCGCCCGGAAGGACAGGCGCTGCTGTTCTACCAGACCTCTGAGGGCTGGAACCCAACCTGGAGAACCGATGCCCAGCTGGCGGAACTTGATACGGGTTGGGAGTTTCGAAGCGAGAAAGGCGTCATCGAGACATTCGACGACCAAGGCCGACTGACCAGCATTGTCAGGCCAAACGGCAACACCCTTGATTTGGTCTATGAGGACGGAGCGCTTTCGACCGTCACCGACGGATTCAACCGGACGCTGACCTTTCAGTATGCGGGCGGACAGGTTTCCAGCGTGATTGATCCTTCTGGGCAGGCGATCCAGTACCAGTACGACGGTGCAGGCCGTCTTGGGGAGGTGACCTATCAGGACGCGACCAGCCGGCAGTACCTGTATGACGATCCGGACGCACCCGGCCTGTTGTCTGGTCTGATCGACGAAGACGGCAATCGCTACGCCACATGGGACTATGACGCTCAGGGCCGGGCGATCGGGAGTGAGCACGCGGGAGGCGCGGATCAGACCACGGTCACCTACAACAGCGACGGCTCAGTATCAGTGACCAACGCCCTTGGACACGTCCAGACGTACTCGTTCAGTCGGCACAATGGCAAAATGAAAGTCGATTCCATGGAGGGCGCTCCGTGTACCGGGTTTGCTGGCGGAGTGGAAATGCGCGGCTACGACAATAACGGAATGCTTTCCAGCACCACAGACCGGGCCGGGCAGACGCGGCTGTTCAGTCACAACGACCGGGGGCTGGAGGTGTCGCGCACCGACAAGCACGGAGCCCGGATTGAAACCGTCTGGCATCCCGAGTTCTCGCTCCCAGTGAAAATCACGGGGCCTGAGAGCGTTACCGAGTTCACCTACGATTCCCAGCTGCGGGTGACCAGCAAAACCATCACCCAGCGATACACCAGCAACGCTCGCACCTGGACCTATACCTATCATCCGGAAACGGTCGACCGCCCTGCCCTGCTCGCGACGATCGAAGGGCCACGGTCTGACGTGAACGATGTGACGGACTTTGGTTACGACGCCGAAGGCAACCTCACCAGCATGAGCAACGCCCTGGGGCACATCACTCAGTTCGAGAACCACGACGCCCATGGACGTCCGGGCCGGATGATCGATCCGAATGGTGTAGCCAGAACACTGGCTTACGACGCCCGGGGGCGGCTGGCGAGCGTCACCGGGCCGGAAGGTGTCACAAGCTTTGCGCTGGACGATCGGGGCCTTATGGGCGGATTTACTGCGCCAAATGGCGTTACAGAAAGCTACCTCTACGATGATGCACACCGGCTCGTGGCCGCCAGCGATTCACTGGGGAACACCCGGCAGATCCAGCTGGACGACATGGGGAACGGTACCGAGCAGCGCCTGATTGACGCATCAGGACAAACCCAATGGATTGAGAGTCGGATGTTCAACGAACTGGGGTGGATGACCGCTATTGGTGATGCCTATGGCAACCAGACCCTGTTCGAGCACGACCTGGTCGCCAACCTGACCAAAGAGACGGACCCGGAAGGCCATGCGTACCGGTTTGAGTACGATGGATTCCACCACAAAACCCGAATCTTTGATCCCCTGAACGAAGTCATCAGCATTGACTACGAGGACACTGGAGAGGTCACGGTCGTGAAAGATCCCCGGTCCCGCAGAACCTATTACCAGTACAACGCCTTTGGCGAAGTCACGCAGATCCGCAGCCCGGATACCGGTGAGACCAACCTCACCTACGACAGTGCCGGCAATCTGGCTACTCGCACCGATGAGAAGGGGCAAACCACGACCTACGACTATGACGCCCTGGGGCGGGTTACCCGGATCACCAGCAGTGACCCAAGCGAGCCGGACGTTGTGTTCGGTTATGACGATCCGAATGCGGCGTTCGGTATTGGCCGGCTGACATCTGTTGATGATGGCAACGGGCTCCGGACATTCAGCTATACCGCGCAGGGATGGCTGGCGGATGAAACCTGGGTTGTCGACGGGCTCACACTCACAACCGCCTACGAGTACGATGCGGCGGGCCAGCTGGAAGCGATGATCTACCCTACCGGCAGAGAGGTTTCCTACGTTCGGGATGCGGCGGGCCGGGTGGTCTCCGCCAGCATGGTCAGTGCCGGTACCACAACACCGCTGCTCAGCCAGATTGAGCGAGCGCCGTTCGGGCCGGTGACCGGGATGGTGCGGGGTAACGGTCTCACTGAAACACGAACGCTGGATATGAACTACCGGGTCACTGACATCGACGTGCCCGGCGTGCATTCGCTGGATTACGACTACACCCCCAGCTCCCACATTGAGGCCATTACCGATACCACTGATCCCGCGCAAGCCCAGACCCTCCAGTACGACCCTCTGGGGCAGCTGACCGGTGCCGATGGAGCCTTTGGAACGCTGGGCTTCACCTACGATGAGAGCGGGAACCGGGCCTCGGTCAGCGACGGGGCGGTGACAGAACATTACACCACGGCCTACCTGAACAACTGGCTCCTGGAAGCCGGGCTGACCGACAACCGCTTTGACGCCAACGGGAACATGGTAGAGCGCGGGGCGGACCTGTTCACCTACGACAGCCGCAATCGGCTAGTCGGGGCCTCTGCAGGTGGCCAGGTGGCGCTGTATACCTACAACCATCTCAACCAGCGGGTCAGCAAGAGCGTAGACGGGGCGACCCGGCTGTTCGTCTACGACCAGGCCGGGAACCTGATTGCCGAGATCGACGCCGATACAGGGCAGCCGCTGGCGGAGTACATCTGGCTGGAGGGCACGCCCATCGCATTTGTGCAGTCAGGACAAACCTATCAGGTCCACGTCGATCACCTGGGAACCCCGAAAGTGCTGACCGACGCCAGCGGTCAAGTAGGTTGGAAGGCGGATTACAGCCCGTTCGGAAAGGCCAGCATCAACAGCCAGGGGCCGACGTTCAAACTCAGGTTCCCCGGTCAGTATTTCGACGCTGAGACCGAGATCCATTATAACTGGAACCGGTATTACGATCCCCATACTGGACGGTACATCACCAGCGATCCCATCGGGCTTCTCGGCGGCATCAATACATACGTATATGCTCTAAATAGACCTACGAGCAACGTTGATCCTTTAGGGCTTATTTCCTGGGAAGGGAACTTTAGATTGGTCACAGCTTCATTTCCATTCGGCGCTACTTTCGGATGGTTTAGTTTAAAATCAGAATGTGCCGGAGGTATAAAGGCAGAAATTGACGTAATGCTGGCTGGACCTGCAGTGGGAAAGGGGCTCGAAATTTCTGGTTCAGATGGACAGATAAAATTTGAAGACCACGAAGAATCAGTAAAGCCTTGGGTGTTTGAAGGAATGGCCGGAAGCATCAGTGCAGGCATAACCTTCGGACATAAAACCATTTCTTTTGGAAAAATAAGACTTGGTAGTGCTTTCGAAAGACCGCCAGCTAATGGAAGGAAGAAGGGTATTGATTTTTCAGTAAGCGCTTCCTTGGGATCTTCGACCTTAATCGGCTACGAAATAATTAGGTGTACCTGTGAATAGAACATTTAGGTTTAGCATTTTACTTTTTGCAATTATTGGTTCAATGACATTCATATATCTTATGGGTGGGGTAATCCGATACCAAAACCATTTTTCATTGGTGTATTTTTTAATAGAGATATTTGTCGGTTCTTTACTATTGTTTGCTTATTTTAGAAGAGAACACGGCATTTCACAGGTAGCGGTAAGATTAATAGTTAAGCTGTTTATCCCGAGATGGGAGGAGTGGGTTGCAATCCTAGGTTTAGGTTGTTGGATTTTGGCCATATTCAGTCTCGTTGGCATTTAATGATGCAGGTTCGCCTGTCCATTGCTGGAGGACCTATTGCACCATACCCCCTTCGATGCCACCACAGTCACCAGCCAGGGACCGACCTTCAACCTGCGCTTCCCCGGTCAGTATTACGACGCGGAGACAGGGCTCCACTACAACTGGCATCGGTATTACGACCCCGGTACCGGGCGGTATATCACCAGCGACCCGATCGGGCTGGCCGGAGGGATCAATACCTACGCCTATGCATTGAATAACCCCATTACTTCCGTTGACCCGACCGGGCTTTGCCCTTGGTGTCTCGTCGGCGCAGTTCTGGGTGGTGGCTTAAACGCTGCAGCACAGCTGAGTTCAGGTCAGGATTTTGACTGGGGTTCTTTCGTCGCTTCAATAGCGACCGGGGGGCTTGGCGGTGGCCTGGGAACAGTAACCAGGGGGTTGAGCTGGGGTCAGAATATTGTGGTTAACACCCTCGGGAGTGGCGCGATTGGGGCCGGAGTGACAGTGGCAAAAAATGAGATCACCGGGAGTTGTGATGATGTATGGGATAGCGCGAAGCGAAGTGCATTTCTGGGTGGATTGGGATCAAGTGCAGGAAACGTGCTATCAGGCTTGGGAAAACAATTACCACGAGTACAAGCTTTGAGGTGGTGGAGAGACGCCAGCTTGACCGATCGCCTGTTTGCATCATCCAATGCAATTTATTCCTCACAACAGCAACCATTTGTGACAACCTTCTTTGTAACTACCGGAAACGCAGGCAGCAGCCTGATATCAAATATACCTGAGAGAGGTGAACAGTGAAGAATTTCTTAATCTTCCTTGCGCTCGTTTTCTTTCCGTACCTTTTGCTAGGAGTGACAGTTGGACTTTTTTTTGGAGCAGTTGGTTATTACGGGTCTATATGGCTGTCTATCTACGAAACACAAAGACAGAATGAACTTGTGTTTTGGCTCTTCGCGTCGATGGGCTTCCTTGGAGGTTTATATTATTCATTGTATTCATTATTAGCGTACATTAAATACTCAAAATCGAAAGACAAAGCACAATAGGTGGGCAAGTTTGACCAACTGATTGCCGAGATCGACGCCGATACAGGGCAGCCGCTGGAGTAATACGTCTTTTGGCTCGTGGTGTCGGCTATGCATCCAGAGAGATTCATGATGATCTAGCGGAGCGTGCAAACAATGAATAAAAGCAAATTGACCTATGCGGTAAAGGCAACAGTGGGCTATCTTATCCTCTCATTTTTTTTCGTTTTAACAGGGGCTGAAGCAATAACTGAAGGTATGATAGATAGCAAAAAATATGGGATTATTATTAATATGGAAAACAGTCTCGCGGTTGGTTGGGCGCTGGTAACAGTAGGAGTGATACTGTGCGCTGTATTTATTAATGAAACGCGTAAAAAGATGAAAGAGATTGAACATGGATCTGTCGAAGCCAAAAACCCAAACGAGGGTTAAGCTCGCCCGTTCCGGGTTCGAGCTTTGCTCCCCAGTTTTCTGTCACTGATTCCTCCTCTTCTCCACGCCTCCAGCCTTTACCGGTTGGTATCGTCTGAGCTGATACAAGCAGCCAGAGATCGGAGTTATGCAAGCAGAAACACCAGAGAAGACAATAAACCGGCCTGGCCGGCTGGCTCAGGTTTTGAAGAGATGGAGCGAGCCGGAAAACCAATATCTGATTGAGCACTACCAGACGACGCCGATGGAGGAGCTTCGTCGTTTTCTTGAGGGGCGATCCAAAAGCGCTATCGTTCAACAGGCTGGCGTACTGGGTTTGTGGGGGGTCAAGCGAGTGGAAGCCCCGGAACGATGGACCCAGGAAGAGAAGGATGTTCTGACAATGTACTATCCGGATAACGGGCTCGAAGTGTGCGCCGTATTGCTGCGGGATCGCAGCTGCGATGCCGTCGCGCTCAAGGTACGACGCATGGGGCTCAAGCGCCGTGGAGGGCCCAACAGCAACCGCATAACCGAACCGGAATGGACCTTCATTCTGGCCAACGTCCAAGAAATGGGCTTCGTTGCGATGGCACAGATGCACGGAGATACCCCGGACAACCTGCGGGACAAATGCTCCCGGAAAGGCGTGGACTGCGACGCCATCGATTCAGCGTTCAACGATGGGGATTTTGTGACGGGCCCTTTCGCTGACGACGAAATCGTGTACATCAAGAAGCACTTCTGGGAGGAAGGCGGTGTACGGGTAGCTCAGGTTCTCAGGCGCTCACCGAAAAAAGTGATCAACTTTGCAAAGCGACGGTTGAAGCTGTCGACGAAGGGGCCGGGCGGACGCCTTGAGGGTCGAGCGCCAGATTTCAGCCTGCTACTGCCAGTATTACACGCTGACAGCCCCTACGAGGTGCTGTATGGCAACGGATTCAGCAACTAGCGTACCCGCCGTGCTCCACGTAAAAAGGCGTTGGCTCTGAAGCTTTCGCCTTGCGCCGGGCCTGCTCTACCCCGTCGGCTTTGAACATCACCTGCTTGTCCCAGTCCCACCAGTAACCTTCCGCCTGCCTCAGCCTGGCCGGCAATTCGGATTTGCCTTCACACAACAAACACTCTGGGTCACCAGCGGGATAGCCGCCTCTGGCCGAGCCATCCGACAGCGCAGCACGTTGAAGCTCTTCGAGATCTGCGGGCCCGATGCACCAGGGGCACGGGATATACCCGGCTGTGTCACGAGGCAACATTTCGGAATGAGCGATCGGGCCGGGATTCACCTGGCGGAGATCCGCCAGCGCCGCATCGAGCTGATCGAACATATCGAGCTGGTTTTCCCAGTCCGGGTGACCGGGGCCGAAGGGAATGTGCTTGCCCATGGATAAGAAAGGGTTGTGAATGTGGCTCCAGTTTACCAAGGCCGGTGGCACCTGGCGTGAAGTTAGCGCTTTTTTTCACCTATGACCTGCAAAACAACGCCCAAAAAGTACGGGTTTTCAGCACCCACGTCGGTCACCTATCTGGACAATATCCCTAAATACTTTCCAGAAGGAGAAGGCACTATGATTGACCTGGAAATAAAAAGAGAACTGAATTTGCGGAAGCTAACCAATTACCGCGACCTGGGATTCATCAACGAGCGTGGCTTTGGCTGGCTCTGCGGCAACTGCACCGAAAGAACTGATGGCTATGTCTATCTTGAGTATCGCGACCAACGCGGTCGCTTCGGTTGCCCCAGATGCAACCGGATGATGGCGTAGAAGCCTTGCAATTCCCGGTAACATGAGACGATCGTTACCAGTTAGAACAGGGAGCATCCGATATGACCGATCAGGACAAATTCAACGAATGGGCAGACCAGTTCGAGCCAGAAAGCGATCGCTGGGAAGACATGGGCCGGGACGAAGTGTTTATCGCTGGGCTCAACGCCGGGCGGGCAGAGATCTCCAAGCAAGCCAATGAGGCAATTCGGAGGCTCAAGGCCTTTGTGATCAACAATCACGGGTCCGATGCAAAGGTGCTCCAGCAGGTGAATGAGATACTATCCGCTGGCAGCAAGCCAACAACCGTTACATCTGAGCAAGTGCAGGATGATTCATGAAAACAATGGAACTGTCGCAAACCCTCGGCCAGCTGGACGGCGCTGCGGTTGAATGCGATGGATTCGTTCGACTGGCAACGACCGTGCTCCAACATCTGGGGATTTCGCACCGGGTAGTCCGGGGCTCAGTGTCCGGCCCAAATGGTCGGATTCCGTATCACTTCTGGATCGAAGTGGACGGCTTGATCTGTGATTACCGGGCTCGCATGTGGCTGGGTCCGGACGCACCGCATGGAGTGTTTGCGCCCTCTCCTTTCTGGAAATACACGGGTGAAGAGGCGCAGATTCCCCCGCTCTCAGAGAGCCTATTCTTGATACTGGCCGACCAGCCGTTGCATCACGTCATCGGTCAGCAAGACTGAACACTACTCGCCCACTTGAATCGGTTCTGGCAAGGCTCATAAGATTCGTGGATGCCCTGAAGCAACACTGACCCTCCCACTGGGTTCGGCCTAGCCGGGTCGGACCCTTGTTCCTCTACTACGCTCCCCACGTCACGGTTGCGTTTACAAAATCCATGGGATGCTGAGAACAAATAAACCGCTGGAGAGCGCAACCATGGGTCCAGGAACAAGGATTCGATGAAGGCGCGATTCAGCCGCCTATGGGCACAGCTAATCAATTACGGACAGGTTCAGGGCCAAAATCCACCGGCTCTTGGCCTGTACTGAGGAGCCCGGCAGGTACCATCAACACATTCCGGTTGGTGCCAGCGACGCAAAACAGCAACAGAACCACCGAAAGGAAGGGAGCAGGCATGATGTCAAATGCCGTGAAGGTCAAATACTACATCGAGACAGACAAGGTGACCTCGCGCTGCGAGGGCGTTGCCGTGTTCGACCGGGCGCACTGGGAATCCATGACCGCTGAGGAGAAAGAAGCCGAAATGCGGGAGGAAGCCTTTAACTTCATGGAATGGGGCTTCAAAGAGCTGGGCCCGGACGATGATGATGAGGAAATCGAGGCATGATTGTTGAGATCTTTCACTTGCTGCCCCTGACCGTGGCGTTCCTGATGAGCTCACTTGTCGCAGTGCCCATCGTACTCGTGGCGGCCATTCCGGATCTGTCGGAATCCAGAGCGTACCGAGCGCTGGCGGTTGTATCGTTGGTGGTTGGCGCGTTCGCGGTCACATCATCCCTCGTACAACTGTTCATGCAGTGACCCGGAGAGAAGCACAATGATTCAAGCCATGACCGTGCTGCCTTTTGAAGTTGTGTCGACACTGGCAACGCTGATTGGGATGGCGATGCTGGGACTGGCGTTCATACCTTCGCTTGCGAAATCGCGTAGCGCGTTAACCTCGGCAGCAGTCCTCGGCTGTGCCGGGGCCTACTGTGCGCTATCGACCGTCGCCCACCTGGCACTGACCTGAGATACGAAGCGAGAGACCAAAACCATGAGTCAGAAAGACAACAACCTGCCCTTCCCCAACTACCTGATGGACGAGGCCCAGAGCACGTTTGCCACTCCTGAGCTCACACGAGTGCTGAACCTGGCCAGACACGAGCCCAAAGAGCGGCCAGACATCGACATGAAAGACATGATCGAGCAGCGGTTCTCTGAAGGGCGCGGAATCTTGCCGATCGACACGCGGGATTCTGATGCCCTTCTGGCTCAAAAGGTGCGCCGGGCACTTGAGATGGCCAACGGCCAGCGGGTGGCGATTATCCAGTGGAATGCGCCGGAAGAACAAAGCGGAGCGGACAATCAGACACCGCCGCACCATAAAGCCGACCTTCAAAATGTCCGGATCTTTCGCGACCTGCTTCAAGGGGCGACTGTGGAAGAGCTTGCCGGCACCTACCAGCGCGACGACCTGGAGCACGGCCAGATCATCGAGAGAGGGCTTCAGCTTATAAACGAGGTTCAGGGGCTTCACCTGGACCAGCTGGCCATGGAAGGATCTCTACAGGCTTCCTACGGAGTTAATATGTGGCTAATGCGAGCCGAAGAAGCAATTCAGACGCTGAAGCTGCAACCGGACATGACCAGACACACACGAGGCGGCACCAATGACTGAAGATAAAACACAGCTACAAAAGGGGCTCGAAACGATCCGCCAGCACAAAACCAGCCTGAGGGGCCCCGAAAAGCCGGAGCCTCGGGCATTCAACGGCCTGACCAACGCCGAAGCCGAACGCCTGGCAGTGCTGGCGGAAGAACTGGGCGAAGTTCAGCAGGTGATAGGTAAGATCCAGCGCTTCGGCTTTGACACGGGGCACCCCGAGAGCGGCAGAACCAATCGACAGGATCTGGAAAAGGAGCTGGGCGACGTTCGTAACGCAGAGCGTATGATGATTGAGGCCGGCGACGTGAACCCAGCGGAGATCCAGCTGCGGGCAAAAGCCAAGTCCATGACGATCGGGCAGTACCTGCACCACCAACCAGCACAGGAAGAGGGAAATGACTGAGCAGAACGAATCCGGGACTCAAGGTGAATTGCCGAAACCCCGGCCAATCAAGGGCTGGCGGATGCATCCCAAGGTTGGCTACCTCTGCATCGCCTTCATGCTTCTGTCCGTGATCACCAGCGTGCTTGCTGGCCCGCTGGGACTACCTGAACAGCTGAAGCACATTATGATGATCCCCGCCGTGATGGGAGCAACGGCCATCGCTGCGCCTCACTTTGCCATCTGGTACCGGGAAGAGCCGATTGCCAATCCTGACCAGGAGGGCTCTTTATGATTCGTGTGCTGGTCATCGCCTTCCTTGCGTCTCTTTCCGGTGTGTCGACCGCCAGCGAGCCGCCCAAGCGCACCTGTGACCTGAATGGGAACCCAGTTGAGCTGGGCGAAAAGGTCACTGTGCCAATCCAAAACGGGTTTATGATCACGATCGTTTGCCGCCAGCCCGGCGAAATTGAATACCTGGGAGATAAGCGCTGGTCAGTGACACCCCAAGATCCTGAATGGGTGTTGCTCACCCCGGTATCCGAAGTGCTTCAGGGAGACGATTCGTGAGCGTTGCGCAGAGATTCCTAGCCTACAAAGCCATGGGGGAAGCGCTGATGCGCGACCCAATTGGTTTGGCCGTTATCCCAGTCGTCCTCGCTGTGTTCGCGGTGAAGCCCGTCATTGTCATCAGCGGTGATATGGGTTTTGGCGGCATAGTGACGGCGGTTTTGGCCACTTGCGCGTTTCTCACTGTCCTGGTTCTGTCAATTGGCTTGCTGTCCGCGCCGGCATGGGGTTTGTTCTATGCCTACCGGATCGGCAAGGACTATGGCCCGAAAACAAGGAAGCGAGTCGTCGCATACTTCATGAACGGCGAACAGGGCACGCTGGACCTGGAACGCCTAACCGTTGAAGCGCTGCGAGAAGAACGATTCGCCCCAGTACGATCCGCATCACGCCCCCGCTACGCCTCAGGAGAACAAAATATGAATCTCGAACAGTACAGGCAGGATCTGCTCTCAGAAGCGGAAAAGTTCATCAACTGGTGGCACCAGCAGAACCAGAAAGATCCCGAAGCATTTCCAATGGAGATGCCTGCCGGCGAGTGGGATGAGCAGTTCCGCGCCTGGCAACAGGCGGACTGAATAACGACCATGGGCGAAAAGAACGATCCGGTCCTCACAGAAGTCTTTATGCGCGTTCTGGGGCATCCAGACGCTGAAGGATCTGTTGAGACAGAGGTTGGACCAATCTGTGCAAAGTGTTCCTATAAGCACAGCCGGTATGTACTGCTGGAATGGTCATCACCTCTGAGCCGGCGAATATGCCCTATGGGCTGCGGTACAACCGATCAACACATTGCAAAGCCAGGCACAGATCTGTGACCACTGGCACAACACGCACTGAGAGGTAAGCAAGCATGGCACATTACGTGACCTGGGCAACCGCCAAGCAAATACACATCGCATCCGTCTCCAAGAGTGGCGGGCTCAACTTCAAGAAGAAAGCTGCGCTCCTGTCCGCTACCGGGCCGAACCCTCTGATGACGATATGTGGCCGCCAGATACCCGAGACAAATCACACCACGAATGATTTGTCGGACGCGGACCACAGCAAGCTATGCGCGGTCTGCGCAAGCGCAAACAGAATCTGGTAATACAGGGCCTAGTGCCTTTAGCGCCAATCAAAGCCAAGCCCCTGGGACATCCGGGGGTGCGGTGAAGCCACATCTTCACTGGAGAGATCCAATGAGCAACGAGCTACCAGTGTTACATCTGGGCGACCAGCACGAGCAACAAACCATCGTTTATGGGCCCACAGGCACCTATCGCAGCATGATCATCACCCAGCTGGCGGAAGACGCCGGGATCTCCTACCAGGAAATGGAAAAGCAAGTCTCACTCCAGTCACCCGGAGCTGGCCGAGATAAGGCTCGCTCCGACTGAAGTTCGGATACGCCACGCCATACCGGAATAACAGAAACCAGAAACCAGCAACCAGCAACCAGCAACCAGCAACCAGCAACCAAAAGGTGAGTCTATGCCCTCCCCCACCGACAAGAACCTTGTCCGGCAAATAACGGATATCGTTGAGAACCCGGACGGGCATTCCGGGATCAAGGATGTTGACCTGCAATTCCTGTCGGCGGTGCTTGCCGCACAAAAGCGTAGCAACACAACAAACCTCTCAGGCCGCCAGCGGAACGTCATCAGTAAAATCCTGGAATCGCTGGACGCCTGACCCAGCGAACCAGAATGACACCCCGCACGTTTGACTTGCATATATCAGCGCCATGAGATGATCTGGAGTAAAACCAATCAAAGAGATCCGGAGAATCTGATGGACCTTCAAAAAACGAACCGGGGATTTGCCCTCGGAGAGTTTGCAGACCGCAACGGCCAGTCGTGCAGCCTTCAGAAAAGCAGTGTCGCCACTGAGGACTGCATCTGGCTTGGCCTGAACGACGCAGATCCGAAGATCATGTGCAGCGATGCACGAGCTCTAGGCATTCAACCGGAGTCGGATGCGGGCTGGATGTCTTACCCGATTCCCGAGGCCGTGAGTCTGCATACACGAATGCACCTGAGTCGCGACCAGGTCAGGGATCTTTTGCCGGCGTTGCAGCACTTCGTCGATACCGGCGAGCTACCCACCCAGTAAAATGGGTATCCGATAAGCAGGCGCAATGAGGGATAGGCTATGGCTGACGACACTCTGCACCTGAACCTCAAGGGTGAATATTTCGACCAGGTTGCAGCCAGGGAAAAACTCTTCGAGTATCGCCTACGAACAGAATACTGGCGCAAGCGCCTTGAGGGCCGATCTTATCGACGGGTTCTGGTGAAGAAGGGGTATCCCAGAGCTGGGGACCAGACGCGCATTGTAGAGCGCCCGTGGCGCGGCTACGAAGAACACATCATCACCCATCCGCATTTCGGCTCCGAGCCGGTCGAAGTTTTCGCGATTAGGGTTAACTGATAATCAGACATCTTGAATTGAATGATTCCAAGAGTGGGGAGAGCGAGTTGTGGATGCACACTTTGAGTTGCCGGCAAAACCAGGGGCCTATTGGTACAGGTGTGAGAAACGCCAGGCGTTCCGCATCTGCGAGGTGGTCAAGCAAGATGGCCAGCTCAGGGCTAAATTTACTGATGGCAGTTTCCAGCGGTGGTGCGGAGATAAGAGTTATTTCGTGGGACCGATCCAGGAGCCGGTCATTGCACCTGACGGCAAGATCACGAACACAGAGGACAACGGGTAATGAGACGATCCAACAGTGAGTACATCGACTGGGAGTCATTGCCACTCAAAGAGCTGTTTAAACAGGCTCCAGGTTCATTAGGGCTCTACATCCCTGTTGTGGATAGTGACGGCAACGCTCAGGCAAGCATCATCAGGATTTCATCCAGCGCCAAGAGTGCAGCTACCCGCCACGGTAAGCGATGTGAAATCAGCACGTTGCTAGTCCTGAAGAATGAACAGGGGCTGGAGCTCCCTACCCCGTCAAAAATGCTGCAAATCATCGTGAAGTCCGCTGAAGATCTGTCTCCTCAGGGCCGCCGTTACACTGAGGCGAACCGCAAAACAGGAACTCCTGCATGAAGAAAAAGCCACTGACACCAGCAGAGCGTGACTGGCTGGCCAAGCTCCAGTCGCTTCTGAATGAGTGCCCCTCTGACCGACTGGGGGCCTATACGATCGGTGACGCAGACATCGAAATCTATGACACAAGATATGAGTCACAGATCAACGAACGGCTGGAGAGTGGTAACGTCGACTTCTGTTCAGCGGTATCTGACACTGGAGCTGGGCTGATTTCCCTGAAAATGCCATTCTGTGTGCATTCAACAGCTGGCTGACCCGCCCACACACATCCGCCAGCTCGTTCCCAACACCCGCCAGATTCGTCATACTGCGACAAACCAACATGAGATCCGCTCACCAGTGAGAGTCAGGCGACTATGCAGACAGTGAACTTTTCAACGGGAAACATTGCTGAGCCAGCTGCCGATGACAGGCACACCGCTGTAATCATTGAGTACAACGATCTGAAAAGCTATGCGATCTATCTCGACATGGCCGTAGAAGAGGCCAAAGAGCGTTTCACGAGGCGCATGAACGATCGTAGCGAGTACGAAATTGAGCATGAAGGCTGGGATGCCAAGGTGTCCCAGTTCGGGGTTACCGATGAGATTCATATCTGCGGGGACTGGAATGACCAGGTGAAGGGCTTTATGGAGATGTTCGGCATCTCTGGCCAGAAACGATAAAGCCCCTACCCCCTATTTAGGCGTGCCCGCCTGCTTCTTCGTTCCCGTTGAGCGCGATGCGCGTGGTCTGGCCCTGGGCGCCTTGTTCACACTGGCCAGCTCAATTTTCAGTTTCGTGGTTTCCTCGGCCAGATCCTCTCTGGCCTTCAATGCAGCTTTGAGTTCCTGACGCAATTCTGAGGTTTCCTCGCGCAGCTCGTTGATACGGTCTTCACTGGCCATAACCTTCTCCTGCTGTGCCTGGCGCTGCGCCTCGGAGTAGGTTGCGTTGCGCTCTGCTTCTTTCAGCTCGAACCTGACATCTGAAAGCTCGCTCAGTTTGTCCGCCAGCTCATTTTTAAGGCTCGCGACCTGATCGCACACCGCCAGATACTTGTTCTCGTCCTCTTTGAGTGTCATCCGGATCTTTTCGGATTCAGCACGCTCTTCCCGCAGTTCCTGTCGCAGACGCTCAATCTCCTCGTCTTTGGTCGACAGTTTTACGCCGTCTTCGATTTTGGATTGCTCCAGTGAGGCGACCTGCTCCTTCAGGGCAGCGATCTTGGATTCCATTCGCTCTCCTGCCGCCGCCAGCTCGTCAGCTGTTGCCATGGCTTCTTGGGCTTCAGCCTCAGATTCAGCTCGTGCTTCGTTGGCCTGGCGGCTGATTTCCGCCAAGAGTGCGTCCTGTAGCTTTTCAGGGAGTTTCAGAACTGCCGGCTTTTGCGGGGCGTTTTGTTCCTTCCAGCTTCTGAGGTGCCGATGAATGGTATTGGGACTGCCGGTCCCGAGCCGCTGGAGGACTCGCTGAATCGTCGGGTTCTCGCCCTCCGCCTCGATAGCTTTGGCGGCTTCAACGACCTGTTCGTATGTCACACCTTTCCGAGCCATGGCTGCACCTGTCCTGTTCTTGTGAGATGACTCGAATTGTAGCAGCAATACAATACGAAATACAGTAATATGTATTATATGATACGATATGATACGAAATACACTATACAGATCGCCTTAAAGATCTCCGGTCCAGCTCTCAGCTATGGGGTTCGCGTTTTTAGCACGCACTACCCCGGCCCACTGCCCCGACTACCAGTACCATCACCGCTCAAACAACTCAGACACCCACGGGCGAATAGGTATCGATATGCATCATCTTGCGATCGGAGTGTCCCTGGTAGTTGCAACGGCACTGCTGACCGGATGGACAAGCGGGTATGTTCCACTGGCAACGTCGGCGGATCAGGTTCAGGAAGTCTCCACTCCTCCAGTTGAGGACCGGGCCGCTAAGGCGCAGGAGCATGTTCCCGACCAACGGGCGCAGCTCAACGAGAAACTGACGCTGGCGGAACAACAGCGCCACTCGCTTGTGGCGAAGATCGAGGCGTTGGAGCCGGAGGCGGAAGCTTTCCGGGCCAAGGTCGATGATGATCAGTCCGTAGCGACGTCGACGCCTGAGCTGGGCACACAGTTCGCCGGCAAGGACTGGGTGGGACATGGTAAAAGCAAGCGAATGGATATTCAGGTACGCCTGGCGAACCGGGCGAATGAGAAAACCATTCGATCCGTTGTGCTTGAGGTAGACGTTTACCGCAAAGGTAGCGATGTTCCGGTTTCAAGATCCACTCGCTGGATCGCCTCATCAGTGTTTGGGTTTAGGCCGTCAACGGCTGTAGTACGCCCCATCAAGCCAGTCACCGATGATCCCTTCGTCAGTCCAGAGCTTTTGGCATTGAACGACCGGGATATTCACCTGGTCATCCGCCCCATAGAGATCCGGTATGTCGGCGAGCGTGTTTCGTTGCAGGCAGACAAACCAGCGATCAGGTTGAGTGATCTGGAAGCGCGGCACGCAGCGGTTGTCTCTCAGATTGCTGAGCTGGAAAGCCAGGTGGGCAATGATGCTTACGCCAATATCGCCGATCCCCATAGTGACTCGTTTCCATAGGGAGCAGAGTTGCATATCGGTATTTTCGTGAGATGTTAGTAACCAAATTAAGTGCCCAAGGCAGAGACATCTATGATGCAATTCCATTTCGTGATGCCTTGGCAAACTGTTCAATTTCGCTGACAGGAATCCAAAAATGTTTCAGTTGTTGAACGATCCACGAGTTTTACTGGGGGTTGCCCTGGGATTCGTCGTGGGGGCCGTCATCTTCTTTGTTATCAGCTTGATCTCAGCCATGTTTCCGCGCCCCGACAAAAAGAGAATCGAACACAAGGCTGTTTTGCTCGAAAAGCTCAAGGCAGCTGGCTATACCGTCTACATGCCTTTTGTAATGGAAACCCAGTTGGTACTTAGAGATTCGCTCTCAAGCGATGAACGTCAGATTTTAGGGCTTGACCAAATGTTGATTTTTGACAGCCACGGCCAACCTGTTACCCGCCTCATACCACTGGTAACAAACTCTGAGCAGGAAGCGAGCTATCGGCGCGGGCAGTTCAAGATCGTCAATGGTGGAAAACAAAATTAACGTTGTCCGCACTGGACAGCAGCCCAGCGTCAAACTGCGATATGGAGTGCGAATTATGACGAATGCACCGACACCGGACGACATCGAGGTAGCCCGACAACAGCTTTTGGCCACGATCGCACAGGAAAAAGCGGCTGGCATTCCGAGATTTGATCGCACTGATGCCGTCACTGACATGAAGCGAACCCCTTTCCTGATGGCCATGAGAGCAAACGGCTACACGGCCAAGCTGAACCCCTCGGGGTGCCTGGTTTTGGAGACCTGCCCATGGTGCAAGGGCTCTAACCGTCACACCTTTACGAAGGCTGACCAGGAAACGAAGCTGTGCTCGGATTGCAGCACCTGAAGGGTCGGCTGGCCCGCCTGTTACAGTCTGAGTTTTGCTCTTTCTGCACAACCCCGCCTTAGATCCTCGGAACTCTCCTCTGCTGGAAATGATCACTCACAGTTTTGCGTTTCTGGTTTATTGCGCGTGCCACTTTTCCCGGCCCGCCAGGGCCTCTTTCCCCCGGCTCCGCAGGAGTCCCAGTGCGACCCGCGAAGCAGCACCAAGCGGGAACCCGCTTGCCCGGCACGCGCATCTTTAAATTCGGTGCTACCGTTGAATCAGGATTATTGCGAACATTGCCCCCTACCGGCTTGAGACCCATAAGGAACCGAAATGCCTCTTAATTACTGGCAAAGCCCCCAGAACCCTGCCATGTCCCGCCTCTACGTCAGCGCCAAGGCATTCCAGAAGTTGCCCGAGGTCGACGTTCGCGAAGTGAAGATCTGGATTGAGCCGTCCGACTCCGTGATGGCCGGGTGGGTGATCAAGGCCAAGGGTGATGTGTCTACCCTTGGGAAGGGATTGATGTTTCAGAAGCGGGTGATTGAGGCGCTGGGCATCGACGCCTCGTTGTCCTGGGCTGAGCTGGTTAAGCAGTATGGGAGCACGCCCAAGAAGCCGGGACGCAAAGCTCGTGGAACTGGGGCCGGGCCAAGTGCCGGTTCTCCTTTTGCCGCGAAGAGCGTTGTCAGCGATCGACCTGGTGCCCGAGCCTATGAAGCGCTTATGCTCGATATCCCATCTATCAAAATGCCGGGGCCAGTCACCATTCAAGTCGATCACAGGGAACCGGAGGCGCTGGTGGAGCTTTTGGCCTCACATCCGCTGATCACCGTAGAGTCCGTGTCGCTGGATCTGGGGGATATCGCCGTCGAGGATTCCGAGGGCAATCGGTTGCTGATTGAGCGCAAGCGTTGTGACGCCAGTGCGACGAAGACAGACTTCGAGGTGAGTATTCAGGACGACGGGCGTCTGTTCGACCAGTCCGAACGCCTCAAAATGGCGGTTGGTGCCAGCGACCGTCAGGTAATCCCGATCATCCTCCTGGAGGGCGACGTTTACGGCCACTCAACAACCATGCTCTGCCAACAAATTGATGGTGCCATTTCGTTTTTGGCCGCCATTCAAAGGGTTTCCGTACTTCCTGTTTTCAACCTCAATCACTCCGGGTACATGATTGCCAAACTGGCATCCCATTTCGTAGACGGGCTCTACACCCCGGTTTCGCTTCACAAGGCAAAGCCAAAGGCGATCTGGGATCAGCAGCGGTACGTGCTGGAGGCCCTGCCCGGCGTCAGCAGCAAGGTAGCCGAGATCTTGCTAGCGGAATTCGGCTCCGTGCGTAAGGTTATGTCCGCCAGCCGGAAGGAGCTGTTGGCGGTAAAAGGCCTTGGCCAGAAGAAAGTGGATGGCCTTCTTGAGGTTCTGGACGGCGTGCCGGGCGAACATTTGGCCTGACCTGGTCGCCACCCTCCCCCCTTTGCTCCGGATGCACAAATCCCGCCTCAGATGATCGCCGTTAATCGTCGTGAACTGCCTGTTCGTGACGTTACTGGTTTCGTCTGGAAGCCCCCGGAACATGCCAGTAGCAGGTTAGCTCCATAAAATCGCATCTACTTGGGCCAACACGAGCTTTGGGCCCGAGATAATCATTGCACGATGACACAACCCCGCAAACCGGACACCGTGATCATGAGTGCGAGCGCCCCACAACCCGAGATCAGCCCCGCAGTGCCGTCCACCGGCCCGGAAGATCGTCTTGAGGCTCTGATTGGCCTACTTTCCCGTGGCCAGTTCGACTACGCCGACGAAACCAGGTGCCAGCTCATGATTGAGAACTTCCTGGTGGAGTGCGGAGCGGTGTTTCACCGGGAGTTCCAGCTCACTGACGGTATCGTGGACTTCTTCTTTCCTCGATCCGGTCTGTGCCTTGAAGTCAAAGCGAGCAAGCAATGGAGCCGTCGGGCGGTATACCGCCAGTGCGAGCGGTACTGCAAGGATGAGCGTGTTACCGGGCTGGTGCTGGCCACGGGCCGAAGCCAGGGTTTGCCGGAGCTTATCAACGGTAAGCCCGTTCGAGTGTTGGCCCTGGGAGCTGCATTTCTATGACCGCCGCTATGCGTACCTACGGACGCCTGTCCTACCAGGCCACGCACGACCAGTGGTTGATTGAATCGATCGAGCCGCACGTTGCGATTCGCCTGAAGCAACTGTTCCCCCGGATCTCCAAGAGCCGAAGCGCTCCCTTCCGATTGCAGGGCACGTCCGACATCGCCGCCGATCTGGAATGGTTTCTGACTCGCTATCCCATGGACATGAAGGGCGCTGACCGCCAGCGGCTGAACGACCAGTCCCAGCGGTTCTTCAGGGATCAGGCCGAGGCTGAACGAATCCTCGCACCCAGCGCCAAGCCCCGGCACCGGGTAGGCCTGATGCCGGGCCAGATACAGCGGGACTATCAGGCCGTGGCCACCAGCCTGATTGAGCAGGTCCATTCGCTCATGCTGATCGACGATATCGGCCTGGGGAAAACCTACGAGGGTTTGTCGGTTGGACTCATACCGGGAGCCCTGCCGATGGTGGTTGTGGTGGAGCCGCACCTGCAAGAGCAATGGGCGGAAAAGGCCGCCAGCTACATTGATCTGAGGATACATTCCGTCAAGGGGACCAAGCCCTACTCTCTTCCGGATGCGGACATCTACATCGTGAAATACACGCAGCTCGCGGGCTGGGTGGATGTGCTCTCTCAGGGCTGGGTTAAGGCCATCGTCTTCGATGAAGTCCAGCAGCTCCGGCGTGGGACTGAGTCAGCCAAGGGCGCTGCCGCCGCATCGATCTGCGCGGCCATCGATATCCGTGTCGGTATGACGGCCACCACCATCTACAACTACGGCATTGAGATCTTCAACATTGCCGACATGATTCGCCCCGGCTGTCTGGGCACCAAGGCCGAGTTCCAGCGGGAGTGGTGTACCACCGACAATCAGGGCAAGGGCATTGTGAAAGATCCGGATGCCCTGGGGATGTACCTGCGAGAGATTCACATGGTCCTGCGCCGGTCCAAGGCCGACGTTGGCCAGGAAGCGCGGCAGTTGAAGCCGGATCTTCAGTGGGTAGAGCCCAACCTGAAGCTCGTTCAGGAAAATGAAGAGCTAGCGGTATCCCTTGCCATGACCGCCCTGACTGGAGATTTCAAGACGGCAGGTGTGGCAGCCCGCGACCTGGACATGAAACTTAGGGAAATGACAGGCATCGCCAAAGCTCGGGCCGTGGCCGCCTACGTGAAGATGGTGGCGGAGTCTGGGCAGAAGGTGCTCTTGTTCGGCTGGCACCGGGAGGTTTACCGGATCTGGGCCGAGGAGCTGGCGGATCTCAAGGTCGTCTGGTACACCGGTTCTGAGTCGCCGGCACAAAAGGCGAAGAACAAACAGGCGTTTATCGACGGCGAAGCTGACGTAATGGTGATGTCCCTGCGCTCCGGAGCCGGAACCGACGGGATTCAGCATGTCTGCTCGACTGTAATCTTCGGTGAGCTGGACTGGTCTCCCCAGATCCACAAGCAGTGTGTGGGACGTCTGGACCGGGATGGCCAACTGGAAGAGGTTTTCGTGATCTACGTGGTCACCAACTACGGCTCGGACCCCGTGCTTATTGACATGCAGGGCCTGAAAAGCGGACAGAATCAGGGCATCACCGACCCCGGCAAAAAGGAAGGGGACTATCAGCAAGCTCCGGATCGAATCAAGAAGCTGGCCAAAGCCTATCTGAAGGCGCAAGGCGTCAAAGTGCCGGAGCGCCAGGACAAAGCCCCGTCCGCAGGCGAGCAGGTTGCGCTGTTATAGGGTTTCAGCCGGAAGCACGTCCAAACAACGAAGTTCTGTCGCAACAAAACCCGATCGCGCCCTCCTCCACCTGGGTGTGCCATGCCTGCCCCTTGCACTTTGAGATCCCGCGATAAAGTTTGCGCATGCGAAAGTTTTTACACTCATCCAAACGAAAACGTGGGACTTATATGACCAACCAATCCGCCTTTCCTGTATCGAACAAGATAAAGAATCGTCTTCGCGGAGCGCTGCGAGCACGCGGTCACGAGGAAGCCGCCGATCAACTGTGGCTTCAACACCCTCCGGAACTGGGTGCAGAACACATTACGCAAACCGGAGGCGGCTGCCAGGCCTATTTCATAAAGATCAGTTGCAGCGAGGGCAACTATCTTGTTGTGTGGACCACTGACGATGGCGCGGATCTGCCAACTGAGACTGACTACCGAGTTGGCGTTTACTCGGGCGTGAGTATCACCGAAGATCCCGTGGCCATGATCGCCAGTGAAACCGGACCCGAGGATTGCGACATTGAAGCAGATCGGATCAATGACCTCGCACAACACATCCGGCAGGTAAACGGCAACAATGACATGGGCGCAGCGCGGCTGGCTGAGTCCATCCTCTTATGGCTGGAAGCCACTGGCAATGGCCAGCGAGAAACCGCCATCCGTTCGAAGTATGAACCGCCAAAGGGCTACCGGCTGGTGCCAGAAAAGCTCACCCCGGAAATGGCGGAAGAGATCAAACTACACGATCAATACACCTTCAAGGCCCTACAGGTACGGTACGAAGCACTGCTTGCCGCCGCACCCCAGCCAACGGAGGACGACTAATGTTAACCCTCAACAATGCCCCCATTGGAACCCGAGCCCCCGCGATCGACGGTGGGCACTGGACCCGGACAGCCGCTGGTTGGAAATGGTGCAGTGGATCTACCTTTCCTACGCCCGGTGGTGACTGGAACGGCAAGCTGATCGCGCCAAAGGAGAGCAAAGGTGGGTAAGGGGCTGCCAGGCGAACACTTCTGCGAGGCTCATCAGGGCAATCACAGCCACTATGACCCGAAAAACTGCACGGTTTGTCGCCTGCAAGCCCAGCTCAACCGGGCGCTGGCACGGGCCGAGGCTGCCGAGGCGGACGCTTTGCGCTACCGGTACATTCGCGACCACCAGTATTGGCAGCGAAACAGTGAGTTCGATCTGATTGGCGTGAAGTTCGAGAGGGACAACGGCTTCACCGCTCGAATCTACCTGGATCACGCCATCGACAAACGCCTACAGGGTGACCGGGAGCCACTTGCGTTTTGAGATCCCGCGATATGGTTTAAGTGAACGGGCCGAAGAGCCTGCACCACGAGAACCATAACGGGAACACATCCTATGAGCGCAACGAAAGCAGAACAGAGCATTGCCAATTCCGCTGAGAGCTACAAAGTCCTCGCGCTGTCCACCGGCCACATCACCAAGGAAGACACGGACGCCCTGAACGCGGCAGCCGCAGATCCGGAAGAAAACATGGTGATGAAACGGGATACAGGCTGGTTCATCAAGCTGTATTTCGTCCCTGACATCAGCGACCAGCACACACTGAACCGCAACATGCGGCACGGCGTCAGTCCAGCCATTAAACTGATCATCAAGCTAGCAGTTAACGCAGGCTTCCAGATGATCGAGTTCGACGGCGACGCGGGCTACATCGACGGCCTGCCCACCTTCGACTGGTAACAGCGCCAATAACCACTGCGGGAGATCACGATATGAGCAAGCAAATCAGGCCGAATGAATTGGCGGAGATTGTAACCGGGCTACTGGTACTCCCTGACCTGCTGGGCGGGCTGGACGGCTCCTCTCAGGTCCATGAAGAGTTTATTGAGGCCATAGGGCGGGTAGTCACCGACTTCTGCGGCGGGAGCGTCAACTGCGTTCATCCGGCTGATCTACCACTGGACCACACCCCGGACTTTGTGGAGACGGCTTACCTGAGCGTCCTGCCAGACACTTCTCTGCCCTCACTGGAAAACTGTGTCTGGGCTCCTTACGACCCGGACGGGTGGCAAGACTATACCAATGCAGAGCTTGGCCTGAGTGACGGCACTGCGCAAAACGCCGCTGAAATGAATCTTCTTCGCAGACGGTTGCAGGGGCTGTTGATCGAGGCGGTCGACGCACAGCAAGTCCAGAAGGAAAAGGAGCATGGGGCTGGCGCGAATACCATGAGCCCGACTGAAAAGCACACGATCGATACCTTTGAGGCGGCCTGCAAGTACGTCAGCGCACTGGCGGCGGCGGACCTGCTGTACCACTTCGACGACGACCCGGCTGACTGTCTGAGCGCCCACAACCTGACTGATGAGCAGATCGAAGCCATTTCCCACAACGTGGCTCAACTCGTCGCCGTTGACTGGTCAAAGGGCGGCTATGAGTGCCCCTTCGATTACATGAGCGAGTTTCACTGACTGCTAAATGGGAGCCTGTATGAGCCGCACTACTCAACGCGAACTGAAAACCCTGCTCCGCCACGCCAGAATCGCCCTTGGCGTCCATGCCAATCGGAAAGTCTGGCCGAAGCTTGGGCCGCTCACTGACGCCCTGGCCAAACGGCTTGGGCCAAAGGCCTGCGCCGTGATGATCAGTCCATACCGGGACGGCTGCTGGCTGATCTACTGGATCGGTGAGGATTGCCGCGAGAACACGAAGCGCATTGACGCCGCCGATCTGGCGCTACCCCCGGATCGGTTCGTCGACAAATACATTGCGTCGACGGCTCCAAGGTGACCTTATGAACTCCATGAACCCGCGCATCATCAAAACCAACGTCAAGCAGTTCAGGCCCCTGACCAATGACCACATGGCTTTCGGGCGCAAAATGGAAATCTTCCAAGCCTTGAAGGACTGGAAACAGTGCCCTGAAACCAAGAGTGCCTGGGCAAGCCAGAAGCGAAAGTCTCTGGCGGGTGCCATCAAAGAGGTTCGCGATCTTTACGGGGCCAAAGAGTATTACGCAGAACTGGGCAAGAACGACGATTCGTTCCAGATGTTTTACCGAACTTAAAGCGCCAAGATGGCGGCCCCTGATGCTGATGAGACTCTACTGACGGGCGCTTGGAGTCCGGGCAGCAAATGCCGTGGACAAACAAAGCCGAATCTGATTAATTTACGATGTGGCCCCCACAGCCCCCATAAGGAAACGGTATGAGCAAAGTAGAAAACGTCAACGTCTGGCACGAATTCCTTCTGGGGAAAGATCATGACGCACCTGAACCGACCCAAGCGGAGTGGGAGCTGCAAAACGAAAGGATGAACAATCCACAGATTGTCACCTATGCGATCGCACCAGCACCGCCGCCATCAGTCGGAACCTTTTTATCACCCAGTATGGAATCGGTATATCTGGATTATGACAGCGTGCCCTGGAAAAGGCTGGCCAGTAAACTTCAAGATCAACTGAACGAGCTGGGAGTGCCCAAAAACATCAAGGCGTTCGTCGGTACAGATGCCATCGACATTCACGATCTCATGGACAGCGAACAAGACGACAACTTTGACCCTATCCGTTCAGCCAGCAAATACATAAAGGAGATGCCTTATAAGGATTTCCGGGCCGGAATCATGCAGTTCCGTGGCGAGAAAACATTCCACCTCTCCGCTCCCCAGAGGCATGATCGAACGCCGCCAGCAGCCATCTTCATAGGGTTTCGGTTCAACAGCGCAATGCAGGTACACGACTACCTTACGACCATTACTGATGCGCTGCTAGACACCCCGGACTCTATCGCCATTCGACCCGGATTTTACGACTCTCGCCCACTCCCCAACCCGATAAAAGAATGGTATGAGAGCGCCTGCAATGTCGTTGTTGGTCAGACAATGGATGTTTATCGGTTAGGCCTCATTTTCCGATAATCTCGCTCGCCTGCCGCCCGAGTCATTCGTCCAGAAATACCTGCAATAGGGCGCGGAAGCGCCAATAAACGACAACACGTAACGATCTATACCGACGGCACAATCAAGCCACCGGCAAGTTTAGTACAACCGGATCAGACCTATGGAAACTGAACTAACAGAAGCCGAAGAACAGTGGATCAGCCAGTGGCTGTCCCTAATCGATAAAATGCCACAGCCCCTGATGCTGATGATCGATGCAGAGTCGGCAGACGGTTCGGTGGGTGTGTATCTTCCGGACAACGCGGAGCAAAAGCCCTCTCATTCGCGCTGGATAAACCGCATGAATCGGCATCTGGGCCAGTTCCCTGATGGGGATGTCTGGCTACTGCCAAACATAGACGGCTGGCACTTCGGTAAAGGCAATCCAACGGTCGTCAGCTCCCCCTCTTACGGCGTGCATGGCGCATGTTCCAGCCACTCGGACAATTACGCGGCTCATTATCGCCAGAGCGTGATGGTTCCCTACGGCCAGGTGCCGGGCGGATACGAATGGTTGGACTATCTTGACTCCAATCAGGGTTCCCGTGACACCAAACTCATTACCAGCGGAGTATAACGGATGGAGATTATCGGTCTTTTGGCCTTTTTCCTGATCGCGGCAACGGCTATTAACGGGATACTGTCGGCGATCGAACAGCCGGTTGTTCAGAACGCGGTGCGTGATGCCGCGCCATTTCTCGGCGATCACCTGACCGCTCTCACGCTGACAGCCGGAGCCATTCTGGCACTGATCGTTGTGGCCATTCCGCCAGTGATAAAGCGACGCGAGTCGGCATCGGCTGGGCCGGGGGCCTTCGAATATCTCGGAATGGGCGTGGCCTGCGTCCTGGGAATGATATCGGTGGGATACCTGGTCGGCATTGGTGTCGTCGCGGCTACACACGTTCTTCAATAGGCACCCCTGATACCCCTGTCCCCGCTGACTGGGGCCACCCTCCCCTCAGAACCTCTCCATAAGGCGCGAGTTGCATTTTCGGTTCCCGCGATACGCTGGAAGTTGTCAGGGCCACCCGGCCCACCTATCAGACGACTGACCCACCCAGACGGGAGCCACCACAATGCCAAAAACCACCCATATCGATCCGCTGCTCACAAACGACGGCGTCGCCATCGACCACAAGGGCCGGTACTTCTGTAACCACCCGACGGACCCCAGCCAGAAAGAGTGGCTGATCGTCGAGAAGCTGCCTGACCCCGTGGATGGCCAGTATCCCGACGACGGCCTGATCATCTGCCGCAACGATCGCATGGTGTGCCGCCATGTCGCCCCCTCGACATTGCTTGCCAACCCGAAAGAGGCAGCTCAGGCACTATGGGCGGAGCATGGCAATGTCCCGGTAACAGACGACGGGGAACTCGAAGAGGCGTTTCTGCACTTCCCTAAAGGCGCTGACAGGGAGGACGTCTGGCAGTGGTTCGAGGAGACATTCGATATTTCAGTGGCGACCCGCTGGGCCTTCGCCTGATAAAGATGGGGTTGCGTTTTCTGAACCTGCGATAGATTAGTTGTTGAAAGCGCCGCTAAAGACAGACGTTAATCCAAGACGACCAGCGGAACAAAAACCAGGGCACAAGTAACCAAGCTCAATCACGCAACTCTCTTTGTCAGCAATGTAATTATGGAGATTGGGAAATGACGCTATCAGTAACGGTACAGTCTTTAGAGTTGGCCAATAAAAATTACGCTGAAAGAAGTGGCAACGCCGGGCGTAGACAAGGTGATCCTGTCATCACGCCGTTCTTTTGGGCGATGAAATATGACGGGTTTGATGCCGTCACCATTCAAGGGCGCTGCCAGGTACTCCGCTGCTGCCCCACCTGCCGAGGCAATTATTCTGGCAAGCATACGCGTGATCGAAAAGTGTATTGGGGGTGCCCAGATTGCAAACAAATTACCGCAGAGGAATGAATCGGAAAGCGGCAGTATAGAAATGAAAGGGCGGTTAATCGGACCCCGCCCAGGCTAACCAATACCCAGAGGCCAAAGCCACCTGCAAGGCCAAGGCTTACCGCACTGAAACCGAAATACAGAACAAGGGAGTTGCCTGAACATGGCACAAGTTATCGTGGTACACGCGACACCATCCAACGCACTCTGCTGTTTTCTGAATGGTGTAGAGATAATCCATGCAGGCACCCCCCTGCCTCACGCTCACGCACTGGTTGATACAGTGGCGGAGCAGCTTTGTGAGGCCCACGGTATTGAAGTCGAGCGATTCGTTCGCAGCCATGACCACGAGTGGACATGGACCGACATTCGGGACCAACTGATCGGCGAAGGATGCATGAGTCCGCCAGCCTCCGGCCACTTTATGAAGGGTTTTTACCGGTGCGACCACTGCTACACCCAGTGGGATCGTATTGACGATACAAACGAGGCCCTGCCTTGCGTTAACTGCGGTATGACCGGTATCGAGCCCTTTTGCAGCGCCGAGCAGGACACCCTCAATAATGATCCACTGGTGATCAACGCGCTGGCGGACCATGAGCGGCGGTATCCGTCTCCACTGGAAACGGGTAGCTACGAGGTGTATGTCACCCGGTCGGCAACGCGGCAGGCGTGTATCCAAGTTCAGGACGCGGTTGGCCCGGCTTCTGCGCAACTATCAGCCATCGATCAGGCCCCGGATATCGCTTTTCAGCGTGAATCGGATGCCGAGTACGACGTGAACGGCTGGGTAGGCCAGGGTTTGCTCTCAAAGGGCAATACCGTCTGGTGGGAAGACCCGGATGATAGCGCCAGCTCCTGTGAAGCAAAGGTTGTAGATGCAGCGGGCGATGATATCTGCCTTGGCCGGGATGGCTCGGAAACATTCTGGGTGCCCGCCAGCGAAGTAAAACCCTTATAGCGTATGCGGGCCCGGTCATGCGGATCGAGGGAGTCATGGGCTACGCCAGGAAGATCCGCCAGCGATTGCTACGCGGAATACTCGAATGTGTATATGTGGGCACTTTCTGCTATGATGTATGCATACACACATGGGGAATGAGTAGCTATGGCAAACCTCAGCACAAAACAGCCAGCAACCGCCGATGCAGAAGCATTGCGCGGGCATGTTGCCCTAAAAGGCTTCTTTAACATTTGCCGTGAATGGGGCTGCACCCAGGAGGAGATGATGCAGATGCTTGGCGGCGTCTCACGGAGCACCCTATCCAAGTATCAGAAGCTTCCGTACATCAAGCTCTCTCGGGATCTGCTTGAGCGAATCAGCTATGTGCTGGGGATCTACAAGGCCCTGCGGCTGATGTACCCCACGGCAGAACGCGCCAATCGCCGGGTTCGTCTAGCTACAACAGAACTGCCCTTCACCGGCACCTCAGCCATGGATTACATGACACGGGGCTCCATGCGGCACCTGATGCAGGCCAGGCGTTACTTTGACGCCAAGCGGGGTTGGGCATGACGCCTGCCCCGGAACTGGTTCTGCCGCCATGGAAAGGCCATCGCATCATTCCAAGTCACTACCCTCCGATCAACCTATACGAGCGGGTCTATGACTCTCCCGAAGAGCTGGAGATCGCATTCGATATCGAATCGATGACCAATGACCGCCTGCTCGATGAAACTGGTGACCTGCATCTCGTTGCACCGGAAGATCGGCTTTTCGGCCCCGGCTCCAGTCCGGTAATGGCCGCGTTCACCCATCTGGGATTTGGTAGCCGCTTTACTAATGGGGATTTCGGGGTGTATTACGCTGCGGATTCACTAGAGACAGCGATCGCCGAAACGATCTACCACAAAGAGCGAGAAATGGCGGCTGCGAATGAAGAATCCATCGAACTGACGATGCGCTGCTACGTCGGCGACATCGTGCTGCCCATGCTGGACATCCGGGGGGAAGCCTACAGGCACCTGCATAATCCGGACGACTACGCCGACAGCCAGGCCTTTGCCGTGTCGTGCCGTGCAAACGGATCGGATGGCCTGCTCTACAACTCTGTGCGAAGGCCGGGCTATGAGTGCATTGCCGCGTTCCGGCCCATTGCTCTTAACGCTCCGGTGCAGGGTGATCACCTGCGATACTTCTGGGATGGCGACAAAGGCCGCATCACTCACTGGGCCAAGATCTCCGACGCCCACGAAGTTCCACCAACACAAAACAGGAACCCCCGCACATGAGCATTGACGACGATCTCCCCCCCCCTTCCCAGGAAGGTTAATTTCGATTCCAACGATTGCCACCCTGACAAAGCGGCTGAAATAGAGGCCCTGTTTCTCCAGTAAGCCAAAATCTACGACAGCGGACTACCGCTCGATACACCTTGCAAGGTGTACCTAACCTGCTGATTTGCAAACCTTATCGGCTTCTGAAATACTAATTTCGGAGACATAGACACGCTCAGTGCAATCGGTAGTCCGTCCAATGCATTACTCACTCATCGTCCAACACAAGGCAGTACAGTATGAAACTCAGCGAAAGCATCCGGAGCAACCTGGAAGAACGAAACACCAAGTACCGAGAAGTCGAAGAGATAGCGGAATCTGCGCTGAAAAAGATTGGCCTGGATGGCACGCGCATGGTTCACCAGGTGGCCAACCACGGCTCACAAGTCTTCAACATGACCTATTACGCCGCGACTGAGCTGCTACAAAGCAACGGTGAGAACGTTGGGCTTAATATCGTTTTTGGCCTGGAAGCTGCCAGCGAAAAGACCACAGTCACCGCCTTTATCCAGACTCACCCTGCGTTTGGTATCGGGAATCTCAAGATTGAGCATTCTGAGAACGCCACGAAAACAGAACGACACGGCCAGCTCTCAGCGCTCATTCAGGATATTGGTCAGAAAGCCTTTAAAAAGCCGCCCCATGCCGAACAGAAACAGACCTTCGGGACCAGTACCGACAAGTCGGCGCTCATCAAGTTTGTCCAGCAGACCAGCAACCTGATCTGTCGCTTGTACTTATAAGCCCTACTCGCCGAGGAAGACCGATGGTTTCGCCGTCCACAGAAGCTCAACCAGAAAACGCCAAAGAGCTGAGCGTTGTCATGAAAGTTCTGGTGATACTGATCCCAGTAATGATCTTGTCCGCACTCTACGTGGCGATCTACTCATTTGCTCTTACGGAACCCATGAAGGCCTCACGCCTGTCTTGGGGCGTCATGTCACGAACGGACTTTCCCGGTTTTGCGATCCTGTGTGTGGCTATGGTTCATCCGTTCCTTGTCCGTGGAAAAACAGGGGCCATCATTCCAGTGATCCCCTTGCTTCTCGGATGCGGGCTGATTTACTGGAGCTACTTCGGAGCCATGGATGCCGCCGTCCTGATGGGCGAAAACCACTTTACCAAGGCGGTTGTCGCCGAAACCGGCTGCGTGCCCCCGGAATGGATTCCAATCGCTGAGAACCGGGGCTTCGCCAGCCCAGAGCCAGACGTGATCTGCCAGTAAGAGCAGTTCCGCCTACCCTGCCAATTGAAGCGCCCCGGCTACTCACCCTTCGAGCCGGGGCTCTAAAACCTCACCACCCCCAGCCCGGCCTTGCATTTTCAAATCTCACTGTAGAGTGCTCTTCGCATAGGGGGCGTCCGCGTGTGCTGATTGCCCGTCTTGGCACAAAAAGCACATCCACTTAGCCATTGAGGAGAGAGGTAACCCGGCAAACTAACGTGGGCGACTTCTAAAGGCGTGCAACTGCGCTCCCACGGAGAAGAAGGCACCAGTCGGCAAACTGCCGTGATCACAAAACCAATGAAGGGATAACCATGCACCAACGCAACAAACTCGGAATCATGATTGCTTCAGCACTGTTGGCAACAGGCTGCGGAGGCGGGGGCGGCTCTGGCTCTAGTTCCAGCGATAGCGGCGAGCCGACGGTCCAGGATGTTTCCATCTCAGGACGGGCGGCAGACGGATATCTGGTTCAGGCCACTGTCTGTGCCGATCTTAACGCCAACGGACAGTGTGATGCTGGAGAACCCACCACCACTTCTGGCGCTGGCGGAACCTTCTCTCTGGATGTTCCCGAGAATCAGCTCGGAGTGGAGATTGTTGTTCAGGCGATTGCCAACCTCACCGTCGATGAAGATGACAATCAGCCGGTCCCCAAAGGCTTCACGCTGAGAAGCCCGATAATTCCGGAAGCGGACAAGCAGTTCGTCTCCCCGGTAACCACGATGGTTGCCGACGAGATGAAGAAATCCGCCAGCACTACCCTTGAGCAGGCCAAACAAGCCGTATCCCAGCGGCTGAACACAACGTTTGATCCCATCTCCGACTACGTGGCTGCAGCCAAGGACAGCTCGAATGTTTCCGCGCAACAAAACGCAGAACGGCTTCACCGTATCGCGCAGGTCACGACTCGCGTCATGGCTGAGATCGAGAACAATGTGAGTCAGACTGATCTCGACCAGGCGGGCATCACCATGGCCGAATTTCTGGCGCTGGCGGCCCGGCAGGTAGAGCTGCTTTTATCTGTGATTATCAACGACGTGGATGCAACGTTGGGCGATCCGAACTTTGACCCTGACGCCATCGTAGAGTCGCCCGATTACGCGGTGACCCCGCCGATCGAAGATCCGACAACCGGCGATCCAGAACCAACCCCTTCCGGGCCTCTGCTGAGCGAGCGTCTGGCTGACACGAAATCGGCTAGCCCGTTCTTCGCGGATTCGCCAACCGGTCTGGTGGAGCAGGAAAACGCTTCGGCCACCTACTACGACATCAAAGAACACCCCACGATGGCAGACCGTTACTATTACCTGGGTCACGAAAGAACGCTGACCTCCGGCATGGATAGCTCCGGGTCGCTGGTGGCGTCGGAAATGGCATCCAAAGGCCTTGCAGGTGACGTAGTCGCTGAAGTTATTCCACCAGACATGGCTGACCTGAAGATCTTTGACGGCTCAATGCACAAACTGATGACAGTGCCAGAAAAGTACCTTGGCCAAATTGACGTGAATGCTTCAGCGGGCGACCTGTTCGGCGCGACCTATGAGAACTCAATCGGGGTCAGCGCTTCGTATCAGGAAGTAGACCTGTCTGATCTGAATGTTGTGCAGACCCTGGCGGCCATCTACCCATCTGTGTCTACACAGAGCTTTGCAGACGCGGAGAAAACAGCGCTTTTCCCATCTGGGTCTGCTGCCTACGCAGTGCAGGAAACGCTGACTACGCCACTGTTCATGACAAGCTGGCGCGGCCTGGATTCCGGTGCTACGACCTCAATGTGTAGCCCGAATGCCGATATCTCGATCGTACTGAGCTGTAACGTGGTCTATGGCGACAGCAATACGCCGGGTGACGCCCAACCAGCGACCACGTTTGATATGCTCACCTACCCCGACGGCGAGAGCAGCCAAACGAGCGTTGAAGCAGGCATCGGCTTCGAAGACGGTGGCAAGCAGTACATGATGTATCTGTTTGGCGACCAAGCTGACGGATCAGGGCGCATTGAAGTTCAGAGCTACAACCCAGACGGTTACGATTCCCCACTCTATGGCACCTGGGAAATGGTGGACATGCCATTTGAACACATCAAGCTGAACATGCCTGATGGCCTATACTACCGGGCTTTCCTGGACAACATGGGTGGCGATGGCTATGCCTTCCTTTTTGAGCACGAAGGATATGTGCGTGCTGGTCGGGCGGTTCCGTCCGGCACTGAGGTACCGGTTATCTTCGGTCGCAATCCTGAAACGCTGCTGCTGAATGCCACGGCAAAGAACGCACTTCTGGGGCCGAACGGCATGAAGAGCAAGTTCGTGGAACATCCTGACTGGACAAGCGCGGACTGATTACGAAGCCTTGACAGAGCCCCGCCCTTGCGGGGCTTTTTCGTTCCAGGAGGCAGGCCCTGGCAGCGGGCACAAGCGGGGTAGTCATCAGTAAACAACATCCTCCTTCGCCTCTCAGCCGGAATGTAACGGTAGGATTCAAAGCAACAAATCTGACAGAAGGTATACATCATGGCCAAAGCATTCAAAATCACCCAGTCACATGTTCTCGCCATCGCAGCGGTTTTGGCGGCCATTGCGATCGCTGGCGTAATGCTTTCTCCGAAGGCCCATGCAACCCCAATAACCGTTTACAAGTCGCCAACATGCAACTGTTGTGATCTCTGGGTTAGGCATCTGGAAAGCGACGGATTCGATGTGACAGTGAATAACACGTCCGACACGGCGAATATCAAGCAGGAACTTGGCGTGCCGCGTCAACTGTACTCTTGCCACACAGCAACAATGGGTGACTATGTTATTGAGGGACACGTTCCCGCCTCTGACCTCATGACACTGAAGGCAGACCAGCTGAACATCGAAGGCATTGGTGTCGGTGGAATGCCAATGGGTAGCCCCGGCATGGACTCTGGCCCTGCAAAAGAACCCTATAACGTGCTCGCGTTCAGAGGGCTGCAAACGAAGATCTTTTCGGCGCACTGACGTCAAGCCGGGCCTCTCCAGAAAGGCATTAGGCACTTGCGTTTCCCGCTTTGGCGTTACTCTTTAGGTAATCAACGACACCAACGGGAGACGCAATATGCACACCATCTACACCGGCCAGCTCGTAGGCGTGGCAAGACTGATTGACACCGACGAAACCCGTAATGCGATCGCTGAACTGGAACGGGCACAGGCGGCTCTAGCGGATACCATTGCCAATGAACTTGGCATCCGCCACGACAGCACCAACTACGATATCGACGAAGAAATCGGCTCTGGTTTTGCACCCACCTACCGTGGCCAGCCGGTTCCTGATGAGATTCGCGACCTTGATTCCGGCTCTGACTGGGTGGAAAACCCCGTGGAAGTATCCGCCCCCGACGCCAAAACCGTCACCGGGACTCTCTACATCGCGCCAGGCAACCGACACAGCCGAATCTTCGCCATTCCCTACGCCATGAAACCCGATCAGTCTCCTGCGGATCTGCCGCCCAATCACATGCGAACCTGGGTGCAGGTAGGCACCTTGAACGCTGACGGCAGGATCGTGGCCCTCAATCCCTCCGTTTCGTCCTACCGCGACGATCTGGAAGGCCAGGTTGCAGGCACCCACATGGATGCTCAGTGGCAGGCACCAGCGGAGGCAGTATGAACGTACCCGAGGGGTACATCTGCCGACCGGTACCAGCGTCGGCCAAGGCCCGGATAGAAAGCGTTAATGACCCGGACACCGGAGACAACCAGGTGGTTGTGACGCTCCAGCGGGGCTGGAGCTATTCAGCCGTCGAGCATGAACCCATGGCCGTGTTCACCGGTTTTGACGCCGCAATGAAAAGCATTGACGATATTTCTCAGTGCCAGTGCCCTGGATGCTCGGGCACGGGACTGAACGTGGTGAATCGTTAACTCCGGAGCAGTCATGCAGATCGATGAGGAATACATTCAGGAGAAGGTCGAGGCATACAATATCGCAATCGAATCCCTACGGGCCCATGAGCCTGCCTCCGATTGCAACCACAAGCTGGCTCGCAAAATGAGGGAACGGCTGGCGAATAAGCTGGATCGTGAAATCAACCGCTGGATGGCTAAACACGGCCAATGAACCTCCCATGGACGCCGAACAAACGGAGAAAAGTGATATGACAACAGATCAGATTATTGAAGACCCCAATGAGAAGCTGGAGCGTCTTGCACGCGAGCAAATGGACCTGAACAAAGACTGGGCTCTTGAGTCGGTCGCAACGGCCATCCCCGTGGGACTGGAAGAGCAGTTTGACCGGCTCGACGCGGACGACGAGCTCTCGGATGATGAACGCTGGCGGGAACTGGACGTTAATGGTGCCCCGCAAGCCTGGCTGCCGAAAGGGCTAGTGCTCATCACCATGAGGAACCGTGTCGATGACAAGGCCAAACCCAAGGCAGCGTTCATACAGACTCAGCAATAAAGGTCAGACAATGGCGCACATGAAACGAGAAACGGTGGTGGACCTGGTGGAAACTGTCGTTGGGTATGCCAACGGCTTTGACCGTGCGCTTGTCTCGTCGGCATTATCGAAAGCTGAGCTGAAAGATTTGCTGCTTGATGAAAACGTTGAGCAGTGTCCCGGCTGCCGCTGGTGGGTGGACTCTTCTGAACTGTTAAACGAAGACGATAAAATCGATGGCCATTGCGAAAACTGTCGAGACTAACTGGAAACCGATATGACCCATACCGCCGAGAAAGGCCCACCCCAGAATGAGCGTGCCAAACGCATTTGCGAGGCGAGGAAAGAAACCGGTCGCAACGACGCGCAAATCGCGGATCGGCTAGGCGTCGCCCGGACCTCTGTTCTGAACTGGCAAGTTCGCGGAAGCATTCACCTGGACAACCTCCGTGACTACGCGGAGATAACCGGTACGTGTTTCGACTGGCTGGCGTTCGGGGAAGGCCCCAAAACGATCACGCCAGTCATACTCGCAGAGCTGCGCTCGACTTATCCGGAAGGGAACTGGAGGGAGGAGCACGCAGAAATGTTCAGGCTCGTGTATATGAAGACAAAGGATGGATCTCTCGATGAGGAAATAATACGCAACCTGAACGTGATGATCGAAGGGCTGGGGTATCCCGCGCTAGCGGCAGCCAGACAGCCCACTGAACAGATGATTGATTCCGCCAGCAAAGTAGCCCCTTACTTGAACCGCGACGCTGTGGAGGCGATTGTGGGCGCTGCACTTGATCAAAATGAGCGAGGACTCTGAGGTATGGCATCACAACACAGATCAGACTGGCCGCCCGGTACCATTATCCGGATGTACGACGAAGAGCTCCGGATTCGCGAGAACCACGGCGACCGGGGGGTTGTAGAAGATCTCAACGGCGATCCTGTATCGTCGGCCTACTACTGGGAGTTTCAGGGCGATCAGGCAGAACTGGTGGCCCTCCCGGAGAGCAAAAACAACACAGTGCCTCCGCTGTCTCAGTGAGACGGCCCACAACCATGCCCCCTAACGCCCGGCTCATGACCGGGCATGACAAGCAGGAACTCCACAGTTTCTGCGAAGGCTCCCCGGTGTTGTCTGAGGAGGTGCCTGCCCGCCTGCCCTGCGGCTTTCTCATGACCGAATACCGCGTCGTTTGCTCGGGGTGTCGATCAGATATTCCCATGGAAAATGCCTGGGTGCGCCGGGCCAGACACGAATTCTCGCAGCATTCGATTGAAACCTGGGATGTCCGGGGGGTCTGCACGAGTTGCCGGATGGCGACCAGTACCTTCGTCCGGTTTCGATCCAACGGGACATTCGACACCATCATTGGCCACACTTGGCGCAGGGGCCGGATATCTGGCACTTCTCCCAGTCTGTTACGCAGGCTCCTAACCAAACTCAGAGGGCTTTTAGTCCCTTAGATCGGCAGGCCCCGGTACCAAAAAAGATTCACCCCCATGTTTCATACATGGCACCGGTGCCCCTGCCTCCAGGGCACCTGAAAGCCCTTCCAAATTCCAAATAAGCGCTAAATTCAACGTCCTCTCTGACACTTTCCCTTCAAATGCCTAGTTAAATGGGTTTCTGAAACGACACAAGCCACAGGCATGAAAACCAAGTCAAAAGGATTTAGTGATGCGTAAATCAATGATCGCGTACAGCGTACTGGCAGGAAGTTTACTGCTGGTCGGCTGCGGGGGCGGCGGAGGCGAGGAAGACGAGGCCAGCAACGACCGGACCAGCCGGATTACCTACATTTCCCTTAACAATGCAGATATTCGCGAAGGCTCCGAAAACGGCGAGCTGGAAGTTCAGGTTTCCCTTACCGAGCGAGCTGGGAGCCCGGTCACGATCGATTACGAGACTCGGGACGGAACAGCAGTCGCGGGCGAGGATTACCAAAGCAAAAGCGGCTCACTCACGATTCCAGAGGGAGACAGCCGGGGATCTTTCACCATACCAATCATTGGTGATGAGATTCACGAACCGGATGAGACCTTCGAAGTGGTGCTCAGTGATCCGAGTAACGCCCGTCTCAACAGTTCTGACGCCGTCGGTACCGTGACCATTGAAAATGATGACACACCGCCAGCGATCACATTCGATTCGCGTAAGCAGTCCGTTTCCGAAGATGTGGGTACCACCAGAATTCTTGCAACTCTATCCGAAGAAAGTGGTTTTGCCATTTCTGCAACTCTCGCTGTGAGCGGCACAGCCCTTGCCGGTGGTGACTATACCCTCGACACCCCTGTGACGCTGGAGTTTGCTCCCGGCGATCTGGAGGCGTCTGTGGATGTTGAGATCCTGCAGGACAATATTCCAGAGGGCGGCGAGACCATTAACGTCGAATTTGGCGAGCTCGACTACGCTTCTCTCCCGGATCGTGATGGAAACACAGAACATTCCATTATCATTCTGGGTGACACCACCCTGAGTGACACCGGGCTATCAACCTACTCTGACGGCATAGCAGCCGATCTGACGGTAGAGCCTTCATCCCACCCCGATCAAGACGCTTCTTTCGGGCGTGATGCGGAGTTCGAGCCGGATTTTGACGGCCACGAGGGCTTTTCCTTTACCAAACTGGACCGGGATGGCAACCCCCTGCCCTCCAACGCGCCCGAGTGGAGCTGCACCCAGGACAATGTCACTGGCAAGGTCTGGGAAAATAAGCAGGCCGCGACAAACCTTACGAACACAGATCCGGATACTGGCGAGACAACCTTTGTCACGATCGGTGTTGAAGAGTTCCGGGCTAAAAACTTTCGATACGCCTGGCGCGTCGACGATCCCGAAAACAATGGCGGTAGTGTGGGGCACGCAGAAAGCCGGGAGCAGCAGCTGGATAGCACCACCCCGACCTCCAACAACTGCGCATACGGTGAGGACAGTAGCCGTCGGGACCGTTTGTTCTGTAACAGCAAATCCTACGTGACCGAAATGAACAGCCTCGGTACCTGCGGTTTTCAGAACTGGAGGATGCCCACCATCGAGGAGTTGCGTTCCGTGGCCAACTACGACACTCAGGACAATTCAGCCGTTCCCGATCCCCGGTTCTTCAGTGGTATAGAAACGGGCATCCGGTACTGGAGTGCCACGCCGGCAGCGGATAACGAAGGCGCGGCCTGGTGTTTCGATTACGACGCGGGCGAAGTGAAGCTGTGCCAGAAACGCCCCGATCAATACCGTGGATTTATGGCAGTGAGGAACCCGCAATGATAGAACTCAACAAAATTCTGATCGCCTGCGCTCTGGCCGCCGTAATCGCGGCCCCGGTGAGCGCACAAGTCTGTAAGACTGACACGATCCGGCCATCTGTTAACCCGGAACGCCTCATTGATAATGACGACGGCACCGTAACAGACGCGCAGACCGGGCTGGTCTGGATGCAATGCAGCATCGGGCAGACGTGGGCAGCTGACGGCTGCTCCGGAGCCCCCACCAACTTCACATGGAGTCAGGCGCTGCAGGCGGCCAACCAGTTCAATCACAATGGAGGCCTGGCCGAGAAAACTGACTGGCGCATCCCTAACATCAAGGAATTGGGTTCGCTGGTTGAGCATCAATGCACCCAGCCTGCGATCAACGTGGTTCACTTCCCTGACACGCCATCGGCTACCTATTTCAGCTCGACTGTGAAGGTGGACACAGCCGGCAATGTGATGGGCGGTCGGTACATTGATTTTTCGACCGGGTCGGATCTGTCGCCCGAGATCAGTGCCCTGCGTTATATACGCCTGGTTAGAAGCAACTAAAAAGCAGCGCCCTCCCCGAATTGCATTTTAGCAATGGGTGATACGTTACCCGTGTATCTATGAGCGATCCGGGGAGGGATTCAATGAACATACCAGCAGTTGAGCAAGGCGGGTTTCATACCCCCAGCGTCGTCACCAAACAACTCAAGCTTAACCAGGTGAACGATGGCCGCCGTCGCGTGCGGATCTCCTCCAACTTTATCGACCTGATGGGCTTTGGCGTGGGCCAGCGAATCGAAGCTGTTCCCTCCATTGCTGGCGGCTTTGACATCCGCCTGAGCGAGGCCGGCAGCCAGAAAGTCCACTCGCGCCGCTACAACCGCACCCGCCGCAACAACCCTCTGGAATCCCTGATCGAGTTCAGCTCGTCAGCCCTGATCAACAGCACCTTTCCGCCAGCAACAGAACGCTTTCACGTAACCATGCGGAAGAACGAGATCAAGGTTCGACCCATTGCTAACCGCGTTTTTAACATCATCCGGCGCTTCAAGGGCCACGACCCATACAGCGCTTTGGTCGCCATGACCGGGGGCGTTGATCTGTACTGCCTGAACAAAGCCGGCTTCCGCTCGGAAGTCGTGCTTGAATATCGTCCTCAAGAAGCGAGAGACCTCAATTCCGGGCGCACTCTGGAAGAGACTCACGCGCTCAACACCCTGAGAAACGGGAAGCCCCGCGTACTGATCAATGAAGACATTTACCAGGCCGACCCTGAGCGCATTAAGCAGTTGTGCGAAGAGGGCAATCCGATCTCATTGGGGCACTTTTCAATCCAGTGCGACGACTTTTCTACCGCCAAAGCAAAATCCTTGAAAGCGAAGTCCATCGAAAACCAGACCTCGACGGTGGACATGATATACCCCGTCTTGCGCATGACGGAGATCATGGCCTACCCGGTGGTGCTCATCGAAAACGTCCGTGGTTTCGCCAGCCATGAAGCTGGCGTGATCCTCCGCTCAATGCTGCGCCGGATGGGGTATGAAACCCATGAAATGACGCTCAACGCGAGGGACTACGGTGGAATCCAGAACCGAACCCGGTACTACCTTGTGGCGACAATCTTTCCGGGCTTTGAGCCGCCAGCGCCAGAGGATCGCAACACTGCTTCAATCTGGCCGATCGTTGAGAGGCACCTTCAGAATTGCCGCGACATAACAGACACCGGCTACATACTGGCCCGAGCCAGCAGCAAGCGAGCGGTACCCTGCATAACGAAAGACAGCACATTCACTCCCACTTTTGTGAAAAGTCAGAGCAGAGGGATCAAGGACGCCGTTTACATTGAGCACGAGGGCCGCATCCTGGCTCCGTCAGAAGGCTTGATCAAAGAGCTGATGGGGGTGCCGTCACAGTTTGATGTGAGCTGGATGGCCCAAGAACAGGCCGTTGAGACACTGGGCCAGAGCATTGACTTCTCGCTCCACGATAAAGTCATACAGGCCGTCCGCCAGCACATTGAAAACAACCTTGGCAAGGGGCCGGTTCTGCGCCACAAGCACCAAGCCCGGCTGATCTAACCTGACAGAGCCAATATTCCGATAACCGCCCCCGGCGTCCTGCTTGCGTTTTCAGAAACCGGGTTAGTCTGTTCATAAGTCGGGCAAACACCGACGGTATCCACCGCTAAACACAGACGTTACAGGATGAGCGCAAATGACAGACACCACTATCCCCGTCATCAACACCAAACAGGCCTACCCTACCCCCCTGACAGACCGCTGGGGGGACTATATCTGCCGGAGTGTTCTGGCCGATCACTGGGGCGTCAAAGAGGACTCTCCAGCACTTCAGGCCTATGAGCTACTGCGGGGCCGGTACGACAGCGGTGAGCAGGACGACCAGGGCAACCCTCTATATAACGAGTTCACGCCCGGAGACCCACGCGCTTTCCAGTATGAGGAAGCCTGCTTCGTTGGCTTCTGGAAATACCAGATCGGAATTTTCACGGAAATTGAGCTGGGCGCTGAATTCAACGATTTCGACTACACAGAGATTGAGTCCGGGGTCGACGTTGAGGATGAGATTACCCGAGCACAGTTTGACGCACTGGTAGCCAAACTCAGCCCGAAATTACTGGAGCTAGCTGCCCAATACCCTCAAACCCAGTTCTTCATCGCGCACGGCGACGCCGTCACATATCGTGGCCGCGTCACTCTGAATGCCTTTACTCCACTACTCAACGGACGCCTGCCAAGCGGCCTCTATCTGGCTCCGCAGTCACTGGCGCTCATGATCTCCCCCTACTTTCGCAAGGGCCCGGATGCGGGAGAGGTCAACATGACCACCTGCCCGGCCCTTCAGGGGATTACCGATAAACTGATCGCGCTAGCATAAGAAAGAGACCGCATTGAGCATTAAAAAAACATACCTGAACACCGCCTGAGGAGGGCTCAAGCCATGGTTTTCAAAGTGAAAGAAAAGCTGACCTACGACGCGGGGTATACCGAGTATCAGTTCAACGTCCTCAGCGAAGCCGATGGTCTACGAATTGTGCTTACAGAGTGGCGGCACCAGATCGAGGGCATGAAACTCAAGCGCTGGTCATTCATCGGGGACGACGGCACCTTTGCGAAGCGTTCCAGCATTACAATTCCCCCGGAAGTCATCGAATCGGTGAAGCAGAAGGTCAGTAGCTCTATTTATCTTGAGAGCCCATAAGCCGTAGAGAGGGTTGCGTTTCCAAAAGGCATTGTAAGGTACGGGTAACTATAACGAAACAGGAGAGCGCAATCGTGAATAGATCCGAAATGAGCAGCGGCAACCGTTTCACTGTCGGAGACGTCGAGTTTGAAGCCGTTCGGTTCCAGTCCCCTATTCCCCACTGGCGTCCAAAGATCGTTGAAACTGGCGAGATCCTGGAGGCTGGCGTGTTCAACAGCGACAGCCGTCCGAAAATGAAGGAAAGCATCGATTACTTCTACCAGAGGATATGTAAGGGACACGACAACCACGAGCTTCGTCGCAACCTGAAAATTCCGACCAAGCCCGTTGAGTAGCGCATCACAAAGGATTGAACCAATGAAACAGAGCGAACTGCCGGAACAGTTACAGGAAAAGATCGCATCCACAGTCAATGCCAAAGGGTTTAAGCTTCGCAAGGTCTCGGAGGAAGAAGCCGAGCAGATTCGGGGGCTGCGTGCATGGAAAAACGGTTACTTCATTACCGAAGACAATGCTCAGGTGGTTTTGCAGACCCGCCAGTGCGGACAAAATGTGATCTTTCGGATTTGACGGTGTCGCCCACACTGGAGAAAATCAGGTATCCGGCTGACCCCGGACAGGGCTGGCTATAATAGCGGTCCACGCTGGAGCCTTCTGGCTCCGGCGACTTTAACCAGCTGGCAAGCCTTCATCAGCACTCGACGATCACTAAAACAACAGTCACTCTCCGCTCTACCCTACTCTTGGCCGTTACATTGAGCGTACCGCACTCATTGAGGAAACACTGATGCTTTGCCGTAGTCGGTCATGCATGCGCCTAACAACCCGCCTTGTGTTGTTCGTAATACTCGGACTCACCCTGGCCTCAGCGGCTTTCGCTGAAATCACGTCCTTCCGGTCTGCTAAAGAGCAGATGAGGTCGCATGTATATTTCGATCGGACCAACAGCGACAAAGGCACATTCTACTGTGGGTGTGATTGGCGCTGGCGGGGCGAGTCTGGCGGTGTTCCGGATCTCTCCAGCTGCAATTACAGCACCAGGGCTCAGGAAAACCGGTCGTCCCGAACTGAATGGGAACACGTTGTTCCCGCCTGGGTCGTCGGGCACCAAAGGCAGTGCTGGCAAAACGGCGGGAGGTCCAATTGTCGGTCCTCCGACCCGACCTTCCGGCGAATGGAAGCAGATCCACACAACCTGGTGCCCACGATCGGGGAAACAAATGCCGATCGCTCAAACTACGGGTTCGGCATGATTGCCGGTGAGCCCCGCGTCTATGGCCAGTGTGATTTTGAGGTGGACTTCAAGGCCCGCCTTGTAGAGCCACGCCCGGAAGTCAGAGGCCAGATTGCACGCATCTACTTCTACATGCACAACAGGTATGGGCTTCGAATGAGCCGTCAGGATCAACAGCTTTACATGGCCTGGGACCGCCAGCATCCAGTCTCTGCCTGGGAACGGGAGAGAGATCGTCGGATTGCAAGAATCGCCGGCAACAACAACCCCTTTGTTACAGGCGAACAAAGCTGGTCCCTTGGGCTTCGCCCGAGCGGGTCCGGGTTAACAGGCACCCCCAGCCGAAAGGTTCAGCACAAAGTGCAGGAACCAGGTGGTGATCTAGCGATTCGCGGCAACAGAAATAGCAAGATCTATCATTTGCCGTCCGGGTGCCCGAGCTACGAGCGGATCAGCGCCCACAACATCGTCCCATTCGGCTCGGAGGCAGCTGCTGTGCGGGCAGGATTCCGCAAGGCCGGGAACTGCAGGTGAGTTAGCGAATAACAAGACCACAAAATCTCCCCAGCCCGAGCCCTGCTCGGGCTTTTTTATGCCCAGACCATCCACCTGTACCAGATCTGCCACCACCCTGAGCGCACTTTTTCGGGCACCAAACGGCCTTTAAATGCACCTTTTTATAAATACCTGTGAGACCTCCACCAAAGCCTCCCCGCAGACGCAACAATGGGTGGTTGTCGCGGAAGCCTAAATAAGGCTGGACGTCCGTTTTTCAGAGATCGCTGAGAGACGGTGTCCAAAACATCAAACACCAAAACAAGAGGAAACAAATGATGAAAACGCAGTTATTTATAAAGAAAGCTCCAACCGTCCTGAAAGCACTCGCTACAGGAATGTCCGCAACAAACAAAGCTCTCACCTGCCTCGACATTTCCGGCACCGCTCTGCTGGTCATCGGGTTAGTGGCGATGAGCCTTCATATCATCGCCTGGGGGATAAAAACCGCAGACAGGCGCGGGTGGAGTCGCTGATTCTCGGGGCGCAAGCCCCAGAGCTCCTTGCGTTTTTGAAACCTGAGAGACAATCAGTGTGAATCAATAAGGGAGCGCACAGCATGAATTCTCGACAGGCCAGTTGGATAGCAAGACACCCAAAAGCGCTGATGGATTATCAGACACAGGGCAAACTTCCCCGCATGGTCCGTCCTGAAAGCCCGCTGATCACTCTGCTTGAGTCAATCAACCCCCGCGATCGGTTGCGTATCCGTGGCGTCCGGCTATCCCCGAAACTTGGGTACCAGACTGCCCAGCAATTCCAGAACGCTGAGCAGCTTTACCGGTGGCTGAAGCCGCGACCCGAAATGATCGAAGGTGAGCCCTTTCCAGCGGAGTCCTTCAGAATCAAACGCTTCGCAAAGCGACTGGTGAGCGACGATCTCAAAGACCGTTGTGCCAAGTGGTTCGACTGAACTGGAAGCTAGGTATCAATGACGACTCAAACCGCATTCATTCCTTTTAAGGGACGACCTGAGCCCGCGTATGGGATGCGTTGTCGGGTGTATCGGAATCTCAATGCACCTGGGTATTTCAGTGTGCTGGCGGACGAGGGTGAACACAAAGGCCGCGTTCTTGGGTACGCCAGAGCGGTTACGCTAACGAACGTGACCTTCAAAGTTCAGGCTGGCGGCTACAGGAGGCTTCAGGCAGAGCAAGTTCGCAACGTCCATGCATCTGCAATAGGAAATTTCAAAGCCTGCGGGAACGTTCCCCCAGACAGGCTACAAAAGACCGGCAAGCGGATTTCTTATCAACCATTCCGCCAGCCTTTCTTTTTTGACCGAACAGATCCGGGCACACCGGTCTGGGACGCCCACGAGATCTGTGCTTATGGAGCAGACCTTTTGGTGCCAAATCTGCAGGAGTCGCAATGAAAACAAGCCAAAAGCAATCAGTAGATCCGGCCAAGATCGCAGATCGTGACGCGCTAACTGAGCAATTCACCGCGTATGCCGAGCGCTGGGGTCAAGAAACGGCTGCCTCCTTTGCAGCCAAGTGCCTGCTGAGCTTTGCCCTAAAGAAACAAACTGAAGAGGCGCATTTCAGTGACCTGGTGGGTGAAGTGGTGGTTCGAATCGACCAGAGCCACAATGACAATCTGCATTGATGTGGCAGAAACTTCCCGCATCCTGGTGAGCGATTCAATGCTTGGGTTAACAGTTTAGAATGGGTTGGGAAAACGTTATGAGTTTAGAAAATACATTTGCCGTCACGATCTCCTTCAACGAGCGAGAAAGTGAGACGGTTCACATGGTCACCCAAGATGGCAACGAGCCTACAGTGAGTGAGATCAGGGCTCTGGTGGCTCCTTACGTTCGTCAGGTGTACCACGAATCAGGTGGTTTTGAGATCGAAGATATTACAAACGTTCAGGAGAGTGTCGACAGGTTGCTTACGTTCTCTCGGCACTGAACGGACCTACTGACATCAGAATACGGGCAGAGAGGATATATCGATGATCGATAACGCGGTCTGGGTATCAAAGATAGTTATGGCTTTTGTCGCCGTCTGGCTTATCTACGTATCAGCAAACGAGGGCAAGGAAGATCGTTTTGCACCAGGTGTAATGTTGCTCCTGTTCGCTCTATTTCTAACTGGGGCAGAAATGATCACAGACGCTGAGCAACCCTGGACTTACTTGTTTCTGGCCGGGACTGAACAGGACTGGAGCAAAGCTTTTTTCGGCGGGGTAATGATGCTGATGCTGCCAGCGATACTGCTGGCTGTTTGCGGCAAGGATCTCGCTAAGATAATTGACAATAAATCGTGATTAGAATTCGAGGGTAGGCATGTTTACAAGCAAACACGAATCGCAATTAGCGCTTGAAAAGGAAAGAACGGCAAAAGAGCTTTCTCTGGCCATGATCGAAAAATGTGACCCTTCGACGATTCGGACTGTTACAACGGCATCCAACGAAAAGGCTGTAATCCACCTCAGTTTGGTTAAGAGCGTAATCCAAGAAGAAAAGGGTTGGTATTACAACGATCCTGAACGAGACACGGTGCTGATTCGTTATCTCGATGGAACTTGGGACCGGCTTGAAATGCTAGTGAATGATTTCGCCAGCCAGACTGGCCTTAACGTGTAATTGGAATCCGAGGGACTACCACTATGTCCAATGTAACAGAGCATCAGACGAATTACTCACTTCAGGAGTTTGAGCCACTGGCGTGTCCTATCTGCGAGAGAGAGCGCCAACCCTCCAGCATCAATGTTGATGGTAGCGTTACCTATATCTGCAAGGTTGACCAGGCCTGGCAGAAAGGGAAGCCACTCACTGCCACACACACTCAGGCTTATTCCTGGAGGATAAGTGCTGAAGGTGATTTGATGGAAAAGTGTGGCTCTCGCTGGGTCGCAGCCTGATCTACTATTTGAGTGAAAACGGGAGTTAGATTTTGAAAAAGCGTAACTTTTATCCGCGCCAAGTCGCCAAGCGTCTGACCGGAAAGAACCCGGACACACCGAATTCGGGGGAGCGAGCTTAGAGGAGGCCTCAGCCATCTTGGCAAACACGCATTCGCGCATTTTGATGACCACTGCATGACGCCTAAACGGAGATAAAAATTATGGCCACGGATATCTCAGCACAAGCAGCTTCACTGAAGCAGCATCTTCAAGAACAGATCTCCATTGCGCTCCAGTGGGTTGAGACTGGTTCAGTGCGTGACAACTCGACCTTCGAAGACGGAGACGGTCGCCTTCCGTTCCAGGGTTGTCTTGAACGACTGACTGAAAGAACCAAAGAAATGGCATTGCTCGGCGAGCGCTGGGACTCAGAAACATTGGCGCACTGGTGCAAACAGGAAGCTGATGTTTGGTTCGATGGGTTTCCGGACGACACGCTCAACAATCGCGTCGATTTCACGGCCTCTCTTTACGGCCTGGCCAAGTACCAACTTGGGCTTACTGATGAAGCCCTTACTCAAGCTCGGCACTAAATGAGACATAGGGGACACCGAACATGAAGGGCAATCGCAATCCGGATATGACAGAAGATGACTTCTTGGACTACCTCGCAAACGTGCTGGCGGACGGCTACACAGAGAGGGTCCGGTCATTCACTAGGAGTATCCAAACCGATCCGGAGGCGGTTCGTGGGTTTGAAGCAGCCTTTGATATGCTCAATGCTGATGCAATGATCGACTGGACAGGTACAGAGCTTCAAGAACAGCTGATGGAGCGTGTTGAGGCCAGAGATGATGAACTTGAAAGTTTTCTGGCTGGCATCGGGCGTTCGGTGGACACTTACCTCCTAATGACAAACCACGGCCAGGAAGCAACGTTCGAGCTGGGCTGGATTGACGACGTTAGCGGGCGTCCGGAATCGATCGTTTGGGATCGATGGACAGAGGCGGTTGATGACCCAGTCATGGTGTTTGCAGACGTTGGTTTCCGGTTTGATATCAAAGACTATCGCTGCGAACCCAAATCAGCGAAAACGCCTGAACCACGTCTCTATAAATACCACCCAGAACGTTTCAATGCCTATCGCGACTATGCATCGTCGGTAGCGAAGCTGTATCGACAGAAAGTGGAACCATCATCTGGATTACTGACAGTTGACCAACTCAATCAGATAATGAGGATGCTGCTACCCGAGCTAAACACCCGTGGAATGCAATTCCCTCGCAAGTTCAAGGACGACTACCCCGGACCATCGTTGGTCGTTGAGGCAGAAGAAACGCTGGCGACTGCCTATGGTCGTTTTGTGCAGGCTGGACGCCAGATAATGGATTTTCCTCCATCGCTCATCGATATGTTGTCAAAAACAGACGTCGACGATGTCCCGCTGAACAACATCAAACTACCTTATGCCGCCCAGTACCTTCATTTTGGCCCCCAAGCGGACCTTGAATTGGAACCCGGATGGCTGGTTGATGGCGCTTACGTCGAGCTCAGAGGGGAAAGCGGCGATGTTCGGTTTACTGTGACGACTATTCCGATCGAACGGGACTTATCAGCACAGTGGTATTTGGTTCCGGAGCCCGAATATACCCAGGACTTTGTTGAAAACTATAGATTCATGGATCTTGGTACCGCTGTCGATATGGTGCTATCGGACAAGCTCGCTAACCTCCAGGAGCGTCAAGCGAAGCATGGTGGAGATATTACCGATGACGCAAAAGCGGGGTTGTCTGAGAAAGGCGTCGCTCTCCCGGAGGGTACTAAGATCTTGAACAAGGGGCCGGAGATGGCGGTCCATCGTGGCGAGATCACACGTCGTCGACACCCCATTTACAAGGCGGCTCTTCAACTCGTCGTGAATGCGCTGTGTTATATCTCAGCGTACCCGGAAGACATTGAGACGGCCTGGCCGGAAGGAACGCCGGACTCACTCAAACAAAAGGCCGATGACGGACACGGAAAAGCAAAAATGCGAGCCAAGTCCAAGCTGACGGCGATGGGCTACGTTCCTGTGCATCTTTGCGGACGCCGGATATCACAGCAGAGGTCAGAGCTTGGCCTTGACCGGCCAGAGGACAAACACCTTTCGACCCATTGGAGACGCGGACACTGGCGCAACCAAGCCTTCGGGCCGAGGAAATCGCTGCGAAAGCTCATTTGGGTGATGCCGGTAATCGTGGGCTCCAGGGGAGACAATGATGAGCCAGATTCAGGGCACATTTACTTGCTTTCGTAATGCACCTAAAACGAAGGTGTTTGAGACCCGCCGAAGAGAAAGGCACCACAGTGCTGTTATCAAACATCTAATACGGGAGAACGCAGTATGCAATTGAATGAATTCAAGACTGGTGTAACGTACCAGATCAGGGTTGCTGAGTGGGAAGCTCCCAGCGGGGAGGTGGTACCCGGAAAAAATCTAACACGGCGAGTCTTGGAACCAGCCAACCAACACAATTCTACCTGGGCGGATGGGGCGGCTCCTGAAAGCGTAATCAAGCAATGGCAGGAATTTCTGCGAGTAGAAGACCCCTGCACCGGAAAGGTCCACTTGTTGCACCCCACAACGGTTGAATCGGCAATCGAAGTTCAATAGCCAAGTGGGAAAAGACTATTTTTGTTCCGCTCTCTAAAACAGACTGAATCTTCGGTATGCTGGCCTGAGGCCTTGCCATCCCGGCAAAGGCTCGGTTGGTTGTTTTTCCTGGACCAGTCTCCAGATTGCCCGAGCCTTTGGTTCGGGTTTTTTTTGTTACAGCCGTCAAAAATACGACTTCCTCTTCCACATACCCCCCTACTTCCCCCCGATAAGGTCAAGATCCAGTAACCGGAGCGAATAGCATTATGCGAACAGTCACCTTCATGAACGCCATGGCTGCGTCGGATCTCACACCCGATCCATCAAACGCCATGATCTCAATTTCGGATGCCCCCGGCTGGGGAGATCCAGGTCTTCCGCAGTCCCGGTTTGACCGGTTGCTTCGAATCTACTTCGTCGACGGCCACTACTCGGGGGAAACAATTTGCGACATGGGTCGAAACTTCAAGAACATCTACTCAGCTTATTTCGACCGCCAGAGGGCCTACCAGATACGTGAGTTTCTGGACGAATGCGACGGCCTGGGCATCCAGAATCTTTACGTCCATTGCACTGCCGGTCGTTCACGCTCTGCAGCAGTCGCCCTTTGGGCCAGCCGTCACCATGGGTACGCGCTTAAAGGTGATCCCAAACACGCAAATGACATGGTGCTGGACCTTCTGAGTGACCCACACAAGTTTGACCATCTGCTCATCGAAGCTGATCGCGAATCGCTTCGTCAGCACGAAACAAACACCTTCGGGATGTGGTGGAAGAAACTGGTGCGTTCACACTAACGCCGGGGAAGGGTCTCTGGCCGCTTATATGCGCGAATAAAAAAACCCCGCCATGGCAGACGGGGCAAACCTCAAAGGGTGGGTGTCAAGCTTTTCAGGCTGCGTCTGCGAAGTCTGCTTCACCATTCATCAGCGCTTCCATCTGCTCCCGCATTTCCGCTGTGTGCTGGCAGGATTTCCCAGTCTTCAGATCAACAGTGACCTGTACGATGCGTGCCCGAGCAAACACCTTGCTCTGGTCGCCGGCATCAACGACTTCCAGCGCAAGATCTACGCTCTTCTCTCCAACGGAGCTCACGCCCATTGTCACCGCGATTTCTGTTCCGAAATTGGCCGGGCGCAGATACTCAATCTCTGTTTTCACAGTCAGTCCGGTGTATCGGCTCAGGTCCACGTTCATAACCTGACTGAACGCCGTCACCCGCGCCACTTCCAGAAAGTTCACATACGAGACGTTGTTGATATGTCCCAGTACGTCAAAGTCGCTCATACGTGTCTGGATACGGGTGGTGATAATCGATGTCATTTCGTCCTCCGTGGGGTTCAAATTAAACTCATCCCTACGCTAACCGACACCTGAGAAATGCAACTTTCAAAAAGAGGGGTTGCGTTCTAAAAAACCGTGCCATTCTTAAAGTGATTCCGGCGCACTTGCGGCAAATATCCTTCTCCCGCCCTCGCCGCATTCCTGGAATCAACACTGGCGATTGCCAGCTTGCGCTCTTGCCTCACCTTCGGTTGGGGCTTTTTTTTGCTTGCACGAAAAGATGGGGCAAAAAGAACACCCTCTTACGGCAAACCCATCGATTCCCGGCGTAGCATCCGATCTATAAACAGGCCGCTAAACCTAGCCGTTGCATTTTGAAAACCCGTGCGAATCTGGAAGCAAATCAAGAAACAAGCACGGGAGAACACATGAGCACCAATCTGATGATCCGCAACCTCAAAGCCGAAGGCCAGGATTTCGAGTGGTACCCCACAACCGCCAGCATGATCGAGTGTGTAAACGCCGACATCCGCAAAAAGCTGTCCGTCTTCAACGAAGATCCGCTTGAGCAAATCTCTGTGCTCGACTGCGGGGCCGGCGATGGGCGTGTACTGCAGGCTCTGACCAACGGGGACCGCTTTGCCATCGAGAAATCCCAGCTCCTTATTGATGCTCAGGACGCATCTGTGATCACCATTGGTACCGACTTGATGCAACAGGAACTCATCACCAAGAGGGTCGATGTCATTTTCTCCAACCCGCCCTACTCCGAGTTTGGTGGATGGGCCCGGAAGATCGTCGGGGAGGCAAACGCCAAGATGGTCTACCTGGTGGTTCCCGAGCGCTGGGCCAAGGATGAATTGCTGCAGGAGATCCTTAAAGATCGCAAAGCTGAGGCCGAAATCATTGAGACGTTCGATTTCAGTAGCCCCGACGCCGACCGCCCGGCGCGTGCCCGCGTGAACGTTCTTTCGATCCAGCTCGCCTATGAGGGAGCAATGCACCATGCCTCCCGCTCGCAGGGGCTCAAAACGGACCCGTTCGATAAGTGGTTCAAGGAAAATTTCCAACAGAACGCCAGTAAGGCAGCATTCAGTGACTTAAACCCAAGTGACGCCATCAAGAACAAAGTTAAACAGCGGGTCAGCCATGGTCAGGAGCTGGTCACCGCGAACGGCCTGGTTCAGGCACTGGAGGCGTTCTATCACGAGGATCTGGAAAAACTGCTCGGGGACTACACCCGGATTTGTGAGCTGGACTCGATCCTTCTCTACGAAATGGGGGTAAACACGGAAGCCCTCGCTAAAGGCCTCAAACTCAAGATCACCTCGCTTAAAGACGCATACTGGCAGGAACTCTTTTCGCATCTGGACAGCGTCACGTCCCGCCTGACAGCGAATACCCGGAAAACCATGCTGAACAAGCTAAACGACAGCACGCATATCGATTTTTCAGCGGCCAACGTCCATGGGCTGTTGAGCTGGGTTATCAAGAACTGTAATAACTATTTTGATTCCCAGCTGATTGATCTGGTCAAGCGCATGACCCGTCAGGCCAACGTCGTCCGCTACAAGTCGAACGAGAAGGTGTTCACCCACGAAGACTGGCGCTATGGCAACCAGCCGGACATTGAGCGTTACGGGCTGGATTACCGGATTGTTCTGGAGCTTCACCAAGCGATCTGCGTATCACCGTTCATGTTCGAGCACACCAAAAGCGGGCTGAGCGACTATGCCGGAAGCCTTCTTAACGACATAGCGACCGTCGCCAACAACCTCGGGTTCGATACCACAGGGCAAAACCGGGCCCAAGATTTCTCTTGGGAGTCCGGCAAAAAGGTGAACTTCATGTTCCGGGATCACAAAACCGGCAAAGAAGCCGTGCTTTTTGAGGCGAAGGCGTTCAAAAAAGGCACCGTTCATATCAAATTGAACCAGCGATTCGCCTGTAAGCTCAACACTGAGTTTGGCCGCCTGATGGGCTGGTTGCGCACTGCCCAAGATGCGAACGAAGAAATGGATGTACCCATGGATATTGCCAACGATGCCTTTGGCTCCAACCTGCAGCTGACGGCCAACCATGTCGCTCTGCTAGAAGGCCCTGGGGATCAAGACAGCGCACAGGAGGCTGCGTGAGCAAGCTGAAGACGAATATGCAGGTTCAGGCTCCCCGTGGCGTAGCGGTGACCACCCGCGCCGCTGAGGAGCGCGGTGGCCAACTCTGGTGGTGGATCTCAGATGCCAACGGCGTTGAGGACAAATTGCCGGAGTCCGAACTTATTCCGTTACACAATGCACCAGGCCTCAACGATCTCGAAACCATCCGATATGAGGTATCAGCACGGACCTTGAAGGTTGAGTCAGTCCGCCCCGACAAAGGAACGCACAGTCTGAAACTGGGACCGGGTATCCGGATCACCCATATACCAACGGGCTTGACCGTCGAGCACGTCAAATATCGCAGCCAGCACCAGAACCGGGATCGGGCCCTCGACATCCTGAGGTCTCGCCTGGTGCAGCTGCAAAAAACAGAAGTCGGAGAAAAATGATGCTCTATTGGATATGGTTGGTGGGTTTGATGATGGTGGCGCTGGGGCTCGTTGTAAAAGGCTTTAGGTTCGTCGACAACACCTCCCAGAATCCGACTTGTGAAGGCCCCGGCTACCTTATGGTGGCCGTGATCGTCGCGGTTTTCGCAATTGCATTGACACTCCCGGTCCACCTGGTACCTATACACAACGCCTTATCGGCTGCGCTGCCAGATCACGGGACTTATATTCACGAACTGACCCTTTGGATAATTCTGGTAATAACTGCCCTGGGTCTGATCATCACACCACTACTGATCACCTACAGCCTGCACCCAAAGCGGTTAAGAACCGAAATGATCCGTCGTTTATTATCCACCAACGAATCGACACACAAGCCCGGAGAGCCCTCCAATGCAGTTGAGTAACCCGCACGAAATGACCACCAGCCAACTGGAGGCTGGCGACGACGAACTGTCTCACAAGTTCTGGCAGACAATGCTGGCCGCAGGAATACCATTCCTCCTGTTCGTTGCAGCATGGACTGGCACACTCCCAATTCCGATCGATCCACAGAAGAACCCCATATCGAATCAGGTTTTCGACCTGATCGTGGTTGCGGGCTCCTTTCTAACGGGTATCAGCACGTTGCTATTAACGTTCGCCATCGGCAAGGTTCAACGCGAGATCCGAATCGAGCTGGGGAACCGACGCCATGAGCATTGAGCAAGAGCTTGAAGCGGATTACACCTGCCCGGCATGCGGCAGCAATGATAATCCGAGAGACTTTGAAGATCGCTGTCCCGCTTGCGGGCATAAACCTGAATAACTGGAATCCGGAGATTGCATGATTTTTTTACTGATGGTCTTGGTTGTGCTTACAACATGGGGAGCCTTCGAGCTTCTAAACCCTCTTTGGGGCATGATCTTTCTAATCTTGGGCATGTGCTCACTGAGCTGGTATGCAATCGGCAGACAAAACAGTTCGAAGCCCCAAACATAAGATATGGAATTCGGAGAAACAGAACCGATGGCCAAAGCGCTCACGAAGATCAGGATAATGGCACTTGTGGCGTGATAATAGAGTTGGTAACAAGGTAATAAAGTTGGTAACTAAGGAATAGAGAATTATGGAAGCGAAAACACAAGAAGCCCTTCATTCGGATGATTTAGCCGTAGACCGTTTTGCCACTGCCATGAAGGCCAAGCTTGCCCGGAGCCGCCATAAAGGCCGGAGCGGGTGGGATGACAAGACCCAGTGCAGTGGTGAGCATCTTGCTAATTTGCTGGTTGAGCATTTAGCAAAAGGAAACGAGGGCACGTTTGAGGATGTGGCAAATTTCGCCATGATGCTCCACGAACGTGGAGAGAGCCCCGAACTGCTATCAGGGATTATGCGCGACAAAGATCAGGGTGCTCGGGAGCTAAAGAAAGAATATGAACAGCTTAGCCTGTGGCTGAGAAGCATCCTGGCAGAGTATAAAAACACTGGCGGAATCTCTCATGCCATTAATGATATTCATCAATACTACTACAACAATGGCGGCATTCTTCCAGACGATCTCCAAAGAGAATTTGGCGTCAGGACAGAGGCCGAGTTGACTGATCTGTTAGAGGATCAAGAGTCACGGTATGCAGAAGAAGATCCGGATGATGATGAAATTATTGGCAACGGTGTGAAAATCTCATTTGTGGGTGGTGCGTCGAAAACAACTTACAACGGCAAAGAATAGCGTTAAGTTACCAACTTTATTAGTACGGATCGCAGGCTTTCTAACGCCTGAGTAGAGATTACTGTCAAAAGTTACCAACTCTATTCTTTATTCAGGGATTTTCGGTGCGGAAGAATGCGGGCTATAGCGGCGTTTTGTTACCAACTTGTTTTATGATCCCACAACACTGGCCCAAATCATTGCCCTCTGGGGGGCCACATACGTATTGAGAACTCAAACCCCTGTGGACGCGGGCGCGGCGTTTGGCGAGCTCTACAACACGATGGCCCACCTATCTCCATACCTCTCAGCGGCCACGACCATTCTTATCGTGCTCGTCGTTTTGCTGACGGAACAAAAGCAGGGCTCGAACGCGGGGGATAACGAAAACCAGTGAAGTAGGGACGGTTGCATATTTGAGAAGCGTGAAATGATAACAATCAAATGCAGCCGACCTTCCCGGTCATCCGGATGGAAAACACTGAAACAGTTATGGATAATCACGACAATACATCCGCCCCTAAAGGTTTTTCCTGGCACAGCCAGACCTGGTATGGGCCAACACAGCCGATCGAAAGCGGCGCGGTGGACATGCTTAATATCGGGTTTTATCCGATTGAGGGCGGAACGACTGGCGAATTCATGATTCAGTGGTTCGAAAGCGGGTTTTATAACCGGAAAGTACCTCGCCTGATGGCCCACAGTGATGGCTGGCAAACCCTTGCCGACATGCCGGAGCTGATCCAGCTTCTGGCCAAGATTGGGAAGGACTTCCCCGCGCCACAAGAGGTAGTAGACGGTCTTCTCGCACTGGGTTTCCGAGACACCACCCGGCGCGAAGGACCGGTTACCGACCCTTTTCCATCAATCCACAACCGAGATCAGCCTTCATGACACAAAGCGCAAATACCCTCGATATTAGCCGCCCCGGTTCTTTCAGGATGAACGCAGGCATTTGCTGCGCGTTGGGCCCCCTACTGCTTATCGCAGCAATACTATTCAGTGAAACCTCCTTCACAGGATTTGAGAGAACCCTTGTCCTCGCAACCAGTGCCTTTGTTGCTGTGCTTTGCATAGCTGGCATCATTTCCGGCTGGAAGACCTTGAAAGCCTCTAAGGGAAATCGCCTGGGCCGCCTCAATGCTCTCGCACTTGCTCGGTTTGTGCAGGATTCACCTAGCGCCAAAGTGCTGTTAAATGATCACCTCAGCAGATGCGGGAAAGCGAACCTGGAAGATCTGACGTACAAGGATGTAGACGATCTGGAGCGATCTCTAAGGGACGCAAAAGAAACCGACCTCCTCACCTTGAAGATCTGACATGACCAACTTCAACCATGCTGCCTACACAACGAATACCGCTTCGGGCTGGCTTTTAAAAGCAGGCCTGCTCATTCTGGGTGTTTCGATTATGGCTCCCCCCGAGAGCCTTGCCCGAGTGGGGTTTGCGTGGGCACAACAAAACCCGGCGATCGCGGGTCTTATTCTGGTGGCAATCGTGGGATCTGCGGTGAGCCTGGCTCGCCTGCGTGCCGGAACGCTTGAAGTATCAGTCTCGGACCACATCATTGAGTTCAAGGTGGGAAAACTGGTTCGCAAGTCCCAGTGGATCAAGCTGGCTGACATCCGGAACGTGCAGCTGAACGCCAATCTCATTGAGCAGAAGTTTGGGGCTGCAACCTTGCACCTGGAGACCGTAGGTACCGGAGGCGTCGACATGACTCTCCCCCAACTCAACGCTGATGACGCCGAATCCCTACGCCAGAGACTGTCACCTCGCGGAATTGAACCAACGGAGCAAAGCAAAGCTGCATGAGCGCTAAATACTACGGCAAAGGTGATCACGCCACGGGCTTTATAGGATACCGGGTAACCGCCATGGTCAAGGGCGAGTACCGGCAGCGGTATTTCTCAACCGCTGATGACCGCATCCGCTCTCAAGATGACAGCTGCCCGTTCTTTAAGCGTCAGCGACTTCGCGCCGAAATACTGGACGCGGAATGGCTGGCAGAGTCCGCACTGCACCAGTATCGCCAGTTCGTCACTACCAACCATTCCTCAACTGGCCCTTACCATGGGACTGGTGTCCACGGACTGACCTGCCAGTGGACTCGCGGCCGTCGGGGAGAATGGCGAGCAGGTTTTGCGATCAACCTACCTCAGTCCAAACGATCTGAATTCGGACGGCGCGGATTTCGCTTCTACAGCTTTCGTACCCGCTATTACTCAGAGGTTTGGGAGATGTGCGTTAACCTGTGGGCGGATTTCAATGACATCCTGGAAGCGGATCGCCATCGCGTTCTGGGTAACCCCCCTCCCCCCAATCAGTTTGCCGAGCTTCGTCGACATCTGAACCAGGACGGCGCGGATATCCCAGTAGAGAAGCTGGGACCGGTGTTCGCCGAGCAGCGCCAGAAGCTAAAAGATTCCCGCATCAATAAAGCTCTGGAACCCGTCAGTCCGGTAATCGATGCTGATTCGAAATCGTATCAGGATCTGGAGCACGAGATCGCCTCGTGGTTTCAAGAGGAGGTCACCCGCTAAAGGTTCCATCGTGGAGCCTTTCGCGTTATGTTCTGGCTTAACAATTCGCAACACCAACAATAACGTTATCGATGTGGCGGCCAGATCATGACAAAATCATCTGATTCTGAGAAAGAAATCCTCGAAATTGTCGAAATCCACGCTCTGGATACAGAGTCTGACGACGGTGAGGATGGTGACGGTGATGACGAACATGGCCATTTCCAGATGGAGCTTTTCGCCTCAGCGACCACTGAGAAGACTACGAACACGATCCACCTCTATGACATAGCCCCAAAGTTCACCTACAACCGCCGAGAGCGGGACGTAAGCGAATCCGCGTTCGATAGGCGAGCAATGAAAGTCGCCAATGAGGAGTATGAGGTAGAGGTTCAGGCAGCCCGGATAATGCGCGATGGGGGGGAGGAAGTCTTAATCTACCCTGGGGAGCGCGAGGAATGCATCGAGGACAGCCTCCGCAAGCTAGCAACCTCCGGTAACGGGGTATTTCTCAATGGCGAGGCTGGCGTGCGCTTCAGTCTCTATGAGCTCAAACAGGATCTGGACCTTCACAAACACACCTATTCCTGGCCGCAGCTTCGAGAAGGGCTGTACGTCCTTCGCCGGGCCGGTCTCAAGATCACAAACCGCAAAACCGGCGAGAGCTGGGAAGAAGGTTTTCTGAGCCGCCTGGTCGAAGGCGGTAAGCGCAATCACCCGGACGGAAGAAGGTACGAACTCTGGTATGCCTCGTTCCACAAGCTCGTCACTAAGAGCATCACAGATCTCACCTACCGCCAGATGAACTACCCCCGGCTGATGTCGATCAGCGGATTATTGTCAAAATATCTATATAAAAGAATGGTTTCAGTCTACACCTTCGCTGATCTGGAGAAGCCCTATCAGCCGACCCTTGTGCAGATCATGCAGGAAAGCGGGCGCGGCATGGCCCCGGAGATGAAAATCAATATCAAGGCCATGAATCGAGCGCTGGAACAGCTCAAAGAGGCCGGGGCAATTCTGTACGCGGAAGAGAAGAAGCGGGTGAAGGATGGCCGGAAGGTGACGAACATCCATTACGACATCTACCCGACAAAGAAGCTGGTAAGCGAAATCATTGAGGCCAACAAGCAGCAGAAGCTCATACGTGGCTCTATTCAGCGAGCTTATATCCAGAAAGTAAAGAAACTCGTCTCTGATGAGGAGCAGTGATCACCCGTAGGTAGTTTCATGGAACCTTTCCGGGCCATAGGTAGTTTCATGGAACCTTTATCCGTCTCCCGGCGCACTGCCGAGGGTAGTTTTGTGGAACCTTTTGCCTGGTTGAACACACCGATTAGAGGGTAGTTCCATGGAACCATTCCTCCTTAGGGTAGTTCTATGGAACCGTTCAGCGATTTTTAAAGCGCCAGAGGTGGGTAGTTCCATGGAACCGTTCAGCCGGCACCGTGCAATCGGTAGGTAGTTCTATGGAACCCTTGCGGCGTGAGGGTAGTTTTATGGAACCTTTCAAGCCTTACAACACCGCCACTAGGCCAAAGTAGGTAGTTTCGTGGAACATTTCGGCAGCGGTTACTGGCTTCAGCGCCTGGAATGCCTCCGTGTATTGCTGGGTAGTTCTATGGAACCTTAGATCGCCAGCCTGCACGCCTGAAAGGCGTCACTGTAGATAGTTCTATGGAACCTTTAGTGGAGACGGACACCAAAACAGGGGTCTCAGGAGAGGTTTATACAGGACAGAAAGACTAACCAGGTAGTTTTGTGGAACCGTTCGGGAGCCCAGGTAGTTTCATGGAACCTTTCATAGGTAGTCTGGTGGAACCGTTAAGCTGCAGCCAGGTAGTTTCGTGGAACCGAAGTGGGTAGTTCTGAGGAACCTTTGGTAATTCGACTCCAGATTTCCACGCAAGCTCTCGAATACGGGTGTTTTGGGTTCTGATTTACCACCACATACCCCACTTCATAGGGAGTTTTGTGGAACCTAAGAGTTCCTACCTGTGGATAACTGGTTGTTTAAGCAGTGATTGAGCAGAATACTGGGTAGTTTCGTGGAACCGAACTAGATAGTCCTGTGGAACCTTTAGAAAGGATTATCAAGCAGTAAAGGTTTGATTATGGTGAATAAATAGAAAAATTTTCAGGCTACTAACCCTTCTTTTAGCCTCTAACCCTTTATATAACCTCTGTGTTGCACGGATACGCTACCGTTGCATTTAAACAAACCATGGCATTATCAGTCATATCTACACAAAGGGCCTGAATCATGCCCCAACAGTCACCAAAGGTTCTATCACAGATAGAGATACGTTGATGCAGTATGAAACCGGACTTCCAATCAGAGGGCTCGTCCCAGTTCTCATTGAAAAACTGAAAGACTTCCGGGATGGATGGTGGCTTAAAATCATCCTAATCGCTGCCGTTCTGGGTGTCGCACCCGTTCTGAAGTCCAATGCAACCCTGGCACTAAGCATCACCGGTATCAGCATTGCCATTTACACATTTGTGCTCTGGCGGACTTATCGGTTCTCGCGAAACGACAATGACATCCATATCCAATCAGGCCTAGCCGAAAAAATGCGGGTCCACTACCACACCTCGCAGATCAGCCGACTGGAACTGGAGCGTGATTACTGGTGCCTGATGCTTGGACTGGTGACTGTCTCGATCTACACGGAAGGCAGTGACACTCCCTCAGCACAAGCTCAGTACATAACTCGTGAGATGTCCCAGAAACTTGCGGGAGACCTTCTACCAACTGAGGAAACGGATGACAACCAGGGTCTGTTCTATCGAATGACCTTCCTGGATGCGATTAAAGGCGCGATTCTAGTGCCCATCAAACAACTATTACTTCCCGCGCTTGTCGTGTTCGCCGTGGCCATGCCCATACTGGACGCTTCTACCGAAAGGCCGGATGAGAAATTGCTCAAAGAAGGAGCTGTGGACAATGCGCCCAGCTTGCTAACGACCAAGATTTATCCCGGCTCCATCAGTCCAATCGTATTTATGGCTATATCGCTGGTTGTCATGCTTTCTACAGCCTCCCGTGTGTTGTATGCCCTACCCTACTTCCTCCGGACTGAAGTCCGTATCAGAGACGGCGTGATGTTCGTGAGATCCGGCCTATTCAACCTCCGGCAATGGCGACTTAGGATCGACGATATCGCTTCCATTGAAACCCGACATGGCCTCATTGCTCGCATGCTTGGTGGTTCTGCTGCGCTACTGCAAACCCGAGGCGCAGATCTCGCGCCGGGCATGCATGGGAATTACCTGGCTTTTTTGCCTGAACCAAAGATCCGGGAGCTTTACCGCGCCATTAACATCCAGCCCGTCACCTTGCCTGACAGAAAGCTCAATATGCGCAACTTCATCATCGACAGTGTTCGAGTGATTATCGCCGGGAGCCCAATAATGCTGGCTGTCATACTTTTCCTGCCCGTGTCGTTTTGGAGTAGTCATGACCTGGTTTATTACGCTGCTGAAGCAGTCGGGCTCTTCCTCGTGTATACACTCTGGCGCTGGCGGCAACACTGGAACTCTGGCTTCGAAGTGACAGCTGAAAACATTGAGGTGGGCCAGCGCCGATGGACCAACAATCATTCCTCTGTAAGGGCTGAAGATCTGCACGGGCTAACCACGTACTCGCTGCCATGGTGTGGGAACTCATTAATAGCGTTGAAACCGGGGCTGCCAGGCCTCGATGAACGGGTTACCTCTACTTCACCGTGGGACACTGAGAGTTGTTTCAATAACACGAAACAGGCTGCATTCAACGGCAGCTGATCTGCCCCGGCAAACCTCTTTCCCGTCTGTACACGTTGCATTTTCAACTCCCGTGAGATTCTTCCAGTAATCAAAACCGGGAGGTAGATCATGCAAGCAAAGATCACTATCAGTCGCGACAGCAATGACCGGATCAGAATAAAGGTTCAGGACAGCACATCGCTCGCGCAGATTTACGAGGGCAATATGTCCCTTTCCGGCTTCGCCAGGGCCTTGACCGGCGAAGCCAGAATCACTGCTGAAACAGATCTTATCTGCACACCGGCAGACGCGGAGAAATTCGGACTTAACCGCATCGTTCGTCACAAACATTGCCGCAAGGTCTCCAGTTCCGACGCGCAAAGCCAAAGAGAAGTCGTCCTCGAAGATTTCGAAGCTTATTGGAAACCAAACAGGTTCCACCTTCTCGACGACGGCACAGCCACACAACAACCCAGTAATCGCCACGCCTATATCATTTGCCGCTGGCTGACAGACGAGGAAGTTGAGCTCGAAAACCTGCATGGAGAGGTGTTGTTTTAATCCGGCGCTGCTTTGCGCAACAAAAAAGCATCTACTCAGGCGTCAGGTCGGCGAATAAATGGGATGCTTTCCACATCACCGAAAAGCAATTCGAGGCCGCCAAATGACATCTTTTGAACAAGATCTCACCAGAACTCTGTACGAAGTTGCTTTTGAAGCACTGGGCCTGGCGCAACCTGAAGCAATGAGCGAGCTTTCAAATGAAGAAATCGAGGCGCACATCGATAAAGAACTGCAGTTCGACAGCGACCTGGCTGCCTGAGAAGCATGACGGGCTACTGATCGCCGTTGAAATCGAACTGGATAATGATGTTTGGGTTAAGCCATGTCCGCTAATGAAGCTTCCCTGCGGCGCTACCAACTACTCTGCCATTCGAGGCTACTTCGAGCGGCAGAACTTCACTGTCGGCCAAATTCTGTCGATCAAGCACGGAATGCACACGTTCTTATAAATCTTTGTCGACAACCATAGCCAACATCAAGTGAGCCGAAAAATGACACCACAAGAATTTTTGTCAGCACGGATGGCCCTTGATGCCACCCACCCGCAGGATCTGGCGGACCTCCGCAAAGAATTCCTCCGCATGAACAAGCGCCATATTGGCTCTGAAATCATCTGTTACCTGGTTGGAGCAGCTTCTTTAGCGGCTTTAGGCACCCTCTTTAACGACTCGGCGATGGTAGTCGTTGCCAGTATTGTCGCTACAGCACTGGCCCTGGCGTTTCTACTTGCCAACAAGGGAGGTCAGAGAGACTTTGCCAGGGCGACAAAGGCCGTAGGCGTTCAGGATCTTCCGAATAAGTTGACGCTGATCAGCGAGGCAGATCCATCTGTCGGGGTTCAACTTGCCTACTTACTGAATAACCAGAACGAGGAGATTTACCGGTACCAGATTACTGGCCTGTACGACATGGGCCGTAAACAGCGCATTAGCGCACTACAAACTGCACAATAGCAAGGAGCTATGCATGGAACACTTTACCGCCGCCTTTAGCAATTTCGCCAACTTCTCAGGCCGGGCCACCCGGACCCAGTTCTGGATGTTTTTTCTCATCTACATGGTGATCACGGTTGTCCTCGCAGTAATTGAGACTGCTCTCGGGATGCCGGTATTAACGCCTATCTTCGGCTTGGTGCTCCTGATCCCCTCTCTGTCATACGGAGCTCGCCGGCTCCATGACATCGGTCGAAGTGGCTGGTGGCAGCTGTTGATGCTCATTCCAGTGATTGGCCTCATCATTCTGCTGGTCATGTTTGCTCTTCCATCCAAAGAAGAAGCTGCTTCCCAGTTTTCCCCGCAAACCTCCTGAGGTTGCAGTTTGGGTATCCCGTTTAGTCTTGATAAAACCATGAGGAGCAACGAGATGCCCAAAACTGATTCCACTTCCAAGCGAGTATCCGGGGCCTGCCTGCATAGTCCCGGTGAAACAAACTCCCTTCATAACATCCTGCAAGCGATAGCGGACATCTCCGATATAGAGGTGGCGGTGATGGCCGAATCGACCAAACCCATAACCGCAAATTAACGACACGCTATGCCAGGGCTTCGAATTAAATCCGTCCACGATCTGAACCAGATGCGTGAAAACAAAATGATGAGGGATCATGTTGCCTCACGCATCGAGCGTGAAATGGAGGCCGCCAAGCAACACGCAAAGCGACGAGGGCTCGAAAGACGCCCCGCCCAAGCTAAGCCCGAAACCTTGCAGGACCAGTCATTCTGTCCGCTGCCACCCCTGCAACCTGCTGACCGGCTTTACCAGGCCCTGGTGAGCCGCTGGGGACGTTTTTACTCTGGGGGTGAGGTCGTATGGGAGCTGCAGCCGTTTAGCGATTCTGGGTACCGTCTGGACGCTGCACTGGTTAATTTCCGAATAGGTCTTGAACTGCTCCTGACCCCAGTAAACATACTAATACTGACACAGCAGTACCCTAGTGCTAGTATGCATACTGGTATGGGTTTCGTGACCGGACAACTATGAAAATTTCGCACGCGGAAGCTGTAAAGCGTGGCTGGGTGAAGCAAGAAGATGTACCTGCTTCTGCACAAGAGGATAAGCCTCGCCGTGGTGAAATAGAAGGCGAAGAACAGTCCGTTCTCATCGAAGAATTCCGGGCCCGGCATCCCGTTCTTGGTCATCTTCTCATTCACATACCTAATGGTGGTTCCCGGAAGAACGCTTTTGAGGGGTACCGACTCAAGCGCCAAGGCGTAAGGGCTGGCGTTAGCGATCTTCTCCTTCCGGTTGCGAGGGGTGGTTATTTTGGTTTGTGGATTGAATTCAAAGCAGCTCCTCCGAATGATGCCGCAGTTTCCTCCTCTCAGAAGGAGTGGGTCGAACTAATGGCTGAACAAGGATATTTTGCCGAAATCTGCCTGGGGGTTGATGCCGCCATGGATGTTCTGAACAGGTACATGAGTTGGCCAGCAACGACAGCGCGGTTAACAGTCGATTCGTTCTCGCTTGAAGAGCTTTGATTCTTTATGCTGCCCTTGCTACCAGGCAGCCCCCACGTACACGGAGAAAGCTGATGCCCAATACAGTTAGTATTAATGGAACCACGATCATAACCAACGGGAAGAGTGTTCGCGTAGCCGGAGGCCGAATCATCGTAGATGGCCAGGACATTACCCCTGACGTGCCTAATATCGTTGTCAGCGTGCAGGGCGATATTGAGACCGTTACCACAGAGCACGGAGATGTCGTTGTAGAGGGTTCTGTTGGAAAAATTGAATCGAAAAATGGGAATATCCAGTGCCGAGATGTTCAGGGTGATGTGACTTCCAAGAACGGCAATATTTCTTGCGGGACTATTCATGGTGACGCAACCACTAAGAACGGGAATATCCGGTAACCCTATTTGAGGATCGTTATGACAACGCCGAACGATGACGCTATTTCGACACAAAGAGCCGCCTTTCATGCTCGCCTTAAACGAGAGCGAGAGTTCAATGAGGTCATCCTTCCCGAAATCCGAAGGGCCGGAGAGGTCGCCCTCCGTGAGCTTCTTCCGGTTGCTCTGAGTGATACCGGTCAATCGGAAGTAATCGCCAGATTCCTGTTGGGGCTCTACAACGGGACGCGATTCCCCTTCGATCTGAGCGAATTCAGACGATTGGATCGGGAACTGTTCAACAAATGCCAGCGAGTGCTGGCAATGGATTTCCAGCCAGAGAAAGAGGTCCATCAGTTTTTTGATGATGGAAACGATCTCTTCGAATCTATGGCGAGAGCATGGGGCCTATCAGGACATGAGGGCGATTGAAGATGGACCAGCTCTTTGAGGTTCTCGGCAGGCAGGACATCCAGGCTGCGATCATGCTCGGATTCATACTGGGTGTAGCCATCCAATTCTTTCTCGGTTTCCTGACATTACCCTTTGGCCCGGACAAAGCCCGAATCAAGAACCAGGTATCGCTCTTAAACAAGCTCCAGGAAAATGGTTACAGCGCTTACACGCCGCTCTCAACTGATGTGACTGATCTGGCCCTAAACGAGCCGCTGACAGACGATGAGGCGTTTGAGTTGCGGATGGGGAAATACTTTATTGTGGACCCCCAAGGAAACGCTTTGACTAAAATGCTCAACCACTCGACGACGGTTGACCAGATTGCAGAATACCGTCGAGCCAAGTTTCAGGTGATAAAAGGCGGAAAAGATGAGCCGTCTACTTGATTGGGGCAATGACACCTACGCTTTGGAAGTTTTGAACAAATGAAAGATGTTAATGGCATTGGTATGGCTGAGTATTCAGTTGCAAGGGCTAACGGTTTGATTGAGGGCCGCATTTCTCCTCTCACTGATGCCTTGTATTCCGCAGGGGCAGCGCCACTTTCAAGTTGTGAAGGGCATCTTGTTTATCGATCGTGGTTGCAGCGATTCCTTCCCTTTTTATTCCCATTGGTGCCCTTCCGCCCCTTCGTAATGTTCAGCGCATCAGAGCAGTACGCAAAAGCGTTTCAGCACCGCCTGAATCTTCGTAGCGACAATACCTACTGCTGGATGATCAAAGGGCACTTTCATCCGAACGATTACGAGTTGGTTTGGACGGTAGAACCTTTCGATGTGCGATTAAATCGAGAAGAGGTTGATTTGCAGTTAGTTCAAGCCGACATCCAAATTCTCGCTTCAATTGCTGGCCAGGCCGCAGAAGATTGTAAGGCCTCCTCCAAACCAATTTCGAGGGATAATGCAAATGGTTGATTTGGCAAAATATCACCCTCTTCGCTTTGCGCAAACACGCTCTTATGCCAAAAGGGCGGTTTCAGCGCTGCAAAGCATGCCCGGCATGGAGTCCGGAATACCTACCCACGAAGCGTTTCAAGCTGTTGGAAGGCTTGTCCAAGACGGTTATAACGAAGCGCTAGAAGACATTCCGTTTGAAGACCGTCCTTTGGGCACGCAGCTGGCTATGAAGGAGATCAGCTATACGCTGACATACGCCATGTTTTGCAAGTCGGGGCGAAACATCTTCGATATCGATGCTGCTTTGGTTGAAATGTTCCATCACACCGAAGTCGGCGACATCCCTTTGTCGACAATACAAACACCCTTCGACAATCTCTATCTCCATTTTGGTCCGCAGGACAGCTTGTCAATGTTTGGCGGCGAGTATGTTGTCGAGGGTGCCTATGTCGATTTCCGGACTGAACTTCTACAGGTGTGGCTCGCAACTCGCCGGGTAGATGGCCAGCGCCCTCATATCGTTACAGTACCAGACCGTTACTACTACCTGCCTATTCCGCTCGACAGTGAGGACCTGACCGTAGGGGAAGCTTTGGCACTGGCTATCGAGAATGAGGTAAAGGCTCAGGAGCCCTCTGAGGGCTGGCAAGAGGCGTTTGCGACAGTGGCATCCGAGGCCCGAGAACAGGGAATCCACCTCACCAGCAACCGTGAGAGATCCTCTGAGCAGGCCAAGGCAGAAGTGATCGAGGGTTCTGAAACATTCCTGAGTGCGATGAACCTGGTTCTGAATAGCCTTTGTTACCTGACAGCTTACCAGGAAGACATTCAGGCTGAATGGCCTGGTGATGCGCCTGCCTCACTGAAGGAAAAGGCCGATCATGGCAAGACGCCGAAAGAACGGCGCAGGGCTGAATCAAAATTGCTGCCAATGGGCTTCACTAAAGTCCGGTTCTGTCGTGCTGCTCAAGGGGCCAGTTCGCAGAACGCATTATCCACAGACAGCTTATCGGTACGGGCCCACTGGCGCAGGGGGCACTGGCGAAATCAGCCCATGGGTCCACGGGACAAAAGAACGCATCAACTGAAGTGGATTCGTCCCACTTATGTCGGAAAGGGTGAGGCTAAGGCCATTTCTGGCCACCTCTACTCTGTGAATAAATCATCTGACTGACTAGGCGGGTAGCTAGTTTTGGCTGAAGCCGTGAATGCAGTTCGCTACCACTCGATCATTGATGTCCCGCTTGCTCGGCCTGCCGGAATGTCAGTGCCTTTGCTGTGTATCGAAGGTCGAGATGGCAGCGTGTGGGTCAGTCAAAGCGCCTTTCTCTACAGTCGAGCGCTCCAGCGACGCGGGTTTTCAGTAGATAAAATCCAGAAGTGTATGCGGGCGATTGGGCTATTGAGTGATTTCGCTCAGGCAACTGTCCCTCTGTCTCGCCAGGTATCCCAGAGTGGAGCACAAAAGCTTCTGGAAGAGTTTGCTGAGGCGCGATTATTCGGAACCATTTCGCCAGACGGTTCTGATCCTATGGGGTTGTACTGGAAGCCGGTTTCATTCAGTACGGCTGACTACGACTGTGTTTTGATTGCAGAATTTGGTGAATGGCTGGCTAGCCACCACAGCTACAGGGCGGGTACAACCTGGGAGTCTCGATTTATCGGGCAGATTCTCGAAAGCCAGAGAACAAGCAAACGCCTTTCTCACTCGATGTTCTTGCACCTCAAAAATTCTGTGAAGGGCAAAGCCTATAATCAGTCGTCCTCAATTTGGTCATTCCGACGGGCTGATCGTCGACACCGTAGAGCCGAGCGCAGTAAGAATACGCCTAACAGCTTTCCACCTGCACAGATTAATCCTTTGATTCAGGCCTCCTACAGTATCCGTGATCAGCTTCTTTTCCTGCTGCTCGCTTACGGTGGCCCACGAGTCAGCGAGGCACTGCACCTGTACGTGAGTGACGTTATTGGCGTTGACCATAAAGGTTGCGCGATTGTTCGCCTGGCTCATCCAGAGGAGGCCCGCATCCAGTGGTCGCATGGAGGCAAACAGCGCAGTGGTATGCGTGCAGAATTCCTTCGTGAGCGGTATGGGCTGGTGCCTCGCACGCGACTGGGAAAAACAGACCCAATGAGACTTGGCTGGAAAGGCATGGACCTTGACCGTGAGGGCCATGGCTATATCCAGTGGTTGAGTGCAGAGGCAGGGCAAGCCTTCTGGCGCTTGCATGTGGAATACATGAAGCTGGTTCGGGGTATTGTGCCGGATAGCCATCCCTATTACTTCGTGAACATCAGTCCCGACTACTTTGGGTCTCCGTTGAAGCTCAACAACTTCAACAATCAGTTCTACCAGACTGTGCGACGCATCGGGCTTGAACCTTCAGACCAAGGGGTTAACCCGCACGGCCTGCGGCACTTCTACGGATACATGCTCGCAAACGTTCTAAAGGTAGCTCCCGAGGTTGCCCAGGAGGCTTTCAGGCACGCCAGTTTGGATTCGACAATGGTTTACTACCGGCTAACTCCAGGTACGGTTCGGGCATCGCTAGAGGAAGCCGGACAAGCTGCCTCCGGCCTGGTCATCAGCACAACCGGGGGTAGCCTTTCTGATTTAAGGCCAGCTTTATGAAGTATCTCTATGTGGTAGGTGAGGCAGACCAGGTGGTAGACGGCTTTCCTGTCTATCTTAACCGGCGCGATGAGGACCGGTTTGGCCTTGTCCGGTGCCTTACCGTTTCTGATCTGATTCGTTATGCCAAAGAATCCCAGTTGGGCGCTTATCACGCATGGCTTGATATGCAGATCGAGCGGGGAAAACCTACAGCATTTCAGGGTGCGAAATCCGACCACTACCTCAAACAATTACCCGATGACAAAAGGGTCATTGTTCAGGGCGCTATAGCGCGTAACGATAGCTCAGAACTACTCAACTGCCTTGATCTGCTGCGGTTTTCAAGCTACGAAGACTTCATTGCCACTGTTGAAGTTCAAGCGCATCGAGAAAAGGTCGTTATCAAAGCGATTGAACACCTGCACGCCAACAAGGTCGAGCCGACGGCAATACTCGATGTTCTCCTGTCACTAAGTTGCGTGTTCCCTGATTCCGGGCCTTTGCCAAGGCACATAGAGACACTGCTTCAATCGGCAGCCAAATACCGGAAGTTCCTGCGACCCCAGATAAACGCATTTGCATCGTACCTGGCTGGGCATGGTTTTCTGCTTTATCCAACGAAGTTCCGTGATAAAAACGTTGGAACAGCACTCCAGCCATCCCGCTATAAACCGCTTTCAGGACCACAATTTGATATCCATCAGTGGTTCGTGGACAGCTTGCGTGATGTACAAAATCTGAAAGGTGATCAACTGCGTTGGGCCAGCACGATGATGTGGTACCTCATTAAGATCACAAACGCCACAGAACCCGCCCACTTAACCCCTAAGATAATGCGCCTTGCATTGGAACGAACAGTTCCAGAACCGCACGACCGGGGCGCAGGCTCGCGCCATACACGATCCGTACTCAAGAAAATCGTTGAAACATATTCGTTGTTTCTGGACACCTTTAACCCAGCGGCCACCGCTGATCTTAATGTGTCTGCATTCGTTTCGTTAATCGCTGCACCGAGGCCCCAGGAACGACAGGCAGAGGATTTCAAGTGGCTTCAAGCCAAGAGGCCCGACCTGGTTGAATGGAGGGAGTTGGCAGCCGCGTGGCGAGCTTCGGGCAAGGTCCGTGTATCAAATACTGCTATTTATGGACTGAACCACTTCCTGGACTTCTTGGTGCAGCGACAGCCCCCCATTCTGAGTCCACGGGACTTCACCCGGAAGCACTTTGTAAGTGAGGCTGACTACGGAGACCCGCAAACCTTGTGGGGTTATGTTCTGGGGCTTACGCATAAACACAGCCCAGAGCAGGCTATTGGGCAGGCAACGAAAAATCGTGTTTTAGCTAGCGCCCAGGAACTGCTTGAATTCTTTGCCGATCAGGTGGTGATCAAGGGCAACCCTGAATACATTGTTCCGATAACAACCAAAGACCGAATGGACTGGGGTTTAACAACAGGGAAGTCTGTTCGCCAGGCCTTGCCTGTCCGTCTCCTGAACCGCATGAAGCAGGTGATCCTTTCTCCAGATGCAAAGGGGCATCCTACCTTCGCATGGGCAAAGCAGGAATCTTCAGACTGGGTTCAGGTTGTTAATCGTGATACGGGTCGCGTGGAAACCGTTTATTACCCAGGTCGAGCAATCCTGCTCTATTTGCTTCTGGCAACTCCTTTGCGCAGTTTCCAGGCTCGGTGGCTGGACTCCGGCGAACTTGATGCGCAGATTTACTCCTCGGTTGAGCAAAAAATGGTTCGCAACCCGTCCCCACACGCGATCAAGGGCAAGGCAGATGGTGTGCTCAGATCTATGCCTCTGGACTACGGCGAGGGTGAATACCTTGGTCTATGGATAAATACCAATAAAACCGGAATCTATGAACCCGGAAAAATACAGGGGTACGGGATTCCGTGGTGTGATGAAACGGTTCAGTCGCTGATTCAAGAGATGCAGGGCTGGCACCGTAAATACTATGGCGTTGGCGCGAGCATACACCCACCCCTTGTGAAGCTTTACGAGGGGGAGAAGCGAGGCCTCACCGAACGCATCTTCAAAATGATGCCTGAGTTTGTTCCTCTTTTTCGAGATCCGGGGTCATCGCCTAAGCGCAGTCAGGACCATCCGATATCGTCCTGGCGGCTGAGGTGTTTCTTCGCCCAGGTTCTGGCCGAAACGGAACTTCAATTTCGTGAAGAAGGGGAGCGACTTTCCTTAGTTGATTGGCAGGATGCAGACGCCAAAGCCTCAGCCGCGCCAGGTGTGATTGTTCAGCCCACAAAGGTCACCCCCAAGGTTGACCTGCATACACTTCGGGTAACCGGTATCACGGCCCTGATCGATGCCGGAGTTCCAGCTCACATTGTCAGTGAGTTCGTGGCCGGGCATGCCAGTGTCATTATGACACTCTATTACCACCATCACGGCCCAACCAAGGTGCGCGAGATCCTAAGCAGGGCCTATGACAACTTGAACAGCGAAGATTTCGATCTGGACGGGCTGACCACACTCTACGACAACCGGCCAGACGAAGCTGCTCGCTACTTCCTGACCCAGGATGGAACGGCACCTGGCAACACGGCCTTCACAACCCTCAAAAGCAACCAAGGCGTTGCAACAGTCTCACATTCAGGCATTTGCCCCGGTGCAAACTGTGACGAAGGTGGCCCACTGCTTGAAGGGAAAACCACCCCTGTTCCTGGTGGCCCCGGCAATTGCGGACAATGCAGATTCTGGATAACAGGCCCCGCTTTTTTGGTAGGCCAGGTCATGGAAGCCAACTCTCTGATGTATCACATCAGAGACAAGGCCGAAGAGCTGAAAGAGATCCGAGAGGCCGCCAAGCGAGCCCGCTTGAACCATGAGCCGGTTGGGCGAATCAATTTACTGGCAGGCAGGGCCGAAAAGGCTGAACGTGAATTAACGAGCCAGCTGACAGAATGGGGAGCTCGGTACCGGTATATCGTTGTCTCGAATCAACTGCTTGATGATTGGCAGAGTTCAGGGTCATCAGCCCGGCCCACAAACGCGCTGGTGAGCTCTGCTGACGCGTCCGAGCTTCGGGCGATCGCCAGAAAGGTCTCGAATCTTGAGATGCTTCATTCGATCGGTGTCCAATCCCAGATATTCCCGGAAATGAGCGTGTCACCTGGCTCCATAGCAGAGCTTGAGCTTACGATTGCCCAGATACTGGCCCGAAATAATATGGATGGGCTTCTTCTCAGGTTGTCCAAATCAGAACGCCTTTCCGCCTGTAATCTGTTTGCAGAAACCATTCTCGACTTGACTGGCGGTGATGACCAAACAATCAACAACATCCTTGACGGCTCCCTCAGCCTTTCTGCCTTGAACGGGTGGCATGAGCAGGCTGAGCAATTGATTCATCACTGCATTGCAAAGGCTGAACCGAAGGGACTCATATTCAGGGGCGAACCTGCATGACAACGGAAATCGATACCTCGGCGAAATCGCTTTATCAGACCTTGCTTGAGAATGCGTCGAGCCCTCGCTTTAAGACCTCTCTGGAGCGGGTTTCTACGGCGTGTGACGTACTTGAGCGTCAAGGTGCGCCTATCACCATAGCAGGCGTAGGGCATCACTGTGAGGGCGTGTATGGCGGACCAAAAATTCAAAGCATCAGGAATAGCAAAAATGGGCTGGCACTCTATATCCAGAAAAGGTCAGCAGAACAAACCGGCACAAAGCCCAAGACGAAGACGGGTGGATATCGACCTACCATCGAGAATGAGTCGGTTAGAGCTTATGTGTCGACCCTGGAAGTGCAACTGGATCAGGCCAACCGAGAACTGAGGCGCATGAGGGAGGGTATTCGACAATTACAGCCCCTTGACCCCCAGGGTATCGGAAATATCCTTGAGGACCATTTGAGACCCCTTCCAGAGACGGCCGCAAAGATCACCCAGACAGAAAGAAACGATCTTGTCCAGTTTCTCGACCCGGAACGATTAGCATCCTGTGGCATTAAGGAAATTGACGGTGAACTGGAGTTTGCCAGTGGGTTGGTCTTACTCCAAAGGGATGGGCTGGCTCTCATAAGACGGTTGACTACCGATACGACTGAGTGACCGTCACTACCGGTACTACTGAATACTATTAGTATGTTTTCTCCGGAGTAAAGAAGAAATGGATGGCTGGCAGTATCACGGTAAAACGCTATCTGGCTTCAAGAAAGACCGGGAAAAGCAGCTGCTATTTTGCCGACGCGGGTGGTTACTCTTTAGGATCTCCAATGAACAGGTCCGCGAAAGCCTGGATGACGTGGTCGCGGCTGTCGAAGAAGCGATGACGTTTCAGCTTCGTCGCGAGGTCCAGCTCTACCAGCTGCCAAAAGGCTGGTCGCGCATTATTCAGGAGGATCAAGATAAGCCAGGTGAATGACTAGCCCGGTGTTTTAAATCAACACCCCGCTCCACAGCCAGCGCGACGGCCTCCCGATGTTGCTCTACCGTGCAAACATCATCAATGTCGACACCCACCTGCCAGAAGATCTCTCCATAAGTTCTACGTCCAATGTCTGTGTAGCTGATGATTCCGTCCGAATTGCCCTGGTACCAGATGGAACTCAGATCTTGCACTGACATATTCATCATGAGGAAACCCTCCCTATTGATCGACCAGTTGCATTTTCGGGGCCCGCGATACGATCAAATAAAGATACGGGCACAGGGCGACAGAATTATGAATCGAATAGGACACCATGCAACCGGGGCGATCTCCGGGGTCGGCGTAGCGACGTACTTGGGCCTGTTGCAGCCTGACAGCGTTCTGGCTGGCGGAATCTGCGTTTTGGCAGGGTGGCACGGGGGCGTGTTCCCGGATGCCGTAGAACACATCAGAGGCCGCTACTGGATAACCCATCGAACGGTAACCCACTGGGTTCCGTTATGGGTGGCCCTAGCGGTCTGGCTTCTAATGAATCCGTATAGCAGTTCGCTCCCATACGCAGAGCTTACCTACCCCACCCTTCTGGGATTCGCCATCGGCGGGTTAACCCACCTGGTGTTCGATTGGCCCAACCCAACCGGTATCCCGTGGATTCATCCATGGAAGCTCCATTCGTTGAGGCTCTGGAAATCCGGTCGGGCCGACCTTCTTCTGGTTGTGCTCTGGGGAGCCGCAATCAGTTCCGTAACAATCACACAAGCCTGAGCAGGTAATATGCAAATGACTTCAAACAACAAAGGTTTTCACCACACCTTTTCGATGCAGTCCAAACTGGCAACCTACTTTGGCACAAAGCCAGTAACCAAAGCGGATCTTGAAACGTTCAAAGATGTTGCCGGCGTGAAATCATGGGTCTCCAAAAGCGCAATGGTTTCGCTGGCCATAGCTGCGATCTGCATTCTGATTGGCGACCTTGATCTCGTGGCTGGCTTCGCAGTAGTTTTCAGCTTCGTCGTTTTCTACACTCATCTATCCCGGATGTCCGGGTTCACCCTTCAGACCAGACCCATTAATCTCGATAATATCCCGAACGAAGTCTTGGCCAGGGCCAGGAAATCGGATGCTACGGCAAACGAACTGGTTCAGTTGCTCGCCCAACAAGACAACACGATATATGAGTTTCAAGTTGATGCGCTCATGGATGTCGACCGGCGACACGAGCGAGAGCAGTTGCTCGACTCAATCAAGTCGAAGCTTGGTGGTGCTGATCAGGAAGGTGAAGGCTCCCTCAAGCATTGAGAGCTGCAACCGCTCCTGAATGCTGTCGGAACGCTTCGAATTTGCAGAAAAAAAGCATCATCCCTGACCAACTGCTGAAAGCCTGGCAATAAACTGATCAGGTAATGGGTTCACAGCGTCAGAGGTCTCGAATGAACGAATACTGGTCGATATATCCAAGGTATGGCAATTTCGGTGTTGAGCTGTACCTGCGCATGACCAGGGAGCAGAAAACGACTTTCAACGTCCTGGTAGCGCAAACCGAAATAGATCAAACAACGGCAATCACCCTCGAAAAGCTTCGTGGCCGATTAGAGTCTGAAGCGTCCTCCCCCGAGCGAGAAATGAAGATCTGGCAGTCCTGCTACCGGAATTGGGATCTGGCCAAAGCCATGCTACTGGAAAGAATGACCCCTCGTGAAAAGCATCTTGCGGCTCTGCTTACCAGCAACGCCAGCTGGCACCCACAGGCGGCTTCTGCGCCCGATTTCAAGGGTGAAGCCACCGTTATGCCAGAGCCCTTGTGGCATCAGGCATGGTTAAAAAATGGCCGGTTCCCGCTTGATCAAGGAAATCAGCCACTAAACGATGAAATCCTTGAAGTTATCAACGAAAACTGTGGATAAGTTCTTGCAGCAAACGATTCTGTGGATAATTCAGATCCTCTCTGCAACCATTTGAAGAGCGACCCCCATGAGCAAGCGTTCACTCAGCCTTCCACCGGAAATTGCAAAGTTCGATTATCACTCCCAGCTTGGTTATGTTGCCTTACGGGCATTCTTTAAGGTGTGCGATGACTGGAACACAACGTTCGCTGAACAGTGCAAATTATTGAAGGTTGGTCTGATCGAGCTGGAACAACTCAGAAAGCTGCCCGCGAAGCCCTTGGAAACCGAGAAGTTGATTCGAATCCGTTATTACGTGCTGATCTACAAGGAAACGGCTAAACGCGCTGGCAGCGTGGACAAAGCGCACCGTGAAATCCGGATGGCACGCACTGGCCAGCCCTTCCTCGGGAAGCCACCGATTCATCTGCTGATTAATGGCGGGATGGATGGTATAGCTGCGGCGTGCAAAGCACTCACTGGCCGTGTTCCGGAGCTTCCGGATTATGTACGGAAGGCCTCGTAAACAAAGCCGAACCGTCCGAAACTAATCCACCAAACACGCCTTCTTTCAGTTGGAGGAACGTTCAACAAAGCTGCCGGAACAAATAGAGCTCATGACACTTCCGTATGTTCAGGGGATTGCGCGGAAGGACGCGCAGACGGCTTAGGATCTGAGCCGCCCTTGAAGCTTCGAGTTAGTAGGTTCATCAGATCAGTTTTGGACATGGTCTGAACATTATGATGGAGTTGGTCTATGGCCATGTCCGCTACCCAGAAAACCTCGTCTCCAGTTAAAGCGATGAACTGCTTTTTGCCCGGTTTCGAGAGGTCTAATCGCAACCCTCCCCCACTCTGCCACTGCAGCTGATAGCTCTTGTTCTTGTGTTCGCCGTGATACTTGAACTCAACCTGGGGCAATATTCGTAACAGGCATGCACAAAAGCGTGGCAGCTCAACAGAGCTGACCTGTACCGTGGTCTTTTCGTCCCAATTGGCCTCGCGATTTAACACGGGAGCCAGCTCCAGGTTCAAGGTTCGATCCTTGCCTCCACGAGTCGATACCTTCTGGACAGTACAGGCTACCTGGGGCCGGAAAAACTTCAGGGCCTCGCCAAACTGGCCATCCGGGCTTGCTGGTTGTCTTTGCATAATGTGACGCCATCCGGAGTTTCTGGAAAAAGATGGTGCATGAATATCAACGCCAATGAGCGTCGCTGCCGGGAAGTTGTGCTGGGGCAAAAACAGCACCTTCTTTACCAACAGGCCTGCACCTACTTAGACACAATGACATGAAACCACAAAACGCAATGAGATCCAGATGATCGAACTAACATTTCAGCTTATTTTGGAATTTCTCTGGCTTGCCATGTATATCATCGCGCCAGCCCTTTTCCTGTATGTGGCCAATGAAGCATGGTACCGAGGGTTTCACCAGCATACACGCCGGGTTGAGCTGTCTACCGGGCTTGTCGGTGTCCCAGTACACGAACTGTCGCACGCTATTATCGCGAAGCTGTTCGGCATGAAGATTATTGAACTGGCCCTCTACAGGCCTGACACGCAATCCCGAACCCTTGGGTATGTAAACTACAGCTATCAACCGGGACATGCTTGGCATTCGATCGGACGATTTTTCGTGGGCATCGCACCACTGATCGGTGGAAGCCTGGCTGTTCTAACCCTATTTCATTTGACGGGCCTGCCTACGCTCACCCAGTACGTTACTCGTCCGGACTTAGGGTTTTTTGTAGGGTTGGCAGGTTGGCTGAGAGATCTGGCGACCACAATTGACACACCAGCACAGATCGGAGCGCTTGTGTTGTCCATCATGATCGGTACGCACGCGAGTCCTAGCCGCTCAGATATGACAGGTGCTGCTTCTGGGCTAATTAGTGTTTTGATTGTGTATCTGATCTATCGGATCTTAACGCTGGCTATGCCGGAGCTCGCTGATCGGTTCATCTACCCGTATTTCAATCTTGATTCAGGCGCAATGGATCTGGCCGCCTTGATTACTCAGATGGCAGCACTAGGCGCAATTGCCTCAGGCCTGCTGGCTGCGCTTTCGTTCGCTTTTGCTCTCAAGCGCAAGTCCTCTGTCAACGATCAAGTTCCGTCTGGTTAATTAAACCGCACCCACTCCACCGAAACGCCCAAATGAAACGGACATACTTCTGGCAATTAGCGACCCGTGGATTATTAAGAGACAGGAGAGCCCCATAATGATGAACCCTAAACTGTATGTTGAGGCGATAGCGGTCCCCATGCTTCCACGGGTTCACAACCCCTGGGCGCAAACTTGCCCAATGGAGGTTGGATATACCGGTGCCGAAGACCGCAAGCAAAGGCTTGTAGCTCATCTCGATTGCCCCGAGCCGGAGTTGATCTTGGTTGGTAACGCTGCTGGCTATCAGGAAACACGATTCACTGGCATTCCATTCACAAGCGAGAAAGTAATTCTCGACGGACTCGTGCCCCGCGTAACCCTTCCAAGCGGCACAACCCGCCTGTCCAAGCTCCATGAGCCCTTGCACGAGCAAATGGCCGAAATAGTGTGGAAGGCGCTCCACGAACACGGGATCGCCCACAAAACCGTCCTCTGTAACGCGGTGCCCTGGCACCCGGAAGGCGAGAAAGGAAGTAAATCGAACCGGAGCCCCACAACCAGAGAGATTCAGTTGGGACGAATCTATCTTCATTCCCTGCTCGACATGTACCCAAATGTCCCTATAGCTGCGGTTGGCGCTGTAGCTGAAACATCCCTGGCGGACCTGGGTGCCCATTTCAACATCCTGAAAGATCCCAGCGTGTTCGGGTACCAGGCTTTCAACGAATCCATCGAGCAGCTGCTGCTTTAGCATTGCATTCCCAATAGACGTGGCATCATCAGTCTGCGTTTAAGGGGTGGGGCCGCATCGGGAAAGCTTCATTGAGGTAAATGACAGGCACACGTAACCGGCAACTCCAAGTTTGATAGAGGTACAAATGGAAAAACACACAACTGTTTCACGCCTTCTAAATCAGTATGTTGGGAAGTCGCAGCAGAAGGTTGTGGCTCTAATGTTTGGTGACGGAATAAACGCCATTCCAGATGATGTCGCATCCTCCAAGCTTCGGTACGCCCGTGTCAGTACAGGGAAGGATCATGATCTCACCGACCTGGTAGACGCAGATTGCGTCATCATCGATTTCTTCACTACGGACAATCGGGCTATATCAGCCCTTAAAGACTTCCTGTACTCCATTCAGAGCAACAAGGACTACTTGATCATAACCGAGGCTACTGACAGCTTTGGCTCCGAAATCGTTGAGCTTCTGGAGTCGTTTCGTCCCAGATTAATCGTCACATCTAACCGCATGGGCAAGTGCGCTTAAAAACGAGGATTTCATGCAAGGAATCAGGTTTAGGAAATACATTCGGAAAGGTTTCTTCGATCTCAACTTATTCGCCTCAGACCTTGTCATATCGATTCGCCACGATGGCTGCACCAGTGCTACGCCAGAGCTGATCCATGAGTGTTTTGAGTCCGCGCAATTGCTTGGTTGGGCGGAAGAGGGTCAGAACTATCGTCTTGAAACCGCAGAAGGCTGCTTCGGTCTGTACTGCCACGCTATGGGGTTGATTGGTTCGCGCATTGAACCGAGATCGACAGAAGAAGCAGGTTCGTTTTACCGTGACGATTCGTGGGTTGATGAATCATGGCCCACGGTTGAGGCGGTTGTTAACCACCTGAATTATCAGATGGCACGGGCACTTGCTATCGATACTGATGACCTGACCCATTATGAAGCTCCCGGTGACCCCGGTTGGGGGAAAGTCCAAACATTCATCCAGTCTGCCTTGGGGACAACGACGAACCACGCTCAACAGTCCGCAGTTGTTTACAAGATATCCTGACCCCGCGTATAGCCCCCGCCCTTTCGCGGGGAGCTTGCATTTTCAAAGCTCGTGAGACACTGAAAGTAGATAAAACGCCAAAGAAGGAAACACAATGAAAAACCTGACTACGACATCGCGCCGCTTAACCCAGACGTTGCTTCTGATGACTGCAGCTGCCCTTTTTGCAGGGTGCGCTAGCCAACCCAGATCCCAAGCGTACATGCTGAATGAGACGCTGGGTGGGCATCGCGTGAACGATGAAGCAAGCAACGAAGATCACCAGAAAGGCTCACCGGTTGTTAAACACGGAATCTTGGTTGCCGGCAGCGCAGCTGGCGGAACTGCTGGTCTTGGCCTGACAGGTCTTAGCTATGAAGGACTGACCGCTTCGTTGATTACTGCAGCTTTGGACATTGTGACCCCGAAAACCTACGAAAAGACCTGGATCGTTGGTCGAATTCCTGTCACTGATGCAGAGAATCCTTACGACTTGCACGCCGAAATATTCGATTCTTATGACCAGGCAACGCGACAGACGCTAGACCAGTGGGGATTAGAGTATGAAGCCTTCGCCCTGAAGGAGCCGCTTAAACGGAGTCCAGATCTCGATATTGGCGATATCTTTGAGGCCAAGCTCTATCTGATCAACGCCCCGGAAGCTAACTGCACATTCCGCACCGACGATACTGGACGACAGAACAGTAATTGCGCCGTCGTTGTGCGTGCCGGCGGTCTCGAAACTGGAATTGCGCCGATGGGACATGCTCATGCAGGTCAGGAGGTATGGAGCATCGATTCGGGTGAATACCACAACGTGCGATTCCTCATGGATGAAGCGCAACTGCCGACGATGGAGCTCCACAAATCGATCTCTGAAAAACTCCCTGAATGGGCCTTTATGTTCATGCCCGATTCGCCAAATTATCTGGTCGTGAACAACGAGGGTAAGGCCAAGGGATACCCATACTTCCTGAGATCTGGCGAAGAGCTTCACTTTGTAACTCCCGACAAAGCTCAAGAATAACCACCTGCCCTGCCCTAACTCCCGAGAGGTTTACAACCTTTCGGGCCACCTAGCGCGCCAGTCATGACTCAACGTAAGCCGGAATAGGTACGGGACAGTATGATGAAGCATAGACACACTCTGCACGTCATTGTAATTACAGCCATAACGGCAGCCATGATCGGTTTATCCACTGCAGACCCGGAATGCACGGTACTGCCGGCATACGCCACAAATCAAATGATCAAGATCGAGACAATAAAATTGCTGGCGGAACACACCCAGGACAGAGTTGAAATCAATGGTCGCTCACAATTGAAGGACTCTCAGCTCGATGAGGAAATTCGACGTCGCGCTTATGGGTATACCAACGCCAACGAAATCGCAATTCATAGGTCGGACAAAGCGGTAAGGGTCTGCCTAGCCACCGCGCTTAACTCGACTCTTCCGGGTCAAGGAGAAAATCAATGAGGTTACTTACAACACTGGTTATCGGAGCAGTCCTTGGGGTTGCGATCCTCAGCCAGAACCCAGAAATGATGCCTCTGATGCAGGATATCTTCGCCATTATCCGTGACCAGGTGTAAGACATGCAGAAGATCAATCTGACATCCATTGAATTTGTTCTTCCAGCAACCGTTGCGATGGCATTCATAGGAATGTACTTGAACTTCCTGGTTATCCAATACGGCCCGGAAACGATGGCGCTGTCAGCGTTGATCTACGGCCCGTTTTCCAAGGGGGCCGGCGCAACTGGCTTTATGCTGCTGGGTATAAGCTTCTTCCTTGCCCTGGCTCACCGCTGGATTAAAGGCGGGGTGTTCCTGATCCTGGGAGCTGCCCTACTCTACTTCAGTTATGGGATTTCGCTTGAAATGGCGCTTGTATCCCGCCCGGCGCAGATCCCAAGCATGATTGCTGCCGATCTAGGGTGCTATCCGAATCATTTGATAGGCGTGCTGAAGGAACTTGAGATCCCTCTCGCCGAAGCAACCAAACTGTGCCAGGAGGGATGACCATGGTCAGGAGTGCTGAGCACATCCCCGAGGAAGTTCGAGGCCTTTTGAGTGAGTCACGCTTTGGTATCACATTCCCCTGCCCTACGGGCTGCCAGATGCGTTTCGTACAGAACGGAAAAGATCTGGGACAGTTCTACGCCTATAGCCAGTGGGGAGGGAAGCTGGCGGCTGTCCACGCAGCCATTTCGAGAAATCAACAATTACGGGCGCTGTACAAGCGCAACAAATCCGGGCGGCCAAGAGTTCGTAAACATACCTCAAGCCGAAGCAATACCGGTGTGCGGGGCGTCTCTAAAAATACCTATTTCGATAAGCGACGAAATCGTTATTACGCCCGCTATATGGCGTCATGGCGCAAGAATAACGAGAACCGTTCAAAGGGCTTTCACCTTGCAGCGGATGCCTCTACAGACCAGCATCTTCATGCTTTGCGCTCCGCTGTTGCCTTCCGGCAAGACTGGGAGGTTCATGGTGACTCATTTGATCCAGCCCGATTCCAATCTTGGAAGCAGAAGCGGCTTTACGAGTCTGGGTGCCCGGATCTCCCGTCCGGGTTCTGGGCATGATTATGAGCAATGTTGGACAGACTCTTAGTGAAGATGCCTTGGATGAGATAGATCTGTTCCTGGATCGCGTCGACGAACTCTTAGCTTTGGAATGCAACGCCACTACAGATCTGATTTCCTATGAGCTTGAACGCGAGGGCATTCTCCACCAGCGTATGTGTGGAGCTGCAAAGCAGACCTCCTCAGGCGATACCGTGTTTCCACACTGCTGGATACAGCTCGCTGACGGCCAGATCCTGGACGTTCGCCTGAGAATGTACTTCCCCTACTGCGAAGACGCTCCGCATGGGCGTTTTGAACCACCCGTCGACTCCTATGTTTATACTGGCCATGTGAATCCTGAAGACCGCATTGAAGAATCCCTATTGATATCGCTGAGTGACTGAACCTGGCAAAAAGTTGCGCATGCGCAACTTCCCTACCCTATTGTGAAATTCGGCCAGTCCCATACAAAGTTGCGCATGCGCAACTTTTTTTACGTCCCGACATTGCTTTCCCCTTCTCATTTCCCAGTGTAAAAGCTCAAATGCGTCCCGACATTGCTCTGGACCGGGGCCATTTGTAGACCAAAAAAAGGAAAAGCGTCCCGACATTGATGACACACCGACCAAAACACGTCCCGACATTGCTTTATTAGATCCTCAATTAGCCCCCCATGCGAGCTACCAGAAGCTAGTATTTTCCGTGCAATTGCTGGCATTAACTAGAATAAAACATTGAATAAACATAAGGATAGGCGGGTCTCTCGCGGTTCAGCTAAGCGTCCCGACATTGCTATGCAAATAAACAGAACCTTCCGCACCAAGAAGATGGGGCAACGGCCCCTGGCATTGCCCTGGAAACTTCTCCCAGAAAAGCACTATCACCATTAAAAGCTAGAAAAAACAGGCGGTTTCGGGTTGATCCGCTAAATTGGAACCTATGCACTGGGCTACATGATAGCCGGGTGCCATCAAAAGCGTCCCGACATTGCCCTAATGCGTCCCGACATTGGTAACGCTTATTTTCAGGAAAAAAAAGGACCTAAAAACAAAGACATAGAACGATATCGCTTGGACAACAAAAAAGCGTCCCGACATTGCTCTGCCTGTTGATAACCTAGTTATCCACACGTCCCGACATTGAAAATTCACGTCCCGACATTGGAAAAAATCGTCCCGACACTGCTTGAAGCCGTCCCGACATTGGAAAAACAGGAAAAAAAGCTATACAGAATAACAACCTACAGAGCTGTAATAGTAAGTATAAAGTTAAGAGATAAAAGAAAGGCTGCTTTATTGGACTGAACAGATAAAGCCCTCATTGCAACTCGATCCTATCGATCTGCCCTATACGCACAAAGCAATGAAGGAAAAACACCCGGTACATCCGACGTAAAAAAACACGCACCTGGAACACAAACACAGAAAAATATGGTAGGGCCATGTTTAAGTGAGAAATGCAAGCAGTGATGGTGAAATGCCGCCACTTATGTAGCCGATGCATAGGCAAAGACGGTAACCGCCCCTATCAGAAAACGAATGATGGTTAAGAAGCCTGGCAATAGACGAATGAAGGAAAAAGCCCTACTTGACGGACGCTCAAACAATGTCCAAAATCACCGTGATCCAAAATCAGGTGTATGGTAATGACGGCAGAAAACCCGCGAAGCAAGCCAACAAAAAAGATAAGCAGCTTTGTAATTCCGAAGCAGCTCAGAGATAACGTTGAGCTGGTGCTTCAATACCTTGAGCGGGACACTCACCTTTCTGCAGCCGACAGAAATTTTATTCGTTGCTTGATAGAAACATCCTACCACCATAAGGCGGACGACCTAACCAGTGACGTCACATTCACCTACATTGATCTCCAGTCCAAGCTCAAAGCTGCGAAGCAAGGGGCTACGCGCCCCACCATTATGGAGCGAGCAAAAACTCTCGTTGATTACGGGATTCTAAAATCACGCTCAATCTACAATGAAGGTGGTGGGCGGCCCGTGCAGTTCTTTTATCTAAGTGACATTCATCGCGCCGACTTTCGAAGCACCCTTCAAGAAGCTGCAGATCAGACAATGGGCGGTCGAGTGCCCAACGGAACAACCTTTCGTGCAGCCCTCAAGCGCCTGGCGAACAACAACAGCGCTCCCCTATTCCTCAAAGGCGATAACCCGGTCACTGCGCGAACCGATACGTTGTTCTGTGGTTTGCTGGATAAGAGCATGCGGATCTCCCAAGGCGAGCAAATCAATGGCAACCGCATTACTTCGTCGACAACGATTAAGAAATGCAAAGTTGTCGTGCAATCCACCACGCTGACCAAAGAAGGTTCAGAACTGGTGTGCCTTGCCGACCAGCGTGTAATGAGAGCGCTGACTTCAGAGTGCATTGCGTTAATTGAGCGCCAGATACAGAAGCTAATTGAAGACCAGGCCGGCAGCCAGCGTGCCCTTACCCATGAGACTCAAGATTTGTTGATTGACGTTGATGCCGCAGGCAACCACGCCGTTACACAGCAAGTTCAAGATCAACAGATCGACATCGAACGCGTGTACTCGATGATCCCAAATGAATTCTTCATTGATGTCACTGCTTTGGCCAAGCTCATGGGTTACAAAACGCCCTCAGCAGGTTCTGTTCGAGAACCAATCAATAAGGCTCTCAGACGCCTTAGTGATACCAACTTCACGATCCATATAACCCACCCGGAATCTGAAGAGGCGGAACAGCTGAGAAATCTGTTTGGCCTCGACGACACCACATCAGAGTTCAGATTTATTACTTCGCTGAAGTCACAGTACGAGTCAGGATTCTATAGAGACGCTGCAGGTGAGCAGTATGACTTTGATAAAGAGCTGGCACTGACCGAAGACGTTTCGAGTGAGAAGGATGCGGAACGCTTGGTCAGCCATTACCAAGATCAGGACATGAAGCGCGTTCGGTTCTGGAAGATCTCGCTGGACCCCCACCTTTTCAAGATCCTCCTTGATGAGGATGCCCGGCGCTATTACACGTTTACAGCTCATGAAGAAATTATGCGTGAGTCCTCAGGGCTTGCTCAGATGTTGTATAACTACATAACGGGGATACTTGGCCGGAAGATGGGGCCGAATGGCAAGCCACGAGTTTTCAAACAACCAGTGTCCTACCTCCATCAGCAACTGGCCGGATATCGGCCCGACTGGCAATTCAGAGAAGATCTCGTTCGGCTTTTAAAGCGCCACACGAAACCAGGCAGGTGGGATGATTCATTGAAGCTTAACGTTGTCAGAATGTTTGGCTACATCTTCACTCTAACTCGCGAAGTCCGGACGATAAAAGATAAGCCCACAGACGTCTATTATCTCAGCGTCCAGCTCGATGCCAATGACCCAATTAACCGTCGAGTCCTGGAAATGACAGACGCTGCGTGACCCGGACATAAAGTTGCGCATGCGCAACTTTATGTCGCCCCTTGCATAAATCCCAACCTTTCAGGCTGACTTCGTAAGAAAAACCGCACCAACCCTTCCCGTTTGTTTAGAGCAAATCAGTACCCTTCTGGTATTGACTACCAGGAGATCACAATGTCCGTCTCACAATTGCCCTATAGAGATTCTGATTCGGCGCAATCCAATGCGCTTTACGAAGATGTAAGCAGCGAGTTGGTGAGAGCTACCAGACAGCTTTACGGTGGTGATCGTCGCTTTCATAAGCGTCGAGACATGCAAGGCTGCAAAGTTCAGATCCGAAACTACGATGGAGCTGACGGCATCTGGAGCGACGTGGTCGTTGAAGACTTTTCTCGGGGCGGCACTCTCATCTCATCTTCACACAAGTATCAAAAAGGGAAGCTTGTTTGGCTCATGATTACTCCAGACCGGAGTTCCACAAATCTCGAAGCGTTCATGGTTGGCGGAGAAGTGCGTCATTCAACGCAGATTGGTGACAAGCATCGTGTAGGTATCCAGTTTCGCGTTGACCTCATTCAGGACATGCGCCGGTTTCATGCGGAGCATGCCCTGATTCGCCTTGAGGACTTTCAGCATGCGCTGGAAGTTCACCAAGACCCTGATAGCGGATCTCTGTAGGGAGCGACAACGATGAAACTTTACTTGTGTGAAAAACCCAGCCAGGCCAAAGATCTTGCAGCAGTGCTCGGGACTCAAAAAAGGGGAGACGGTTTCATCCAGTGCCAGGGCGATCAGATCGTTACATGGGCATTCGGACATCTCGCTGAGCAGTTCATGCCGGACGACTATGACGAGGCTTTCAAGCGCTGGGAAATTGAGCCACTGCCGATCGTCCCTAAGCCTTGGAAGATGAAGGTAAAGAAGTCAGGAGCCAAACAGTTCAAAGTGATTAAAGGCTTGTTGGGTAAAGCCAGCAACGTTTGTATCTCGACAGACTATGATCGTGAAGGCGAATCAATCGCTCGTGAGCTGATGGCATTGTGTCGATACAGCGGACCCGTTACCAGGTTGAAGCTACAAGCGCTGGATGACACTTCCATCCGAAAAGCCTTGGCAAGCCCCATGAAGGGCGAACAGACTGAGCCGCTGTATTACGCTGGCTTGTCTCGTGCGCGGGCCGACTGGTTGGTTGGCATGAATCTGTCTCGGCTCTACACGCTACTTGGGAGGTCAGCTGGCGGGGAAATGACCCTTCATGTCGGTCGCGTCGTTACGCCTACGGTTGCACTCGTTTACGAACGAGACAAAGCTATCGATAACTTTGTTCCTTCGCCGTATTACGAAGTCACAGCAAACATCCTGGTCCAGCGTGGCCACTTCAAAGCCAAATGGATATGTCCGGAAGACATGGCTGATAGTGAAGGGCGCTGTATTAATAAGGGCTACGCTCAACAAGTCGCCCAATCATCGGGTAATGCTCGCGGTCGTATCGCCAAGGTTACCCAGAAGCAGCGCAAAGAAAACGCGCCATTGCCGTTCGATCTAACTAGCCTGCAGCAGTATGCTGCGAAGCGATGGGGCATGACGGCTCAGCACGTTCTCGACACCACCCAGTCGCTTTACGAAACTCACAAGATTGTATCTTACCCGCGAACGGACTCTCGGTACTTACCAGATTCTCAGCATCCCGATGTCCCTGGCATTCTGCAGAGCCTTAGCAGAACCGATCCTGACTTTGCCGGCGTTTGCGCTGGCGCTGATGTATCACGCAAGGGTCGAGCTTTTAACGATGCCAAGGTGACTGCTCACCACGCCATCGTTCCGACCCAGGCAATCGCCAATCTGGGAGCTCTGTCCGAGCGAGAGAAGCAGATTTATGATGCCATTCGTCGATTTTATGTCGCACAGTTCTACGAGCCGTATCAGTTTGAATCTACAGACGTCATTGCTGAGATCGGTGGTGGTAGTCAGCAGCAGCCTCTTCAGTTTGTGGCCAAGGGTAAGGTGCCATTGGCAATGGGCTGGCGGGTACTTTTTCAGCAACAAGACGAGCACGATCCCCAAGACGAGGGTGATGAAAAAGAAGAGAACGCCACACTGCCTGCAATGTCGGAAGGGGAGGGCGCTCAAGCCAGCTCAGCCCAGTTTATGGAAAAGATGACCCGGCCAGCACCACACTTCACTGAAGCCACCCTCTTGGCAGCGATGGAAAACATTGCCCGGTTCGTCACAGAGCCACAGTTCAAGAAGGTGCTGAAGGAAACCTCAGGCATCGGCACCTCGGCAACTCGCGCTGTGATAATAGAGGGGGCAATCCAGAGAGGCTATCTCACCCGTCAGAAGCGCACGCTGAGATCCACCACTAAGGCTGCTGCTTTGATGATGTTCGTTCCAAAGGTCGTTGCCAGTCCGGGCATGACTGCTGCGTGGGAACAGGAGCTGGAGCGCATTGAGCAGGGGGAACAAACCATGTCGGCGTTTCTTGCGGAGCTGGAGCGTTGGCTGTCCAAGATGATCGAGAAGGTCAAAGCAAGCGGAATAGCAGATTCAGCGGCAGTGAAGACGGCACTTGCCGCAGATAAAGGTCCAACACATGACTGTCCCACTTGCGGATCTGAGATGCGTCAGCGTAAAGGACAATATGGTAAGTTCTGGGGGTGTGTGTCGCGCAGCTGTAATAAGACGTTCGATGATTACCGTGGTAAACCGGACTTTGATGGGAAAAAGAAGCAGGCCAAACTTAAAAAGAAGGGTAGCCGGTCAACCAATGCTGCGTAAAGTTGCGCATGCGCAAGTTCGAAACGTCTTCCTTTTTTTCCCGGCCCTCGGGCCGGGATTTCTCCGCTTAGTTTTGAGATGATCAGCAGTCTGTGCTGTTGATGCTAATCGACTTGCCGGAAACACATCCGCCGCTTTGGACTGTGTTCACCCTGGACTGACCGGAAAACTCGTAGTCAGTGAACCAGTCATTCGCAGGAAAATGATCTTGTGTTGATTGCAGGGAAGACTCCTCTTGCCCTGACCAGGTTTCTGAAAAGCCATTCTGGTTTTGTGGCGCAGTACGCCTCAGAAGACTCTCACTAACACTACGTGCTGAGTTCGTTAGTTGATCCCAGTTTTCTGAATAGTCGAGACCAGTAAAGGTATCTATGTCATCGCCAGGAGATTCAGCGTCCGGAACCTCTTCCTCGCCCAGCAAGACCCCGGCCACAAAAGTCATATCATTCGCCACCAGCCAATGCTTTAAAGCAAATCTCTGGGAGTCCGGCAATATTGTATTAAGGGCAATCGGTGTGAAGACTGAGATTGCAACAAAAACGATGAGAAGGCGAATCATGGAAACCTCATTACCTTGGATGTAATAAAAGTATCCAGCAAAAATGAGAGCAGGGTAGGGCAGGTGAGTGCTTTTTAAGTGTTTACCGGTTTTGTTTTCAAGTGATCCAGAGGTACGGGAGGGGTGAGCCAGCGACTACGTCAGCCGCTGAGGGGGTTTAGTGGAAGGCACTTTTGAGATAGACGACGTCGGCAGGTTTAGTCTGGGGTGGCCGAGAATTGAATGCCTCGCCCATGGGACGGTCACCAGGGCTTGTTGATGCTCCAATTGACTGGCGCATGATGTTCCATGTCTTGAGAAGCTTGTCTTTCTCTGCTTTTGTAAGACGACTGCGACTGTCACCCGATAGCTCTACTGCCATCTGGTCGGTTAGATCCACTAGGTCTGAAAGAATTTTGTCTCTCATAACATTGCCTTGTTGAAGTCTCGCTTGGTCGTCGTTGTTTAATTGCTTATGTCGAGAACGAAATTGTGCTCTTCAAAGTAAATACTGAACGAGCATTCACAATATACACATGTTAGCTGAAATTTTGGGCGTGTAAAACAAAAGGTAGCCTATCGCACTACTAGGTAAAGATAATCAGGCCACAATTTGCGATATTTTACTAGCCAATAGAGGCTACACACCGGTATCGCCACCTCCAAAAGTTGCGCATGCGCAACTTTTTTAGGAATTCACCCGCCGTGACTGGACAGACAATCTCCTTCATGTAAACTGCCATGAAAGGATGCCGTGAGTGGTATCCGTGATCAGACGCGAACAATCAACGATCCGGAGATTGGACACATGACGACAAGACACAAGGTTCCGACCATCGCTTTTGCGAATCTGAAAGGCGGTGTGGGGAAGAGCACTATTACACTCCAGACCGCCTACTACCTCTCTCAGAAGATTGGGTTCGCAGACGATAAGAAATTGCTTGTTGTCGACTTTGATCCTCAGGGCAATACAAGTACCCGTATGCTGCAGAGAACCGACATCGAGGACGCTGGAGGTACGCGCTCGCATCAGCTATTTAAAGAGAAGCTGGATGTGATCAAGCCTGTCCTGACGCCATGTGGGGCCGATCTGATCTACGCAACCCAGAACGACACTGTTCTTGATGACATTGAGCTCCAGGATATGGATGTTTTCATCAATCCAATGGCGCACCTCGCCAAACTGGCCGAGTCTGGGAAATACGCGGCAATTCTTATTGATTGCCCGCCATCCCGTTCACGCAAGCTCATTGCAGCCCTTGCGTGCGCTACAGACATTATTGTTCCGGTCGAAGTTTCAGGTTTCGCTAAAGATGCGCTCACAGGCATTATGAAATCGATTGAAACAGCTGAGCAGGTAAATCCGGATGTGAGGCTTACCGGTGTCATCATCAACAAGTTTGCGAGCCGGAGCCATCGTCATGTCCATGAGAAGAACCTTCTCAAGGACGCGCTGGGAGACCTGCTCTTCGAGCAAACGCTCAGCTTCAGGACACCGCTGGATGAGGCGAATAGCCTGGCGATCCCTATCTGGTCAATGGGAAAGGGTTCTGCCCGAGCCGCAGCGACGGAGATTAAGGCGGTATGTGAGGAAATTATCAGGCGTACAGGCCTTAGAATGAACAAGCCAGTGCCCCCAAAGAAAAAATCAGTTAGGAAGGCAAAATCATGATGGATGACGCAAAAAGCTTATCCCAGCTCAGTGGTTACAAGAATAGGCTCGGTAAAGCCCGAGAAGATTCGGCCAAGCAGATCCTGTCAGTCCACTGGAGCGAGGTTTATTCCGACACTCAGGTGCGGAAGCGGTTTCGGGACATCGAAAGCCTGGCTGACAGTATCAAACAACACGGCCAGGATCACCCGATACGCGTTTTCCCGAAAGATGACAAAGGCTACAAAATTCGAAAGGGCGAACGCCGCTGGCGGGCCTGCAAGCTCAATGATGCAACCGTAGATATTGTTATCGATGATCGTAACTCGGAAGGCGATATAAACGAACTGATTGGGCAGATCGTTGAAAACTTCCAGCGTGACGATCTTTCTCCTCTGGAACTGGCCAATGGGTTTGGAGCTCTCAGCAACAAAGGCCTGTCGCAGAAAGACATCGCTAAGCAGGTTGGTATCGATGCTACAAGGCTGTCGAAGTATCTCTCATTGCTGAATGCGCCGGAATGCATAACGGACCTGTACGAGCAGGATGTTACGAGCGATCTGGAACTATCGACAATCTTGAGAAGGATTCACGAACTCGACCCGAAACGTTGCGAGCAGATGTGCGCTGCCGCTCTGGAGGACGGGATTACCCGTAGTCACGCTAAAGCGATACTGCGAGGTCTTAATCAAGAACGAAGTGATATCGATCGCCAGGATGCCAACCCAAAGTCCAGTTCTCCGAAACTTGATGACCCTGGGGCTCTCGCGGAACAGGAGCATCAGCAGGACCTGGACGATGCTGGGTTAAACGAAACCGGCTTGGTGTTGCCGCCCGAACCTGATCCGGAGCCCACAAAAACGTCATCTAAGGCACCGGCACCACAAGATCCACACAAGAAGCATGAGGCTGCGTTGCTGAACGCTGACGGCTTCTACGAGCGCAAGCCAGAAGATGCCGTGATCCTGTGTGAGGTAAAGCATGAAGGCGAGAAGCGTACCGGTGTGATCCAGCTTAATTTGTTGGCTGACGAGGACAACAGCTTTGTTGTGCGCGTCTCCAACGACGCAGGTGAAGATGAAATGATTGTAGTAGGGGCGGATGACATTAAATTGATCGGCTACAAGCAGTAGCGATTACAGATCCGCTGTTATACGGGAGCAGGGTGCCACTGGCATCCTGCTTATCTCCCTCACCAATAACCCTAGCTCCCACCCCGCAATAATCGATTTATTTATGTTGGATGCGAAAAAACACACGCACTCTGACATGCTGCATTGCCTTGAACGCGTAAAGTTTCCTCAAAACGAATCATCCAGAGGTTATACGCGTGACTGATCAGACAACTCAAAAGACGGCGAATGAACACCTTGAGTCACTACTCAAAGAGTTTATGCGTGAAATTCGCTCAGATAAGCGGAAATCCTTCATTCTCAGAATTCTGATGTGGATCTACCTAATCGGCTCAACCGTCGCTTTCGGCCTGTTTTTGACCTCAAACCGCGAGGAGGCTGCGACAATGGAAGTGCCCCACGTTGCCCAGATCGATATCATTGGTCAGATCAAGCGGAAAGGTGGTGTTGCCGCATATCCTACAATCGACGCGATGCAAAAAGCATTTGAATCTGAGCATGCAACGGCCATCATCTTGGATATGGATAGCCCAGGAGGCTCTGCGGCGCAGTCAGACCTTGTTTATCGGGAGTTGCTGAGGTTGCGCAGTGAGCATCCAGAAAAGCCCGTGTACGCGGTTGTAGGTGATGTATGCGCAAGCGGGTGTTACTACATCGCCAGTGCTGCTGACAAAATCGTTGTAAACCGGACGTCCATGATCGGTTCCATTGGTGTTCGCATGGACGGATTCGACTTTACGGGTTTAATGGATAAGGTCGGGGTTCAACGCAGAATCTTGTCAGCTGGCAAAAACAAAATCCTGACAGACCCGTTCCTTGATATGGACCCTGAAGTTAAAGCCCACCTGGAGAAAAACGTTCTCGCCGAGACTCATCGGGTCTTTATTGACGCGGTTAAGGCGGGCAGGGGAGAGCGGCTTAAACTGGAAGAGGATCTGTTTACCGGGCTGGTCTGGATTGGTAATCAGGCGATTGAAAAAGGCCTGGCAGACAGCTTTGGAAGCATTCACACCATTATCCGAGACCAGGGAGCAGAGCTGGAAGCTGTTAACTACACTCAGCGCCAAGTGCGCCTAATGGACTGGGTTACCGGTAAAGCGGTACAGCTGGCCACTTCCATTGTTTCGGACGCGCAAACCCCGCACCTGGAATTCTAACGCGGCCCCTGCGAAGTGAAGCCGACCTCTTCTGGTGGGCTTCGCCTTCCACGGAATTTCTAATCATGAAGGCAACCGTTTATGTCTTGCCAGGCATAAAAAAAAGGCCCGCAAAAGCGAGCCCCATAAGAAATTGACGAGTCGTCTCAGCCATTATCCGAACAGTTGATCTCTTCCTCATGCTCCTGGATGACAAATCTCGCACGATTTGAAAGTGTTTCGCCGGAGCAGTGCGCGGCTCTTATTTCTTCGGTCAGCGAAAGATCCGGGACGTCGCAATCGGCTCTCACCGCCTCAGGGATCTGATCGACAGAGGAAGACAGCATCTGGCCCCAGTCGTTCTCTGTCATTTCCTTCCCTTCAGAACAGAATTTGCTCCAAAGACTCAGATCGTAATGGCTCAAATGTGCTTTTTTGTCTGTCGCCTGGATGCTGGCAAGGGTTGCCATGGCCGTGCTGAGCTTCTTTGCTATGTCCTGTTTGTCATCGGACCCTTCAAGGCTGTCCAGCTGGTCCATGACAGTATTCAGCTTCTCCTGCTTTTCCTTCCTGGCATGAGACCCTTCTCCTGATTCATCAGGTTCTTCAAGGTTCTCAAAATGGGTTGCTGTCCGGCGCTCGTCTGCCATGACATGAATGGTGTCGGGCTTCAAAACGGCGGCTCCGCCGAGCCCCTGGTTGCCATACTCCGTGGTTGCGATGCTGTGGATATAGCGCCGGTTATCCTCTTCGAAAATAAGGGTGCGTTCAACAATAACAGTGGGTGGCTTGTCGTTACTGGCACAGCCTGTAAGCACGAGTGCTCCGACGATGACGCTTAGTGATGTTCTCAACATGATTTTCCTCGCTGCGTGGACAATGGCACCAGTGTAAAAACGTCGAAGCTTGAAAAGTTACGAATAGAGGTGAAAAAACAGCGCCTACTTTCACCGAATGCTGGAAAAGCTCTGGAAAAATGGAGTCAACTCAATCAACAGTGACTCTATCGCCAATGCTTTCGAAAATTCTTAACAAAATGAAGGGCGGCACACACGCGACCAGAGCAGACGGTACGCTTGACCTGCCACCTGTTGAGTCCTGCTCACTCGAAATGCTGAAGCGATCTGGCGAGCAGATCCCGCAAAAGTGGAAGGACATCGAGATCTACCCGCCTATAGCGAGGGCAATCCCTGCTGAGCCTCTGGACGGTATTCTTTATCGGAATCGCGAGCGCATTCTCGATATCAGTGAAGCGCTGGGACTGCGTGACGCTGACTTCGATAGCCTGATGATGCCGGTTATTCGGAATTTCGCCAGCTTTGTTCATCTGCTTCCCAGCTCTGAGAATCATCATCACCGTGGAGCGGGCGGTGCGCTGAAGCACTCGCTGGAAGTAGCCTTTTGGTCAGCCCGAGCAGCTGAAGACATTATCTTCTGTCGTAATGCGGACCCCAGAGAGCGCCGAAAGATTGAGCCGCTTTGGCGTGTTGCGACCTGCGTAGCGGGGCTTCTTCACGATGCCGGGAAGCCCATTGCTGATGTCACCGTTACCGATGAAAACGGGGTGCTGTGGCACCCACTCGAACAGTCTCTTTACGAGTATTTGCGCCAGAAGAAACGAAATGGGTACTACATTTCGTGGCGCGGCGGGCGGTATAAGCGCCATGAGGCCTTTACTCAGCGTGCCTTCGACAAGATCGTACCAGCGTCTTTCGTGACCCACATGATGGCCCACGATCCGAACATCATGTTTGCGATCAATGATGCGTTCTATGCGCTCGATGACTCCAACCACATCGCGAAGATTATTAACTGGGCCGATCACGAGTCGGTTCGCCGAGACGCCATGGAAGATGTGGAGAGAAAGGTCGGTGCGGACTTTGACTATGGCCTGCCTGTACACCGCCATATCTTCAACTCCATACGCCGCCTCATCCAGTCTGGTAAGTGGACCGTCAATCAGCCTGGCGCAAAGATTTGGCACGGTGATGACGGAACATATCTCGTGTTCAAGCATGGCCTGACCGAGATCATAAGCGACATTAAGAAAGAAGTTGGCGTCACTATTCGTAACGATCCTGACGGCCTTGTTGACGAGCTGATACAGCGAGGCCTGGTGCGCCCCCGGTATGTCCCCGGAGGGGAGCCCCAGAGTGATGAAGAGCTGGGCGAGTATTACCTGTACTGGGTAATTACTCCGAAAGCGCTTGAGCAAGCGGGTGGCGGACAGCCAATCAAGCTGACGACAATCAAGATCGACAGTGCTGAACGGATCTTCCGGAATGAGATGCCAGCGACTGCGGATCTCAAAGTCTGGTCTACAGAGGATCTTGGCGGCGGTTTCCAGCCGGAGTTCGGTTCAGGTCGAGGCGTTTCCAATGTCGGTGGAGATGCCGTCAACACGGAGACTGGCGAAGTTGTTTCACGCGGCACTACAGACCAGCATACGGAGCAACCCGCTCAGGTAAGTTCTCCAGCCACAGAGCAGGGCGGTACCGAATACGACCTATCAGGCCATCTCCCCTCGTCAGGGGCTGTGGAGTCCTCTGGTACGCGGCCATCAAACAATAACGAGACGGCGGAGGTTCCTTCAGCCGATCCTGAAGTGTCGCCAGAGAATGACCCTAAGCAGTCGCTTATACACCGTGCGAGGCAGGGTAAGCCTGCCCATAAGCCGAAAAAACCCGCCAATAAGGTCGCGCAGCAAAAGCCTGATTCCAGTGACAAGGCCAAAGCTGCTCAGCCCGCGTCGGGTGAAGACAAGCCGGGTAGCCAGCCCAAAGAACCAGAAAACGATCTTCAGTCTGTCCTGGCTGCCATCGATGACGACATGGAGCTGCCCTTTGGCGGTGGTTCAGTAGATCCAGAGGAGACAAAGCCAGCAGCTCCCCAAGCCAGTGAAACCGTTGCCGATAGCACCAGGTCAGTCGAGAAACAACCCTCCGAGATTGAGGCTGATAAGGATTCTCCTTCAACGGCTCAAGGCCGAGCCAGGGAAGGCGGCGCTAACACTAGCGAACAGGAACAACCCAAGGTCAAGGAACAGCCTGCTAAGCCCAAAGAGACGGCCAAGCCTCGAAGTGGTACCAAATCAGCAGCCCCGAATCCGTTGCTGAAAAAGCCTGCAGAAACAGCGAAGACAGCTGGCGGACGCACCGTTCCTGTTAAGCGAATGGGGAAGTACAAGAACATCGAGAAGAAGCCGTCTGATTCCACTGTGCTGTACCAGCCGGTCGATGGCGACCCCGTGGCCGGTTTTAAGCAGTTCATTACCGATAACACCGCTAGTGGTGCCGGTCAGATCCTAGAAACGCTTGTAGACAGCGTGATTCATGATGGTGAGGTGTTAGGGAAGCGCTGGTTCATTGAGGACGGTAGCGTGGCCATTGCATATCCGTCTGCATTCGAAGGGATAACCAGCAGCTCGGCAGACGCACTGAACCGTCTGGACGCCGCAAAGCTCCTTAAAAAGAACCCCAAGCAACCTATGTCCAAAGTTATGGAAGTGCATGACGTCATGGCGCTCGTGCTCGATGACCGGACCTCCGAGATCATCATCGCTTATCTCAAGGTTCAGGAGCAGTCCATAGATCCTCTTTATGTGCCTCCGCATCCCGACCTAAAGGTTGTGAAGCGTGCTGTCAAAGCAGTTCCGGATAAAAGTGACGCCAACCCGCGTCGTGGGAAAAGTAAAGATGTGACAAACCGGGAGAGGCAGCCTAAAAAGCGCACCAACTCGGGTAAAAAGTCGCCCGTTAAAAGTGACACTAAGCCCACGAATCAAGCGGCCAGTGAGTCTGAGCAGAATGAGGCCGTAAATGACGGTGCTCAACGCCTAACCAGGCATGGCATTGCAGCTGAAGCAATGATCGAGCTCGTTGATCAGATGATCGCCGGAACTGGGGAGCTCACTGACGACATGACAACTGAAGGCGGAGACAAAAGTGTTCCCCACAAAGTCGTCGACATTCTCAAGATTCGATATCCGACGCTTACGCAGTCCAGTGCCAGAAAGCAGTTTTGGGTTGCAGCCAAGAAACGAGGTTTTGGCTGGTCGGTTAACAAGGGCCTTTTCACGTTGAGGAATAGAGAATCATGAGCATGGAATACGACGCACATGGTTACGAAATGTCATGGCGTCCGAACTATGAGTTTCGGGCGGTCATAGGGTGGGGTGTCGCGATCGTTGCCGCTGTGGCAGTGAAATTTGCAGCTGGGATGCCTTCCGAGCCGCTATACATCATGATCGGGATCTGCACGTTAATGGGACTGGCGCGTGCCCGAGATGCCTTTCATCTGCATCGAACGCACAAGAGTTTGCGAGGAAAAAGCTTAAATATTGTCGAATTGAGCGAAGTTGTAAAGCAGATAGAAGGTAAGTCGGACCAATTGTGGCTAGGTTACGGATTTGATTGGGGCCCAAAGCATGCTCAACGTGCGTTTGAGTTGAGTAAGCGCGACTGGTCAGAGCTTAGAGGTGGTGACAAAGATCCAGACATGGGAGTTAAGTGGCTTCACGGTATTGAGCTTCACGAAGAGCCGATTTTCCAGCCCATGAAACACGTTGAAGGACATACCCTGATTACCGGCACTACAGGCTCAGGCAAAACGCGCCTTTTTGATTTGTTGATAACGCAGAGAATCCTGGCGGGAGAGTCAGTCATCGTGCTGGACCCCAAAGGGGATGCTGAGACCCGTGAGAATATGCGCAGAGCCTGTAACTTTATGGGTGATCCGGGCAAGTTCATTTCGTTCCACCCCGGCTTTCCTCAGGAGTCGGTTCGCCTGGACCCCTTGGCCAACTTCTCCCGGCCAACAGAGCTTGCCTCACGAATTGCCGCTTTGATTGCCACGTCATCTGGCGGGGAGGTCTTCAAAGACTTTGGTCAGATGGCGATGAACAACATCATTCAGGGCTTGCTGCTGGTCGATTCGAGGCCGTCTCTAACACGTTTGCGACGGTATCTCGAAGGTGGAACTGAGTATTTGGTGCTGGCGGCTGTAAGCAACTATATCGAGCGGCAAGCTTCCGATTTCCAACGGGACTTCCAGGAGGTTCAGACGCGCAATGAGAAAGCCTCTGCACTGAAACGTGCAGCAGCTGCCGTCCGCTTTTACAGGGAATTTGTTCAGCCAGAGAAACCCAACAGCGACCTTGAAGGTTTGCTGACAATGTTCGAGCACGACAAAGCCCACTTCTCGAAAATGGTCGCGTCGTTGCTCCCGATCATGAACATGCTTACAAGTGGCGACCTGGGCCCCATGCTGTCACCTGATCGGACTGACCAGAACGACGAGCGGCCCATTTACGACACCCGGAAGATCACTGAGCTTCACAAGGTGGCATATATCGGTCTGGACAGCCTCACAGACGGGATGGTGGGTTCAGCGATTGGCTCGATGGTGCTGAGCGACCTGGCCGCTGTTGCCGGCGATCGCTACAACTACGGAAAGGATCTTCAGCCAATCAATATCTTTGTCGATGAGTGTGCCGAGGTGATCAACGATCCCTTGATACAGCTCTTGAACAAAGGCCGAGGTGCAAAACTCCGTCTGTTTGTCGCAACCCAGACCATTGCAGACTTTGAGGCGCGGCTTGGTGATGCAGCTAAAGCGACCCAGGTACTCGGAAACATCAACAACAACATATCGCTGCGCGTGATCGATCCGGATACCCAAAAATATATTACGGACAACCTCCCTCTGACTCGGGTCAAGTACGTCATGAGAACGCAGGGGATGAGTTCCGACTCTAGCGACCCGGCCATGTATGGAGGTAACCACGGTGAACGACTGATGGAAGAAGAGTCACCATTGCTTCAGCCGCAGCTGCTCGGGTATCTGCCCAATCTTGAATACATCGCCAAAATATCGGGGGGCCGGGTTGTGAAAGGCCGCTTGCCGATCCTCGTTGAAAGTAAAGAGAGCGAAGCCGTATGACCAATGAACTCACCATGGCAGAGCATCTGACTCAGCAGATTGCCAGGGATACCAAGAAACTCAACCGTCGATCGAGCTGGATCATTAAAATCATGGAGTCCCAGTGGCCCACCTATCTGCTCCCGATCACACGAATTATTGAAGCAATAGGCATCCAAGGTGAAGCGCAGCTGGCGGACCATAAAAACAACCTGGTCCAGCTTCTCGCCAAGGCTCTGAATGAGTATCGGGCCGGTGCCGAAAAGATCTGCGAAAAAAGCGGACTGATGCCCTACGAAATACCAGATGCAACACGGTATGCCATGTACCTGTCAGGATTGGTCGATGAAGTGATCAAACGCTTTGAGTGCGTGGAAGCTAATGACCGTGTGACACTAAAGGCCAGGCCGAAACCATCAACAAAGACTTCCAAGAAGATTGAAGTGCGTGGGCAAGTGTACTTTCTGCTTTGCTCTGACACCCTGCAAGAATACATGAGAGAGACTGGCAATGAACAAGCCATTGTTGCTGACGCTGCTTCTGATTGCGCTTGAGGTTCTTTTCATCGCGGCATTGCTCCCCGGCAAGTGGTCGGAGACCGCAATGCAGAAAGAAGCTCAGATGATTGAAATGATCTCCGGGCGCGAGCATCGCGACCAGGTATTGGGGAATGCGACCAGCTGGTACACGGCGTCACTGGTTGATACCGGCGTCTGGCGGGCTTTGTATCAAATGCTCATTCCTGAGGATCACCTGCGAGAAAAAAGCGTCATCAAGGCCGACGGGTGGTTCGGGATTGTCGAGTCCCGCCTTACAGCTATCCAGCAATCCGTTTATCTTATTTTCGTGCGGGTGTCGCTGCTCTTTACCTGGCTCCCCTATGTCCCGTTATTGCTCCTACCGGCACTATGGGATGGACTGATGACCTGGAAGATCAAAAAAACCAATTTTGATTATGCCTCACCGATCCTTCATCGATATGCGATTCGTGGCTCTGCGCTGGTTGCGGTTCTCACCATGATCTCTTTCATGATGCCACTTCCAATTGCACCCATTTATATCCCGATTGCACTGATGTTTTCGGTCGTTGCCGTCGGCATTGCTGCAGGAAACCTCCAGAAACGGATCTGATGCGGATCGGAGAATGCCGGTGGACACCAGGCCTACGCGTGCTGGTGTCCAAATCGGCTCAGGCTTGGGCTGAAATCCGCCCAGCTTTGTGGTGCCGAGAGTTCACAGGCGATGGAGAGTAAGCTTCTATTTCATGTTTTTAATCAGATTTTGGCCAAACACCTAAGTAGTGGTCGAAAAACCGCATCAACCTCCAACTTTACCCGCCCATAAAAATCCGACAATGCTCCCATCAACATTTGGGAGTACGTGAATGCGCAAACCAACCAAGATACCTCAACGGGTAGATGAGTTTCCCCACTTTCTACTTTGGTCACTCGACGAGATGGCACCCCTGATGTTCCTGGTGATTATCGGAATGCTGTTTGACGCGCTCGGCATTTGCCTAGTTCTCGGGCTTGTGGCTACAAACGCCTACCGCCGCATCCGTGAAAACTCGCCTGACGGAATTCTGCTTCACACGCTCTACAAGATGGGTATCCCACTAACCAAGAGCAAAACCATGGTCAATGTATTTATTCGGAGGCTGTTTCCGTGAATCTTCAGAACTTTAAAAAGAGCTATGCGCAGCTCGTCGTGGGTCAGCAGTGGACTCGCGGCATGCTGGCCATGACGATTCTGGCTTTGCTCATTGCGGTATTTGCTCTGGTCAACAAAACGGAGCGCGTCGTTCTCCAGCCGGTGACACTTACGGATGAAGCGTGGATCGAAGAAGGGCGGGCTTCTGAGAGCTATAAAACCGGCTGGGGTGCCTACCTTGGGATGCTGATGGGCAATATAACCCCGAACAAGCTGGGCTTTATCAAAGAACGCCTAGAGCCCCTTCTGGCCCCTGAGATCTATGGGGAGACAATGCAGGCATTTGAGGCGCAAGCACAGGATCTTCGAGATAACCGGATCTCTCTTCGTTTCGAGTTGAGAAGTGCTGATTACGAGCCCGCGACAGACAAAGTATTTGCCTACGGCTACAGGTATGCAACTGGCTCTGGCACCAAAGAAGAGCAGCGAACAGAACGAACCTACGAGTTCGAAATCGACGTCCGCAAATATACCCCTGAAATTACGCACATCGACACTTATCCGGGCAAACCCCGCACCCAGAAGATGCTGCGCATGATGGATCGTTCGGAGGACAGTGAGTGATGAAATTTCAATTAACCTTGATCGCAGTGAGCCTCGCCGTTGCAGGTCCATCGGCATTCGCTCAGCAGTCCCCGGACATGCCGGTTTCGCCGATCGTTTCTACAGCGGACATGATGGCCGATTCCTCGTCAGAAAGTTCAGCTGGCGATGTACAGCTCGATGAGTATGGCTTGCCAGTGACCGCCGACAGCCAGTCGGCCAATTCTAATGGCCAACCCAATGGCTCCGATATGCCCGTTGCGCCCGTGGGTGTGCTGAGCAACAACGTGCCCAGCGCCAAACCGCTGGCAACAGGCCAAAAAGTCCATGACGTCCAAAAGATTTCGGACGAAAGTTCGGAGCCAAAGTACAACACCAGCCCTATTGAGGTGGTCACCCAGTTTGGACAGACCGAGCTGGTAAATGTGGCTATTGGTCATCCCACCCGCATCGTCACTCCGTTCATGAAGCCAAATGTTCTCAAGATTGATGAGGATGCTGTTGTCTCGGTAAAGCAGAACGTTATCTATTTTGCCAGCGACAAACGCACTCCGGTCACGCTGCATGTGCGTGAAGAGGGGTACGAGGCCCAATCTATTTCATTGACCCTTTTGCCTCAAAAGATCCCGCCACGCGAAGTCCTTGTGAAAATACCTGGAAGAGAAATGGCTGACGCAACCGTGTTCGCGGGTCGTAATGAAACTGCAGAGAAGTGGGAGCAGAGCAATCCCTATGAGCAGACACTGGTGCAGATGATGACCACGCTTGCCAAGGGCGATATTCCGACTGGATATCGCATGAGGGACTTCAGTCCAAGCGATGAATCACCTTTGTGTCAGCAACGCGGAATTCAGTTCAAGTTTGGAGACGGCCAGGTACTCACTGGCAATGATTTCACCGTCTATATCGGGGTCGCGAGAAACTTGTCCGATCAAGCGATCGAGTTTGTAGAAACAAACTGCGCTTCGCGGGAGGTCGCCTCGGTATCAGCGTGGCCTGATGTGTATCTGGCCCCCGGCCAGGCCACAGAAGTTTTCGTCGTCGACAAAGATCAACCTCGTGAATCCAATACCCGCCGTCGTCGCTCGTTGATTGGTGGAGGTCAATAATGCAGAACTTTTGGGAAAATCTTGATCCGAAGCACAAGCAGTGGGCCGTCATCGCCTTATCGATTATCGGCCTGGTGTTTGTGGTCAGTCTTTTTGTTGGCGAAGCCGAGGAAAAATACGGCGGTAAAGGTGACCAGGAAGTAGTCCGTAATGTCTTGAATGAGCGAACCTCGCGGGACATTGGCATCGACGCAATGGCGTCCCGGCTCCGAGCGGTCGAAGAAAACCTTCGCAACCGCAGCGAGGAGCTGACAGAAACCAGAGACAAACTGGAAGAGACCCGCAATTCCGTCGGTGTTGGCAAGGATGTGGCGAGGCAACTGGCGGCTTTGAAAGAAGAAGTTTCACGCATTCGGGAAGAGAGAAACCAAACATCGCAAGAGCTTGAAACACTCCAGCGCGAGATAAAAGAGGGCAACCTCGACATGCCGCGCCTGCAGGGCGACGGCCAGGGTAATGGCGCTGGCGATCAAATGGGCCCTGATGAAATGGTTACAGATTATCCCGATAGCTCTGGACCCATTGATCGTGACACGAACACTTCGTTCAGATCCGCCCCCGTTCCTCAATTTGGCGACAGTCGCCGTAACGCTGGCGGGACTCAAGGCAACGATCAGGGTGACCAGGGTTCGGGTTCAGCTCCTAGCCGTGATCTCAAAATGACGACAGTCTCCGAAGCCGTGGCTCCAGAACCCTCAGATTCGAGCGGTGAAGGCGAAGGAGAAGGGACTGGTATTTACATTCCATCAGCCTCTTTGTTGTCAGGAACTCTTATGACAGGCCTTGATGCACCGACGGGGCAGGGCGCTCGCCGAGATCCATTTCCGGTAGTGGTTCGCCTGCAGAAGGACGCAATACTTCCCAACGATTATTCAGCCGACGTTAAAGGCTGCATGGCAATTTTGTCAGGCTTCGGCGACCTTTCCAGCGAAAGGGTGTACCTGAGAACCGAGGGTATTTCATGCATCCGTAACGATGGCAAGAGCATTGAAGCGAGGTTGAGCGGTTACGCCGTTGGTGAGGATGGTAAAGCAGGGATTCGATCTCGCCTGGTTACAAAGCAAGGTGCCCTCGTGGGGCGGAGCATGGTTGCTGGGTTTTTCGGAGGCGTCAGTCAGGCGTTCAATGTGAGCCCGGTGCCGACCATAAATACGACGGGCAACCAGCAGAATGTTCAGTATCTTGATGCGTTCTCAGATCAAGCCGTACAGGGCGGGCTTGTCGGCGGTGCCAGCAATGCCCTCGAAAAAGTAGCCGATTTCTGGCTGAAGATGGCTGACTCAATGTTCCCGGTTCTTGAAATGGATGCCGGTCGCAAGATGGACATTGTCATGGTTAAAGGCGCAGAGCTGAAGCTGCAATAAACGTGGAGAATTTAGTAATGAAGAAGCTTAGAAACATTGCAATTGTTGCCGGCCTTTCAGCCCTTTCTGGCTGCTCCGCCATCGGCTATGGCGAATCTGATTTTTCTTGCTCTGGCATACCTGACAAAACCGAGTGCATGAGCGCTCGCGATGTATACGAAGCAACCGCCAATGGCGGAAGCATATACGACAGGGATTATTCGTCGAACTCTGGTCGGGCTGTTGAAGTTTCCAACTCCGGTGGCTCATCGAGTGTAATGAGCAAAGAGCAGCGATTGTCCGGCGAAAAAAACTATCGGGATAATGGCAATTCAACCCGTGTTGAGCAGATCGTCCGCAAGGTTGAGGATCGATATGTAGCTCCAAGCACCCCTAGCAAGCCCGTGCCGGTTCGGACACCGGCTCAAGTAATGCGCGTGTGGATTGCTCCGTGGGAGGACAAAAACGCCAACCTGAAGGTTTCTTCCTACGTTTTCACGGAGATTGAGAAGCGCAGATGGATGTACGACATGCGCGGTGTTGCTCGTGGCGAGAGCATCCAGCCACTTCAGATGATGAAGCCAGAAGCTGAAGGACAGCCGAACGCCAGGTCTGGCCAGAAGAGAAACGCGCCTTCCTATGAGAACTCACTGCCGGGAGGGTTTAGCGGGGATCAGTAAAAACTCAGATTTGTAAGAAAAAAAGCAGTTACTCGGAAAAGTTTTACCTGTGACAAACCTAACATAGCAGTACGCAATAACTGAAAACCCAAATTACCCATTTAGAAAAGGTCAGGAGTAAGCACGATGACACACAATCAAGAAACCAACTTCAACAAGACAGCAGTGTTCGCGTTCGCGCTGGTTGCTGCGGTTGCATTTGCCATTGTTCCGGATAGCGCACTGGCTGGTACCGGTGGTGCTTCTTTCGATCCGGTCTGGACTGACCTGAAAGAATGGATGCAGGGCACCCTGGGTCGAATCATCGCAGCTGCGATCGTTATCGTCGGCATCATTGCAGGTGTTGCCCGCCAGAGCCTCATGGCATTCGCTATTGGCCTGTTTGGTGGCTTCGGCATGTACTACACCCCAGACGTTCTGGAAAACATTGTAACCGCCACTATCGCTCACGCCGACAAGGCAAACACTGCGGTCATGATGGTCAGCAACGGCCTGTAAATACCCTTATTGGCTGCGAAATAGCCAAAGCCTTTGCCCCGCCCTGCGGGGCTTTTTTTGGTCAATCAAAAATTTAGCATCCATTCGCAGTTGCGTTTTAAAAACCTCATATAGATTAGCTTTGAAAGCCACATACGGTGGTTTCAAACCCAACCCCTGTCTCTTATACACATCTGACGCTGCCGACGAATAGAGAGGTGTAGA
>OMOM01000012.1_pt1 | contig 204323 bp, 173 predicted proteins | sample 1646501 | NCBI WGS metagenome assembly OMOM01 (sample SAMN05416802, study PRJEB24817) | seawater metagenome | isolation source: Sea water | place: Canada:Atlantic | collected 2013-07
CAGTGTCTTCCAGACCTAGCCTGGCTAAATCTCTTGGACTTGATGCCGCATAACTGGATGCAGCAACAGCGAACGTTAGGGTAGATATTGCCACGTGAAGAAAGGGTGTTTTTTCCAACTACTGCCGTGTACAGGGTACTTAGCCATTACCTAGACCTCCTAAAACTTATCCTAAATCTATTAACCTACTGTTTTTTAACAATGTCATCTCAAGGCTATCTGAAGACAAACGCTATCAGAGATAAAAATAGTGACTTCAGACAACAACTGATGCTATTCCGTAACAGACACTTTTCTTACGTAGAATCAAAGAACTGAATTGTGCACGACCCTTAGCCTGTTAACTGTGATCCAATCCGCTACGCTACTTTAAAGCCTAAACATTCTCTCCCTCTTTTCTTATAGAGAGCCATGTAAACCGATATATTATTTAAACTATTTATTCTCAATATAAACACTACTCATAACGGGGTCGATTTAAAAACTGCTACCAGCCATTAAGTGAGGCTGTCGAAAACAGACCCAACAGACTTTACTTATAATGCACACGGTTAAAGAAGAAAGACGCGACAAAAGGTAGAAGTCGCTGTATTAAAGTTGCTACCCAGTGGCCAGGCAGACCAGCCTATACGCAGGAATTATTATCACCACTGAGCAACAAACCCTAGGCGCGTTCAAACTAGCTGCTCAGCAAGTCATACAACGATACCGTTCTTATCAACAATCTCAGGTTTCAACAATTTTTCCCATCTTAATTAAAAGCACTACCACCTTTTTGTCACCAAACTCGCCACTACTTCAACCCGTGTCCATCACACTTTGAAATTGACAAACCCATAGCGGTCAAAAAGATTCTATCCGTCGATAACCAGAAAATGACGCTGCAAGAAAATTTTGAAACACGGCCCTTTCGACATCAGTGTTCGGAAGTACTACCGTAGTGATGACACGATGTGGCGCAATCTGTTGCGCGGCTGGTAGGGTGCTTAATCATTAATGTCTTATTGATAATCGAGATCGATATTCAAGAATTAGATCCAGTCAGAACGCTCACTCTAAAAACAACTAATAATTGCAGTTTCAAGCAGCTAGACTGGTGAACTTATGTGTTGAGATAGTACTCGCGTTGCTATTTTTCAGTGTTAGTGCTTCAAGATACGGGCAAGCTAGCTTTAGAGGTTCAGCACCGAAAGACTGTTTGTGACTTGCGTCAACCTATCAGGGTAACTCACTAATGCCGGCTGGAATGGCTGAATAATCGCTTAGCCTACCTGAGTATTGATAAAGGCCATCGAAAGCAGGCGCCACTTGCTTACCGAGGAATGACTTACTCTTATGGCCACTGTCTCTTCAGCGTTATCAAGCCACTGATCATTAACGGCAAACAGGCAGTAGAATGACGGATGCTGACTACATTACCATTCATACAGGAAGGAGGAACTATGTCAGAATCATCACCGGAACATGGCTATGCGGCAAATCACCCTCGAAGCATACCCTGGCGAGGTTGGTGGGATATTATCCGCCGGGTGTGGCGACAGACAAACGATGACAACCTCAGCCTGGTAGCTGCGGGGGTTACTTTCTACTTTTTACTCGCTTTTTTTCCCGCTTTAGGCGCGCTGATATCCATATATGGATTATTCGTGGCTCAGCAAGAAGTTGGGCGTCACTTTTCCGATATGCTCGTTGTGCTTCCAGCCGAGACGCATCAGTTGATTCTCACACAGATTCAGCGCTTTGTGGATAATTCTGAGACCACCCTTAGCCTGGGTGCTATTAGTAGTACGCTACTTGCCGTTTGGAGCACTAGCAAAGGCGCTCAGGCAATTATCATTGCTTGTAACATAGCCTACAAGGAACGGCGAACAAGGGGGTTTTTGAGGCAATTACTGGTCCGGGTATTGTTTACTATTGCTGCCATTGGTTTTATCTTATTAGCACTGGCCGTGATTGCGCTGTTACCCACTATGGTGAGCTTAATGGGCTTAAATCAGTATCAGGACTGGCTCCTGAAGATTGTCTTTTGGCCTTTACTGTTGCTGTTTTTTCATGCCGCTTTGATCGCCATTTATCGCTATGGTCCCACTAGAGAAAATGCAAAGTGGCGCTGGATAACCCCAGGTTCTATTCTGGCTACCTGTTTTTGGTTGCTGGCCTCAGGTTTATTTTCTTTCTATCTCGCTAATTTCGGCCGTTACGACGAAACTTACGGCTCGCTCGGGGGGGTTGTCATTTTGTTGATGTGGCTTTACCTGAGTGCTTTTATTATTTTGTTGGGTGCAAAGTTTAACGCAGCTCTGGAGCTACAAACTGAACGCGATACCACAGTAGGTGCTGCACAAGAAATAGGTGAACGCGGTGCCTATGTTGCTGATCACGTCGAGCGCGACAGCAAAAATTCCATGTAATGGACCTATAGTACAAACAAAAGCACAAACAAAGATCAAAGCGGCTTAGTACTAACTGCGCTCAATGGTTCATACGTTCTGTCTGTTCAGCACCTATGGGCTCAGCACCTATCAACACCTACAGGGATAGAGCCAAGGGCTAGCGACTGGTTTTTTTATCGGTTGGCCTTTTCAAAATCATCCAAGCCCTTCATGCTCACTTCAAGGTCTCGAATCAAGCCGTCTTTTACCGCGTAAATCCAGCCGTGAACCGAGAGCTTGGCATTATTTTTCCAGGCACCTTGTACCACTGTACTGCTGCAAACATTGAGCACCTGCTCCATAACATTCTTTTCACAGAGGTGATCGAGCCGATCATCTTCACTCGTACAGCGATCAATATCGCTGCGGTGGAAACGGTAGACGTCGCGGATATGGCACAACCAATTATCGATGAGGCCGTGATCTTTATCTTCCATTGCCGCTTTTACTCCACCACAGCCGTAGTGACCACAAACAATAATATGCTTCACCTTGAGGACTTCAACCGCGAATTGCACCACCGACAGGCAGTTCAAATCGGAGTGCACCACCACATTGGCTATATTACGGTGCACAAAAACCTCACCGGGGAGCAGACCGGTAATCTGATTGGCAGGCACCCGGCTATCTGAGCAACCAATCCATAAATATTCCGGCGCCTGCTGCTTCGACAAGTCACTAAAGAAGTGGGGTTTCTCGTTTTGCACGTCCTTGGCCCAACGCTTATTACACGCTAAAAGGTGTTCTAACTCACTCATATTGACTCACTAATCTATTCTGTTAAAACGTTTGGCGATAAGAAAAGCGCCATGTCAAGGCTGGAGGTCCGCATTGTGCCTCAATAAATGGCTTTATCAAAATCTTTACTAAAGCGATAAATTACAGTGCAAAAATAGCCCTGCAGATCGTATGGACGGGGCCATAAAATGCCCTCTTATAAGGCGTCCGCACCAAAAACTACCATCAAAGCGAGCAGCACAACGCGCTTATACCGTCAGTTGCAGTTCCCTCTCGACACACAGGCACGTACAAGCCCGTTGCATGAGATATCGAAAATCGATTCGAGAATCTCTTGCCTGGCAAACAATTGCGCGCATCGAAAGCGCTCATAGACAGGCAGATTACAGTTAGCCTGAACCCGCAAACCCGCCCACCACAAAGACTGGCATATTTCGTGCTTAAACTCTATTCCGATAGCCTCTGATTTATCTTTAAACCGCATTTAATGGGACTACCAAATATCATGAGTAACAAACAGCGCGTTCTCGTTATTGGCAACGGCATGGTTGGCCACAAGTTCCTGGAAGCCATGATCAATAGCCCACAATACTCGGCCTTTGAAGTGACCACTTTCTGTGAAGAAAGCCGCATCGCCTATGACCGCGTCCACCTCAGCGAGTTTTTTTGCGGTCGTAGTGCCGACGACCTCTCATTGGTCGAGCCCGGCTATTACGAACAACACGGTATCCGCGTTCTTCTTGGCGACAAAGCAGTGAGCATTGATCGCAGCGCCAAGACAGTGACGTCCGAAAAAGGCGAGGTTCTTAACTACGACAAGCTGGTACTGGCCACAGGTTCATTTCCCTTTGTTCCTCCGATACCCGGCCACGACCGTGATAACTGCTTTGTCTACCGCACCATTAACGACCTGGAAGCCATGCAGGCGGCGGCCGAGCATTCAAAAGTGGGCGCTGTAATCGGCGGGGGCTTACTCGGTCTGGAAGCGGCCAAAGCCCTTGTTGACCTGGGCCTGGAAACCCACGTTATTGAATTTGCACCGCGCCTGATGGCCGTGCAAATTGATGATGGCGGCGGTGCCATGCTGCGCCAGAAAATTGAAGACCTTGGGGTTAAAGTTCATCTGGGTATGAACACACAAAACATCGGCGATGGTGATACCTGTTTCCACAAAATGAGTTTTGCCGACGGTTCAGAAATTGAAACTGACATGCTGCTGTTCTCCGCCGGTATTCGTCCTCAAGACGCCCTCGCTCGTGACAGTAAACTGGAACTGGGTGAACGCGGCGGCATTGTTGTCAATGACCATTGCCAAACGTCCGACCCCGATGTTTACGCCATTGGCGAGTGTGCCCTGTGGAGCGGGCGCATTTACGGCCTGGTCGCCCCGGGCTATAAAATGGCTCAGGTCGCCTGCGACCACATCAATGCCGAAGACAACGCCTTCACGGGTGCCGATATGAGCACCAAGTTAAAACTCATGGGCATTGATGTGGCGAGTATCGGCGATGCCCACGCGAACACCCCCAATGCCAAGGAATACACCTACGTTAACGGTACAGAGGAGATTTATAAAAAGATTGTCGTCACTGAAGACAATTCACGACTGCTAGGTGCCGTACTGGTCGGTGATGCCACAGACTACGGCACTTTATTGCAAATGAGTCTCAATGATATCCCTCTACCAGAATTCCCCGATGCCCTAATCCTGCCCCAGCGCGATGGCAATGGCGCCACCGGTTTGGGTGTCGATATGCTGCCTGATGGCGCACAAATCTGTTCCTGTAACGACGTCACCAAGGGGCAGTTGTGCCAGGCTGTTTCCGACGGCGCCACGGTATTGGCTGACCTTACCCTGGCGACGAATGCCGGCACCAGTTGTGGCGGTTGTAAACCACTCGTCGGTCAGGTTCTCAATAACGAACTTGAAAAAATGGGACTTGAGGTCAACACCGACATTTGCGAACACTTTCCCCACACCCGCCAGGAGCTTTACCACCTGGTACGGGTTAAAGAAATAAAAACCTTTAGCGATCTGTTAGCCCAGCACGGTAGCGGCTACGGCTGTGAAATCTGTAAGCCCACCATTGCCTCTATCTTAGCTTCCTGCTGGAATGACTATGTACTCGAACCCGAGCACCTCGCCCTGCAAGATACCAACGATCGCTATTTGGGCAATATGCAAAAGGACGGCACCTACTCCGTCGTGCCGCGTATCGCCGGTGGCGAAATCACCCCCGATAAACTGATCGTACTCGGTGAAGTCGGCAAAAAATACAATCTTTACACCAAGGTGACCGGTGGCCAACGTATCGACTTGTTCGGCGCCCGACTCGAACAACTGCCCCAAATATGGAAAGAGCTGATCGACGCAGGTTTTGAAACCGGCCACGCTTACGGAAAGTCACTACGCACGGTTAAGTCCTGTGTCGGCAGCACCTGGTGTCGTTACGGCCAGAATGACAGTGTCGCGCTGGCACTTGAAATCGAGCACCGCTACAAAGGTCTGCGCTCACCGCACAAAATCAAGTCTGCCGTCTCTGGCTGTACCCGCGAGTGTGCCGAAGCTCAGAGTAAAGATGTAGGCGTCATCGCCACCGAAACCGGCTGGAATATGTATGTTTGTGGCAATGGCGGCATGCGTCCCCGCCACGCGGATTTATTTGCCACCGACCTCGACACAGAGACACTGATCAAATACACCGACCGCTTGCTAATGTTTTACGTACAGACAGCCGATCGTTTACAGCGCACCTCTGTCTGGATGGACAATATGGACGGCGGCATCGATTATTTACGCGAAGTAATCATCGACGACTCTCTGGGTATTTGTGAAAAACTCGAGGCCGAAATGGCTAAAGTCATCGACACTTATCAGTGTGAGTGGAAAACCACTATCGACGATGAAGAAAAAATGTTGATGTTCCGTCCCTTTATTAACAGTAATAAAGCCGATAGCAATGTGGTTTTCGTTGAAGAGCGAGGGCAAATTCGCCCCGCTCGCAAAGACGAAAGAGAGCCGGTTACCGCATGAATGATCTCACGAAAAAAGCACAGGAAGATGATGTGACAACAGACCCAAACTGGACCGGTATTTGCAACCTGCAAGATTTACCGCTCAACGCCGGTGTTGCAGCACTACTGCACGCCGACACCGACAAAGAAACACAAATCGCTCTATTTCGCACTAGCGCCAATGATCAAGTTTATGCGATTAGCAATTTCGACCCCTTCAGTGAAGCCAATGTCCTTGCCCGGGGTATCCTCTGTAGCATCGGCGAACAACTCGCTGTTGCATCACCCGTGTTAAAAGAGCATTTTAACCTGGCTACGGGACAGTGTTTTGAAGATGAAAGCGTGTCTATCGCCACCTTTCCCGTCAAAATTGTCGACGGCAACGTACTGGTTGCCGGCTAAGCCAAGGATACTGCTATGTCTCATACTTTTTATACTGCTGATGCGTTTACTCAAACCCTTTTTCAAGGCGCCCAAATTGCCGTATTCCCCGCTGCGGCAAATTTTGACGATGAACAAATGTCGCTCATTGCCCGGGAATTAAATCTTTCCGAAACCGTTTTTGTCAGCCCCGGCGAACAGGACAATCACTTTAAATTACGTATATTCACACCGCTAAAAGAAATTAGTTTTGCTGGCCACCCGGTACTCGCCACCGCTAAAGCACTGGTGGAACAAAACCTTATTACCCTCAACGACGGCAAAGCGACTGCGTGCTTTCAGCAGAAGACTGGCGACTTGAGCGTTAACATTGAACAACGGGAAGGCGAGCCCCTATTTGTGCAGTTCACTTTATCCAGTGACCCGGTGGTCGACCGCTATACACCCCGTGCTAGCGAACTGGCTGCCCTGCTGTCCATCGACGAAAGTGATATCGACACCCGCACCTTCCAAACCCGCCTGGTGTCCATTGATCTTCCCTATTTAATTCTACCTCTGGTCTCCCAGGCTGCCGTGCGCAAAGCGCGCTTTGACATGAAGGCCTGGAGTCAGTCTAGCGCTCCAGCCATGGCAGCCCAGGAAATACTGGTGTTCAGTAATAAAACAGACAACAGTGATACAGATTTCCATGCTCGACTATTAGGCCCCAGTATTGGCGTGCACGAAGATCCGCCTATCGGCTCTGCCATGTCCTGTTTTACTGGCTACCTCGGCTCCCATGATGCGATTCGCGAGGGGACTTACACGTTTATTATCGATCGCGGTACAAGCGAAACTCGCCGCAGCGTGTTAGCTATTGAAATGGATAACCACGCCAATAAAGCCACTACCCTGCGGGTGGGCGGCAACGTAGTGCTGGTGAGTAAAAATAGTCTGCTACTACCCTAAGTGCCCTCTATTAGCAGTCTCGAGCATTAGCAGTCTCGAACGCGTTGAAAGTTAAAAGTTGAGAGCCGGCACATCTATTGACCGGCATCGACAAGCACGCGGCTCTAGCTTGGCATATTACTTGCTTTTTCTAAGTTTTCCTTTGGTTTGAAAGGTCTAGTCTCATGCTCCTTGGTCGCAACACAAAAAATCCTATCGTCATGGTCGACAAAAAGATCACTGAGTGGAGCTACTCCACCTGTGGTTACTGCTCGGTGGGCTGTTCTATTGAGATTGGCAAAAATGCCGAAGGAAAAATTGTCGGCTCCAGGGGCGTGGGCGGCGCCGATGTTAATCGGGGCAAGCTCTGTGTCAAGGGTATTTTCGAGCACGAACTGTTCGACTCCGCCGGTCGTGGTGACAAACCTATTATACGTGAGCAAATTAGCGAGGCTTACCGCGAAACCAGCTGGGATAACGCCCTCGACACAATGGCGGATAAAATTCGTGATATTCAAAAAAAGTATGGTCGCGACTCTTTTGCCATTGTCTCCACCGGGCAATTGCTGACCGAAGAGTTTTACACCCTGGGTAAACTGACACGCGGCGTGATTGGCACTAACAATTACGATGGCAATACCACCTTGTGTATGGCCTCCGCCGTATCGGGCTACAAGCGCTCTTTTGGCTCGGACGGCCCCCCCGGCAGCTATGAAGATTTTGACCATACCGATGTTTTAATGGCCTGGGGTTCGAATCTGCCCGAGCAACATCCTATTATTTACTGGCGCATGAAAGAAGCTCAGGAAAAACGCCGTTTCCCCCTTATCGTGGTGGATCCTCGCGTCACTATGCTGGCACAAAATGCCGATATTCATCTCGCCGTCACACCCGGTACTGATGTTGTACTGCAAAACGCATTAATGCATGTCATTCTCGACGAGGGCCTGGAAGATCGCGCCTATATAGACGCGAACACTGTCGGTCTCGAGCAACTCGAGCGGGAAGTCGCCAAATTCGACCCCGACAGTGCCTCAAAAGTGTGCGGTATCGACGCCGACACGATTCGCAATGTGGCGCGCATTTACGCCAAGGCCGATGCCGCCATGAGTATCTGGACCATGGGCATCAATCAAAGTACACATGGCTCCGATGGCGTGGTCGGCATCAACAATATTAATTTACTCACAGGTAATATCGGCAAACCCGGTGGCACCAGCCTGTCGATTACCGGCCAGTGCAATGCGATGGGCACGCGTGAGTGGTCATCTTGCTCCGGCCTGCCCGGCTACCGCGCATTAGAGAACCCCCAGGACAGAGACGACATCGCCAAGTACTGGAATGTCGACCCGGAGTTTTTCCCGAAAAAACGCGGTCTTGCCGAAACCGATATTTTTCCAGCTATTGAGCTGGGTGAAATCAAAGGTCTGTGGCTGGTGGCCACCAACCCCATGACCTCGCTGCCCAATACGGCGCGTATCCGCAAAACCCTCGAAAAACTTGATTTTCTCGTGGTGCAGGATTCCTACGCCGATGTCGAGACGGTGCAATACGCCCACCTCTATTTACCCGCTGCCACCTGGGCGGAAAAGGAAGGCGTGTTTACCAATACCGAACGCAGGGTCAACATCGTGCGCAAGGCGACCGATGCCCCGGGTGAGTCAAAATCCGATTTGGCCATTTTTAATGCCTTGGCCAAACGTTTTGAGCAGTCGGCCAATATGAGCTTTCCCGACAAGCCCGCCGACGTGTTTGAGGAAATGAAACCTCTATCCAAAGGGCGACTGCTGGATATGACCGGCATGAATCACGACCTCATTGAAGAAAAGCGCGGTATTCAGTGGCCTTACACCGCTGAAGAAGCAGAGCGCGGCGAAGAACCCTTAAAAGGCGGTAAGCGTCTCTACACAGAAGACGGCACCTTCAGTTTTGCCGATGGCATGGCCAAATTGGTGCCCCTGCCCTTTATCGACAACAATGAAGTGCCCGATGAGAAGTACCCCTATTGGCTCAACACGGGTCGCTTGGTCGAACACTTCCACACACGCACCAAGACCGGAAAAATCGGTAACAACAACAAGTACAGCCCCATTCCCTTTATGGAAATTAATCCCGATGCCGCCCGTGAACTGGGCATTCAACATCAGGATTATGTGCGCTGTGTGTCCCGCCGTGGCGATGCCATTGTCATGGCCATGTGCACCCAGCGCGTGCCCAAAGACATGGTCTTTATTCCCTTTCACTTTTTCGACTGTGTTAACCGCTTAACCCTTGGTCTGCTCGACCCCCATTCACGCCAGCCAGCCTATAAACAGTCGGCAGTCATGATTGAGCCTGTTGCCGATCAGGCAGCGGCGGCACAAATGAGCCGTGAGCGCCGGGCATTTTAAGCACGCTTCTCTTACTTTTATGCTGTTAATAACGACGATCAACTTTGAGGTTTCAAAGCCCCTATGCTAGACGTACGCAGTGACGAACCCGAATACAGTTTCCTTTGGGATAAAGAAACCAAAGCAGTGAATCAACACGGCAATTTAATTGATTTAATCGATGAAGACAGCGAGCTGCACTGCCAAAGCTTAAATATCAATGGTGACCCCGGCATTGGCGACAATCCCAACCGGTACAAGCAGCACGGATTTTTCCTCAATGCCGACAATTGCATCGGCTGTCATGCCTGCGAAGCGGCCTGTAGTGAAAAGAACGACAATCCCGCCCATATTGCTTTCCGCTCGGTGGGCTTTGTCGAGGGTGGCACCTACCCTGACTACCAGCGCATCAATATTTCCATGGCCTGCAACCATTGCGATGACCCCGTGTGTTTGAAAGGCTGCCCCACGCGGGCCTACACTAAATACGCCGAATACGGTGCGGTGCTACAAGACCCTGATATTTGCTTTGGCTGTGGTTACTGCACCTGGGTTTGCCCCTACAACGCGCCTCAGCTCGACCCGGTCAAAGGCCAGGTCACCAAGTGTAATATGTGTGTCGACCGCCTCGAAGTCGGCCTTAAACCCGCCTGTGTCTCCGCCTGTTTAGGTAATGCGCTCGATTTTGGAGTGGTCGAAAATATTCCCGAGAATCGCATCGAGGCCAAGACCGCGATTCCAGGCTTTCCCACCACCGACATCACCCAACCCAACATTCGTTTTCAGCAGACACGCTCGACCCATCGGGAAATGACGCGCACTGACGCCATGCCGCTGAAATACCACAAAGACGACAGTGTCGGTATCTTTAAGCCCAAGGTCGATAAAAAGCGCGGTGAAAAGAAACACTATAACTGGCGCAAACTCCTCACCTCTCACGAGAGCGCCCACGTTATTTTCACCCTCAGCACCCAGGCGGTGCTCGGTGCCTTTTTGATTATTGTTACTGCAGGCCTGTTTAATCTCGAAGCACTGACCCCACTCAATAGCACCGCCGTCAAGCTGCCTCTACTGGGTAGTATGTTTGTCATGCTCACCTACGGTCTTTTCAAGCTGAATATGCATCTGGGCAAACCCCATCGTTTTTACCGGGGTTTTAATAATCTGCGCCTATCGCCTTTAAGCCGGGAAATTGCCGGCGTCTCCGGGTTTTATACCTTTTTGATGGCCTATGGTTTTTTCTCTATTTTTGACAATGCCCTGTGCCATTTCCTCGCTAATGCCTCGGGCATTCTCGGTGCCCTTAGTGGTCTTATTGGTCTTTATTACATGTACAAGATCTACCGGATTAAGGCCCGACCCTTTTGGAACCACTGGCAGACCGGTAGCGCCTTCCTGGGCAACACCCTGAGCTATGGCGCCCTGCTGACAGGCCTGATTAGCTTGCCCTTGCTCAGCCCTGAGCACTCGCTGCTGGCACTGACTAGCCCATTAATGGCACTGGTGGCACTCGGCCTTGGCCTTGAGCTCATCGGTCATATTGCCCACAGTCGCGCCATGAGCAGTCTTGAGAATGAAGGGGCGGCCTCCTGGTATCTGCAAACCACTCAATACGGCAAGGCGTGGATCACCCGCAACGTCTTACTTGGCCTGAGTTTCTCTCTTGCTCTTCTCCTGTTGCTGACAACTCCCAGTGGCAGCCTGGCCTTTATTGGCTGGACGGTATTGGCAGTACTAATGATTAGCGCTGGCGCGATTAGCCGCTCGCTATTCTTTGTATTGGTCATACCCACTACCATGCCCGGTGCCTTTTTCTGGAAGAATAAAGCCTTTGAAGAGCACGCCCGTGAATCGGGTCTGGTCGATATGGAACAAGTTGGCGTGGTGCGCGAACTCCATGGCAAGTTTAAATTTGACGAACTGCTCGAGACCATCAAAACGACCACCCCCAAAATTCTGTTCAAGCATATTAAGGATATTGTGGTTTGGAAAAAGATCCGTTAAAAACGCGCCTGCAACGCCTGTTGCGCTGCATGGAGAGCGGCTTACTTGAACGCGAAACGGCGGCGCGCTTAACCTTATTAGCCGCACTCAGCGGTGAACACACTTTACTGATCGGGCCACCCGGCACGGCAAAAAGTGTACTTGCTCGCCGTCTGCATTTGGCCTTTGCGCCCGGTCATTATTTTGAGCGCCTGCTAACGCGATTTTCAGTGCCCGATGAGCTATTCGGCCCGCTATCAATTAAAGCCCTGGAAAATGACCGCTATCAACGGCTCACTGAGCGCTACCTCCCAACGGCCAATATTGCCTTTCTCGACGAAGTTTTCAAAGCCAATAGCGCCATCCTCAACACCCTGCTCACTCTGCTTAACGAAGGTGAATTTGATAACGGCGATTGTCGTGTCAAAGTGCCGCTCATCTCCGTAGTCGGAGCCAGCAACGAGCTGCCCGATAACGATGAATTACAAGCACTTTATGACCGTTTTGTCTGTCGCCACATCGTAGAGCCGGTAGCGGACGATAACTTTGTCGCCTTGCTGGAACTTGATGATCAAAGCAGCGAGCCCGATTTGAATGATCGCTTGAGTGATGCGGAAGTCGACAATATACAAATAGCCGCACGCACTGTCTCTCTATCCGGTGAAGCCTTATCCCTGCTTAAAGCCCTTCGTCTTTATCTCGCAGAACAACACATCGACGTCTCTGACCGGCGCTGGCGTAAAGTGGTTAAATTATTAAAAGTAGCCGCCTTCACTAATGCTCAAACGCCTACCGAACCAGTCATCGAAACGCATAGAAAGACTAAGGCAGAAGCCGGTACGCAAGTACAAGTGTCTCTGTGGGATTGTTGCCTGCTGCAACACTGTTTATGGAATACACCCGCCGAACAGCCCATTATTCAGCGCTGGTTGAGCACACAAATTGGCGCTGGCAGCGGGTTTAAGACCGAGCGACTGGAAAAATTAATCGCCACCTGGGAAAGCACCCTACAAGCTGATCAAAATAGCCGAACCCAGATCCGCAACGACAAAGGTCAACGCCTTTATCGCAGCCGGGAGGGCAAAAAAACAACGGAAGCAAACGAGCAAGAGTGGAGCCGCCGCGACGGTTTAGCCCTGTATTTATCGCCACCCGACCAGGATAATCGCAGCAACGACAACCGGGGTTATACTGAGCACGAGCTGAGTGACAAATTTTTTGACCAACATTATCAACAGTGCCATATCGACGGCCACTGGCAGCATATTGATCAGTATATTAGCGATCCAGCCAATCGCTTGATACTGCAGCACCAAAACCCACCTTGCCTGGAACCCACCGTGCACTCCGACACCTTTATTCAGGGTCGGCTCGAGGAAAATAAAAAATTAGCCGCCGATATTGTCTCTTTGCGTGAAAGTATCGAACAGGGCTGCAATGGGCTTGATCAGGCACTGGGCCAGCACCTGTGGGTCACCGGGAGTTTTATGACCAGCGCGAAACAAGCTCTGAATGATAATTTGCAAAAGGTGTCCGACTTTGAAAGCCGGCTGCAGACTGTTATCGCCGCCTATCAGCGCCTGGCCAACAAAAAGCCTTCACCCCAGCCTCAGTAAAATCCTCCGGCAAGCAAAATAGCCTAGCTGAAGAAGCTAAACGGTAAAGATGAGCATTAAGCTGGGTCTGCTTGAACAAGAATTTTCCGCCCTGGATGCCCTGCCCGATGCACTCTACGATGTCGTCATCACCCATACCCATGGCCCCCTGCTAACCCGGGCACGGGGCATACTACAATGGCGCGAAAAGCTCCTCGCTGGGGAGTTACCGGAAATGGATACTCTGTGCTGGCCAGAAAAAACGCTGTGTAGAACACTTTTAATGCGCATTGAAACCCTAGAGCTTCCCGGCTTTTGCCAGGGTCAGGAAAGCATCACGGATAGTGTACTGAAGGATATTTGCGAAGGTATTAGCAGCGCCGAAGACTATCTCGCTAAAACCGCCGATAAATTTAATGACAAGCTCGCTCAACGGCAAAAAATCAAAGAAAAGGACTCTTCCTTTCGCGATGAAGAAGGCCTGGCCGACCACGTGCAAAGCCAAGCACAACACACCTCCCCCCATGAGGGCCCACCGCCTCTCAACACCCGGCGCGACAAAAAAGAAAATAGACCCTTTAAAAGCCAGTCTGACAGCTTATCGCAACAACCTCTGTCCTCTCTGGCTGCCAACATGTCAACAAAGGTTAGTACAAGAGGCGCCAATCAACAGCACCTTTACAGCAAGCGCTCCCCTCCTACGGCGACAATCGAAAAGCCCAGCGATGGAGAAGAGCTTGTCAACCATCTGCAAGAACACTGGCAAGCCATGTCTCATCAGTGGCAGCAGCTGCGTCAACTCGATCAGGAAATAGAGCGTGAGAGCAGACAGCAGGAAAAGTTATCTTCATTCGTCTCAGTATCAAAAGAAAGAACTGCGGTGACGAATTTACCCGGGCGCGGCTGGGATTTAAGTACGGGCTTACTCACTTCCCAGGGTTGGCGTGACATTATCCGCTATCGCCAGCGCATTAAAGAACTACCCGAATTAATTCATTTTATTAACACCATCGGCCGTGAAGAAAACATAGCCGGCAATACCAACTTGGCCACGGTAGACCTCAGCCCTGAAACCCCCGTTCTATCAAACGAGCCAGGCAAGGGTCAGCGCCGCAATAAAGTACCCCGTAAAGCCCTTGAAATGGACGGTATTGAGCGGGGTGACGCTATTAACCGGATGCTACCTTCCGAGCTGGCCTTGCTCTGTCACCCTTTATTGAAAACTCTCTGGCATGCCAAGCGTGCTGAACGCTTGCTGTTGCTCTATCAACACCAAGGCAAGTATGGCCAAGGAAAAAAAGACGAGGGGACACTGGAGAAAAAAAGTTCACTCAATAAAGAGGGGCATAAGGGTCAATCCAGTCTCGGTCGCGGCCCTCTTATTATTTGCCTCGACACCTCCGGGTCAATGCAGGGTGAGCCAGAGCACATTGCCAAAGCTGCTGTGCTTGAAGCATTGACCCTTGCTCACCGCCAGCAACGGCTCTGTCATCTCGTGGCATTTAGCGGGCCCAACCAAGCGATGTTATATCAACTAGATTTGCGCCAAGGCGGACTGATTGAATTATTAAAATTTTTACGGTATTCCTTTCACGGTGGCACCGACCTCTCACACGCTTTGCAATTGGCACTGTGTAAGCGCGAAGAAGAGGGTTGGAAAAAGGCCGATATATTGCTCGTTTCTGATGGCCGTTTCCCTATAAGTAACGCGCTTATCAACACACTCAATCGCTGTCGAAGAGACCATAAACTGAGACTATTCGGTGTTTTAACGGGCAATTGGCAACATGATACCCTACACGTATTTTGTAATGATGTTCTACGTATCCGAGATCAGGCTTTATTGACAGCGTCACCAACAGAAGGGGGACTTCAATAAGTCCCTTTACCTCAATCAGCTATTATTCTTCACTTGACCCCCGTTAATTAAAAGCAACGACCGCCTTCACCAAAGGTTCAACGCCCACTACTTGTCCAACGGACAAATCATCACGATTCACTGAATTAATATAAAAGGTTTCCCCATTATTTAAGGAGAGTGTCAACAGGCTGTCTGCACCACGATAAAGGCGTTTAAGTATTTTTGCTTTAATGGGGCTCTTATCATTGAGTCCCATCGTCTCGGGTCGCAGTAACACTTTTAACGTGTCACCAATTTTCGCGTTATTTACAGGCGCACAGTGAAGTGTTCCCAGAGCAGTGTGCAGTGTATTGCTATCAACTAAGGTAGCGCTAATATAGCTACTGAAACCGACGAAATCCGCAACACTTTTTGAAACAGGTTCATTATAGAGGGCAAAAGGTGAACCCCATTGTGCTAATTCACCAGCGATAAGAACACCCAGCCTATCTGCTACGCTAAATGCCTCGACCTGGTCGTGAGTCACCATTAATGTAGTAATTTCTTTTTCCGAAAAAATCTGATAAATATCCTTGAGCAACTCACTACGCAATTCGTTGTCGAGACTGGAAAAAGGCTCATCAAGCAATAACAAACCGGGCTCTGGTGCAAGCGCCCTCGCGAGCGCAACTCGCTGCTGCTGACCGCCTGATAACTGGTGACTATAGCGAGCAGAAAAATCTGATAAACCGACCAAATCAAGTAATTCGTCGACAATTTTTGACACCGCATTTTTGTCACGACCCAGAACGCCAAAAGCAATATTCTCTTTCACCGTCAGGTGAGGAAATAAAGCCAAATCCTGGAATAACATCCCCACTTTACGCTCTTCCGGTGGCACGTTAATTTCCCTTGAATACACCAATTGATCACGTAAATAAATCGTACCGTTTAGTGGTGTTTCAAAGCCGGCAATGCTGCGTAGAAGTGAACTCTTACCGCTACCAGAAGGCCCAATTAAGCAGGCATGTTGACCTTTTTCAAGTTCGATATGGATATTTTTAAGTACAGAGCCTTCCCCATAGTCGAGAGAAAGACCGTCGACCTTCAACATCGTTTGACATTCCATTTCTATTGGCCTCCCCCCGTATTGCTCTCTTTCTGTATTGCTCGGGTTAACAAAATAACCGGTAAAAGACTCACCAAAACAATCGCCAATGCAGGCAATGCGGCATCGGTCAGGCGTTCATCAGAAGCCAGTTCATAGGTACGCACAGCTAGTGTATTGAAATTGTAAGGGCGCAATATCAAAGTAGCGGGTAGCTCTTTGACGATATCGACAAATACCAATAACAGGGCACTTAGCACGCTAGCTCTAAGTATTGGCAAATGCACCCTTAACAATACTCTATGACGATTAGCCCCCAAAGAGCGAGCGGCCTGGTCCATGCTAGGTTTTATACGTCCCAGTCCACTATCTATATTGTGTAGTGCCACTGCCAGAAACCTTACCGCATAGGCCAGAATCAAGGCGAATAGCGTTCCGGAAAACAGTAGACCACTGCTTATCCCCCACCAATCCTGTAGCACAGCATCGAGCTTTTTATCCAGCGAGGTTAAAGTTAACAACACACTGACCGCGATAACGGTGCCCGGCACTGCGTAACCCAGACTTACCAAATCAATGGGCAGAGAAATAGTCAGGTTTTTTCGCAAACGTTTTGCATAGCTAAATAGTAATGCCAGAGAAACGACACAGATGGCTGCAAAGGCAGCCAGAGAAAAGCTATTGATTAACAGATGCATAAAACGCTGGTCCATTTGCTCAACACCAATCTCAATGGCCCAGGAAATAAGCATAACAACGGGGATGAGAAAACCAAAAATAAAGGGCAGCAAACACAGCAATGTCACAACAAAGGAAGACAGCCGACTTAATTGCTTACGTTTAGGCCGGACATTTCTTTGGCCCTGATAATAATAAGATATTTTACGGCGGGAAAATTTTTCAACTAAAATCAGCACAAGCACAAAACTCACCAACAGCGCGCATAATTGTGCCGCTGCCTGCTCACTGCCCATGCCGTACCAGGTGCGAAAAATACCCGTCGTAAAGGTATTCACACCAAAGTACTTGACTGTCCCATAATCAGCAAAGGCCTCCATCATCGCTAGCGAAGTCCCCGTCAATATGGCCGGCCGTGCCAATGGTAGAGCAATTTTAAAGAAATGCTGCACCGGACTCCGACCTAATGAACGACTGGCCTCAAGCAGTGACTCCGACTGCTCAGCAAAGGCAGTGCGTGACAAAATATAAACATAGGGATAGAGAACCAGTGACAACATGATAATCGCCCCACCGAGCGAGCGTATTTCTGGAAACCAGTAGTCACCACTCTCCCAGCCAAAGAATTCACGCAACAATGTTTGCAATGGCCCAGAAAAATCGAGTAAACCCGTGTAACAATAAGCAATAATATAAGCTGGAACCGCGAGAGGAAGAAGAACTAACCAGGCAATACTATTACGCAGGGGGAAATCGTACTGTGTTGTACACCAGGCTAACACGGTACCTATTAACAAACTGCCAGCCCCCACACCAAAGGCCAACAGCAAGGTGTTACTGATATAGTCTGAGAGTACCGTGTCAGCGAGGTGTCGCCAAACCGCCCATTCGATATGTAATAGACTGGCAAAAACAGTCAGTATCGGGAGGATCAATAGCAGTGCCGGGATACTGGCTGCCCACGTCCAACCATCTCGCAACACTGCAGGCATTCGCATGCTGGTTATTAACTGTTGAATTAGTAGAAATTAGCGATAAATAACCGTTATTTCCACCCTGCCCGGTCCATTAACTGCAATGCAGCGCCATTCAATTCACCGACCTTTTCCAGGTTAATTTGCTCAGCTTTAAACGTGCCAAAACTGCGCAAGATCTCACTGGGCTCGACACCTTTGCGTACGGGATATTCATGATTATGCGCGGCATACCAGGCTTGCGCCTCTTTTCCCAGCATGAATTCCAGTAATTCCTTAGCAGCTACAGGATTGGGCGCATGGCGGGTGATGACAGCACCGGAAATATTAATATGGGCACCCCGGTTGCTCTGGTTAGGCCAAAACACCTTGACTCTTTCCGCTGCCGCTACTTGACTTGCGTCTTTACTGGCCAGCATGCCGGCCAAATAATATGTGTTCGCTATCGCGATGTCACATTGCCCAGCCGCCACCGCTTTAATTTGATCCTTATCCCCTCCCTTGGGTGGACGCGCAAGATTTGCAACCAGCCCTTTAGCAAATTCCAGGCTAAAGTCCTCACCTTGCTGAATGATTAGAGCGGCTATTAATGACTGATTATAGATATTACTGGAAGAGCGCACACACACTTTGCCACGCCAATTTTCGGCAGCAAGATCTTCCAGATCGTCTAACTCTTCCGCTTTCACATTGGCAATCGAATACATGATGGGGCGCGCTCGTGTCGTTAATGCAAACCAGTGACCGGCGGGATCACGCAAATGAGCCGGTATATGCTGGCTCAATACCTCTGAGTCGATGGCCTTCGTCAAGCCTTGTTGTTTCGCTCTGACAAGACGACCAATATCGGTGGTAATCAAAATATCTGCTGAGCCGAGCTCGCCTTCATTCGCGATACGAGAAATCAGGGCATCAGCATCACCGGTCAGCAAATTGACAACAACACCCGTCTCCTCGGTGAATTGTTTTAAAACCGGGAAAATCAATGCCTCTTTGCGAGCAGAATAAACATTGACCTGCCGACGCTCTGCCGGGGCATTTTGATGAAGAGCATTGTCACTTTCCGGTGCGACCACCTTGCTGTCACAAGCTAGAAGGGCAAACGCACAGGCAATAAAAATGAGCCGTATAAGCATGGTAATTCTCATGTACAAACGTTGAGGTATGAAGAAACGCCAGGAAAGAAACGTTAGGGCACCCGCCATTCTAATCCAAATGATAGCCATTCTCAACATAGAACAGCTTCCACAGGCTCTGGTAAGGCGCTAAACCCTGTAAATGAAGTCGTTCGCTAATTCAAACCTTAAAAGGCAAGATCCATACATTTACAAGCATAGCGTCGGTCATTTTTCACCTGATAATCATTAGCACTTGACTTTTAAATGCTAATGATTATCATTCTCGAGATAAATAAGGGTTTCATTTCCCATACAAATGCCAGCCAATGCTGCATTCGTCTCAGCAGACGTGCCCAACACTAGCAGCACCCAGACAGAAAATGAGCCACCTCGATAAGCTGAGGCAGTGACCTTAATGAGAAAGACCAAAACAGTGGCCACAAGCACTATGATGAGTGTTCTATTCTGCGCTCACAGCGCGTTAGTAGCCGCTGGCGACCATCCTCTAGAAGAGAACACAGCAAGTAGCTTTAGTGAAATGTTTGAAAAAAGCAGCTACAGCGGAGAGATCCGTACCGGCTACCTAATGACCCACCCAGAAATGTCGGTTGAAAACACAATGGATGATTTCGCCGCTGCTGGACAGCTAAAAATTGTAACGGCGTCATGGAATGGTTTTCAGCTGGGCGGAGCTTTTTACACCTCCCACAGCATCACGCAAACTGACGGTGAAGGTTATAATGATGAGTTCGCTGGCCCTGATCAGCACTACAATCTATTGGCCGAAGCCTATATTGATTACACCTCGGGCGATTTGAACCTGCGCCTCGGCCGCCAGCTTATCGACACGCCATTTGCCGACAGCGACGATATTCGCATGACACCCCACACCTTTGAAGCCCTCGTTGGTAACTACGCACTTGGTAATGGTTTCAAGCTCACTGCCGGCTGGATGACTCGCTGGCAAGGGTTTGATGCTGGATTCCCTCGCGATGCTGGCTTTGACGATATGGTTCAGGACTCCGATGGCACCTTTATGCTCGGTGGCAGCTATGGTGATGAGATATTTGAAGCCAGTGCCTGGTATTACAGTGTTGTCGACGTCGTCAATGTGTTTTACGGCGACATTATGCTGCCAATCACTCTGGGCGAGAATGTGACCTTAACGTTGGGGGCACAACTAACACTACAACATGACGATACCAACAGTAAAACAGCCGCCGAAATCGGTTCTGAGTTAAACGGCGAACTCTTCGGTGTTATGGCAGAGCTTACCCTCGCCAGCATCACTTTTGGCCTCGCATGGGATCACGCGAATGTCGATGAGGGAGAAGCTCTCTTTGGCGGTTGGGGTGGCGGCCCCTTCTTTACCAATATTGACACCCTGGTGGCCAATGAGTTTGCGGCGGGGCAAGATGCAGATTCGTACACGGTATCAGAGGCTTACGATTTGGCCGGCTTGGGTCTCAGCGGCTTCAATGTTGGCTATACCTATGGCCACTACGAAGGCGGTGCAGACCCCTTTGACGCACACACTGATGCCGAGGTCGAAGAACATAACTTTAGCCTGGTATATGACATTTCGGACAACTGGTGTGCCGATGCCGTCTACGTAATGAGTCATGACCAAGAAAGTACAGCTGATACCGAGTGGGATTATGACCGTTTTCAAACACGCGTGACCTTTCTTTTTTAAGGTCTAATTCTCTTCACGCACCCACCGGGTCAACTCAGCGTAAGTTTCACTGGATGTTCTCACGAACAACTCTTAGTTAAATCAACAATAGGACGTTAATCTGATGTTATTTCGTACAAAGTTTTACCAATCGGCTCTATCTCTTGCACTGCTTACCAGCACCGGGCTTTTGCAGGCTATGCCAGATCAAGCAAGCAATAAAAGCACGCCACATCCGGTATTGAAAGCCTATGCCGATATAGCCTCTGACAGTTACGGCAAGGCAGAAGCAGACGTAAAAAAATTACAGCAAAGCCTTTCAGATTTCGCAAAGTCACCGAGCGCTGCCAATTTTGAAGCCGCAAAGCAAGCGTGGCTGACATCCAGAGAGTCCTATGGACAAACAGAAATATTCCGCTTAGCCAACGGGCCCATCGATGCGGAAGATGGCTGGGTCGCCGAAGCCTATGGCGCTCCCGAAGGCCAGATTAATGCCTGGCCTCTCGATGAAAACATGATCGACTACACCATCGATGCCGAAGGTCATCGTACGTCAGGCAATATTATCGACACAGCAGGTTTGTTTAACCCTGGTGGGGAAGAGGCCCAAGCAGTCGATGCCAAGACCATTACGACAGAAGTGCTTGCAGCACTGAATGAAAACGGCGGCGATGCCAATGTCGCCAGTGGCTACCATGCCATCGAGTTCTTACTCTGGGGACAAGATCAAGACTATGCAGACTTTCGCGCTGACACGATAACCCACGGCGCTTTGGTTGCCGGGCAAAGACCGCTTGAAGATTTCACCACCGCGCCATACGCCAAACGCCGCCTGGACTATCTAACGGCCTCAGCTGACAAACTCGTTGACGATCTCTCTACCGTCAATCAAGCCTGGAGCACAAAAGCTTCCAGTGATTGTGACAAAGACGCCAGGGGCTGTTATCGCGCAGCATTACTCGGTCAACTCACGGGTAAAGATGAAAATAAGAACATCGCTAGCGACACAGCCTTAAAGCAGATCATTGCCGGGATGGGGGTGTTCATTAAATCAGAATTGGCAAATGAGCGCATTGCCGTTGCCGTATTAACGCCGAGCGAAGAAGATGAGCACTCGTGCTTCAGCGACAACACCCACAGAGACATTTCGACGAATTACCTGGGTTTTGTCAACGTATTGAAAGCCCAGTACAACGATAAAAACTACGGCCCTAGTCTCTATGCCAATGCATCCGCTGATACCCAGAAAGAAATCGACAGGCTAATAACCGCTATCGATAGTAAAGTGGCCAACATGAACTCGTTAGCACAAACCCAATGGCACTTCGACTACCAAATTTTGCAGGGTAACAACGCCAAGGAGATACGTGCAATGAAAAATGACATGCGCAAGCTGGGCAACACCATGGTAATGGTGGCGAAAAATATGGGGCTCTCATTGACTACTGATGATGTTACCGATGCAGAAGAAACTCAACTCTAAAACAGGACGCTATTCTATTATTAAGAATACAGCCGCTTTTGAGCCTGCCAGATCCTGCCCTATGAATGTATATTTTCGAGAAAGCAGGGTCTGCTGGACTACCGATAAAATCGAGAGCTTTAACGGGAAATCAAGCTCGCGATGACAGCACTCTTCGTTTTCACGCTAAGCTTGTTACTGGTCATCAGTGGAGATGTCCTTAGCCTTGAAACAGCGATAGAAAAACAGCTATTCACCGCTGACCGCAGCGCAAAAGCCCTGAGCCACCCCCATGCAGGCCTCGATAATGAGAGCCTGGATCAATTCACTCTGGGGCGAAGTTTCTTTACTATTCCCTGGGTAGAGGCCCCGGCCGCCACCACCGCAAGAGATGGCCTTGGCCCTTTGTTTAATGCCAACAGTTGCGCCAGCTGCCACACCAATAATGGGGGGGGTGGTGCTAGCACACGTGGGGGCAAGGCTCTGGACAGGTCCATCGTTATCCAGTTAGCGCAAGGATCCAACACGGCATTACCGGATATGAACAAGCCGCACCTCCATGCGGACCCTATCTATGGTTACCAGCTGGCAATTAATGGCACTCACCGTGTTCCCTTTGAGGGGCAAGTTGAGGTGGCTGTCGAAACCAGCATCTTTAATTATCCTGATGGTGAACAAGTAACACTCTTAAAGCCGCGTTTTAAAGCCACCCAATTGAATTACGGCCCACTTGCTCCCGGTACGATTCTTAAACCGCGCCGTGCCCCCGCTCTCGTTGGCATGGGCTTGATAGAGGACATCCCAGCGACGCAGATTCTGCAGTGGCAAGATGAAACTGACCGCAACGCCGATGGCATTTCTGGCAAAGCCAACTGGGTGTATTCGCCTGAAACAAACAAAAAAAAGCTCGGCCGTTTTGGCTGGCAAGCCACCACTACCTCGGTTACCGAACAAACGGCCAATGCCCTACACCATGATATGGGGCTGACGAACCCTGTGTTCCCCCATGAAAATTGCAGCGCCGCACAAACGGCGTGTAACAGTGCTTATAAGAGCCAGGAGCTGGATGTACCCAAGCCTCGCCTACTGGCAATCAGTCACTACCTCAAACACCTGCGTGTGCCACGCGCCCGAGCCTCCACAACATCGGAAGGTCGCCAATTATTTGTCAGCACGGGCTGCCAAGCATGCCATCAAATAGGCTACACCACCGCTACAGGCCTCGCGGTAAACCCTTACAGTGATTTTCTATTACACGACATGGGATCTTCGCTTGCAGAGGGGACTGGCAGCGACCAAAATATCATCACGGAATGGCGAACGTCACCACTGTGGGGCTTGGGATTAGCAAAAACCTTGAACCCCAAAGCGGGGTACTTGCATGATGGACGCGCCCTGACTATTGAACAGGCGATTCTCTGGCACGGCGGTGAAGCACAGTTGGCAAAAGACCACTTCATCCATTTAAATAAAAACCAACGGGACGTACTACTGTCGTTCCTGGAAACCTTGTAAGAGTATTATGAACTATAAAATCATTACCCTGCCACTACTGTTGTTGATATTGGCAAGCCCCCTGTTATCAGCTAAACCGTCACACGAAAACACTCAGCAAGAGTTTTTACGGGCCCTACAAGAGCAGGTCTTGATTCACGACAGCGCTGAAGCCTTAAACACTCTTCAGCAACTTGAGCTATCATTAAAAACACTGCAAGCGAGCCCCACACAACAAAACTTACAGAGGACTCAAAGCCTCTTCACCACATTTATCATTGCTTGGAAAGCCGTTGAAACGGTCTATATTCTAGGGGCTTTGGATGACAGCTATATTGATCATCCTCGTTATATTGATTATTTTCATCAGACAAAAGAGTCAATCCCCACTCAGCTGGAACAGGCTCTAGATAGCCCCAAAGCCATAGAAAAAGTACTGTTCAAATATTCCACCAAAAGCATCAATGCTCTGGAGTACCTGCTATTTCCCGACCCACAGCAGAGCACTGAACAAAAAGCCATCGACACGCGCCGCATTGAAGCCGCGAAAATCGCAGTTAATAACATCACGTTTTGGCTAAGTGAAATCACTCAAGGTTACCAGTCAATAAACATAGCCACAGCAAAAAGCACTGCAATAATTAGTCAGGTGGTCAATGCGCTTATCGACAGTAGCTACAAACTCGCCAACTGGCGAGTAGGCGAGGCTGCAGGACTCAACAAAAAATATGCGGGGAGACCTTCAGCACAACGACTGGAGTACCCTGTCTCGAACACCTCGTTTCAAGCAATTCTTAGTATTCTGAAAACCCATCGCAAAATTATTAACCGTGATGACGCCATCGATTTACTCGATATTGCGCGCATGAACAATGCCGAATCAGAGCTTATATTTATTCAGAAGGAAATTGACCAGGCCCTCGACCTACTTATCAGTATTCCTCAACCATTGGCCGAGCAGATTGAAAGTCAATCCTTTAAAACGCTGTACAAGCAGCTGGATAAAATACATAACGCTTACTATTTTATTCTGATTGATGCCTTAAATCTGAACGCCACAATTATCGATGCCGATGGTGATTGAAGGTAGTCACTGGCTGGGGCTGGACTATTTGTTCAACCCACAAAAACGTTTGTACTGGGGGTATTTACTCAGCACCGCAGGCATCGTGATTGTTTATTGTTTGCTAAAGCGGCAGCCTATCACCAGCACGCTAGATAAAAAAATTTGGTGGCACCCTTCTGCACGTCTCGATTACAGCTATTTTATTGTCGCATCGATAATTAAGATGAGTCTGCTATTACCCTGGATGCTAGGTGTGGGCGAAGTCACTTACTGGACGCTACAACTCATGGAAGCGTTACTGGGTTACCAGCAGAAAATCATTATAGATCGCCAATGGGTAGTACTAAGCTATACACTGGCGTTATTTTTACTCAGTGACCTGAGTCGTTATTGCCTACACCGACTAATGCACACGATACCCTTTCTCTGGAAGTTTCATCAAGTTCACCACAGTGCTGAAGTGCTCACCCCAGTGACTTTCTATCGCGTTCACCCACTGGAAAATTTTCTCTTTGGTTTTCGTTATGCCTTAGTGACCGGATTTATCACGGGGATATTTATTCACTTCTATGGTGCCAATCTGGCGATACTGGACATCATTGGTGTCAACATTATTGTATTTGTCTTCCATATACTGGGGGATAACCTACGCCATTCGACAATCCATCTTGGCTATTTTGACACCCTTGAAAAGTGGCTTATCTCGCCCGCTCAGCACCAGTATCACCACACGGTAACAGGCACAACCGTCAACTATGGCGGCATTTTATCCCTCTGGGACCGATTGTTTGGCAGCTTGCGTTTATCCAGTCAGGAGGACCACTACCACTATGGGCTGAATGAAATAACGACAAGGTTCAACTCTGTTTGGCAGCTTTTAACACAACCTTTTATTCTCCTCAAAAAAGAGCGTTAATCGAATCAATCTATGCAGAAATTCACTAAACATATTCTTGCGGCAATAAGCGTCATCGCCCTGACACATCATTTGCCATTAGCTGCTGCAGACAGTGATGTAACCGAGCTGGGTCGCCAGCTGTTCTTCGACAACAACCTGTCATTTAATCGCAGCCAATCTTGTGCGACCTGTCATAACCCGGCAGCGGGTTTTGTCGATGATCGTGACAATGGTGTTGGTGCCGCTGTCTCTCTCGGCGATGATGGTCTCTCACTGGGAAGTCGCAGTGCACCTCCAGCCGCCTATGCCGCTTTAGCCCCCACTTTTCATTACGACACAAAAACCAAGCAATATATCGGTGGTCAGTTTTGGGATGGTCGTGCAAAAGATCTACAGGAACAAGCGGGTGGGCCACCATTAAACCCATTAGAAATGCGAATGCCGAATATAGAGAGTATAAAGAAGCGTATTCAAGAAAACTCTTCGTACATCAAAAGCTTCAAACATCTTTACGGCAACACTGTTTTCGACAGCAGCGATAAATTCTATAGCGCCATGACCGATGCCATTGCCACGTTTGAAAGAAGTCGTTTTTTTTCACCTTTCGATTCAAAATACGATCGCTATTTGAAAGGGGAATATGAATTAAGTGCTCAAGAAGAATTGGGCATGGCACTGTTTTTTTCCAACAATAACACCAATTGCTCCACCTGCCATGCCTTACACCCCGAAGGGCACCCTCGTGAGACCTTCACCAATTATCAGTTCCACAACATTGGCGTGCCGGTAAACAATTTTCTTCGAGAGGCTAATATCGCCAACCGCAATATTATTGACCGCGGATTACTTGATAACCCTGCTGTCGATAGTGTCGAGCACGATGGCAAGTTTAAAGTCCCGACTCTACGCAACGTTGCTATTACAGCACCTTATATGCATAACGGTGTTTTTAAGGATCTCAAAACCGTAATGGAATTTTACGATAAATATAACAACCCGCAACGCGTTAATAATCCGGAAACGGGAAAACCCTGGAATGAACCGGAAGTGGAAACAACAATCAACCGCCAAGATTTGACAGCGAGAAAACTGAGCGACCAAAAAATAGACGCAATTATCGCCTTTCTTAATACGCTGACAGACAAGCGTTACGAGTACCTGCTTCAGACAAAAGAGTAAAGTTTTAGGCGATTACCAAGGAGCGAGCGTATTTAACATTGACAATAGCACTCGTCAAAGAACGAGCAAGGATCTGTCATCTCAACCTTTCTTACGTCGAGCGCCAAACACTTTCGCCGGTATCACTTCCATTGCGGTGTTATAACCTTGAGAAAAAAGTTCTTCTTTCTCACTATCGCTCAAATTAAATTCAATCGGTGATATCGCACCCGTATTAACGACAACAGTTTGATCCCAGAATTTATCATTAATGTACTCACGAGAAATCGTATTCATGAAAGTGCGGATAAGCAAAGTCAAATAGCCCTTTAAAGGGAACATGCCGCCAAGCGTCACGTTGTTTGATAATTCAACACTGCGCATACGGAAACAAATGACGGGCGTACCACATCCCGACCAATCCCTATGCAAGGCATCTTCAGCAAGAATACTGCCATCTACTAATAAATGCTTATCGTATTGGTTAAAAGTGAAGAGCAGGGGGATAGACATGGAATAGCGTACCGCTTTTGACACTTTAAGACCAGGCGTCAAGGTTTTATTGAAAATCACCGGGCGACCTGTCATAACATCGGTGGCAACAATGTGCAGGTTGCGTGGCAGATCTTGAAAGCGGCAACCGTTGAGCTGTTCCTCTACCCATTGTTCAAAAACCGCTCCTGTACTCAACCCCCCCGATTTTAGGAGTTGAAAAATGGAAAACCCTTTAAATATTGAGAAATTCGTTTGCAGCGCCAGTTGTTTAATATCAGATAGAGAGAATCCAGCGGCATAAAGAGCGCCGATAATACTGCCACCGGATACTCCCACTAGATGGTCGAACTTTACGTCCAGTGTTTCCAGGGCGTGAAGAATACCAATGTGAGCGGAAAGCCGAGTGCCACCCCCCGCAAATATCGGGACAAAATCATTATCTTGCTGCTGATTCACCTCACGCCTTTCCTCCACGTTCGCATGAAGGATAGGTAATCTCTTCAAACGCAGTCAATAAATGCTCGACTCGATGATCCCAGCTATTATTTCTCGCATAATCCATAATTTTATCTCGCTGCCAGTTCTTATTGAGCGCGGCAACAATTGCCTTCAGTAGAAGCTGAGGATAACCGAAAGGAACTATAGTACCTAGATCATCGTTACAAACTACTTCCGGGTTACCCCCCACGTCACTCGTCACAACAGGTAGACCACAGGCCATCGCTTCTAAAAAGACATTGGCCCAGCCTTCATTGGACGTTGGTAATACAAAAACATCCGCTGCAGAAAGCGGCCAACGTAACTCATCGGGAGCAATAGCACCGGTAAATAACACTCTATCACTAATACCAGATTTACACGCCTGGGCTTTCAGACGCTCATCCCAATCCCCTTCTGCACTCGCCCCGCCAACAACCAGATAGTACAACCGTGGGAATTCTTCCAGTAATGCAGGCATAAGCTCAATCACCCGATGGAAGCCTTTTCGCTCAACCAGACCACCCACTGTCACCAGCACCTGTGCATCACGGGGCAAATCAAAGCGTGCTCTCGCCTCTGACTGGTCCTCTTGAACAAAACGCTCAGTGTCAACACCATTACCCACGACTTGAATTTTCTCAGCTCTGGCACCTAGGCCAACGACATGACGTTTCAATGAGTCAGCGACAGAAAAGACTCTCGCCGCCTTATCCAAAGCCACCACTATTTTAGTGCGCTGAAGCGAGTTTTTAGAATGGGGCACTTCGGTACCACGCAAAGTAATCGTTACAGGAACCCTCAGCCATCGCCCCAGCAAAGTTGCCCCGTAGCCATCGGGCCAGGCAAAATGTGAATCGATCACAGTGAATTGAAAACGACGTTTCAAGCGCAACAGTAAAAAGAAGCTGCACAACGCCATCGAGAATCCATCGAACCTCCGAAGCACACCCGGCACGGCAAGAAATCGCGGGTAGTAAACCATGATACCTTGCTGCTCCTCATATTTTTCTGGCTGAGGGCGATAACCGGGTTTAAAGTAACGAATCAAACCTTGCAAGGGAAACCAGGGTACAGGCGACACTACGATCAAAGGCAGGTGCTTAGCAACGCGAAACATACGTTCACGAATAAACAAACCCGCCCCCGGCTGTACGTGACTAGGAAATAACGAGGTGAAGACCAGTAATTTCGTCACTTTCTCGGCCACGTCTAGGCACCCGATACTGAACCGGAAGCATCCGGTACCAACGCAGGATAAACCGATTGATAGTTGGCCACACTCACCTGCCAGTTACGCTCAGTTTCTACATATTCACGCCCTGATTTTTTTAATGCAGGCCACTTCTTTTCAGCCGACAGTAGGCCTGTCACCGTGTGTGCCAAATCATTTGCATCGCCCGCCGTAAATAAATAGCCGTTCTCACGGTCACGAATTAATTCTTTGTGCCCTCCTACATCAGAGGCAACTACCAAACGACCTTGTGCCATGGCCTCTAGAGGTTTTAATGGCGTCACCAGATCCGTCAGACGCATGGCAAGCCGGGGATACACAAAAACATCAACTTGATTATAGTAAGCCTGCACCTGATCATGAGGCACACGCCCTGTGAAAATCACTTCATTTTTCAGACCTAATTCGGAGACCTTATTTTTAATGAGAGCTTCTTGGGGACCTCCGCCGACTAACAATAAGCGTATATCAGGCGAGCTCTTCAGCATAGCCGGCATGGCATCGAGCAATAATGGCAAACCTTCATAGGCGTAAAAAGAACCAATAAAACCCAGTACTTTTTTACCACTCAAATGTAACTTTTCTCTCAAGTTAGCATCGGCCTCAATTCCGAAAGTAAAGCGTTCAATGTCAACTGCATTGGGTATGACTGTCACTTTATCGGCGACAATGCCTCGGCTTATAATATCGCTACGCAAGCCTTCGCAAATAGTTGTTACCGCGTCGGCGTGACGAAACACGTAGGTTTCAAGCGCTTTGGTCAAACGATAACGCAAGCCGTTCTCATTGCTGGTGCCATGATCTACAGCCGCATCTTCCCAAAAAGCACGACATTCGTAGACCACAGGAATTTTGTGTCGTCGCCCAGCTCTAACTGCCGCGAGTCCATTAAGCGCAGGTGAATGGGCATGAAGTACATCCGGGTTGACCTCTTTAATCACCTCGTCGATCCGCTTTTCAAGACTGCGCACAATAGCTAGCTGATTAAAGAGGGGCAGCCGGAAGAAAAACCCGGTCTTAGGGCGGGTACGGAAAAACTCAAAACCGTCAATTTCTTCCACATCCTGAGTAGCACCTTGATGCTTTGCGGAGGTCAAATGATAAGTTTGCCAACCCATAGCCCGTTGCTGTTCAAGAATAGCCCGCGTGCGAAAAGTGTAGCCACTGTGCAATGGAATAGAGTGGTCAAGTATATGAAGAATTTTCATTGGCTAAATAAGACTCGTGGCTATAATTTTTTTAGGCTTTCATTAAACATCAGCAGTGTCCACAAAGAAGCGCTGTTGTCACGCTGTCCCGACTGATGCTGATCAAACAATTTCTCAAGGTACTTGCTATCGAACATGCCTGTTGCAGACAGCCCGCCGTCAAATAAGCTCGTATATAACTTTTCTTTTAAGGGGCCTCGAAACCAGTGCGCTAAGGGCACGGCAAAACCCATCTTATCGCGATAAAGGATATTATTGCTCAGGTGAGGTTCGAGAGATGATTTAAAAATTGCTTTACCCTGCTGACCTTTTAACTTCATTGAGGAAGGTATTCCGGATACCCACTCCACAAATTTATGGTCGAGCAGGGGTACGCGCACCTCTAAAGAATGGGCCATACTGGCGCGATCGACCTTGGTTAAAATATCACCCGTTAGATAGGTTTTCATATCAATGTACTGAACGACAGACAAGGGATCGTCCGTCGGTGCTTTCGCGGCATAGTGGTGAAAGACTTCAGAGGCTTTATAACCTTGAAGCTCACGTTTAAACGAATCGCTGAAAAGCTGCTCTCTCTGCTCGTCGATGAGCGTCGAAAAATTATGGAAATAACCGTCAACCGGAGTACGCGCCATAGACTGAAATGTTGTTTTGGCACGGAATACGCGAGGAGCCCAACCGAGCTTTGGATACATTTTTCCCGCTAAACCAAAAAGTGGTTGACGTATCGCGTCTGGAACCAAGCCGCGCAATTTTTCTTCGTTCATATGCCAGCGATAGCGCCGGTAACCGGCAAAGTGTTCGTCACCTCCATCGCCCGACAGCGCAACAGTGACGCGCTGTTTCGCCAATTGACAAACTCTATAGGTTGGCAATGCAGAGCTATCGGCAAAGGGTTCATCATAAAGCAGAGCCAATTGATCAATTAAATCAAAGTCATTGGGGTCGACAATATTGACGTGGTGTCGGGTATTAAATTGCTCAGCAACCTCCTGAGCATGAATCGACTCATCATAACCCTTTACATCAAAACCAATGGAACAAGTATTCACAGGTTCTTTCTGTAAACCGGCCATCATTGCCACCACAGCGCTGGAATCAACACCTCCGGATAAAAAGGCACCGAGGGGTACTTCGGCAACCATGCGTATATCAACCGCTTCGCGCAGGCGCTGGATGAGCTCCTCTTCTAGCTCTTGTTCAGAACTGTAGGGCACGGGGGTAAAGGGAATATCCCAGTATTCATTGGGACGCAATTCGCTCTGCCCTTGCTTGACGGTCAGGGTATGCCCGGGATTGAGTTTGTAAACACCTTGATAAATCGTCTTTGGCTCGGGGATATAACCCAACGCAAAATAATCCTCTACAGCCTGAGGGTTAAGTTTTGTTGGAAGATCAGGGTGGCACTTAAGAACTTTAAGTTCCGAACCGAAAATAAACTGCCCATCAGGCAACAGTGAATAAAAAAGGGGCTTAATCCCCATCCGGTCGCGAGCCAGAAACAGGCTGCGTTGCTGCTTATCCCATATTGCAAAGGCAAACATGCCTCTGAATTTATCGACACAGGCCTCTCCCCAGGCGCTCCAGCCGTGAACGATCACCTCGGTATCACAATGGCTTTTAAAGACATAGCCTTTGGCTTCGAGCTCTTTTCTCAAGCTCGGGAAATTGTAAATCTCACCGTTAAATACCACACAAACACTTTTATCGTGGTTGTACATCGGCTGCTGACCGGAGGAAAGGTCAATAATTGATAAACGCCGATGAGCCAGGCCCAGGCCGGGTTCAAGATGTTGCCCACCTTCGTCGGGACCGCGATGGAATTGTGATTGATTCATACGACCCAGCAAGTCACGATCAATATCTCGCTGCCCTCGGGTATCTAATATTCCTGCAATGCCACACATTATTTAACGACGCGCTCCGGTTGCTAGATTACTTAACTTTCATTGGCTGGAGGTTGGCTGGTTTTCATTTCCACTCGCCCCAATAACTGATCGTACACGGCAAGATATTGCTCAACTGTGCGGCTCCAATCAAAATTTTGTCTGGCTTTATTGAGACTATTTTCACCGAAGGACTTCATTGTCTGAGGCTCTGTAAGAATGTGCTTCAAATGTTTAGCCAATGCAGCAGCATCACCAACAGGCACTAAACACCCGTTAATGCCCTCTTCGATTAACTCTGGGTTACCACCAATACGCGTTGCAACAAGCGGCAAACCCGTCGCCATAGCTTCAAGAAGAGTGTTCGAAATTCCTTCTCCCAAAGAGGGTAAAACGAAAACATCCATCATGCGCAGAAAATCGGGAATATCCTTTCGATCACCAGGCATCCAGATATATTCACACAAACCTAACTCGGTAATTCTATCGCATAAAGTCTGATACATCGGTCCATCGCCTACAATGATGAGACGTAGAGGCTTTTGTATTGAGCTGTCATTTACAAGCAGGGAAAAGGCTTCAATTAGAGTACGTTGGTCCTTAACTTCGGCGAGACGACCCACGGTACCTATAACCTGCATATTGTCCGCCTTAAAACCAACTGGGGCAGACACACTCACAGAACCCGGTGTAAAAACCTGCTGATCGACACCATTATAAATCTGTTTTATTTTTGCCGTTGGTACCTCCACAACCTGAGCAAGCCACTGTGCTAAATCCTGGCTAACGGCTATATAGCGATGCACTAAAGGGCGTAGCGCCTTACGCAGTACGTTGTATTTCTTATTGGAGCCATCGATGTCCTGAATATCCCGACCGTGCTCACCGTGAACACGTTTTACACCCGGTATTAAAGCGGCAATTACTTGCATTTCCAAGGCAGCCAAATTACGTGTATGGACAATAGCCGGACGCAATCTAATGAAAGTTCGCCACAATCGCCAATACAGAGCGAGGTCATGACCGGGGCGTTTATGTAGGGAAATAACCTCGATATTCGGCGCTGAAATACGACGTTCAAAACCTTCAGTGCCCGTAAGACAAATAATCACGTGACGATAGCGCTGGGGGCAGGCTCGGTTGATGATATTCACCAGGCCGTTTTCCAGACCACCGGTACCCAATGCGTAGATCACATGGGCAACGAGAGGTGGTGTCGTCTCGAGGGGCGGAGGATGTGTTTCACTCAAGCGTTGAGCCTTCAAGGCCAACAACTCGGTCAAGCTGGGCTTCCAGACCCGGCAGTAGGGTGTTAATAAAGTCTTGCAGGGTCTCGAGAGGTAAATTGGCGTCATCAATAACCGGGGTGGTAACAGTGATATAAGCGCCATCGCGCCGATCGAAAGAGAGCTTTGCCACCCCCTCTAACAACTTGCCGGTATAGGGGTTGGCGGTGTATTTGTCACCGAGACGATACCAGCGTAAAGCCAGTAAATTAGAGCCACTGCCTTTGATGTGTGCCTGATCCACTTCGATAGTATCACCCGCCAAATTCAAGGTCACCTTGGAACGACCGACGACCCACCAATCGGGAGACTTTTGCACCACGAAGACATTTTGACTATTAATGAGTTCTTTATTTTGATTTTGCGTTAAATATTGGCCGGTATAAAGACTGACGACAACGCCATCTCGATGATAAAACTGGTGGAATTCGTCATCAGCGCCTTTCACCACTGGGCGCCACTGCCAGCTCTGCCTCTTTTGCTTCACCCAATCATTAAGACCCTGTGGTGCTTCCAGAGGTGCAAAGGCTGTCAGGGCAGGCTGACGCTGTATCAAATGCGCTGTGGCGGGCCCAGCACACGCCAGCAACAAAACGACCACAGTAGTGAGATAAGTTTTTGCCTTTGACTCCAGGTTTGGGGTACCGCCTTGGGCAACTAGCGGTGCGCGCTCAGTCGAGCTATCGCGATCTCGCCAAATAGAACCCACCGCAAAGAGTACAAACATCACAATGCCAAAAAACACCCACCCATAGATCAAATGATCAACACCAGTAGCCAGTTTCATACTACTAAGATGGCCTATCATAACAATCATATATGCCCGCAAGCCATTGGCAATAATCGGTACGATAATAGACGCGGCAATAAATAGCCCTCGTTTAACTAAACCTTGGTAACTAAGATAGGCAAACAAACAGCCCAGTGTCACGGAGGCAATCAAATATCGAACGCCACTACAGCCCTCAACAACCGACCAATGGCCACTGGGCAGAGTAAAAAACAAGCCTTCACGATAGACAGGAATCCCCGTCATCTTGAGTAAGCCAATGGTAAAATCAGCCGTAAACTCCATCATGACAGGAATAAGTCCTTCGCCAACCGGTACCGCTAAAAACAAAAAAGCCAGAGGAAAGGCTATCGCCCAAACCACCTGTGTACCCAAAATTGCCCAAAGCCCACTCACCAAAATACCAATAAGTGAAATTTGCTGCACGACGGTGGCAGCCATGACATTTCCCAAAAGCCATGTGGTCCCGAAGAACAACAAGGGCACCAAGGCCAGGTATTGGAATGCGGGGGATAACCGCACCAGTGTCTGCCGTTTTTCCCAAACCAGCCAGATGACAATCGGTGCAATCAAAAATCCGTGGGTGAAGGTCTCAGAGCGCCACCATATAGCCACCATTGACTCGACCGTGTCATAAAAAATGAGCAGGATGGCAAGACAATAAACTACCGCAATAAACAAATAGCGCTTATTGAATCCTTCTTCTCTACTGGTTAACTGTTGTGAATCATCCATAGCTGTTCTATCTCAGGCCTTATACAGATTGTTGCTCGAGCAATTGTCCGATCAAAGGTAAATTCTTTTCCCAACTGAAGTCTTGCATCACTCTGGACCGAGCAGATGACCCCAGGCTTTGATATTTTTGACTTAGTACATCATCTATGTAACGACCATAATCATTGGCTTGGCGGGCAACGAGCACATCCTCTCCAGGAATAGCATCAATCCCTTCTATTCCCGCTTCGCTAACAATAACAGGGCGAGCCATCGCCATCGCCTCAAGCACTTTATTTTGGATGCCACGAGCGATACGCATTGGGGCAATCGCGGCAACAGCGTAGGCCAGGTAAGGGCGTACATCAGCCACACGGCCCGTGACGACAACCCCTGGCAAATCAGCCAGCTTACGTAATGATGCGACTGGGTTACTACCGACAATATACAACCGAAGCTGAGGGTTATTCGCTAAAACCGCGGGGAACACATCGTGGACAAACCAGGTCACTGCATCGATATTTGGCCAATAATCCATGGCACCGGTAAAAACCAACACCTTTTCCCTTTCATTATAGGGCGAGGGGAATGTCTGCTGCGGACTAAAATAACTGGCATCAACCCCATTGCTATAACTACCCACTCGAGCGGCCACCTCAGGTACTAACTCTATAAATTTGTCCGCCTCGGCTGTGGAAACAAACAAACTATGATGGAAATTTTCGGCGATACGGCTTTCATACTTAAGCAAGCGCGTTGCTTCGCGATAATAAACCCAGCTCATTGGAAAAGTTTTCTGCTGTGAGTATTCACGCCACTTTTCAGAATCGACATCAACCATATCGGCAATTTTTTTACTGTCACTGAAATTTTCGCCGTCTACGTATTGGGCCATAACGGCAGAGTAAACAACTACTCGCTGAACCGTGTTATCAGCCTGTAACTGGTTGACCCAACAGCTCATCACACGACTCGAATAATAGGGCAAGGACAAAGGCTCACCACGACATAAAGCCCATAAACTCTTTACACGCGAAATTTTTGGGTTGAGCTTAACGAGCTGCACCTTTTCACACAGTTCTTCAAGCTTATCAACATATTGCCAATCGAGAGGGTCATCGACAAAGGCACCAAGATACACCCGATAATGCGCACTGAGATAACGGAGCAAATGATAAGAACGGATCTTATCTCCCTTATTCGGAGGGAAGGGAATCCTGTGACATAGAAAAAGCAAAGAGGGCTTTGCTGTTGTTTGCTTCGACACCGATCTTAACCCAGGCTTTTAGATAACATTGGGCCAATCAAGTTAGCAACAGGAAGAGGTAGCTTTTTCCAAGTATTAACAAAAATTCGGTATTTAGGGTTTAAAGGATTAATATCAGGCATCGTCTTAGATTTGACTAAGAAATACTCATAGGACAAAGGCTCTGGCGTAAAGCCCCAATTCTTTTTGAAGCTATAGGGCCCGGTACCCTCTTTACTCCTGCCGTAATCAAATATACGAATGCCCTGCTCCCCGGATCGGCGCATTAGCTCCCAGTACATAAAGTCATTGCCTTTTAAAGCACGCGCTTCGGTAACACTACCACCGTAATAGGGTAGCACTTGATCTTTGAAATAGAAGCTCATCACCCCGGCGATATCTCGCCCCTCGTGAGTGACCATCAACACATCGCACTTTTCTGCAAAAACCTCTCGCAATATTCGAAAATAATTCCCCGAAAAAACTGGCGTTCCGAGGTTGCGCACGCTCTCAGAGTAAATGCGGTGCAAGCGTTGCCAACCCTGGTCGATTTCACTCACAAGACCCGCCTTGATACCTTTACGTACCACTGCGCGTTGCTTGCGGGGAATAGCCTTCATATTGACATCTGGGTCGGCATCAATCGTCTTGATAAAGGTCGCATAGAGTTCTTTTGTTGGCCAGTCCAAGCCCGATGATTGCGTGTTTCTCATCTCCAGAGCATCAACTTTTAACTGACTGGCCAGTTCACAAGCAGCTTCGCGCAGGGCAACTCTAGCCTCGTCGCTGTTGGCAATCACTCCACCATAGACACAAAAAGGCAATGAGGCGAGAGTATTGCCAAAAAAGAAGCTTTTAACCTGGGCGAGTGGTATTACGCCCTGAATTTCTTCGTTCAGCTCAGCGTATAAATAATATGTGCGATGCCCAAAAGCCTGCTCAAGGACGGTTTTCCAACCTGAGAGGTGAAAAAACGTTCCCTCCGGACAATTCTCAACAAAGGCATCCCAGCGACAATTGTCCCCTTCATTTAAACGACGAATATTAATCGCGGTTGACTCCCCTTGCACTGGCATTTATTGATTTGCCCCTAAAAAAATATCATCCATTCGACCCCAACTAAAATCGTCGAGCAAACGCTCTAGGCGTGAATGCGTTCTATGTAAATTAAAGTAGTGACGAAAGCGCGTTTTGTACCCCAGTTTGTCGATTCTTGGCTGCTCCTCATCAATTTCCCAGGGGTGAAAATAAAAGATACAGGGGCGTTGCTCCTGTTCATTAATTTGCTTAAGAGCCCAGCGAGTGAAACTATAGGGGAAAAACCGAAACCAGCCCCCACCCCCGCAATTAATATTGCGACGCATAACTGGCACCGTACTGATTGGGATTTCAAAAATGCGATCATTGGCAGCTCGAAAAATAAATCGCGGCGCGTCGGGCATACCATAGTGGTCATGATGAATAGGCACGATACTAGAACTGTATTCATAGCCCGCGTCAGCCAGCACATCAAGAGCCCAGAGGTTATCAGCTCCGATAGAATAGCTCGCTGCTCGATAGCCTTTGACCACTTGTCCGGAAATATCTTCTAACAACGCCCTTGTCTTAAGTACATCCTGTTTAAAACAGTCTGGTTTTTGTGACGTGACGCGCCGATGATCCCAGCCATGACTCGCTAACTCGTGACCGTTTTCAACTATTTTTCTTACCATGCCAGGATGTCGCTCTGCGACCAAGCCCAAGGTAAAAAAAGTCGCTTTCACTAACTTCGTATCAAAAAGTTGTAAGATTCGATCAACATTCGCCTCGACCCGAGAATCGAAATCATCCCATGTTGTTCTGCAAATATGTTTTTCAAATGCAGAAACCTGATAATAGTCTTCTACATCGACGGTCATCGCATTTAGAAGCGGGGCTGTGCTCACCGGATTACTCCCAATTCAGCTTACTCGTTATTGACCTACAAGGTGCCAGAGTCTCGGCGTTCCTGCCCTCAAACTCTGCTGAAAACTTATACCAGTACTCTAGCAAAACATGTATTTGAATAAACTCGAATAGTTCCCAGCCTCCCACTTAGTACTCTATGCCAGTGAAAACAGCCTGTTATTTATTATAAAACCAATCACCGATAACAGCAGCGATACGCTCTGCAGACTTTCCATCCCAGAACTCAGGGGTACGACCCGCCTTGCCACCTGAATGTATAATATCGTTGAAGCATAATTTTATTTTTTCAGGGTCTGAACCGACTATGGTGTTACTGCCCTCTTCAACAGTAATTGGCCTTTCCGTATTTTCACGCAAGGTAATACAAGGGACACCAAGCGCTGTTGTTTCTTCCTGAATACCACCAGAATCGGTCATCATCAGGCGAGCACCTTGCATTAAACCCAACATATTGAGATAAGCTTGGGGCGGCATCAAATAGAGTTGACTATCTGCGATAAGCTGATTCAAACCGGCCCTATCGACACACTGCCGAGTTCTTGGGTGCACGGGAAACAGCAGGGGTAACTGCTCAGAAAGATCAACTAGCGTTTGTAATAAACGCTCCAAGACCACCGGATCATCAACATTGGCTGGGCGATGCAAGGTAAGCAAACCATAATTTGCACCTATACTGCCAGCCCGCTCAGCACCTAGACAATCCGTGATAACGTCGCCGAAGGGAACGGCGTTTTTAAGGTTATAACGCAAAGTATCAATCATCACGTTACCAACAAAGTGTATTTTGTCAGCGCTGACACCCTCACGCATCAAATTTTGCGCAGCACTACGCTCCGTAGTGAGTAATAAGTCAGAAATTTGGTCCGTCAACACACGGTTTATTTCTTCAGGCATGGTGCGATCACCGCTGCGCAAACCTGCCTCAACATGAATAATCGGCACCGCCTTTTTAGAAGCCACTAAAGCGCAAGCAATGGTTGAGTTCACGTCACCGACAACTAAAATTGCATCGGGGTCTAGATCATCCATTACCGGCTCAAAACGCTTCATAATTTCTGCAGTCTGGAAAGCATGCGAGCCGGAACCCACGCCCAAATCGACATCGGGCTCCGGAATATGAAGTTGCTCGAAGAAAGACTGCTTCATTGCGGCATCATAGTGCTGGCCGGTATGGAGGAGGCATACCTTAAAAGGATGTTGAGCGTTATTCAGGGCCCTGATGACGGGAGCTATCTTCATAAAGTTTGGCCGTGGACCAACGATACAAAGTATTTTTTTTCCTACTGATTCAGACAACGATTACACCCGCTCTTTAAAAGCATTTAAAAGTTAATTCTATAACTCAATATCATTCGGTTTTCCTCATAGCCGTCACCAGACAAATCAGAATCTCTGTCGGTATAGGTGTAGCGCAAGCTCACATTACTTTTACTGCCAAGAGGACGACTTAAACCCATATTAAAACGCCACGTTTCAAATTCTTCATTAAGCTCGTTCTCTTGATCTTCCCAATCAACGCTCGTATCAAAGCTCAACTTACTCGTAAGCCGCCGCGACAGCCCTAAACTGGAAGAAATAAACACCACATCTTCCCTTGAGCTCTGTGGTTCCTGTATTGAGTGGTCAGCACTCCAGGTTAATGTCGTGCGCTTACCCTGCCACAACCAGGAAAAAGAAGTCCGCTCATCTACAATTTGCCCATCATCGGGAAAAGCAAAAATAGGATATCCCGTTACTGGGTCAATCGGATTACCAAAAGCATCCTCGTCAAAAAAAGTATTTTGGCTACGTAGAGACCGCGCATCAGTCAGTTCCTTGGCATAGCTGGCGGTAAAAATACTCTTTTTTCTTCGGTAAGAAATGTCAACAGTAGGCGTGCCACCAAAAAAACGCTCACCGTAACCAATATCGACCGTTGTTCTCTTATTGGGCGTCCAAATCACGCCAAAATCCCAACGCTTACCATCAATGTCTGAGTGAACCGAGTCAAAATCATTCCACTCCCGACCAACAGAACCTCTTAACCGAAATTTACGGTTAACACGATAGCCCAGTAAAAGGTCAGCGGATTTCAGTTCATCATCATTCCTTTGGGTACTACCGTCATCATCTGTGTCAGTCTTGCTGTAATTACCCACCACGCCCCAATCAAATATGGCAAAATCACTGCCACTATTAAGATTAAAAGAAACAGCTTGGCGATTACTGTCACTTAACTCACTGTCAGAGTTCCACTGCTCATCGAAGCTGTAACGCAATTCCATTTCAGCAAAACTATTAATTCGCCCGACCAGGTAGGGGCTCAAAGAATAACTATATGTCGTCGTCACATTATCAGAGCGGGAACGGGATAGATCATCACTCCCAATAGATCGGAAAGGGTCTACACGGTTCTGGTTAATTGTGGAGCTAATATCAAGAAAGAATATCTGGTCGACCAATTCAGCATTCGCATTTCCATTTAACCGGGGGTTCGTGGAATCTTTTCCATCGCTGGATTCATGATGCGTGAGGGCGGCCAAAACATCATAACTAACACGACCATCACCCCTGCCTGACAAGCTGATATCAGGCGAGACAACGGTAACAAACTTACTTTCTTTATCGGTGGCAGAAAGGTTGTCATTGTCACTATAGCGTTCACTAACACTCACACCAGAATTTACACGCCACTGTTCAGAATACCCAATACTGGGTAAAGCTACTAAACTGACCGCGATAGAATACCTTATTATCTCGTGCCAATGCTTCTGCATTAATCATCCCTAACAGCTGGTTAATTTTTTTCTCGGGTATTTCCGTAGCCATAACCGTAGCCGTAGCCGTAGCCGTAGCCAAACTTACTGGTGAAGGCGTGTTTCGCCTTATTCAAAATTGTACCCACTACTACCCCATCACCGAGCATGCGAAGCGCTTCAGTAACAGCACGCTGCGACGTTTGTTCAGCTGCAACGACAAAGACGACTTGCCCAACAAGGCTGGCCACTACCTGCGCCTCATTAGTCAGTAACATAGGAGGAGAATCAAAAATCACTACTCGGTCTGAGTACCGCTGTGCCAGCTCTTCAGCGACGCGGAACATACTCTGGCTAGCTAACAATTCTGTTGACCTATCGTGCACACGTCCTGCGGGAACAATCCGTAGATTAGGAATATTGGTATGTAACATCACATCACCAATATGCAGACGTTTCTCTTCAAGGACATCAATCAAACCAGGGCTGCTATCGGGGACCCCGAGCAACCTTCCCGCACTAGCTTTTGAAATATCTGCATCAACAAGTAACACCGTTTTATCCTGCTCCATAGCAATACTCATTGCTAAGTTAACGGCAGAAAATGTCTTGCCTTCCCCTTGAAGGGCACTGGTTACCATGATCAAATTTGGATGGCGAATATCGACGAGACCTTTGCCCTCAATATTCGTTAACAGAGGGCGTTTTATTGCGCGGTATTCTTCAGCAATTGGACTACGAGGGGAGTCAGGTGTCACCATGCCTTTCCCAGCAAGTTCTTCAAAGCTAATCTCGATATCAATTGATTGCGAGGTATTAGGGGGTGGCGAAGGCTGAGAAGTGGATTGCTGATCTAGATTGACAGAATCTGCGTTCAATGTGCTATTGCCATCAGCAACATTAACTGATTGAGATTCACCACGGGGCTGTACAGCCTGCCGGTCGACCTCAGACGAGTTAAGCTTTTCAACAGCTTTTTCAATTATGCTCATTAGACACCCTTTCCTGCCACGAAGACCACATTCAAGCTGCGAGCAAACTCTGCCCGAGATTAACACCTGCAAATGTTAGAAATAAGAATAAAACCATGGATGCAAATAACAGTTTTTCATGCAGGGCTTTTTTCTTCTCAACCACTGAAGTTACCATGGAGACACTACCCAAAACGGGCAAGCTGACCAAACGCTCTAAACCTCGCCGATTACAGACTACCGGGCGCAACAATGATAACAACAGAGCAAAGCCTCCACCAAAGCCAATTGCCGCCACAAAAGCCCCAGAGTGCAGCAATAGCTTATCGGGTTCCGTTGGCTCTAGAGGCACGAAAGGCGGGTCAATAACGCGAAACTTCACACCGCTGGCATTTTCTTCAACATCTCCCGAAAGACGTGCTGACTCCCGTCTTTGTAACAAGGTGTTATGTTGAGCAGCGATCACGCCGTAGTCACGATTGAGTTCTTTAAACTCCGCTTCAATACGGGGAATACTATCGACTCTTTGTTCCAGTGAGACAACGCGGTTTTTATACTCGCCGACTCGCACTTTCAGCTCCGCAGAGCGCGCTTCAGTCTCGGACAAGCGCGCTCTCATCTGCTGATAAACAGGGCTAGCCTGTAAGCCCATACTTGGCGAATCATCCGCCAGCTCAGCCAGCTCAGCCAGCTCAGCCTGTTTGTCAGCATTGAGCTCGGCAATCAAAGAAGCCGTCTGAATAACGGCTGGATGTCGCTCGGTATAGCGCATTAATAGATCGTCACGTTTACTCTCCAATGACAGTATGCGGGCGTCATAAGAAGATGAAACTTCTGGTGAGTCAAATTCGCCAAAACCAAATTCGCCGTCATCTTCCAGACTCTCTAATTGGCGCTTCATTTCTCGGCGGCGATTGTTGATTTCATCAAGCTGCAGTTGCGCCTCACGGAGCTGTGACTTTGCAGCACTCAAGCTCTCATAATAACTACCCGTTTGTCCCGGCATTCCACCGGCATGCTTATGTTTAAACTCAGCTAAGCGCGCTTCGGCTTCGGCCATACGTCCAGCGTAATCAGCTATTTTTTCATCGAGAAATTCTTTTGCTCCAGCACTATCTTTACGATTATCACCCAAAGTATTCTCAACAATCACAGTAATTACCGACTGCACTACCTTCTTCGCTACATCTCGGTCTTTATGTTGAAAGGAGATTGAATAAATATCACTATTACCCCGGCCACCACTCGATAAGCTTAAAGAATTACGCAAACTACCAAGCAAGGCCTCTTTTTCCAGGTCATTGTTCACCTGCAAATCAAGGTCAGTCATGCGCATCAGCTTTTCCATGTTCGGTCGACTAAAGAGAGTCTTGCTCATCAATGCAACCTGACGGTTAACATCGGACTGGATGGCCAGGCCTCTGAGCAATGGGCGAAGGATGCTGCTGCTATCAATATGAATTCTGGCTTTAGCGACATACTGCTCGGGCATCTGAGCCACCCAGAGCCAACCCGCCACAGCCACTACCCAAGCACAAATGAGACCTGTCCAGCGATAACGCCAGATGCCCCATAGATATTCGTAGAATTGGTCCAATAAATCCTGCATACGTTACTCTCAGCCCCAGTATGATTAAAGCTAAAACAGACCCTATAACCTAGAACCAGGACTCGGGAATGATAACAATATCACCAGGATACAAAGCCAAATTGGCAGATATATCGCCATCTTCCAACATGTCGTCAAGACGTAGCGTGTAAGATTCCTGCTTGCCATTAAAGTAACGAATCAATATCGCGCGATTACCATCCGCGTAATCTGTCAAGCCACCCACCTCAATCATTAGATCAAGCAAGGTCATATGTTTGCTAAATGGAATATTTAAAGGGCTGGCGGCTTCACCAACTACTCTAATTTGCTGCGATGGAATGCTCACAAATTCTTCAACAATCACACTGACTACAGCGCTTCTCACATATTCTGAATAAGCCTCTTCAATATCCCGTGCCAGTACCGTCGGTGTCTTACCACTGGCGACTATATCTTCAACGAGACGCGTGGTGATTTTACCATCCGGTCTAACATCAACCGATGTGCTAAGTTCCTCGTTACCCCAGACAAATATTTCAATCTCATCCCCGGGGCCAATAATATAATCAAAATCCTGCAAGGGATTGATTTGGTCAGCGGTTAAGGGGGGATGGGGCGTCACACCGCAAGCGGTAAGAATTAACATCAGACTCAGTAGCAAAAAACTCTTTTTAGAGGGATACCTAATAGTTCGCACCGACACGTACTCCTTTATCTCTTCAGTTTACAAGCACACCACACGGCGCGGATTCTACCACGCAGCATTTTTTCAAAGCTACTGACAATCGGGAATTAACCATGACTCATCGACATTTTGCACGCGACAGTGTTCGCAATTTTCAGCGTCCGTTTATTTGACCATAATTGACCACCTTTTATAGTGGTACCGCACTTTTATCGAACACAATCAATAGGACTTTGGTAAACCGAGAATATATTCCCCAATGTAGTTCAGGGTCATTTCCCTGTTAATCGGCGCCACTTTGCCTAGACGAGCTGTTATAAAGTGACTCAACATATCATAGCTCTCTGTAAAGCCGTAACCACCGAAGCATTGCAAAGCGGCATCAGCTGCCTTAAAGGCGGCATCAGTACCCACCATCTTCCCCATGTTTGCGCAATCACCAACCACTTTTGAGTGTTTACCACTGTCGTGCAGCCAAGCGGCTTTCTGAATCATTAAGGAAGCAGCTTCAAGCAAAGCTTTCGCCTCTGACATAGGGTGCTGTAATCCCTGATAAGCACCAATCGGCCCCTTAAAAATTTCTCGTTCATTAGCATAATCAACGCCTCGCTGTAAAACATGACGGCCGCCACCAATGGCGCCGGCAGCAACCACCATTCGCTCAGGGTTCAGCGCGTCAAAGAGCACATCAATACCACCATCGATCTTGCCGAGAACATTTGCTTTAGGCACCTTGACCTCATCGAAATAGACAAAGTACTGGTGCTCAGCATGACTCACCATCGTGTCCATTGGATCCCATGTCAGGCCGTCAGCATCTGTGTCAACAACCAGCAAGGTCAATCCCGGGCGCGCACCATCGCCACCTGTGCTCGTCCGCGCGACAACCAGAACTTGGTGTGCATCCCCGATACCACTAATAAAGAGCTTATTGCCGTTCAGGACAAAATGCTCTCCTTCATCACGTGCAACCGTCTGTATTTTAAACGTATTGGTGCCTGCATTCGGCTCAGTAATAGCAAAACAGCAGCGTTTTTCACCACTAGCAATGGCCGGCAACCAGCGCTCTTTCTGCTCTGGCGTACCGTGACGACTAATGCTAGGCACGGCAATCCCCTGGTTCACCACGAAGAACAGTGGTGCAACGCCGTGCTCGGCCAAACGCTCCTGTAGTAATACCAGCTCCAGCATACCCAGACCTGCACCACCGTATTCAACGGGCGTGTTGATACCGAGAAAACCAGCTTCCGCCAAAGCGGCCCACTGTTCTTTCGGAAATGTTTTGGTCTTTGCGCATTCAATATAATAATCACGAGGGAAATCCCGGGCAATCTTGTCAGCACTATCGAGCAACATTTGATGTTCTTCAGAAACGGAGAAATCCATGACACAGCCTGTAATTATTGATTTTATTGGATGTTCCACTCGGCATAGTAACACTAACTACTCTGTATCACTAAGCCCTATAAGCGCGGCAATAAACGCATCGGATCAACTGGTTTACCATTCTTGCGAATTTCAAAATACAAACGTCCACTATTTTCGGGATCACCGCCGACTTCGGCTATTTTCTGTCCCGCATCTACCGCCTGCCCTTCCTTGACATACATTTTGCGATTATGGGCGTAGGCGCTCAAATAAACTTCACTGTGCTTGATAATCAGCAACCGGCCATAACCTCTCAAACCTTGGCCGGCGTAGACAACCACCCCCGGTGCCGCAGCACCCACCTTTCGCCCTTTGGCAGACTGGATATTCAATCCCTTGAAGATACGGCTGGTATCGTATTGTCGTGATACTGTCCCTTTTACCGGCCATTGCCAACGCCACTTGCCTTTGGGTAAGGAATAGATCTTTGGTTGAGTCGACCGGCTAACTTTTTTTTCTACTGGATTGGCAACGCTGGGGCTAACAACATTCTCAGACGTCGCCGTCGCCTTTGTCTCTGGTACTGGCGCTCGCACTGGTACTGGTACTGGTACCGGATTGGCAAAGCGGGCTTTGGTTTTGTTGATATTCAGAGTTAAACGCTGGCCTGAAAAAATACGATAGGGGTGAGACAAGCCGTTAGCCCTCGCTAGAGCCTCAACACTTAATTCATAACGCCAGGCAATCGCAAAGAGCGTATCCCCCTGACCGACAATATGATAATTAATTGCCTGACTAGGTGGAGGCGGACGACTACTGATAGGTGCCGGCGTTGAACCACAACCCAACAGCAACAAACAACACACCGCACAAACTGCAAATAAACTAGCAACGCCATCCCTATGAAAGAAAAGAGCTATCACCGTATATTTTCTCGTCCTCAAAATGGGGACTATCGGAATGCGGCTCGTCTGCCGCCAACATTTTCAAGTAACAAAACCAGAACAAAACCGACAGCCATCAAGCCAAGCGCAGCTGGCAATTGAGCGTCGCCAACCACCTGCGCATATTGCCATGGCATCAATAAAGACAAGGCTGTTACAGCCCCCTCACCTGACATCATAGATGACTCTCTCCAGGGCCAAACCATCACCAGGGAGCCGAGCAAAAACCCAGTCAATACTGACAAGGTCACACCATGAAAACGCTTCAGTAACCATGATAGAAAACGAGAGAATGTCATAAGTCCTGCAACACAGCCAAGGCCAAAGATAATCAGCAAGTGAAAATCTGCGTTGCTAACAGCCCCCAGTATGACCGAATACATACCCAGCAAGAGAAGAATAAAACTTCCAGATATACCCGGTAATATCATCGCGCAAACGGCCAGCATACCGGCACCAAAAACAACAAACAATGTCGGCTCCGGCTGCACAGGTGGGGCGAAGGCAAAAACGAGGGCAGTACACAGGCCCAGCAGCAAAAATAAATATTCCCAAAACCCCTTACGCACTAACTGCCGCCAAATAAAAAACACAGACGCCACTATAAGACCAAAGAAAAATGACCACAGCAGTAAGGGCTGTGCGTCGAGGAGATAGGTAATTAAGTGCGCCAGGGTCGCAATACTGAACAAAATACCACTGAACAGCACACTCAAGAAAGTACCGTTAATACGCCGCCAAAAAGCACGGGGGCCATCGCGAAACAAACTAGCCAGGGCAAAAGGGGTGCAGGCGCGAATAGAGCAAAGTAATTCTTCGTAAATACCCGAGATAAAAGCGATCGTACCACCGGAAACACCGGGCACAACATCTGCAGCACCCATGGCCATGCCCTTTAAAAAAAGCACTATATAAGCACGCAAATCGCTCATTACTAGGGCACCATCAGCGAGATGTGCCGCCAAGTAGCGGCACAAAGCGTACGCGTTCAATCACCTCCTCTTCAAATTTTTGCGTATCACCCTGTCGTGATATCAATCGAAGCTCCTGATGCTCACCGGTGCCCACAGGAATGACTAGCAAGCCGTTAGGTGCCAATTGGTAGAGTAATTCGTCGGGCACTTGTTCAGGAGCTGCAGTGGCAATAATACCGTCGTAGGGGGCTTTTTCGGGCCAACCGACACCACCATCGCTGTGGTCTGTGACAATATTGCGTAACCGCAGCTGACGAAATAAGCTTCGCGCTTTAATTAACAAGGGTTTAATTCGCTCGACGGAATAAACCTCATCCACCAATTGCGCCAGTATTGCAGCTTGATAGCCAGAACCCGTACCAATTTCGAGCACGCGCTTCAGGGGTCCCCTAGACAGCAAGATTTGTGTCATTAAAGCTACGATATACGGCTGAGAAATAGTCTGCGCATGCCCAATCGGTAGGGACGTGTCTTCATAAGCGCGATGGGAAAGAGCTTCGTCGAGGAACAAATGGCGCGGCGTAACGCGTATTACATCGAGTACCTTTTGGTCTGTAATACCCTGATCTTTGAGCCTCTGAACAAGGCGCCCACGAGTGCGTTGCGAGGTCATACCCACCCCGTCAAAATCCACTGAGCCCACCATGCTCCCCCTCATTTTCTCTACAAAAATTTCAGCACAAAACAGCCGAAACTATAGCACAGGCCTTGGCGCGGGCGTATCCACTTCCAGCAACTCACGTAGCACTGTCGTTGCGTAAGTGCCGACCGAGAGCTTAAAAGACAAACACAGGTCCCGATCCTGCCAATGCCACTCCAGTTGCTGCGGTTGCAGCAGTAAATTGCGCCGCTGCTGCTCAAGGCCCAGATGTTCAAGCGCGTTACACCACAACTGATAATCGGCCAACACCCTGCCTTCCAGTTGCAACAAGTCACCCTTTGCACCACTCCGGCCGCGCCCCCACAAAGGCCCCTGAGGGGTGATCTCGCCCTCAAGCACTTGCAGCCAGTTATTTTGGTTCACGCGCTCTGCAAGTACCTGATTAAACAAATAAGATCGCGCCGCCGAGACAAAAATCCTTTGTCGCCCCTCCACTTTGCGCAGACGACCACGACGTAATAAGCGATCAGCCTCAACTAAGTTCTGCCCGCCAATACCGAAACGTTGCTCGCCAAAGTAATTCGGCACACCTTGTTTGGCGATGAGCGCCAACCGCTCATCTATTCTCTTGCTGTCGATAGATTCACTCACATTGCGCAGGCGAATCGCAAAGTGGTTGCCTTGATGACTACCTCGGCGCAACTTGCGTTGATGTCTCACCACTTGCAGCACTTCGCAACCCGGTATCGCCAACGGCGGCATTCGCCACTCATCAGCCTGGGCGACACTAAACCACTGGGTTGTCACCGCACGCCGATCTTTCATACCACAAAAACCAATATCCCGTTCGGCTACCCCCGCCACTTCTGCCAACGCCGCAGCTACCCAGCGGGTATTTTGCTCGCGCTTGCGAATTTGCAGGCAAACGTGCTCTCCTACCCCGCTAAAAGTCGCCTCATCAAATTCTTCAACCACCACGAAATCTTCAGGCGCTGTCTTTAGTTCAGCGGAACCCGTCAAAACCTGGTAGGCATAGGCGAAGTTAAGAGGAAAAAGAGACTCAGCTTGCTTCATTCATCGATCTCAAGGTCAAGTATTGCTCCATCGTTTTCTTCCAGCATCTTCTCGTTGCGGTCGGCTAAAGCACCAACTCACCCAGCAAAACATTTAGACCAAACATAACAAAAGAGCAACGCGACATGGAAAACACGCACACCATTTTCAGTCCGCAAGTTCAATCAAACGATTCAAGAAGGACCGTTGCCAAACAGGCGATGCCCTCCCCCCTGCCAGTAAATCCCAACATTTCCGTGGTCGTCGCTTTTACATTCACCTGCTCACAGCGGCAAGCCAAATCAGCGGCAATATTCTCAACCATAGCCATCCGGTGAGGCGCCATGCGCGGCGCCTGGGCAATAATCGTCAAATCAGCGTTACTCAGCTGCCATTGGTGCTGGGTGAGCAAAGTCATTACCTCGCGCAATAAATGACGGCTGCTGATATTTTTGTAACGCGAATCGGTATCGGGAAAGTGACGACCAATATCACCCAAACCCGCCGCACCGAGCAAAGCATCACAGAGCGCATGAAGCAGCACATCGCCATCAGAATGGGCGAGTAGCGTACGATCGAAAGGAATGCTCACGCCGCCAAGCACAATATGCTCACCAAGCTCAGCCCCCCTTTCTGAAGCACTGTCATCAAAAGCATGCACATCAAAACCCTGACCGACACGAATCATCGAGTTATCGCTCTCCTTGCTGTTGTTGCTGGTATGCGAGAACCGCTTCTGCCAGGGCCAGATCTGCCCCGTGAGTGATCTTCAAATTATCACTATGACCTTCGACAATCTCAGTCTGTAAACTGAGTCGTTCGATAGCCGCCGCCTCATCAGTCGGGCTAACACCCACATCCCGACATGCTTTTAGCGCTTTCACGAGCAAGCCAAAGCGAAACATTTGTGGTGTAGCCGCCGCCCATAAACGTTCCCGTGATACCGTTTCAAGCACTGTCCCGGCCGTTTTTATTGTTGTTGCACTAAGATCTTGCGAGTCGCCAACGCGTTTTAATGTCGCGCTGACAGGTGTCGCGAGCAAGCCCCCTACAGGATGGGCTGACAGCGCCTCAATCAATAAGCGGATATCGGCAACACGCACACAGGGTCGGGCGACATCGTGCACGAGCACCCAGTCCATTTCGTTGGCCTCGTCGGCAATACTTTGTAGACCAAGATAAACCGAATCAGCCCGCGCTACTCCGCCGTGGCTGATGCGAATTTTTGGGTGCCTTAAAATGTTGAGGGAATGCCAGTCATGATCGTTAGGGTTGACCGCCACGACTAATGCTTGTGCCTCCTCTATTTCAAGGAGTCGCGCAAGGGTCTGCTCGATGACCGTACTCCCCGCGAGAGAAGCGTATTGCTTAGGTCGTTCGCCACCAAAACGTGAGCCGCTACCCGCCGCGGGGACAATCAACCAGCATCTCATCGTTGGTACTTCACCGTGGGAACGTCACAATAAAGGATCATCGGGAACTGTCTTTTTCAGACGACATATAGAAGGTTTCGCCTTCCTTAATCATGCCAAGATCATGCCGGGCTCGCTCTTCAATACCTTCGAGGCCATCCCTGAGATATCTGACTTTTGCCTCCAGAGCAGCATTGCGTTCTTTCAAAGCGGCATTTTCCTGCCGCTGTTCCAGCACTTGTTTTTCAAGGGCTGACTGTTTCAACAGACCGCCCTCGCCAAACCAGAACCAATACTGGAAAAGCGCCAGAATAAGGACAAGAGTAAGCAGTAGCCAGCGCATTCACTAAGCCCCACTGCTCACGTTCTTAACTAAGGCGCCTAATAACTAGCTACGAAACTCAGCCTGGCCCCGGTAAGCTGCCGTGCCGTCGAGCTCAGCTTCAATACGCAACAAACGATTGTACTTCGCGACGCGATCGGAACGGCACAGGGAACCGGTTTTGATTTGCCCTGCTGAGGTTGCCACCGCCAGATCTGCAATTGTGGTGTCTTCAGTTTCACCGGAGCGGTGAGAAATAACCACACTGAAGCCCGCATCTTTCGCCATTTGAATAGCCTCTAGCGTTTCAGACAAGGTGCCGATCTGATTGAATTTAATCAATATTGAATTGGCGATATCTTCGTCGATACCACGCTGTAAAATTTTGGTGTTGGTAACAAACAAATCATCACCCACCAGCTGCACGGTGTTGCCAATTTTGCGAGTTAAGTCAGCCCAGCCGTCCCAGTCACTTTCGTCCATGCCATCTTCAATGGATAAAATCGGATAACGCTTCGCCAGGTCCGCCAGATAATTGGCAAACTCGACCGCTGAAAAGACTTTACCTTCGCCCGAGAGGTGGTACTGACCATCGCGGTAAAACTCTGAAGAGGCGCAATCCAGCGCCAACATAATATCTTCACCCAGGGTATAACCGGCATTACTCACCGCCTCGGCAATAACTTCAATGGCGGCTTCATTCGACGGCAGATCGGGGGCAAAGCCACCTTCATCGCCCACTGCTGTATTCAAGCCCCGTGCTGCAAGCACTTTTTTCAGGCTGTGGAAAACTTCGGCTCCCTGACGCAGGGCTTCGCTGAAGGACGTCGCCAGAACTGGGAGGATCATAAACTCCTGAATATCGACGTTATTGTCAGCATGTTCGCCGCCGTTGATGATATTCATCATTGGCACCGGCATGGTGTACTTCAGTGGCGTACCATTGATATCGGCAATGTGCTGATACAGAGGAATTTTTTTAGCCTGTGCCGCCGCCTTAGCCGCTGCCAGGGACACCGCTAAAATCGCATTAGCACCATATTTAGCTTTATTGTCAGTGCCGTCGGCTTCGATCATCAAGCGGTCAAGTTCACGCTGGTCGCAAGCATCTTTGCCTAACAGCAACTCTCGCAGCGGGCGATTCACATTGCTTACAGCGGTCAAAACACCCTTGCCGAGATAACGACTCGTATCGCCATCGCGCAACTCTAGTGCTTCACGCGTTCCAGTGGAGGCACCTGAAGGTGCACAGGCGCTGCCCACAGCACCGCACTCGAGAATCACATCGGCATTAACAGTGGGGTTACCCCGTGAATCGAGCACTTCATAGGCTCTGATATCGGCAATCTTGGTCATGCTATTTCCTTGTCTGTACTTATTTTTGAGCTACAAAATTTTAGCCACTGAATGTAGTGGTTATTCATCAGGCCGTATCGAGGACTGGCATCTGTTTAACCAGCTCATCAACAGCCTTTACCTGCTGTAAAAACGGTTCAAGTAACGATAATTTAAGAGCACTAGGTCCGTCGCACAAAGCTTTGTCCGGGTCGGGGTGGGTTTCCAGAAATAAACCCGCCAAACCTGTCGCCATACCAGCTCTCGCCAATTCGGGTAGTTGCGCGCGACGCCCACCTGAAGCGGCACCACCAACATCACGACACTGTAATGAGTGAGTGACATCAAAAATAACTGGCATGTTATCACTGGCTTGCTTCATCACAGAGAAGCCGAGCATGTCGACCACCAGATTGTCGTAACCAAAGCAGCTACCACGCTCGCATAAAATCACGTCAGTCTTACCACATTCACGAAACTTATCGACTAAATTACCAACTTGCGAGGGACTCATAAATTGAGGCTTTTTAATATTCACTGCGGCATCCGTCGCCGCCATGGCCGCCACCAAATCAGTCTGGCGAGCGAGAAAAGCCGGCAACTGAATTACATCACAGACTTCAGCCACTACGCTGGCCTGTTCGGTTTCATGAACATCCGTAATCAATGGCACCTTGAATGTCGCTTTGACTTCAGCCAGAATTTTCAGGCCTTCATCTAATCCAGGACCGCGAAAGGAGTGAATAGAGCTGCGATTAGCCTTATCGAATGAGGCTTTAAACACATAGGGAATAGCCAGACGTTCAGCCACCTGAGCACAATGCTCGGCGACCTGTAAGGCAAAATCCCGTGACTCCAGCACATTAACCCCAGCAAAAAGTACAAAAGGTCGATTGTTGGCGACGCTTATATCACCGATAGTGACGGTTTTTGCGGTCATTGCTCAGCACTCCTGACTGTAATCCAGCGCCGCTTTGACAAAACCAGTAAACAGAGGATGACCACCGCGGGGCGTAGAGGTGAATTCCGGGTGGAACTGGCAGGCGAAGAACCAGCGGTGCTCGGGCAGTTCAACCGTCTCAACTAAAGAATCGTCCCCCGACCAGCCACCAACCTTTAAACCGGCCTCCTGGATCTGGCCGATGAAATTATTGTTGACCTCATAGCGATGGCGATGACGTTCGCAAATGACATCAGTTCCATAAATTTCTTGCGCCATTGAGCCCGCTGCCAGATGGCTATCCTGAGCACCAAGACGCATAGTACCACCGAGATCTGAATCCTCTGTGCGCAACTCACGTTTCCCGCTACTGTCAAGCCATTCAGTAATCAAACCAATCACCGGGTAGGGGGTATTAGTATCAAATTCGGTACTATTAGCATTTCCAAGCCCGGCCATATTGCGCGCATATTCAATCACCGCAACCTGCATACCCAGGCAAATGCCTAGGTAGGGGATATTCTCTTCGCGAGCATATTGAACCGCTCTAATTTTGCCCTCAACACCACGCTCACCAAAACCACCGGGCACCAAAATACCATGGCAATCGTTGAGCAGAGACATGTCATCACAGAGGTCTTCAGAGTCAATATAGCGAATGTTTACCTTGGCCAGATTTTGAATACCCGCATGAGAGAGCGCTTCGTTGAGAGACTTATAAGCGTCGAGCAACTCCATATACTTGCCAACCATGGCAATGGTCACTGGCGTGGTTGAGCGTCGCTGATTCTCCACCACCTGATCCCATTCACTCAGATCTGCGGGCGAGCAATCCAGCAAGAATCGTTCAACAACGAATTGATCGAGTTTCCAGTCAAAAAGATAGCGCGGTATTTGATAAATACTATCGGCATCCATCAACGGTACAACGGCACGCTCTTCAACACTGGTAAAGAGCGCTATTTTGCGTCTCGAATCGGCATCAATAGCAACTTCAGAACGGCAGATCAGCACATCGGGCTGTAGACCGATGGAACGTAATTCTTTCACCGAATGTTGTGTGGGCTTGGTTTTCGTTTCACCCGCAGTAGCGATATAGGGCACCAGAGTGAGATGCAACAATAGGGCGCGAGCACTGCCTAACTCTACCTTTAACTGGCGTATCGCCTCAAGAAAAGGCTGGGATTCGATATCACCCACTGTGCCGCCGATTTCGACCAGGGCAATATCATTGCCCTCACCGCCTTTAATAATCCGTCGCTTAATTTCGTCAGTGACGTGGGGAATGACCTGAACCGTGCCCCCCAGATACTCACCACGCCGTTCACGGCGCAGGATAGTTTCATAGACCTGGCCAGTGGTGAAATTATTGTTCTGCGTCATACGTGAATGAAGAAAGCGTTCGTAGTGACCCAAGTCCAGATCGGTTTCTGCGCCGTCTTCGGTGACAAAAACCTCACCGTGCTGAAAGGGGCTCATAGTGCCTGGGTCCACGTTGAGATAGGGGTCGAGCTTGAGAAGAGTGACCTTTAGCCCCCGCGACTCAAGTACAGCGCCTAAAGAGGCAGCGGCAATACCTTTACCAAGCGACGAAACAACGCCACCAGTCACAAAAATAAATCGCGTCATGCTTACCCTGTAAGGTAATGAATATGAATATTTTAGATTGCTAGCCCGGCGAATTTATCGATTTAACGCAACGTTGCTACGAGCTGTAGAAGGGGCGTCAGATTAACAGATAAGTCCGCTAGCCACAATCCGAGCAAAGGGCAATTCGCCGCTTTCTTAGCGTGTGATTGCCTCTTCAACGATAGGCTCAAAACTCGCTTGAGGAGGCTGATCCCAGCGTAAACGGTAGACACAATCACCGCCGGCAACAGTAAAATCATGGCAAAGCCAGAGGTCGCCCACAGCGACCAGCTGTTCCTCCTTTTGCCCATCAGCCGGATACTTGTAAATGAGAGGCACTCTGTCACGCAACCAGGGTTCAAGTTGGTACTCCTGCAATAATTTTTTCACACTGCGACTCCCCCTCCTGCCCGCCGGCTGGCAGCGTTCACCACCACTGCGGAATTTGACCCGCAACTGCTCGCCCGGCAACAGCTTTAAGCCTCTATCCTTCGTCAATGTAGCCCTTAAAACACTACCATCCGATAAGGTTAAGGGCGACTCAGGCTGCCAATCACAGGGCTCCGGGGCTTGCTCAGACCAACCGCCGGGCAGCAAAAATAATCGTCCCTTAAAGCGACGCCACTCACCACCGGGCCAGGTTACCAACGGTTTTCTATCTTTTCCTGCAGACAATACGCTGTCGAGAACAGCCATGATGCTGTGGTAGCCTGGCGGAGACTGGCAGTACGAGCTAGCCCAGTGGCGCAGCACATTAGCCTTACGTAAAGTCGACAACGCGGCAAGACCAGAGAGCTCAATACTCCTGCCCAGGCGCTCTTGCTGATCGCCAAGCTCACTGAGATCAATTTCCGCCAAATCCTTGCTTAACTCATCTGCCTGCTGACAGAGGCTGGCACTAGCGGCAATACGAACGGCGTAGTCTGGCCAGCGCTGGCTCAGCGCCGGCGCAACCTGGTGGCGTAAGTAATTGCGATCGTGTATCAAATCGCTGTTGGAGGGGTCGTCAATCCAGTTAAGCTGGTATTCTCGGGCATAGCATTCCAATTCGCTACGAGGCAATTGCAACAAGGGCCTGAGCAAACTGCCCTGACCCACAGCCCGCGTGAAAGGAATACCCGCCAAACCTCGGGGCCCGGAATTGCGCAACAAACGATAAAGTACCGTTTCAGCCTGATCATTCTGATGATGGGCGAGCAAGAGAATATCGCCGTCACCGAGAATTCTCTCAAAGACTTGATAACGCGCCTCGCGGGCCGTATTTTCAACACTGGATACCTGCTGACAAACATCGACGATATGGGTTTGCACATCAATGCCCAACGCCTGGCATACTTGTCCACAATGCTCAGCCCAAGCGCAGGCTTGTTCGCTCAATTGGTGATTAATATGAAGCGCAGCGACTCGCTCTGCACCCAAAATAGCCGCCGCAGCGTGCAAAAGCACATGGGAGTCAAGACCACCGCTATAACCCACATAAATGCGCCGAGCTTGTTCAAGCGTGGGAAGGTGCCCCTGTAATTGCTGTAGAACTCTCGACGTTACTCCCTCAGACATACGCTATCCAACCTAGTAACAGCAAGTAACAGAAAGCCCTAGGTGCCCAATTTGGAAACAATAAGGGTATTGCCAGAAAAGTCTTTGATAAACACCTTGTCGCCCTCAGCGACTTCTTCCACACAAATAAAATCCCACTCATCCTCACCCAGCACCGGCATAGTAAAACGCACAACACCACGACCATCACCATGAGGCGCTTTAACGACCTGCCCCGCCTCACCCAAAGCGGCATCACGAGAAATACCCGCTTTAGTCTTATCGACCATACTTGGCTTGAATACCTTAAACCAGAGCAGCACAAAGGAGCTAGAGGCAAACACCCAGATGCACACCTCCCACGAAACACCCATGTGCGGAAAGAACCAGGCAACCAGACCGACCACCAGGGCCCCTAAGCCAAACCAAAGGGCAATGAAACTGGGTAAAAATATTTCCAATATCATCAGGCCCATGCCGAGTAACACCCACTGCCACCAAAGCACTTGTATCTCCATCATTCACTCCTCGCTTTCAAACCATTTAAAACTACCTTTCACGTCACAACTAGCCTTTTCACAACTATAACCATAAGAATTACAAGGTTATGAATATTTTGACCCTAGGGTCAGGCCGGTTAAACTATTGTGCCGAACTTATTAACGGGCTTTACTAAACCCATCCTCGTGCGAACAACCTTCACTAGAAAACAGGATTTAAATATGACAGACAAGCAACAACTCGCCGATGCAATCGCCATCGCGAATATACCTACCTTGCTAATGGTACTGGTACAGCTCACTGGCGACAAACGCTGGATTGCAGACCCCTATCGCCCTAAACGCGGCAGCGGCACTGGCGACAACGATAGCGGTGGCTTTGACGAAGCGATTCAAAAAGAAATACGTGACGCTTCTCTCGCCGCCATCTTGGCGTGGAAAGCCGGCGAGCCCGTCGCTCTTGAAACGCCCAGCAACGAAGAACTGGTCGAAATGCTCACGTCTTCTATGGGTGAAAAAGTGCCCGCTGAATACGGTGAAATGACCAATGCACAACTCGGTCAAACACCCATGAAGTGGGAAGATAAAATTGACGTACCCGAAGGCTTTAACGTTATTGTTATTGGCGCAGGCGTGTCCGGTCTGGCTACCGCCGTTAGCTTGCAAGGTGCAGGTGTGCCGTTCAAAGTGCTGGAACGCCGGTCTAATGTCGCCGGTGTTTGGCAAGACAACCGCTATCCAGGTGCTGGCGTTGACACACCCAGCCACCTCTACTCTTTCTCCTTTGCCCCCTACGATTGGTCTGCCTACTTCGCCTTGCGCGGCGAATTAGCCGAGTACTTCGAAAGTGTGGCCGACGACTTCGATCTGAAAAAGTCGATTGAATTTGAAACTAACGTCATCAGTACCGAGTATCAGGCCGATACTCAAACATGGAAAGTCAAAGTTGCCCACGCCGATGGCAGCGAAGAAACGCTAGAAGCCAACGTCGTTATTAGCTGTGCGGGTATCTTCAACCCACCCGCGTTCCCGAACATCAAGGGGCTCGACAGTTTCGCCGGTGAAAGCTGGCACACCGCAGAGTGGCCTGAAGGCAAATCACTGGATAATAAAAAAGTCATCATGATCGGCAATGGCGCGACCGCCATGCAGCTGGGGCCTGAAATCCAAAACCAGGTTGAGTCGCTGACTATTTTTCAGCGCGGTCCCCACTGGGTATCGCCTTTTGAGCAATTCCGCGTGGATGTGCCCGAAGAAATTCGCTACCTGTTCAAGGAAGTGCCCCTTTATCGCATGTGGTATCGCATGCGCCTGGGCTGGATCTACAACGACCGCGTTTACGACTCCCTGCACAAAGATCCAAACTGGGAGCACCCCGAGCGCTCATTAAATGCCACAAACGATAGCCACCGCGCCTATTTCACCAGCTACATGAAAAAAGAGCTGGGCGATCGCGCCGATGACCTGATGGACAAAGTACTGCCCAGCTTCCCTCCCTTCGGCAAACGTATGCTGATGGATAACGGCTGGTTTCGCATGCTACGTAATCCCAAGGTCGAACTCGTTGATAATGGTATTGATCACATTGAAGGCAACAAGGTCATCACCAAAGACGGCAACGCGTACGAAGCTGACATCATCCTTATCTCAACGGGCTTTGACGTGCTGAAGTTTTTGTCAACGTACGAGATTATTGGCCGTGACGGTAAAAACCTGCGTGACGTTTGGGGTGATGATAATGCCTCGGCCCACCTCGGCACCAATGTGCCCGGCTTTCCCAACTTCTTCACCCTCTACGGTCCCAACTTACAACCCGGTCACGGCGGTAGCTTTGTCTTCGTCTGCGAAATGCAAGTGCGCTATGTGATGCAAATGATCGAGAAAATGGCCAAGGAAAAATTGGGTGCTGTCGAATGTAAGCAAGACGTACACGATAGCTATATCGACAAGGTCAACACCATTCACGACGATATGGTTTGGACCCATCCCGGTGTTAGCAGCTACTACCGCAACTCCAAGGGTCGCGTAGTCGTTAATTCGCCCTATCGCAACGTCGACTTCTTCAAGTTAACGCGCCATGTCGATATGGATGACTTCATTACCGAGCCCCAAAAAGCCTAAATCATTCACCTGAACAAGCCAGACAGCACCATCATCTATGCTATACATGGTGGTGCTGTCTGGCGCTCTAGAAGTGAAGCCCTGACAAAAATCATGTGTCTAATGTCCAGCTGTCCAGCGGCTCTCAAAATTGCAACTCCGCTTATCTAGCCCTCAACGGGAAAGTACCCGAGTCAAAGCCACTGTCAGTAAAATATCCTGCCCGTTCATAGCCCATGAATGGCACTGCATAACAAAAACACAGGGCGCGCCGATTTCACAAGGGTCTTCCCTTCGCCCAGCCAGATTTACCGCAATGATTGTTCATCAGCCTCTGCGTCTAGACCATTACTGATAGACCACTACTGAGCTATTCGAGAAGCCATATAACCCTGCTCTGCCTGTAGTAATAATGACACGGCAAATACATTATTTATAACCTTGTATGATCGATAACCCACTGTTTTAACTAATATATTAAAGCGATAAAGTGAGGCCCAAACCTGCAGCAACATCCGCCGACTAGGCACCATTTGGCAAACCCAGACCCTGACTGCCACCACAAGCAATCTCTGGCTTACCACTAATACTAAAAACCACATTGTAAGCTCACTAAATGTCATCGATTCAAAGTACAGTTAACGTAGACAGACACAGAACACCCGCCCCGTGACTCAACCACTGAATTTTATTAACGAAGAGAACGAAGACGTATTAAACGAGGATTAAAAGAAAAGGTTTATGGATTAATGTAGGGTTGTTTGACTCCTGTAGCCATGACTGGAATATACAAGGATGCGGGAGATCAACTCGGTCTAGGTATCTGGTAGACTTAAATGTTATACAGTGACGGGCTTAACATAAAAACACCCCCTTACTGGAGAGGTAAGGGGGTGTCAAAGTAGTACTAGCAAAGTGCATCCAGCCTTGGAGCAATCAAGACCTTACATCCTTATAAGCCCTTGATTTCATTCCCTGTAACAAACGGCCATCCTGACCTCTTCCCTGTCGGGGCATCTTGCCCTTCCGTTGTTGCTCATCCTGAGCAGGTCATCCTGACTCTTTCCCTTATACAACATCCTTGTTCAGTCCATCCTTGTGGAAAGTATAATGCACTGCCAGAGAGATACTGGCCATTCTGTAATGTCTGCAATACATGTAGGATATATCTTACCTTTATTATCCCTATTCCTGATGATGGTGGAACGACTATTATTGACCTCTGCCGCTTCACTCAGTTAGGGTTAACCTCGTTCTATTAATGACGATCACTCGTATGGCAACAAGAAAACGCGCGCTCAACTTTGAACAAAGTCTCAAGCAGCTCGAAACCCTGGTTGAGTCCCTGGAAACCGGTAATCTCAACCTTGACGAATCACTTAAATCCTTTGAAAAAGGCATCAAAATAACTCGCGACTGTCAGTCCGCCCTCACTGAGGCAGAACAACGAGTACGTATTTTAACCAGCGGCACCAACGACGATGTTACTACTACCGATTTTCTCAGTGGTGACGCCGAGTGAAGCAAAGCTTCGACAGCTTTCTCAAAACAAGTCGTGAACGGATAGAGCAGCAACTCGAATACTGCCTGCCGGCTAGCAGCAACCTTCCTCTAAACGCCGCTTTACGCTACATGACCCTCGACCAGGGCAAACGTATTCGTCCCTGCCTGGTGTATGCAGCTGCCCACACTCTTGGCCCAATCAACTGCGATACCGATTACGTTGCCGCCGCAGTAGAGCTCATTCACTGTTACTCACTGATCCACGACGACCTACCCGCAATGGATGACGACGACCTCCGTCGCGGCCGCCCCACCTGCCATATTGCCTATGATGAAGCCACGGCCATACTCGCCGGTGATGCCTTACAGGCTCTAGCTTTCGAACAGCTGACCCTTGTCAACACAGCAGCGGCCCTTACACTGGTTCGCGAGCTCGCCCAGGCGGCCGGTCCAGAGGGTATGGTCAAAGGACAGGCAATGGATGTGTGCGCCACCAACACGCACGTTGATCTCGACTATCTGGAAACTATGCATCTCCATAAAACCGGTGATTTAATTGTCGCCAGTGTTTCCATGGGCGCACAAAGTAATGCTTGTGTCGACACAAAGACACTGGAAAAACTGCGTGACTACGGCCGAGCTATTGGCCTCGCTTTTCAAGTGAAAGATGATCTTCTCGATAGCGAAGGAAGCACCGCAGTACTTGGCAAGCAAGCCGGGGCTGATCAACAGCACAACAAGTCAACTTACACCTCCTTACTCGGCAATCCTGGCGCAAAAAAAAAGCTTGCTCAATTACATGGACAAGCTATCAAAGCCCTTGAGCAATTTGACGAACGCGCCGACTACTTGCGTGCTATCGCAGACTTCATTGTCAAACGAAATCATTGAACCGCCCTTTTAGCAACGATTTCGTGTAAGATTGCCGCCTCAAAATTACACCCCAGTCACCAGATATGACCGTCATCTATTCTGACATTCCGCTGACTCGACCCGAAACACCTCTGTTGGATCGTCTTGATTCACCCGCCCAGTTACGTGCCCTCCCAGCAATGGAACTGGAACAGGTAGCCGATGAATTACGTGCCTACTTACTGTATTCCGTTGGTCAATCTGGCGGACACTTTGGCGCGGGCCTTGGGGTCGTCGAACTCACTGTCGCACTGCACTACGTTTTTAACACCCCCGATGACCGGCTCGTATGGGATGTTGGCCACCAAACCTATCCCCACAAAATCCTCACTGGCAGGCGTGAAGAGCTGCTCACCATTCGCCACCAAGGTGGCCTAGCCGGCTTCCCCAACCGCAACGAGAGCGAATATGACCCCTTCGGTGTCGGCCACTCCAGCACCTCTCTAAGTGCCGCTTTGGGGATGGCCATCGCTTCAGCCATGGACCAACCTACCGATGAGCAGCCTGGGCGTCGCTGTGTCGCAGTGATTGGTGATGGCGCTATGACGGCGGGTATGGCCTTTGAAGCCCTTAATCACATTGCCCATGTCGACCTCGACATGCTGGTGGTACTCAACGACAATAATATGTCGATCTCAAAGAATGTCGGCGGCCTGGCCACTTACTTTTCCAAACTGTGGTCGAGCAAACTGTACAATCTATTTCGTGAAAGCACCAAAAGCTTATTAAAAGCCTTCCCATCGACCTCGGGGATCATTCGTAAAACCGAAGAACTGATGAAAGCCCTGGTTGCACCCGGCATCGTCTTTGAAGAACTCGGTTTTACCTACATAGGTCCTATCGACGGCCACAATATCCCTTTACTGGTGCACACCCTGGAGAATCTCAAGCAAATCACCGGACCTGTGTTACTGCATGTCGCCACTCAAAAAGGTAAAGGTTTTTCGCCTGCCGAGAAAGACCCTATTGGCTATCATGCGCTGAACAAAATCCCTACCCCAAGGGATAAAGCACCATCACCACAATCAAGCAACACGCCAAAGCGACCCAAATACCAACAAGTGTTCGGTGACTGGCTCTGTGATATGGCGAGAGACCACCACGAACTCATCGCTATTACCCCGGCAATGAGTGAAGGTTCGGGCATGGTCGAATTTGCCGAGCGCTATCCCCAACAATTTCACGATGTTGCCATCGCCGAACAACACGCAGTGACTCTTGCTGCGGGTATTGCCTGCGAGGGGAAAAAACCGGTGGTCGCTATTTATTCAACCTTTTTACAGCGCGCCTACGACCAGTTAATCCACGATGTCGCTCTACAAAATCTTGACGTTCTGTTTGCCATAGATCGCGCCGGGCTAGTCGGTGAAGATGGTGCCACTCATGCGGGCAGCTTTGATATCACCTTTATGCGCTGCATTCCCAACATGGTGATTATGGCCCCGGCCGATGAGAACGAAACCAGACAAATGCTCTACACCGGTTATGCCTATTCGGGTCCAGCAGCCGTACGCTATCCTCGGGGCACGGGACCGGGCGCTAACATAGAGCAAGCAATGACGGCGCTACCTATCGGGAAGGGCAGAATGATCCGCCAGGGCCAACAGGTAGCGATTCTCAATTTTGGCGCCCTGTTGCCAACCGCTCTCAATGTTGGCGAAGAGCTCGGTGCCAGTGTCGCTGACATGCGCTTTATCAAACCCCTTGATACCGCGCTGCTCGATCAGCTAGCTGCCGATCACACGCTTATCGTCACCCTCGAAGAAAATGCCATTGCTGGCGGCGCAGGTGCCAGTGTCAGTGAATACTTCGCCCAGCAGGGAATCGTCGTAGCCGTCCTGCATCTTGGCTTGCCCGATATATTTATTGAGCACGCTACACACGACGCGCAAATTGCTACTGCGGGTCTTAATGTTGCCTGCATCAGCGAACGCATTAAAGCCCGATTGCAAACAACACAGAATTAAGCGTTTAAAGAAGCAGTATGCGAGCCAAAGGGAAAATTGCCTCCTGGAATCATGACAAAGGGTTTGGATTTATCACCCCCAATCAAGGTGGAAAAAGAGTTTTCGCCCACATCACTGCACTCAGCAGTCGAGACAACAAACCCCAGGTCGACCAGCCTGTAAGCTATACCTTATCGAAAGATAAACAAGGCAGGCCGTGTGCAGTGAAGGTCAGTCGAGCCGGCGATACTCCAGCACAAAGAAAAAATGCGAAGAAAGGCTCAAACGCCAATATTGCTGCCGCTTTATTTCTTATCATCGTTTGTATCTCAGCTTTAACGGCAAAAGTTCCTTTTTTAGTTTTACCTCTTTACCTTTTAGTCAGCACCCTCACTTTTATTGTCTATGCGAAAGACAAGTTAGCCGCAAAAAGAGGCGCATGGCGAACTCCAGAAAGTACTTTTCACTTATTAGCACTAGCCTGTGGTTGGCCTGGCGCACTGGTCGCACAGGACAGTTTACGCCATAAATCGAGTAAGCAAGAATTTCGCCTGATTTTTTGGTTAACTGCAATAATAAATATCGGTATATTTATTTGGCTCCATACGCCTGCCGGAGCTTCTACTTTAGGCCGATGGTTAAACTGACGAAAAATACCGGCAAAAAAACTAAAACGCTTCGCGTGACCACCTTCAAGCCCGTTCAATAATTTGCTTGAAAGGCGGAAGAGAATCTAACAACTGGCGACCATAACTTTTGCTGATCAGCCGCCGGTCGAGAATGGTCACCCGACCTCTATCATCTTCATGACGCAGCAATCGCCCGCAGGCCTGTATTAAACGCAGCGCGGCATCGGGCAAGGTGATTTCCCGAAAAGCATTGCCGCCTTTGCTCTCGATCCACTCCGCCAGTGCCGCTTGCAAAGGATCGTCTGGCACCGCAAAGGGTAGCTTGGCGATAATCACGTGCTGACAATAAACTCCGGGTAAATCCATGCCTTCGGCAAAACTGGCCAGACCAAAAATCACACTGCGCTCACCCTGATCAATACTGGCCCGATGGCGAGTGACAATTTCACCCGTGCTTAATTCACCCTGCACTAGTAGCTGCCAGGGCAATTTATCAGCCAGAGCATCGACCAGCTCTTCCATTTGGCGACGCGAGGCAAAGAGCACCAATACACCACCGACAGAGGAAGACTGATTCTGCTCACTCTCGCCATCCATCACTGGTGTTATTGATGTAGGATAGAGCAAATCGGGTAAGTGCTCTATCAGCGCCTGGGTGTGAGCGCGGGCATCACTGGGTTCAGCCCCGATATCGGGGATAACTAAGAGCCCCGCATTGGCATAGTCAAATGCACCGGCGACCGCCTCACACGGGATCGACGGGGCCAGGCCGCTGTCACTTTTGAAGCGCTCAAAATCGCCAAGCACTCGCAAGGTGGCCGAGGTGGTGATTGCCCCATAGGCGCGCTGCCAGAGTAATTCGTTAAGACGCATCCCCGCAGAAATAGGGCTAACAGAAAGTCGAATGTCGCCGTTATCTTCATGGGTTAACCAGCGCGCCATCGGTGCCTGACCAGCCGGGTCGGGGTGGGCCATGGCCGACCATAGCTCAGTCGCCGCGTTAGCACGACCCAGCCATTGCCCGGCGATTTGAAAATATTGTTCGATATCTACCCTTGGTACCGGCTGGTGAGCATTTTCAAGAGCCTCTTCCAGTGCGCTGTGAAGATTTTCCATGCGGCCATTCAAGCGCACAAAAACAGCGGTTAAATCTTCGCTTAGAGAGCGACAAGGCTCATCGACAATGCCTCTCGGGTAACGATAGCGTGCCTGATTATTGCCAAAATTCTGCCGGTTCTCATTCGCGATACCCCTCTCAAGCATGTCCTGAAATAAGGGCGTGGCCTGCTGTAGAAGCTGGCGAGCGAGTAGGGATATTTCATCAAGCTCGGTACCGCGATGAATAATATCCGGCATCTCCGCAAACGGAGTCGCCATTGCCTTTAAGGTTTTTTGCATTTGCTCGAGCCATTGTGCTGTCACCTTTAAGCGGCATTGACTGGCAAAATGATTGAGCGCGGTGTCGCCCAGGCGGTGGGCTTCGTCAAATATATAAACCGTGTCTTCTGGCGCCGAGAGTATCGCTCCGCCCCCCAGGGACAGATCCGCCATCACCAAGTCGTGGTTGGCGACGATACAGTCTGCATTTTCGAGAGATTCTCGTGCCTTAAAAAAACAGCATTCTGCAATAAGCCGGCAGCGGCGACCGGCACATTGATTGCGATCAACGGTTAAGGCCTGCCAGGTTTGTGCCGGCACTGCTTCGGGCCAGGCATCTCTATCTCCATCCCAACTACCCGTCTGCAGGGCTTCAGCCATAGCCTGTAAAGTTTCTGCACTCTGCGGGTCGGGCTGAAAGGTGAGCTCGTCCTCAAACAAAAAGAGCCCTGCATCTTGCGCCTTCGCCGTTTCGCTACTCTGTTGTAAGCGTAGGGGGCAAAGGTAACGCCCCCTCCCCTTGGCCAGCGCCAGCTTATAATCCCAGCCTGTCGCGGCCATCACGTCGGGGATATCCCTATCCAACAACTGCCCTTGCAGGGCAACAGTGCCGGTAGAGACGACCACTTTTTTACCGACCGATTTCGCCAGGGAAAGAACAGAAAGTAAATAAGCCACCGTTTTGCCGGTGCCAGTGCCAGCCTCAATGGCGATGACATTGTTTTCAGACAAGCGCTGGCCTTCTTCGTCGCGCTCAATAGCTCCCAGAAAGGAGGCGATGTGACCAATCATCTGTCGCTGACCAAGCCGTGGGCGCAACGAACGTGCCGTGAGAAAAGCACGGTAAGCATTTTGGATAGTCGCTTTGTCTTGGTCAGATAAAGAAATCGGTTTTATCTCGTTAGCGTTATTCACTGAAGGACCCTGGAAGTCCTCACGGGAAGGGATTAGGTATTGAGATTTAAATATTGCACCACTGGATTGGCATAGGCCGCGAGTAGTGTCTCCCAGTGCTCTTTGGGAATGGTTGCAAGCCTTGCATCAAAAGCCCGAGCAACTGCCTGCCAATCGGCATCAAGACTTTGCCTCTCTTGCGCGGCTTGCACAGACAAACCGTGCAAACGTTCATAGGCCACCCAATGGGTCGCCTGTAGTCGGTAGTTACCGATAATCTGACGATCAATTTCCGCTGCCATGCTCGACGCATCATCATAAGTCTCGTTCAACAAGTCACCGAAAGTGACATAAATATGGCCTTTATTACCCACGATACCCCGATAGATACTGACAATGTCTTCATGCTCGCCTTTTTCATAGCCACCCTCTGTCTGACGAGCGTACAGTTCTTTCGCTTTTGCTCCATCGCAAGGATCCCACTCATAAGACAGTGATACTGGCACCACATTGAGGCTATTTAGGGCCTCACCAAAACTTTCATCTTTACTTTTGGACAACGCTAACATTTTTAATAAGGCTGTTTCAGTGCCGTCGAGACCATCTTTGGCGCGACCTTCGCGCTGAGCAATCCAGATCGACTGATGTTCCTCTTGTAAAGAAAAACGAATGTAAGAGGAAAGGTGCTTCAACGCCGCCAATTTCTCGCGGCGACCGGCAGCGGAACGACGCACAATAAAGCTTTTATTCAAGCGCATTAAGTCACAGACAAAGGGTTTCGTAAGTAAGTTATCACCAATAGCAATGCGCAGCGAATCCATACCTTGCTGATGAAGAACAAAAATGGTCAACGCGGGATCCATAGCAATATCGCGGTGATTACTGATGAATAAATAAGACTGCTCGGGGTCGAGTTTATCCAGCCCCCTTACCGTCAATTGACTACCACCTTTATCCAGCAATTTTTGCAACTGAACACCAAGAATGGCCTGAAAGGCAGCAAGGTTACTCACTTCAGCAAACGAACGCTTCATAGTGCTACGAATCAAAGGCCGCAACAACCAGGGAAACCAGCGAAACAAGCGAGCAAATTTCATGCTAGCCAGAGTATCGACAAACTCCCTGTCCCCTAGCAGGCGAGAAAAAATGGCCGGGAACTCATCGTCATTGTAGGGCCTTATGTCATCAAAATGAGCTGCTGTTAAAGGGGCTGCCTCAGGGGGCGACTGTGTCTTGTTCTCTACTGATGGGGATAACTCTGTTTGCGTCATTTTCCCAAATCTCGCGAGTTGTACCAGTGCACATCTTTAGCATGCCGGTCGACCAGGTGGGCGACGTCAAGTACCAGAGCAAACAGAGCCATACGCACCAGCAAACCGTTGTCAGCCTGGCGAAAAATCGCCAAATTAGGATTGGCATCGAGATCGGTATCCAGTTCATTGGCCTCGATGCGAGAATCCCGCGGCAGGGGATGCATAATTACAGTATTCGGTTCGCAGTGTTCGGTATAGATAGCCTGGTTAAGACGAAAACGTCCCCGGTACAAATCAGCCCGAGTACGATCGTTAAAACGCTCTTCCTGAATACGGGTTGAATAAACAATATCGACGTTGGAAATACTCGCCTCCAACTGATCTGTCACCCTAACTTTGTGTCCCGCCGCACACAAACTGTCTACATACTGTTCAGGCATCGTCAGTTCGGTGGGGGACACCAGCGTCACCTGAATATCTTTATACAGCGATAGTAATTTACACAACGAGTGTACGGTGCGACCGTATTTAAGGTCGCCGACCATGGCAATGCGCAGGCCGTCAATACTACGCCCCTGCCCCTGCAGCTCCTTGGCAATAGTGTAAAGATCGAGTAAAGCCTGGCTCGGGTGTTCATTGCTACCGTCGCCGCCGTTCATTACCGGCACTCGGCTCGTGGCCGCAAACTGTGCTACCGACCCCGACTCAGGGTGCCGCATGCAAATCACATCACTAAAGCCGGAGAGTACACGAGCGGTATCTTGCAGGGATTCACCCTTGATCAACGATGAACTGTCCATGCCGACAGACTCACGCACATCCCCGCCCAATAAATTGAAGGCCGAACCAAAACTGATACGCGTGCGCGTACTCGCCTCAAAAAACATATTGCCAAGAATAGCCCCCTCCAACACGCGAGTGATTCTTCGCCGCTGAGCGTAAGGTTCCATATTATCTGCCGTGCTGAACAAAACCTCTATATCGGCTCGCTCAAATTGTTCTATGGAGAGGATGTGTGCACCAGTAAAATTCACGCTATGGCTTATCCTGTGTAAAGTTTTCTTGTTTTGTAAGAACCCATTCAGTACGCCGCTATATCTTTGCCAACTCGACAATAATGTGTTTACCCCAGGCCCGTAGCGCCTTGAGTACCTGGACATTTTTCGGCTCTAGTTGAGGCGCTGTCTCAAGCCTGTCGAGTTCTTCAAAATAGGTCGCTGTACTCAAGTACCCATCGTCACCATCAATCAAACGGCCTTGCTTTAACTGTTGCCACATTTTGCGTTCGGCGCTTGTCAGTGTCTCATTGGCATAGCGGGCACGATAATTAAACAGCAGGCTATTATAGCGCTCATCGTGAAACAACAGGGACTCAGTACCTAGATGTTCAGGTGCCGTACTACGAATAGTGGCCAATAACGCTTTGTCATCTTCGGGAATAAAACCTTGATACAACGCTTGTTCCGCGTCTTCTATCTCTGGATAGTCGGGAGCCGCAAACACAGTAGCGATTTTCTCACCGAGGTCAGCCCCACAGAGTGTCTGCCAGTGCCGATAGCAGCGCTCGAGATCAATACCCAAACGCTGTGCCGCAGGTTGGTCGAGCAATTTAGGCGTAACAATGACCGGACAGCGGTTGAGGTGAATGCCTTTCAGCGCCATGCGTTCGATATCATCGGGCAGATCAGCAGAGGCCGTAAATAATCGCTGACGAACCTGCTCGGCATTGAGAGAAAGCAATGGCTCGGGATCGGCCATCAGATTCACAGCAATCACCGCATTTTTATTACTCGGGTGTTGGGCCAGGGGCATCATCATTGCGCCATAGCCATTTTCACGGGGCAAACGTGACGATACGTGAAAGAAAGGCTTGCGCGAGCTCATATCCACCAAGCTTGCTGCCTTATGCTTAAGCCGATGGCTGTAGACATAGCTGTACAGGCGAGGTTGCTTTTCTTTCACCAGACGCGCCATAGCGATAGTTGCCGTGACATCAGACAGCGCATCGTGCGCGGCAGCATGTTCAATATTGTTGGCAGCAGTCAACTCTTCAAGACGAAAACTGGGAGTACCATCAGGCTTATCGGGCCACGTAATACCCTCGGGGCGAAGAGCACGGGTCAGGCGTAGCATATCGATAATATCCCAACGGGAGTTACCCTGCTTCCACTCCCGTTCATAGGGATCGTAAAAGTTGCGATAAAGCGTGAAGCGCGTGACTTCGTCGTCGAAACGCAAGCTATTGTAACCAACGCCACAGGTACCCGGCTGTGCCAGCTCACGTTCAATCGCGGCAATAAACTGCGGTTCTGGCACGCCTTCGTCCCATGTCTTTTGCGGCGTAATACCCGTCACTAAGCAAGCCTGTGGATGGGGCAAACAATCATCCGGGAGCTGGCAGTACTGCACCAAGGGTTCACCAATGATATTCAAATCTTCATCGGTACGCAGCCCAGCAAATTGCACCGGACGATCCCGTGCGGGATTAATCCCCGTGGTCTCGTAATCGTGCCAATACAGTGTTGATTTCATGGTTCTAGAGACAAAGTTGCAATCCTTTCATGGACCGAATAACGAGGTCGACAGGCCATTTTAACCGCCACCAAGGGCAAGACACTAGCGCCGATAAAAAAAGGGCAGAGAATAGCTTAAGGACAAAAAAATAGCGCCCTGAGGCGCTATTTTTTAACACGTAAAAAACTAGTCGCCAAACACTTCTGTATAGGATAGCTCACCGATCACACGACGGTTATGCGCTCGGCCTTCTTCAGTATCATTATCGGCAATAGGTCGTGCTTCACCATAGCCTACTGTAGAAATGCGCTCTGGATCAATGCCATACACTTCAGCCAACTTAGCTTCAACTGCGTTCGCCCGGCGTTCTGAGAGGTCTTGATTATATTCCTCGGCACCCACCGAATCAGTATGCCCCTCTAATACCAGATCGATATCATCATGAGCCTTCATGGCATTAGCAATAGCTTCCAGCTCCTCGCCATAAATAGCACGAACAACAGCCTTGTCAAACTCAAACTCAACATACAAGCGTACGGTAATGGTACGAACTTCTGGTTCCACTTCTTCTTTAGGCGCAGGTGGTGGGGCAATCACAACGGGCTCAGGTGTCGGCTCAACCGCAACGACACGCTTGGGTGGATTAAAGTAATAGTTCAAAGCCAGGTTTACTGCAAGATCGTCAACGCCATCTTGAGAGTCACTCACTTTATGCAGGGCACGCACATCTGAGCGGAATTCCCATTGGCTATCAAGCATTTTTGACAAGCCTAAACCCAGAGATAGCTGCTCGGTATACTCCTGATTCACTTCGCTGAATTTATAATCGCTGTCATTTAATTCATAGTGAGCAACACCGGCGACAATATAAGGCTGCCAGCCTTTAGCATTTTCATTCAAAAAATAAAGCGCATCAAGACGGATGGTATCGATAGCATTGCCTCCAATTTCGGTACCATAACCTGCTTCCAGAGCCCAGCGGTCGGTAAAGCGGTAACCAAGGTTAACACCTCCTACATAGGACTCTTCACCACCACCGACAAAACGCTCGCTATCGAGATAGTAACCGGTAATCGAACCCCCTAAGTACAATCCTTCATTCGCGCTTACATTGCCTGCCATACTTGAAGCCAGTACAACTGCTCCCGCCATACCTATCGTACTCAACTTACTCATATCTACTTCCTCATTAGCTCCATGAACATCAATACTGCAAGATTGCAAATAAAAAAAACAGGTGGCCCAAATCTAAAGGCCCTGTCACAACAATGTCATACCATTGTGACAATAGACATTGTACGTCACAAATACCCTGTTTGCTTTACCTGATATCAATTGCGTGTTTCTCAATAATCGACTGCCATTTCGCAGGGCCGCTGCGATGCACCGAATCACCTTCGCTATCCACCGCAACGGTAACAGGCATGTCAACCACTTCAAATTCATAAATAGCTTCCATACCTAATTCGGGAAACGCTACGACTGTGGCTGCCGTAATAGCTTTAGACACTAAATAAGCAGCCCCGCCAACAGCCATTAAATACACCGCTTTACTATCACGGATTGCATCAATAGCGGCGTCACCCCGCTCAGCTTTACCGACCATGCCAATCAGACCCGTTTGCTCGAGCATTGCTCGAGTAAACTTGTCCATTCGAGTTGCCGTAGTTGGTCCCGCTGGGCCAACCACCTCACCGTCAACAGGATCAACCGGGCCAACGTAGTAAATAAAACGGTTAGTAAAGTCGACAGGCAAGGTTTCACCATTAGCTAGCATATCGGTAATTTTCTTATGGGCGGCATCGCGGCCAGTCAATAATTTGCCCGATAAGAGTACCGTTTCTCCACTGCGCCACTCCCGAATCGATTCTGCATTCAGCTCATCAAGGTTCACCCGGCGCACACTATCACCAACCTCCCAAGCGATATCAGGCCAGTCATCAAGATTGGGGGGCGTCAACTGTGCTGGCCCGCTACCATCCAGAGTAAAGTGGGTGTGCCGGGTGGCCGCACAGTTGGGAATCATTGCAACGGCTTTATTGGCTGCGTGGGTCGGATAATCTTTTACTTTGACGTCGAGCACGGTGGTCAATCCACCAAGACCCTGAGCACCAATACCCAGCGCATTCACTTTTTTCATCAATTCAAGGCGCAGCTCTTCGCTGCGGTTTTCAGCACCGCGCGCCTGCAGCTCGTGAATATCAATCGGGTCGAGCAACACTTCTTTCGCCAATAGCATGGCCTTTTCAGCAGTGCCACCAATACCAATACCCAGCATGCCGGGCGGACACCAACCTGCCCCCATCTTTGGCACTTGCTCAAGTACCCAGTCAACAATGGAATCAGAAGGGTTGAGCATGGCAAACTTGGCTTTTGCTTCTGATCCACCGCCTTTGGCCGCCACATAGACTTCCACATTGTCACCCGCGACTATTTCGTAGTGAATAACTGCCGGCGTATTATCTCCCGTATTCTTACGGGCACCGTCAGGGTCTGCAAGAATAGAAGCACGTAATACATTATCGGGATAGGTATAGGCCTGACGTACGCCTTCATTAACCATGTCTGTGACAGACATGTCACTCTGCCACTGCACATTCATACCCACTTTCAGGAAAACAGTAACAATTCCAGTATCCTGGCAAATAGGCCGATGCCCCATAGCGCACATGCGAGAATTAACCAATATTTGCGCCATGGCATCTTTCGCTGCCTGTGATTCTTCTTTCTGGTAAGCCTCATCAACGGCTTTGATAAAATCAACGGGATGGTAATACGAAATAAACTGTAGCGCATCGGCCACACCTTGAACCAGATCTTGCTGACGAATGACGGTCATAACTCCTCTCTCATATATTCAATGAAATAATTATTAAGGCCAGGCTATCAATTCCCTGACGAAGCAGGGTGTAGGCGGCTAAATTTTTCATTAGTTTGTCGTCTGAAGGCATCCATAGATTTCACCGCTTGTTCAAACTCTGTAAGCCGTTGACTCTGGCTCTGACGGTTTTTTTCGATCAACTTTCGCAGATCGCTCGCCTCGCTATTGAAGGTTTTGATCTTACCCTCAAGACTTTTCAACTGATTATGAAAATCATCGGTTTGCGCATTTGCCACCAATGAGGCACTGCTCATTTTCTTTATCTCAGCCTGCACATTCTTTAAAGCTGCGTGCACCCCATCTACATTTTTTTCTAAAGACGCATGGGAATGCTGGATTTTTTTCAAATTATTTGTAGCCTCGCGGTCTGCTAACTGGAGAGCTTTAATGGCCTTCTTATTGCGATCATTAGCCACGCCCCAGAGTTTTTTAATCTCCGACCAATGCTGAGCCAAGGTCTCTTCCTGCTGATTCAGCTTAATCGTCAGAGCAGCGCCGGATTGTGCGACTGACTCATCACTCGACGCCAAGCGCAAGGCAAGATCATCAAATTCATGCTGTAAAATGGCCTGAGATTGACTCTGCCGCCAGGAAAAAGCAGATAATGCGCCAAGGCTAAGACTCAAGAGCCCGACAAGAAAACAAAGCACAATAAAGCCCAATTTTTTCGGCTCAGAAGCAGCCTCGGAACTGGAAGCCCGTGGTTTTTCTTTCGGCTCTGTAAAGCCAGCCTGCAGAGGCGCTGACTCATCACGCCGGGCAATAAAGGGCTCTCGACGACCAGGCTTATCTTTTGTCATTGTCAATCACTGTATTTGCAGTTGGTGAAACAGACAGAATTATACACTTTTGTCGAACTGCCCCATAAAAAAACCGGCCAACAAAGGCCGGTTTTTTTATGTTATTACGTATTAGACGTATTGGAAAATCAAAGCCATAACAACAGTCAAGCCTAGACTAGAATGAATCACGCCTTTCACCGTTGTCATTGGTCCCTGCTTACCGATAATCGCATTCACTTCCAGTGCTGCGATCAAAGCCAGGACCAAATACAAAGCAACACCACCGCCGTTGACACTGAGTAAACTGTTAGCACCATAACCAATATGCGGAGAAGCCAGCATACAATAGGCCATCGGGGCAGAGAACAAGGTATTGGTGCGAGAAGCGAGCAGCGCTTTACCGGCCGCAGCAGGACCATCACCTTCAACCATACCCAGAGCAATCTTCTGGTTTGGCCAAATAATCAACCAGACATTGAGGAACATTAACGTGCCGAACAGCGCGCCGACAACGATGTATTCATTCATCACACCTTGCTTTTGAACACCCATCAACAAAAATAAGCCAGTGATGAAGGTAAACATGGCGCCCCAACGGAACCACCACAATGCACTTGGCGCCAGCTTAGCCTTTGCATCGGACAGGGCTTCGGGTGTCGCTTGTTTAAAATAGCCACCCTGAACGAAGTTAAAATAGTACAGCAAACCTATCCAGGTGATACCGAAGAGTAAATGCCCCCAGCGGAAAAGGAAATTAATAAACTCCATCGTTGAAATACTATCCATCACTGTAACCTCTGTTTTGTTGTTTTGTTGTTTTGTTGTTTTGTTGTCTATTGGTGCTTAAATCGACATTGCCCGCCTCTTTACTCAACCTAAAGCCCCGCTCTAAGCCGAATTTACTGCAGGCTGTAAATGTGTTGCATCGTACCACGCAGATGAAGCTCTTCTGATGTTAGGAGGATTTGGCCAAAGACCCCGTACCCGCGGGCACCGGCTTCAACAGAAGAAGCTTCGCCCGACACGCTAAACAGATACGCGTGTAGTCCGCACCTGCTTAGCGCATACCTTAGCCGAAACCCGTATGACAAGCACTAAAGCAAACTTATTATCTCAGACACAGAGCGCTTTACACGCGCCCATTATAAGCGCACTTTTTAAGTGCCGTAGCCTGGATCAATAGACGATGTCCAGCGGTGCTTCTTAAATGCGGCTATGCAAAATTGTCAGCGACAAAATCCCAGTTCACCAAAGTCCAGAACGCTTCAAGATATTTTGGCCGAGCATTGCGATAATCGATGTAGTAGGCATGCTCCCAAACATCACAGGTAAGGAGAGGCGTTTGCCCGGCGGTTAAGGGGCAACCGGCGTTACTGGTATTAACGATTTCAAGATTACCGTCGGTATTTTTTACCAGCCAGGTCCAACCTGAGCCAAAGTTAGTTGCCGCTGAAGTAGAAAAATCTGATTTAAATTTATCAAAAGAGCCAAATGCTGAATCGATAGCTGCGGCCAAATCACCGGTAACTGCATCCGCGCCATTAGGCGTTAAGCCATTCCAGTAGAAGGTATGATTCCAAATTTGTGCCGCATTATTGAAAATACCACCGCTAGATTTTTTAATGATTTCTTCCAGTGACAAGCCTTCAAATTCAGTACCTGGCACCAAATTATTCAAATTATTAACATAAGTTTGATGATGCTTTCCGTAATGAAACCCTATCGTTTCGGCAGAAATAGTGGGAGCCAATGCATCATTAGCATAAGGTAACGCGGGTAATTCAAAAGCCATGGTGAATCTCCTAATAAAAATGATAAATAATCGAAAATACAACTCGGTTATTTAGTCGGGTGATAGATTCTCAACAAAACAAGTCATGCAAGGTAAGTCTATATTATGATGAACGAGCTCTCTACTAATCAAGCCAATTAACTCGTTCTTTGAAAAAGTCTCCTGCATAAAAAACCCCGCGTAAGCGAGGTTTTTTATGCAGGTAGGCAGTGGGCTTACATCATACCACCCATACCACCCATACCGCCCATACCACCCATACCGCCACCCATGTCAGGCATAGCAGGCATGCCGCCGGCATCATCACCAGCTGCATCAGTGATCATGGCTTCGGTAGTAATCATCAGCCCAGCAATAGATGCCGCACCCTGCAGAGCAGTACGCGTCACTTTTGCTGGATCGAGAATACCCAGTTCAATCATATCGCCATATTCACCATTGGCAGCGTTGTAACCATTACTACCGTCCAGGTTTTTGACTTTATCGAGAACAACCGAGCCTTCTCCACCAGCGTTTTCAACGATCTGACGCAGTGGAGCCTCCATGGCGCGACGCAGAATGCGAATACCAACAGATTGTTCGTTATTCTCACCTTCAAGACCTTCGAGTGCAGCCTGGGCACGAACCAGAGCAACACCACCGCCAGGCACAACGCCTTCTTCAACAGCAGCGCGAGTGGAGTGCAAAGCATCTTCAACACGGGCTTTTTTCTCTTTCATCTCAACTTCGGTCGCAGCACCAACCTTGATCACAGCAACACCACCGGCCAACTTAGCCAGGCGTTCTTGCAGTTTTTCACGATCGTAATCGGAGGAGGTGTCTTCGATCTCAGCGCGGATCTGATTAACACGACCCTTGATGTCATCAACGGTGCCCGCACCGTCAACAACAACGGTGTTTTCTTTAGTCAGGCTCACACGCTTGGCCTGACCCAAGTGCTCAATCGTTGCTGACTCAAGATCAAGGCCAACTTCTTCAGAGATAACAGTCGCACCAGTCAGAATAGCGATGTCTTGTAACATGGCTTTACGACGATCACCGAAGCCAGGTGCTTTACAAGCCGCAACTTTAACGATGCCACGCAGGTTGTTAACAACCAGAGTCGCCAATGCTTCGCCGTCAACGTCTTCAGCAATAATCAACAAAGGCTTACCGGATTTGGCAACACCTTCGAGCAAACCGAGCAGCTCGCGAATATTCGAGATTTTCTTATCGGCAACCAGAATGTAAGGGGCTTCTAGCTCAGCACTCATGCTTTCTTGATTGTTGATAAAGTAAGGAGAAAGGTAGCCGCGGTCAAACTGCATACCTTCGACCAGGTCAAGCTCATTTTCAAGACCAGAACCTTCTTCAACGGTGATAACACCTTCTTTACCCACTTTCTCCATGGCTTCAGCAATAATTTCGCCGACCTGTGTATCACTATTTGCTGAAATGGTACCCACCTGGGCAATTTCTTTGTTGTCGGTACAGGGCTTGGAAAATCCTCCGATCGCTTCCACAGCAGCAACGACAGCTTTGTCGATACCGCGCTTCAGGTCCATTGGGTTCATGCCAGCGGCAACCGCCTTCAAGCCTTCGTTAACAATAGCCTGTGCTAACACGGTTGCAGTGGTGGTGCCGTCACCCGCTTCGTCCGAAGACTTGCTGGCAACTTCTTTTACCATCTGTGCGCCCATATTTTCGAACTTATCAGTCAGTTCGATTTCTTTGGCAACTGATACACCGTCTTTAGTAACAGTGGGTGCGCCAAAAGCTTTATCGAGGACTACGTTTCGGCCTTTCGGTCCAAGGGTAACTTTAACGGCGTCTGCTAGAACATTAACACCTGCTAACATTTTCTGACGAGCACTGTCGCCGAATTTCACGTCTTTTCCAGCCATGATTTCTTTCCTTCTAATCTAAATCTTAATGTCTAAATGAAATACCCGTAGAGCGGTATTCAGTATCAGTCTTCAAGAACGCCGAAGATTTCAGCTTCACTCATAATAATGAGTTCGTCGTCGCCATCTTTAATGGTGTTGTTATTGCCAGGGAAACCACCGAAAACAACTTTATCGCCGACTTTGACACTGAGTGGACTAATCTCGCCGTTATTCAACAAACGACCTTGGCCAACGGCAACAACTTCGCCTTCATTGGGCTTTTCTTTTGCAGAACCCGGCAGCAAAATACCGCCAGCAGTTGTTTCTTCTTCTTCGTTGCGGCGCACGACAACACGGTCATGCAAGGGACGAATTTTCATCTAACTCCACCTCTTAAATTGCATTAAGTAACTATGCTCGATCGACTAAAGATCGAAGCTGCAAGGTATCTGGAGGCAGCAAAATAGAAATCAAGGGCTAAACTATAAATTTATCAATTTCACTCGGTGGTAGGCGGGGGTAACCGATCATAGAACAAGAAAACGATCAGCGCTCATCCTCACGACGACCCTGTATTTGTTTTTCCTCCTCACGGCGCTCACCTTCACGCCAAAATTCACCCTCAAAGGTATTGTCACTTTTACCTTGACGATAGCCAGAACCGCCGACAATACCACCCTGAAAGACATTCACTCGTCCCACCAATCGCCGTACCAGGGATCGTCGCAACATCGGGGTCAAACCGGCAAAGCCAAGAACATCGGTAAAGAAACCGGGCGTGAGTAACAACACACCCGAAACTGCCAGCACGACACCCTCGAGCATCTCCTGAGCCGGCAGCTCACCGTTATCCATGCGCTGATTGACCCGAAGTAAAGTACTCAAGCCCTGGCGCCGTAGCATCGCAAGACCAAGCACCGCAGTCAGTAGCACTGCGGCAATGGTTGGCACCGCGCCAATAAGGCCGCCCACTTGAATGAGCAGCCACATTTCAACGATGGGCACGATAATAAAGATGAGTAAAAGAAAACGCACGGCGACCCCAGTTATTCAAACGTGTTATTAGATCATTGGGTTTAAGGATTCAAATTCAAGCATAGCCGCGAGCAAATAAAACTCACGGCTATGCTGGTCGCCAAGCCCTCCTTTGTTTTAAGGTAGCACCTTAATCGTATTCGGGCACACCATGAGCAGCCAGCCTCTGCACGACATCATCTTCAACCGGCGCATGCTAATCTGTATTTTCACTGGTTTTGCCTCGGGTCTACCACTCTATATTTTAATTTCATTGGTCCCCGCCTGGCTGCGAACGGAAGGGGTTGGCTTAAAAGAGATCGGCCTCTTCACTCTAATTGGACTACCCTACACTTGGAAGTTTTTCTGGTCGCCGCTACTGGAGCGCTATCCCCTCCCTCTGCTCGGCCGCCGTCGCGGCTGGATGCTGCTGACACAGGTCGGCCTGCTATGCAGTATCGCCGCGCTGCCACAATTTGACACCGCAACCCAACTTTGGCCCCTTGCCGCACTCTGCGCCTTGATCGCTTTTCTCAGTGCAACACAAGATATTGTTATTGATGCCTACCGGCGCGAGTTACTGCCCGACATAGAACTTGGCCTGGGCAACTCTATTCACGTTAATGCCTACCGCATAGCGGGGCTGGTACCGGGCTCCTTATCGCTGATTCTGGCCGACGTCCTTCCCTGGGATACGGTTTTTCTAATTACCGCTGCGTTTATGTCGATAGCGATTGTACTAACGCTGTCTATTAAAGAGCCCAATCACCCTAATCCGACACCAGCAACGCTCCAGGCCGCCATCATCGAACCTTTTCGCGAATTTTTCCAGCGCCTCGGGCTACGCCAGGCGTTGTTAGTATTAAGCTTTATGTTTCTCTACAAACTCGGGGACAACATGGCAACCGCTCTGGCGACACCCTTTTATATCGACATGGGTTTTGAGCTGTCGCAAATCGGCATTATCGCTAAACACGCCGCTCTGTGGCCGATGATAGCCGGCGGCTTGCTCGGTGGTTTGATGATGGTCAAGATTGGCATCAATAGAGCATTATGGGTATTTGGTGTGGTGCAGCTGATTTCTATTTTGGGGTTTGCACTGATGGCTCATGTCGGCGAGGGGCTGTGGCTATTGGCACTGGTGATTGGTTTTGAATACCTCGGTGTCGGTCTCGGTGCGGCAGCCTTCATCGCTTTTATTGCTCGCACCACCAGTCGCGTCCATAGCGCCACCCAGTTTGCATTGTTTACCGCCCTGACTGCCGTACCCCGCACAGTTGCCAACGCCGGCACCGGCTATTTAGTGGAAGCTGTAGGCTGGGAGGTATTTTTTTACAGTTGCGCGCTACTCGCTCTGCCCGGCATGCTTTTATTATATCAAGTCGCACCTTGGAATCAGGTCAATGCGCGGCAGGAAGCGGTTTGAGAAACCCCTTACAGAACCAAGGCCAGCGCCAACAAACAAAGCCAAAACACCAGCACGCGCTTGAAGAGCTGGGCTATTTGCTCGCAACTGGCAGCGATATCTGCCGTAGACGTCAACCCTATACCCCACCTAGAAGCCGCCTTATCGGCACCCAATGCGTCATTCACACAGTCCTGTAGAACATCTGCGCTGGGACGAGCACTGAACCAACGAGTCAGCCACTGGGAGAGCCCAGCCCCGAAGCTGCCGACCAGGCTCAACGCAAAACCCACTAATCCTAGTGGCAGCCACTCTAACAAAGTCAACCAACGGCTGGATTCTCGCAAATATAAATACTCAGAAAAACCGGATTCCCCTGCCTCAGCGTCGGCGACCGACAACACGAAAGATGAGCGATAAAGCACGGACAAGCGATAGAGCAAAGCCCCAGCCACACCACCAAGAAGACTCCAAAAGACCACGGCCAGATAGCGTTCAAAATAGGCATAGGCAACGCGCTGACGCAATTCTTGATCGAGTGTTGGCAAGTCAAAGGCTATTAGCCTGCGTTTATCAGCACTCAGAAGTTCACCCACATGAAAAGCTGCCTGACTATCACCACGCAATAAATCATTCTCTAGAGTCTTTAATTCGCCCTGTAAATCACCGCGCCCAAGACTATAAAGCAGCACCCATAGCTCAAATACTATTAACAACATAGGAACGCTTTCCAGAGCATTCAGTAACAAGCACAATCCCACGACCGGGAAGCCGAGCGTGACCAACAGCTGCCCTGAGGGGATTTTTCTTACCGAGTGCCAACCAGCCACGCGTTGCAACCAGGCGAAAAACAAGCTATCACGTTGTATCGAGGTTAATGGCGCCTGGTAGTGAATGATCGCTAGCGCCAAAATGATACTGAGAAAAATCATCCGTCATTACGCCTTTCTTTTGTAGAGCTATCAGTGAGTCTATCGGTATCAGCAAGCATGGAAAAAAAACGCGCCCAGTCAAAAGCCGGACCGGGGTCTGTTTTACGCCCCGGTGAAATATCACTGTGGCCAACAACCCTCTCAGTAGTCAACGCGGGGTAGATTGCCAATAACTGACGACAAACTTGCACCAGGCTTTGGTACTGCTTGGCGCTATAGGGCGTCGTATCGGTGCCTTCAAGTTCGATACCAATAGAATAGTCGTTACAATTGGCGCAGCCGGCGAAGCTCGAAACCCCAGCGTGCCATGCGCGCCGACTTAGCGGCACAAATTGCACTACCTCTCCTTCACGATCAATTAAGAGATGAGAAGACACCTGTAAAGCGGCAATTTCTGCAAAGTAGCGGTGCTCATCGGCGTTTAATTGATTCGTAAAAAACTGCTCGATGTAGCCACCGCCAAACTGGCCTGGTGGCAAGCTGATACCGTGGATCACCAGCAAGGATATCTCGCTATCCGCTGGTCGCTCACCGCAGTTGGGTGATGGGCATAAACGCGCACCTGCCAGCCAGTCATGTTTATTGATCATTCGGCAAGGCCCTCCAAACCATCACAGACACGATCAATACTCTCTCTATCCATTCGTTTTGCCTCACTGATATTCCCGCAGCTTAACTGCATTGCTATAATCGCGGCAAAATTTATTGAGGAAATTCCGTGGAAACAAACCCGGCTCTGGCCGCAAATATCGTCGCCAGCGTACAACTGGCTCTGGCCGAAGATATTGGCAGTGGTGATATCACCGCTCAGCTGATCCCCGCAGATAAAGAGTCTAACGCGACTATTATCACCCGTGAAAACGCGGTTGTTTGCGGCATTTCCTGGGTCAATGAAGTTTTTCACCAACTCGATCCAAACCTGAAAATAGATTGGGCAGTCAGTGATGGAGATGTCATCAGCGTCGACCAAATCCTCTGCACCTTGCAGGGCAATGCACGCGCACTGCTGACCGGCGAGCGTACCGCTTTGAACTTTCTGCAAACCTTATCGGGCACCGCCACCACCTCTCGCCACTACGCACACCTGATGGCCGGGGATGGAGAGGCGGGCCACAAAATTCGAGTGCTCGACACACGAAAGACCTTGCCCGGCCTGCGCCTGGCACAAAAGTATGCAGTTAAAGTCGGCGGTTGCGACAATCATCGACTAGGCCTCTATGACGCCTTTCTCATTAAAGAAAACCATATTAGCGCCTGTGGTGGCATTGCAAAAGCGGTGGCTCAGGCACGCATTATTGCCCCACAAAAGCCGGTGGAAGTCGAAGTCGAGAACCTCGACGAATATCAACAAGCACTCAGCGCTGGCGCCGATCGTATAATGCTGGATAACTTTTCTCATAAAGATATCCAACAAGCACGACAAATCAGCCTGTCTCAAGAAAAAAACACGGCAGTAGAGCTGGAGGTTTCGGGTAATATTGCAGCTGATAATATAGAACAATACCAAAATCTTGATGTGGATTTTGTTTCGACAGGAGCGCTGACTAAACATTGTCAAGCTGTCGATTACTCAATGCGAATTGAGTAATCGTACTGAGACACTGAAAAGCCCGGCGTCGCTGTAAATAAAAACGCCGGGGGGTTTTAAAAAATTTCTATTCAGGTCAGATTACTTACCGCCGTTCATAATGCCTCTAACAGCAGCGGGGATGTCAGCAGGCAACACCAAAAACTTGCTATTTTCTGATTTCGCCATATCCCTAACTGCATCAACATAGCGTTCACCCAGCAAATACGTCACAGGGAGGTCGTTATCCCCTACCGCTGAGGTAACTTTTTCAATAGCCTCCTTGGTCGCTTCGGCAATAACAATTTTAGCCTCGGCATCCCGCCGGGAGGCCTCAAGGCGACCATCGGCTTCTAAAATCGCTGCCGATTTTTCACCATCTGCGCGAGTCACCGTGGCACGTCGCTCACGCTCTGCAGCGGCCTGCTCTTCCATTGCCGACTGCATGGTCCCAGAAGGGTTGATATCTTGAATTTCAACGGTTTTCAAGGTAATCCCCCAATCGGCAATATCATCAGAAATAGAGGCCTTCAGTGCGACCTTAATTTTATCCCGAGAGGACAGCGCATCATCCAATGCCATTTCACCAACAATAGAGCGCAACGAGGTTTGTACGAGTGTACGAATAGCTATTTCATAATCCTCGACACCGTACACTGCTTTTTCAGGCGAGAGGATATTGATGTAGGCCACTGCGTTGGCGATGATGACTACGTTGTCGAGCGTAATCACCTCCTGGGAGGGGATATCAAGCACGATATCTTTCGTGGTCACCTTGTAGGCCACATTATCCATATAGGGAATAATAAACTGCAGCCCCGGCGGCAAACTGCGATGGTATTTACCCAGGCGCTGTATCACCCATTTGCTACCCTGTGGCACCTGCTTAACGCCCTTAAATAAGGTAACAACAGCTAGGGCCAATAAGCCCCAAATAACAATTGAGCCATTTAATAGCATCTGTACGTTCTCCAATAGTGGTCTTAACTTAAGCAACGAGGTATCGAAATACTTTTCGGTGCCAAGAGTACCAGTAACACGAGAGGAGTACCTCTACTTGTCTCACGTCATTAGACATAGGACTCATTGTCTCTCTATCTCACTCTGCGACAGAGGCAGTCCTGAACAATAAATTAACCGCGGGTAACACTATCTTTAGCAAAAATCTCGATAATTTTTTCTTTTTATTTTAGCCATTTTAGTTGACAGCACTTACCCACAAAAACTGTGGATAAGTCTGTGGGCTTGTGTCTCACAACTGACAGAGAGCCCCGTAATTGTTAGCACTGTCACAAAATGGTTACTTTTTAGTCATAAAATAATTTGCTTAAAAATCAAATAGATAGAAACTTGATAATGCTAAATCAATGACTTACAGCGCTAATGAAAAAGCAACTTTAAGTAAAACTACTAACTGTGGAAAAGATACGCCTGCGGTCACAATAAAGCCTTGAAAAGGTATTAATCGAAGCTAAGGCCCAGACGGCGACCAACCAGCTCGTAAGATTCAACAACGTCGCCTAAATCTTGTCTAAATCTGTCTTTGTCTAGCTTTTCACGAGTATCAACATCCCATAAGCGACAACCATCTGGTGTAAATTCATCACCTAAGACAACTTCACCCTCTGTGGTTACGCCAAACTCGAGCTTATAGTCAACCAACAGAATGTTACTATCGAGAAACAGTGTCTTGAGCACATCGTTGACAGCAAAGGTTAAGGCTTTCATCTTTTCGACATGTTCGGGCTCTGCCCAACCGAAAGAGCTGATGTGGTAATCATTGATCATTGGGTCGCCAAGATCATCATTTTTGAGGAAAAACTCAAACGTAGGAGGATCCAGGTCTAGCCCTTCCTCCACCCCCAAACGGCGGCAAATACTACCGGCAGAAATATTTCGCACGACACATTCAACCGGAATCATATCCAATCGAGCCACCAGTGATTCCTGGTCGCTAAGCAATGACTTGAAGTGGGTCGCAATGCCCGCCGCTTCTAGTTTCTCCATAATAAAGGCATTAAATTTATTATTGACCATACCTTTACGGTCCAGCTGTTCGATTTTTTTGCCATCGAAAGCAGAAGTATCATTGCGATAAAACAAGATCAATGACTCTGGGTCATCCGTGGTAAAAACCGATTTAGCCTTACCTTTATATAACTCTTCACGTCTTTCCATTGTCAGATAGTCTCCTCGACGGGTGTTCTGAGCATCAGATTCAACATGGCAACGCTATTAACACTGGGAAACAGGGTTTTAACGCAACATGTCAGTTTATAACTTTCCTGTTATATTACGGCTAGCCTGATTCCAGCGCCAACCAGTCCACACAGTCATCCTGACTGGCATATAGTATTTCAGGTACCACCTTCGCTATCGATGTCATAGCGTCTTGCACGACAGCGAGTGCATTATTCTGCTGGCTAATATGGCCGACAACCAAAGCCTGTAGCGAGCGAGGCTCAACTGCCTTTAGCAAGCCAGCGGTTTGTGCATTGTTTAAGTGGCCCCAGTCACCTCCCACTCGCTGTTTCAACGTATAAGGGTAAGGCCCATCTGCTAGCATGTCGGGATCGTGGTTGGCTTCAACTAGCAGACCATCACAGCCCTGATAACACTCGAGCACATGAGAGCTAATGTGTCCGAGATCTGTCAGCACACCCAGCTTTAGACCCGCGTACTGAAAAACAAATTGTACCGGCTCACGCGCATCGTGAGGAACGGCAACCGGCAAAACATCAACTCCACCCACTTGAAAGCGTTGCTGGGGCGTAATCAGGTGTAGATCAATATCAGAGGGGGCTGCACTACCTTTTGCTGTGCCACCCGTCATATAAACCGGTAAATTATGACGCCGGGACAGAGTCCAAACCCCCTTAACGTGATCGCTGTGTTCGTGGGTCACCAGAATCCCACTAAGACGAGTACCGTCAAGCGCTAACAGAGCCAGTCGTCGTTCCAGTTCGCGAGCAGAGAAACCACAATCTAGTAACAGACACGCATCACCGGCCTCAACCAATGTCGCATTACCTCTACTGCCACTGCCAAGAGAGGCAAAACGTATCATCACAGACAGAACCTACAGACAACCCTCAGGATATGCTGTGGTAAAAAACCAATTGAGCCTAGGCTGGGCCGTTCTAACATTGAATACCTAAGAAAGATTAGCGCGAATTTTCTTTAATAAACGCAGTGCTTCTGTGCGCTCAAGCATCTGTTTCTCAGCATCGACCAATCTCACCTCAACACCTTCTTCGGTACTGATCAGGTGGATCAAATAGGTCACTGACAGGCGCTGCTCGTCTTTATCGGCGCGAAACAAACTGGCAAAAAAACCTGGTTCGTCTTCGTCGGGATCACCGTAATGCACATAGAAAACACCTTCGGTACGGTCCTGGTCGACCAGTAAAAAGCCATCACGGCCGGTCGAATAGCCTACCGATGCCCAGGCACGATCAAAATCAAGCTTCAGTAACAAGTAGGGACTAGCCTCCTTAGGGGTAATGATTTCAACTTTTGAACTACCGCCAATCGACTGCGCTAACAACGACACAGTGCCACTCGACTCGTCCCCAGCCAGCGCGCTGGCCAGCATATTGGCCATGGCTTTTTCGCGATCATCGTCATCGGACGTCAGTGGCCAAGCACCAGGCTCAGAACCCTTCTCAACACGCATATGTAAAATAGCCACTTCGGTGCTATCGACCTGTACACCCGGCTCAATACGGAACTGAAAACGGTGCTTGTAAACCCCATCACCTTGTAATTCGAGCCATACCGTTTCCAGCACACCAGAAGCGGCATCTGCATAAGCTGTTGGCAAGGCATTGCGGTTTAAAATATTTCTAATTCGCGGCCAAACCTCACTGGGTGCGCGGTTAGTCAAGACCCAGCGCCTACCGGCCAAAGTCTGAATCTTGACCTCTTCGTCGAGCAAATTACCACTCAGTGGCTGTGGCCTGGGCGCACCGACGACCTCGTCAAGTAATAGACTCGTATCAGGAATCTCAGCTATCACATAGAGTTCACCCAGGGCATCGCGATCGGCGCCCTCCGGTACCGTTATGACAGGCATTTCACTAGACAACTTATAGTCATTTTGACGATCGCGAAACAGTCCGTCATCGTCTAACATCCAACAGCCCGGTAGCACGACTAGCCCGAACAGAACTGACAGCGATCGCGCAAACAACGCTAATCGCTTAGGAATATTGATCGACAAAACTATTTTCATTGAATTTCCAGAGGCTACAGCGCGAAGGCGCAAACGAATATCTAATAGATCACCAACAAAACACTACAGTACTCCAGCGTTTTGCATGGCTGTTTTCAGCTCAGCTCGATAAACCGTAGACAGCGGTGTTAAAGGCAAACGGATGGTGTCCTGAGCCATTAAGCCCAGTTCAGCAACTGCCCACTTAACGGGTATAGGGCTGGATTCCACAAAAAGAACTTCGTGTAACTTGGCCACTTTTTGATTTAAAGCCCGGGCCTCTTCGACATTACCTGCCAGAGCTGAGGCACAAAGCTGATGCATTTGCCGAGGTGCGATGTTCGCGGTCACTGAGATATTACCCTTACCACCCAGTAAAATCAGCTCGGCGGCAGTTGCGTCGTCACCAGAATAGACGGCAAAATCATCGGGCGTGCCGGCAATAATATCGCGTGCACGACCCAGATCGGCGGTAGCTTCTTTAATGCCGACAATATTATCCAGTTGTGCCAGTCGACACACGGTCTCTGCCTGCATATCGCAGGCGGTACGGCCAGGCACGTTGTAAAGGATTTGCGGGATCTTCACCGCTTCGGCAATTGTTTTATAGTGTAAAAAGAGGCCTTCCTGAGTCGGTTTATTATAGTAGGGCGTAACCAGTAAACAGGCATCGGCACCACATTCTTTAGCAGCGGCAGTCAGTTCAACCGCTTCGCTGGTGCTATTCGCGCCTGTACCCGCAATAATGGTGATACGCCCAGCAGCCTGCTGGACACAAACTTTGACCACTTCAAGGTGCTCTTCAACATTCAGCGTTGCAGATTCACCCGTAGTACCTACAGCAACGATAGCATCGGTGCCAGACTCAATATGCCACTCCACCAGTTTCTTCAAGGCAGACCAGTCAATTGCCAAAGTTTCGGGGACCATCGGGGTCACCATCGCCACTATACTGCCGGTGATCATAGCCTTGCTCCAAAAAAAGCCGTCATGTTACTGAGCTAGCTCTACAGGTACAAGCACCGCTCGGCGATTCGCGTTCGCACAGGGTGTTTTTAAATGTTGTTAGACACCTATCAGAGCAAAAAAAGTGTTTGAACATTCCTACTTTGAACGAGTTTTAACGGCGTAAAAAGGCATCGAGGTGTTCAACCATCTCCGTCCAGTCAGAATCCTCCGCTCTCGCCTCCATCAGGAAAGAGCGCTGCCCCGGATTCCAGAATGGAGCCTCCTCCAGTCTCAATTGGGGGTCGAGGGGGCTGTGCTGGTCAATAAATTCATTGATCGCCGGCTCTGTTGCGGGCAGGCCGAGCTGTTCAAATAAGGTAGCCAAAGTATGGGCTGAGAGATCCATTATTCATTCTCCTTTACAGGGCCTTTTGCCCGGCAATTTAAAAATCGTCAGCAGAGCACCCAGCATTCCTGGTCAAACTCGTCATTTTCCGACGTTCGCCTGGCTTTACCATCACGCTCCAATTTTAACAAATGGGCCCACAAAGAAAATCGTGCGTAATAGTAAACCTTTTTGTCGACATCGTCGTAAATTGTCGACAGCATACCGAGCAGACTCGATTCTCCGAGCTTGTCCATTCCAGCCAGCACTTTTTGCTCTCGCATCATGCGATGACGATAAAGTGTATCGATAACTTTCTGCGGCTCTCCCATTAAATTGCCATGGCCCGGCGCAATATGCTGCAGGGGAAGCCCTCTCAACATATCAAGAGAATCCAAATAGTCCTTCATGTCTCCACTGGGCGGGATTATCACCACTGTAGAGCCATCCATAATGTGATCGCCGGAGAACAACAAGCCGTCCTCGTGCAAGAAAAAGCAGAAATGATTACCGACATGGCCTGGGGTGTGGAGAGCTTCAAGGGTAAACTCGTTTGTTTTAAAAAGCTCACCGTGGCGAATATTCTCTGCCACCACAAAGGTTTCGTCTTGAAAACTATCTGGCTCGTCCATTACACAGCCGATCAACTGGGCACCGGTTTTCTCGGCGAGAATCTTTGCCGCGGGCGAGTGATCTTTATGGGTGTGGGTAACGATAATCCAACGAATTTTATTGCCGCCTGCCGCCAGAATGGCATCGATGTGGCTATCGTAAATAGGCCCCGGATCAAGCACAGCGATTTCATTCTTGCCGATTAAATAGGCGTTGGTACCCGGGCCCGTCATGGTGCTACCGTTAGGTGCGCTAATGCGTCGTACCAGGGGGGTAAATTGGTCCACCGTGCTCATAAACACCTCATTTTAATTTGGCTTTATTGTCGCGCCCAGATTAGTTCAGCGCTACTCAACAAAAGCTCGTTACTACCGTGTTAACGTTCTTCAGCCTTACAATTCAACTAACGGGCTAATGTCCGCTTCGTAATCGACACCATCAATACCAAAACCAAACAGACGCAAAAACTCCTGATGATAGCCTTTAAAGTCGGTCAGCTCACCGATATTATCGGTATTCACCTTATCCCACAGCGCAGCAACCTGTGCCTGAACACTGTCTTTTAACTCTTCACCATCCATGCGCCAGCGGCCCTCTTCATCAATATCAGGTTGCCCAGTGGTATAGATCTGGCGCTCAAACAAACCTTGTATCTGCTCGATGCAACCCTCGTGGGTACCTTCTTCCTTCATCACCTTATAGAGGATGGAAATATACAGCGGCATAATCGGTATCGCCGAGCTAGCCTGTGTCACCAGTGCCTTTAACACTGAAACACGAGACTCTCCACCAATAGCTTGTAGTTTGGAATTAATCGCCGTACTTGCCCGATCGAGGTCTTTCTTCGCCATACCGATACTGGCGTGTCCATAAAGCGGCCAGGTCAACTCTTTGCCAATATAGGTGTAAGCGGTGGTTTTGCAACCCTCGGCCAGCAAGCCAGCATCGCTGAGGGCATCAATCCACCACTCCCAGTCTTCACCACCCATAACCTTAATGGTGTTGTTAATCTCTTCTTCAGTGGCCGGCTCTACGGTAAGCTCATCGACAGCCAGGGTGTCGGTGTTGACGCCCTTCATGGTGAAAGCTTCACCAATCGGCTTAAGAGATGAAATATAGGTTTCGCCCGTTTTCGGATCGGTGCGCCGAGGGGATGCCAGCGAGTAAACCACTAAATCAACCGGCCCCATATCGCGTTTCAACGTTGTAATCACTTCGTCTTTGATTTCATCCGAAAAAGCGTCGCCATTAATGCTTTCAGCATACAGACCCTCGGCCCGCGCCGCCGCCTGCATAGCGGCGGAGTTGTAATACCCGGCAGACCCTGTGCGCTTTTCGGTCGGAGGTTTTTCAAAGAACACACCCAATGTATCGGCGCCGCAACCAAAGGCGGCAGTAATACGCGAAGCCATGCCATAGCCCGTGGACGAACCTATCACCAATACTTTTTTTGGCCCCCCGGCAATCGGGCCTTTAGCTTTCACGTAGTCAATCTGTTGGTTGATCGATGCCGCACACCCCTGCGGGTGGGCATTAGTACAAATAAATCCGCGAACTTTTGGCTTTATAATCATTTAACTCTCTCAATTAACGGGGCTGACACTTTTTGATCAAAACGACCTAATCCGTTCTTAGCAACGGACCACTCATCTGCGATAATCGTTCATAATAACCCGAAGCCCGATGTGACTCCACGATGTTTAAACTACGCTATCAAACACCACCCGACTGGTCAAAAATTGTACTCAACGATTTCAACACCTTCCTTATCGATCATGCGGGTGCTGAAAAAAAAGCCTCAGGTATGGCAATGTCGATGGCACTACACTATGCCGACAAACCCGATATTGTCAGTGCAATGATCGACCTTAGCATTGAGGAACTCGAACACTTTCGAGAAGTCGTCAAGCTGATGTCTGCTCGGCAACTACAGTTGCAAAAAGACGAGAAAGACCCCTACGTCAACCAACTCCGAAAGCAAATCCGTAATGGTCGCGACGACTATTTTTTAGATCGACTACTTTTGGGTGGCGTCATAGAAGCACGTGGAGCCGAACGCTTTGGCCTGGTCGCCAGCGCTCTGCCCCTTGGCGGATCGCCAGAAGAAGATGCCTTGAAAAAATTTTATGTCGCCATCTCCCGCTCTGAAGAACGCCACCAGAACTTGTTTTTTGAGCTAGCGGAAAACTATTTCCCCGCTCATGTCGTCAGCGACCGAGTCGCCCAATTACTCGATTTTGAGGCGCAGCTATCGAGCAAGCTACCGTTAAGGGCTGCTCTACATTGATCAGCAATAATGCACAGCCCCCAACAAAAAGCATGCTCAAATATTTAGCAAGCTATGCCGAACCCGAGACCCACATCGCCAAAAAGAGCGTCCACAGCACTGAAGATAAAGGCCGCTGGCAATACTGCCTGATTATTCCCGCCTATAAAGAAAGCAAGGCTTTCTACCAACGACTCACCAGCTCTCTCCTAAAACAACATGCTGTGCTACTGGTGTTGGTCATCAACCAACCTGACAGTCTTACAAGCCCCCACCCTGACAACTCACTGTTATGGCAACAGCTGATCGACAACACCGTGGAACAAAACGCTTCTGACAACGTATTGCTACGCAGCATTCCACACACCAATAGCAGCTTGTTACTGATTAATCGCTTTAATGCGGGCCTGAGAATACCCGAAAAACAAGGTGTTGGTCTGGCTAGAAAGATGGGGGCTGATATTGCACTGTCCTTAATTGACAGCGGGTACGTCACCCATCCATGGATTTACACCACTGATGCCGATACACATCTGCCCAATAATTATTTTACTGCTCTCAACAGTGATACCGACATTCACCGAAACGCCTTATCTGCCGCTGCCACCTATTCCTTTAAGCATCTCTGCGACGCCACATCTGTCGGTCGAGCGACTCAACTCTATGAGCAACGCTTGCGCCAGTATGTCGATGGACTGCACAGTGCCGGCTCGCCTTATGCCTTTCAAACAATCGGCAGTACCATCGCCATTTCAGCAACACACTACGCTCAAGTTCGGGGTTTCCCAAAGCGCAGTGGTGGTGAGGACTTTTATTTATTAAACAAACTCGCTAAAACTGGGCGCATAAACGAAGTTCAAGAAGCCGTCATTACTATTGAAGCCAGGCAATCGGACCGAGTACCCTTCGGCACAGGCCCGGCAATCAACAAATTACTGCTTGAGAAAAATATCAACCAGGCCAATATTTTTTATCATCCGCAAATTTTCGTCGAGTTAAAAAGATGGCTCGAAAAAACACACCTCACTCAATCAAGCCCATTGGGTGAACTATCCCTTTCTACAAACACACTAAAAGCACTGAGCACCCTAGGGGCTGCTCGAGCTATTGGGGCAGCACGCAAAGTTAGCACCTCTGCGTCAAGCTACAACAAACACATTCACACCTGGTTTGATGCTTTTAAAACACTAAGGTTTGTCCACTGCTTGCAAGAACAAGCTTACCCCTCCGTCAATACAACAGACTTAACGGCAGCACTGACCGGCTCAGTGAAAACTACAGTCTAAGCCTGAGAGTTGTCGCTCAAGCCTAGCCTGTAATTTCCAACACTAACGCCAAAAGAGCCGTCAGGCAGAGTACGCTGAATCACAAACTCTTTGCCGAGCCGGCCGCTATCGGTCAGAGAGAGATCTATGATTTTATTGTCGATGGTTTGTTTATGGGCATCTCGCGCCAGAATCACCGTAGGCAAGTGACGGAACTTCAAGTGGCCCGTTAGAACAATACCCACCATTCCATTACGCAATTCAATCACTGTACCCGGTGGGTATGGCCCAATTGCCTGCATAAATTGCAAGGCATAGTCCTCATCAAACTGCTTGCCGAGGTTCTCATAGACTTCTTTATGAGCATCGCTAGGCCCTTTTTTTTCAGCATAACTACGATCACTGGTCATAGCATCATAAGCTTCAACAATGGCAATGATTTTTGCGTAATCGGAGATTTCATGAGATTTTAAATTGCGCGGATACCCCTTCCCGTCAGGTCTTTCATGATGATTCAAGGTCACATCTATGAGTTTGGTAAATTGTGCTTTGCTGTCACGCAACATTTTATAACCGTCTATCGTATGTTGCTTAATAAAACGCAATTCATCAGCGCTTAAAGGACCTCGCTTATTTTGTATATTTACCGGGATTTTAACCTTTCCAATATCATGAAGTAGGCCACACAAACCCAGAGCGTCGAGTTCCGGCTCAGCAAAATTGAGACTCAGCCCAAAAACCATTGCCAGAATAGAAACACTCAAGCCATGCTTAACAATATAGGCATTGTTGTGCTGTATCCTACTCATCCAGAGCAGAGCGTTAGGGTTGCGTAGTACACTTTCTCGGCACGCTTGAACAGCTCTACGAGCACTCTGAATATCAAGTGCAGATCCGTGTTGTGCCGCGATAACGATATGCTCAAGAGCTACTCTAGCTTGAGCATAGGCCTTTTGAGCAGCAGGATGCTCTTGCTCTGCAGACAACTGAATAGGATAAGAAGACGCGACGTTTTTCTGAATCGACGCCTTCTTTTTTAGTCTTGGTTTGCGCTCGACAACTGGCCCTCCGGATAGCGATAGCCCAGCTGAGAAGGTAACGGGGAGGGACGACTTCTGGGCCAACGATGAAATAGGCTTTACTAAGGTCTTCCGGCGACTCTCTGACGGCCCAGGGGGCGCTGCAACAAAAACGTACTGACAATATTCTCCAAGGGTGTCAATAACAGCGGGGTGATCAATCAATACACCTTGCGTCAGAAATGGCGTCCCCATCCAAGGCCTATCTAACTCAGCCACAAACATGCCTATCTTTAATTGACTCACCGGTGTACGCACCCCTTCTTTAGGCGCTCGATTAAGCCAATCGGGCACAACCTCTTTTTTGGCATTACTTTTCAATGACTTCATTCGACTCACCTTTGAGAAGCTCGCGATATTTTTTTAAAGCGTAAAGACTTTTCCTAGATAGCCACTAATGGCAAAGCAAACTTAGATAATAACTTTAGCACCAATTCGCGAAGCAGTTAACATTTTGACCGAGTAGAAATAGACCAAAGGGCACTTAGCCCAACCCGGTGGACTCGTGAGATTAGCTGATGGGCCCTGTATCAGAATCAAACGCCTTCAAAACGATACGAGACCGGGAGAGATAGACAGATGATGATAAAGAAAATGAAATCTCCGCAGCGAACTAGAAAAAAAGTGAAACCGAAAAGACAGCATCCACACGACGCATCATTGTGTTCGGTTGCCTCCCCCTGTGATGATATCCCCTTGACACAGCGCTCTGAAGAGCGTGAATTTGGCGGTGAATCTCGCTCGATTTATTCATTTTATTGGCATCGCTTTTACAGGCATCCAGGTGATAGGCAGGCGCTATCACCTTCTACTCATTGTCTGGCGATTAAAACAGGAATACCTGCGACACGTCGAGTCTGCGGCCGTTAATCCACATCATTTAAAAAAGATGGCATGGAAACCTTCATCCCTGTTTATTGTCACAGCTAACACACCGAACTTAAGCCATTGACTGCTCTAATAGCATCACATAGGCCATAAAAGATACTACATTGAGTGCTATGCAAAGTGGGCGTGTTAAGCCCATCATTATTATTAGCATTTCATAATCAACGATAGTACTCGCGAAGCTCAAGCTTAGCTCTGAGCTCGTTTAATCACTCCCCCCAACCTGGTGTTGTCGAACACAGTTAATTGAAATAGTGATGCATAAACAAACGACCTGGAGGCAACCTAATGACAAATCAAACTGCCCAGCTCTACCGGATGGTCATGCCCGACCATCTCTGTCCCTTTGGTCTTAAGTCGAAAGACTTGCTTGAACGTGAGGGTTACACTGTTGAGGATCACCATCTGGAAACTAGCGAGCAGACGAGCAGCTTTCGAGCCGAGCATGGCGTTGACACCACTCCTCAGGCCTTTATCGGCGGTGAGCGCATCGGTGGATATGAGGATCTCCGGGCTTATTTTGGGAAAGATGTCCAGCAGGCATCGGAAACGACCTACCAACCGGTAATTGTGCTGTTCGCCATGACATTGCTGATGGCGCTGGGCGCGGCATTTATCGCCGAAGGCCAGTGGTTGAGCATCCGCAGTGCAGAATGGTTTTTAGCCTTTTCTATGTGCGGGTTGGCGTATCTAAAATTGAGAGATGTAGAAAGCTTCTCCACGATGTTTCTCAATTATGACCTTCTAGCCCGCCGCTGGGTACGCTACGGTTATGTCTACCCCTTCGCAGAAGGTCTGGCCGGAGTGTTGATGATACCGGCTATCCTCAATTGGGTATCGGTTCCACTCGCCCTGTTTATCGGCACCGTCGGTGGCATCTCGGTATTCAAGGCTGTTTATATCGATAAACGCGAGCTCAAATGTGCCTGCGTAGGTGGCGACAGCGATGTCCCTTTAGGTTTTATCTCACTCACCGAAAATCTAATGATGATAGCCATGGGCCTTTGGATGGGCTGGAAACACCTGCTTTAAGAAGGGTAGCGACAACACAGTAATGTTCATCTCTCCAAATAAGACCACAACATTATCACTGTCGAGGTTCATCAGCTTAATGTGCTCTTAGCCTCGAGAGTTAACAGCGATCCATCCAGAGAAATAAGCTCACTTTAAAACAGAGCGTGAAGGTAGGCGAGGCATTTGACAGCGTGCACTGAGTTCTCCGTAAACTCATGATCAACATTAACAGTCCACCGCTGATGGTCTCGCCCCCCTAGAGTTCGTTGCTATTGGCGCTATAGAGACTGTCTAATATGCCCGTAACGAAAATGGTGTAGTACGTAGACCAAAAACAACCCTTGGCAATCGCACCGCTACCACCAAAATTCCGAGACAAGATTAAAGCGTTACCCGCCAGCGAGCACACAGGCATTACGACCCCTTTCTTTTGCTTCATACAAAGCTTTATCAGCACGTTCAAATACTTCGCTAACTTTATCACCCGGATTAAAGCCACTCAAACCGCACGAGGCGGTAATCCGCACCTCTTCTCCACGATAATGAAAGCTGCAGTTTTTAATGGCCTCACGCAAACCATCCGCCAGACTAAGCGCTTCCTGAACTCCGGTATCAGGCAACAGCATAACGAACTCTTCGCCCCCATAGCGGGCAAAAAAATCAGTGCTACGTATGCCTTTATTGATCAATTGAGCGATGGTTTCCAAAACTTTATCACCCGCTTTATGGCCAAACTTATCATTTATTTTTTTAAAGAAGTCGATATCCCAAACAGCAAGCACTAAAGGGGAGTCCGTCCGCTGCCAGCGTCCAAACTCCTCTTCTATTTTCTGTTCATAAAACAAACGATTCGGCACCTTGGTCAAAGCATCGAACATGGCTTGTTGATTTTTTTCGACGATGACCTTTTTAAGAGATTCTGTTTCCTTTTCAAGCGCCTGCATACGCTGGTGCATAGACTCAACACCGTCTCTGGATTGCTCAATTCGCTTTTTTTCTGCTATCCGGTAGGTGATGATATGTTCTGAAATATGTTCAAGCTTCGTATCAACTAAAGTCTTTAGCTGCGACAAACCTGTTGCCTGATCAATATCTGCACGGATAGCACTCACATCACCCTGCATATCATCATCAAATTTGCGACCATCATGCTGGGCACTTTCCAGCTTAGTCGTTTCAGACGCCAGAAATTCATCCATATCTTTTAAGCGACCGGTAATTTGTTGCAAAAACCCCTGGAACTCATATTTTTCAGCCTGCATGCTAAGTCTTATTGCATTAATCAGGTTGGTTACATCGTTTAAAAGCTGCTTCCAGCCCTTAGCGTTCGCTTTATTTTCAAGATCTTGCTTCACTCGATCGGCATCGGCCTCCAGACTTTTAGGCACAATAAGCTGTTCGAGAAGACGAATTAACAACTCCTGTATCGTTGGCTGAAATAATTCTTCATTGTCTAATGAGTGCTCAATTGCACTCTCATTTGTTATTTGAGCGGGCTCAGATGTCAGGGAAAGGTTAAGCAGCAGGCTCGATAACTCTCGAGTCAGCGCATCTAAAGCATCGTCCTCACTCACAAGTTGTACACGGGTTTTCAAGGCATCAAAATCATACTTTGACGCTTCATTGCCCAAAGCGTCGATAAGATCAATGAGGCAAGCTTTATAGGCGGAAAACCTCGTAGCCTCACAGTCTTCTGATTTTTCACCCGCCCAATCAACCGTGATATTTTCTAGCTGGCGAATAGCCGCTTGTAATTGACTGATATTTTTTGCTGTTTTGATTGCCGCAAGGGGCCCTTCAATCTGCTGCCTTTGTATCTCTGGCCAGGGCAAACCCTTTAGGAATTCATGTAATGTCAAAACCAGCTGAGTGATATCAGGCAGGTCGATACCAGAAGACTGAGCTGCAGGAAAATGCTGACGTTCCACTTGTTGAGATTGGCTTTTATCGCCAGGCTTACTCGACAGTACACGGCCAAAAAACGATGATTTGTTGTTAACAACGTCCTGGCTTATTGCCGCTGTTAAAAAACCAGCCGTATCAGACAACAAAGCATCTCGTTGGCTGTCGTTTGATTTTTCCAGCTTTTTGATGATTTTCTTACAGGCTTTCTGGTGGTTATCAGAAAATTGTAAACTCTCAATCAGCGCCAACAATGCGCTTGTAACAACCCGGTCTGGCCCCGATTTTTGTTCTTCGATTTTTACCAGTATTGCTGATATATCATCAATGATTGGTTCTAATTGTTGATGATTCGCACGGCGTTTGATTGATCCACGCAGCTTACCAAGGCAGTCGTCAAGCCTTTCGTTTTGCCCTTCTGCAGCAATACTTAAGCGTCCAACAGCGCGCTTTAAAGTCGCCTCTAACTGCTCCCAATCAGCCTCCTTTATCTCAAGCCTTTCCAGCTGTTCAAAATACTTAGACTTCCATTCTGCTATGGCTTGTTTATCATCTGCCATGGTTTTCGTTGCCTGCATCAAGGTGTTGAGGGTTTACAACCGTAATAAGCGTCAATATAGTCATCGGCTACAAACGGTACAAGCCAATAACTCGCCGCCATATCTCAATCATCTGTTTTGTGGACTAGTGATCTTTTCACAGGCTGACTGGTACACTGATGCCCAGTTAATGTTCCAGTACATAGTAGGAATGCCCCAATGCCCTCTTTTGATATAGTCTCCGAAGTCGAGTCAAACGAAATACGCAATGCGGCAGAAAACGCCGAGCGCGAACTTTCCACTCGCTTTGACTTTCGCGGTGTCAAAGCCCGCATTGACTTGAAAGATGATGTCATTACCGTCTCAGCTGAGGCGGACTTTCAATGCCGACAAATGCTCGATATCGTCAGCAACAATATTGTTAAGCGCAAGATTGACCCCAATAGCATTGATGCGGATGAGGACTGCACACACAGTGGAAAGACGTATTCACTGGCCATACGCTTTCAACAGGGAATCGATCAGCCCACAGCAAAGAAGATCGTCAAGCTTATTAAAGCCGCAAAAACCAAGGTACAGGTTGCCATTCAAGGCGAGAAACTCAGGGTCACCGGCAAAAAACGCGATGATTTACAGGCGGCAATGGCCCTCGTGCGCGAAGCTGACCTTGGCCAGGCCTTTCAATTTAATAACTTCCGGGATTAGTTCGCCGTTACATGGCCGAACCTCCGCCATCGACAGAGTACACACCACCCGTGCAAAAAGAGGCCTCGTCACTGCACAAAAAGGCCATCAAATTAGCCACTTCCTCCGGCTCACCATAGCGGCCCATGGGCATCATTTGACTGAGCTGAGCTTTGGCTGCCTCTTCCTGGCCGGGTGCGAAGCCGCTCTCCAATGAGCGCATCATGCGCGTTTCAATAGGGGCTGGATTAACCGTGTTGATGCGAATGCCCTGTGCTGCATATTCCTGAGAGACACTGCGCATCATGCCCACCACCGCGTGCTTACTTGTGATATAGGGTGAAATATTCGGCGTCCCTTTCAAGCCAGCCATGGATGATGTCATCACAATACTGCCGCCGCCATTATCGAGCATCGCTGGTATCACATATTTCAAGCCCAACCACACACCCTTAATATTAACCGCCATCACCTGGTCGAAAGCATCAATAGGCGAGTCGACAATGGGTGCTACCACACCTTCCACACCGGCATTGTTCAAAAAGAAATCGATAGCGCCAAAGCGTTTCAGCGTCGCCGTAACATAACCCCGCACTTGCTCGGGTTTGGAGACATCAGCGAGCTGGTAGCTCACCCTATCGTCCGCATCAATAGCTTTGACTGCAGACTGCAAGGCATCTTCTGTCAAATCCACCAACATTACATTGGCACCCTCGCGGGCAAACAGTTTGCCCGCTGCCAAGCCAATACCCCCTGCTCCGCCGGTAATAACAACAGTTTTATTGTCAAATTTGGCCATTATTTGCTCTCCCATCTCACTCTATTGTTTTGGCTCCTAGTGTAATGGGTTTTACCAGTATATCTCTAAGAGGTTGTGGTTTTTCTATACCGTGACCTTGGGCATAGTTGATGCCAAGCTCTTTCACTGCCTTTTCAACTGTCTCATTCTCCACAAATTCGGCAATCGTCTGGATACCCATTACATGGCCAATATCATTGATGGATTTAACCATGGCGTGGGTAATTTCATTATTGGCGATCTCTTTAATAAACATACCGTCTATTTTTAAAAAATCCACGGCAAGGTCTTTTAGATAGGCAAAAGATGACAAACCGCTACCAAAATCGTCAAGAGCAAATTTACAACCAATTTTCTGTAGGGCCTGAATAAATTTTTGAGCAACATTTAAGTTAGTTATTGCAGCTGTTTCAGTAATTTCAAAACAGAGCTTTGCCCCATCAAACACTGTGTTTTTCAGACGAACCAGCAGGAAATCGAGAAAAGATTCATCACTGAGAGTCTGGCCCGACAAATTAATAAAGATAAACTCTAGGTCTTGCATAAATGTTGGGCATCCTTCGATCATTTGAATGGCCTCGGTTACCACCCAGCGATCGATTTCAACTACCAAGTTATAGCGCTCCGCGGCAGGCATAAAGGCACCGGGAGTAATCAGCACGCCATTATCATCTTTAATGCGAAGCAACAGCTCATAGTGGCTGAACCTACCACTATTGGAGTCGAGATTTTTAATCGCCTGCCCGTAGAGACAAAATTGATTTTCAGACATAGCCCGATAAATGCGACTCACCCACTCCATCTCTCCCTGACGTTGAGCTATCTCCCAGTCATTGGAACGGTAGACATGGACCCGATTGCGCCCCGAGTCTTTTGCCATATAGCAAGCTGCATCAGCATTCTTCAGCACGGTCGATAAGTCACAAACCTCTTCGGTAATCTCCGCAAGACCAATACTTGCACCAATCCGAAATGTCGATTCGCCCCAGGTAAAGCGATAATCTTGTAGAGCTTCCAACAGAGACTTTGTCAAGCGCTCAGCATTGTCCAGCGAACAATATTCCATCAGCACGGCGAACTCATCACCCCCCACCCGCGCCAGGGTGTCACGTCTTCTGACAACGCTCTGTAATAATGGGCCCAGCTGACGCAGCAATTCGTCACCCGCAACGTGGCCACAGGTGTCGTTAATCACTTTAAATTGATCCAGATCGAGAAAGCAAATGGCGTGCTCAGTTTTTTCAGTGTGCAGCTTGGCCAGCAGTAATTCGGTGCGTCGCTCAAACTCATGGCGATTGCAGAGCCCTGTCAACAGATCGTGAGAAGCCTGATAACTAAGCCTTTCCTTGAGTTCGTATTCACGGCTGACATCATCCTGGATTGCCAAATAATGGCTTAGCTGGCCATGCTCATCTTTAATGCCAGAGATGGAGTTTCGGCACCAATACAAATCACCGTTCTTTTTCCGATTGCGAAACTCACCGCGCCACTCATCACCGCTCAGAATCGTCGTCCAGAGCGTTTTGTAAGCACCCAACTCAGCCTGCCCCGTGCTAAAAATACGCGGGGTTTTACCCATCACCTCCTCTCGTGAATAGCCTGTTAGCTCAGTGAATTTAGGGTTAACGTATTCTATCTGCCCGTTGATATCGGTAATCATAATCCCCGAGGAGCTCGCTTGTGCCGCTCTAGAGAGCTTTAATCGCTCATCTTTTTCACGCTGAAACGAACTCAGGTCCTCTACGCGCGATTGAATGATCTCTTGACCCGCCACGTTGAGTAAACTCGCTGTCACCTCGCAATTGAACACTTGGCCCTTTTTATTTTTGCAACGGGTCTCAAACCGATGTACACCCCAGGACAATACCGCCTTCAAGGCCTCGCTATTAATGCGTCGAGTCTCATCGTCATCGGGCGTCAAATCACGAGAATCTAAGCGCTTGACGTCCTCGTGGTCATAACCAAACACCGCCAACGCACTCGCATTGACATCCAGCAAACGACCTTTAATATCGTGAAAAAACAGGAGATCAAGGGATTGTGCAAAGGTTTTTTGTGCGCATTCAGGGCTTATTTCAAGTTTACTCAGCAAACTGCGCTGCATAAATTCGCCAGTAATTATTTTCGCATATATTTCTAGAGTCTGTTGAACGCTCACCAGATCCTTTATCGCGCTATCAGCCATCACCACTAAGGTGCCCGAGCTACCACCACAGTCGGCAATGGGCGTGCCCATGTAGCAGTATGGCGCCACATGAGCAAGATAGTGTGCACTGGGGAAATACTGGCACACGTTATCAAAATACAAACTCTTAGTACGCGCCAGCACTTGTTCACAGGGCGTGCCAATCAGGCCACACTCAAATTTATCCAGCTTTTTACCATCCAGCCAGGCATTAAAAACCTCGATGGTTTGGTCCGATATGCGGGTAATAAAAACCCCACGAAAGCCCAGCTTCTCACTCAGTTTACGTACTAAAGTATCGAATAATTCGCTACCCTGACTATTCAGTGTCTGGTGTATGGTGCTTAATGCAAGCCCTGCATCTATCTGTTCACTCACAGCGCCAGCCCCATTCAAACAGCAATGCCCCGCTCTTTAAAATAGCGCCCGTACTCAATATCCTCATGCAGAATATGCCCGGTCAACCAATCAACGATAAAGGCAATTACATCGATCATATTGACCTTTCCACCGTTATCTAATGTGTTAATGGTATGCCCAATATTTTCCAATAAGTCTGTGTGCGCTTGAACTTGTCGCTCTAAACCGGGGTAGTCGTGAACCTTCATCATTTGTTCTTCTTCAGCAAAATGGTGAGAGGTATAGTTTGCCAGTGCCTTTAATATGGGCAGCGCCTCTTCTTGTTTTTTACCCCCTGCTATCATGGCGTGAATTTCATTACAGTAAGCAAAGATTTTCTGATGTTCAGTGTCCATTTGCTCAACCATCACACTCCACTTGGGGCCAAAGCGAAACAAGCCTTTCTCAGACAAATCCGCGACCCGATGTGTTTCATCTACCTGCAAACCTTCATAGAGATGAAGTACATCCGCACTGCGATTTCTTAATAGGATCGCCTGAGAGAAATTTTGTGTCGCAGTCTCGGTATTCATTTCAACAAGGGTATTCATGGCCTGAATTGAATCATCTAGCAAACTCACAGCTGAGCTCAAATTGACATTCATTTCCTCAGTTGCCATAGCGCCCTCAGCCACACTGGTACTCACGGCACCCATGCCAAAACTGGCTGATGTCAATTTTTCAGAAATATCCACAGTCGCTAACGATTGTTGTTCCGATGCCGCAGCAATGGCCGAAACAACTTCGTTGATTTCAGCGATCACCTCTGCCACCCCTCGTATTGAACTCACGCTCGACTGTATGGCATCGTGAATAATGGCAACTTTACTTTTTATACCCGCATTGGCTTCATTGGTTTGTGCGGCAAGTTCTTTCACCTCGCTAGCCACTACTGCAAAGCCAGACCCCGTCTCTCCTGCCCGCGCTGCCTCAATCGTTGCATTAAGCGCCAATAACTTGGTTTGATCAGACACTTCAGAGATGGTATTAGTCACCTTACTGATTTCGATGACAGCAGCTTCCAGGTCGGTAAACTGTTTGGCGGCTTTACCGGCATCCTCCACAGCTCTAGCGGTTATCTTTCGCCCCTGTTCTCTGAGCAATTTCTTTGGCCGCAGCAGACAGTTCACTGGTCGTCAGTACCACTTCTTCAATATGGTTTTTCGATGCTTGTGCATTGACAGAGATATCCTTCATATTGGCAGAGAGTTGTTCACCTGCGGTAGCCACCGTATTCAGGTTATCGTTCATTACCTGCGTGCGTTTCAACTCTTCTTCAGTGTCCCAGCTGAGAGATTCAACTTGCTGCTTACTTTGCTGGGTAATAACTTTTATTTCGTCGCTAAGCTCGTGCATCAAAACTTGAGTTTTGCCAATCGTATCACCCAGCTTTTGTCTGATCGTTTCGGCCAGTTGAGCGTGCTCACAGTCGTTTACTCGTGTTGGCACAGTAAAGTTACCTTCCGAGAGCAAACGTAAACTCTTCAAATTCAGTGTTCGTTCAACACCATCAAGCGGCTCGCCACTCACTAAAAGTTGAGCGCAATTATTAGAGCTGGGATGTTGCGGATGAGACGTACCAGACCGAGGGGTACTGGATTGAAAGGCGTTTTCTAATGTTCGTTCAGTGGCTGTCTGGGATACAGCCAGTTCTTTATCTTCGCTATTTTTAGAAAATATAGCCATGGGCTAAACCTCATTATTTTTGTTTTTATTTTGTCCTCCCTGCTTTGCCTCATCCTTGTAATAAAATCATCTTCTCCTGAAGCCGCAGCATCCTATTACTGACGAGTGACAGACAAATCGCACGGTTTTGCCCCTATCAGACCCGCGCAATATAAAAGGATATACACCAGGCTCTGGCTAATGTAAAGACCTTGCAAGGAAAAGGGTTATTTTCAAATGCTGATTTCAGATAGACACTGACTCTTAAGCTGACGGGATCCAGCAGTGATTTCTAGCTCCTATCGCTGCAGTTTGTTATCGTTAGACATTCGAATCGTAGCAAAATACGCCAATAGCGAAGCGTAAAACTCACAGCAGCAGGACAAGAACTATGAAACTCGGCTTAATGACCGGCTATTCCGGCAACTCAGTAAAAATACCCCTCGACACCATCGGCTTTGCTGAAGAACTCGGCTACGACTCGGTGTGGACTGCAGAGGCCTACGGCTCTGATGCAGTGACCACAGCCACCTGGATACTGGCCAAGACCAACAAGATCAAAGTCGGCACAGCGATTATGCAAATGCCCGCCCGTAGCCCCGCCATGGCGGCAATGACCGCGATGTCTCTCAGTCAGTTATCCGACAACCGTTTTATTGTCGGTCTTGGCGCCTCTGGCCCGCAGGTGGTTGAAGGCTGGCACGGCGTGCCCTACGGTAAACCTGTGACGCGCCTGAAAGAATATATTGCCATTATGAAAAAAATCTTCGAGCGTGAAGGCCCCGTTAGCTTCGAAGGTAAGCAATACCAATTACCCTATAAAGGCGAGGGCGCGACTGGCCTGGGTAAACCCTTAAAAAGCATTTTGCATTGCAAAAGTGAAATTCCGATTTTTGCAGCGACTATTACACCGGCCGGTGTTCGCGCTGCAGCCAGCCATGCCGACGGGTTCTTCCCGGTGTGGATGGATCCCGAGCAATACCATGTATTCGCCGATCCCATCGAAAAAGGGTTTGCCGACGCTGGTAATAAAACCCTCGACGACTTTGAGATTGCCCCCTTCGTACGCGTCATTATCGGCGACGATATTGAAGAGTGCATGAAGCCCTTAAAAGACAATATGGCACTCTATATCGGCGGCATGGGCGCCAGGGCGAAAAACTTTTACAACGACTACGCCAAGCGCCTGGGTTTTGAAGATGAAGCCGTTAAAATTCAAGATCTTTATCTGGATGGTAAAAAAGCAGAGGCCGCAGCGGCTGTACCCGATGCACTGGTGGATGCTGCACATTTAGTCGGACCGGCAGAGCGCATTCGCGAGCGCTCCCAGCGCTGGATTGATGCGGGTAAAAAAGGCCATGTATCGACCATGTTGCTGGGTGGTGAGACGACTCGCGAAGGTCTGGAGTTAATGGCTGACATTATTTTATAAACCTTGTGTTTTCAAAGCCGCGATAAATAAAACCAGCAGTAATAAAAAGGGGCTAATTAGCCCCTTTTTATTACTTGAATTCAAGCTTACAAAAAAACCTGAAGAAAAATCCAGAATGGCAAACTAAGGCTCAGCTAGGCCTCCATTTCCTCCACCAGCTCCCAAGCTCTATCAGCGCGATTGCGACACTCCTCCCCATAGGTTAACGCCGACTCAGAACTGGCATTACCATCCAGACCGCGTTTGTAAACACCCTGCACAATGGCCGCGGAGCGAAATAAGTTATAAACCACATAAAAAATCCAGTTCTCAATGCTGTCGCGCCCTGAACTCTTGCAATATTCAGCGACCATTTCATCGTGACTGGGAATACCCAGACTTTCGCGCTTCGGTCCGCGCAGGCGCACCTCGCCATAAAAATCGGCATAAAACTCCATACAACTGTAACCAAGGTCAGCCAGCGGGTGTCCCAGGGTCGACAGTTCCCAGTCTAGCACCGCGATAATACGAGGCTCGGTGGGGTGAAACACCATATTAGCCAAACGAAAGTCGCCGTGGGCAATGGTCGTTTCATCGGATTCGGGCAAATGTTCGGGCAGCCATTCGATCAGTTTATCCATACTCGGAATAGACTCGGTTTTTGCGTTGTTATACTGCTTACTCCAGCGTGAATATTGACGCTCATAATAATTGCCAGGGCGGCCAAAACTTTCAAGACCCACCGCTTTGTAATCCACCGCATGTACCCTCGCAAGAACACGCATCATATCCAGATACATTTCACGGCGATCGGCAGGGCTGACATCGGGCAGTAAAATCTCAGAATAGATTCGCCCCTCGACCATAGCCATGACATAAAATTTGGTGCCGATAACAGCGGTGTCATCGCACAGACAAAGCATTTCTGGCACCGGCACATCCGTGTTCCATAGTGCTTTCATAATGCGGTATTCACGATCGACTTGATGGGCTGAAGGTAACAGCTCTCCTGGTGGCTGTTTGCGCATCACATAAACCCCCGAACCACAAAGCAACTTGAATGTAGGGTTACTCTGCCCACCGTCAAATTGTTGAATCGTTAATGGGCCTTTAAAGCCTGTGATGTTTTCCTCGAGATAGGTCAGCAATGCCGTTTCATCAAACGCGTGACCCGCGCGTACCGCCGTTAGCTCTGTGGTCGAACTCATGTTCATCCCCCTGTAATTATTTAACCCGCAGCATACAGCTTGAACTGACTTGTCGCAAAATGGGAAACTGCTCGTTGTTGATTAGCCAAAACACATTAGCCAAGAGAAAATTCATGCCATCAAAGACAAGCACTTTACCCAAACGCCTTGCCGTGACCCTGCCCGCCAGCCCCCTCATCAGCGACACTATCGCGCGCGTTAAGTGGGCCGAAGCCGAGGGTTATAGCGATGCCTGGTTTGCCGACGGCGGCGCCCCAGACTCGTTAACCACCGCCGCGGCACTGGCCGCTCACACACAAAACATTCGCATCGGCGTTGCCGTTACCCCAGTCTTCACTCGCACCCCCGTGGTACTGGCTGCCACTGCCAACGCCCTAGGCCAGGTATTGCCCGGACGCTTTATTATGGGCCTGGGCGCATCGAGCCAAACAATGATGAACAACTGGCACGGCATCCCCCTCAAAAAGCCGCTCACCCGCGTTAAGAACACCGCGATTATGGTGCGCTCCATGCTGACAGGTGAGAAATCTAACTTTGACCTCGACGGCCTTTATAGTAAGGGCTATCGGCAAGAGCCCATTGACCAACCACCGCTCCTTTATCTCGCGGCCCTGCGCCCAAAGATGATTGAAATGGCAGCAGAAATCGGTGATGGTGTCATCTTTAACCTATGGCCTCAGCGCGCCCTCGGCAAAATGGTTGAACACGTTAAAGTCGGCGCCGCGAAAGCCGATAAAAACTGGCAGTCTGTTGAAATCGTCAACCGCGCCATGGTCTTGGTCACCGACGACAAAGCTGCTGCCCGCAATTTATTTCGCGCCGCCTTCGCCCCCTATTACGCGACGCCGGTATACAACAAATTTCTCGCCTGGGCCGGTTTCGACACTGCAGCCGATGATATCACCGCAGGCTGGGCGGCGAAGGACAGGCAGAAAACTGCGAGCGCGATGAGTGATGCCCTGATTGATGAAATCGCCGTTATTGGTAGCGCCGAAGAATGCCGCGCGCGTTTACAGGCCGATATGGATACCGGTATTCACACGCAGATCATTGCACCATTGGCCGGGGCAAGTGAAGCGGACACGCAGCGTACGTTAGAGGCCTTTACTGCCGCTAACTTTAAGCCGGTATAACGATCTGAAATGAGTTATGACTGATGATTAAAGTCGTATAAGGAATGCCCTCTACACATGCCCCGCTGTCAACACGTCCCGGAACACTCGGCTTGAGCATCCTGCCTTGCCTAAAGCACCTACTCTTGGCGCCCTACCTCCATGCTGTTGCCGCTGTCGGCATCCCTGCCTCGGGCGGTCATAAGCAGAAGCTACCCGTCGTCTCTGACAGACTACCCCCCCTGGAGATTTAAAATGGCAATAGGTATCGGTCTCGGCCTCGCCCGCTTTCCTTTTCAACGGGTCGATAATTTCTGGCGCTGGGTCGAGTTGTGCGAAGACGGTGGCGTCGATTCCATCTGGCAGACCGACCGATTGATCTCCGACGAACCCTTTCTCGAATGCATCACCGCTTTGGCCGCCATTGCCGGTGCCACCCATCAACTAAAATTTGGCATGAACGTCGCCTCCGCAGCCCTGCGCGACCCCCTGGTGCTGGCCAAGCAATGCGCCACCATCGACTTTCTCAGCCAGGGCCGCATGTTGCCTGCCTTCGGGATCGGTAGTGGGCGCGCTCCAGAGTGGCAAGCCACTGGACGCAGTACAAAAGGGCGAGGCAAGCGCACCGACGAAGCCCTCGACATTATCAGCCAGCTTTGGCGTGGTGAGCCCGTGACACTGAATGGCGACTACTACCAATATAAAAATGCCGTTATTTCGCCCTTGCCAACACAGACTAAATTACCACTGTGGATAGGCGGCAGTAGCGAAGCCGCTATTAAACGTACCGCGCGCATTGGCACCGGCTGGCAGGCTGGCCTGGAGTTACCCCGCGAGGCCGGGCTCGCAAAAAAAGCCATTGTCGAAGCCTTAAAAGAACGTGGGCGCCATATTGATGACGACCACTACGGCACCGGCTTTTTCTTTTACTTTGGCAAAGCCAGCGATGACATCGCCCAGCGAGAACTGGCACGCTTCAGTCAACTGGCTCCGGGTAAAGACCTCCGCCACACCGTCGCCATCGGTACCGAACAAATACACCAACGTATTAGCGACTATGCAAACGAAGGTATTTCAAAATTCATTTTGCGCCCCATGGGCAATAGTGACGCCGATTTACTCGAACAAACACGCTTACTGATTGAGCAAATATTGCCAGGTTTTAAAACGTCCGCGTAATCAATAGATTGGCTTTAAACCCTATATCCGCCCCTATTTAGCACAAAATATCTGCGCTATTGCTTTATCCCATAAAAACAATATATTGGAACTACAAAATACAACGGTGCCACGGAATGCTATTCCGACCACTTTATTTAACACCCCAAATCTAGTGCATAGGCCGACCAGTTTCGTATTCCAAACATAAGCTGACTGCTCGGTTTGCTAATAGCTGACACCACAACGATCGATAGATCGTATAAAGCATTGGTCACCACAGCAATTTGATCCGGGATCGCACTAGAGGAGAACAAGGTCATCGATGAACACAGAAGCGGATGAGCTGACCCGGCTGCGCAAGAGGGTGGCGCAGCTTGAGCAGGAACTTGAGGAGGCTCGGAAAAAGCCGTCTTTTTGGTCCGTTTCAGACTGGAAGGATGCGGTGAAACTGATAGGGCTGCCGCTGGCCCTCGTTCTCAGTCTCTACAGCCTGTACGACGATGTATGGCTGCGATGGCGTGGGCAAGACGCGGCCACCGTGGCTCAAGTCGTTGATGGACTGGCACGCTTGCAAGCTCTCGACCAGACGACCTTTTCCCGGCAGGCGGGCGGAGATACGGCGGGGGCCAGCGCGGTGGATGCCGCTCAGCGTGGGCAGCGGGAGCGGCTGGTGGCACAGGCCTTCAACTTCTGGCTGCGCAGTCCCGATTTTTTTCAGCGGGGCGAGCTAGATACGCTTGCCCATCACCTGATCCTGCAGGGGCGGACTAGCGACGCCATAGTGGTCATCGACACACTCACACCGCAGGCGCGAGGTGCATTCGATCGGGCCGATCTCTGGCTTAAGAAAGGGCGGGCATATGCTGCAAAGGGTGACGCATTCGACCTTGAAGCCGCGCGAGCCGCGCTCGATGAGGCAGTGCTGGCGGCCAAGACGATCATGGCCCGAGGTACCCGCACGTCGGCAATCACTAACATCACCTTCTACAGAGTCTTCATGGAATTGCAGAACGAGCAGAGGTGTGAGTATATAACCCCCTATATGCACCTACTAGACGATCTGAGCGCCGAAGGCACACCAGCGGAAAGTGGCATAGACGAGCAGATTGCGCAGCTGCGCGAAATTCATGCGGACCGGTGCAGCGAAACGTGACACACCATTTCAAGTTGCCTCGCTTTCCATCTTGATGGCTTATGATCACCGCTTTGAGCCAACATCGCCACGTCTCGGGCATCAAGTTGGGAATCCAGTTATCCTCCTTGCCAACAAGTTATTAAAGATTAAAAGGGACGTTTCCCTTTTAATAAGGACGAAAAGGGTAAAGTTCCTATTCGCGGGGCTTAGAACCTATATCTGTCAATACGGCCAAGCAAGCAGACTCATTTCCACTCACCTAAAACCTTTTGCGTTGCCTGCCTGGTGTTGGCATTGTTTGAGAATAGCGCTATAGAGCGACTTCTCGAGTGTCCGCTATAGACAACATGCGGATTTCAACGGCAATAATGCTACGATCATTGCTGTTTGTTCTGGAAAAGAGCGCAAGAATGATATAGTGCCTGTGGCTTTATAGTTCACTGTTATATAAAAAGAATATCCATGGAGAAGCTCAATGAGTGAAATGTATTCCGAACATCCCGTAATGTTCAAAAATAACCCAATAGGGTTCATTATTTCTTTGTTGCTGATACCGGTGTTTGGAATAGGATTACTAATCTTGCTTGGCTGGCATCTTCAAAACAAAGCCACGAAATTGACTGTCAATGAAAATGAAATACTGCATGAAAAAGGACTTCTGAGTAAAGAACGTTCAGAGGTTAATATCAACAGTATAAGAACCACAAAGGTTAAGCAGTCATTTTTCAATAGAATCTTCGGTGTAGGCGCCGTCGAAATATATACGGCAGGTGACTCACCCGAAATTACTGTAGCCGGAATGCCTGATCCCAATAAGATTCGTGAACTTATAAAAGCTCGTCAGAACGGCGGGTGATTTATGGTTGGCGAAGCAGACGACAAAGACAAAGTGGAAGCGCGGAAAATAGCGATTGTTCTAATTTCTCTGGTTATTGTCTTGGGTATTTCAATTTTATTCATGCTTCCGATGCTATCCGACATCATTACGAGTCATTTATCCCCAGGCATGGGCTTAAAGGATTCAGCAGTAATTTCTTTCTTTGTTACCACCGTGATAATGCTTATATTTACCATTTCATCAGGCGATGGTTTGCTGGGTGAACTTCAGTTTATTCTCGGTAGCTTCTTTCTTTTTTTCATCATTATATGGCTTCTAGTCGCCTGGATATTCTGAGCCAAGTAACACAGAGTATATTCATTTTCCAAGGCCAATCGTTGCGAACTATCGTTTTTGATATCGTCACCCTCTTTTAATCCGCACCACTTTCATCACTTCAAACGTGATGCCTGCAACGGCTTCCTCTTCGGGGTAATACGTCATATTCACTCTTGCACCCTTTAAGTTTTGGTAATTACCTTTGCGCTTGAATTTAAACGGCACCTCACAATCTTCGACCATTAGGGTATGTAGAACCCATTCCCCTTGCTCTCGTTGCACATGCGACAACACTTTCAGCAATTCGGAATGGGTCAGGTTTTGGTTTTTTTCTACTAATTTTTTAGGGTCTGATTGCATAGTAAATATTCTTTAATTTTTAAAACCAAAATTTTATACAGGCGAAGGTGAATAATCCGCCGGGGCAATAACCCCCACACAAAAAAAGCCTTGTACTGTACGCTGGATTCACACATGCAATGTAAGGCCTGACTCTAATCATTAGCGCCGGGTGATGACCTCGCGCTAAGGCAACTCAATATTGTGAAAAACCCGTTGCACGTCATCCAGTTCGTCGAGCATTTCTAAGAAACGCTCAAACAGGGCGACATCATCGCCACTCACTGAGCTGTAGTCGTGGGGAATAAATTGTATTTCGTCAACTTCAAAGTCAATGTCAACACAGCAATCTAACAAGGTTTGCTTAGCTTTAAAGTAGTCATTGTTGGCAGTGAAGACAGATATTTTGCCATCTTCGTTTTCGATATCGCTGACGTCGACGTCGGCTTCCATCAGGGCTTCGAGAATGGCGTCTTCATCATCGTATTCAAAAACAAAAATAGCCAGGTGATCGAACATATGGCTGACGCTGCCCTGGGTACCAATTTTACATTTGGTTTTGGTAAAGGCCTGGCGCACATCGCCAAAGGTACGGTTGGGGTTGTCGGTCAAGCATTCGATGATGGCCATGCTGCCGCCGGGGCCGTAACCCTCATAGCGCGCAGGTGAGAAGTCTTCCCCTGCCCCGCCCTTGGCTTTCTCAATCGCCTTTTCAATAACGTGACTGGGGACTTGATCTTTTTTAGCCCGGTCTATTAAGCCGCGCAGGGTTAAATTGCCGTCGGGGTCGGTACCACCGGATTTAGCGCTGACATAAATTTCACGACCGTAGCGGCTATACACCTTGGCCTTCATATCAGAGGTTTTGGCCATCGATTCTTTGCGGTTCTGATACGCTCTACCCATATCGCTAATACTCCCTACCCGTCATTGTAAAACGTGCAATTTTACGGGTAAGCGGCTGCAGAGGGAAATGCTACTCGCTCCACAGTGAGCTGGGGGACGCAATAGCGAGGCGAGAGAGACGATTCACCAAAAAGAACGATAGAACCAGACCTGGTTACTACAGTATTTATTACTGGACTCATTCCGCTATCAACACCTTCCAACTGATCTCTTTGACAGACTTCGCCGTGGCCCTAAACGACCCCCAGCAATGACGACATCAAGACAAATATTCGCAAACATCTGGTGGGGATAAAACTGCAAGAGGTACTGCCGTGCTATCAATTCATACAACTTCACCTCGTGGTTGCTCAGCTGGCCCGGCGACATTGTTTTTAAGGTCGAAATAATCGCATGGTGGGCTTTTACTTTGGCATCATTCCAAAACTTGCCTTTAATCGTAACGTCGGTGCCCACCCTACGGCCAATGGCTGATCAAACATCCTTTGCCTGCTGGTGATGCTCGCGTGGCAAATAGCGGCTGTCAGAGAGCGGATAAGTCATCAACCTGTTGCGGCGTCAAGTTCTAAGGCTGACAAACTGTAGAGCAGCGGCGGCGCTTGACGCCCGGGCTCGTGTTGCACCGCTGTCACCTCAGCACTTTGCTCGCTAATACGCCCATGACATTTTCAGACAGGACACGGGACAACACCCGTTCCTCCTCATCCATGTGCGGCTGACAGTCCTCACTGAGCTGCCATTTTGCGTGGAACACCAGCTCAATTTCTTTTCGTGGCTCTTACTGCGGTCTTTGCGTGGGTGAACCTGTAAATGGGCCAGTACCTCATAAAAAGGTTTGGAAACAAAATGATTGATCGCTTCGTCACGCCACCAAACCTAACAACGGTGTTTGCACCCGCCCGACAGACAGCACTCCCTCTTAGCCGACTTTGCGCTCCTGCAAGGTTGAAGCGCGAATCAAGCTAGTGCCATATAGCCAGTCAGCGAGAGAATGTGCCACAGGACTGACGTCAACAGGGGGATAAAATCACGGTTAGCACGCAAGTCAGCCAGGGCTTTGCACACCGCCACCGGATTCAGATCATTGATTAATAAACGCTGTACAGCCGCCTTTTTGGTCTTACTGACTTTGCAGTAATCAATCACCTCAGTGACCAACAACTGCCCCTGGCAATGAAGATCACCCGCATGAACGATAGGCTGCGCCTGCTTCAACAGCTTGCGCAATACCGCCAACTGCTTACGGCTTGAAGTCCTCGGTGCCAGCTGCCATTGATCGGGTACTATCGGTAAATCCTGCGCCGCCCATTTTTTATATTATGGTTTATACACACCCGGCTCGACCTGCTCGAGGAAATGACCAATACACCAGCTTACGCAGCCGCCATCATCCACCCTAATACAGCCCTCATCGCGGCGATGGGGTGTGGGCAGCACATCCGCAATCGCCCGACCAAGGCTAGGTTTTTCAGCGATATAACGTCTCACACTGCACCGCATACTGTTTTCATGAACAGTGGCACTAATGAATAACAATCGGTATTTCTAGTCATTGGGTTTATGGTCAACCGATATGAAACAGAATTAGAGTAACTGCTTTCGAAATATCAATTGCTCTGAACCCTTTGAGACGAATGCACTTTTTTTGTTGAGCATAAAAAAAGCCCCGATTTACACCGAGGCCTTTTCAATAAGAAACGCGCATGATTACGCAGCTTTCTTTTTCCTTAAAAACCCTATACCAACAAGGCCAAGCCCCAGCAATACGATTGATGCAGGCTCAGGAACAGATTGAGTATGATATTCCAAAGCTACAGCCACAGAAGCTGTTAGAGGGTTGAAGTTATTGACACCGGAATCCAAATCAATACTTATATTGAAGACGCCATCTGCAGAAACCTGCGATAGGAGCGAACCGCTTAAAACGAAGTCAATCTCCCAGAAAACATCATCGAAACTAAACTCGGTAATGATGTTTCCATCAGTAGGGACGACGTCATTTTGCAAAAACAATCCTTCAATATTGATATCCCAACTTTCGCTGCCAGGAAACGGCCCAATAGAATAATCACCCCGTGATGTAACCGTTAATATCCCGCTTGCACCATCAGAAACAGGACCATTTAATGAAAAGTTAAAAAGTTGACCGTCGGAAGTTTGATTTGATGAATCTGTTATCAGTGCAGCATTGGCTTGAGCGCAAAACATGAACACAAAAGAACTGATAGCAGCGTACACAATCTTTTTCATAAGAACCCTTAAAGTATTAGTCAGACACTCACTAGAGCATTATTTATGCCAAAACTTTAATCTATTGTTTTTAAAAGACTTTTAAATTATTTAATCAAAAAAAACGGTCGATGTGTAAATTATTCTGACACCTCACAATCAATTTTATTGTAGTGCCTAGTGCCCACAACAGCGGCCGCCCGCCAAGCCCGTCCGGCGACCGAAGGGAGCGTACTGCTTGTGCTGGTTAGGTGGCACGACTCCCGAACCTATATTGCGAACGATAAGGGCAATAATGGAGACGCTACCCTTTAACTCAGTCAACCTTAGCAATAATGCACAACAACCCGCTCAACTTTGCCTTCACCATCAAACTCCATTACCTCTATAGCTAGCTTATCCATCACCGATTTGTAATAGACGGCAATTGAATTAACACCTGTGCACACATCGAGTAGTTCAAAGTGCAGATCCGGCATTTTTTCCAATGCCGCCCTCCAGTAATTGGCAATCGCGGCCTTGCCGACTAAGGAACCCGTATCGACACCGAGAGACATTTTGATCATCGGGGTGATGATTTCAACGTCATCGCGGTAGTGGCTGAGAATGCGCTCGAGGTCGTGAGCATTCCAGGCGGCCACCCACGCCTCGGCAAAAGCCTTTGCATCAATATCCATATTTTTATCCTACGATTTAGACAGCACCCAGCGATGCACTTCTGAGGGGCCGTCGTAAATACGGAAGGCGCGAATATCACGATAAATGCGCTCAATTACCGTATCGGTAGAAATACCTTTTGCGCCAAGAACCTGCATTGATCTGTCGACCACGCGACCCAGAGCCTCGGAGCAGTGCACCTTGGCGAGGCTGGTTTCAGACTGGGCCTTTTCACCCTGGTCGAGCATCCAGCAGCCGTGCCAGGTGACGAGTCGGCTGGTGTGTAGGTCAATCTTATTATCGGCCAACTGAAATCCAACACCTTCGTGTTCAATAATGGCTTTACCGAAAGCGGTACGGGTACGGGCGTAGTCGGTGGCAATATCGTGACAGCGCTGAGCGGCACCCAACCAGCGCATGCAGTGGGTTAAACGTGCAGGGCCGAGCCGCACTTGTGCGTAGCGAAAGCCCTTGCCCAACTCGCCGAGAATTTGGCTGGCGGGAATGCGCACCTGGTTGTAGTCGACCTCGCAGTGGCCACCGGGTGAATTACTGTCGAGGGTGTCGAGCATGCGCACTTGTTCAATGCCGGGGGTATCGGCATCGCACATAAACATGGTGGCGCCAATATCGCGACCCTCGTGGTCGAGGGTCTTGGCCATAATAATGTGGTAACCCGCGCCGGGCATGCCGGTAATAAACCACTTGCGACCGTGAATAATGTAGTCGTCGCCATCGGGGGTAGCGGTAGTCTTCATTAATGAAGGGTCAGAACCAGCGCCGTTGTCAGGCTCGGTCATGGAAAATACCGAGCGCATTTCACCGCGTACCATGGGTACCAGCCAGCGTTCTTTTTGCTCGGGTGTGGCCACTTGATGTAACAGGTTAGTATTGCCCTCATCGGGGGCTTGAATATTCAACGCCAGTGGACCGAGGGTTGAATAACCGGCGGACTCAAATATCACCGCCATAGCGCGATGGTCCAGGCCCAAACCGCCGTATTGCCTGGGCGCATGGGGCGAAAGTAAACCGGCTTCGCGAGCCTTGGCGACTAGCTCGACCCGCAGCTCGTCGGTGGGACCGTGGTATTTCTGCCGCGCATCTTTTTCGTAGGGCATTACCACCTTGCGAATAAATTCGTCCGTGCGTTCTTTTAAGTCCACCAGTTCGATGGGTAGTTCAAAATCGATCATGATTCATTACCTCTATTTATTATTTTTTTTGAGCCAAACTCTAATCACCTGATTTTTGCAAAAAGGGCTTGCTTCCAGAGCCGCCGAAGTCATTACGCCACGGCAGACCTAAGCCCTTCAAACTCACTAAAGCAGCTTCATCGCCTCAGAATAAAAACGTGGCACTGTTTGGGCAAACTCTTCCCACATGGGGTCAACACGCTGTTTTTTGCGGTGCAGGCGCACATTCAAGCAGGCGATCGCACCCAGTTGGTAGGCGGCCAGGGCCTGAAACCAAGGTAGATCGGGGAGTGATTTCCCCATGCCCTGTTGGTAAATATCGGCTAGCTCATCAGGTAAAACAGACACGCGAGGTGTCATGTTGTCGGTCCAAAAATTCTTGTCAGCACAAAACATCACCCAACCGATATCGAGCAGCACCGAGCCAATACGCACCAGCTCCCAGTCTATAATGCCGGTCAGCTTGCCCTCGTGAAACAGGACATTACCAGGCTGGTAGTCACCATGAACGATACCCCGTGGCGTGCTGCTCGGCATAGTCGCTAATAGTTTGAGACGTAGTTGATCAGCGGCCTCTGCCCACGATGGCTCCAGCGCCTTATTGTAAATGGGCTCCCAACGAGATATTTCTTCAACCAGTTCGCGAGGCTTTTCCCAATTAGGTAGTTTCTGCTGCCAGTTGACTTGATGGATGCGCGGTAGTACCTCCGCCATCTGACGCCACAGCGGCGCGACTTTGTCGTCGGCCAAATCAAAAGACGCGTGAGGCTCCCAAATAAAGAACTCTCGGCCCTTAAGTTTCTCCATCACGACATAGGGCACTTCAAATTCGTCCTCCTCGGGGGAGGCAAAGGGCACATTCGGCACCGGCAGGCCTTCCTCATAAAGCACTTTCAGCAAGGGAGCGGTGCGGTAGACATCAGTATTGCCCTCACGGCGCACGCCTTTGGGGGCTAGCTTAATAATGTAACCCGTATTGTCGTTCTTGCCCGCTGCGCTTTGACCACCGAGCACATCAAAACCGAAGGTTAAACCCGCGTGCCCCCCAAGCATGGGCTCGACATTTTCCATCTTCGCCTCGGCGCCAAAATTGCGGGCGACAAACGCAGCCAAATTGGCCCGCAATTCATCGTCAACACCTGCCCTTTGATCCAGACCCACCGCATCATTACTCCCACCCACAAGTCACCCCTTTTTTTATTGATGCCAACCAATGCTGGCGATGCTAATGATTGATTCATGAAAAATTATTACCCCAAAGCGTAGCACTTATTATTCATGAATAAGCCAGGCCCGGGGCGAGTCACGAATGAATTGCATTGACCGACTGCCCTCGGGCTTGTCATAGTGCTCGGCTTGTCTGCTCGTCCAATACCGCCATCGAAGCAGACTCTAGTAATCGTTAACGCTTCACATTGAGTCGAGACCCCTATGTTTTACGGCTGGATATTGCTCGCCATTATTGGCCTTATTTATATGATCTGCGTTGGCGCGGGCTTTTACGGCTTGAGCGTAATGATGCCCGCAATGATCGACGATCTGGACTGGACTCGGGCCGAAGCCTCTGCCGGATTTTCCTTAATGGCCACGGTGCTGGGTTTATCTGGCCCACTAATCACCGCAATGATGAAAAAAATCGGCCCTCGTCTAACTATTATTATTGGCGGTGTGGTTTGCGCCATTAGCGCCGGCATTCTCTATCGTTACCACTCCCTAACTACTTATTATTTTGCCACCGGCCTGCTCGGCCTGGGTCTAACGATGCAGGTTGTACTGCCCGGCACACAACTTATTACCCAATGGTTTCATCAACGCCGCGCTATGGCACTCGGCATCTTTATGGCCTGCGGCGGGCTTGGTGGCGTGATTGGCGCCCCTATCTTCACCTGGTTAATTACTGTCTTTGGCGACTGGCGGCCCGTGTGGCTGGCGGTGGGGGTGGTCACCCTGATGGCCTCAGCACTGAGCGCCATTTTTATTCGCAATAGCCCCGAAGAAGTCGGCCAGAAAATTGACGGGGAGAGCGACAGTTTAGAAAAGGCATCAACGCAAAAAAGCAAAGCTGCCCGCGTCTATAAAACCACTTTCAACTGGTCAGTGACCGAAGCGCTACGCGATAAAAACTGCTGGTTTATTATTATTGCAGGGGCCATCGCCGTAACCGGGCATATGATTATCAGCAGTCAGTTAGTACTACATGCCCGTGATCTCGGCATTGGTGCTGTTGTCGCAGCCTCTGCTCTAGGTATTCAAGGCTTAGCCACGACACTGGGGCGCTTGCTCGCAGGCCTGCTAGGCGACAACACCTTCGAACCTCGCACTATTTTCATCTTCGGGATTAGTAGCGAGTTACTCGGCATGCTGCTCATTACCAATGCCAGCCACAGCATTCTACTGTATACAGGCGTGGTCTTTTTTGGCCTCGGCTTTGGGCTTGGGCTGGTGTCTGCAACCACTCTATTTGCCAACTATTACGGTGCCCAAAATATGGCAACATTGCTGTCCTATCGCATCTTGCTCGGCACACTGCTCGGTGGCGCGGGGGTCGTTGTGTGTGGCTATGCCGCCGATATTTTTGGTGGCTATAGCCAGGCCTTTTATTTTTATGCAGCGGTTCTTTTAATCGGCACAGCACTGGTCATTATGATTCGCACGCCGCAGTATGAAGAAAGCCCAGATGACACAATAAGCGTGTAAAGCTAGTGCTCTTAGCCTTAGCTATGGCAATTAATCACGACAGTCAGGCTCCGCTGGACCACAACCCGGCTGTGCTAAACTCCGGCCTCAAATTATTCTTTTTACATTCATTCACATTTTAAAATCAGGTTTACTATGGACATACAAGGTCTAACAGCCGTGGTGACCGGCGGCGCCTCGGGCATCGGCGCCGGTGTTACTCGCGTGCTGGCCAACGCCGGTGCCAGGGTAGCGATACTCGACAGAAATGAAGCACTGGGCAAAGCCATGGCTGAAGAAGTGAGCGGTGCCGCTTTTGTTTGCGATGTCGCCAATGATGAGTCAGTACAAACCGCCCTCGCCCAGGCGCGAGAAGCGCTCGGTACAGCACGCATTTTAGTCAACTGTGCCGGGATTGATACTGCGCGCAAAATCACCAGCCGCAAAACCGGCGCCCACGCCATCGGCCCCATGAAACGAGTGGTCGATGTGAACTTAACCGGCACACTCATTTGTTGCGCCCACGCCTCCCACGCCATGCTTGATCTCGAGCCTCTGGACGAAGACGGCGAACGCGGCGTACTCATCAACATCGCCTCCATCGCCGCTTTTAATGCACCCAATGGGCAGGCAGTTTACGGGGCCTCCAAAGCCGGAGTAGTGGGTGCCGCCGTGCCTTTAGCGAGAGATTTAGCCCGCTACGGCATTCGCGTCATGACTATTGCGCCGGGGCTATTCGACACCCCGCTGGCAGGGACGATGGATGACGCCTTAACGGCGAAAGTACTGCGTAACGCCCTCTTCCCCAAACGCAAAGGCCGACCTGAAGAGCTCGGTAACCTGGTACAACATATCTGTGAAAACCAAATGCTCAACGCCTCAACGATTCGACTCGATGCAGGGTTCTTCTAATGACGATTCGCTATCAATCTATAAAAAACACTATGAAGCGTCGACTGACATATAAAGGAGCACACGTATGAAGCTAGAAGGCATAGCAGCATTTTTAACCGGCGGCGCCTCAGGCCTGGGAGCCGCCAGCGCACGGGTATTAGCAGAGGCTGGCGCCATCGTCGCTCTGCTCGACAGAGATATGGCACTGGCCAAACCACTGGCCAAAGAACTCGGAGGCGTAGCCGTTGAGTGTGACGTGGCCGACCACGAATCCCTTAAAGCCGCGGTTGATCAAGCCACTGCCGCCATTGGCCCCCCGCGCATCGCCGTCAACTTTGCCGGCATTGATGTCAGCCAGAAAATCGCGAGTCGCTCGAAGGGACCACATCCCGTTGAGTCAATGCAGCGTGAAATCGACATCAATCTTATCGGTACCCTGGATGGTTGCGCACTGTTCTCCGAACAAATGATGAATCTCGAGCCCTTTGACGATGGGGAACGCGGCGTATTGATCAACATTGCCTCTGGCGCTGCCTTTAATGGCCCCCCTGGGCAGTCCGTTTATGCAGCTTCAAAGCGTGCCGTGGCCGGTGCCACATTGCCAATGGCTCGCGACCTCGCCCCTTACGGCATACGCGTGATGACTATTGCGCCAGGTTTCTTTAAAACACCTCTGGCCGAGGGCGTCGACGACAAACATATCGATAAGTTAATTTCGATGGTGCCCTTCCCCAAACGCTGGGGTGACCCCCGAGAACTTGGCGAACTGGTGAAATTTATCTGCCAAAACCGTATGCTCAACGGCGAAACCATCCAAATTGATGGCGCCATGCGCTAAGGACTAACGAAAAAAGAGCCATGACTGACACACTGGAACGCAGTGCCAAATTCCAAATTGGCCAAGTGGTGAAACACAGAATTTACCCCTTTCGAGGGGTAATTTTTGATGTCGACCCAACCTACAATAATACCGAAGAATGGCTCGCTTCAATCCCTGAAGACCGACGACCTCTACGCGACCAGCCCTATTACTACCTATTAGCTGAAAATGACGAATCCTATTATGAAGCCTATGTCTCCGAACAAAACCTGGTAGTCGATAACAGTGGCAAGCCCGTGGAGCACCCACAAATTAACAAAATGTTTGATGAAATACGCAATGGGCATTACAGTCTTAAGTGTGGGCAGAGTCATTAAATATGATGACGGCTTTTTTAAAATCGCAAAGGCGCTCAAAATAGAGAACAAAAAAGCGACTCTCTTATCCTTGTAAACAGATTCAGTTTTTCCTTAACCGTGCATGGGGAACAACTACGCAGATAGCGAACGACTCAGCTTTAGGGAAAAGAGCCATAGATTCACAGGGAGCTTTCATGCATATACTAATCGTTGACGATGTCACCGAGAACATTCAGGTGGCGATGAGTATTCTGAAGGAAGATAGCTATACCTTCTCGTTCGCAACCCAGGGAACCGAGGCCCTTGAACTTATTCAACGGCATGCCGCTGAGCTGGATCTAATTCTGCTGGATATTATGATGCCCGGTTTAGATGGATTTGCTGTTTGCCAAGCCATCAAAAAGGATCCTCTAACGGCAGCTATACCGGTTATTTTTCTCACGGCGAAAACTGATATTGATGCCATCAGCAAAGGCTTTTCGTATGGTGCAGTCGACTATATTACCAAGCCCTTCCACCCCGAAGAACTCCTTGCGCGGGTTAAGACTCATACATCACTGTATCAAGCCCGTAATTTATTGCAGCAACATAATATTTCACTCAATGACAAACTTCAGTTCGAACACAAACGTCTATTAACAGAACTTGAAGACAGCCAAAAAGAGATGATCTGGATGCTGACTGAGTTAATGGAGTCGACCTCTGATGAAACTGGTCAGCATTGCCGTCGAATTTCTGAACTCTCAGCACTCCTTGCCCACTATCACCCGGCTCTCAGTGCCTATGATGTAGAAACCTTGCGTTATGCCGCGCCTATGCATGACATTGGGAAAATGACAATTCCCCACGAAATACTGCACAAACCAGGACGTTATACCGAAGACGAATTTATTCAAATGCAAGCCCATCCCGCTAACGCCTATCACTTACTCAAGCGTTCAGAGCGAAATTTGATGAGAGCCGCCGCAACCATTGCTTACGAACATCATGAAAAATGGAACGGCAAAGGTTATCCGAGGGGGCTAAAAGGCCCAGAGATACACATTTATGGGCGAATTGTCGCCCTCGCCGACGTATTTGATGCCTTAACCCATGCACGCCAGTACAAAGAAGCCTGGAAAATCGATGAGGCCGTCGAATACATAAAAGATCACGACGGTACCCAGTTCGACCCAGAACTGATAACCATATTTCTAGAGCACCTTGACGAATTTACGGCGATAACAAAACTCACAGACTGAACTGACTTAGCGACTAACTCCAGGCAAAAGCATGCAGGAAAACCGCATCGTAAAATGTCGACAATGCCCCCTCCGGTGCGTATTAAGTCTGGTCATGCTAACTTTATTAGCTGGCCTCAGCCATGCTAGCGACACCACGCCGAACACCGTAATCAACGAAAAATTGACCCCTTCAGAAAAAAACTGGATCAAAGCTCACCCCATTGTCACCGTTGGCGGCAGTCCAGATTGGGCTCCGTTTAACTTTCAAAATCAACGGGGGAAATACAGCGGTATCGCCAATGACTACCTACAACTGATCGCTCAAAAAACCGGATTGCAATTTGAGGTGAGTATCGCCCCATGGAGCACCAACCTACAAAAATTACGGGATAATAAAATTGACCTTCTCGGTGCTGTTTACGACACCGAAGAGCGCAACCGTGATTTCAATCTTTCGACACCCTATTTCGAAGTTTTGGATTTTTTCTTTATACGCGATGACTTAAACGCAAAAACATTTAAAGACCTAAAAGGCCTGCGCGTTGCCATCCCCAAAGCCTATGCCCACATACAATTTTTACAACAGCACTTCCCAGAAATACACATTTTAGAAGTCAATACTTTTCGTGAGGCCGTCGACGCGGTTCTGGAGAGACGAGCAGAGCTACTGTATGACACCTACGGTTCACTGATCTACACCATAGAAAAGAAAGGGATAAACACAATTGTACCTTTTAAATCGACTAGCTATCTGGGCAAGAAACACATTCACATCGCAACTCGAAAACAACTTCCAGAGCTGGCTTCGATCATACAGAAAGGGCTTGACGCCATCTCTGAAGGTGAGCAACGCGCCATCTACAATAAATGGTTGGGAAACAGAGATGCTCGAGGCCTCCACTCACTAAAATTGACAGAAGAAGAACAACGCTGGATAAGCCTGCACCCCGCTATTCACTATGGCGCCGAGAGGGACTGGCCTCCCTATGACTTTATCAACCAACAGGGTCAACATGATGGTATCAGCCGCGACTATCTCTCCGAAATCGCCAATATTACCGGGCTGACATTTACGCCCAGCTTCGACAACTGGCCCAACCTGATCGATAAACTAAAAACTGCTCAACTCGATTTGCTACCGGCGATTTATTATTCCAAAGAACGCAATGAATCTTTTCATTTAACACAGCCATACCAGGAGATGATCGATTATTTATTTATCAGGGATGATCTTAATGTTGCAACGGTCGAAGACTTAACCGGGAAAACAATCGCCATTCCAAAGGGTTTTTTATATATCGATACGATAGAGAATAGCTATCCAAATATAGATGTTCTTCAAGTCAACAATGTAATGGAGGCCATAGAAAGCGTCATTGAAGGCAAGGCTGACATATTGGTAGATGCCCACCCTGTTATCAGCTATCTGTTGAAAAAACATAGTATTACAACGATACGGCCTTTTGAACCGCTGAGACCGTCATCATCAAGAAAATTACACATGGCCGCCTCTCATGATAACGCTATCTTAGCCACGATTCTTGACAAAGCTTTTACGGCCATACCAGAACGAAAAAAACAGGAATTACATGGAAAATGGCTTGGGGTCAGCGCTCATAGAGCACCCGCGCGCATCATTTTAAGCCAAAGAGAGCAGGCGTGGCTGCGGGATCACCCGGTTATCCGATTTGCGGGTGATCCAAACTGGTTACCCTATGAAGCGTTTAATCAACAGGGCAACTATATCGGCATAGCTGCTGAACACCTCAAAATAATCGAACAGCGATTAGGTATAAAGCTTGAGATCGTACGGACCAAAACCTGGCGAGAATCCGTCGAAAAGCTCAATGCAAACCAAGTTGACGTGTTGTCCGTGGCCACCAACTCGCCGTTAAGGTCTAGGCTCGAAATCACACAAGACTATATATCGAGCCCGCTCGTTATAATCATGAGAAACAATCAGGATTATGTCGATGAAATCGCCCAGGTCTCTGACAAGAAAATCGCTTTAATCAAAAGCTACGGTTACACCGCAGACGTTTTGGAAAAATACCCTACTATTCATTTTGAGAGCGTCGAAACTGTTAAGGAAGGACTGACTGCCGTATCCACCGGAAAAATAGATGTGTTTTTAGCAACACTCGCTCAGGCTAGCTATAATATCGCCGAATTGGGGATTAACAACATCCGAATTGTCGGCAAGACAGAATTCAATACAAAACTGGCATTTGGCATGCAAAAAGAATTTGCCCCTCTTACCCAGCTTTTCAACCGCGCCCTTTCCAGTATCAGTCCTCGTGAAAAACAAGAAATTTTGAGTCATTGGGGAAAGCCAGTCTTTAAGGAAAAAACGAACTATTGGTTATTTTCACAAATCCTCGCGATCCTCTCTATTATTTTTCTATTTATTATTTACTGGAATAGAAAGCTCGCGAAAGAAGTTCAACTCAGAAAAAATGCTGAGCAACAACTACAAACTCTCATCGACAACGCGCCGCTACAAATTATCGTAACTTCAATGGACGGCTCAATTCTAAACGCCAATCCACAAGCATCAAATGATCACAACATCCCTTTAGACGATATCAGTCACTACAACATGAGTGATTTCTATACTAACGTGACCGAGCGGGAAGGCATTTTAAAAGAGATCGCTGAAACGGGAAAAGTAGAACAAAAGATTGTCCCCATAAAAGAGCTTAATGGTGATATAAAATCGATGATGCTATCAATTCAACCCATCACCTATCACGATCAACCAGCAATGCTTGCTATCGCTGTCGACATGACCAAACGATTTGAAATCGAGACAGCACTCAATGAAGCGAAAGAACACGCAGAAACAGCAAGCCTTGCCAAATCTCAATTCCTCGCTAACATGAGCCATGAAATCCGCACACCCATGAACGCCATTCTTGGCTTTACCAGCTTGTTATATGAACAAGTTCATGAGAAAAAACTAAAATCTTATATTAAAACGATTCAATCGGCCGGCAACAACTTACTCGTCTTAATCAATGACATCCTTGATTTATCTAAAATTGAGGCTGGCAAATTAGAACTGGATAAACACCCCTGCAATCCAACAGAACTCATTAATTCCCTGGCAGATATTTTCAAACTAAAACTGGCCGAAAAAAATATTCGCCTTGACATCAATATCGATCCAACGATACCAGAGAATCTCTATTTAGACGCTACGCGCGTACGCCAAGTCTTGCTCAACTTACTGGGTAATGCGGTCAAATTCACCCATCAAGGCGAAATACGTTTACAGGTATTGGCAGATTGTGAGAGCAAGACACCTAACACAGTTAATTTGATTATCCATATTCAAGATACCGGCATTGGCATATCCCAAGATCAACAACAGTATATTTTTGAAGAGTTCACACAATCTCATGAGCAAGATAGGAATCGCTATGGTGGCACAGGGCTCGGGCTATCCATCAGCAAACGGCTCATTGAAATGATGAACGGATCTTTATCCTTATCCAGCTCACTCGGTCAAGGCTCAACGTTTACTGTCACCTTACATGATATCGATATTGCATCCAGTGCCGCCTGTGCAGCGCTGAGTAATGAAGCCCCTGAAGATGAAAACTCACTCCTGTTTCTACCAGCAAAGGTTTTAGTTGTCGATGATGTCCAGGATAATCGAGAACTAATTGTTGAAAGTTTTTTAGCAACACCTGTGCAACTCATCACTGCTCAGAATGGCCTCGAAGCAGTCGAGCTAGCTAAGAGCCAGGCGTTCGATTTGATATTAATGGATATCCGCATGCCTGTTATGGATGGTTACGAAGCGGCACGTCAAATAAAAGAATTTTCTAGCACACCCATAATTGCTTTAACTGCCTCAGTTATGACAGATGAATTCCAGCAAATTAAAAGCCATAATTTTGATGGCTATCTAAGGAAACCTGCAACGAAAAAAGAATTAACGGATGAGCTCTGCAAATTCTTACCTTTTGAAGTCAGCGCAGAAAGCCCCGAGCTGGGTATAGAGCACGAAATCAATGTATCAGATACGGAATACGAAGTATTGCCTTTCGCCGTCAAAAGACTCACCGCGCTATCTGAACACCATCAACACGTTTTACACAACAACAACATTTCAGACATTCTAAAGTTTGCGGAGTCCTTAACAGCAGTATGCGAACAGTACCCCCTCGCGCCAATAAGCAGCTACGCCGAGCAACTCATCATGGAAATCGACGCTTTCGACATACCGGCAATAAAGCGCTCTCTTAACAACTACCCGAAACTCATCGAAGCACTGGAAAATTTGTTATAGTTCTACGATTTTATTCTCTACAATCACTTCTGATTTGAGCGCAATTTCTGGGTCTTTTTTAGACGGCACACCACAACTGTTCCTTGCTACTAGTATCCAGACCTTACAATAAGCCGAAAAATTCTTTTAATGATGGAAACCAACATGACAAGCAAACAAACATTAAGTGCCTGCCTGGTAAGCACCGGCGAAGAAGTACTACGTGGCGAAATCGCCGACGGCAATAATCGCTTTCTTGCCACCACCCTCGGTGAACACGGCTTTAATATTGAAATGATGATGACGGCTGGCGATCGCCGTGAAGATCTAATGTTTGTCATGCGCACTGCACTGGAGCGTGCCAATTTCCTGTTTATCAGCGGCGGCCTTGGCCCTACTGAAGATGATCTAACGGCAGAAATCGCCGCCGAACTCGCCGGCGTCGAACGCACCTTCGATGAAGCAAGCTGGCAAGCCATTGTCGCCCTGTTCGCCAAATACAAACTCGACTGCGGCGAAAACAACCGCAAACAGGCCATGTTACCTGCTGGCGCAACCATATTGGCCAACCCTAATGGCACTGCACCAGGGTTTAGCTGCACCTTTGAACTCGACGGTGCAACGAAAACTATCGTGGCCCTCCCTGGCCCACCCCGCGAACTGCAGCCAATGCTTCACGCCTTTTTGGCAGAGCGAACCGGCGGTACTGTCGTCGCACAGGATGATTTGTTTATTCGCTTTTTAGGGCTGGGAGAATCTGATCTTGCCGAGCGCCTCGCCCCGTGGACGAAGGAATGGGGCGAAGTCAGCTTCCGTCAGGCATTCCCAGAAATGGAAGTCAAGCTCTACCGTCCGGATGCCAAGCGAGCAGCGGCGCTGTGCGACTTTGCTGAGCAACACCTTGGCGACTACCTCCTCGACTACTCTGCCCGATCCACCGCCGAGCTATTCACCACATTCATGCAGCAAGGTCGTGCCAAACTCGCCTTCGCTGAATCCTGCACTGGCGGTCTGGCAGCGAAAACTGTCACTGACGCAGCGGGCTCTTCTGATTATTTTCTGGGTGGTGTTGTATCCTATGCTAACGCCGTAAAAGAAGATTTTCTCGACGTATCTGCACAGACATTAAAAGAGGAAGGTGCCGTATCGGAAGCCGTCGCTCGACAGATGGCGGAAGGCGCATTGGCTCGCTTTAACGCCGACATCAGCCTCAGTTTTACCGGCGTTGCTGGCCCAGGCGGCGGCACCGAAGAAAAACCTGTCGGCACGGTTTGGATGGCAAAATCAAGCGCCACCGGCACGCAAGCCAAGTGTCTACACCTCATCTTAGAACGTGAGCATATTCGCCTCGGCGCTGTTTACCACGGCCTGCGCTGGCTAATGGAGGACTGGTTACCCACTTACAGAAACAACACCAGCAATTAATTGAAAGGAGAAAAACATCATGTCTATTCAACACCGCCTAGTAGAATACACCGACGGCGACACCTTGCTTGAAGGCTACCTCGCCTATGACGACGCCATTAGCGGACCGCGCCCCTGTGTCATCATTGCTCACACCTGGGCTGGACGCAGTGATTTTGAGTGCGCTCAAGCCAACAAACTGGCGGCACTAGGGTACGTGGGTTTCGCGTTGGATATGTACGGCAAAGGCGTTTTAGGGAGTGACCCGGATGAAAACGGTGCCCTGATGAATCCCTTTATGGAAAACCGCCCCGCTCTGCAACAGCGCATGGCGGCGGCCTTATCCACGGCCAGTCAACAACCTGAAGTCGACGCCGCGAAAATGGCCAGCACGGGGTACTGCTTCGGGGGTTTGTGCTCCCTCGATCTGGCCCGCACCAGTGGCGACATTCTCGGCGCCGTCAGCTTCCACGGTTTATTTTTGGCTCCGGGTAATACCGAAGGTAATAAAATCAGCGCCAAGGTGTTATGCCTGCACGGTCATGAAGATCCGATGGTGCCCGTTGAATCGGTTATAGCGCTGGAAAAAGAGCTGACCGCAGCTGGTGCTGACTGGCAGATCCATGTCTACGGTAATACCCTCCACGCCTTCACCAACCCCGCTGCCGCCAGCCCGGAAATGGGTATGGCTTACAACGCCACAGCGGAACGCCGCTCGTGGGCAAGCTTAGTGAATTTTTTAGAAGAGATTTTTGAGTAGAGCTACGACGCAAATATTCAACGTTTTGTTCAGGGATGAACGCCGGAGTCAAAACCCTTAAGCCCTGGCTTGCGCTAGGTTCTGACTTCCAGGCAAATCAAAAAAGCCTGCCAATGCCATTTGACTAAAATGGCATTGTTAAACTTTCTGCGACCCTCATCACAATTTTGCAACAATCATCCAATAGTGTTGGCACTTAAATTTTATCGACCACAAAGGTTTTCTGATGAAAAAAAGTGCCATTGCATTATCCCTTATCCTTGTCGCTGGCTCCGCCAGCCAGGCTTTAGCAGCACCACTCGGGTTTCAGTACGAAGCCGTCTGGACACATCAAGCCGACGTCGCCGAAATAGTCGCTTATGAGAAGTCGACCGCTTTATTTTTTGTCACCGACTCCGATAACAATAGCTTGAATATAATCGACGCTAAAACAGGTGCTGATAAAGGCCGCATAGACCTCGGCGGCTCTCCCAACAGTGTAGCCATTAAACAGGGTGTGGTCGCTGTTGCGGTTGAAGGTAACACGAAAACCGATCTCGGAACGGTTAAGCTATTCAACGCCAATAGCGCACTCAGCTCTCCAGTTCTTCACTCTGTTTCCGTCGGCTCGCTGCCTGATATGCTGACCTTTACACCAGATGGGAAAAAAATCATTGTTGCGAATGAAGGCGAGGCAAGCTCAGGAATTGATCCAAACGGAAGCGTGAGCGTTGTCGATATATCGTCTGGAATCAGTAGCGCAACGACAGAGACAGTAGGCTTTACCGCTTTAAATGGCGACGAAGCTACACTCAAATCTCTTGGGGTCCGACTTTTCCCTGGCAAGTCCACCAGCCAAGACCTGGAGCCTGAATATATTGCGCTCTCCAAAGACGGCAGTAAAGCCTATGTCACCCTTCAGGAGAATAACAGTCTAGCCATTATAGATCTTAGCGATACCAGCAAGACACCCACGTTAGTTCCCCTCGGCACAAAAGACCATAGCCTTTCAGGTCAAGGGCTTGATGCATCTGACAAAGATGGCATCGATCAGATCAATACGTTTAATCAACTGGCCGGCATGTACCAGCCTGATGCCATCGCCAGCTATAACATCGGCGGTAAAGATTTTTTAGTGACGGCAAATGAAGGAGACGCTAGAGATGAAGATTCACGCATTTCTAAGTTGACCTTAGATCCCAATATCTTCCCGAATGCAACGGCCTTACAAAACGATGACGTACTCGGTCGACTACAAGTATCAAGCATCGACGGCGATACAGATGGTGACGGCGATTATGACCAGCTTTTGTCGTATGGTGGCCGCTCATTTTCGATCTGGGACGACGCTGGAGCGCTTGTTTGGGATAGCGGCGATATGATTGAGCAACTACTTATTGACCAATTTCCAGCACTCTGGGCTGAAGGGCGGGAAGACAACAAAGGCCCTGAACCAGAGGGTGTCGCCATTCTGCAACTACTTGACCACTGGTTTGCCTTTATCGGTCTGGAGCGCTCAAATGCCATTATGGCCTTCGATATCTCTGATCCTTCGTCACCTTTTTTCGTCGAACTTATTTCAAGCGTTGGCGATAGTGGTCCAGAAGGGCTTATCACTATTGGCGCGTCAGAGAGTTTTGATGGCAACAGCTACCTCGCTGTCGCCAACGAAGTAAGCGGCACAACAACGCTATACCGAGTCAGTGTTCCGGAACCTGCAAGTCTTGCGCTGATGTTTTTAGGATTAACTCTGATCTCGGGTCAACGTAAGTTCAATAAACACACGTCTAAAAACAAGCCATTCACCAAGCTGCTTCAGGCATCACAAAACAGCTGCGCTTCACGCACGTCCAGCGTGCCTTCGTAAATCGCACGGCCCGTTATGGCACCGAGAATGCCCGCTTCGCTCGCCGCTTTGAGGGCACGAATATCATCCATATTGGTAATCCCCCCAGAGGCAATGACGGGAATAGGCGAGGCCTTGGCCATAGCAACAGTGGCCTCGACATTCACCCCCTGCATCATGCCATCGCGATCGATGTCGGTGTAGACAATAGCGCTGACGCCATCGCTGGCAAAGCGCCTGGCCAGGTCAGTGGCTTTAACATCACTGACTTCGGCCCAGCCATCGGTGGCCACTAAACCCGCTTTGGCGTCGATGCCGACAATAATATGACCGGCAAATTGCTGGCACATTTGCGTAACAAAATCGGGCTCTTCTACCGCTTTCGTGCCGATAATGACGAAGTCGACACCGGCCTGCAGGTAAGCCTCAATAGTTTCGCCACTGCGAATACCGCCGCCAATCTGGATTGGCAAATCGGGATAGCGTTTGGCAATGGCTTTCACCACTTCACCGTTCACGGGCTGCCCCGCAAACGCACCATTGAGGTCGACCAAATGCAGACGACGAGCCCCAGCGTCGACCCAGCGCCCGGCAACGGTAACCGGGTCGTCAGAAAACACAGTGGAGTCCTCCATACGGCCCTGACGCAGGCGCACGCATTCGCCGTCTTTAAGATCAATCGCGGGGATAATTAGCATTGGGGTATTCTCTTTCAATAGGTTGAATCAATCGAACGATGAACGACAAACGATTAATAGGTGCCTGGCGCTTTAGTTTTCACCATCCCAGTTAACAAAGTTTTTCAATAATTGCAGTCCGGCGGTGTGGCTCTTTTCCGGGTGAAACTGCACGGCAAAAAGGTTACCCCGAGTCAGGGCGGCGGCAAACTGGGGGCCATAATCACACGTCGCGGCGACATCACTACTGCGTTCGGCCTCGACGTAATAACTGTGTACAAAGTAGAAGCGAGTATCTTGCGCAATGCCATGCCACACCGGGTGGTCGATGCTCTGGTGCACTTTATTCCAACCCATGTGCGGTACTTTTAAACGCTCGCCATCGGCTGCGTGCAGGTTATCGCCAAAATAGCGCACCTTGCCAGGTATGATATCGAGACAGTCGACCCCACCGTTTTCTTCACTGTGGCCCATCACGGCCTGCATGCCGACGCATATTGCCAACACCGGTTTTTCAGCGATGGCTGTTGCAACCAGGTCATCAAAACCCAGGCGACGAATTTCTGCCATGCAATCACGAATAGCACCAACACCGGGGAAAACGACCTTGTCGGCCCGCGCCACTTCCATCGGGTCAGAGGTGACGACGATATGGTCGCCGGGCGCCACATGCTCCAGCGCTTTAGCGGCGGAATGCAGATTGCCCATACCGTAATCGAGAACGGCGATGCGGGTGCGAAAATCACTCATAATTTTACTCGTTTGCTGTCACAGACTCACCGCGACCCTGACTACAGGGTGCCCTTGGTGGAAGGCATTAGCCCTGCCATGCGGGGGTCGGGGGCAAGGGCCATTCGCAATGCGCGACCAAAGGCTTTAAACACCGTTTCAACCTGGTGGTGGGTGTTACTGCCACGCAGGTTGTCGATATGCAGCGTGGCGCCAGCGTGATTGACGAAGCCCTGAAAAAACTCCGACACCAGGTCGACATCAAAATTGCCGACACGAGCGCGAGTGTAAACCACATCCTGGACTAAGCCAGGGCGCCCCGAAAAGTCGATAACTACCCGCGACAGCGCTTCATCCAGCGGCACATAAGCGTGGCCGTAGCGATAAATACCTTTGCGATCCCCCAGTGCTTTGGCCAGAGCCTGACCAAAGGTAATACCGATATCTTCCACCGTGTGGTGATCGTCAATATAAGTATCACCCTTTGCCTGCACCGATAGATCAATTAAGCCATGGCGCGCGATTTGGTCGAGCATGTGCTCGAGAAAGGGCACGCCAGTATCGAAGTCAGCCGCTCCTGTGCCATCGAGATCAACGGCGACAGTTATTTGGGTTTCGAGGGTGTCACGACTCACAGTCGCCTTGCGTTCACTCATTTTAGTCTCCGGTTCAGCCAGGCTTATAACAACTGTCGTCACAGCAACAGCCAGCCAGCGGGCATTATACGGACACACCCTTAAAGCGGCCAGCGGCCTGACAGACGGCACGGTGATTTCTCGAAAATTGAAACGAAAGCTCAGTTTTAAACGTGAGCTGTTGAACCCCTGCGATGTATCACGCTCTAATACTGCTAATTGGCAGCATATCACCTAAGCGATAAGGCCCCTTCTCAATGAAAATCATTAAATGGATTCTTGGTACTCTTGCCGTACTAGTACTATTGGTCGCGATAGGGCTCGCCTACCTTGTCTTTGCCGTCGACCCTAACAGCTACAAACCCCAACTGGCCGAGCTGGCACAAGAACAGGATATTACGCTCGATATTGACGGTGAACTCAGTTGGCAATTGCTACCCAACCTGGCTCTCAGCATTGGTGCCACCCGGATTACCAGTCCCCGCGCTGAAATACCGGCAATTAGCTTTGATCAAGTGGACCTCAGCCTTGCCTGGCTGCCTTTATTGCAACGGCAGTTATCGGTGAAGGCGATATATTTAGACGGCGCCGATATCCAACTCACCACAGCGGAACAAGCCGCCAATACGGCTGCTGCCCCGCTCGGCGCCGCCTCCAACACACACCAGCCTGACACTGCCGACACCACAGAAACCGACGATGCTCCCCCCGCTTTCACGCTAGCAATTGAAAGTTTGGAAATTAGCAATAGTCGTTTGCAACTACCACCAACGGCTAATGCCACAAGCCCGCAGCAGTTAAGCGACATTAACCTGCACATTCAAGGACTGAATCTTGACGGAGATATTTTCAAGCTCAAAGCCCGTTTTAACTATAGCGACCCCGCTCTGCCCGAGCCGATAGCGGTCGTACTCGACACCGATGCGAGCGTGGCGCAAAACACCCAGGCCTTTACTCTGAGTAATACCGTGCTTGAATTATTACTCCCCAATAAACCGGCTATTGAAATGCGTGTCGGCGCCCTTTCCGCCGAGCAGCTGGATACCCCCCAGCTGCAAATATCGGACTTACAGCTCAACAGTGCAGGTGCCACCTTGCAGGCATCACTGTCAGCACAAAGCGTCAACGATAGCCTGACTTTTGAGGGAGAAATAGACGTACCGCCGCTGGTTTTAAGCAAAGTGCTAACAAACTGGGCTATAGAACTACCCACATTTCCCGACCAACAAGCACTGCAACAAGCCAGTCTCAAGCTGAAGATTAAAGGCAATGAAAAATCAATATCCATTAGTCAGTTAGAGCTCACACTCGACGACATCACAGTGGCGGGCACTACAGAAATCGATCTCGGACCAACGCGCAAGGTAGCCCTGCAACTGCACAGCAGCACTATCGATTTAAATCGCTATATAAACAGCACTGACACCAGTAATACCGATGAAACACAAACTAACACGGCTACTAACACCGAACCCACATTAATTTTTGCCCCACTTGTTGCACCCCTGCTTTGGGTCGGCGACGGCAATGCCAATCTGGAGATTAGCCTCGACGGCGTCACATTCGACAGCATCGCAGCTGAAAAACTACAACTACAGGTCAAAGCTGCGAATAATATTGTCCAGGTTAAACAGCTAGCAGCCCATATATTTGATGGCGACATTAAGGCCACCGCTACGATTAACCTGCAGCGCAAAGAGCCACAAGTGCAGTTCTCTACGACGGTCAGCGAACTCGCTGTGGGCGAAGCACTGCTCGCCACTAGCGATGAAGCGACTCTGACTGGCAAACTGACGGCAACCTTGCAAGGCCAAACCAGCGGTCACAATGCCGAGCAACTTCACCAGTCTTTACAGGCCAATGGCAAGATTGATCTCGTTAAACCTTACCTGACCACCTTCAATATTGAACGCAGTTATTGCGATATTGCCGCGCTTATCGAACGCATACCGAGCAAAAGCGACTGGCCCCAGGGCTCCAACCTCAATGACGTACAGGCTTCAATAAGGTTCAACGGCAAGCAAGTGTTGATTGAAAACTACACCGCCGGATTAGGCAATATTAGCCTCAGCGGCAACGGCCTTGTCGACCTCGGCACAGAGCGCTTCGACGTGCTGGCGGTTTCTCGACTCAACGGCGACCACACCAGCGAACAAGGCTGTCTGGTGAAAAGTAAACGGGTACGCGACAAAGATATTCCCATACGCTGCAAAGACAGTTTTGCCGATGCGGGGGGTGGTAGCTGTAAACCCGACGGTGACTTTGTCAAACAAGTCCTGCAGGACAAATTATTCGACAAAATCGACGAAAAAAGTGGACTCAACGAAGAGTCTGAAGAGGCCTTAAAAGGCCTCCTAAAAGGTCTTTTGGGACGCTAAACAGATGCCATCTAACACACAGACAGAAACTGCCTTCTCGCAACGAGTGCTCCGCTGGTTTGACCGGCATGGTCGCAAAGACCTGCCCTGGCAGCGCGATATCAGCCCCTACCGGGTCTGGCTATCGGAAATCATGCTACAGCAAACTCAGGTCAGCACCGTCATTCCCTACTATCAGCGCATGATCAACGCCTACCCCGATGTACAGACATTGGCTAAGGCGCCTCTCGACGAAATACTGCACCAGTGGACGGGGCTCGGTTATTACGCGCGTGCTCGCAACCTGCATAAAACCGCACAAATTATCAGTGCCGAGTTTGACGGTGTTTTCCCCGACAGTGTCGAGCAATTGCAAACGTTACCGGGCATTGGCCGCTCCACTGCCGGCGCCATTTGCGCTATCGCCTACCATCGCCACTGTTCCATTCTCGATGGCAACGTGAAACGCGTACTCGCTCGCCATCACGCTATTGCCGGTTGGCCGGGCAAAGCCGCAGTCTCTAAACAACTGTGGGATATTGCCGAACACAACACGCCGCCCCAAAGAACGGCCGACTACACCCAGGCCATTATGGATCTCGGCGCCACCCTATGTACCCGCAGTAAACCGGCTTGCACACAGTGCCCCGTCAATTCTGACTGCCAAGCCCTCAAACAGGATGAAACTCAGTTGTACCCCGGAAAAAAAGCCCGCAAAGTACTCCCCATTCGACAGACCCTGTTGCTGATTATTCGCAACAAGAAACGCAAAATATTACTGCAACAACGCCCACCCAGTGGCCTATGGGGCGGGCTGTGGAGCTTCCCCGAATGTGCCAACGAAGCTGAACTGGTAACCACCTGTCAGCGTTTTGGTATCAACATCAAGAAATACCAACTGGCAGATACACTACGCCACACCTTTAGTCACTTTCATCTCGACTATACGCCCGTGTACATCGACACGCAGAATTCAGTCACTCGCATTGCCGACAGCAATCAACGCTGGGTTGAGCCAACTGCGCACGGTGAAATAGGACTGCCCGCCCCTATCCTCGCCCTGCTGCATAAACTCAAACCATAAATTCGCTTGCCCCTGAGCAGTGGGGTTTTATACTGTGCCACCCATTTGAAAACAGCCTTTTTAAAGAGAATGAACCATGAGCCGCACCGTATTCTGTCGTAAATTAAAAAAAGATCTCGAAGGACTCCCCACCCCTCCTTTTCCCGGCCCAAAAGGTCAGGATATTTTCGATAACGTCTCGAAACAGGCCTGGGATGAATGGGTCGCCCATCAAACCATGCTGATTAACGAAAAGCAGCTCAACATGATGGATATGACCGCCCGCACCTACCTCAATGAGCAGCGCGATAAGTTTCTCTCTGGCGAAGACTACGACGCCGCCGAAGGATATGTCGCCCCGAGTAATTAATCTGTCATCACGCCTTGACGGGGGAACCCGTAAACGGTTTAATACGCGCCTTCCAAATGCCCGGATAGCTCAGTCGGTAGAGCAGAGGATTGAAAATCCTCGTGTCGGTGGTTCGATTCCGCCTCCGGGCACCATTAAAATCAGTTAGTTACTACTAATTTTAAATGTTGCTCCGATTCTGACTGTGTCAGAATTGTGCCTTCAAGACGGTTCACCGCTCCACGCAGACGCTCACCGGATAAATGAGCATAGCGCAACACCATTTCAAACGATGCCCAACCACCCAACTCCATTAACTCCTGGAGTGACGTTCCCTGCTGTACGTGCCATGAAGCCCAGGTATGACGCAAATCATGCCAACGAAAATCACTAATGCCTGCACGCTCAAGTGCTGCGTACCAAGCCTTCGTTGATGTGCGATCCACAGGATGCCCCTGATAAACAAAGACATAATCAGGATGCTTTCCCTGCCAGCGTTGAATGATCCGCAAAGCATCCGCATTGAGCGGGACAGCTATCGCTTTGCGAGACTTCGCTTGATCAGCATGAATCCATGCCATACGGCGCTCCAAGCTAACCTGATCCCAACGAAGATAACTCACGTTACGCTGCCGAAGCCCGGTAGCAAGCGTGAACTCCGCCATATCAGCCAAGTGCGTCGGCAGCTGCACTAACAACTGCCTGGCCTCATCCTGAGTGATCCAACGTACACGTTTCTTCGGTTCCGGGTATAAGCGTATCCGAGGGATTTTATCAATCCACTCCCAATCATCCCTCGCTGCACGCAATATCGCACGTATCAACGCCAGGTGCCGATTGGCTGTGGACGGGCTACTCTCGCACTTCTTAGTATCAGCTAATCGATCAATCACATCACGAGAAATTTCGTCGAGATATAATCCACCCAAATGCCGATCCAACCAGCGCAACTTGGCCTTATCCCTCAAATGATCTGCTTTGTAGTCCCTATCCCGTAACCAACGTACCGCAGCTTCCTGCCAGGTGCGCCTTGGTTTTTCACCGAGCTGATAAACACGCCACTGCTCAGCTTTCAGCCTATCGTGGTATTCCTGGGCTTTTTGCTTGTCCTCAGTCCCAGCAGAGCGGCGTATTCGCTGCCCGTTTGGGGCTGTGAATCTAACCCACCACGTGGTTCCGCGTCTGTATATTGCCATAAGGTATCCTCCTTACAGCCACTTCGCGGAGATTGCCCAGGGCAAGAATAGAGCGAACGCAGGTAAGAGACAAGATCGTCTTCGATAAACACCCAACGTTTGCCCGGCTTGGCGGCAGTCACCTTGCCTTCCCGCGCCTTGCGACACAGTACTTGCGGCGACATATGCAGAAACAGAGCGGCATCTTCTAGCGTCAAAGTACGCATGTTTCACTCTCCCTCCTTTGCCTTTAGATAGGCATCGGCTCTATCCTGGGCGTATTGAGGGTCGAAGAGTTGATTGTACTTGCGCGACTTTCCAGTGACCTTTTCCCGAACATAGCTTGGTAAGGTCTGGTCGCTTTGTTGACTTCGCCTGCGATGAAAAAGATGGGCTTGTTTCTTAAACTCGTCAAAGCCTTGATCAATATCCAGGATATTTTCTCTTGCCATAAAAGATGTCACCGGGCCTAAGCCCTGCACAAATAGCCGTTCATCAGACGGGACACGGGACTTAGATACACGGTATAAAGCTTCGTGCGTCGTGTCTCCCCAGGGCTGATCACTCAGCACACACCACAAAGAATGGTTAGGCCAGCGCGCACGATTAGTATCAGCACTCGGTAACAGCAATCGCAACCAGGACTCAGTGGCATACTTCCACAGACCCTTTAAATTAAGGGCTAATTGATTAGCGGTCAGCACATTAAGTTCTCTAAGCACAGAGCGTTTGAACTGAAACTCTAAACGCCAGACGGGGCTATCATCCTTCCAGCCAGCGTTCTTCCAGATATCAAAAAGGTAAGTTTTACCCGATGTTTCAATTTCCAAGGTTTTGTTATACAAACGGCAGGACATATCGCCACCTTGCCCAAACACACAACCCGAATACTGCTCTTGTTTCCAATATTGCTGAAATAACTGCGAACGCGTCGCCCAAGTATCGCGAGGAATACGTTCAAGAACCACATCCGTCTGAAAATCCACGCACAAATCAACACGACTCAGGTTCGCTGGAGCATCTACTCGACCCAACTGATGAATCACAGCATCAGCCGCAGCGATAGACGCTTGTAATCCAGCCCTGGTCAACACCTCACTGGATATCTGCACCATCGCCAAAGGTAGACGTGTAGTGGTAGAGCGCGACAGCTGAAGATTGAACCAATTATCTTTTATAACAAAGGGAAACCATCCCCTACCACCACCAAAGACCTCAAAGCAGTGGTTGCCCACCTCATAGACAGCCTGAGCTTTTTCGGCAGCTTCATCGCTCTTGGCGAGAGCCTTTAGCCGATCAAGACACAACTCGACCTCAGTTCGTAACGATCCTCTGTAGCTCAGATAAAGACTATCCACTCCGCAGCGAAGAATTTGGGTGCCAGAATCGGATGATATGTATTTTGCAGGTGCTGTGTTACTAAGGGGCGCACTGCCTGATTCCTGGTTGCCACCTAAACGGGCAGGTATCAGATCGGCATTGCCTTCCTGACACCCGCCCGTTGAGGCGGCTTCGTTTTTGGGTTTTGAAGGGTTATTCATATTTATAGCTCCGTAGTTGATTAAACACGGCGCTATATTTATTGATGTATGACTTTGACCACCAGGAAGTGGAATCTCGATTTCACTTCCTGTACTTATTACGAAATTCGGTTAGCAGTTTACTGATACGGTCATATGAGTTGCCCCCAGGTATGGCCTGAAGGTCATCAGCAATCAACTCATCCACGATCTTATTCGATAAATTATCAAGCCCAGCAACATTCTCCAACAAGTCCAAGAGAAAACGTGTGTCGTCTAGTTCAATTTTCGGTCGTGAGGGCTTAGTCTTCGTAATAGCTTTGGCAAGCCTATCCATAAACGAGTTATCGTCCATCATTTGAGCCAAAGCGATACGACAGGCAATAGGCTCCGCCACTAAAACAGTGCGATCCATTATTACCGCATTGAAGAGGGCATCATCGTCACCTTTCGAAACACAATCAACCAACTCGCTAATAGACTGTCCAAATGCCCCTATTGCCTCAAAATTACCTGCCATCGCCATAAATGTAATCAGAGCTAAGGCTTCGTTCTCCTCAGATAATCTCTCAGGTTCTATATCAGACTCAAGAAAATCGAGTAACCCCTGCTCGGGATCATCACTCTGACAAGCCTCCACAATTAAAGGCAGTAGTCCTGAAGTATGAAAAAACAATAAGGTAATCTCTGCTGCGGGCAAGTCATACAGACAACCCCAAGAGCCCGTGATAGACAGTACTTTTGTTAACTGTTCATTCCTTTCCTTAAAAAGGTTGAAGACTTCGATCTTGTCTAGGCCACTACCGTAATAATGGGCATAAAACTCCCGGAACTGCTGCCGGGAAAGTTTTCCAAATTCCTTATCCATAAGACTTCCCCGGCAAACTAAATAATCAAAATCCTCACCTATTTAGTATGGTGACTAAAGAGTTTCAAAATTGGATAACCATGAACATACGGTTTTAATTATCCCTGGTGGTAAAAATTGGAGGTTTAAATTCTGATTATTCACACCATCAATTGCTCTTTTCCCGGCGGCATCAGCAAGATCATATTTAATAATTTCACATAACGTGATGAATCTGCCTTCACGGTAGGTATCGCCTCCCCGCCCGGCTCTTTCGAGTATATTTTTAATGTCTGATTGTTCGAGGAGTGATATAGCATCTATTTTATTATTAACACATTGATCAAATAAATCTAAATGGACTACCTTTAAAAAACACAAATAGCCACAAATTTTTTGATGATCATCGTTCAAACTATGCCCAGCAACATTACAAATTACTGCAAAGTTTGAAGATATTCTTTCAATCGTCCTACAGGACAGTCTTTCGTATACCAAAATATCAGCGATCATCTCCTTTGCCGTAATGCAAATCATTTCATTACCAATCGTCATTCTCTCAATAACGTACTCTAGGTATTTAACACCGTCATTCCCACGTCGGCCTGTCGCCCTAGGAAGAGAGCACCACAAATGAACGAATTTTTGCAAGTATTGATTTGCAACCACACCACTCCCGTAACGTGCGTTAACCGATGCCTCTAGTTGCGTCCTATTGGTCACTAAAATAAAAGTGAGTTTAGGAACCGAATAAAAATGTTTTATATTTTCCAGTAATTCCAAGGCAAAATCTGGTCTACAGCGATCAAGCTCATCAATAATAAAAACTAGTGATCCATCACCAACAAGCTCTTTGATCGTAGAACTAAGAGACTTCTCAAATTCACCAAACGCGTCCTTATCTGCACTATTATGTGCCAGTCGGTCTTCCACCAAACCGTCAACCTGATCTGCCAATAACGCAGAAACTTGATCGCCAACGGTATCGACAACCGATCCATCTAAAATACCACCAGAAATGCTCCTAACTCCCATCTTCAAACCACCCCGAAATAAGGATTTTGCAGCACCACCAAGCGCCGTTTTAAACTCAACGGCCTTGCTATTCTTTTCTTCAAAAAATTCATAGAATTCGGAGGCTAAAGAAAGGAAGGGATCTTTTTGATAGTCATTGGCAAAAGCGTCAAAGTAAATCGTATTAAGTCGATTTACTCGATCATTTTCGACGTAGCCCTGCCACATATGGATGAATGTAGATTTCCCTTCGCCCCAGGGAGAATCTAACGCAATAACCATCTCGCCATTGGTCGATTCAACAATATTTGCCAGTTGTTCTCCGAATTTCTTCCGGCCAAAAATATCAATTTCTGGGTCAAATCCAGTATCTTTTTCTATTTTAATAGAGGGAGCAGTAAGCTTCATTATCGATCCATCGCAGAGAAGTGTGCCGGGATTGTGTCAAAGTCAAAGGATATCCACCATATCTGAACTACTCAGGAGTACAAAAACGAGGGGCAATCTCCGCAAGCGACTGATTTAGTTAAAGTTTAAAAATCACCAGTCAAATTGAAAATCCTCGTGTCGGTGGTTCGATTCCGCCTCCGGGCACCATTTTTAAGCATGTAAAATAACAAGTTACATAGCTTTCTAGTTGGTTCTCAAAGTATCTTTTTCCTCGATGCTACCCCAGTGCTACCCTTGAACCAAAAAGCTCCACTCTCGCTACTCCCATCAACAGCCATTCTCACCCCCCCCCTATAAAAAATGACGCTCATAAATAGTCTTTTAGGTGGCGGTGTATAGCTTCAGGTCCCTGGACTTTTGGATACCCTCTACCGATGATCTTCCCCGGATAAAGTGGACACCTAGTACATATAGAAAATGAAGTCGTTCTTAGTGTTCCGCTTCGGCGAGACGTCTGTGCGTTTCACACTATCGAAGACCTTAGAAGCAGGAATATTCAAACCCATTCCTAAGGACTTTCTGAAAGCCTTCACTCTCTTCTTTCGTCCAACTCTTCCCATGAGACTACTCAATTGTATGCGTAACGCCACCTTAAGCGGCAAATGAATAATTAGCTGCAGGAAAATGGGTTGCTTTTAAGCACAGTCGCTTGTTAGGCGCCAGATAGTTCACGGCCTTATTAAATGCATATATTCCGGAAGCCAATATCAAGGAGTAAATGGACTTACATCCCCGGGAAACCGGTGAATCACCCCATACTCGACCGCGATACCCCGCAACCTAAAGTTTTCTTCCGCACCTGGTGCGGTGAACAGATCTAGGAACGCTTGATGAGTCGGGTACCACGCAGCCAGTACTTCGTCGAGCTTCTGGTCACCTGCAGGATGGCCAAGAACGCTGTGACGCCAAAGTATTTTGGCACCCACTCCCGAAACGAATTTTTCTACGAATGACATGTAGCTCTTATAGAGCTCGCCATCCGGAAACGCTGCCTCGGCAGAGTAACGGTTCAGATTTAGCATCAATACTGGGCCGTCATTTCCGCTATTAGCGATTCCTTTAATTATCTGAAATTCATCGTCGTTTCGGTTCTTTACTTCTGCCATTTTAAGATATCCTCTTACGGGGTAGCCAATTTGTTAGTAATGCGAGTCTATAAGGTGATCCTTATAGCGCCTAACGAGGCTGTAGAAAAACCCACACCCCAACATCAAAGCGAGCAAGGTGTAAATACATAGCCTCTGTTTCATTCCTTGTTTTTAGGGGTTGCAATAAGTGCCCCGTATTTTGACAAGACGTATATCGCTCTCTATTCGCGTATTCGATCCACTATCAGGCCATCTGGCCGTATCGTTGTTTCTTCTCGATATGCCGAATTCATAAACTAACCGCGACACATTCAAAATATAAGAAGGTGAGCTGTAAAATAGGCCTTATCCCATTCCGGCAAGAAGAAGGATAAGTTTATGTCCTATAGACAGCTCACCTATGAAGAAAGAGTAACGTTATCAACCCTGTCCCAGCAAGGCCTTTCAGTCCGTGCGATAGCGCGCACCATGAAACGCCATCATTCCACCCTATACCGGGAGCTTGATCGCAATCGCTGCCATGTCTGCTTACCGGCCATCAAAAGCACAACGACGTACACGGGTACGGCGCAGCCGATCACGGAGAAACCGGCACTACACCGAAATGGATTTTTTATTGATCCGCAAGCTGCTCAGACAAGCCTGGTCACCCGAACAAATTGTCGGGCACATCAGACGCTTTGGCCTGATGGCACGACGTATCCGTCATGAAACAATCTACCAATACATTTGGTGAGACAAGGCCAATGGGGGTTCACTATGGACGCACCTGAGACAGTCATCTAAACGCCGGCGCAAACGCTATAAGGCCTAGGATAGCCGGGGCCGCCTGGCGGACAAGCGTCATATCTCAGAGCGACCTAAAAGCGTGGAAGCACGCCGATATAAAGTCCACTGGGAAATTGATACGGTGCACGGGCGTGGTAGTCATCACTGTATCGTGACGCTGCTCGAAAGGAAAACGGGGTTCGTCATGATTGGGAAACTACCCGATAAATCGACCGCCTCCCTCAACAAGAAAACACTACGTTTAATTGGCCGAGACCTTCTGAGCTTCAAGACCATTACAGCCGATAATGGTACGGAGTTTCATCAATACAAGAAAAGAGAAGCACGCTGCCGTACCACGTTTTATTTTGCAAACCCTTACCACTCTTGGGAAAGGGGTAGTAATGAAAACGTCAACGGACTCATTCGCCAATATCTTCCAAAAATAGAAAGTATGGCGAAATTAACGCAGCAACGGTGTCATCAAATCGCTGACAAGTTAAACAGCCGACCGAGAAAGCGCTTCAACTATAAAACACCAGAGGAAATGTACTATGGAATTTAACCGTTACTGTCGCAGTTCAAACTTGATACTAGGCTTTACCACCGCATACCTGCGCCAATGAGATGGCAGTCGTTTGGGGTTTTATCTCGCAGAGACTTCACATATTTGTTCCAAGACTCATTGTCCATTGATTTATTATTCGTATTGACTTCAGATTGAAGTGCAGCACAATTTTTTTTGTTTTGCTCGATTTCTGCTAATTTTTCATCAAGGTATTTATTGTCGATGCGAGTTCCATTTATTGAAGAAAAATACAGAGTATTTCCATCTTCAGAGAGCTTTAACGGCATATTGTTGTAGGACAATCCTTCCGGTGTTTCCGTAAGGGCTATCGCATTGCTTTTACGGATAACGTCCTCGACAAATAGATAAGTACTTCCATCTTTCTTAACTTCTGAAATTTTTTCCGTGCCAGACATGTTGTGTTTATACTTGTATAGACCAATTGCCTTTTCATTGTTGTCACTGCATGCGGTGACGCAGAGTGCAATCACAGTCGCAAATACTAATTTAAGTTTCATGTGACCTCCATATTGTTGATTATGATGCCTAACCAAGCTGTAGAAAAATAAAGTTTTTCACGTAAAAATTCCTCCCCGCTAAAAATAGAGACTCTTCTGCATGGGAAAATATTAGCACCGCGCTTCTGATCTACAGCACCCTAATATATCACCCAAATGACGTCAGAATAGCCCTCGACCACGTTACCAAGCTCATTCACGTCATTGCGTTCTCAATATCACCGTAGCGCCATAGCTTTTCAATATTGTGGACAATACAGTGCATCATCCACTGACAGGTAACTTTAGTCTGCCCTCTCAAAGTCAGTTTGTAGTGGCATAGTTAATTTGGCCGCCTAATTAGAGGTGATAAGCTCGCCTCGTCAGTAAAATAGGTGATCAATGAGCAAGCGTACAAGACCAACATTTAGCCCTGAATTTCGACTCGAGGCAGCCCAGCTCGTCGTCGATCACAGCTATAGCATAAGAGATGCCGCGCAAGCGATGGGGGTTGGTAAGTCCACTATGGATAAGTGGGTGAGACAACTACGTTCAGAGCGTGAAGGCAAGCCCCCTCAAGGCACGCCAATGACCCCAGATCAACAACGCATTCGTGAATTAGAAAAACAGCTCAGGAGGGTCGAAGAAGAAAAAGAGATATTAAAAAAGGCTACCGCTCTCTTAATGTCAGACTCGATGAGAGGTTCGCGCTAGTCGACAGCATTAAAGAGAGCCACACAATAACCCTTGCCTGTGAAGTCTTTGGTGTTAATCGAAGCAGTTACACATATTGGGCGAAGAGATCCCATCAGTTATCCCACGAACAAGTGATGCTGCACAGCAAAATAAAATTGGCTTTTGATGAAAGTAATCAATCAGCCGGGGCTCGAACTATCGCCGCCATTGTAACGGCTAGAGGTATTAACTTAAGCCGGTACAGGGCAAGTCGATTGATGAAGGCACTAGGACTCGTGAGCTGTCAGCTTCCCAGTCACAAATACAAGAAAGCTAGCCAGGTGCATGTAAACGCTCCCAACAAGCTTGATCGACAGTTTTGTGTGCTTGAGCCAAACAAGGTGTGGTGCGGCGATGTGACTTACATATGGAGCGGTCGACGCTGGGCTTACTTGGCGGTGGTACTGGATCTATTTGCACGCAAGCCTATTGGCTGGGCTATGTCATTGTCACCTGATAGTAAGCTTACCTGCCAAGCGTTAAGCATGGCATTTGAATCGCGCGGTAGGCCAAAAGCTGTGACGTTTCATTCAGACCAGGGGAGCCATTACACCAGCCACAAGTTTCGTCAGCAATTGTGGTGCTATCAGATCGATCAAAGTATGAGCCGTCGAGGAAATTGCTGGGACAATGCGCCAATGGAGCGTTTTTTTAGAAGCTTAAAAACCAAATGGGTGCCAAGGCTAGGCTACCGAACCTTTGCTGAAGCAAAGGAATCAATAACGGATTATATTATTGGTTACTACAGTCAAGTCAGGTCACACAAACACAACAATGGATTAAGTCCAAATGTAGCTGAAGGAAAATTTAACATTAGCTACTAAACTGTGGCCAAATTTACTTGACCACTACAGTTTGTTTGCACCTTTGTTGCTGGTGATGTTCCCAAACACGGGCTATATTGTCCACATACGCCGAGAATAGTTTTTTCTTCCTTGCTCGCTATCAATCTTTCGTTTCATCAAATCCAGATAGCTCACGTTATCTTGACCACCTGCGACAAAAGAAACCTGCCTACCATGTTCTTTTAATGGACGCTTCATGCACTTATTTTGTAGCGGGCAAGCACGGCAGTTTTTTAGGTACGACTTGAAGCGCATATACCGCTTATTGTTTATTTCAAAGTGGTCGCCGTGGTACATCATTTCATGCCCATTTGGGCAAATGCAGGTCCTGGCTTCTTTGTTTACCGTAAAATCAGATGCGGGGAATTTCAATGTTCCTTTACGCTGGTCCTTCCGTGTTTTTTGACGGTGCGCTTTGTGCTTAGCAACGGTTTCGGAACCAGCGATTTTAGGATCACGTTGACGCAAGTTGTTATCAGGAACAACGGCATTGATTCCTTGTTCGAACAAGTACTTCATATTGTCTTCGCTAGAATAGCCTGTGTCGGCAGTCAGTAGCACGTTGCCGCTTAGGCAGTCTTCGCCAAGGTGCTCACGAATTTTTTCAACCATTGGTTTTAGCAATGATTGATCTTGGCCAACACCAAAGGCTTCAGTAGCGACGACTATCTGATGCAACTCGTCGGCGACTGTCTGGCAGTTATAGCCTTGTATAGTACCTTTTGAGGTGGTCATCTTTGTACTGTCGTTATCCGTTATATTACTTTGCACTTCTTTTTTTCGCTTGCCTACGCCTTGTCGCTTCTCATTACTCTCTAAGAACTCATCAATCTTGGCAGCATTCTTTATCAGGGTATCAGCCGTCTTAAGTTCACGTTGTTTATCACCGGGGTCTTTACTTGCGTCATTTGATAAATGTCGGTTTATTATTTTCTGTGCCAACGATTTTAACTTGTCGGATTTTTTCTTTAGGTCGGCATGGGTGCCGCTCCATTCTTTAGACGCATCAGACGGTAGCTTACAGCCATCAATCGCAAAGTGTTCCTTGCCTACTAAGCCGCTTTTACAGCAGATCATTAAGACTTTATGGAAAACCGATTTCATTTCCTCTGAATAGCTACTGACAAAGTCGGCAATAGTAGTGAAGTGCGGTGTTTTCCCCGCCGCCAGCGCCATGAACTTTAGATCTGTTTTACAGCACCGTTCGATAGCGCGACTCGACGTAATTCCTCGATAATAAGCATAGAAAATAACACGTAACAAGATGGCAGGAGGATAGGCCTTACGTCCTACATTATTATTTTTATAGCGCTTATGAAATATCTCGAGATCGAGCGTGTGTGTTATCAAGTGATAGAGACAAAACTCAAACGTATTATCACCAAGGACTTCCAAATAATTTATATCGAGAAAGACACTTTGATTGAGATTGTCATCAAGGTAATTGGCCATAAACGAACCGATAAGCGGGTGAAACGCTTATTTTACAACAGGGACTCAGTGTTGGCGTGGGCTGGAGGTATTTTTCTACAGCCTGAACGCCTGCATCACCGGAAAAATAAAGTTGCAGAGCAAAGCGGCGCAGCTTTATTTTATCCGAGTGAATGCGATTGTTATATTTCAATTACTGATAAACCTATATCTTCTGCAATTATCCGAAGCCTTTCGCGAATATTTGCAGCATCATTCGTACCTTGCTGACTAAGCCTATCGAACTCTAAAAGTTCGAAACTCGAATTCGCGTAGTCATCTTCGGCTTCAATTCTATTCTGAGTAAGTTTTTCTCTAAAATCGAGAAGCTTTCTTCTTGTAATTTTATCCACCTCACCAATTTGAATCGCTTTTCTGAATAGAAGGTAATACAGAACCATATTCCCCTGTGCTCTAAGAAGTTCGTCAGAGTCTGAAAAAACATCTGACATTACATCCAAAATGGCTTCTACATCGTGCTTTAAAGAAGAAATATCCTGCTGTTCAATTGAATTATCTTTTGCAAATTTATCAAGATATACTTTCTTTGTGTCAACTAACTTTCCAGAATTTTGCAAATTACTTTCTGATAGAAATAATCTCGCAGAAACTTCAAGGTGCTGATATCTCTTATTGGAAAATTTAACTTTGTCAGTAAAATATCTGTGCTTGGATGTTTCTCGTATAGCCCTTACAGCAGCACCTCCCATTGCATTACGTTTCTCTGCGGCATTTAAAGGAACAGCCTCATTCAACCTAGAAAACATATCTTCAATAAGATCCTCGTCATCCGTATTAACACCTACAATTGGCAATACAAACGAATCAAATTGTATTCTTATCCTTGGGTACTCCTTTGCTATGTCCTCGTACCCTAGACCGGCCAGCTTAATGTCAGGATCTTTTTGATACTCGAAGTCGCTGGAAAGATTATATCTTCCTTCAATAAACTGCCAAATCGCTTCTAGTCTTTGCCTGCCATCAATGACTGAATACTTGATTCCTTCTTTAGCAAAGCTCTCTCGGTCATATATATGGAAGTATATCTTTGGGATATCATAGTCATTTAAGATTGAATCAATTAGCAGTTGCTTTTTTTCCGGAGTCCATACTCCTCCCATTCTTTGGTAAGGAGGGTCGAGTTTTATTTCTTCGCGTTCAGCAAAAATTAGCATCGTGGTTGTATTTTTCAATGGTGACGTTTCTATGTAGCTCATTTAATCCCCTCCTTTATGATGTCACCAATACTCGACAGCTCTGGGAACAATTGGAATTTTGAATAACCTAAAAGTGAAAGTTGCTCTTTAATCAACTCCTTTGAGTTGCTTGGAATATCTATTTTTACAACATGAGATTTATCGCCAATATCTTCTATTGGAACTCTTTCATGATGATGAATCGTAAACACCCCAAGCTGAGCCTGGATTCTCGTGTTATTTCGAGTTGCGATTGTAGCAACAGGGTATAGCTGAATTCTCGGGTTGGTCTTAAGGCTTTCGACAGAATAATTTTCTAATTCTTCATCATCAAATGAAGGAATATAGTCATCTTCTTCTTTATTATTAATATGAGCATGTTTGTTTAATTCTGTTGGATAAAGTAGCCACAATGCGCCATCTTCACCACCATATTCAATGATATTTTCTACGGCAAAATACAAAGCAATTAATGGGCTTTCCGTCCAATCAAGTAATCTTGTAGGAACTCCATAGTGCTGCATTAAAAACAACCAATCGAATGATTCCTTTGGAGTTCTATCGATTAGCATCGCTGCGCTTTGTTTAAACCTTTTCAGAAGAGTTGATTCGGATTGTGCGTTTTCCAGACGCAAATAGTTAGGAGTAAGCCCCCAATCTTTTGATGCCTGCCCTCTGAACCAAATTGTTTGTGATTGATCCTTTCTTAGCTCTTGTAGTTTTTCAAGAAGCTCCTGAACTGAATTTATTTCCACTTATGTTAATCTCCTTGAAATATAACGCTTTGCACACAGGCGCGAGCGTAGCGAGTGTCCAGCCCGCGCTTTTTGCGGGCGATTGTGCTGCAACTTGTTAACAGCGAATTACGCTCCATACTCTTTTGCGTCCTTAATCCATTGTGGTAAGTATGACTGGTCTGCGGTGAACTCACCCGATAGATATGGCCCTGAAAAGGAACTAGGGCAAAACCTATACTCTACTTCCAGCTGGCCTGAGCTATTCATTTTGAACTGGAGCTCTATATTACTTTCCATATTGCTCCACTCAGCTTGCTGATCCTCGCCTACAGCGGAATAAAGAGACTCTAGCTTGCTTATGAGACCGCGCCATTCTTGTACCTCGATTTGGCAAAAGAACCCACCTTTGAAAACATCGGTGTCGATACCAACCTCTGTATCCATCCAGCCCTCGGAATCACAATCCGATAATAGAAGCTTTAATCTGAATCCTTGTGTAGATATTTCCATAGTCTGTTAACAGTGAATTATAGAGCCACTCGCTCTATATCACTTTGGCACGTGATCCCAGGGCATGCAGTAAAGCTATTAAGTCTATTGCTTTTAAAAACAACCGGTTGGTAGTTTTTGGATATCTGATGAGCTGACATATAGAGCCATCCTTTGCTGTGTTTATGTTATTCCTCTGGCCTCTTATCATATTCTATAATCTTTAAAAATCAAGGACTTAGAAATTATTTTCCTGTGATATAGAGCCAGTGGCTCCTGATCTAGGGAAATAGAGCGACAAACACGAGGAAATTGTCTCTTTAAAGAGAAGATACTCAGTGCCAACCAACTTTAGCGGCTAGATGTCAAAAAAGTTACAGAGGGTGTGTGAAAAATTGTGCCAAATTCAGGTCATGCCAGCTATATTTCAACTACTTTATAGAGCAAAAAAAGAGGGGATCGCCGTAACCGATTGATATTAAATATTATTTAAATTCAACTTCCTAATTAAAAATCCTCGTGCCGGTAGTTTGATTCCGCCTCCGGGCACCATGTTTTTCTGGCCTCCCTCAACGTTCTTGTTCAAACAGTTTTTCTCTCTCCGGTACAGCCCGGTTCATTATTTTATATCTTTAACCGGCCTATTAGCCTTGCCTGATCGATTATTCACAGAAGTGAGGTGACGCCCTGTGGTATCTGTGCGACCTACTCTCGTCATCGTTATCTATTGAATAGATTCAAACGTCGGTAAGTTTTCAAGCAACGATTTATCGAAGGCTTCATTGCGGAAAAATTTAGGGTAGTAAAAACCACGTAGCGCAGCATGGTATGTACGCACCTTGTCTTCGTAAATAAGGCTTGCATCCAAGTCTGTATTTGCCAGCGATTGGAGTGATCTTTCCAGAAGCGAGGGAGGCGCTAGTAGAGAAACCCAGGTCGCGATGTGAGCACGTCGCAACCGACCACTGCGATATGCGGTAGATAACGATTCGGTTTTCTCATCGCCAACTTGCTGAAAAGCGTAATACCAAGGCCAATCAAAAGAGGTTGTTACGGGTACATAGTCAGACCACTCGGGATGATTGCTAAAAAAGGCGTCCATCGTCACTTTTTTCGGTAAGTCCCAGGCATCATTCACTGTTTCGCGTTGCAACATCAAAATGTCGGCCCCGGGTGGTACGGGCACTAAGCGGTCTATCGCGAATCGTGCCCCCGCTGGCAGTATCACAGCAGTCGCTATCCAGATGGTGATGAGGGTCATTAAAATCACAGAGCTCGGCTTGCGCCAAAACGAAATAACAAAACAAAGCGCAGTCCAGAAAACGGTGTAACAAAAAACAAATAGGCTAGCCAAGATCAACGTATAGAGTGAGGTGCCTGCGATAAGCCCTGCAATAATTAACGGCGTCATTAAACACAAAAACAACCCGCTTGCCCGCAAGCATGCGCGTAACAACCAAAAAGCAAATGGCCGTCCAATAGTTGCTTCTAATAAGTCATGGCGCCCAGCCGTCTTTTCACTGGTTTTAAGATCATACAAGAGCATGATTAGCACAAGTGGAATGATGAAGGCGGTAAAAAATGCAAAGTCGAAACGGCCTATTAAAGCAATACTGGGGTTACCCACGTCACGCTCGTAGATTTGGCCTTCAAGAGCCAGCATTCTAATGCGATGTTTCCAGGGTATAACATCGCGCAGCCCCATTGCTGCATATGCGAAATTTGAAGGCGCGTCGTAAGTCAGGTGGAAGCTATAGTAAGCGGCACCGCCCCAGTCATTCACTTTTTCAAATTCTAATAAGCGGTCTTGCTGGTCCGCTGCCATGAGTTTTTCAATAGTCGTATTCTGGCGTTCCACGTCGACAAGACCAAACCCAACTGAAATAGCCGATAGGCTAAGTACAATTACCAGCCACAACCAGACGCTGCGATCCCGCGCAGTAAACTTTATTTCACGTTTTAGCACATGGTATGTGCTCATGGTTTCATCCTCCCACCACACCAAAGTAGTACGCCAAGTGCCACCACCAACCATGCCAGTAAGATCCTAAAAGAAGAGGACGCATTCGCTATGCGTTCAGCTATGCTCGCCACGCGAAACTGAAATGCATCGAGCACCTGCCAGTTAGCCGATTCCACGCGTGCGCGTTGCCAGGAGTCTTCATTTTTATTGCGATTGATGTCATCTTGATAAGACAGCTTCTCGGCATGCGCGCGATTGAGTCCTTGCACAAACGCAAAGCGCAGGGCTTCGGCTTCTCTTTGAAAACGGTGATAATGCTCCAAATCGGTTCCGGCAATGGATCGGGTGACAAAAGCAATTGTGAGTGCTGGTGTCAGCCAACCATAATCTGCAAGGCGTTTTTCTTGCTCTAATTGCGCAGCCATACGTGAGTCGGCATAATTATTTAACACTTGCGTGAGCTTTTGCTCAGCTTCCATTGCCACTAAACCACGGAAATTAACAGGCAGGTCTTCAATTCGCTCTACGCTGTATTTTTTAAGCAAATCAGCGCTCAACTGCTGAAAGGCCGCATCTTTGGCATTGTGGCCGTCACCCAGCTTTCGAAGATCCGACAGCATCGCAAGGTCGACTTCGATCTTGCCCGCAACAGGCTTAGACTCGGTTGCAAGATTAACGGCAATGGATGGCAAGACCAGGGAAAAGCAGAACCAAAGCCCAGTCATGACAGCCAACACAGTCGCGCGTTTTTTTAAGGTCGTCGAAATAATCAGTGTGAGAACGACCCAGAACAGTAGATAAAGACAATAAACGCCGAACAGTGACAGCAGCGCGGTAATATTTTCGCCACTCGAGAGAGCCAGCGCGCAGCTAGCAATCAACGGTAAAAGCAAAAATAATGAAAATAAGACAAGCGCCAACGCTTTGCCAAACACCAGTGTACGACCACTTATTCCTATTGCTAACAGTGGTGCGAGAACACCCGCTTCACGCTCTCGCACCACTGAGCCGTGCCCTAAAAGAATAATCACAAGTGGCGCAAAAAGCTGGTAAACCAAAGCCGGGGTCAACCACGATAAACCGCCTAAATTGGCACTCGCTGCCGACTCAGCAAACATCACTGTGTTCTGACGATGGCCTTCAAGAAAAATCGATTGACCTGTGACGGTATCAAGTCCTGGATCAAAAATGGCTAGTGGTACAGGCGTTCGAAAAAGATAGTGACCGTAGTGCACCATCCTATGCGGGTGCCGGTCGGGCTGATTTAAAAACATTTCTTCTGCTTCGGTTTGCTGGTGGGTTCTTGCGTGTTTTTCAGCCTCCATACGCGTAGTCGTTAAGAAGCTGGTAACCACAAAAAGCACTAAAAAAATCAGTGCCCCACCGAGCGCAAGCTGCGACCTCAACCACGACCGCCACTCAGCGACCGCAACAAACCCTAGCTGTTTCATAGCTTTTATACCGACAATAAGTGTGATGATGGGGCGATTGCAGAAGAAAACGCCTTATGCACGGTTTCTGTATCGATGTTCTCTTCACCTTCAGCCGCAAATTCCCCCACTAATGTACCGTTGCGAAGCAGTCCAATTTTATCGGCCACCTGGCAAGCGCCGTACACATCATGAGTCACCATAAGAACTGCTTTACCACTGTCGGCAAGGTGGCGAACGATCTGATGAAATTCGTCAATAGCACTCGGGTCTAAACCCGATGTCGGTTCATCCAGAAGCAAGATATCTGTATCACGTAATATCGCCAGTGCAATCGCCACCTTCTGGCGCATGCCTTTCGAGTAGGCGCTCAGTTTATGCGACCTCGCCTCTGGCGCTAACGACACTCGATCTAGTGCAGCATCAATATCATTTTGGTTTGCAGAGGAGCCTGCCAGTTGCAAAAAATAGTGTATGTTTTCGCGCGCGTTAAGATGTTCGTAGAGTGACGCTGATTCAGGTAAATAAGCGATGGCTTTGCGAGTAGCGGCTATGTCAGAAATAACGTCCTTATTATTGACTCGAACATGGCCCTGACAAGGCGGCAAAAAACCTAAGAAGCTGAGCAAGGTGGTCGACTTCCCCTCCCCATTGCCACCGAGTAGTGCATAGACTTCGCCAGCATCAACCGCAAAGGTAATGCCCTTTAAGACTTTCTTTCCAGAGCGCGTGATATGGAGTGAATCCGCTTGTAATCGCATGTTATTAATACCGGAATGTTGCTGACAAACGCGCATTAAACGGGGTGCCGGGTTGCACCCAAACGTCAGCATAGGAGTTGGTGTAGTATTCCTCATCGAACAAATTATTGATTTCGGCGCGCAATGATAAGGACTTTGAAACGTCGTAATTCGCTGCGATTTGGACGGTGGTATAGCTTGGCAACCTGAAGTCTTGATCACTAAAGAAGCCATTTCTATCATCGACGTAGACTAAGCCGCCTATCAACTGAAGCGCTTTGCCAGCCAATTGAGTCTGTTGAACCAGCTGTAAACTCAATTGCTGCTCAGGAATATTTAGAAGATCTGCTCCCGCAGGCACTACTCTGCCAAAATCCGGGTCGTTGAATGCGTTTTTGGTTTTAGCATCGATAAACGTGTAGGACACCCAGATACTGAGTGTATCGGTGATATTACCGCGAAGGTCGAGTTCAATACCCTGGCTCTCGGCTTCACCTATTGCTGTAGCCAAAAAATCGGCATCGACCGTAGAGATGTTCGTCTGTTCAATATCGAAGATTGCTAAAGTCCCCTCCAGCGCTCCATCATTTAAGGTGAAGTTTATTCCCACTTCCGTCGACTTTGATTCGTTGGGGTCTAGATCATTCTCATCAGTTGCTCCCGATAGAGGGCGAAAGTTTTCGCCGTACACCGCATAAAAAGCGAGCGCATCTGATACGTGATAAACCACTCCAAACTGTGGGCTTACTTGTGTTTCAGAATATTTTGAACTGCTGTTGGATCTACGATTTTTTAATTCTTGTTTATAATCATCAAAACGCGCGCCTACTCGGATGTCTAACTTGTCTGTTACGCTAATTTGATCCTGAATATATAGCCCCATCGACTCCTGAGTTTCTAGTCGGTCAATATTTGGGGTGTTAACGGGGTCCAACGGGGGTAAGGGGTAAGCCCCGTAGACGGGGTCAAAAACATTGATAAGTTGTGGCGTACTTCTGTCGCGCAAAGCAAACTGGTCATTCTCAAACTTATCCGAATCCATACCAACAATAACGCGGTGCTGAAGCCCACCCGTATCGAAACTACCGCTGAGTTCGGCACGAAACACATGATAAGTTGCATCGTAATCGCGGTAGCGGCGGAAACGGCCTAAATAGCCGTATTCGTCGACACCATCAAAACCGTTTTCTGTCGCAAAGCCTTCTAATGAGGTATCACGATAGTTAATCCCAACAAGTGCACTCCAGGTATCATTAAAATCGTGTTGGAATTCGATCTGATGGCCCAGCACGTCGGTTTCGATTGGATCATCACCCGGCTCACCAAGAAAACGACTTTCGGGAATACGACCTAGCTTACCATTGATGGCAACCACACCGCGGTCAAAAGGTATTTCCTGGTGGCTGTATTCAAGACCATAAACCAGCTGGCTCCTCTCGTTAAAATGAATGACAAGCGAGGGGCTTAATCCCTGCTTTTTTGTTTCAACCGTGTCCCGAAAACTATCGGCATCTTCATAAAAACCTACTATACGTATGGCAACTGCATCAGAGAGTGGAGACGTCCAATCGACATCGGTACGGTAGTTATCAAAGCTGCCAAGAGACAATTTGACCTCACCTTCTTTTTCGAAGGTAGGGCGTTTCGTGACAAGGTTGATGGTACCGCCAGGTTCCCCGCGTCCAAACAAAGCAGCTCGAGGACCTTTTAGCACTTCAACCGACTCGACGCCGGATAGGTCACGTGAGCCTCCAAACCCCCGGCCATCGTTAAATCCGTTCACAAGATAGTTGCTTGGGAGGTTTTCATCACCAACAAATCCGCGGACAGAAAAGCTATTCCACAACCCACCAAAGTTATTCTGGCGAGATACCGATGAAGAAAGATCCAATGCCTGGTTGAGATCAAGAGCACCCGCATTTCCCAGGATTTCAGCATCAATGCTCAGTTCTGATTGAGGAGTTTCCATTTTGGTGAACTCTCCCCGGTAGGCCTGTCGAGTACCGGTAACCACTATATTTTCGATACTAAGGTTTTCCGTCTCGTCCGTCTGAGCCAAAGCTGTATTAGCCGTTAAGGCAAAGAAAATTGAACTGCATAGCAGAATTGTCTGCGCAGAAAGATTTTTCACGCTTTACTCCTCGTAAAATCACTGATGTCAATGCCAGAAATGGCGGTGGGGAAATTAACAGCCTTACAGAAAGTTATGTTGCATCATACCAATTTATGCAGGTAATCGTCTAAGCACACCGTCGACTTATTCCGTAAGCTCAAACAAGTGCTAACGTACTTTCACAAAAAAAGCGCGCCTCGCTTTAGATGAAAGAAAAAGAAATGCCTGCGTTCCCTCAAGTGCCTCCAAGCAAGCCTTGGTTGGTCTGTGATCAACAGAATGTCCTGGTAAAAAGACATAGTCCGCAAGCGTCCCCCACCAACATGCAGTGATCAGCAAAGCACCCCTACTGAAAGATGCTGCCATCGCATTTCGTTCTGAGATATCCAAAGAACTACCGTACTTAACCGATATTCATCTGGCCATTGAAAGTGTGCGTGACATGCCGGGAGGCTTGCAGGTTTTCAACACCACCAGTCACTGCAAGGTGCATGAATCGCTGTCTTTGCGGTGTTGTTCCGCGCTGAGGCATTAGCAATCAAGGGCGTCAATGTTTGTCCAGCAGCATGAAGTTTTGCTTGTCGTGTCTGGAATCGATAATGGGGCAACGATTATTGTCTAGCCCTCATAGAATGATATAACATATCATTCTATGAGGGCTTCTTGCACTCGATACATTTACCTACCGGTTTTTTGCAAACGGCCAAATTACATTAAAAGACAAAGTGGAAAAAATGATGTGGCTAGACAATAAAGCAACGAATATCCCCGGTGGTAGAACCAATATCAGCAAGGTGATATTCAGAATTAACCTGAAGGAAGAGACAGATCCTATAAGCTCTGGTTGGACGAAGACCAGGCTAGCCAAACCACCCGCTATGTTCGCTCAGGACTTAGTGACCATCAATAATTAACACCGCTTCGACTCATGCTGACTAAGAGTGAGCAACGCGTTTGGCGCGTTCTCTCAATAATACTCACGATAAGTGTAGGCGTTTTCTGGTGGTGGGGCAGCCGCCCGTTGACCGTGTATCAAACTCAGCGCCTGACCACGGGTGATATCGAGGCCGTAGTCGCCGCCATTGGAACAATAAAACCCCGCGATTCGGTAGATGTGGGCGTTCAGGTGTCCGGGCAGATTACCCACCTATATGTGAAGCCCGGCGATACTGTAGACAAAGGACAGTTGTTGGCTGAAGTGGACGCCAGAGTATTAGAAGCAGCAGTAGAGGCCGGACGCGCAGAGCTCGCGATGCTCAAAGCTCAACTTGAAGAACACCAGGCAGAGAAGACTTTGTCGGAGCAGAAACGGCGGCGACAATTATGGTTGTTCAAGAATGACTCAACACCGAAAGAGGATTTACAAACGGCTGAAGCTACGCTCGCTATTGCTCAAGCCCGGGTAAAACAACTTCAAGCCCATATTCAGCAGACACGGTCGCTGCTCAAAGCAGATGAAACGCGGCTCAGTTATAGCCGCATCTATGCGCCAATGACTGGGACCGTCTTATCCATCGCCGTGAAAGAAGGGCAGACACTAAATGCGAACTACCAAACACCTCCCCTCTTGCAAATCGCCGATCTCTCTACTATGCGTGTTCAGGCCAACGTCTCCGAAGCTGATATTCATCACATTCATCCAGGAATGCCGATCCGTTTTAACACGCTGGGGAATACCGGACGGGTCTGGAAGAGCAAAGTTGGTCAGATCATGCCCGCGCCCTTCAAGAACGATGACGATAGTAGCGAACGACTCGCTGTCACCTATACGGTGCTGTTCGATGTCGCAAACAGCGATGGCGCACTGATGCCCGGTATGACCACCGAGGTAGATTTTGTCATTACTTCAGCCAAAAGTGTATTACTGGCACCGTTGGCAGCATTATCGGCAACTTCATCCAACGGCGAGTTATACCTCGCGCAGGTATTGTTACCCAATGGCCACACCGAGCAGCGCCAAATCACAGCGGGTCGCCGCGACCGCCTGTTCACGGAAGTGCTGACGGGGCTAGAGCCCGGCGAACAGCTCGTTATAGGCACACAAGCCTTTGCCCGTCGTTGGGACAGCTGGTGGTAAAGCTGATTTGTCTACGGGACATTGGAAAACACTACGGTGGCGAGGGCGGCAGACCGCGAACTGACGTCTTGTGTGGTATTGACCTAGAGATTGAGGCCGGCGAATTTATCGCCATTGTCGGCGCGTCGGGGTCGGGGAAATCCACACTGATGAATATCCTCGGTTGTCTTGATCGTCCCTCTTCTGGCCAATATCTTTTTAACGGCAAGGATGTCGCGACCCTGAATAGCGACCAGTTAGCAGAACTGCGGCGTGAAACATTTGGTTTTGTGTTCCAGGCCTACCACTTGATCCCCACCGAGAGCGCCCGTGAAAATGTCGAAATACCCGCTCTCTACGCCGGGGTGAGTGAGACAGCCCGTCAGGCAAGAGCGACTGACTTGCTAAAGCGTTTAGGTCTGGCCGATCGTCTCGACAACTCCCCCTCCCAGCTTTCAGGTGGCCAGCAGCAGCGTGTCTCTATCGCCCGCGCGCTGATGAATGGTGGGCAGGTCATTTTAGCCGACGAACCCACCGGCGCTCTGGATAAAGAAACCGGCGAGAGCGTCATGGCGCTGTTAGTAGATCTCGCCGCCGGTGGCCACACCGTTATTCTGATCACCCACGATCATCAACTCGCCAAACAGGCACAGCGCGTTATTCACATTCAGGATGGCAAAATTGTTGGCGACAAACACAGTTTATCCGCTGATTACAGTCAACACAGCACACTTGTCAGCGTGCAAGAACACGACAACAGCAGGCCTCCTCTAACAAAAACTACGCACAATCACCGCAACAGGCTACCCAGGGAGGAACTGCGCAACGCCTGGAGGGTGCTGCGGATTAATCGCGCCCGAACACTACTGACTCTTCTCGGCATTATTATCGGCGTGGCGTCGGTGATCGTGATGCTGGCCGTGGGCGAAGGCACTAAGCGCGAAGTGATGACACAGTTAAACGCCATGGGACCCAACATGCTGCATGTGGGCTCCACTACCCCCAAAGCAGGCGGGCCACGTGGGGTGATCACCGAAGCGGACTTGGACGCCATTGCGCGCATGCCGGAGGTGCTCCGGGTTATGCCGATGTTACGTGATACCGCGCTGGTTCGCCGCGGCGCCATCAGTCGCAACTATGAGGTTCGCGCCACCACTGCGGTATTGCCCGCAATGAACCGCTGGCCAATTGCGCTGGGGCGCTTTTACACGGAAGAAGAAGATAGCAACGTGGCACCAGTGGTCGTATTGGGCCATCTAGCCTACCAACGTTTCTTTCCCGACAAATCTGACCCACTGGGCCAGCAAATCCTAATTAAAAATGCGCCCTACCAAATCATTGGCGTAATGAGTGAAAAGGGTTCTGACTCTGGATACAGCAATCACGATGAACGTCTCTATGTGCCCCGTCGCACCGGCATGGTTCGCGTATTCCCCGCGCAGCGAAATGACACCTACCTTATTGCAGAAGCTGTCAGTAGTCATTTGCTACAGCAAGCCGAAAAAAAGCTGCAAGGCTTGTTGCAGGAACGTCACGGTGTGGATGACTTCTGGGTAAACAATGCCGCCGCCCGGCACCAGGCAGAATTAACGACGCGTAACAACATGACACTCATGCTCGCTTTAATCGCCGCGATTTCGCTTTTGGTCGGTGGGATCGGTGTCATGAATGTGATGTTGATGACCGTGCGAGAGCGCGTACGCGAGATCGGTATTCGCATGGCCAACGGCGCCCGCCAGCGGGACATCCTCCGTCAGTTCATTACCGAAGCTGCGCTGGTTTCACTACTGGGTAGTGTTATTGGCGCTATCTTCAGTCAGGTCATTATCGTCATCCTGGCCCTTATAGGCGTCCCGGTGGCGTTCTCTCTCAGCGCAGTAGTGGCCGCCATGGTCTGCGCTGTGACCACCGGCCTCATGTTCGGCTTGATGCCGGCCCGCCAAGCGGCCCGACTGGATCCAGTAGCAGCACTAGCGGGCGAATAACCTTGAGGACATCGTGCTAGCTTATCTTATTCGACAGTCACGCCTGGTACTGCTGACCGCTTCTGCAGCCAATGTTATTTCCGGTATCTGCGGCGTATTAATGATTACTAAAATTAATACTGCTTTGACCAGCGAAGAGCATTCTGCCGCGCTAATCTGGAGCTTTCGAACTCATCGTGGTTCTGGGACTGGACTTTGTTTTCCGCACTGTTTGAAGACCTGACACAACAGTCCACGGCAAGACTGGGATAAACGATTTCCAGTCGAGTATTGGTCGCTGATCACAACAGACTGCACGACGCTGTCCTCGCCACAGGGCTATATCGACAACGCGACTACGGATGCCTACGCAGCGAGCCCGGAGCACTCTTCACAGGAGCACTCTTCCCAGGTGCACCTCTCCACAGATACCGGGCGCCTTCGGACCACAAGATACTGTCGAGGCGTGGTTAAGAAAATGGACGGATTCACCTGAAATCCTCAACACCACGGCCCACTAGGCTCGTCGCCCCATCTCCTCAAGGTAAAGACTCTCCAGATCACTCGCTGTGACGGTTGCAGCATCGAGGGTCCGGCGCAGACGCCCCGCCTGCATCAGACCTATTGTGGTCGCCACTTCCCGCGCTCGGAAAAGATCGTGGGTAGCCATCAGGATGGCCGCGCCGCGGTCACGTTGGCGAATCAGTAAATCATGGAATTCAGCCGACGCTTCGGGGTCAAGCCCGGAGGTGGGCTCGTCGAGCAGCAAGGCCCTGGCGTCCTTGATAATGGCCAACGCAATGCCGACTTTTTGCCGCATTCCCTTGGAATAGTGACCGACACGTCGATTGAAAACCTCTGGCGCAAGGCCCGCATCACTCAGGGACTCACGTAGACGTACAGCAGAGCGATCAGTCACACCGGCAAGCCGAGCGAAATAGTCGAGGTTTTCGTAGCCCGTCAGTTCGTCGTAGAGTGCAACGGATTCAGGGATGTAGAGCAAACGACCCCGAACCGCCTGGGGGTCTCGCTCCGGATTGAGTCCGTCCACCTCAGCGCAGCCCGATGTCGGCTGCAGAAAACCGAGAAACAGTTTGATGGTTGTGGATTTGCCGGCGCCATTCGCCCCCAACAAACAAAAGATTTCTCCAGCTTGCACGCTGAAACTGAGGTTGTCGAGTACGCGGACTGAGCCATAGTCCTTGCTGAGTGATCTTGCCGTTAGCATAAAGGATCTCCTATGGCGTCGCCGCTCGACCGCAGAGTGTGCGGGCGGCTAATAAGATAAGTGCAGTGGCAGTCAACACTGATGCGAGATCCGCCAGGGTTTTATCCGCAAACACCTCAGTCGCTTCACGGAAATAGAAAGACGGGACCGCGTCGTATTCGGCGAGTGTCACCACAGTATCGCGATCCAGATAGTCTTTATACCGGTGGCGAAGGTGTAATTGAGCCTCTCGCGCTTGTTTTTCGAAGGCAAGCGCACGATCCGCATCTGACCCAGCAATACGGTCAAGGGCATCCTGCACCGCAACTGAAGGCAGCCAAAGCCGCACCCAGTCCAGGGCATGACGACGCTCGCTCTCTGCTCGTCGATGGGCCGCAATCAGCGGTGCAATACCCTTGTCCTGGGCTACCCGGTTAGCATAGAGATCGCGGAGACGATCGGGAATCCTCGAACCAGGTTTTCGCTCTGGCGTCGAGTGACTGTCACGATAGTGGTGTTGAACTTCAGTCATAGCAGATTTTTGTGCTTTCAATTCCGTAGCAAAGGACAGCCGGGCTGGCGCTGGCATGGCCAAATCGACGGCCGCCAGAGCCAGCGACGGCGCCATCACTACCATCACCAACCAGGCAACACCGGACGCGATCGCTGCCGCGGTCGAACGACTAATAACAAGGTTAATAAGCACGGAGATTGCGAGCCAAAAGCAGCCATAAGCCAACACCACAAAGGCCAATGCCAGAAGGCCCATCATGTCCCGCGCGCCAGCTAGAATGGAGACAGACAACAACATTACCGTCGAGGGTAGAAGCACCACCCCACCCCGCGCCAATACTTTTGCCGCGATTAACTCGGCAATGGTGACAGGCTGCGACAAGATCAAGGCAGCAACGCCACTCTCGCGTTCCCGTGACCAGAGGTCATAGCTAGTCGCAAGAATCACTAAGGGCAGCAGAAATACGATCACAAAAGCCAGGTCAAAGGGGCCCGCAGCACGGACGTCAGGGTTTGCGATATCCGCCCAGCCCCCCCTGAACAAATCGCTGTAATCACCCAGGGGGGACACTTCCGCCACATAGGGGTAGGCTTCTGCCTGACCGACGGAGATCACCCCCATCGCCCCTGGTCGCAACACTGGCTGTATCGAAGGCAGAATCACAGAGGGGTAGGATTGGGCGACGAACTGGCGTCTCTTCACCATTGCCAATTGCTCTTGGTTGCGAACCAGCTCGATCGCAGTTTCACGCTCTTTTACCCAGTTGGCGCCATTCCAGCCCGCATAACAGCCAAAGCAAGACAGCAGTACCAGTAATACCAACAGGGCACGATCACGCACAAGGCGGCGGACCTCATAGCTCGCAACGGCAACAAACCTCCTCACCAACGTTGCCCAAGCCGCTGTGCCGAAACGCCAGTTAGCCCGATGGCAAGTACCGCCCAAACGAGCAGAATGGCAAGGTTGGGGGCCTGCGCCTTCGCCACATCATATAGCGATAGCTCTCCCGGCCTATAAATCACATCCCGTGTAATCGACGCAATTTCTGTGGCGTAATGTCGCTCGCCTGACTGAGGCTTGTGGTGTTTAATTTCTACATTCAGTTTCTGCATCAAACGAAAGCGGTAATCTTCCACCCCGCGCAAATAGCTGAGATGGGCGCCAAAACCCGTGCTGGCAAAGGCGCGCGACCAGGGCTTTACCGAGATCGTCGGTGACAGCAGGGCGAACATGCGCTGCACCCGATCCTGACGACGATACACCTTGTACAACTGATCGAAATGCCGCCTATTGCGCTCTGTGGAAAGCTTCTCACCATATTCATATTTAGCACCACGGAAGTTAATCGGCAGATCCGCAACGTCACTCACACCATAATTCGCCAACAGACCGGCCTTAAAGGCCTTCAGCCCTTGGTCCTTAGGGTCGTGAACGTCAACATCCTTCTCGGCATCCTCAATCAATGCCGACTTGAAAGCCACTGCCGAGGGTGTAGGTGCCAGGGTTTCAGCCACAGCCGGCGCCACCCGTGGCAGCAGAACAGTGGCAAAAGCCCAAAAGCCGAGCAGAACAACCAATGTCGTGCGGGCCGAGACAAACAGCCCCGATACCGCCACGGTGAGAGCACAAAACACAAATAAGTAGAGGACATAACCCGCGCTGAGCGCAGCAAAGGCTTTAACGTCTGCCTCGCTAACATCCTGTAAAAGGATCGCCGGCATAGTCGCCCCGATCATCAGCACCATCAGTAAGCCCGCCATTGCCACTAAGGCCATGAGTCGTCCTGCGACCAACGCTGTAGTCGAGGCTCCAGCACCCAGCTCCTGGCGTAGCCGTGCTCGCGCAAGCTCACCGGACATCGTGGCGAAACCTGCAAGAATAATCATCAGGGGCGCGACCACCTGCAGTGTCCAGGCCGCAGAAAAACCGGTAAAACGACTGAGAGCAGCGCCACCTTCAATCGGTCGGTACCGAGCTGGATTCTGCACGTGCCCTTCGATAAATACCGATGAACCAACAAAATCAGAGATGCCCGGGTCAAAGGCCGCCAGGGGTCTCACTGGTGAATGTACAGCTCGACCGACATGGGCCGCATCATGAGGGTCGATGATGCCCTGGTCATGCCAAAGACGCGCCTCCTGCTCAGTAGCGGCCTGTCGTTCTTGTGCCTGTAACGCCAGACGAGCCGCATTGGAGACAAGCGACGCGCCGGCGAGCAATACCACCGCGAGAGTGAACCAAAGCAACCGCCGCTCGCGCCACATCAGCAGAAGCTGCGTCGAGGCCACACTGATTGTTTGAGACCAGAGCGACACCTGAGTGATTAACTTACCATTGGTAAGTTAGAGACAGAGAGGCAAAGCGTCCAAGGGCAGTCGCATTAGTGGGGTCGTAGCCCGTGCCTCGGGCATTTTCGACGAAGGGAGGATCCCGATCAAAAACATTCTGTATGTTCAGGGTAAGAGCTGTAGCCCCTACAAAGTGATAGCGAAGGTTTAGGTCCACTGTCGTCCAGGAATCCACTTTGGGGTCGTCTGAATTTGAGGGGTCGCGATAGTTGTCCACGTAATTCACAAACACGCTGCCCGCCAGCTTTTGACGGGCCAGCGTGACACCACTGCGCACCTTCAAATCTACCGGTAAGTACACGATATTCAAGACATCGGCTTCGGGTGACTCACTTGTGATCTCCCGCGTCGAGTCGATGATGTATGACGCGGCAAGACTCAGATCGATAAGATTTTCACCCACGTCGATACTGTACGAAATGTCTAGATCTACACCCTGTTGTGAAGTTGTCGCATTATTGCGTACTCGATTATCGAGGATAGCCTCGGTATCGTATTCATCCAGGTTTTCAGGCACTGCATACGGCCCAGCCCGGATAACACGGAACGAGTCCGCGGCCAGTCCCAACTGTTTAGCGTTATCGATTTCCTGTTGCGTCGGGTTGAAGGTCAGGATAGATGCATAAGGGTCAGTAGATTGAGAGAAAAGATTGGCAATACTACCCGGATAACCGCGATCAATCCGATCAGTGTAATCAATATGATAGTAATTCGCTTGAACCCTGAGGCCCTGAACTGCTTTAGGCGCAAATGAGAAACCGGCCGTCCAAGTCTCGGCTCGCTCGGGATCAAGGTCAAGGTTACCATTAGTGAGCATCATTGCGATGGTGCTACCGCCTGGAGCATTGGGGTCGGACAAGTTATACACATAGGCACCATTGTTCGTCTGCATATCCGTAAACACCGGTGCCCTGTAGGATTTCCCATAACTCGCGCGAAACGCCAGCCCCTCTGTCACCTCCCACAATAAGCCGTATTTCGGATTAGTGGTGGAACCGTAATCACTGTAATCATCGTAGCGTGCTGCGATGGTCACGGACAGACTTTGTAGACCAGGAAGATCTTTCAATAAAGGGATATTTAATTCACCAAAGGTAGAAGTAATCTCACGGCTCGGATTGAATGGACTTTCCAGGCCGCGATAGTCGAAGAAATCGTATTCGTCACGGCGATAACTAGTGCCGATAGCGGCGCTTACTGCCCCAGCGGGGAGCGTAAACACAACACCATCCGCGATCAGCTCCACGTAACCCGTGCTTGAGTCCATATCTGTTGGTGGTGCTTTGTCTGCCACGCCATCTTCAACGGTGGTGCGTTCGTACCTTACTTCATTTTCTCCATAGCCCATGTTCAGGCGCGCCTGCCACTGCTGAGGCAGATCCAGGGTGAACCCGGCAAATAAATCATATTGCTGAGTTTCAGGAGACAAGTTGGTGGTATCCCATTGACTAGCAATGTTCGTATCCATTTTGCGCTCGGCATAGGAGCCTGTCAGGTTAAGCGACAGAACATCGCTGAGCTGCTGAATGCCGTCAATATAAAGACTGTGCCGTTCTGATCCCGGATACAGGTCATAAGGTGTGTAGGCAACATCGCTGGCAAAGCCTTTGTCCGAAGCGGACAGGTTGCCCTGCTCCAGGTATTCATAATTGACGAGAACATGACCCTTATCCCATGACCAACCTGCGGTTTGAGATACTTGGTATTCATCCATATCTCCGCTGGTAACAGCACCATAGCGCAAGCTAGTTTCATAGCCAGTAAAGTCTCGTCGCGTGATGATATTGACAACACCGCCAATTGCGTCAGCCCCGTATATAGCAGAGGCACCATCGGTCAGAATTTCTACTCGCTCGACAGCACTCATGGGGATCAGTGACACGTCCACATACTGATGCCTGTTCGAAGAGGACACTCGATGGCCATTGATGAGGGTTAAGGTCGCTCCAGTACCAAGGCCTCGCAGATTAATGGACGTTCCCTGGCCGAAATTATTCCCGGTGTCACGATCCACGCCAAGGTTACCGACGTTAGCGCCGTTGGCTCCGCCACCAAAATTTTGTGGCAGTTTTTCAAAGAACTGTTGCATGGTCGCCGCACCGCTGTTTGCAATGTCTTCTTTTTCAAAAATGATCACTGGAGAAGAGCCTCCGGCAGAAATCCCACGGATATTACTGCCAATGACTGTTACTTCTTCTATTGGTGCGGAACCAGGTGGTGCGTCAACAGACGCGGAGAGCGCGTCGTTTTCCTGACGAAATTCACGGGGATTTTGGGTTTCCATGTTATCCGCAAACGCGGATAGGCTTAGCAAGGACACTACCGTGCTGCTACTCAGCATGGTAATCAGTCTGGCTTTGGACATATTTATCTCAAAATTATTGAAGGTTAATTGAAAGGGCAATAAGGATACGATGTAACATAGCAATATTAACAAGCAACAGAATCGTCGACAATCTATACTTTCGCTACAGCCCCCTACTGCTTCATGTCTTGTTAAGAGCGCCTAAGAGCGATCCGTCGATAAAATATTTCTTCGTCATATTGACAGTGATTTTGAGCGGGTTAACAGGAAATACCACCGCCGGCCTGGCTTTGTTTTATTTTGGGAAAAGGTCAGCAGTCAATACAAACTGACCGACTTATTCATTGCCTGCCCGTTTGTAAGCGTGGCAATATCGTCAGACACACATTACAAACACCTGACCTTTGACGGCGTATTACCGTGCCAGAGGGACGGGTAATATTTATCAGGAGAAAACAGTGCCCATTGCAATCACTAAAGAATCCATCGATCTCGGCTTAATTACCAAAGATGCCGCTGCCCTCATTAGCTTTTATCGGGACACCTTGGGCTTAGAGCAGGAGGGAGAAATGCCAATGCCGGGTGGTGGGCATATGACGCGACTAAAGTGCGGGACCTCAACTTTAAAGATTGTCGTTAATGGCAAAGAGCCGAAGGCGGTGGCTGCGCCTGGCGGGATTCGCGGTGCGACGGGTTTTCGCTATTTCACAATTTCTGTGAGCAATTTGGAGGCGGTAACCCAGGAGTGCCAGGCGGCGGGTTATACGGTGCCGATGCCGCCTACGGAGATTCGCTCTGGGGTTTCTATTTCAATGATAGAAGACCCCGATGGCAATTGGGTGGAATTATTACAAGCGAGCTAATCACCAGACAAGCTAGCTACTGGCTAGCCGGCCCTTTTCAAGCCAGGTGGCGAGCTCGGGTTCCAGTTTTTCGCTCATCACCTGGTGGTATAGCGCCAGCTCTTCAGTGCCGAGAATATCGCGCCACTGGCCACTGGCCCCTTTGTTAAAAAACTGGTTGGGGTCTTTCCAAATACCGTCCCCCACCTGTGGCGCCAACCTGTCGGCCTTGCCCTTCATGTTCTCAAAGGTGGCCGCAGCGACAAGCTCAGGCCACAAGGCATCGGCCACTTCAATTTCCAGAAACTCAGCGATGCGTTTCATTTCGCCGGCAAGGTCGGCTTTTAAATCGCTGTAGTGAACCATCAAAATATTGGGCAAATCTTTAAACTGCCAAAAGCTATTGACGTAATAGAGCACATCGGTATGGAAATTATGCCCAGGTTGCTCACTAAAACTGGAAGATATCCAGCGACGAAACCATTCACACTGATCCTCCACCGGCGGCTGGGGTGGATGCCATTCGCCGGTGGCATGTTTTTGTAAAGTCTCTAACGCCTCGGGGCGCATGTTCTCGACATGATTTTTTAAGGATAAAAAGGCATCTCGGGGGTCACGACCGACACAGATATATTTTGACTGCGCGTTGTAGTTGAGGCCATCGAGGGGGGTATGCGTTTTAATAAAGCGGCGGTGGGTTTGTTGCTCGAGCTGATTTAGCACATCCTCAGCGGAGGTGGTCAGCACATCGACCCAGGGAGAGCATTCGGTCAGACGTTTATCAAATTCAGTTTTCTGAAAAATCAACAGCGCACAAATCATTTGTGTCCAGGTCGTCCCACATTTAGCCGGGGTGGCAATAATGATGTCGTCGGGGCGAGATTTGAAATTATCCCAGCGGCTGCTCTCCATCACAAATTCGTTGTAGACGCGATGCTTAACCGGTGTTGTCTGTGAACTCATGTTTGCTTTCCATTTATTCATAATACGTATTGATCAATGATTATCACCCACCCAACAGCCACTCGCAGCGCGGCTATTCGGTGCTATGCGCCTTAACGCCAACTTAACGCCACCTAACGTAACAACAGGTGCGGCACGGTGGCATTTTTAATCATATTATTCGTGGTACTACCGACAAAAAACTCCCGTAAACGGGAATGACCATAAGCACCCATGACCACCATATCGACGTTATGTGACTGCTGATAGCGATGCAGGGCCGGTTCAATTTCACCATCGAGTACGGCACATTGAATATCGTGGCCCGCCTCACGAATGGTCTTTTCAGCCCATTCCATGTCTTTCTTTAAGGCCTGAGCATCTTTACCCACCGATACTAGGTGCCCACTTAAACCCTTAAACAAGGGGCTGCCGGCAAGCAATTCCACCCCTTTACGCGTCATTGCACTACTGTTAAAAGCGAGCATCACCACCTGGGGCGGTTTAAATTCACCCAGAGCAATTAATATAGGGCGATGTAATGCGCGCACCAGCCGCTCGACATTATCACCGACATGAACACTATCATTATGCTCTTCGCCCTGCTTGCCGATGACCAGTAAGCGCGTGTCATCTTCCAGCTCAGCGAGACTGTCCAGTAAATGCCCGTGACGCTGGCGCAGTACGGGTTCGGCAATGCCGCTGGCAACGACGCGCTGGCGGGCTTCTTCGAGCATCAACGCGCCCTGCTCCAGAGCCAGCTTATTGCGTCGAATATCGAGTTCAGCCAATTCACAGAGTAGGTGCTCCCGAGCATCGACACCCAACTTGCCGCTGAGGTCGTTCTCTACGGGGTAACGCGACTGATCGAGCACATGGAGTAGTGTCAGTGGCGCAGCAAGGCGCGAAGCCGCCCAGGCTGCGTAATCACAAACCGAAGTCGCCGCACTGGAACCATCGATACAGGCAATGACGTTATTCATCGTTCTCACTCCTCTTTGTTGCTGGAGAATGTCTCAGCACAGCATGACCGCTCGGGGCTCCCAGGTAAATGCTACGCATCAGTGGCCGCCCATCATTTTATCGACTGCATCAGATTTATCGTGCACAGCAAATTTGTCCACAAGTGTAGAACTCGCTTCATTGAGGCCAACGACTTCAACATCCGTGCCCTCACGACGCAACTTGATAATGACTTTGTCGAGGGCATCAATGGCGGTGAGATCCCAGAAATGCGCGCGATCCAGGTCAATCGTTACCTTGCTAACAGCCTCTTTAAAATCAAAGGACTCGGCGAACTGCGTGGCCGAGGTATAAAAAACCTGACCCACTACTCTATAAATACGGTGGTTACTATCGTCACCATCGTCCACGGTCACGTAAAAGATGCGGCCCACTTTATTGGCATAAAACAGCGCGCTCAGCACCACACCGACGCCAACACCGAGCGCCAGGTTATGGGTAAATACCGTGGTAATCACCGTCGCTACCATCACCACGCTACTGCTAGTTGGATGCTTACTGAGATTAACCAGGGACTCCCAACTAAAGGTACCGATGGAGACCATAATCATCACCGCCACCAGCGCAGCCATGGGGATCATCGACACCCACTTATCGAGAAAGACCACCAAAATGAGCAGAAAAACACCAGCCACCAAAGTTGAAAGCCGTGTACGGCCACCGGATTTCACATTGATGACCGACTGGCCAATCATCGCGCAACCGGCCATGCCACCGAGAAAACCCGCGCTGATATTCGACAGGCCCTGCCCCGCGCATTCGCGGTTTTTATTACTTTCAGTATCGGTTAAATCATCGACAATGGTCGCGGTCATCATCGACTCCAGCAGGCCCACCGCCGCCATGGTGACCGACACGGGAAAGATAATCGCCAAGGTCTCCATATTGAGGGGGATATCGGGAATAAGGAAAACGGGCAAGGTGTCGGGCAGCTCGCCCATATCACCCACGGTACGAATATCGAGGCCCAGATACAATGAAATACCCGTCAGCACGACAATACAAATGAGTGGCGAGGGCAGGGTTTTATTCACCAGAGGAAATAAATAAATAATGCCCAGGCCACCGGCAGTCATTGCGTAAACATGCCAGGTGACGTCGATCAGCTCAGGTAACTGCGCCATAAAAATAAGAATAGCCAGGGCGTTGACAAAACCGGTCACCACCGAGCGGGAGACAAAACGCATTAGCGCACCGAGCTTAAAGAGCCCGGCAAAAATTTGTATCACCCCCGTTAACACCGTTGCCGCCATCAAATATTGCAGGCCGTGTTCTTTCACCAGCGTCACCATTAACAAAGCCATGGCGCCAGTTGCCGCAGAGATCATGCCCGGACGACCACCGGCAAAGGCACTCACCACCGCGATACAAAAAGAGGCATACAGGCCCACCTTAGGGTCAACACCGGCAATAATCGAAAAGGCGATAGCCTCAGGAATTAAGGCCAACGCAACCACTGTGCCCGCCAGTACATCACCGCGTATATTACTAAACCATGTGTCGCCCAATGAGTGGGTCATTGCCATCGAAGTCACTACCTCAAATTAATCGCTGATTCACGCCAATACATCGGCCAGCCATTGGCCACAACTGGTCGGCAAATCTTGTGGACTACCTATAACCAGCGGCGCTTACTGTTGATAAAAAAGAATTGATTGGGCTCAAGGGCCCGTTGAAGGGGCGCATAATAGCTAGGTTCACGACCAAGCTCAATTGAGCCCCTATTGAACCCCTGGAAAGTGCACTTAAAACATGATAATTCGCGCGTCTATTATTTTTAGACGCGTCTATCTTTAAGCACTCAATCTTTAAGCACTCAATGTTTAAGCGACTAAACCACTTTGCCCAGAGCGTTGAGAACGCGAGAGCGGAACTCCCGCCGATACAACACGCCCACCACCGTGGCTGAACCCAGCATAAAGATCCAGGGATTGAGGAACCACAAAAGGTAGGCCAGACTAAAATAATAGGCCCGTAAACCCACATTAAAGGCCTGGGCAGCGCGGGATATCACTTGCGCTGCGTAGGTAGAAAACCGCCGCTCTCCCGCCTCGTCGAGCTCATCCAACTCGGGGGCACGACCCATCAAAACAGCGGCAAAACCGTATTGGCGCAGTGACCAGGAGAACTTAAAGAAGGCATAGACAAACATTGCCGCTAGCAGTAAGAGTTTTGTCTCCCAGCCATGCTCACTCACGGCCATGGCAAAGGGCAAGTTGTCAGTGACTGCGACAATATCCTCACCTGAACCCAGTGCCGCTACCAGACCGGCAAGCACCAGCAAGGTAGAAGAGGCGAAAAAGGAAACATTGCGTTCCAAATTACCCAACAAAGCGGCATCACCGACGCGATTATCACGCTTGAGTAAGCTGTAGATCCAGGCCTCTCTATGGGTAGCCATTACACGCGACAGGCACGGGCGGCGACGCGACATTTTGCTTGAGAAAACGCTATAACCCAACCAGCAGAGAGCAAACCAGGACAGGGCCAGGGCATCAATCCCACTAAAACCTTTGATCAGTTCAGAACTCACGGCTATGACGAAGACACCTAGGCTAAAAAGGCCCGCAGAATAAACGGCTCTCTATTAAAAGTCCAAATACTTGAGCGTCAAAGCTCTTAAAAACCCAGACCCTTGAAAACCCAAGTTGCAAAGCCCGGAATGCCACGCTAATTGACCATATCAACGTCAAACCCGACGCCAATCCAATACAACCTGGAGGTTTTACACAATTGATTGACGGTATTGAGTGCACAATCTTATAACAGCAGATATATTAGCTACAGAATAATACGAATAATAAAACCGGGAGAGCAAATATGTATCCAGGTCTGTGGGCAAAAGAATTCCCTAACAAAGCTGCCGTTATCGATTCGGTTAGTGGTGCCACCACAACGTATCGCCAATTGGACGAGCGTTCCAACCAGCTGGCCCAGTTAATGTGGGCCAAGGGCCTGCGCCCCGGCGATCACGTTGCCATTTTTATGGAGAACAATCTGCGCTACTTTGAGGTTATCTGGGCCGCTCTGCGCTCGGGCCTCTACTTAACCACGGTCAATCAATATCTGACCGACGAAGAAGCGGGCTACATTGTCGATAACTGTGGCGCCGAAGTACTGATAGCCTCCAGGCGTCTGGGGGAGGTGGCAGAAGGTCTTAAAAGGTTCGCGCCCAACTGCCACACCTGGTTAATGGTCGATGGCACGGTTGATGGCTATGAAGCCTACGAAGACGCCATTGCCCGCTACCCGGCGGAAAATCTCGCCGCCGAACCATCCGGTCTTTTTATGCTCTACAGTTCTGGCACCACGGGGCGGCCCAAGGGTATTCTGCGCCCTTTGCCCGAGTGCAACATCGCCGACAACCCTGGTGCTGTCGGCACCTTGCAGCAACAAATATGGGGCGTCGATGAGCATGCCGTTTATCTCTCGCCCGCGCCCCTCTACCACTCGGCACCGCTATCCTTTTGTACCGGCATTCAGGCCAACGGTGGCACGGTTATTATGATGCCCAGGTTTGACGAAATTGGTGCACTGGCGGCCATTGAGAAATACCGGGTTACCCATAGCCAGTGGGTACCGACCATGTTTACCCGTCTGTTGAAAATGCCCCCCGATCAACTGCAAGATTTCGACCTGTCGTCCCACCGGGTCGCGATACATGCCGCTGCACCCTGTCCCGATGGTATCAAGCGTCAGATGCTCGAGTGGTGGGGGCCCATTATTCATGAATATTACGGTGGCAGTGAACTCAATGGGCTCACCCATTGTGCCCCTGAGGAATGGCTCAAACACCCTGGCTCAGTGGGCAAACCCATTCTCGGCGCCCTGCATATCTGTGCTGAAGATGGTAGCGAGTTACCTGCGGGTGAACCGGGCTTGATTTATTTCGAACAACCGATAATCCCTTTCGTCTATCACGGTGAGGAGGCTAAAACCAAAGAGTCCCAACACCCTGAACATCCCAATTGGAGCGCGCTGGGTGACATTGGCTATGTCGACGAGGAGGGTTTTTTATACCTCACCGACCGCGCCACTTTTATGATCATTTCCGGCGGCGTGAACATCTATCCCCAGGAGATAGAAGACGCTCTGATCATGCATAATAAAATTGCCGACATCGCAGTGCTTGGTGTCCCCAACGAGGAAATGGGAGAAGAAGTCAAAGCCGTGGTTGAAACCCCTAAGGGCGTTGCCGGAGACGCTGCCCTGGCCGCTGACATCCTCGCCTATGCGCGGGAACATATCGCCCACTATAAATGCCCCAAAAGTGTCGACTTTATTGACCAGCTCCCACGCCTTCCCACGGGTAAACTCTACAAGCGTATTCTCAAGGATAAGTACTGGGGGATAACTGATTCGCGCATTGTTTAACGGTAAAAAGCATTGGCAGACTGATACACAGGGCAGACTCGCTGTCGACCCCACATAAGACAGATGACGACCGAGAATGGTGGCTACCGAAAGACGTGGATCTACTGTATTGCGCTCGAATTATTGCACCGAAACCAGGTGGCGATGGAGAAGCGATCCCGCTGCGTGGGCCGGACTTCATGGGGAAAATCTTCACTTAAAAATACCACGATAGTGCCAAAGCTCGGTGTCACTTTCATCGCGGCCTGACCTTCTTCTTCCCTATACAGCAATAATTCACCACCGTTATTAGCCAGCCAGTCACGGTTTAAATACACCACCATCGACAGCACGCGGTTGGCCTGCCCCTTAAAGGCGTCACTATGCTTTTTATAAAAATCACCCGGCCCATAGTGGGCGAAATGGCTTTCGGTGGAAGATAAGCCTAAAAATAAACGGCGATTGAGAAACACCTTTAGCGATTCAAGCCAGTCCAGCCAGGCTCGTTCAGCAGCCGTTGCACCATTGATCCAGACAATGTCGTCGCTGCGTATCACCTGATTTAACTGATGTTCACTGTTTCTGCCAATGCCTGCTTGTTTAAAATCGCTGGCAGGCATTGCCTGAACCTGATCAGAGAGTTTATCGAGCAGAGGCTGCGGTAATGCTTTGGCTTGGATACTGTAGCCGCTGTCAGCGATGTCCCTGGCGATAGCGTCGAATAAAGCGGCGTTATTATCACACGGAGAATGAGCCACTTTATTCATTGTTAAGCATTTTGCTTTAAACGCTGGCGGGCCAACACCCAGCGATGTATCTCACTCGGGCCTTCGTAGATACGCATTAAGCGCACCCGTTGCGCCATTAAGTGTAGCGGCAGCTCTTTGGTCATACCCATGGCGCCGTAGGTTTGCATGGCCCAGTCGATAGCGTCGGTAGCCAGCTCGGTGCCGTAGAGCTTTATCATGCTCGCTTCGGTGCGCACATCGCCACCATCATCTTGCTTGGTGGCAGCATGCCAAAGCATTAATTGCAGACAATGGCAGCGGGTTTCCAGGTCGGCCACCCACCATTGAATGGACTGGCGGTCGGCCAGTCGTTCACCAAAGGTCTCACGCTGATTGGCGTAGTCACAAAGCATGTCGAGCGCCCGACGGGCAGTCCCCAGACACCAGGCACCCATTTCTAAGCGCCGCACAATAAGCCGCCATTGCATGGGCGCAAAACCCTGACCTTCAACACCCAGCAATTGGCTGGCGGGCAGGCGGCAATTATCGAAGACAATCTCGTAATTGTAGTGGCCGCCAATCAATAAAATTTTGCGGGCAATTTCCAGCCCTGGCGTATCGCGGTCAACAAGAAAAGCAGAGATACCACCCCGCGAACCTTTTTCAGGATCTGTCACCGCCATCACGATAGTGAAGTCCGACTTGTCCATGCGGCTGATCCAGATCTTGCGTCCGTTCAGCACCCAGTCATCACCATCGCGCACAGCGCGAGTGCTCATACCCGCGGGGTCGGCACCCGCACCGGGTTCTGAAATCGCGATGGCAGATATCGTTTCACCTCGTGCATAGGGCTCTAAGTACTTCTCTTTCTGCTGGTCATTAGCCGTGGCTAGCAGCATGTGTAAATTGGGCGAGTCTGGCGGAAAGGTAAAGGGCGTAATGGTGCGCCCCAGTGCTTCATTAACACCCACCAGCGCTATGGCGGGTAGATCGGCACCACCGGTTTCTGCCGGGCAATCAAGTCCCCATAAGCCCAGCTCGCGGCATTTATCGTGCAACGGGGCCAGCTCTGCATCTGTCAGCTCGTGACTGCCACCGAGGGCCTCGCGCTCGAGCACAAGGGCCTCAAGCGGCATCAGCTCGTTCTCAACAAATTTATTAACTGTTTCATTGAGTAAGCGGAATTCTTCATCCAGTTGAAAGTCCATGCCGATGCCTCCCGTGCCTTATTTTAAAATGACCGCTATCACTTATTCGTCTTCAGCGGGTCGATAGACCTTAATGGGGTGATATTCCTTTTGGAACCCGGGCTGGTCTTCCCACTTCAAACCATTGATCAAGCCTCCGTCAACCACCATCGCCTGTCCGGTCACAAAGGTCGAGCGATCGCCCGCCAACCAACAGGCCATTTGCGCGATGTCGTCGGGAATACCAGCGCGGGGAATAGCCTGGGTTTTGCCGAAGCTGGGCAGCGCTTTTTTGATTAACTCGTCAGAGCGGCCCACCGTATTAGCGGCCAATGGTGTGGCAATAAAACCAGGACAAATAGCGTTGACGCGAATATGGTGCTCGCCCAACTCCATAGCCACAGACTTGGTCATGTGAATCACCGCCGCCTTGGCACCAGCGTAGGCGTGGGGGCTGTAGCCCGAGGCCAGACCAGCGACGCTACCGGTATTAATAATACTGCCGCCACCCTGTTTTTTCATAATGGGAGCTGCATGTTTCATACCGAGGAAAACACCCCGAACCAACACGTCGTAGGTCATGTCGAACTCGTCGACAGGCGTCTCTTCCACAGGACCAATGACGCCGCCAAAACCGGCGTTATTAAAGATGATATCGAGTCGACCCCATTGGCTGACGGCGAAATCAATGGCCGCTTTGACCTCTTCTTCCTGACGTACTTCCACTTTGGCAAATACCGCTGCATCGCCCAATTCTGCAGCCAGCGCTTCGCCGCGCTCCACCTGCATGTCGGCGATCACTACACGAGCGCCCTCTTCAATAAATAAGCGTACGGCGCGTTCACCAATACCACTGGCACCACCGGTAATTACTGCTACTTTGCCATCGAGTTCGGCCATGTTTTTTCTCCTCTTACTTTACTGAGTTTAAATGTGTGTCTATCTGCAAGCGAAGTTTAGATCACCCGCTTACTACGCAAGTCGGCTATTTCTTCATCACTGTAATTTAATGATTTCAACAAACTATCGGTGTGCTCACCCAGTGCTGGTGGCTGGGTTTTAATACCACCGGGGGTGCGCGACAGAGTAATTGGGGTGTCCATGACCGGCACCGGTTTGTCGATGCCGGGGATATCCACATCCACCAGCATACCCGCTCCCTTCACCTGAGGGTGCTCGAGCACTTGCTGGGGCGAGAGCACTTCGCCACCGGGGATACCCGCCGCTTCCAGCTGATCCAGCACCTCTTGCGCGGTCCGCTCGGCACACCAGCGCGCCATGCGCTCGCTAATCACAGCGCCATTGGCGCCCCGTGCATTGTCGTCAACAAAGCGAGGGTCTTCCAGCCATTCCGGCTCCCCCATTAACTCAACCCAGCGTTTGAACAAAGGGTTGCCGATACTTTGCACCATGACCCAGTTGTCTTTGGTTTGAAACGCATCGGCGGGGGCGCCAGTGGGCGCACGACTGCCGGTGGAAACACGGTTTAGGCCGAGAACAGCTTGCTCCATCACCACCGGGTTAGTAATGGTCAGCGCCGTATTGAGTAAAGCACCCTCGACAATCTGGCCCACGCCACTGGTCTTGCGCTCGTAAAGCGCCAGCACGGTACCGAGGGCACAGAGCATGCCGGTGCTGTAGTCGACATAGGGGCCAAAGTTTTTCATCGGCTCGCCTTCATGGCCGGTCAAATACATATTGCCGGACATGGCCTGGGCGACACCGTCAAAACCGAGTTTTTCGGCAAACGGTCCCTTCGAGCCAAAGGCCGAGCAAGTGGTGAGAATAATATCGGGTTTAATGGCTTTCAAGCTGTCGTAGTCGAGACCCATCGCAGGCAAAGCGTGGAAGGGCATATTGACCACCACCACATCAGCGGTTTCGATTAAACGGCGAGTGACCTCCTTACCATCGGGCTTGGTGGGGTTGAGGGTCAAACCCAGCTTATTGCGGTTATTGTGAATATAGTGGGCGCCGTATTCTTCAGTCAGCGGTGCCACGTAACGGTCTTCACTACCGTCAATTTTTTCAATGCGAATCACTTCGGCACCGAAATCGGCCAACAGAGAGGCGCATTGCGGCCCGGCTACATAGCGCCCAAAATCGAGCACGCGAATGCCCTCTAATACTCCCGACATGTTCTTTCCCCTGAAATTTATAAGTTAGAAAGCCTGTTAGTTGAAAGACTCAATTGGCAAGACGACAAACAGGCTCCGTCAAAAATGCTTGAAGGCATGATAAACCCGGTGCGAGAACAGAGCTATAGCGAGGGCATAAAAGACCCAACGGAAGTCGGGGCCAAAAAACCGAGTACAAAAAAGGTGACGAAGCTATCGTCACCTTTTTTATCGTAGGTGCTACTGCAGTCAATAGACCAGCGGGAGCATCTATTAACTTTGCATCATGCTGAAAGGATTCAGCTTTGACATACCACCATCGACCAACATTGTCGTACCGTTAACATAGTCGGCGTCGTCGGAGGCCAAAAAGCACACGGCTTTGGCGATATCATCGGGCTGGCCCACTCGCTTGCAAGGCAGGAGCTTGGGAAATTCCTCTTTTAACATCGCAGAGGCTTCATCACCATAAACGTTGGGCAAAATGGGCGTGTCGATAAGACCCGGCAATACCGCATTGTGGCGGATACCCGGCACGCTAATCACACTGTCCTGGGTGAACTTCAGCACCGCCGCCTTGCCAATGCCATAGGGACAGTAATTATCGATAGAGACAATAGCCGCCGCCGAGGCGATATTAATGACCGAACCATTACCCGCTGCGCGCAGTAATTTAGCACCGTGCTTAACCAGAAAAATTGGCGCTTTCACCAGCACCGTCATTTCGGCATCGTAGCTCGCCTCCTCAACATTTTCAGGATTTTGGAAGTTGGCGAAAGCCGCATTGTTGACCAGCGTATCGAGCCGACCAAATTCGTTTTCAACATCGGCCATTAAGGTTTTTATTTCAGGCACTTTGCAGATGTCACACACTTTTGACACGTACCTGTCACCCAGCTCATTTGCGGCTGTAGCCAGGTTCTCTTTATTAATATCAACAGCAATCACTGTTGCACCACCGTCGATAAACCGCTTGGCGGTACCCAAACCAATACCTGAAGCGGCACCCGTCACCATCACGACCCAAGAATCAAACTGCATAATATTCCCCTGTTTTAATTATGATTAGAATTTCAGAATAAGTTTAGCGAGGATAGTCTAACTCAATTATGGCAAGGTGTTTCCACAGTGGTCATCGTTATACTAGCTATACAAGGGACTTGCTGCGAGGTTTACTCAGGGGGCCACTGATGACGCGGCATGGCCTCCAGCATTTCATTAATCTGCTGAGCACTCAGTTCCTGAGTTGCCAGTAGCTGCTGGGCAATAAGCTGCAGGTAATGGCTGTAATCTCGAGCTGTTAACAAGGTAAGAATATCGTCAGCCAGCCTGTCGAGAATGTTTTTATGCTTGTACGACGTATCCAGACTCTGGGGCTGCGGCAAGCTCAGCCTCAAGCGTTCGAGGAGGAGGAGTTCAGACAGTGCATCGCGATAGTCCTGACCACCGGCCATCTCACGATAGGGTATTTGCTGGTGAATAGCCTGCGCCATCGGCCCTGCCAAACGAATACGGGTGGTGACCAGAGTCTCGCGCACCGCCAGTGGCCAACGTTCATGAAGCCTGTCAAGATCGAGATGCACTTCCTGAATATGTGGAGTCGGGGCAAAACGCACATGGCTGCGCTCGCCCCTGTCGCGTGAACTGAGAGGTCGAGTTTGCAAATAAGCGCCATAGACTTTGCGGCCATAATAATGAGCCAGCAGTACATGACCCGCTTCGTGGGCCGCAATGACGTCGAGGTCAATCACTTCAACACCCTTGTTCTCGTACATCTGAACAGGCACACCTGCGTAATCACGCGCTATTATTTTCAATCCAAAGATTATGACAAAACGTTTATCTTTACCATCTTCACCCTTAGAATCTTCAGCCCCACATCAAAGCGAGTCGCTAATGTCTTCAGGCACACTACCCCCAACCTCCGTCTCTATCGACAGCGTTTACAACGGCCCTATTCATTGTGGCAATGGAGGTTATATCAGTGGCCTGCTCGCGGCTTTTATTGAAGGTGATGCTGAGATCCGCATCAATGCAGCCTTTCCGGTAGAGACTCCTCTGCAGGTAAAGCCTAACGATGAGGGTATCAGCGTTTATCGCGATGACAAATTACTCGGCAGTGCTCGCAGTATTCAGCTCGACCTTGCTATCCCCACCCCGCCGAATTTGGCGAGTGCTGCTGCTGCCAGTCAGCGCTTTGACTTTATTCACGCCTCTGACCCCAGGGGCTGCTATGTGTGCAGTCCCTTACGCAGTGAAGAGAATGGGCTGCGCGTTTTTTGTGGTCCCTTAAGTGAAGTCGTCGCGCCAGAACCGAGCATTGACTGGCCCACAGAAATCGAGAAAAACCTCGTTGCCACCGTCTGGCGACCCTCGGATAAATGTTGCAATAACGAGGGCAACATCGACAACATTTATGTCTGGTCCGCTCTGGACTGCCCCGGCGCCTACGCTATTAAAGCCGCCGAAGCCGATGCCGGCCTGCAATTACTCGGCACTTGCAGTGGCAGTATCAAAACACCGCTTAAACCGAACGAAGACTACGTTATCAGTAGCTGGAAAATATCGCCCAACAGTGGCCGCAAGCGTTTTATGGGCGTTGCCATTCACGACTGCGCTGGTGAATTAATGGCTTGCGCAAAGCAGATTTGGTTTGACATGGGCAGTACTCTACCTGGTTAATCAGGTAGTCGTATAAGGGCTGAGGCAACAACTACGCTCAAAACTCTTCACGCAAGGCCCTCTCTTGATTAAACGATAGTTTTTAATTATCTTAGAAATCGCTAGTCAGTCCAACGAAATGGTTTAAATAGCCTCGATACAATAACAACAAACATTCTCAGGAGCAGCAGGCATGACGGGGAAAGACACCTCATTAACGATGGCAGATATTGACAAACTCGCCCTCGAAATAAGTGCACCCAGCGGACCAGGTACCCAGGACTGGGATATGGGCAGCTCACATACAAAAACGGTCAACGACGCCGTCATGGACGCGCTTCGCACCAACAAAGGCAAAATTCCCGGCGAGCTGGAAGATGTACCCGCACTGATCATCACGACGACTGGCGCTAAAACAGGCAAAAAGCGCACCCTGCCACTGGCCTGCCAGGAAATTGATGGACGGCTTATTATTATCGCTTCCATGGGCGGGGCTCCACGCAATCCACCCTGGTTTCACAACCTGCTTCACTGCCCTGAGGTGTTGGTCGAAAAAGATGGCGAAACCTTTTCAGCCCGCGCAGTAGTCACCGAAGGTGATGACCGCGACCGCCTATTTCAAACAGTTTGCGAGAACCTACCTGTATTTGCGACTTACCAGGGACGCACTGAAAGAATCATTCCTGTTGTTGAGCTAATCCGGCAGTGAGTTTCAGGATTGCTTGTTTTTAACAGCCTCTGCAAAACAGCTTGAGAGCGAGATTAGCAGACCCGTCTAACCTGATAGGAAACTGTATTACCAGTTAAAGTATCGAATGAAAGAGTATAATAAGACTTTGCCTGAACCTATTTAATCCTCCACGTTCATACTATGAAGTACCCAGGCTAGACCTCAAACATTTTCTCTCCCATTCAAGGAATCGCCATGAACAAAATCCAACAATTTAGCTGCGCCCTCCTCTGCACCGCTCTGTCATTCAGTGCCCACGCCGAACAATTCGAGCCACTCCCGGATAGTGCCAGTGCGCAAACCGCTACCAGCACAACTCTCGATCAGGCTGCCACTGGTGTCAGCGCTCTCGACATGATCCCATTGCTTACCAGCTCTTTGGGTGTCAATAAAAACCAGGCGGAAGGAGGTCTGGGTTCTTTATTGGGTTATGCCAAAGATCAGCTTTCATCCACTGAGTCCTCTCAACTATCCAGCGCCCTGCCCGGTCTCGAGACTTTAGTCGGTATGGCCCCAACGGTTGAACCAAAAAACGAGCAACAAAGTGGGATTGGTGGCCTTTTAAGCACTGCCGCACAGTACAACGATTCTTTAAAAAGCATTGATCAACTCAACCAACAATTCCAGGCCCTTGGTCTCGAACCCGAAATGATTGGTCAATTTGCTAACACGGCTATGCAGTATTTGAATAGCACTCAGGGACAACAGGCAGGGGCTCTTTTAAAACAGGGCTTGAGCGCTTTTCTATGAACTGAACCAGCACTTTATTGAGTAAAACAGATACCCAGCCCTCGGGCTGGGTGACACATTTAAGAGCTGGTTTCCTGGCTAAGGACATCCTCTCTAACCATTCAAACCTCGCTAAACCAGCAGTCTTTTGCGTTTTTTACAGATCTAGTCTTGATACATCGCCTTGCCTTGAGACAAGTTTATCCAGCCTCTGGCAATTCGATAAATAATCCAGAGCGCGACGAGCGGCAGTACCAAATAACCGATAAGAACAAGACTTAAGACAAAACCAATCATCGCCCACAGCACACTGAACCAGAAAGTGCGTATCTGCCAGCGGAAGTGAGACTCAAGCCAGGTCCCTTCAACCTCCGGTTGCTTGATATAGTTAATAATAAGCGCGGCTATAAAAGAAATACCAATGAAAAAAGAAGCTGCCTGAAGTACATAAACCACCACCGTCATCGTTTTTAGCGACTGCTCGTCTTGCTCCTCTACTGTACTGACTACCCGCTCGCTGACTACCCGGCTTTTCTGGTCCATGTTGTTATTCATGAATAACACCCCATCTGTTTAAATCATTAAACGCCCATCTTAAATAACAGGAGACGCTTTTTTCTCCTGAAGCCAACGCTTAATTGCGGGCACCAGAGGCCAGCAGACGACCGATAATAATACGCTGCACTTCTGATGTGCCCTCAACAATTTGCATGATCTTGCTGGCACGAAAAATACTCGCCACCGGGTAGTCTTCCATTACCCCGTTACCACCCAGTATTTGCACCGCATCGCTAGCGCACTGTTCAAGTATTTCTGAGGCATAAAGTTTGGCGCTGGCGGCTTCAAAAGTATGGGGGCGCCCTTCATCTTTCAGCCAGGCCGCCTTTAAATAAAGGGTACGAGCCATTTCAATTTTGACGGCCATATCGCTGAGCTTAAACTGTACGCCCTGAAATTCAAAAATCGGTTTGCCAAATTGTTCGCGTTCTCGCGCATAGGCCAGGGCATGGTCTAGACAGGCCTGAGCTGCGCCCACACAAGCGGCGGCAATACTGATTCGCCCGGTTTCCAGCACGGCGAGGTGCTGAGCAAAGCCCCGGTTTGGATCACCGAGTATGCTGTCTTTAGGAATACGGCAGCCATCAAAAATCAATTCGTTAGTGGTACCGGATTCAAAAGCAATTTTGTCGTAAGATCGACCCACCACTAAACTAGGGGCGTCTTTGGGTACGATAAAGGTCACAATTTGTTCTTTGCCTTCGATCTCAGCACGGGCAGCCACCACCACCAATGAGCAATTATCAAGACCGACGTTAGTAATAAATTGTTTACTGCCTTCTAACACCCACTCTTCGCCATCGAGCTCGGCGCGCATTTTCAGACTGCCCGCATCGGAGCCGCTGCTGGGTTCGGTCAACGCAAAAGCACCAATCGCTTTACCAGAGCACAAATCAGGTAGCCACTGTTTCTTTTGCGCATCGGTGCCAAAACGGTCAATTTCCTGAGCGACAACACTGCTGGTGACATCGAGTAAGGTGCCGAGGGCGATATCTGCCCGCGACACCTCTTCAATCACTAAATGCATCGACACCCAATCGCCACCACCGCCGCCATACTCCTCGCTGAAGGGTACGCCCATGAAACCCATATCGGCCATTTTCCCGAGGATGTCGTAGGGCACATCGTTACAGGTCGAAAGCTTTTGAAATTCGGGGGCGATCACCTCAGCGGCAAAACGCCGGGCCATATCGCGAATAATGCACTGCTCTTCATTTAAATCAAAATTCATAGTGACTGCCTGTCTGTCTGTCTGTCTGTCTGTCTGTAAAAGTAACAGTTAATAAGGACTGGGTATCTATTAGCCCTTATAAACTGACTCACTATTCACTTGCCAAGTCACTTCTGATTGACCAGCCCTTTGGCTGGCCATCGCCCCGACCACTGATTAACAGTCAGTCAGGTATCACGCCTTGTAAGCCATAACGCTATTTAGCCCAGGGTAGCTCTGTATCTAAAGCCGCACCCATTTGTTCCAGATACGGAACCGGGTTACCGTTTAATAATAATTCGCCACGGTTAAAGTCCGCATGGCTTTCTATGCCCTGTTCGGTCACCACAGCATAGCCACTCACGACGGGTATTTGCGCCATATCCTTTAAATTTGTGTCAGCAAAAAACGCTTTGTCGACACTCGCTTTAAGATCAACCTGACAAGCGGTAAGCAATTGGCGAAAGGTCTTTTTAGCCATCAAACCCTCTGCATCTACCCATTCAAAGGCAATGTCTACACCAGCACTCGCATCACCTTTGCCAAGCGTAAAACCGTAATCAAATTTAAGCCCCTGCTCCACTAAGGCGGCCATAGCTAACATATAGGTATCAAAGTTTTGTTCATTGAGGGCCTCGAGACTGGATACCCCCTTGTTACTTAACAGCGCAACATACATTTGGTGATTCAGTGTTTGATTAATAACTGAAAATTCTCGGGTTGCCTGTTCGTTTAAACCTTCGTAGCTGATGTCGAAACGAAAATTGAGGGGCTTGCTAAACATAGCCTTTAAATTCTCATCATCAGAAGCTATAGATTTGACAATAAAGTGGGCATTACCGTACAAACCCGCATCATTTTTATCATTATCACTGCGTAAGGTAATACCCTCGATCCGACTCTCTGAGCCTTTAGAACGCGTGATAACATTATCCAACGTGTATTCAAGTTCACCTGTCAGCATACTACCCGCGTAGAATTCGGTAATATCCGTCGTTAACGTAGAAGGAGCAATATCGACCGTTAGCGCCTCATTTTTGTCTTCAAAAGAAAGCGCACCAAATTTAACGGTACTCTTTAAGCGAGAAAAATCCTCATCACTGCTAAACGTCGAAATCACTCCGTTTTCAAGGCTCACAGAGTGACCATCATTGGAAAAAGTAAAAGGTGCCAGTTCCAGGCCAATATCCTGCCCACCCCATAAGCCAAGTAGGAAGTGTCCACTTAATGGTCGACGCTCTCCAAAACTGTCAAGAAACTCTTTAGCCTCTTTGTTCTCATCCACCAAAAAAGACATGTCCGGTGTAAACGCAATGTAATAGGCTCCCAATTTCAAACCATCGGGTGTCAGCATTATTGGACCGTGATAAATATCCAGGTCTACATCGACGACCAGTGCCTCCCTATTCTCGCGATCAATATTCAACTGTATACGGGACTGGCTCGAAAAAAACCCAGAATCATACGAGTGCTTATTGAGTGAAACGGGCAGCGTCTGCTCGAGAAGAACCGTATTAATTTCTGCAATTTGATCATCCACCTTGCTACTGGCAGTTCGACCAAAAAACACGACGCCCGTAACCCACAACCCGACTAGAACCAACAACCCAAACGTTAATACCTTTTTCATAACACTTCTTCCTTGCCTCGATAGGCTTTATGGTCTTGAACATTAAAAAATGAGCGCAAAAGAGTAACCCAATTAAAACTTGGCCAGCAGCAGAATTTGTGGGCCGGTTGGCACGCTTAAGCATCTGTCACGACTTCTCATGGCCAGCGAGTCATTGTCGGTTAAACCTATTCGCCGGTAAATGGAAGTTAGCCGATAGATGAGGGTTAGCCGATAGATGGAAGGAATTCTCTGAGAAAACGTCAAGCTCACCGCTGATACCATCGCGATACCCACTGCGCCGCAAAGGGTCGATATACGTCCAGGCGGTTTGTCTCACCGAAACTGACTAGCCCGTAAATTGCTCGTCAAAGGCTTGCGTCATCACTTCCAGCTCATCCTGCAAGGCCAGCCACTCTTCTTCCAGCGTTTGCAGTGCATTCTTACCCTCGCCCTGGGCCTTCATGAGTTGATTCAGAGCCTCCACTGGCTGGTCGGTATAGAGGGTGGGATCGGCGAGTTGTTCGGCAAGGCTTGCAAGCGTTGCTTCCAACTTGGCCATATTTTTCTCGATCGCATTAATTTTTTTGCGCTGGGGGGCGGCCTGCCTGCGGAATTCGGCCTGCAGGCGCTTTTGTTCTTGCCGGTCGGGAGCTTTATTAACCCGGCCAGGTGTGGTGTTACTGTCCCCCCCTTCGGTGTTTTCTTCTGTGCTCACACCTGAGGGTTGCGGGGCGCTTTTAATTTGCAGGCGCTGGTAGTCATCAAGATCGCCGTCAAAGGGCCGCACCTCGCCATTGGCAACCAGGTAAAGCTCATCGACTACGGTGTGCAACAAATGGCGATCGTGAGAAACAACGACAACAGCACCGGGGAATTCTTGCAGGGCGAGGATTAGCGCTTCGCGCATATCGACGTCGAGGTGATTCGTGGGCTCATCCAATAACAAAAGATTGGGCCTTTCCCAAACCAGCAGCGCCAGTGCAAGACGCGTTTTTTCTCCGCCAGAAAGTGGGCCAACAGGGGCCAGTACGGCGTCACCGCGGAAACCGAAAGTCCCGAGGTAGTTACGCAGCTCTTGCTCTTTTTTACCCTCCGCGATGCGTTGCAGATGGAGGAGGGGGCTAGCATCAAGATCCAGCGCGTCGAGCTGTTGTTGGTCGAAATAGCCAACCTGTAATTGCCGCCCCCGGTCGACATCGCCACTAATCGGCTGAATGACCCCGGCAAGCAATTTCACCAGGGTCGATTTACCGGCACCGTTGCGACCGAGTAAGCCAATACGCGACCCTGGTAACAAGTTGATGTGGATCTGTTTAAGAATAAGGGTGTCGCCATACCCCGCTTGCACCCGATCAAAGCTAATCAGCGGCGAGCAGAGTTCCTCGGGAGCAAAGAAGCGAAAATCAAAGCCACTGGCGGCATAAATAGGCGCGGCGGCCTGGAGTTTTTCGAGCGCCTTCACCCGACTCTGGGCCTGCCGTGCTTTAGTCGCCTGATAACGGAAGCGATCGACGAAGGCTTGCAGGTGGGCGCGCTGGCGTTGTTGTTTGGCAAACACGGCCTGTTGTAGCATGAGGCGTTCACCACGCTGGCGTTCAAAACTGGAATAATCACCCGAGTAAGTATCCAGGGTTGCACCATTAAAGTGGATAATGCCATCCACCAGATTATCGAGAAACTCCCGGTCGTGGGAGATCACGATTAAAGTGCCCGGATAGCGTTTGAGCCAGCGCTCAAGCCAAACCACGGCTTCTAAATCGAGGTGGTTGGTGGGTTCATCGAGCAGCAATAATTCAGAGGGTTTGAGCAGGGCACGAGCCAGGTTGACCCGCATGCGCCAACCCCCGGAAAAACTCGACACGGGCTGTGACTGCGCGTCGTGTCCAAAACCCAGACCCGCCAATAGTTGCGCAGCGCGAGGCTCCATGGAGTAACCATCGAGAGCTTCATAGCGGTGGTGCCAGTTAGCCAGCACATCACCCCCGACGGCTTCGGCTTCGCCCTTTTCAGCTTCAAGGGCACGGTACTCGCTATCACCGTCAATGGTGTATTCCAGCACTGAGCTGGGGATACTCGGGGTTTCCTGATCAACGCTGGAAATTCGCCAGTGCGCGGGAAAGCCAATATCACCGGCATCGGCGTGTAGCTCGCCTTTTAACAGCGCAAAAAGGGATGACTTGCCCGAGCCATTGGCGCCAATAAGGCCGATTTTTTGGCCATCATGAACACGCAGGTTGGCGTTTTTTAACAGGCTTTTATTGCCGCGAATCAGTTCGAGATTTTGCGCTGTAATCATTGTTGTTGATCAGCCCGTTGTGAGATTAACGATGTCTATTTTATTGGGATTAAAATCAACGGCATCTTCACCACGCTGTAATTTAAGACCGGTGAAATCGAACAAATGGGTATCGGCCAATTGCGACGGAGCTACATTTTTAATAGCGGAGAAAATCGTCTCCATGCGGCCCGGGTATTCTTTCTCCCAGCCCTGCAGCATTTCCTTAATGAGCTGGCGCTGTAATTTCTCCTGCGAACCGCAAAGATTGCAGGGAATAATAGGAAATGCTTTGTGCGCAGCCAACAGTTCGAGATCCTTTTCACAACAATAAGCCAGTGGGCGAATCACGATATTCTTTTTGTCGTCACTCAATAATTTTGGCGGCATGGATTTTAACTTGCCACCAAAGAACATATTCAAAAACAGGGTTTCAATCATATCGTCGCGGTGGTGGCCCAACGCAATTTTTGTGGCGCCGATTTCCTGAGCAAAACCGTAGAGACTGCCACGCCGCAAACGAGAACATAAACCACAGTATGTTTTATTCTCGGGCACGCGCTCCGTGACAATACTATAGGTGTCTTTTTCGAGGATATGAAAAGGTACACCCTGCTCAGTGAGGTATTCAGGCAATACATGCTCGGGGAAGCCCGGCTGTTTCTGATCGAGATTAACCGCCACCAGTTCAAAATCAATCGGCGCTGTTTTCTGTAAATTGCGCAATACATCGAGCATACCAAAGGAGTCTTTGCCACCCGACAAACAAACCATCACTTTGTCGCCCGCTTCGATCATATTGTAATCAGCAATCGCAGTGCCGACCTGGCGGCGCAAACGCTTTTGCAGCTTGTTCAGCTCATGACGATCTTTGCGGGGCTGGTGTGTCACGGGAATTACCTACGGACTAAAAGGGCGCGCTATTGTAAAGGTTCAGCCAGGCACATACCAAGCACGGCCGCCAAAACCCCTAACACTAAAACGCTGTTGGTTAATCGAACCATACACACTGGCACTCTTTAAGAAGCCAAGGGGGAAGCCGTTGCTGAACTGTTAATGAACCTAGGGAGCGTTAATTCGCCAATCGTGGTTGTAGGCAATTTTCCCTTTGAAGCCCAGCAGAAACAAGGCCTTACGATCTTCAGAATAGTGGGCAAAAACCTTTAACAGGCTTTTATCGCTTTTGGCAAAGTCCGATTTATACCATTCAAATAGCTTTGATACCTTCAGCTCACCATCTTTCAGTAGCACCCCTCGCGGATGCTTAACGAAGTCATAGCCCGACTGTTTTAGCAATGCTCGATTATTGGCGGCTGTGAAGGCCGTTGGCAATAAGTTGGGGCAACCCAGACCACCACAAGCCAGACCAAAATGTATTCGATGATCTTGCCAAATAGGACGCAGAATACGGTGTTCAATATCGTTGAGCGACAGTTTTTGCCCCGCTACCCGGGCCAGTTTTTTATCCCAGGGACCCTTCACATTCGACTTGCCCCCGGGTCCGGGAATATTTTCAATACTATCGACCGGGTAATTGTCGAGTATCAGCTTCAGCGTCAGGGCATTGTAAAGATTCAGCCAATAGGCCTTTTGCTCTTCTCGGCAATAATCCCTCGGATCCTTTGCCGTAACAGTTTTAATATATTTATCCAGCTGTTTACGGTGTTTGCGATTAACATCGGCATAGCGAAAACGATTGATGCCGGAGGCATGGCCACTGATCACATAGGTGCGGAGAATGTCATCAAGTGCAGAGTGGTCAATAACTCGCCGGTTAGGCTCATTGCTTTTGTCCCATATTGGCCAGTAATGAACGATCGGAGCGGCAACGCTTAAACCACTGGCCATTAATAGCCCCAAGCAGAGCCCAGCACATAACGCTCTTTTAAATGCTCTCACAATACATCCTCTCTACTCGATGACTACCCGCACAGTCACTTTCGTCTTTGATTTTCCAAGCCGTAAATCTACACCAAAGCATGTATTGTGGCTATGACCGCTGTCATACTATGGCAAGCACCTATTTTTGATTCGACCACACTGGCAAGACCATGACTTTGAAACCTCTAAACGACCTACAAATTCACGCTATTGACCAAGCCCATATCTGGCATCCCTATTCATCCCTCAGTCAGCCGCTACCCACTTATCATGTGACATCGGCTCATGGCATACGCCTGACACTTGGGGACGGGCGGGAACTCATCGATGGCATGTCTTCCTGGTGGTGCACTATTCACGGTTATAACCACCCGCAATTGAACGCGGCTGTTATCACGCAAGTGGAAAAAATGTCTCATGTCATGTTCGGGGGCATTATTCACGAACCGGCTGCGCAGTTGACTCAACGCCTGGTCGATATGACACCCGAGCCACTGAGTAAAGTATTTTTTAGCGATTCCGGTTCGGTCAGCGTCGAAATTGCCATTAAAATGGCTCTACAATTTTGGCAAGCCAAAGGGCGAGCCGAGAAAAATCGCCTCTTAAGTCTGCGAAAAGGCTACCACGGCGACACCTTTGCTGCGATGTCGGTCTGCGACCCCGAAACAGGCATGCACCATTTATTTAACAAGGTTCTACAGCAACAGATATTTAGCGAATCACCCCGTTGCCGTTTTGGTGAGGACTGGCAGCAAGACTATCTCGCTGATTTCGAACGCCAGCTAAGCACGCATAAAGACCAGGTCGCCGCCGTTATACTCGAGCCTATCGTGCAGGGTGCCGGCGGTATGTGGTTTTATTCACCAGACTACTTGGAAGGTGTGCGCACTCTCTGCGACAAACATGATGTACTGTTAATCGCCGACGAGATCGCCACCGGTTTTGGCCGCACGGGTAAACTCTTCGCCTGCGAATGGGCCGGTATTAGCCCCGACATTATGTGTGTCGGCAAATCTTTAACAGGTGGCTATATGAGCCTTGCCGCCACCCTGTGCAACGATAAGGTTGCCGCCGGGATAGGCGAGAGTGAAGCGGGCGTTTTTATGCACGGCCCCACCTTTATGGCCAACCCCCTGGCCTGTGCCGTAGCTACTGCCAGTATTGACCTGCTATTAGCATCCGACTGGCAGGGGAATGTTGCGCGCATTGAAGCCCAGCTAGCAGAGCAACTCGCCCCCTGTAAAACCTACGACACCGTGGCCGATGTACGCGTACTAGGCGCCATTGGCGTGGTCGAAATGAAAGACTTCGTCGACGTTGCGGCCCTGCAAAAGCGCTTTGTCGACGCTGGCGTATGGATTCGCCCCTTTGCAAAAATGATATATGTGATGCCCGCGTTCAATATTGAGGCCGCCGACTTGAGCAAGCTGACCGCGGCCATTGTTGCCGTACTTTCATGTTGACGTGCTTCAAGCACCTCTGAACACGCTATGAACGGCTATCTTTTTTAAGCAGAAGCTTATTAACACGGATCAGGCGAGAGGACGAATACCCACTGCGCGACGCACTTTATCCATAAAGGGCTGACTAAGAGCCCTCGCGCGCTGAGCACCAGCCTGTAGTATCGCCTCTATTTCAGCCGGGGCCTTCATCAGGGCCTCGTAGCGCTCACGAGCTGGGGTCAGCTCGGCGTTGACCAATTCAAACAATTGTTTTTTGGCTTCACCCCAGGCGATTCCCTTGGCGAACTCTTCGCGCATAGCTGCCGTTTGCTCGGGCGTCGCAAAAGCCTGCCAAATTTGAAACACCGACGAGCTATCAGGGTCTTTTGGCTCACCGGGTTCTAACAGGTTGGTTTTAATTTTATTGATGTGCTTTTTCAGCTGTTTTTCAGTGAGAAATAGCGGAATGGTATTGCCGTAACTTTTGCTCATTTTGCGGCCATCAAGCCCTTGTAGTAAAGCCACGTCGTCATCCACCAGAGCTTGCGGCAATGTGAAGTGCTCTCCGTAGTGATGATTAAAACGCTGAGCGATATCACGCGCCATTTCAACGTGTTGAATCTGGTCACGGCCCACCGGAATCTGGTGGGCATTAAACATCAGAATATCGGCCGCCATCAGCACTGGATAGCTGAACAGGCCCATGGTGATGCCAAAATCGGCATCTTCACCAGCCGCCTCATTATCTTGCACCGACGCTTTGTAGGCGTGAGCGCGATTCATCAAACCTTTGGCGGCCATGCAGTTGAGAAACCATGTCAGCTCGGGAATTTGCGGAATATCAGACTGACGGTAAAAAATCGCGTTGTCGGTGTCCAGACCCAGAGCAATCCAACTGGCGGCAATTTCCAACGTCGAGCGATGTACCTCGTCAGGCTTATTGCATTTGATCAGTGCATGATAGTCGGCAAGAAAATAAAAGGACTCCACATCGGTCTTTTGACTGGTGGCAACAGCGGGGCGAATAGCCCCCACATAGTTGCCCAAATGGGGAGTGCCGGAGGTGGTAATGCCGGTGAGTACTCTCTGTTTGCTCATAATCTCTCTGCGCCCTGCTTCAGTTTCTGCAAAACGGCAACACCTATGGCACTGCCGGAAAAAGTCGGCGCCATAATACCTGATTTCAAGCCTCTTCTGGGCAGCATGCAGATACGCTTACAGTGGCATTTGGTTGAGTATCCAGCCCAGAACCAACACTTGCGGCAAGGTCACCAAAGGCAGGAAAAGAGCTATCTTCCAGGACTTGGTAAGGTCTTTAAGAATCATAATTTCGGTGTAATCGGTGGCGATACCGGCCATCAAGAAAGTAAAGCCATTGCCTGGTGCGCCGGCCCGCATCACCAAGTCGGCGGCAATGGGAGTTGAACCCTCGGAGCAAACCTCAATAATGGTGGCTGCCACCAGTGTCAACAACAAACCGATTAAGGTCGGGCCAAATAAAGTGTTGTAGGTATCCAGAGGCACAAACGCACGAATCGCCGTGGCCAGTACCAGGCCAAAAAATAGCCAACGGAAAACCATGCGAGAATCCTTCAGCCCATCCCACAATAAGGCTCCTATTGACCGGGGAGTAAAACTAGCGGCAGCAAACAGTTTTTTTAATTCAGGCCATACCGCGGGGCTCTGCTCCAGCGAACCGTCGTCGGGGCTAGCGGGGTTAGCATCTAACACCCCTCTAGCCACCAGGCGATCAAATATGACACCGCTAATCAAACCAATCAGTAGTGACAGGCTAATATAGATCAGCGTCCACTTGAAACCGATCAGCGTCAACATGATGATGGTCAGCGACAGGGAGTTCCACGGGCTAGCAATCAAAAAGGCCATCAACTGACCGAGGCTCGCACCCTTTTGATACAACTTGGTGCCGACCATCAAAATGCCGTGACTACACAAGTCGAGTAGCAGACCGGCAAAGGTGGCTCGGGCAATCCCTTTGAACGTTCCGCCCTGACCGAGGGTCGCCATAATGAGTTCACGGGGTATTCGCTCCAGTAGGCCAACAAAAACTACTGCCGCCAACAGCCCCCACCACATGGTATTGAGCAGTTCGAAAATACCACTGCTCATGACCGTTAACCACCGAGGCAGGCTCTCGCCGTCGGCGAACCAAAACCCGAGTAGATAGCCAACCAGTACGATGCTCCCCGACACCCACAATAAATAATCGCGCTGACGCTTTTCACTGGGGCAACACGAGGTCTCAAGCGCCGGGGCACCACAGGGGGAGGACGTCGTTGTCTCTGCTCCTCGTACTGGTTCTGGTTTTGACTCTGGTTCTGGTTTATTGCAGCAAGAACTCACCGTTTAATAACCTCCACTGTTTATGCTTGTTCTTTCTGACCGGCTAGCCTGTCGATAATGACACAATCCGCGTCTTCATCATTGGCACAGGCCCCTACTAGGTTCGCCAGCAACTCGCGGGTGTCGGCAAGCTCACGAATATGGGCATCGACTTCTTCGAGCTTGTCACTCACCAGTTGGTGAACTTCGGCACTGCGGCGTTGAGGGTTCTTGTACAGCCCCAATAACAGCCGACACTGGTCAATACTAAAGCCAAATTGGCGGGCCTGACGCAGGAAACAAAGACTGGCAATATCGGCTTCCCCATAGCGTCGATAACCATTGGCAGCACGCCGAGGTGGGCTAATCAGGTCAATACTTTCATAGTAACGAATAGTTTTTGCCGACAGGCCACTGAGTTTGGCCGCCTCACTGATATTCATAGTAAAGCTCGCGGTAAGACATTTTAAGATTGAAAGCCAATCTAAGCCTTACAGCAACAGGAAGGTCAAGAAAAATATCGGAAGGTTGTTGGCTCGAGTGACTCGACAGCAGGAATAGTCATAATACCGCTGCCCGGAGTACCGGGAAGCGAAAAAGCTTAACCAGTGCATTCCAGTATGCTGGTGAACATTTCGATCGACTCCAGCTCAAAACCCGCATGTAGTTTCTTGCGTTTGGCCAGTTCTCTAACTTCGCCGAGAGTAAACCAGTCAACGGCCAATAATTCAGTGTAATCAATTCGGCCAATCTCTCCCTCGAACAAGGTGCCGTAAACTTTATGCTGGTAACCTTTGTAAGAATAACTACCGACGTCAACGAGCTCCCCCATGGGGGTATCAAGCTCCTCGTAAATTTCTCGACGGGCCGCCTTGAGAGGTTTTTCGCCCCAATCGATACGACCACCAGGCAAACCCCAGATACCTGTATTTTCACCGCGCACGTTGTTGTGCACGACCATTAAAAACTCATCGTTGGTTTTCAGTATGCAACGTGAGGTTCGGTATTTGTGTGTCTTCATAATATTTTCGCTACAGCTGGTACGCCAGATGAAAGCGGCCTTCTACGGTTTTTATAAGATAAGGACTAAAAATAACACCTTATGTTAATTCTTCCGCGATAAAGATCACACTCACAACAAAGCTTCACAGCAAGGCCACTGTTTGTTTCAGTACTCTGTCAGGGCTAACAGTAAAAATTCAAGCTACGAGGCTTTTTTGATCATCTCCAGCAGTTGATCTTTTAAGCTCAAACGCAGCTTTTTTCTCTCCTCGAGAAAGGTATCATCACAACTCTCAACCCCGCTCTCAAAGCGATGAATTTCATGGTCAAGATCGTGATACTCGGCAAATAGCTTCGAAAAATGCCGGTCATTGACTTTTAGCGCATGAATGACATTTTTGTATTCAGGCAGCTCATGCAATAAATCGTGTTTTTCTAACGGCATAACCCTGCGTCCTCTAATAAAAACTTCTCACATCCTCTCACGCGCTGTAAGCCCCAGCCATGACTCATATCAAGCCCCACAAGAACCCCGCTATGTCAGCCAGTTAAGCCTGCGATAAGCCCGTAGAAAATGCCTTCTCCGCTATTCCTGCCAAGTTGAAATTCAATTTACCAAACCTGTCAAGGACCGTGAAAAAAACCTTGCACAGGATCAACAGACAAACTTAATGGAAACCAACAATGATAGACACAACAGTCTTGCTGGGTGGTATAGAGGTATTAGATAACATCGGCATCTTGCAAGATGCCTGAATGTAGGCAATCGGGTTCAATAGCTCCTTGAAAAAGGCGCTATGGCAATACAATAATGCTGAACACGCGGTAAAAAGCCACAGGCCCTGCCTAAAAAAACAGAGCTGTCGTGCCAGACAGGCTTTTCCTCAAAGGTACAAATGTGCAACCACCAACTGCAGTGATTCCCGCCCACGAAAGTGATTAATGTCCAGGCGATAAACAGCCGCCACTCGCTCGGGAACGGCGGGAGTGCTGCCCTCCTCAACCGTATTAAAGGCAATGGCGTCAACCACCTGTTCACTCGACTGGCCATAAGCCAGTACCAGCTTCAAATGCTTCCCGCCCACCACGCGATGTTGCACCACAGAAAACTCGCCGTAAAAACAGGGCTCGGGAAAATGCTGCCCCCAGGGGCCACCATCGCGTAGCTGCTGGGCTATTTCCAGATTAAAATCACTCTGCTCTAACTCGCCATCGGTGAGCAACTCGGCCGCCAGATCATCGTTTGATAACTGTCGACGCACCTCTTCGTCAAAGGCCGCGGCAAAAGCGGGGAAGCGGTCTTTTTTCAGGGAAAGCCCGGCCGCCATAGCGTGACCACCAAAGCGATCGAGCAAGTCGGGATGACGGCTGGCGACGGCATCAAAAGCATCGCGAATATGGAAACCGGGGATGGAGCGCGCTGAGCCCTTTAAGTCATCCTCCCCGGCTTCGGCAAAGGCAATCACCGGGCGGTGAAACTTGTCCTTAATACGAGAGGCCAGCAGACCCACGACCCCCTGGTGCCAACCCTGATCGTAAAGGCAAAGCCCCCAGGGCATATTGTCGGCATCAACATCGAGCTCGGCCAACAGCGCCAGGGCCTCGCTTTGCATATCGGCCTCTATTAAACGGCGATCGCGATTCAATTCGTCGAGGCGCAGGGCCAGCTGCCGCGCCTCGGCAGGGTCATCACTGAGCAGACAGCGAATGCCAATGCTCATATCATCCAGCCGACCCGCTGCATTGAGCCGTGGCCCGACAGTGAAGCCCAGGTCGGAGGCCACCAGCCACTGCCGGTCTTTATTGGCCAGCTCCAGTAAAGCGAGAATACCAGAGCGCGCTCGCCCGGCACGAATTCGGCGCAAGCCTTCGTTCACCAGTACCCGGTTGGTTTTATCCAGTGGCACCACGTCGGCCACTGTGCCGAGGGCCACCAGGTCGAGCCAGTCGGCCATATTGGGTTCTGCCAACCCTGATTCAGCAAACCAGTTCTGCTCACGTAGACGACCACGCAGGGCACTCAGCAAGTAAAAAACAACGCCGACCCCGGCCAAATTCTTACTTCCGAACGTACAACCAGGTTGATGCGGGTTAACAATAGCGTCGGCAGCGGGCAGCTGGGCACCGGGTAAATGATGGTCTGTCACCAGTACTTTAATGTCCGCAGCCTGCGCGGCGAGTACGCCTGAAATACTGGAAATACCATTGTCGACGGTGAGTATAAGGTCGGGCTTACTTTGTTGAGCGAGGGCGACAATCTCAGGCGTCAAACCGTAACCGTAATCAAAGCGGTTGGGCACCAGAAAATCGACCTGTTTGAAACCAAAGCTGCGCAGAGCGAGCACCGCCAGACTAGTGCTGGTAGCACCGTCGGCATCGAAGTCACCAACAATCAATATTGACTGGTTTTGGCGCAGTGCATCGCACAATAAATCAAGGGCGGTAACGAGGCCACGCAATGCATCGGGTCGGGGCAACTCGGCCAGTTTCAGGGACAATTCTCGCTGGCTGAAAACACCCCGCCCAGCATAAATCCGCTGTAATAACGGGGGCATGGCAGCATCAAAATCAGCCCCACTCAGCTCCGCTTCGCGGTAACGCACCAAAGGGGTTTGAGCAGCGGCAAGCACGGGCATGCTAAACGGTAATATTCGTCGCCATGTAAGCCTGCACTTTACTCAAATCATTGGCCTCGACGTGGTAGCGCTCTTCGCGTTCAAAAAGATCTGCCATGTGATGAGGTAAAGCGGGACTTTCAGGGTAGCCCGCCTGCATGACCGCAGCAGGGAATTTCGCCGGATGGGCAGTGGCGAGGCAAATCATCGGTGTTGTCGCTGAGCGGCGGCACTGGCGACCGGCCTGCAGACCAATGGCCGAGTGGGGGTCGAGGAGGTAATCGCTACTCTCATATTCGTCGCTAATTACCTGCAGTGTTTCCGCATCGTCGAGGCGATAGGAGCTAAAGACTTCACGCGCCTGTGCCAGTGCTGCAGGGTCGAGTTGCGTAATACGGCCGGCAGCCAGTGACGCCATCAGGCTGTCAATGGCGGCGCCGTCTTTACCGTAGAGATCGAACAACAGTCGTTCAAAATTACTCGACGTCATAATATCCATACTCGGCGACAAGCTGTGTTCGATGGGCTTTTTACTGTGGTCATTGGCGCTAATGCAGCGGTGCAGTATGTCATTGGCATTGGTGCCAATCACTAGCTGCTCAACCGGCAAGCCCATACCACGGGCTAAATAGCCGGCAAAAATATCACCAAAATTACCCGTGGGCACAGCGAAAGATACGGGCCGGTGAGGGCCTCCCACAGAGAGGGCCGCCCAAAAGTAGTAGACAATTTGCGCCATGATGCGCGCCCAGTTAATCGAGTTCACCGCTACCAGTTGACGACCATCAGGCAGAAAGGACTGATTGCCAAAGCTGGCTTTGACCATATTCTGGCAGTCATCAAAATTGCCTTCAACGGCGATATTGTGAATGTTATCGCTCATCACCGTGGTCATTTGGCGACGCTGTACATCGGAGACTCGGCCATGGGGGTGGAGAATAAAAATATCAATATTCTTACAGCGCCGGCAGCCTTCTATCGCCGCTGAGCCGGTGTCGCCGGAAGTAGCCCCCATAATCACCACTTTTTGGCCGCGCTTGTCGAGAATATAGTCGAGCAGGTGACCGAGAAACTGCAGGGCAAAATCTTTAAAGGCTAAGGTCGGGCCGTGAAAGAGCTCTAGCACCCACTCGTTGTGGCCGCTCTGTATCAGGGGTGCGACGGCGCGATGACGAAAGTCACTATAAGAGGCGTCAATAATGCCCTTTAAATCAGCGGCCGGAATAGCGCCGTCGACAAAGGGGGAAATCACCTGAAGGGCCAGCTCGTTATAGGGCAGACCTGCCCAGGAGGCGATCTCTTCACGACTGAACTGGGGCAGAGTTTGTGGCACGAATAGGCCGCCATCCGGCGCCAAGCCCGTCAAAACCACCTCTTCAAAAGGCAGCGCAGGAGCCTGACCACGGGTACTAATATATTTCACGTTTTGACCTTCTTTTGACCTTCTACAGAACCATTGGGAACTGAGTTAATCGCAATTAACGCAGCCGCTGTTATTTATGCATCGAGGCTGTCGAGACGAATCGTCACCATGGGGCCATTCGCAGAAGGCAGAGCTTCAATTTCCTCAACCGCAGCCCGCAAATTCTTTTCACGTGTAGCACTGGTGAGCATAATCAAGGGCACATCGCTAGCACCGGCACGTGGCTCTTTCTGAATAATAGCCTCTATACTGATGCCCCGCTGGCTCATAATTTGCGCCACGCTAGACAGAACACCGGGCTGATCGAGCACCGAGGCACGCAGGTAATAAGCGCTTTCAATGTCGTTAATATCGAGCACACCGGGGTCTACAATTGTCTCGCTGGCAAAGCCCAGCGCAGACACACAATTTTCAGCGGCAGAACCGATGCTGCGCGCGACATCAACGATATCAGCAATCACGGCAGAAGCCGTCGGCTCTGCGCCCGCACCCGGACCATAGTATAAAGTCGGGCCAACGGCATCGCCTTTAACCATCACCGCATTCATCACGCCGTTGACCTGGGCAATTAAGCGACGCTCGGGGATTAATGTAGGGTGAACACGTAGCTCAACACCCCCTTCTCGTTGTTTCGCGATGCCTAAGTGCTTAATACGATAACCGAGCTCTTCGGCGTACACCACATCCTCGGGCTGAATCTCGGTAATGCCCTCGGTAAATACCGCATCGAAACGCAAGGGCATACCAAAGGCGATGGCAGCAAGAATGACCAGTTTGTGAGCGGCATCAGTGCCCTCAACATCGAACGCGGGGTCCGCCTCGGCATAACCCAATACCTGTGCTTCAACTAGCACATCGGCAAAATCACGGCCTTTGTCACGCATTTCGGTGAGAATAAAGTTGCCGGTGCCATTAATAATGCCTGCCAACCATTCAATTTTATTCGCCGAAAGCCCTTCCCGCAGGGCTTTAATAATGGGAATACCACCGGCGACGCCAGCTTCATAAGCAACACAAACCCCTTGCTTCTGGGCGGCGGCAAAAATCTCGTTACCGTATTCGGCAATCAGGGCTTTGTTGGCGGTGACAACGTGCTTGCCATTGGCAATAGCCTGCAATACCAGCTCTTTCGCCGTGGTAGTGCCACCAATCAGTTCAACAACAATATCGACATCGGGGCGACGGGTAAGAGCGAAAATATCGCGCTCGACGGACACTTGGGAGGTATCGCAGTTCGCATTGTCACGACGGGCGCCAACTGCCGTTACTTTAATGTCGCAACCCGCTCGTGCATTAATCAAGCCGGCATTTCGAGCCAGAACATTAAACGTGCCGCTACCGACGGTACCCAGACCACAAATCCCAATATTGACTGACTTCAAGGAGTCTCCGCCTGCAGTTAATAAAAAAAGAGGGCCACCTTAATGGCGGCCATGCCGAGTGTCAACGGGCGACGGTATTCTTAGGCTAGCGACGCCCGCTGTCGATGCCCAGCACTCGGGCGAGGTCGGCCGCAGGGCGGTAACCCGGTATCAGAGAGCCGTCTGCCAACACAATGGCCGGGGTGCCATTAACCCCCATTTGCTGTCCCAGCTTGTAGTGTTTTGCCACCGGGTTATCAGCACACACATTTTGTTCAATGTCCTTGCCGTTTTTCAATGCCGTTAACGCCTCCTGGGGTTCATCAGCACACCAGGCCGAGGCTATTTTTTGATAAGAAGCGGAGTCAATGCCCGCTCGAGGAAAAGCCAGATAACGTACTTCAATGCCCATGGCATTGAGATCAGGCACTTCTTTATGCAGTTTTCGACAATAACCACAGTCAACATCGGTAAACACGTTGACGACACCTTTAACGGGCGTTTGCGGCGAGAAGACAAGCATGTCTTTCAGAGGAATATCGGCCAACAGGTCTTTGCGCACGGCCGCTAAAGCCTGCTCTTTCAGGTTAATAAAGCGACCCTTGCCAACCTGATAAAGGTCGCCATCAAAAAAGAACTCGCCTTCATTGTAGACATAAAGCAGGGGGCCATTCTCTACCTGCACCATTGATATGCCCGCGATAGGGCTCGCCTGAATATCGCCGTAATTCAGATCAGGGCGCGCCGAACGTAGGCTCGCCAAAATACGCGCCTTGCGCTCAGCACTCACTTCGCCCGCGCTATTACCTTGCTCCGCTGCCCACAGCGGTTGAACAACACAAGCCATAATGATGCCGACGACGGTGAAGCGTTGCAATTTTGTTATCAACCGCCTCACCGTATTACCTCTACATTCTTTGTACATAAACCAGTACTCCACTTTTTACTCTTTTTAAAGGCGGCCATTGGATGACCTGGGCTACCCTCTGTTTTCTACCTCGATGACCACAAGGAGCCCTGGAAGCGGGCAACGTGGATTTAAACTGCCAGATACACGCTTATAACGTGTTCAAAAGCTCCCCGCTAGGCTCTGGGGTGGTGCTTAGCATGTAATTCCTGCATACGTGCCTTGGCAACATGGGTATAAATCTGGGTGGTGGATAAATCACTATGACCCAATAGAAGCTGAACCACCCGCAAATCTGCGCCATGATTCAATAAGTGCGTCGCAAAGGCGTGACGCAAGGTGTGCGGAGATAGAGCCTCCTCAATGCCCGCCACGCTGGCCCAATGCTTCAGTCGGTGCCAGAAAGTCTGGCGCGTCATACCCCGGCCGCGCTGACTGGGAAAGAGCACTTCGCTAGCCTTCATACCCAATAACTCGGGGCGGGCGTGGTGCAAATAACGCCCCAGCCAATCGAGAGCTTCCTCACCCACGGGTACCAGACGCTCTTTGGTACCCTTGCCAATGACCCGCACAACACCCTGGCGAAGATTGACCTGGCTCACTGTCAAAGCCACCAACTCGGACACCCTAAGGCCGGTCGCATAAAGTAATTCGATCATAGTCTTGTCACGCAGACCGATAGATGTTTCTAGGTCAGGCGCCAATAACAGCTTATCGACTTCCGCTTCACTCAAGCTCATCGGTAGTGGCTGGCCCAGCTTGGGGCTGGGGATGTTGGCAGTGGGGTTCACACTAATCTGTTTTTCCCGCAGCCAGTAGAGATAAAAACCCCGCAAACAGGAAAGTGAGCGCGCAGCTGAGCGGGCACTCCTTGGCGGACTTAAGCGGTAAGCTATATAGTCTCGAACCAGGGCGTTACTGGCTGACATCAATGTTGAACCTTGAGGCACCAACCAGTGGCTAAAGGCTAACAGGTCACGGCGATAAGACTCGCGCGTGTTGTCGCTCAAACCCTTTTCCAACCACAGCGCGTCAATGTATTTATCGATGCGCTGCTCATCCGTCGTCATACTCATGGGCTGAGTGTAGTGGTTCGGCGCTACTGCTGTAAATGTAATTAAGCGCTGACGGCAACCCTCACACGGCAAGGACAGCGCTACCAAGCCAACGGGCACGCAAACAGGCACAAAAAAGGCGGCCAAAGCCGCCTTCTTGACATCGCAGAAAACGCTTAGGCCAGCTTTTCCTTGATTCGTGCTGCCTTGCCCGACAGTTCACGTAAATAGTACAACTTGGCCTGACGAACGTCACCGCGACGCTTAACAGCAATGCTGTCAATCGCCTTACTGTAAGTCTGAAAAGTACGCTCAACACCAACGCCGCTAGAAATTTTGCGCACGGTGAAGGCTGAGTTGATACCACGGTTGCGCTTGCCGATCACGACCCCTTCAAAAGCCTGCAGACGCTCGCGATCTCCCTCACGAACTTTGACCTGAACAACAAGGGTATCACCGGCGCTAAACGAGGGGATTTCTTTACCCATTTGCTCCGCTTCAAGTTCAGCAATAATTTTGTTTTTGCTCATGTCCAGCTCCTGATAACTCTCTATAGTACGGCTTCACAGCCGGGTTAATGTCGCCAACAAGTTGCTGTAGAACCCGCAATTGTTGTTAAATTTTTGACGCAATGTTGCTATTCGTTACTTGCATTTTCCCAAGAGCGGCTCTAAAACACCCTCCCCGGCCTACTTTTTTAAGGTCTCATCCAATAGGGTCTCATCCAATATTGTCGCCTGCTCTTCCGTCAATGTGGCATCAGCCAACAGGTCCGGTCGTCTCAGTCGCGTTCTCAATAAAGAGCGTTGCAAACGCCAGCGCCGTATTCTGTCATGGTTTCCCGAAAGTAATACATCGGGCACTGCCATACCTTCATAAACTTCAGGCCGCGTGTAGTGCTCACAGTCAAGCAAACCACCAACAAACGAGTCCTCTTCAGCCGATGCCTGGTGACCCAGTACACCCGGTAACTGCCTAAGCAGGGCATCCATCAGTACCATCGCCGGTAGCTCACCGCCGCTGAGCACATAGTCACCAATCGACCACTCTTCATCAACTTCTAGCGACAATAAGCGCTCATCAATACCTTCATAGCGGCCGGCTACCAACACCAGGTTTTCTCTTCGCCCGGCAAAGCCGGCAACCGCCTGGTGTTTTAGTAATTGCCCCTGTGGCGACAAATACACCACTTTACAGGGGCCCTGCATCCAGGCCCTGGCCTGCGTTATGGCCTCGCGCAAAGGTTTCAAGGTCATGACCATACCCGGCCCTCCACCATAGGGCCTGTCATCAACACTGTGATGACGGTCGGTGGTGTAATCACGCGGGTTAAAAAAACCAAGCTCCACCAAACCTTTGCTGAGCGCTCGCCCCGTCACGCCGTAGTCCGTTACTGCTTTAAACATTTCGGGGAACAAAGTCACTAATGCTATTTTCACGGGCGATAACACCGCGATTGACCATCAGTCACTCTGACATTTCCCTCTGCTTTTATCAGCAAGCCGACAAAGCTAAAATTCTGGATCCCAGTCAACGAGGATTTCCCCCTCGTCGGTATCAACCTTTAACAAGAACTGATCCACGTAGGGAATCAACCGCTCTCTCTGATCGATACTGTCACTGCTGCCTTTAACGACGAGAACGTCATTCGCGCCAGTTTCGAGGAAACCCGACACTTCACCCAGCAGCACAAGCGTCTCGTCAACCCGGCTATATACCTTCAGCCCCTGAAGTTGATACCAATAGTGCTCACCGTCCTTGAGCGCATCAAACTGTTCACGCAACACACAAATCTCGAGACCTTTTAAAGCCTCGGCCTCGTTGCGATCATCAATACCGCACAAATGGGCGACGGTACCTTTACCTTGTACCCGAAAATCATCGGCTTCAAGCGTCTGCCAGCGGCCATTGATCTCAACCCGCCAGGGTGTATAGCTAAAGACATTCTCTACAGGCTGTGTGTAAGAGTGCACTTTCACCCAACCTTTAATACCGTGTGCGCCAGTAATCCGAGCCACCACTGCGTAATTGTCAGGTTTATCCATGCCTACACTAAAACCCACTTACCAGGCCCTGGTTAACAGCGGCCAAGAAATCAGGCTGCGGCTTTAGCGGCCTTTTTCAACAAGCTAGCAACACGCTCAGACAAAGTAGCGCCATTGCTCACCCAGTAATCAATACGTTCCTGATTAATGCGCAATGGCTCTTCCTGCCCGCGGGCCAAAGGATTAAAAAAGCCAACGCGCTCAATATAGCGACCATCCCGTGAACGGCGGCTATCACTAACCGTTAAATGGTAGAAAGGGCGTTTTTTTGAACCACCACGTGCCAGACGTATTGTGACCATGAACTGTGTTTTCCTGTTTTTTACCGGGCTAATTGTGCCGGGGTAAGTCTACCGGGGGCAAATACCCATCCGGCCGTACATTGCGCGGGGCTCGGTTAATAAAACATCGGCGACACCTTAGTAAAAGATGCAGCAAAACCACTCACAGCCCTACGGAAAGGCGCGATATTTTACGTTAATTATTGACTAATGAAAACCACCTGTAGTGAACAATTTACAAATACTCATTATCAAGCTTAAGTCCCCCTAACAAAACCGCCCGAAAAAGGCCACACAAACAACCCAAGCTCAGGAGCCAAATACCCCTACAGGTCTACCCGAACACCGCGCAAACAGCACTATTATCAACTGCCAGGTATCAATATGTAGATCCCGCCCTCAATGGCCAAACCATAACATCCCTTTCTTTAAACCATCACCAAAGCTCAAGCTATCAATACCAGCGCTATCTACGATGGTGTCGATGCCACCCGCTCCGGTAAACACAGTGCTTAATACACCAACCGAGACGGCAATTTCAGTGGATACAGCGAGCCCGAAGACACCATAGAGCTGAGCAGCTGTTAATTAATCACCCGTCTCAAATTCAAAAACGTCGACCAAAAAGCAACTTCGACCCCATAGCGTTTTCAAAGGCGATGCCCACCGAATACAACACATGATCAGCCCCTAACCGGTGACTTTACAGACGCCGAATCCAGACACAGCCCTAAGCACTCAAAGCTTAAATTCTCAACTACTAACAACGACACCAACCGCTGAGCACTGCAATCTAAAACAGCCACCTATTGCGTCGAGGTTACAATCTCCACGGAGATAGGCTTCAAGGATGCCCCATTCCGGGTTCTGGCATTTATTTTATACAACGTAAGCACTTTAGGCATGGAGCGATAAAGGCATCCAACTTTGCTCCTTATTAGCATCAACGGAATAAACTTGATTGCATAACTTCACAGTAAAAATCACAAGCTGGCAGCGCTCAAATCACAAATCAAAGACTTGAGCCCATTTTTTCTCGAGCATAGACCAAATCCTGAAAATCTTTTGCGCGGCTGGCCACGGTAGTGTTCGATTCATTCCCTTCAGTTTGTTCTGTCAAGATACTACTCCTTGTTATCTCTATAATGCTTAAGTACTTTACTGGTTTTTTGGCGCAGCAGAATCACCGGGTTAGCAATAACACCCGCGCCCATAATCACATAAAGAAGTGCCCAAAATAAAAGTCCAGGAATGCTTTCAACCATGCCGCCTAAGAAATGAAGAGGTTCAGTAATTGGCACAGTTTGCCCCCGTAGATAACACCACCAAAACACGAAAACCACTGCGCATATGGATAAAAGCTGTCTCTTATACACATCTCCGAGCCCACGAGACCGTACTAGATCTCG